>Ga0209276_100027_pt1 | contig 386933 bp, 349 predicted proteins | sample DewCreD2012metaG_3_FD_185473 | JGI IMG/M metagenome (GOLD analysis project Ga0209276, IMG submission 185473) | Hot spring sediment bacterial and archeal communities from British Columbia, Canada, to study Microbial Dark Matter (Phase II) - Dewar... ...
TGGTGGAGCAGCAGAACCCGCTGGAGGGTGACAGTTGGGGGCGAGTGCGCTGTATTTGCAGGGCATCTCGCCGGTGCAGCGAAACAATGAGTGGCATCACTTTGACCCGTTGGGCACGGCGCAGGTGGTGAGCAACAACGTGTATGATGTGTTCGGGTGTTGCGTCATCCGCGGGGCAGCTTGCCTCCCTCAGGTAAGCGTGTTACAATTTATCCAAACTAAAAAAACACGTCGAGGGGACTTGTCATGTTGACCGGCAAGAAGCTGTACGCGCTCACGCCCGAACAGGTGCAGTTCTACCGCGAAAACGGCTACCTGTTACTGAAATCGGTATTCACTCGCGAGGAGGCGCAGTATCTGCGCGACGAGGCGCACGCGCTCATCCATCGGCTGGCGCAGGTGTACTCGGAAAACGGGATCAACGCCGCATGGGGCAGTGCGCGTGAAGTTACCAGTCTCCCCACCCAGTTGCTGCACTGCCATAACGCGCAGTACCACAGCGCGGCGTTCGCGCGACTGATGCTGGACTCGCGTTTGACCGACCGCATCGCCGACCTCATCGGCGAGAACATCCAGCTGCATCACACCAAGCTCTTCATCAAGCCGCCGGAGAAAGGCGCGCCCTTCCCAATGCACCAGGACTACCCCTACTTCCCCCACGAAAAACACACCATGCTGGCAGCCATTGTACATTTCGACGACGCGCCCATCGAGAAGGGGTGCGTTTGCATCGTGCCGGGCAGCCACAAGCTGGGGCCATTGGAGCATGACCCACAGGGGGGCTGGCATCTGCCGGTGCAACAGTATCCGCTGGATAAGGCGGTTCCCGTGCCAGCAGAGGCGGGCGACGTAATCGTGTTCAGCTACCTGACCATTCATGGCTCTGGCGTCAACACGACCCAGGAAGCGCGCACGACCCTGCTCATCCAGATGCGCGACCCCACCGACCACCCGACCGTGCTGACCCATCTTTCCCGAGGTCAGGGGCTGATGTTGCGCGGCATAGACCCAGAAGCAGACGCGGGACCGGGCACTGACTCGCGGTCGCGCTTCCTCGCCTCTCAAGAGCCTGAAGCTGCCCTGATTTAGGAAGTGTTCGATAAATGGTAGGGGTCAGGCTGTTGCAACCGTGTTGGCGATATAAAGCGACATCATCTGTCATTCTGAGCGAAGCGAAGAATCTCAGAGATGCTTCACTGCGTTCAGCATGACAGGAAAGCGTCTCTGTAGTCGCTAGAATAAGCCTTGAGGCGGTTTGGCGAACACACTCCCAGCAAATGGAGATAGGGGCTGGCCGTTGGTCAGCCCCTGCGGATACGTCGGCGGTGTGAGAACACGTCAGAACGCAAACGAACGGGACACCTGCAGTGGGAACTTCTGCGCGAAGGCGATGTTGATGCCGAAGACTTCTCCGCCGATAGCCCAGCCGCTCTTGCTGCCGTAGCCCGCCCGAATGGCCAGTCCTCCGCCGAGCCGCTTCTCCGCTCCGAAACGCAGTTCGCCTTTACCAAGGCTGTTGGTGATATCCACCCAGTCCGCCACGTAGGTAATGCCCAGCGGGTCCTCCAGGGCGACGCCCGCGTGGAGCGCGCGCTTCAGCGGTTTGATGGTGGTCTGTGGCGCGTTCGTGTTCGGCGCGGTGTAGGGGAATTCGATGTTCGGCTCGATAAAGTTCTCGACCACCAGCGCGTAGGTGAGCGGGAGCTCCTTGTTGGGCTTCCAGATGATACCCACATCGACGCCGGTGCCGCGCTTGTCCAGATAATCGGCTGCGCCCAGCTCGACCGCACGGCTTCCCGCGTTGCCCGAGGACAGGTCGGTCTGGTCGGCATAATAGTGGGTGTAGAATACGCGCAGCACGCGCAGACGCGCCCCGATGGCAATCTCGCTCTGCTCGCTTCCCGCCGAAAGGCGCGCCCCAAAGGTGATGTCGGGCAGGCTAAAGGCGACCAGTCCGTAGATATCGCCCCGGGCACCGGTCAGGTCGTTGCTCTCGCCGCGTGCCCATCGCTGCAGCTGGGCATTGGGATACAGGCGGAAGTCACCCACAGCTCCGGCGGTGACGGCGATGCCGTTGAACACCAGTCCGAAGTCGGCGTTTGCCACCGCTTGCACCTTGTCCTTCTCAGCAAAAGTGCGCACGATCCGGGCAGCATCGGCAAGGTCCACGACGCCCTTCTGCCCGATGGTCACCGTGTCGCTAATCTGGCGGAGCGTTGCGCCTTCGGTGTCGATGTTCAGATTGTTGACTCCGAACTGCACCCCGCGCACGTAGGCGACCGCCGCGGGATTGAGGTACATCTGTGCGGAAGGGTTGCGCATCAGGGCAATCCCTGCGCCTGCCATCCCTCGCGTCGGCGAGCCGAAGATGGAGATTTCATCCGCCCACGCGCCAACAGATACTATCGCCAGCACCGCCAAACTTATCCAGAAACCTCTCTTCATCGCATCTCCTCCTAAAGCTCCAGAGTGCCGGTACCCAGACCGGTCGTGAGGATGATTCGTGTGCCGTCCGGTAAACCGGGGTCACTGGTAACCTCTGCGGTTAGAGTAACCCCAACGGTGTTGTCGCCTCCCTGCGTGAGGATTTGCGCCAGCGTGTTCAGGCCACCCGATTGCAGCGTTGCGCCCAGACAGGGGTCGTTGCCCGCGCCCTGCACTGTGACCGTGTAGTTGTTGCCTGTGGTGTGCGTGAGGGTAACGGTACCCGTGACGGGAACGTCGAAAGTCACCTGCGCCTGATTATCAGAAAAGGTGGCGTTCAGGCGGAAGTTCTTCAGAGTGATGGTATCGGGCAGGGGAGATTCTTCGGGAACCTGCACCTGCGCTGACTGAATCCGCTGGCAGATAACGAACTGACGTACGCTGGTGATGGTTACGTCGGTGCTGGTATTGGAGAAGGAGCCGGTATAGCTGGCGTAAGCCTGCCGGGTAACGCCTCCACCGTTGCGCGAAGCCGGGAGCACACCGATTAACAGCTCTATCGCTTCGCCCTCCGACCGCCCCAGAGGATTGGAGACGGCCAGCCGCCCCTCTTCCTTCAACCCAGCACCGCAGCCTGCCAGGAGCGGCACAACCAGCAGTAACAACCAGATGCTTCGTGACATGTTTGTGAGAGAACCTCCTTCGCTTCAGGTTGATTTTGTACTTTCTTTTCCTATTATGGTATTTTTTCCTGCAGAAGGAGAGGGGGATGCCGAGTATTCGAAGGAATGGTGGAAAATCCTCCACAGCGTGGTGGAAATTCCACCACATTGTAGTGTATAATGACGAACGATGTTTCCCAGAGCGCTGGCCAACCGAGTCACAGAACTGCTGCAGACGATGCCCGCCGTGTTACTTCAGGGAGCACGGCAGGTGGGCAAAACCACCCTGGCAAAGCAGCTGATTCAAACAGGCGTCATGCAGCACTATTTCAGCTTCGACGATCCTGTGTTGTTGTCCGCTGCCACTCAGGACCCGGTGGGCTTCGTGCGCGAGCTGCCACCGCGTTCCGTGCTGGACGAGGTACAGCGGGTACTACCGGTGCTGCCTGCCATTAAGCTGCGCATCGACGCTCATCGTGAGGTGGGTGACCTGCTGCTTACCGGCTCGGCGAATCCCATGATGCTTCCCCGCCTTTCCGAGACGCTGGTGGGGCGTATGGCTACTGTGACGCTGATGCCGCTCACGCAGGGCGAGATTGAAGGCAGGCAGGATCGGTGGGTGGAGAGCCTTTTTTCCGACGATTTTTCCCCCCGCCGGTTTCCGAGAACAAGTGACCTGCTCGAACGTGTAGAACGCGGTGGCTACCCTGAGGCGGTATTGCGCTCCGATGCACGCGAACGAGTAGACTGGCTGGCGGCATATATCGATACGCTACTGGCTCGCGACGTGCGCGAAATCGCCGATATCGAACGGCTGGCGGAGGTGCCTCGCCTGCTGCAGCTGCTTGCGGCTCAGGCGTGCCAGACGCTCAATGTCGCGGCTCTCTCGCAGCAAACCGGCGTGCCCCAGACCACGCTTCAACGCTATCTGACCCTGCTGGAGACGCTCTTCCTGTGGACACGTGTGCCTGCCTGGTTTGCGAATTTGGGCAAACGGTTGCTCAAGTCGCCCAAAATCCTGGTGAACGATACGGGCATCGCCTGCATGTTGTTGGGGGTAGACGCGGTCCGATTGGCAACCGACCCACTGCTGCAGGGACGAATGGTGGAGAACTTTGTCGGGATGGAATTGCTGAAACAAATCGGCTTCAGCAGACAGCGCTTGCGCCTGTATCATTTTCGCACGGATCGGGGCGAAGAGGTGGATTTCCTGATCGAGGCAGCGGACGGCACGCTGGTCGGTGTCGAGGTGAAAGCAAGCGCGACGGTAAATGCCAGCCATTTTAAGGGACTTCGCACACTACAATCGCTGGTCGGCAACAGCCTGCGGCGTGGTATCGTATTATACTGGGGCGAGCAGACGGTTCCTTTTGGAGAAGGTCTGTGGGCACAGCCTGTGTCCGCGCTGTGGTGCTCGCCCGACTGAGGGAAAAAGGAGGTTGCCATTGGAGGAAGAACAGCAGAAACAGGGACCAAGCTTCAAGGAACGGCTATGGGTGATAGGCATTGCGCTGGTGGTGGTGTCGATACTGGTGCCGGGCTACCTGGACCTGCGTCGGCGGTCGCTCAACGCCAGCTGCCTGAGCAATATGCGCGAAATGTCCAGCGCGTTGCGCACCTACATGCTGGACTGGGACGAGACCCTTCCCCTCGCTTACTACACAGACAAACAACGGAATAACAAACTGGTCACGTGGCCCATGCTGATTGGCGGGTATCTGGATGCCAAACGCTTCTACTGTCCGGCAGACCCTGCCAGGCAGGAACCTCCGTACATCGACCCCGACTCGGACGCAAAAAAGCATGTTTCCTACGGCTTCTTTTTGCCCGCGTCGGGGGTGCGCCCCAGCAGGCTACCGGCGAGTGGTTCCCAGCTGGCGGTCATTGCCGACAGCGACCCCAAGGGGCTGAATACCCATCCCCTGCCTGACATTCCAGCGGAGCAGCAGGCGTTGTTCCTCGGCTTCGACACGCCCGACAACCGCAGCGACAAAGGGGCGCGCTACGTGCAGCGGCTGGCGGTGTTTTCGCGCGGCGGTAAGTGGGACAACTATCGGGATTTGCGCACCCGACACGGCAACACGATTAACACGCTGTTTGCAGATGGACATGTCGGGGAGGTGCCTGCCAGCGTGATCGCGGTTCAGCGCGACTCCAAAGGCAATGTCCTTTCCCCATGGAGCGCGTATCTACCGCAAGCAGAGGGGTACTGATGCTGGTCGTGGGCATTGACGGCGGCGGCACGAAGACCGAAGGGGTGGTGATGAATGAGGCGGGCGAGGTGGTGGCGCGCGGCCGCAGTGGCAGCACCAACCTCTACTTCGCTCCAGTGGAGGAGTGCGAGCGGTCGGTGGCGGAGGTCTGCGCGCAGCTGGCGGCGGCGGTCGACGCGCAACAGGTCGTCTGGCTGTATTCCACGTTCATCCCCGACCTGTCTTCTATCCGTGCGGAGATCCAGCTGGCGTTTCCTAACGCGCAGTGGCACCACGAGGCGGAGCATCGCGCGGTGCTGGCAGCGGGCGGGGTGTTGGAGCCGTACGGCATCGGCGTGGTGGCGGGCACTGGCTCCAGCACCGTGGGGTGGCGTGGTGCGGAACGGCATGTTTCGGTCGGGGGGTGGGGCATGTTGCTGGGCGACGAGGGCAGCGCCACCGACATCGCACTGCAGGGGTTGCGGGCGGTGGCACGCGCGGCGGATGGGCGTGGTGAGCCAACGCTGCTCCGCGAAGAGATGATGGACTACTTCGGGCTGCAGCACCCGTGGGAAATCACGCGGCGGGTGTATCGGGACGCGCTTCCCCGCCACGTGCTGGCAGGGTTTGCGGTGCGGGTGAGCAAAGCGGCGGACGCCGGCGACCGAGTGGCTCAGCGTATCCTCCGCGAAGCAGGGGAGACGCTGGGCAACGATGTGCTGGTGGTGGCACGCAAGCTGTTCACGCCCGAAGAGACCTTCCCTGTGGTGCTGGGTGGCGGCGTCTTCCGGGCAGGCGAGTGGGTCATCGCCCCCCTGCGCCAGAAGGTGCTGGCAGAGTATCCTCATGCGAACATTCTTGTACCCACCGCCTCGCCTGCTGAGGGTCTGGCACGCCTTGCACTCAAAGCGCGGCGCGGGTAGTCCACTCGGTGATTACTGTACCTGCACCGTCAAGCCCAGCGCCTCTGCCACCTGCCGCAGCGGAACCACCAGCTCACCCCTGAACGGAAACACCGCCCGCTCTAACTTCAGCATCCCATCAGGCGTGCGCGCCTCCCGACGAAACGCCTCCAGAGCTATCCACCGCTCCCCACGCTGAAGGGTGACATGCCAAAAGTGAACACTGCGGCTGACTTCCACCGTCACCCCAAACGGTTTGAGCACCGAAATAGGCGCCACCACCGTGCCGTTCAACGCCGTCAGATGCGCACTTTGTACTGGTCTACCGTTGAGCGTGACCGCAGGCGTCGCAGCCCGCGCCACCACCCCTTTGGGATGAATGAGCAAACGATACAGGATGCTTTGCGCCACAGCCTCCCCAAGCGCAGGGTCCGGGTGCGATATCACGCGCACGAAGGAGCGGTCATACACGAAGCACAGGGACAAAGTGCTTTTTTTCGGCCCAAGCGAATACCACGACTCTGTGCCCAGAGGAATGCCCGACGGCGTGCCCCGATAGAATAGGGCTGCTGACTCGCGCTGGAAATCCTCATAGTTCGTAGAGGCGCGTTTCTGGTATAGCTCCACGCTAACAGTGATTGAACCGCCGCTACTCAGCTCAGTGAACGAGCCGATTTTCCGTGCCAGATATGCCTGAGCGCGCTCCAGAGGAAACCACCGACGGGTTATCTGACACTTCAACTCCTCGCGCTTGGCTGAGGAGGACAGCCCGCCTACGTTCAGCCAGACATGGGTGTGCCCGAACGGCGCCATCCACGCAAACGTCCCCCCGTCTATCTCATGGCCACGATACTCCCGCACAACCACTGTGTAGCCAGGGATTTCGTCGGGTTCGCACAGCAGGAACAAGAGGTCAGCAGGGGTATAGCCTGTGGATTGGTACTTGCCGTCGTTTTCCACCACCACGCCCTGCACCTCGTGTTTACCGACGGGCGGTTCCGCTGTCAGACTGATTTGAGCCGCTGCCTGCATGACTGCGCTCAGGGCGGTCAACCAAGCTGTAGTCAGAACCTTTAGTCTTATCATCTGTGTATCCCTCCCGTTAAGGAATTGACTCTGCTGTCACCTCAGGGATCAACCCACCTGAGGGTGTCGGTCTCCAGAAAAAGTCGGGCTGCGTATACTCCCTCACGTCGAGTATAATCCCCGTCACTGCATCGACGATACCGAAGATGTATGCCTCCACCAGATAGTCCCTGTAGTCTGGCTCGCGAGGCATCCCTGTTACAGCGATACGATGTGACGGGTGAAACTGAATGCAGGAATCCCAAACGCGCCCACTATTTTGTTCAATGCAGAACTGATGGTATGTCCAGAAACTCACCCCGTCGTAGTGGGAACTGCCCCAATGCGCTACATCCAGCGGTTTAGTCCTGAAGTATAACAGCGTCCATTCCTCGTCGTCGATAGGTCTGGTTCGCTGACTAAGGGAGTGCGTACGTTGTACGGCGCGGTTAGATAGACCCAGGCTGGTCTGCAGGCACAACAATAAGTCTGCAAAATCGTTGCACTGCCCTACCTGACCGTTATTCATGAACCATGTAAGGCATGCCCGTAGGTAGAACCGTTCGAAACTGTCCGTGTAGTCCCGAGCGAACCATCGTCCCTCGATATAGTCGCCCCACAGATGCAGGGTATTGGTCACCTTACGGGCAGCGGTAGCCTCATCTGCGGCTAGACTCGCCCAACTGCAGCTGAGACGCAGCACACTCACCCACGCTGGGCTCATCGGCGCTTTGGGTGCGTCCAGCACCACGAACACGTCCGAAGGAGTGTTGACGGTGCTGTAGGGCATCACACCTACTGGCAGAGGCCATGAGCCTGTCCACACCAACAGCAAGCCCTCACTCCACAACGTGGCATACTCTACATGGTCCGGCAATGCCCGAAGCGGATACACCGCATCGGGCGCAAGCCAGTTGCTCCCAGAATGGGGGTGCTCCCAAATCACCTCCCCTGTGCCCGCGCGACTGAGCACCACCCGTATCGGCATCCACCCCAAAAGACGGGAATATTGCGAGTTCCAGCGAACCCCCAACTGCAGCGTGCTTCCCTTTTGGGCACAAACCGGCTGTCCCAGCACGGGCGGGAAGGGCACCAAATCGGCACTGCCTTCCTGTTGTGCCCACCGCAGGCGATACATCTGGCTGCCCGACAGGGGGAACTCGTATGCTGGCTGTTGCGCCATGCACAAATTGGACGCCAGGGCGATCAGCAGGGTTACCGTTAGCAAGCGTCTCATCCTTTGCCCAAGCCTACCTGCCGATACGTGGACTGCGACGTTACCCGCTTTTCTAATTTCATCATACCACATCGAAAAAAAAGCAAGACCTGCTTTCGTGTTCCTGGTGTTCTTTGTGCCCTAATGGTTCAATTTAGAGAATTACTCGTAGCGGAGCGCTTCAATGGGGTTCAAGCGGGAGGCGCGCCACGCTGGGTAGATGCCAAAGAAGATACCCACTGTTGCTGAGAAGAGAAAGCCCGCGGTCGCCGCCCAGAGGGGCAGGTGCGTGGTTAAGCCTTCGCCACCGAAAAGCTTCGCCTGCTGGGTCACCCAGCCCACCAGCAGACTGGCACCCCATCCCAGCAAGATACCGATGATGCCGCCGACGCCGGAAAGGGTCATCGATTCGATGAGGAACTGCAGGAGAATGTCACGGTTGCGCGCGCCCACTGCCTTGCGGATGCCGATTTCTCGCGTGCGTTCGGCTACGGTGACCAGCATGATGTTCATGATGCCGATGCCGCCCACTAGCAGCGATAACCCAGCAATCGCCCCCACCACCAAGCCGAAGATGCTCAGCACACGCCCGATGGAGGAGAGCAACCGTTCCTGACTGTCCACCCGGAAGTAGGGCTGGTTATCATGCCGGCGCATCAGCAGCTGCCAGATTTCGTCCATCGCCTCGGTGGTGCGATCGGGATCACGCGGCTGCGCGAAGATAACCGACACCAGGTCTATCCCCACGAACCGCTTCTGCAGGGAGGTAATCGGCACGAATACCCGCTTGTCCCAGTCCTCGCCAAACGTCCTGCCTTTGGGCGCGACCACCCCCACCACCGTTGCCGAAACGCCCGCGATTTCCACCGTTTCACCAATCGGGTCGCGGTCACCGAAGAGCCGCTTTTGCACCTCGTTGCCCAGCACACACACCTTCGCCCAGCTATCTATGTCTTCCTGTGTGATGAACCGCCCGCGTTCCATCTGCAGGTTGTGCAGATACAGATACTCGGGCTGGCAACCGTCGACGGTGGCGTCCATCTCTTCTGCTCCGTAGCGTATCTTCTGGTTGCCGACGGTAAACTCCGCGCTGACCATCTTCACGCTGGAGCACTCCTGCAAAATCGCCTGCGCGTCTTCCATGCGCAGACCCTCAATGCTACCCGGCGTCTCGCCGCGCTGGCGCAGGGAGGGGTCGTACACCACGATAATCAGACTCGAACCGAGCTGGCGGAACTCTTCCACCACGCGCGAGCGCGCGCCCTCCACCAGCGCGACCATCAGAATCACCGCCGCCACGCCGATGATGACGCCCAGCATGGTCAGCAACGAGCGCAGCTTGTGTCGGCGCAGGTTTGCCAGCGCGGTCAGAAAGGAGTCTATCAGGCTCATTCTCTGCGCTCCCTTTCGCGTTCCTCTCCGCCAGATGCACTGACATTGAACTCAAACTGCTGGCGTTTGGGACCGGAGAACGGCTGCGGACGCACCTTCTCGCCCTCCTTCAGCCCTTCCAGTATCTCCACAAAGGCGTCGCCGCGCAAGCCCACCTTCACCGTGCGCGTCTCGTTTTTGTCCACCGGCTTGCCGTCGACCATCTCACGGTGCACCACGTTCACTTTTGCGGTAGAGGCGTCCACAAACTGCAGCGCCTCTTTGGGCAGGCGCAGCACGTTCTCGCGGCGATCCACGATGATTCGACACTTTGCGCTCATGCCGGGCTTCATGCGCGGGTCGGGTCTTTCGATCTCCACCTCCACAGGAAACTTGATAACCGCCCCGCCCGGCACACCCTGCTGCGACACTGCCGAAGCGGGAGCCACCTTGCGCACCTTGCCCTCGAACACCTCATCGCGCAGGGCATCCAGCCGTATCTCCACCTTCTGCCCCAGCTTCACCTTGCCGATGTCCACCTCGTTGACCTGCAGTTTGATGCGCATCCGCGACAGGTCGGCAATCTGCACCAGCGGCATTCCGGAAGAGAAGGTCGCCACGCCCGAAGTGACCAGCTCGCCCGATTCGATGTAGCGCTGGGTGACCACGCCGCTCATCGGGGCACGGATGATGGTATCCGCCAGGCGCGTACGTGCCTCCTTTAGCGCGCTTTGCAGCTGTTCCACTGTCGCCTGCGCCTGTTGCACCTCTTTCTGGCGCATCGGCAACTGCACACGATTTGCCTCTGCCAGCCTCAGCCTCGTGCGGGCATCTTCCAGTGCGGCGCGCGCCGCCTCCACCTCTTTTTGGCGCAGCTCGTCGCGTTTCGCCTGTGCGCGCACCTGTTCCAGAGCTGCCTTCGCCTGTTTCACCCGCGCCTCTGCATCCGCTCTTTGCAGACGCAGCTGCTCCTCCAGAGTTTGCAGACGCTGTTCCGCCTGCTGCAGGCGTGATTCTGCCGCGGTGAGCTGGGTGGTTGCCAGGTCCACCTCCCGCTGCGACACAAAGCCCTTTGCCAGCAGCTGTTTCTGCCGCTCCAGCTGGCGTTTGGCGTCGTCGCGCTGCGCTCGCATCTCGTTGACGGCTGCCTGTGCGTCGGTGCGCAGCTGGGGATGAGTCACTTTCAGCAGCAGGTTCAGGTTGTCCAGCGCCGCCTGATAGCTGGCTTCCGCCTGCTCCAGCGCTGCCTGTGTGACCTCAGGCTGGGTCTGCGCGTCACGCAACGCCTGCTCATAGCGTATCTCGGCGGTGCGCACGGCGTTTCGCGCCTGCTCGATCTGCGCGGCGGTGTCCACAGGCTGGTACCCGCTTAACAGCTTTGCCTGTTCCAATCGGGCGAGCGCCGCGCGCAGCTGTGCTTCCGTTTGGCGCAGGCTGGCTTCTACCTCCACGGGGTCAACGCGGGCGATGAGCTGCCCATCGCGTACCACGTCCCCTGCCTCCACGTCCAGGCTGAGGATACGCCCTGCGATTTTGCTTTTGACCTCTACCTTGCGCAGCGGTTCCAGCACACCCGACTCCGCCACGATAATCTCGACATCACCACGGCTGACTTCCACCAGACGCGGCGGAGGTTTCGGTTTATTCAGCCAGCGATACCCCCACCAGCTGGCAGCCCCCAGCAGAATCAGCACCGGCAAACAGCCGAACAGGAACAGTTTCCACCGACGACGGAAAAAAGTGCTCACACCGTCCTCCCTTGATGAACGTCTGGAATCCTCTATTTATGACCGTTCTGCCCGCATGAAGTTTCACCCGGATTGCCGTTTCTCCTGCGAAACGAGCAGCATCAGCGAGGAAGCCATGATGCACTGGGTCGCCAGTTGCGCGTATCCAGCCCCCAGCAAGCCGTAGCGCGGCACCCACCACCACAGACACGCGAGCATGCAGAGTGTGCCCGCTATCGCCACCAACCCCACCCATGCCGTTCGGTGACGCACCAGCAACACAGCGTTGCCCCAGGCCACTACCGAGGCAGGAAACAGGCACCACGCCAGCACGTGCAGCACCGGCACGGCAGGTTCATAAGCCTCGCCGTACAGCAGAGGTATCCACAGCGACGCCCCGACACCAAGCGCGGTTGCCAAAGCCATCGCCGTAGCCAGCATCGAGCCAAGTACTCTCAGCCCCAGCCCGGCACCTTCACCGCGTTGCGCGGCGGCAGCAGGAACCAGCGCCAGCGCCATCGAGCCAGCGACGAGGTTACTTGCCCACAACAGCACGCTGGCACTGCCATACCAGCCTGCGCTCTGCGAACCATAGCGCATCGCAACAGCCAGGATGTCCACCCGCATGATGAACCCGTGACATACATCGGCTATTGCCAGCGGCGCGCCCAGTGCAACCAGTCTTTTCCAGATGCGCCAGCGCAACCGCGCCCGAGGAAGGGGCAAACAACGCAGGTAAGTGATTAGCGCGAAGATACCGCCCCCCAGCACTCCAGCCAGCGCACCCGTTAAGCCAAACCACAGCGCGCCGGCCGCCGCCAGCAATACGGTGCTAACCCTTTCCAGAGCGACGGCTCGCGTCTCGATATGCGCCTGTAGCCGCGCCCGAGCCACTCCTGCCAGCAGTTGCTGGATGCACGCCAGCGCCCAGTATGCACCTGCCAGCATCAAGGCCAGCCCGAGATGAGATGCGCCGTATATCCACCATGAACCCAGCACCATGATACCCCACAGCAGGAGGCTCTGCCGTATCCGCAATCCGATAGCCGCACCCAAAACCGCCGATGAGCGGGGACGGCGTGCAATATGGCGCGTGATAATGGCGGAGATACCTGTATCGGCAAAAGGAGCCAGCGAACCGGCAATCGCCATCGCCTGCGTGAAGTCACCGTAGGAGACGGGGGCAAGCAGTCTCGCCAGCAGCACGTTGTTCAGCAATCCCAGCGCGCGGGCTGCGAACTGCGAACCGAGCAGCCACCGGGTGTTATACCACCAGTTTTTCACAGCAGATTAACCTGACTGTTATCTCCCAGCATCAGCCGCACGGCGCGCGGTTTGCCCTCATCGCGGCAGACGGTCACATTGCGCCCTAGCAGGCTGTCCTCCATGCGCGAGCCGATGTTCAGGATGCGGCAACCCTCCAGAATCACACTGTGCTCCACTTCGCTGGAGACCACCTGCACGCCATCGGCGATGGAGGTGAACGGACCGATATACGCGTTCTCAATCAGGCAATTGGCTCCGACGATGACAGGTCCGCGAATGACGCTGTTGATGATGCGCGTACCCTCTCCGAGGCACACCCGCCCGTGCAGGCGTGAACGGCTGTCCACTTCCGCGCGGACATCGCGTTCGATATCCTCCAGCAGGATGCGATTGGCTTCCAGAATGGCATCGAGGTTGCCGGTATCTTTCCACCAGCCGCTGATGATGTGCGAGCGTACCTGATAGCCGTGGTCGATGAGATACTGGATGGCGTCGGTAATCTCCAGTTCCCCACGCGCGGAGGGCTGGATGGCGTTCACTGCCTCGAAGATGTGGTGGTCAAACATGTATACTCCTACCAGCGCGAGGTCAGTGGGGGGATGTCTGGGTTTCTCGATGAGACGCACCACGCGCTTACCGTCCAGCACCGCCACGCCGAAATCCTGCGGGTTGGGCACGTGCGCCAGCAGGATCTGTGCATTCGGGCGCATCTGTTCGAACTCGCGCACAAAGGGGGTGATGCCCTCTTTGACGAGGTTATCGCCCAGATACATCACGAACGGCTCCTCGCCCAGAAATCCCTGAGCGATTTTGACCGCATGCGCCAGCCCCAATGGCTCGGGCTGATGGATGTAGGTCACGTGGATACCCCACCGGCTACCGTCACCCACCGCCTGCATAATCTCTTCGCGGGTGTCGCCCACGATGATGCCCACGTCGGTGATACCCGCGTCGCGGATGGCTTCGATGCCGTAGAAAAGCACCGGCTTGTTCGCAATCGGGATAAGTTGCTTCGCGCCGGTGTAGGTAATCGGGCGCAGGCGGGTTCCTTTGCCGCCGCTCAGTATCAGTCCTTTCACGAGTTGCGCCTCCTTATTGAAGGATGGTGGGACTGCCGGCTGTTGATGGAGACGGGCACCTTGTTGGCAACAATGCCCAGCAGCCTTGCCTCCGGCACAGCACGGACAGTTTCTACCGCACGCAGAGCTTCGTCGCGCAGAGTGGTGCCCGGCTGAACGACCAGCAGGATGGCATCGCAGTGCAGAGCCAGCATTCGCGCGTCGGCGAACAGTCCTGCTGGTGGTGCATCGAGGATAAGAGTGTCATATTCGCTTCGCAGCTGCGCTATCATATCCTGCAGGCTGGCACTCTCCAGCAATTCGGGTGAACCAGAGGAAACACTCCCCGACGGCAACAGCCAGAGGTTATTCATACGCGTGGCACGAACACATTCATCCAGTGTCTTCTCGCCGAGAAGGAATTCGGTGAGTCCTGGTGATGGTGCCACGTCCTCAAGATGGTGCTGCATCGGCTGACGCAGGTCGGCATCTACCAGAAGAACACGCCGCCCCGAGCGCGCCATGCTTTCCGCCAGATGCCTGGAGACAAAGGTCTTGCCCTCGCCATCGGACGCGGAGGTGACCATCAGCACGGGCACAGAACGAGGGAGGCTCGCGAGCCGGATGTTGGCGCGCAGGTTACGGAACGCTTCAACGGCAACAGGCTCCGTCAGCACAGGGGTGTTTGCCCCGTCACGCAACGCAGGAATGGTAGCCAGCAGAGGTGCGTTCAGCCATTCTGAAGCCGCTTGCGCGGAGGTAAGGCGACGGTCCAGTTGCTCCAGCAACAGAGAGAAGCCCACTGCCAGCAAAGCACCGAGTAGCATGCCCATCAGGATGTTCATGATTCGTCGGGGTTTGACACGCTTGCCCGGCAGCTGCGCCAGATCCACGATGCGGGCGTTGCCGAGCTTCACCGCCTGCGTGAGTTCTGCCTCCTGCAATCGCTCTACGAGGAACAGGTAACGTTTCTCCAGAGCCTGTCGTTGACGTAGCAGCTGGGTCAGTTGCTTTTCCAGTTCTGGCACTGCCAGCATCTGCTTCCGGATATTCTCCATCGCCTGTTCGAGTGCACTTATCTGTGCCTCTTGCCCCACAATATCGGCGGACAGCAAGGCAACGCTTTTGTATAACTCTTGATACACAGGGTTAGGCAAACGCTGCACGCTTTCGATGCGCGCCGCTTCTTGCCGGAGCCGCTCTCGCAGTGCTTCCACGCGAGCGATGGCGGACTGCACCCGAGGATGCTCTTCGGTGAACTGTGCCTGCAGCGACAGCAGGTCCGCTTCCGCTGTTACGAGCTGCTTCTTGATTTCCTGCACCGTTGGGTTTTCGTAGATGGTGGGTGAAATGACCGTAGAAGGTTCCTGCCCCAGCCTCTGTCTCGTGGCAGCCAGGCGCGTACGCAGGTCGGTCAGGCGCAGGTTGCCCTGCCAGCGTCGGTTGCTCATCTCTACCATCTGCAGCATCAGCGCGCGCATCTGTTCCCCTGCGTCCAGAAACTGCTTTTTCCTCTTGAAAGACGCCAGTTTCTCGTCGGCTTGATTTAATTGTTCCTTTACCCCTCCTGGCGCTTCCAGCTGGTTACGGATAAAGCGGACGGTGTTCCGCGCCTCCTCCTTGCGCACGTGCTCGTTTTGCCAGACGATAACCAGTGCCGCTGCGTTCACGGCATCCTGTGCGCGGCGCGGTGAGGTGGATTCGGCGAACAGTTCGATGAGACCGGTATCCTCTATCAAACGTGCGCTGAGCTCCTGCTCGAATTCATCTTCGTCTTTGGGTTCACCGGGCTTGCGCCCCTCTATCTGAGCAGCGCGCGATAGAATACATCCCTCCGTGTCCACAGGATTCGGAGTCTGGCACAGTATGCCTTCAAAAAGAGACTTGACGTGTTCTGTATTTTTGTATTGGGACAGTAGGATGCCGCTACGGTGCGATATAGTGACTACGGAATCTACAAGCATCTTATAAGAATAGGTGTCCATGAGTTCCGCCTGCTCTTGAGGCACCACGCGAGCAAAACCCGCACCGAAGACGTCCGTCCGCAGTACAAAGCCCGAAGGCTGTTCGACCTGCACCACCGCCTTCGCGCGATAGACAGGACGTGCCGTGAAAGTGATGGCAGCGGTACCCAGCACAACCAGCGCGAAACATGTCAGCGCGTATCTGCGCCTTCTCCACAGGATGTCTAACATTCGCGATAACAGGGCGCGTTCACCGGACACAGCTCTGTGGAACCTCCTGAGCAACTGCTTTCAGTGTAGCAACAGGTGAGGGAAAAGTCAATGAGAGAAGGAATCAGCATTTGTGATGTGGAAGCCCAAAGACCAGAGGAGACGATGCGCGTATGGGCACGCTGTACGTGATTGTGAATCAAAAGGGTGGAGTGGGCAAGACCACCACGGCGGTCAACGTGGCAGCTGCTATCGCCCTGGCGAATCGCCGGGTTTTGCTGGTTGATGTGGACCCTCAGGGCAATGCGACCAGTGGGGTCGGCATTGAAAAGAACAAGTTGCCCAGCAGCATCTATCACGTGCTGGTAGACGATTTGCCTGTCGATGAAGTGGTGATGCGCACATCTATAGACGGGCTGGACATCGTGCCCTCCACAATAGACCTTGCAGGCGCAGAGATCGAGCTGATGACGCGCATCAGTCGGGAGCAAGTACTGAAGCACGCGCTGGAACCGTTGAAGAACAGGTATGACTATATCTTTGTAGACACTCCTCCGTCGCTGGGTCTGCTGACGATAAACTGTTTGACGGCATGTGAAGAGGCGATAGTACCCATTCAGTGCGAGTATTATGCCTTGGAGGGGATGTCGCAGCTGATGCGCACGATCGAACTCGTGCGTCGGCGTCTGAATCCGGACTTACGCATCGCTCATGTGTTGTTAACGATGAAGGACCCTCGTTTGCGGTTGGCTCAGCAGGTGGAGGAGGAAGTGCGGGGTTATTTTGGGGACATTGTTTCGCCCGTAGTGATTCCGCGCAATGTACGGTTGAGCGAGGCGCCCAGTTTTGGCTTACCGGTGGTGGTTTATGACCCGAAGTCGAGGGGTGCGGAGGCTTACCGGCAGTTTGCCATGGAGGTGATGGGGGATGATGCGCAGAGGACTGGGTAAGGGTTTGTCTGCACTGATTGCAGATGTGGAGAGCGCCGGCGAGGGATCAACGGAGATTCCGGTGGCTTTGATTGTGCCGAACCCGGACCAGCCACGACGTGATATGGACGGTACAAGCATCGAAGAACTGGCAGCGTCCATTCGTGAACACGGTGTGCTTCAGCCGGTTATTGTTCAGCCGCTCCCTGAGGGTAAGTACCAGCTGATAGCTGGAGAAAGACGGTGGCGTGCGGCACGGCTCGCGGGTCTGAGTGCGATTCCAGCGATTGTTCGCGAGGTAAGCGAAGAGGAGCGTCTGGAGCTGGCTATTGTAGAAAACGTGCAACGCGAGGACATTAACGTGGTTGAAGAGGCCATGGCGTATCGCATGTTGATGGAGCGATTCGGCCTTACACAGGAACAGGTGGCTCGAAAGGTGGGCAAGAGCCGCGTTGCGGTGGCGAACACTTTGCGTTTGCTAACACTGGATGCCGAGATTATAGAGGGCCTTCGGCAGGGAAAGATTACGGAGGGACACGCGCGCGCTTTACTCATGGCGCCGGAAGGGACAAGGCTGGACATTTACCACCGTGTCTTGCGATTGGGATGGACCGTGCGGGAGACTGAACGCGCGGCGCGTGCTGCCGGTCGGGAAAAGGAATCGGGCACTCCACCAGGTGTTTCACGTGAAACATCTGCGCCCGACCCTCATATCATCGCGCTGGAAGACACTCTGCGCAATACCCTCGCTACGCGCGTGCAAATACATTGCCACAACGGCAGGGGTACCATCGAAATCCATTTCTATGATATGGAGGACCTCTCCCGTATTGTCGATACCATCACGAGGTAGCGAGAAAACGTTGCTCTTGCCGGTCGGTCAAGGTGCAAGTTGGTCTTTCAATTGCGTATCTCCGGAAAAGCCCGGAATCACACGTGCTTACCAGTGTTACTTTGTAACGCAATAATATGTCGATAGTCTCGCAAGCATCTGAGAAAGACCAAGATAAACAACATGCCCCCTTTATGCAGTCGCACCAGCAGCGAGTATTCACCCGTCCTCGTGGTAAAGATGACGTTTACAGTGACGGCAATTTCGATTGAAGCAGGGCACTGCCAGAGCAGGGCAGTGCCCTGAGAGGCTACGCCGCTTTGCGCTGACTGATGATATACTAACCCAGCTTCTTGTCGGAACCAAGGATGTGGTTGACCAGCCAGTTCTTCAGGAAGTTCATGACCCCTATTGTGTTCACAGGGCTGCCGCTGTCTATCTGTGCCCTAATCTGCAGAACCTGTCGTGTCAGCTCCTCGTGCTGGCGTTTGTGCAGAGGATACTCAGGATAACGGGTCTCCTGCATAAAACGCTCTTCCGTGCTGAAGTGAGACACCGTATACTCCACCAAATCATTCAGTATTTTGGGGACGAGCGTTTTGCCTGTACCGGACTTCATTGCTTCATGGAGAGAGTTCACCATTTCTACCAGACGCCGGTGCTGGTTATCTATCTCCGCCACACCAATCTGGTAGTCTGTTTGCCAACTCATGAACGACATGTTGTTCACCTCTGAAGGGATTCTGCTCTTATTATCGGCTTGCCCAGGCGAACAGACTACCACGACACACCCATCACCTGTCCGGTGGGGTCCACATCCATACGTTTTGCAGCCGGCTCAGCCGGTAATCCCGGCATGGTCGTGATGTCCCCGCACAGCACGCGCACAAACCCTGCCCCCGCCGCCAGCTGCACCTCCGAAACCGGCAGGGTGAAGCCACTCGGAGCCCCTTTCAAGCCCGGTTCGTGAGATAAAGAGAACTGCGTCTTCGCAAAGCAGATGGGCAGATGGCGGAACCCCCACTTCTCGAACTGCTTTAGCTGTGGGCGTACTCCGGACTCATAGTGCACCGCCTGCGCGCCGTACACCTGCGTGGCGATGGTCTCTATCTTTTGCTGCAAAGAGTCATCGACGGAATAGAGAGGTTGGAACCGGCTGTTGCACTGTTTACAAACATCCCGCACTGCCTCTGCCAGCGCGATACCTCCCTCTGCACCACGCGCAAAACATTCGGATACCGCCGCGCCCTCTGCACCCGCAGCAATCGCCAGCCTGCGTAACAGCTCTATTTCCGCATCTGTATCGGTTGGGAATCGGTTAATCGCAACTATCACCGGAACGCCCAACCGGTGCACAATACGGATGTGTGCTTGCAGGTTTTCTGCGCCTTTTTCCAGTGCGTCCAGGTCTTCGTGCTCCAGCTCTACCGGTAAAGGCTTGCCAGAAACCACTTTGAAGTGACCGCTGTGCACTTTCAGACCGCGCACGGTAGCTACCAGTACCGCAGCGTCGGGTGATTTGCCCAGCACGGGTGACACAATATGGCAGAACTTCTCAAAGCCCAAATCAGAACCGAATCCTGCCTCTGTCACCGCATAATCCGATGTGTATAAAGCTATTCGATCAGCCAGTACTGAATTGCAACCCGTCGCCGTGTTGCCGAAAGGACCGGTGTGTACCAGAAGGGGGGTACCCTCCAGCGTTTGCACCAGATTAGGCATCAGCGCATCTTTCAACAACAATGTCATCGCGCCAGCGGCGCCAATGGCTTCTGCAGTGATGGGCTCCCCGTCGCGTGTCACACCCACCACTACCTGCCCCAACCGGCGACGCAGGTTGCTGAGGTCTGTGCTGAGAGAGAGAACTGCCATGATTTCAGAGGCGGCAGTGATTTCAAAACCGGTCTCATGCGGTATCCCGTTGGACTTGCCTCCGAGACCGGTAATTACCCGCCGCAGGGAACGGTCTGGCACGTCCAGCACGCGATTCCACCACACACCATGTGCATCGAAACCTGCCGCGTTGCCGTGGTAAATATGCGCATCCACCATCGCCGCCAGCAGGTTATGCGCTGCGGTGACCGCGTGTATATCGCCGGTGAAATGCAGGTTGATGTCATCCGCCGGGTACGCCTGTGCGCGCCCTCCACCAGCACCGCCTCCCTTCACCCCGAAGACCGGTCCTAATGAGGGCTCACGGATGCACACGGCAGCCTGCTCCCCAATAAAACGCAGAGCATCGCCCAGTCCCAGCGTGGTGACTGTTTTGCCTTCACCAGCAGGTGTAGGAGTAATGGCGGTGACCACAACGAGCTTTCCTTGCGGACGCGTTGACAGTCGCTCTATGGCACTCAGGCGGATCTTTGCTTTGTATTCTCCGTAAAGTATCAGCTCCTCATCGAGCAATCCCAACAGATTCGCCACGTCGCGAATGGGTAACGGCATGTGAACCTCCTGTTGCGGAAGATGCTCTTAGTAGCTTCACTGCAAAGCAGGAAGTTTCCTACCCGGGCGGGATGTGCAAATCGTTGGAGGGAGCCGGCATGGGGAAATGGAGACGATGGTATCCTGCGCCACAGCACTCGGGGCAAAACAGGATGAGGAACCGTCCGGGGCGCTCCGGATGCGGCGTCCGAACCACACCCGGTAACGAATGGTCGACCGGAGTCTGCAACAGTGCCAGGCGAATATGCTGGTGCAGGGCACAAAAGTACTGCACCTCCACTGGTTGCTGCTCCTGTGAGGTTCGGCGGCGATACAGCGTTTTCGTGCGCCAGCGACGCCCGTTGGGTAGCAGGTAAACCTGATGGATGCGTATCCAGCGAAACACCTGCCGTCTCAGTTCCCTGCGCGACACAGGCTCCTCGGGTTGCTCTCTCATCGTCTCCTCCCGAAAAGGATTTTCGGCAGTTTCGGACGCAGATTCGAGGAGCCTGAAAACAACCGCTTCTACCCCCTTGCTGCCTCGGTGAGCAGTTCCACCAGCGTGGGATGGGCAGGATAGACCGAAGCCAGAGTCTCCCACGTTCCACCCAGTGCCATCGCCACCGCCAGAGACGCAAGTACGTCTGCTGCATGTGCGCCCACTGCCGAGCCTCCCAGCAGTCGGTCGGTGGTTTCCTCTACCACCAGTTTGACGAACCCTTCCCGCTCGCCCAGCAGCTGCGCCTTCAGGTTGTCGGCGTGATGGGCACGAAGCACCTTGACCCTGAGCCCCTGCTCCCGCGCCTGTGCCTCCGTCAGCCCAACCTGCGCCACCTGCGGCTGCGTATACACCGCTTCCACCACCAGCTCCGGGCGGAACGGTTCTACCGGCACCCCCAGCGCATGACGCACCGCCACCCGTGCCTGAGCCCACCCCCGGTTCACGGTGAATGGCGCGCCAGCCGCGTCACCGGCGACATAGATATGGGGCACTGGGGACTGCAGGTACTCGTTCACAGGGACGCCCTGCGGTGTGGGTTGTAAGCCCACCGCCTCCAGATTCAGGCGCGACAGGTCTGCACGCCTGCCGATGGCGATGAAAGCGTGGGTGGCGTCAAACGTCCTGCCGTCGTGCAGCTGCACGTGAACCCAGCTGGGCGTCGCCGTCACACTTTCTACCGGGGAAGAGAGCATGACGCGAATGCCCATCTGCTCGAAGGCGCGCTCCAGCGATTGCGAAACCTCCTCGTCGGCGCGGGGCAGCAAGCGCGGCATGTCGGTTAGCACCGTCACCTCCGAGCCCAACACGCGGAACAGGTAGGCAAACTCACTGCCCGTAACGCCTCCGCCTACCATGATGAGCCGTTCGGGCAACGAGGACAGGCTGCTCATGAAGCGTGGAGCAAGGATACGTTTGCCATCGGGCTTCATGCTGGGGGGAAAGATGGGCACGGAACCAGAGGCTATGAGGGCAACATCGAAGCCGAGTTGCTGTTCACCTCCCTGCGGGGTCTGCACTTTCAGGGTGTGCGCATCGGCGAAAGAGGCGACCCCGTACACTATCCGCACACCCGCCTGTTCCAGCAACGCTTTCTGCGCCGCGCCCCACTCGTGCGTACGCTGTCGGATACGCTCCATCAGGTCGCCAACCCGCACGTCGGAGACGGCAACCTGCACGCCACGATACGCCGCATGGCGTGCATCCAAAATGGTGTCTGCCGCAGCCAGCAGCACCTTGCTGGGAACCAGACTATCCCACGTGGCGCGTCCGCCGATTTCACCTTCACTGATGAGCGTTACCTCCGCACCCCACCGTGCCGCCTCCCGCGCGGCAAACACGCCTACCGAACCACCACCAATGACCACAAAACGTTTGGACATCGTTCACCTACCTCCTGCGGTCTAAAGAGTTGGACTCGGAAACCACTCTCAAGGATTCCTCGCTTCGCGGATGGATGCATGAAAAATTTCCTCAAAAAATCCTCTCAAATCACTTGACAAAGATACACTCAAGTGGTATAATCATGCACGGAAAAACAGCCGATAATGAAAACGCACGACAAACGCAATCATCCACACGGAGGATAGATATGGGAAAGACAGTAGGGATAGACCTGGGAACCACCAACTCGGTCGTGGCGGTCATGGAAGGCGGCGAGCCAGTCGTTATCCCGAACGCCGAAGGCAGTCGACTGACGCCGTCGGTGGTGGCGTTCACCAAGACCGGTGAGCGACTGGTAGGCGCAGCCGCTAAACGGCAGGCGATTATCAACCCCGACCGCACCATCATCTCGATCAAACGCAAGATGGGTACGCGCGAGCGCATCCGCATCGACGATAAGGAGTACACGCCGGAAGAGATTTCGGCGATGATCCTGCAGAAGCTGAAGGCGGATGCGGAGGCGTACCTCGGCGAGAAGGTGGATGCTGCGGTCATCACCGTGCCAGCGTACTTCAACGACGCTCAGCGCACGGCGACCAAGAACGCGGGTGAAATCGCCGGGCTGAAGGTGCTGCGCATCATCAACGAGCCAACCGCCGCGTCCCTGGCGTACGGACTGGACAAGAAGTCCAACGAGACGATTCTGGTCTTTGACCTGGGTGGCGGTACCTTCGATGTGTCCATTCTGGAGGTGGGCGATGGCGTGTTCGAAGTGAAAGCCACCTCGGGCGATACGCACCTGGGTGGCGATGACTTCGACATGCGCATCGTCAACTGGGTGGCGGATGAGTTCAGGAAAGAGACGGGTATCGACCTGCGCAAGGACCCGCAGGCGATGCAGCGGTTGCGCGAAGCGGCGGAGAAGGCGAAGATCGAGCTCTCCAGCATGGTGGAGACCGAGATTAACCTGCCCTTCATCACCGCCGACGCCGAGGGTCCAAAGCACTTGCTTTACAAGATTACCCGTGCCAAGTTCGAGGAACTCACCGCCGATCTGGTGGAGCGGCTGAAGGGTCCGTTCTATCAGGCGTTGTCGGACGCCAAGCTGGACGTGAAGGATATCGACGAGGTGATCCTCGTCGGTGGCGCGACGCGCATGCCCTGTGTGCAGGAGCTGGTGCGCAAGCTGTCGGGCAAGGAGCCGAATAAGGGAGTGAACCCCGATGAGGTCGTCGCCATCGGTGCGGCGATTCAGGCGGGCGTGCTCGGCGGTGAAGTCAAAGATGTGGTGTTGCTGGACGTGACGCCGCTGTCGCTGGGTATCGAGACTCTGGGCGGCGTGTTCACCAAGCTCATCGAGCGCAACACCACCATCCCGACGCGCAAGAGCGAAATCTTCACCACCGCTGCCGACGGGCAGACGGAGGTGGAAATCCACGTGCTGCAGGGCGAGCGCGAGATGGCGCGTGACAACAAGACGCTGGGGCGGTTCCACCTGACCGGTATACCGCCTGCGCCGCGCGGGGTGCCCAAGATCGAGGTGACCTTTGACATCGACGCCAACGGTATCCTGCACGTCTCGGCGAAGGACCTGGGCACCGGCAAGCAGCAGGCGATTACCATCACCGGCTCCAGCAACCTGACGCGCGAGGAGATTGACCGTATGGTCAAAGAGGCGCAGGCGCACGCGGAAGAAGACCGCCGTCGCCGCGAGGAAGCCGAAGTACGCAACCAGGCGGACTCGCTGGCGTATCAGACCGAGCGCATGTTGCGCGACCTGGGCGACCGCGTGCCGTCGGACGAGAAACTGCGCATCGAGCAGGCAATCTCCGACCTGCGCGACGCCATCAACAAGAACGACATCAGCCTCATCCGGCAGCGGATGGAAGCCTTGCAGCAGGAGTCGTACCGCCTGTCGCAGAGGCTGTATGAACAGGCGTCGCAGACCTATGCTGGAACCGGCGCACAGACCGGTAGCAGCAGCTCCGGCTCATCCGGCGACGGCGAGGTCATCGACGCCGAGTTCAAGTCCGAGTAATCGGACACCACTGCCCGCGGCATCCCCGCGGGCAGTCCAGATAGCACCAAAAATCACTTCAACGGAGAAGGAGGTGACCAACGATGGCATTGGTGCGATGGGAGGATCCGGTGGACATGCTGACTCGCTTCGAGCGTGAGATGAACCAGTTGATGAACCAGTTCTTCGGCAACGCTGCGGCGCGCCGCACCGAGCCCACGCTGCCTCGTGTGTGGGCGCCTGCGGTGGACGTGCGCGAGGACGACAACGAAATCACGATTAACATGGAGCTGCCCGGCGTGAAGCCCGAAGAGGTGGAGATCGAGTTGACGGGCGACACGCTGTGCGTGAAAGGCGAGCGCAAGTTCCAGGACGAGGAGCGCCGTAAGGACTACGTGCGCATCGAGCGGGCGTATGGCACGTTCCAGCGCTCGTTCACGCTCGGCACGCCGATCGACGCCGAGAAGGTGACGGCGCATTACAAGGACGGCGTGCTGACCATCACCCTGCCCAAAGCGGAGCAGGTGCGTCCGAAGAAGGTGCAGGTGAAGGCGGGATAATTCCCCTACCTTCGCCTGTGCAACGGGAGGGGCAGGGCGCAGGCAGGCTGCCCTGCCCCTTTTTCAAGCAATATGAGCAATACCATCGGTAAGAAGGTGGCGAGGCAACGATGAACTTCAAATACAAGGACTACTACGCGATACTCGGTGTACCGCGCAACGCCACCGAAAAGGAGATCAAGCAGGCGTATCGCCGACTGGCGCGCAAATACCACCCGGATGTCAACCCAGGTGATAAGAGCGCGGAGGAGAAGTTCAAAGAGATCAGCGAGGCATACGAGGTGCTCTCCGACCCGGAGAAGCGCGCCAAGTACGACCAGTACGGCGAGATGTGGAAATACTACAGCGAACAGCAGCAACAACAGCCTGGTGGGTTCTCCAGCGGTGGCGGATGGCAGGATTTGCGCAACTTCGGCTTTGGCGGGCTGGGTGACCTGTTCGCCACGCTGTTTGGCGATGCGTTCGGGCGCAGCCGTACCGCCGAGGCAGATTTCGACACAGTATTCGGTGCCTCGCTGGATGTGGAATATCCGATAGAGGTCTCGCTGGAGGAGGCGTATACCGGAGCAACCAAACCGCTGTCCGTGACCCTGCAAGACACCTGCCCACAGTGCGGCGGTACGGGAGCAGCACGCACACGCAGCGGCTACTTCACCATGGGACAGGTGTGTTCCAACTGTCACGGACGAGGAACGCTACCTCGCAGCAAAAGGCTGGAGGTGCGCATCCCTGCAGGAGTGCAGGACGGCTCGAAAATTCGCCTCGCGGGCGAGGGACTGACCGGACGTGGTGGGCAGCGCGGCGACCTGTTCCTGATTGTACGCATGCGCCCGCATCCTACCTTCGAGCGTAAAGGCGACGACGTGTATGTGGATGTGGACATTCCGTATACCACCGCCGCGCTCGGAGGCGAGGTGCGCGTGCCCACTCTCAAGGGCAGTGTGACCATGAAGGTGCCTGCTGGCACGCAAAGCGGGCAGGTGTTTCGGCTCGCCGGTCAGGGAATGCCTCGCTTGAAAGGCGGCGGCTATGGCGACCTGTACGCTCGGGCGCGTATTACCGTGCCTCGCACGTTGACCACTCGCGAGCGCGAGCTGCTGCAGCAGCTGGCACAACTGCACGGCACGGCAACAACGACTCGTGTGTAATGGTATCAAGGGGGGATGTTGTATGGCAGACAGCATTCGCGACAAGCACGAACCGGTCTATCTGATTAGCGTGGCAGCGAGGTTGTGTGATATGCATCCGCAGACGCTGCGCATGTACGAGCGCATGGGCTTGATACGTCCCAAGCGTGTGAACCAGAAAAACCGCCTGTATTCGCAGGCGGACATCGAGCGTCTGCGCCAGATTCAGCGCCTCACGCGCGACTTAGGGGTGAATCTTGCCGGGGTGGAAATTATTCTCGACCTGCTGGACAAGGTAGAGCGACTCCAGCAGGAGCTGGAAACGCTTCATGCCCAGATGGAACAGATGGTGCAGGAGCGCGTCGAGCAGATTCTGTCCGAGCGACAGACTCTGCCCGCCCGTGTGGTGCGCGAGCTGTAAGCCTTCATCCCCCCATTGACGCCTTGCCTGTATCACACAGGGCACCCCGCCTCGCTCCCTCGCGGTACTGCACCAGCCTGTTTACAACCGTCGCAAGTACTGCTACACTGTGAACGGCAAACCGTGGAGGGAGGCGATTCATGCGAGTCTTCTGTGAAACCCTGGGTGTGGATATCGAGCTGGCGGAACGTCCGCAGCGCATTGTTTGTCTGGCATCTTCCCTGACCGAGACCATTTTCGAGATGGGTTATGGGCATCGCGTGGCTGCCATCTCCGCATACTGTTCCCGCTATATCCCCCAGAACAACCTGCCCATAGCAGGCGATTACCTGCGCGTCGACAAACAACTGCTTCAACAGATAAATCCCGACCTGATATTGCTCACTAGCGGTATCCAGCGTACGCTGGGTATCCGTCTGGCGCAAGAGGGCTATCCGGTATACGCCCTGCCGCTGCCAAGCAGTGTCAGTGGAGTCATGGAGAACCTGAACCTCCTGGGTGGGCTGTTGAACGAGGTGGAGTCTGCCCGCCGCCTGCGCCAACGGTGGGAACAGCAGTTTCAAACGCTCTACCTGTCCGCCCCACTACGCCGCCCGCGCGTGTACATCGAACTGTGGTTTGGCAAGCACATGCGCACGGTGGGCGCGCTCAGCTTCATCCACGATCTGGTGGAAGCCGCCGGAGGAGACAATATCTTCGGGCGAGACCGCCGCGCCTACTTTTCACCGGATCTGGCGCAGGTAGAGATAGCGAGACCCGATGTGCTGCTTTTCCACACGGAACCCGATTACCCGGTGGACATCGCGGCTCTCATCGAGGAACGCGGCTGGCATCGGTGGAATCCTGCGCCCTACGTGGTGGCAGGCACCGTGCAAAAAGGGCAAAACATTATCCATGAGGGGCCGTCCATGATGGAGACGGCAACGTGGCTACAGGGGCACTTCCACTTCTGGGCGAGGCACCACCGATAGGCGCAGGAGGTTAACCGTGTTCCACTTCCGAGCGCGTGGGCTTGTTTAACGGCTCCACCACCACACCGTCGGGACGCACATCCGCCACGCGCACAGGGGTGTTGGCGGGTAAGAACTCCTGCTCGGTCAACACATGCAGGTTCACATCGCCAATCCGCGCGGTGCCGCCCGGCGTCAGGTCTGTGAGCGTAACGCCTTCTGCGCCCAGGAGCTTGCGCTGAGCCTCCCAGCTGGCAGGCATGGACATCTGCATCCGTTGCTGCATCTCGCGCCATAGATGGCTCTTGGGCAGATAAACGAAGAAGACCACCATGCTCATCAGGGTCAGTATCGATGAGACCACCAGCGCAAAGAGGGGGTGCGACTCGATCATAATCGCTTCACGCATACCTGCGAAGATGCACAGGAAGCCGAGCAACGCGAATATTCCCCGTCCGGGCAGGACGTGTGTCTCTACAATGACCAGTGCCGCGCCCAGCGCAAACACCACCATACCCCACCAGTGTGAGCCGCTCCAGAGGTGAGCCACAAACACCATCCCCAGAAACAGCATTCCCACCGTGCCCACCCACGACCACACCGGACGGGTCAGAAATTCTGCCACCAGAAACGCCAGCCCGATAAAGGTGAGCAGTACAGTCGCGTAAGGTGTCTGCAACCACTGTATCACGCTTTCGATACTCACCGCCATCACCCCTGTGCCGGGCGACCGTATGCCGCACGCTCAGGTTCCACGATGTAACGCGACAGCGTGATGGTCAACTGATACGTCACCACCTGCAGGAACAGGATGATGCCGTAGCAAAGCTGCGACACCAGACGGTTCCACTGGCGGCGCAACCGCTGCGCGAACGGTATCTTCTGTTCGGCGACGATCTCGGCGAGCATCGGCTGGAACTCACGCCACAGGTCGATTTTCGGTTCTGGCGCTTCCAGCTGTCGGCAGAACTCTACAAACCGGCGCAGCTCCTGATACTCCCGGAAGCAAGCCTCGCAAGTGTGCAGATGATGCTGTAGCTGCTCGTACTCCTGCGGGCTCAGCTGTTCGTCAATCAGCGCGCTCAGTCGTTCCTGTACTTCGTCGCAACGCATGGTTACTCACCTACCCCCTGATAGTACGCCTGATAATAAGGCTCAAACAGACGCTTAAAAGCCAAACGCGCGCGGTGCAAGCGCGATTTGACATTGGCGATGGTCAATCCCGTAATGTGGCTGATCTCTTCGTAACTCAGTTGCTCGAAGTCGCGAAGTACCAGCATGGTTCGGTAATCTTCCGGCAGGCGTGCCAGCACCTCCCGCACTTTGCGTTGAAGTTCCTCGCGCTCCACGTGTGCCTGCAGGTCATCGTCGGAAACCGGCTCGTAGCTGCCGTTCTCTCGCTCCGCCATCTCTTCCAGCGAATCGGCTTTCTCTCGCTTCATGTCGCGCAGGCGATTACAACACAGGTTGTGCGCGATACGCAACAGCCAGGCACGGAAGCTGCTGTCTCCACGGAAAGAGCGGATGTTCTTGAACGCGCGGATGAATACCTCTTGCGTCAGGTCGTGGGCCTCCTCACCGGGCACCATCCGGTACACCACGCTGTATACCAGCCGTACGTACTTGTGATAGAGCTTCTCGAAGGCTGCGGCATCCCCGTCGCCGCAGCGACGAACCAGTAAGAGGTCCTCGTCCAGCGGTGCTACCATGTTAAATGCCAGTTCCTGTGTTGCCTCCGAGGGCGTGCCAATCGCCAGAACCATTTGTCACCCTTCCTCACGCACTGTCGGGGAAGGCGCAGGCGCGCCTTCCCGATTTTTATCGTCCGGGTGCCGGTGGCGGACCGGGAGGTGGTCCCTGAAACATCTGCTGGAACATCTGCATTCCCTGTTCCATCAGCATCCTGCGCTCTTCGGGCGACATGTTCATGAACATGCGCATCCCTTCCTGCATCATCTGCATGCGCACCGAAGGGTCCATATTCATGAACATCTGGATGCCCATCCGTATCGCCCTCTGGCGCTCCTCCGGCGACATCTGCAGGAACATCTGCATCCGCTGTTGCTCCAGCGCCAGGAAATCCTCCGCGCGCCCGCGCCCCTGCCCCGTGCGCTGTCCGGTCTGCGCCAGCATCGGTTGCTGGTAGAACACCACATACACCGGTCGCGTCTTGAACGCTGGAACCATCTGACCCAGCTGTTGCTCAAAATCCGGCGAAACGGTCACGTTGCGCACGAACGAGGTAATGCGGTTGCCGCTGGCATCCGCAATCATCAACCCTTGCGCCTCCAGATTCACGAGGGTGCGTACCCAGTTGACCAGCGTTTCAGAGGCTGGCAGTTCCATATCTGCCCGCAGATACACCTTGCGCCATGCCGAACCGGGGATTTGCTTGACGACTGCGTCCAGAGCTGCCTGAGCGCTGTTCGCTTCAGCAGGCGGTGTCACACGCGCCTGCAACAGCGGGTCCACCACGACTTGCAGTTTGAACCGCTCTGCAATGCTCTCCAGCACCCGACGCACGTTACTGCCAGCCTGCTGACCCTGCTGGCGTATTTGCTGACGAGGCAGCTCAACGGGCGGCTGTAACTCCGCAGGCGGTGGGGGTGGCATGACAGGCTCCAAAGGTACCTCTAAAGGTGGCTCCGGCGGCGGCTGAGGCTCGCCCGGCTCCTGCTGCGCCCACAGCGGGATCGCCGCACAAACAGATAACGCTACGATAGCCGCAATTGTTCTCCAGCGCATTTGGAACGACCTCCTCGTTTCCTTCATTTCTTATTAGACACCAAACACCTTCAAAAAGTTGCGCTCCGTGAGAAACGGCGGTTACTGCCGTGACTCTGTTCGCCACCACTTATTGTACCGTATTTCCAGCTGCCTCCGGCCACACACTGTCCGGAAAGGTTTTACGCTCGTCGCAACGAAGAATACAGTATCGCCTTTCCGATGGATGCGCCGTTCATACTTGACGGCTCGGAAGAGCCTGATTCTCTAAGACGGACATCTGCGAAAACGGTGGAGTAGTCCATCAGCAATCAGGAGGAGGCCCGTAATGCCCAGAGCGATAAACATCGATGACCTGTTTCGGCTTCGGCTGGTCAGCGATGCGCAGATTTCGCCCGACGGCCAGCGCGTCGTATGCGTGGTGAAGTACGCTGACCGCGAGAAGAACAAGTATTTCAGCCATCTGTATCTGTGCGACCTGCGCACGCGCGAGGTGCGCCAGTTCACCAGTGGCGAGGTCGCCGACAGCCAGCCGCGCTGGTCGCCGGATGGCAAAACCATTGCCTTCGTCAGCAACCGCCAGAAGCCGAAGGCACAGATATTCCTGATACCGGTGGACGGCGGCGAGGCGCGCGCACTGACTTCGCTGGAAGAAGGTAGCATCGGCGAGATTGTCTGGTCGCCGGACGGCACGAAGGTCGCATTCACCTTTCGCCTGACGCCCGAACCGTGGCGCGAGCAGGCGGCAAAGGAACGCAAGGAGAAGGGGTTCTCCACCCCGCCCCGCATCATCACACGCCCGTTCTACAGGCTGGACGGCGCAGGCTATTTTGACGGCGAGTACTATCAGGTCTGGGTGGCTGACGCGAAAACCGGCGAGGCAAAACCGCTGACCAGCGAGGTGACCTCCTGCGGTAGCCTGAGCTGGTCTCCCGACAGCAGCAAGATTGCCTTCGTGTGCAACCGCAGTGAAGACCCCGACCTGAACCCCAATCTGGTGGACATCTGGCTGGTTCCCGCGGAAGGAGGGGACCTGCAGCGTGTGGACACGCCGAAAGGTCCCAAGGGCGATATTGCCTTCTCTCCCGATGGCACGCGCATCGCCTACGTCGGTCATACGAAGGTGGACGACATCTGGGGCGTGACCAACGACCACCTGTGGGTTGCCGACCTGATTAGCGGCACCGCACGAGACATCATGGAAGGCTTTGACCGCTCGCTCGGAAACCTCACTCTCAGCGACATGCGCGACGTGGGCGGGGGAAGCCGTCCCGTCTGGACGCCTGACGGCAAGCAGCTGCTGTTCCTCGCCAGCGACAGAGGCAGCACAGTGCTCTACAGCATCTCCGCCGAGGGCGGAGAACCCGTTTTCTTGCGAGGGGAGCGTGCGGACATCACCGGCTTCTCCCTCAGCGCAGACGGCAGGCGCATCGCGTGGTGCGAGGGCACAGCCACCCAACCGCACGAGGTGTTCGCCGGCACGCTGGGGGATGGGGCAATCCAGAACGCTGAAGCGATAACCAGATTCAATGCCGACTGGCTGGCGGAGGTGCAGATACAGACCCCTGAAGAGTTCGCCTGCCTCTCGCCCGATGGCAATGAAGTGCACGGCTGGATACTGCATCCTCTTGATTTTGACCCCGCGCAGAAATATCCGCTGATACTGGAAATCCACGGTGGACCGCACGCGCAGTACGGCTGGGTTTTCTTCCACGAGTTCCAGCTGCTGGCGGCGCAGGGTTACGTGGTGCTGTACACCAACCCACGCGGAAGCAAAGGCTATGGAGAAGCGCATACCGCTGCCATCAAGGGCGCATGGGGCGGACCTGACTACACCGACCTGATGGCGGCGGTAGATGCCCAGCTGACACGCGGCTACATTGACGAGACGCGTATGGGCGTGATGGGCGGTTCCTATGGCGGCTATATGACCAACTGGGTGGTGTCACACACCGACCGCTTCCGCGCTGCCATCACCGACCGCAGCGTGGTGAACCTGCATAGCATGGCGGGAACATGCGACTTTCCCCTGCTACCCGGCGGCGACTACTTCCGGGGCAACGCATGGGCAGAGCCAGAGCATCTGTGGGAGCACTCGCCGCTGAAGTACGCGGGTAACATCCATACGCCACTGCTGATTATCCACAGTGAGGGAGACCTGCGCTGCCCGATAGAGCAGGCAGAACAGCTGTTCGCCGCGCTCAAAGTGCAGAAGAAGGAAGCGGTGCTGGTGCGCTATCCGCTGGAGAGCAGTCACGGGCTGTCGCGCTCCGGTCCGCCCGATTTGCGCGTGCACCGTCTGCAACAGATTCTGGACTGGTGGAAGAAACATCTCAGTAGCGAATAGGTGACCGCCAGCTGGAGGGCGAGGCTCCCGCCAAGCCGTGAAACGCCTCCCCGCCTGCGGGGAGGTTGGCTGGGGGCTCGGCTTACCAGTCGTTTCGCCCTTCGTGAACCAAAAGGAGACCATAACACCATGCCCGAACAACCGAAGAAGAAACCAACCTTACTGCTCATGTTCGACCTGAACTGGTCGGTACATGATGCGCCTCACCCCTTTACCGGCCCGAGCACGCCGCAGGACTGGGCGTTTATAGACCCCAGAGAGTATCTGGACTGGCATCTGGAGATGGGCAACAACGCCATCTTCCTGCAGGCGTATACGTACGGCGGTTACGCTTTCTATCCCACCCGTTTGGGGCCGGTGCCGCCGGGTCCGGGAAGGGAACTGCTGCCCAGGCTGTATGAGCTGGCACAGGAAGCGGGATTGCCCTTCTGGAGCTACTTCTGCGTCGGTGCAGATGTGGCGATGAGCGCGTACCGCCATGACTGGGTGATACCGGAAAGCCGCAGGAACTGGTGGCACGGCTTCCTTGCACCGGAGTCGCCCTGGGCAGACCTGTTCTGTGCGCGCGTGGAAGAGTTTCTGGAGCAGTTCCCCGTAGACTGGATACTGTTCGACTGGTTCTGTTACGGCGATCTGGACAGCGGTTTCCACATGCAACCCGCCTGGTTTGTGAAACAACCGTTTCGGGAGATTATTGGCAGGGAGATGCCTGAAGATAGCTCGCAGATTACGCCAGAGGAGAGCCTGACCTACAAGCGTGAGGTACTGGCGCGGTTCTTCGCCCGCATCCGCAAAACGGTGAAAGAGACAAGCCCCGCCACCCGAATCGCCTTCAACCCACCGTACTGGAAGCCTGCCGACCCGCTGTGGGTGAATCATCCGATGGTGAACGAGAGCGATGGCTTGCTGGCGGAATACTCCAAACCAGAGACCCTGCAATGGCTGGAAAGCGTGCGGCGACCGGAACAGCAAATCATCGCCACGCCCATCAATGTGGAAGGCGTGGTGGAGGAAGAAGTAATGCTGGAATGGGCGGAGAAGGGCTACGTGTTGAATGGCTATATCTGGGGCACCCCGCCCAGGCTCCAGCCGCATCCCTCTCTTCAGCCCAAAGGCGAAGCCATCCGACGGGCGTTCCACCGCATTGCCCTGCAGTATAGCTGACTCACGGAGCCGCGGTGAGTGCTTCCCGCGGCTCCGGTGGACTATCCCTGCTGTGCCTTCTCTGCCGGTGCCTGCACAATCACAGGACCCACTCCCTGATATTGCCGGTGCGTGCCGTCGCAGAAGGGAAACTTGCTGGACTTGAAGCACCGGCATAATGCCACACGCTCGCCGGGCTCGAGCTCAACGGTGGTCCGCACTCGTCCTTCCGTTTCTTCTGTGGTATGTTTTGCCATCCGCCTTTCTCCCTGCAGAGGATTTTATACTTTTCTTCTCTGTGGTGGCAACGCCTACCTCCTGCCCAGCGACGTTTCCCGGTGGTTGCATCAAGGAGTATGGATGTGATATACTTATAGTCGGTTGAAGGGTATGATGAGCAGGTAGGGCGGCATAAGGGGGTAGCAATCATCTCGAAAGAGAGTGGGCAGGCTCGCCCACTCTTTTTCTTACCCTGACGGAAGATAATCGGATAGAGGGCAGCCATGAACAGCGAGTTCATTGAAATACTGCGTGCGCTAGAACGGGAGCGGGACATCCCTCTGGCGGTGCTGTGGGAGGCGCTGGAGACCGCTTTGACCAACGCCTACAAGAAGCACTGCGGAGCGGTCGGCGATGTGCGTCTGCGCCTCGATTCCAGCAAGGCGGGGGTGCGATTGTTCTGCGAGCGCACAGTGGTGGAAGAGGTCGAAAACCCGCATACCCAGATTTCTCTGGAAGAGGCGAGGAAGTTCAAACCGGAGGCGGAGATAGGGGACACCGTGTCGGTGCCGGTCGACTTGGACGACTTCGGACGCATCGCGGCACAGACCGCCAAGCAAGTGATTGTGCAACGCATCCGCGAGGCGGAGCGGGAACAGATATATCAGGAGTTCCAGGAGCGCGTCGGAGAGATACTGTCCGGCTTCGTACAGCGCAGAGAGGGTCCGAACGTCATCATTGATCTCGACAGGGTAGAGGCTATCCTGCCGCCAGAGGAGCAGGTGCCGAACGAGCCGTATCGCCCGCATGACCGCCTGCGTGTGTACCTGCTACGTGTGGAGCGCACCACCAAGGCGCCGCGCATCATCGTCTCGCGCAGTCATCCCAGCCTCATCCGTCGCCTGTTCGAACTGGAGGTACCCGAGGTGCGCGAGGGAAGCGTGGTGATTAAAGCGGTTGCGCGAGAGCCGGGCGCACGCTCCAAAATCGCCGTGTGGGCGAAGGAGCCGAACATCGACCCGGTAGGCAGTTGTGTGGGTCTTCGCGGAACGCGGGTGCAGGCGGTGGTGAACGAACTGTACGACGAGAAGATAGATATCATCCGCTGGTATCCCGAACCAGCACAGTTTATTGCGGAGGCGTTGAGCCCCGCAAAGGTTTCGAAAGTGCAGCTGAACGAGAGCGAAAAAAGCGCACTGGTCATCGTGCCTGACGACCAGCTCTCGCTGGCTATCGGCAAAGCGGGGCAAAACGTACGGTTGGCAGCGCGATTGACCGGCTGGAAAATAGACATTCGAAGCGAATCTCAAACCGCTCAAGACGCTCTGGCGACAGGCAAAGAGGAAAAGGAAAGCGCGTCTTGAGAGAAAAAACAGTTCTGGAGTCCGCGATGCCTGCACGTAAACATACACCGATACGAACGTGCGTGGCGTGTCGAACCGCCGCACCGAAGAGAGGTTTGATGCGCGTCGTGCGCACTCCAGAAGGCACGGTGGAAGTAGACCTGACCGGTAAGAAGGCGGGACGCGGCGCGTACGTCTGCCGGAGCGTATCCTGCGTGGAGAAAGCGTTGAAAGCGAACAAGCTGGAGCGTTCGCTCAAAGTAGCCCTGCCGGCGCACACGGCACAGGAGCTGCTGCAGCTGGCTGCACAGGCGGAAGAAGAGGAGGTGACTCGCTCGTGAACCGGATTCGCGTTGGCGATTTAGCGAAAGACCTGCAGATGAGCGTTGCGGAGCTGCTCAGCACGCTCACCGACTTGGGCGTGGAGGTAAAGAACGCTGACAGCCTCATTGACATCTCCACGGCGCAAGCGGTGCGCGCCGTGCTGGACAAAGGGCACCCCGAAGTCGAGTTGCCCCCGACGATGACCGTGCGCGAACTGGCTCAGGCATTGGGGGTACAGTCCACGCAGATACAGCAAAAACTGATGAAGGTCGGGGTGCTGGCGGGGCTGAATCAGCAGCTCTCCGCCGACCAGATCGAGCGAGTCGCCTATGAACTGGGCTACAGCGTCCGCTGGACGGAGGCGAAGGAGCCGGAAGTACCCGAAAGCGCACGTCCCCGTACCGCGTCGACGGGTGGTCCGCAACCCCGCCCGCCGGTAGTAACCATTTTGGGGCACGTCGACCACGGAAAGACCACCCTGCTGGACGCCATCCGGCGTACCAACGTCGCGGAAGGCGAATACGGTGGCATCACCCAGCACATCGGCGCGTATCAGGTGGAGGTAGAACACGCCGGCGAGAAGGCGAAAATCACTTTTCTGGATACTCCGGGGCATGAAGCCTTTACCGCCATGCGTGCGCGCGGCGCACAGGTCACCGACATCGCGGTGCTGGTGGTTGCCGCCGACGATGGCGTGATGCCCCAGACCATAGAGGCATTGAACCACGCCAAAGCGGCGAACGTTCCCATTATCGTGGCCATCAACAAGATAGACAAACCCGAAGCCAATCCCGACCGTGTCAAACAACAGCTGGCGGAGCTGGGCGTGGTTCCGGAAGAGTGGGGTGGCGATACCATCTTCGTGCCGGTATCCGCAAAACAGCGCATTGGGCTGGGCGATTTGCTGGAAGCCATCCTGCTGGTTGCCGAAGTTCAGGAGCTGAAAGCCGACCCGAACGCTCCCGCCGAGGGGGTGGTTATCGAATCCAAACTGGACAAGGGCAGAGGTCCCGTCGCTACCATCATCGTTCAGCAGGGAACGTTCAAGCAGGGCGATGCAGTGGTGGCGGGTGAGGCGCATGGAAAGATTAAGGCGTTGATAGATGACCGGGGCAACCGCGTGCCTAAAGCCACGCCCGCCATGCCGGTGGAGGTCATCGGCTTGTCCTCGGTGCCGAACGCAGGCGAGAAGATGGAAGTGGTGAAGGATGAACGCACTGCCCGACAGATTGCGATGGAGCGCGAGCAGCGCCACCGTCAGGAGAAGCTTGCCAGCCAGCGCGCTCGCGTCACCATGAAAGACCTCAGCAGGCTGATTAAGGAAGGCGAAATCAAGGAGCTGCTGGTGGTGCTGAAGGCGGATGTGCACGGTTCGGTGGAGGCTGTGCGTACGTCGCTAGAGCGGCTGGAGCATCCGGAGGTGCGCCTGCGGGTGCTGCACGCGGCGGTGGGTAACATCACCGAGTCCGACATCATGCTGGCGTCGGCATCCAACGCGCTGGTTATCGGTTTCAACGTGCGCGTGGAGCCCGAAGCGCAACGTGTCGCGGAGCAGGAGCGCGTGGAAGTGCGCACCTACCGCATCATCTACGAGCTGGTCGAAGACATCAAGGCGGCGATGCTGGGCATGCTACAGCCGGTGATCGAGGAGTTCCCGCTGGGCAAAGCGGAGGTGCGTGCCGTGTTCAACCTGCCACGCGGCACGGTCGCCGGGTGCTACGTGACCGAGGGCAAGGTCGTACGCAACGCCGAGGCGCGTGTGTGGCGCAAGAAAGACCTGCTGCACACCGGCAAAATCGTCTCCCTGCGCCACCTCAAAGACGATGTGCGTGAGATTGCGCAGGGTTACGAGTGCGGTATCATGGTGGACGGCTTCTCGGACTTCGCGGAAGGTGACCTCATCGAGTGCTTTGAGAAACGGGAAGTGTCTCGCGCGGGTCATACGATTACCCAGCGGAGTGCAACGGCGGTCTCGTAGCGGATAGAGACGCCTGACCGATACTCGTGCAGTACGGCTCGCACCGTTCGGCTCGGCGGGAGCCTCGTCCTCCAGAAGACTGAAACTGGACAGGTATACAGGTGCCATGATGGTCGTGGGTGTATTGACGGTAGAGCTGCACCTCTACGAAGCGACCTCTCTCAAAGAGAAACGGCATGTGGTGCGCAGTACGCTGGACACCCTGCGCAACAGGTTCAACCTCTCTGCTGCCGAGGTGGATCATCTGGACGAGTGGCAGCAAGCAACACTCGGCTTCTCCTGCGTGGGCAATGACCGGCAACACGTCAACAGCGTGTTGAACAAGGCTCTGGACTTTTTATACGCCGACCCACGCATCGAGGTGGTCGAAGTCAATATGGAGTTGTGGTGAAATGAGTAGCAACAGAGTATCCAAGATAGAAAGCCTGCTGGTGACCGAGATCAGCGACATCGTGCGAAACGAGTTGAAAGACCCACGCCTCGAGGGGGTTACCATCACGCAGGCGAGGGTTTCACGTGACCTGAGCCATGCGAAGGTATACGTCAGTGCGCTGGGTGGTACCGAGGCACGCGACAAAGCCCTCGATGTGCTCAGGAACCTTGCGGGACGTATTCGCGGCGAGTTCGGGCGTCGTGCGCACCTGCGCGTCGTGCCGGAAATCCATTTCGAGCCGGATGAGGGCATCGAAGCGGGAATGCGCGTGCACGAACTGCTGCGTCAACTGGAACAGGGATGATTCGACGCCACCTGCAACAGGTTGCTCAGGTACTTCAGGAGGCGAAGAGCGTGGTTCTCGCCTGCCATCTCAATCCCGACGGCGACACGCTGGGTTGCGCGCTTGCCCTGCAATCCGTGCTGGAGGGCCTGGGCAAGCGGGTGATCACGCTGAGCAGTGACGGCGTGCCGGAGATATACCGCTTCCTGCCCGGCTCCGAGAAGGTTCTCACCGCTACCGAGCAGAGAGGCTTCGACGTGGCAGTAGTGTGTGATACCGGCATGCCCGAGCGCATCGGTAAAGCCAGGGATGCGGTGTTCTCGGCGCGGATTATCGTGGACATCGACCACCACGTGACCGAAGGCGCGTTTGGAGACATCCGCATCCAGCAGTCCAGAGCCGCCGCCACCGCCGAAATCGTCTACCGCCTGCTGAACGTGATGGATGTGCCCATCACGCCAGCCGTTGCCACCTGCCTGCTCACCGGTATCATCACCGATACCGGTCTTTACCGCTATATGAACGTCTCGCCAGCCACCTTCCGCCTGAGCGCAACTCTGATGGAAGCGGGAGCATCGCCCGCGCAGATTGCGGAAGAGGTTTTCGAGCGACGCTCTTTTCCGAGTGTGAGACTGCTGGGACGCGCCCTGGAACACATCCGGCAGGAGGAAGAAGGCAAGCTGGTGTGGTCTTACCTCAGCTACGAGGATTTCACCGAGCTGGAGGCTACCGATGAAGACACCGAAGGCATCATTACACAGCTGCGGGCGGTACGCGACAGCGTGGTGCTTGCGTTATTGCGAGAGGTAAAACCCGGTCGGGTGCGTGTAAGCGTTCGCAGCCGCGACGAGCGTATCGATATGTCGAAGCTGGCGGAGAAGTTCGGGGGTGGCGGTCACCGCATGGCGGCAGGCTTCTGGGTGAACGGTGGTATCGACGAGGCGAAGAGGAAAGTGATTGAGGCTCTGCGGGAATGGATGCACTGCTCAACCTCTACAAGCCAGCGGGCATGACCTCGCGGGAGGCGGTGGACGCCGTGCGCCGCATCCTGAATGTGCGACGGGCGGGACACAGCGGCACCCTGGACCCCGGCGCGGAGGGAGTGCTGCTCATCTGCCTGGGCAAAGCCACCCGGCTGAACGAGTTTCTGCAGTGGCTGCCCAAAACCTACCGGGCTACGATGGTGCTGGGCATACAGACCACCACGCAAGATGCGGAGGGCGAGGTGATTGCCAGCACGGATGCCAGCGGTGTCACCCGTGAGATGGTGGAGGCTACGCTACCCCGCTTCACCGGAGAGATAGAGCAAATACCTCCAATGCACTCCGCGGTGCATCACGAGGGCAGACGCCTGTACGAGCTTGCACGAGAGGGCAAGGTGGTTCCCCGAGAGGCTCGCAAGGTGTCCGTCTATCGCCTGCAACTGCTGAACTTCTCGCCCGGCGAACATCCAGAAGCGGAGATAGAGGTGGAATGCTCCACCGGAACATATATCCGTACGCTCTGCGCGGATATCGGCGATGCGCTGGATGTGGGTGGATACATGAAATCGCTGGTGCGAACGGCAATCGGCGCGTTCCGCGCGGAGGATGCGGTCACCCTGCAACAGCTGGAAGCCGAAGGTGGGGATAAACACCTCATCCCAATGGCGCAGGCAGTGGAGGGTATCCTTCCTGTCTGGAGACCACATCCCCGGGTGTTGCGCCTGTTTCGGCTGGGCAGTTTCGTCAAGCCAAAGCCCTTCCCACCCGTGCCGCTGCCAGCAGAGAAACCGCCGTATATTGCCGTGCTGGACGCGGCGGGCGAGCTCTTCGCCATCGCCACGGTGCGCCGCGACGAGGTGTGGCCCTACAAGGTGTTCGGTGAGCGCGTTCTCTACCACCCTCGCAGCGTAGAGGAGGATTTGGGGTGAGCAGTCTTGCTCCCCGCCCGATGAGCCTGCGTGCCAGCGTGGTGACCATCGGTGTCTTCGATGGAGTTCACCAGGGACACAGGGCAATTATCTCCGCAGCGGTGCAGCGAGCGCATCAGCTGAGCATTCCCGCCGTCGCAGTGACCTTTGACCGCCACCCGCAGGAAGCCATTCGACCCGAAAAATCGCCACCCTACCTGACCACCCTGACCAGCCGTCTGCGCCTGCTGCAGGAGAACGGCGTGCAGCACGTTCTGCTGATGCGCTTCGACCGCCATCTCGCCATGTTGCAGCCCGACGAGTTCGTGCGCTTCGTGTTGCACGAGCGGCTGAACGCCCGTCACATTGTGGTGGGCAGAGATTTTCGCTTCGGGTATCGGCGGATGGGCAATGTGGATTACCTGCGAGAGGTACAATGCCGTTTCGGCTTCGAGGTGGAAGCGGTGCCCGACGTGCTCTATCGCGATGAGCGCATCAGCAGCAGCCGCATCCGACAATCGCTGCTGGAAGGCGAGGTGCGCGAGGCATCTGCCATGCTGGGCAGGGCGTACGTGCTGGAGGGCGTGGTGGTTCGCGGACAACGGCTGGGCAGGAAACTGGGTTACCCAACCGTGAACCTGCAGCCGCTTGCGCCACAGGTGGTACCGCGAGATGGCATATACGCAGGACGACTGTTGCACGTGCGCACGGGCAACGTGTACACCGCGGCAATCAGCGTGGGCGTACGTCCGACCGTAGACGGTAAGAACCGTACCGTCGAAGCGTACCTGCTGGGTTTCTCCGGCAGTCTCTATGGGGAGGAAGTGCATCTCGCCTTCTTCCACCGGCTGCGCGACGAGCGCAAATTCGAATCCCTGCAGGCGTTGAAAGAGCAGATGGACAGAGACGTAAAGCAGGTGGCGGAGCTGATGGTTTAGACGGCGCGAGGCACACGGCTCCCGCCGGACCTTCCCAAAGACTCCAGCATGGAGGAGCAGAAAGCATGAGCAAACGACCGGTTATCCTGATTTCAGTATACATCTTCCTGGCTTCGCTGGCATGGGGGCAGGCACAGAAACCGCCCGCCGCGCCCCCGCAGCTTTCGGAGAAGGATAAGAAGATTATCGCTCTGTTCGAGAAGGCGCTGTCGCTGCAGAGGGCAGGCAAGGCGAAGGAAGCCATCGCAGCCTATCAGGAACTGCTCCAGCTGCAGCCCAACACGCCGATGGCGCGCTTCAACCTGGGTGAAATCTACATCGCGCAGGGCGACTGGAAAGCCGCCGAAGCGCAGTTCCGCCTGTTCGTGAAGGCGATGCCCAAAGTGCCCGAAGGGTATTTTCGGCTCGCCACAGTGCTGGCCCAGCAAAAACAGTGGCGCGAAGCCACGCAGATGGCTCAAAAGGGAGTGCAGCTGGCTCCGAACAGCGCAGAAGGGCACTTCGTGCTGGGCGTTATCTACCTCTCCCAGCGGCGCTGGGCGGAAGCGGAAAAGAGCCTGTTGCGCAGCAGCCAGCTGAACCCCAAAGCCACTAACACACAGTTCAACCTCGCGTATGTATACCTGCAGATGCGACAGCCACGCAAGGCGATACCCGTCCTGAAAAAGCTCAGCGAACAGGAACCCCGAAACCCGGCTACATGGGCGGGACTGGGTATGGCATACGATTTAGCAGGCGACCTGCCTCCAGCCCGCGACGCCTACCGCCGTGCACTGGCGATTCAACCCCAGAATGAAGACCTGACCCTGCGGCTGGCGATGGTGCTGGGGCGGATGAATCAGCACCGAGAATCTCTGCAGCTGCTGGAAAAGCTGGCAAAAGCACATCCCAACGACGCCGGGGTGTGGTTCGCCATCGGGCAGACGCATTTCAACCTGCAACAGTATCGCGAGGCGGAGATTGCCTTTCGCAAGGTGCTGCAGTATCAACCGAAGAACGTCGCAGCGCAGGCGAATCTCGCGCTGTGCCTGCTGAACCAGAACCAGCTGGACAACGCGAAGCGGGAATACGAGAAGCTGCGCCAGATGCAGCCGCAGGACAAGAACGCCCTGATGGGTCTGGGTTACATCGCCGAGACGCAGGGCCGCTGGGACGACGCACTCAAAGAGTACGAACAGTGGCAAAAGCAAGAGCCGAACAACCCCGAGCCCCTGTTGCGCAGCGCGCGGGTGTGGATACAACGGGACAAGATGCCGCAGGCGCTCAGCGTTCTGGAGCAGGCGGAGCGCAAGTTCCCCAACAACGTGGGAGTGCTGATGCAGGTGGCGGACGTGCTGGCGCAGGCGAACCAGCCGGAAGAGGCGCTCAAGCGATACGAACGCATCCTGCGGATAGACCCCAAACATCTGGGCGCGCTGAATGGGGCCGCGCTGGCGTGCAACCGGCTGAAGCGTAAGGGGCAGGCGCTGACTTACTACCGACGGATACTGAACATCGAACCCAACAACTCGCAGGTCATCTTCTCCATTGCAGACCTTTATGAAGCGGATGGCGACTTCGCCGGGCTCGCTCAAGAGCTGCGGCGCGTGGTGCAGAACAATCCCAAGAACGTGGTTGCATGGTGGAGACTGTCCATCGCGCTGGAGCGGCAGAACAAACTGGACGATGCCCTGCAGGCTCTGCGGGAGGTCGAGAAACTCAACCCCAACGATATGTTCTACCTCGTAAACATCCCGCGCCTGCTGGAGAATCAGGGCAAAACCGAAGAGGCCGTGAAGGAATACCGCAAGCTCATCGCCCGCCAGCCCAAAGAGCCGCGCCTTTACGGGATGCTCGCCTCCCTGTACAAGAAACACCAGCGCACGGAGGAGGCGATAGCCGTTTACCAGCAAGGGATGAAGGAGCTGCCTAAAGATACCTACCTGCGCACCCTGCTGGCGCGCACCTACGAGGAACAGCAGAAGTGGCAGGAGGCGAGACAGGTCTACGCAGAGATTCTGTCCATCACCCCCACCGAACCCAGCGCATATAGCGGGCTGCTGCGCGCACTGACCCAGCTGAAACAAGAGGAGCAGTTCCCCGCACTGGTCACGCCCTATATGGAGCGGGATGCATCCAACGAGGCGGCTATCCGTGCGCTGGTCTCTTTCTATCGCGACAGGGGTAAAGCGGCGGAGGGAGTGGCGATGCTGGCGTCCCTGGCGCAGAAGCACGCGAAGCAGAAAGGGGTATGGCTCGCGCTGGCGCAGCTGCAGCAGGAAGCCGGGCAGGAAGAGGACGCGCTGAGAAGCTACGAGCAGGTCTTGCAAATCGATGGTACGGATGTGCAGGCATTGCGAAGCATCGCGCAGATTCACGAGAAGCGCAACGAACCGCTGAAGGCGGCAGGCATCTACGAGCGCATTCTGGCAGGTTTTCCGCAGGACATCCCCACACGCCTTCGCCTGGCAGGCATGTACGAGCAGGCGGGGCAGAAGCAGAAAGCCATCGAGCAGTACCGCGAGGTGCTGAAGCGGGACGCGAACAACACTATCGCCAAGGAGAGCCTGCAGCGGCTGGGAGAGTCTTCGTCCGGAGGATGATTTTACCCTCACCCCCTGCCCCTCTCCTGCATGGAGAGGCGCGTCGCACTCCCTCTTCCCTCGCAGGGAAGGGAGGAGGGGGTTAGGTAGACCTCGTTTTCCCCCCACTGCTTGCAAAAGGTCCCAGCCCCCTTGCTCTTTTCTGGTGTTTGTCATATACTTTGTATAGCAGCGGTATACCTGTAGAATCCGTAGACCTGGAAAGGAGGACGTACCACGATGTCACGCACTTTACGGTTCGTCATCGGCTTGCTGTGCTGGGCATTTGTGGCATTTGCCGTCGTCCCCGCCTTTGCGCAGGTGAACTACCCCAACTTCAGCTCCTCCGCGGGACTGAATCTGGTGGGCACCGCTCAGGTCACAGCAAACCGGCTTCGCCTCACTGAGAACCGGATGAACCAACAGGGAGCTGCCTGGTACACCACCAAGCAGAACCTGACCCACGGTTTTTCCACCACTTTCCAGTTCCAGATGCACGGACCTTCCCCGGAGGACGGTCTGGGCATCGGGATGGCGTTCCACGTGCAGAACGTCTCGCCAACACTGAACGTGGGCGAGCGAGGAGCCGCGGGCACCCTCACCGTGAGCCTCTCCACGCTATACACCCTGCCTCAGGGCAATTTCCCCAACATGGTGTCCGTCTGGTTGAACGGCACGGCGGTTGTCGAGACTCAACCTTTTGCCAGAACAATCAACATCAACGACGAGGCGGTGCATACCCTGCGCGTGGACTACGCGGGAGGCTGGCTGACGGTGACTCTGGATGACAAGACGCTTATTGCGGTCGCGTTAGACCTCGCGGCAGCCGGCATTTTGGACAGCAGTGGCGCGGCGTGGGTTGGTTTTAGTGGACGCACCCTCTTCCCATACCAGAACAACGATGTGCTTAGCTGGAGGCTCACCCCGTTCACCGCACCCGCCCGCACACTGATTGTTCTCGGTGACAACCCGTACGACGGAGTGGAAGTGACCGCACCCGCCGACCTGGTGAACACGGGCAACGGCGTGACTCCGTTCGCGCGAGTGTACCCCGCGAACTCGTCGGTGACGGTCACGGCGGCGCGCTTCGCGCCCGACGGCAACGAGTTTGACCGCTGGGAGATCGACGACACCGACTACTCCGGCGACCGCGAGCTGTCGCTGACGCTGGGTGAAAACCACATCGTGACCGCCGAGTACGCTTCGTCCAAGAAGGTGGTCTGGGACACTGGCGCGCCAAAGACCGTTCTTAACAACAATCAAGAGGTGTACCTCGGTTATATCTCCGGCAACTACTCAGCGGCGTTGCCGCAGCGGTGGTCTGCCATTCCGTTCAGCATCCCGGCGGGCGGGGCGCGAATCAGCCAGGTGGATGCCAGCTGGTTTATCGTGGAAGGCTACCAGGGCGCGAACGTGCGCTACATCATCTGGCGGCGCACCGGTTTGAACCGCCCGGTGGACGGCGACCAGGTGGCTCAGGGCGTGCTGGGACCCTACACCGCAGGCATGGATGACCCACGCATCCCCGGCGGTGAGAACTGGTTACACCGCTATTCCAATCTGGACATCTTCCTGCCAGAGGGCGACTACTACCTGACCATCTACTCGGAGGGCGTTGGTGCTGGCAACACCACCGGCTTCAGTGCGCTGGCGTGGCTGACCGGTGCGGACCTGCAGCCCTCGGAGGTGGAACAGGACTTCATGTGGCGGTCGGCTCGATTCCCTGATCCGGGCTTCGAGGTGTTCGCCCCCACCGCTATTCAACCCAAAGCAGGGCAGGACCCGAAGGACCGCTGGAACTGCGCGTTCACGTTGTATGGCAAGCTCGCGGTTGTTCGCGGCACTCTCACACTGGGCGACTATGGCGGCGATCCGTCGCTGGTGCCTGTCTCGGTGCGCCTGCGCAAGGAGGGTGGCATTGAAGAGACCCGCACCATCTTCACCGACCGCAACGGAAATTACTACCTGTATGTGGAACCGGGCACCTATGAGGTCTCCTTCAAAGCCAGCCACTGGCTGCGGGTGAACCTGACGGGCGTCACCTTGGGTGTCGCTGAGGAGCTGACAGGACAGGACGTCACCCTCACCAACGGCGATATCGATGGAGATAATGAGGTAACGCTCTTCGACTTTGGGGAGCTGGTGGCAGCCTTCGGTTCGATGCCCGGCGACAGCAACTGGAACGCGAACGCCGATCTGGACGGGGATGAGGAGGTCACCCTGTTCGACTTCGGCATCCTGGTGCAGAACTTCGGCGCGATTGGGGATGAGTAGCCCTCACCACCGGCCCCTCTCCCGAAACTTCGGGAGAGGGGAGTTTCATTTCACACGATACGACTACCTCGGGTGCGACGGCGCGGTGCGGGCTGCGGGCGCGTATCGGGCTCGTAGGGCACAGGCACATAGTCCACACCGGATTTGCGTTGCACAGGCTGTGGATATAGCGCCATCAGGCGATGAACCTCTTCGGGGAAATCGGTGCTGACCGGCAGTCCCAGCGCCTTCGCTTCCTCCGCACAAATGGGATAGTCATGCGTCCAGGTGCCCTCGCTGAGCAGTGCAGCCAGTTCCCTCGCTTTGTCCTGAGGCATTTTGGCGGAGAGTATCTCCTCCAGAAGGCGACGCACCTGCCAGATGGCTTTGCGCGCCACGTCTGCCAGGATCAGCGTGCGGTCTTCCACACGCTCCGGACGTTTCATCTCGACCGCGCGCAGGATGGATGCAGCAGGATAGTCTCCGAGCTGCGGGTCTACGGGTCCCAGCACGGCATGCGGGTCCATGACAATTTCATCAGCGGCGAGAGCAATCAACGTGCCACCTGACATCGCATAATGGGGTACGAACACCGTTACCTTTGCCGGGTGGTTGCACAGGGCGCGCGCAATCTGCTCGCTTGCCAGCACCAGTCCGCCAGGGGTGTGCAGGATGAGGTCAATAGGGCGGTCCGGTCGCGTCATGCGTACCACGCGCAGCAAGTCCTCGGCGTCTTCGATATTGATGTAGCGGAACACCGGGATGCCAAACAGCGCCAGCGCTTCCTGCCGATGGATCAGCGCAATCACGCGGGAGCCGCGCGTCTTTTCGAAAGCCGCAATCGCCTGCAGACGCGCCGCCTCCAGCATCCGCTGCTTGATGATAGGCGCAAGGAAAGAGTAAATGAGGAAAAGCCAGAATATCTGGTTCACCACTGCCGCGAAAAAGCCTTCCATAACCTGCACCTCCCGTGCGCATGCTATTCGGTTCGCGTGGAGGGAATCCTGCTTATTGACAGGTATACAGCAATCCGCGTATACTTTTGGAAACGGCAGAGGAGGACACGTTTTGTGGAGCACCCGGTGTTCGACGCAATGGCGCTGGCGGCAGAGGGAATAGAGAAGAATCGCAAGGGAGAGGCGATTCTGGAGTTCCTTCTGCCCAACGGTTCTCCTGCCGCAGGCGTTCCCGTTCGGGTATCTCTGCGAAGCCACGATTTTCTGTTCGGAGTGCCTTTGCGACCGCGCCACTATCGTCATGAGCGCACCCTGCAGTATGTGAAGGGTGTGTTCAACTTTGTGGAGCTGCTCGAGTTCAACTGGGGGCAATATGAACCGGATGAGGGCAAGCCGCTGGTAGAGGAGCGACGCCGATTCATCCACGAGTGGTGCATTCCCAACGGCATCCGCCGCTTCTACGGGCACATGCTGGTGTGGACACGGCAGTACGGCGAATACCCGAAGACGGGACTGCCCTTGTGGCTTTTCCGATACACGCCATCGCGCCAGTACGAGCTGTTGAAAGCACGGGTACAGCGCGAGGTACGGGACTACCGCGATGTGGGCATGATATGGGATGTGGTGAACGAGCCGGTGCATTGCCGCGCATGGGGCAACTGGAACAAACCCAACCGCTATGATGACGAGCCGCTCGATGTGGTATACCGCTATGTTGCCGACGCACTGCGCTGGGCGCACGAAGCTAACCCGAACGCCCCCCTGCTGGTGAACGAGTACGACCTTTTTGTCGACAAGAAGATGCAGGACCGGTTCGTGCGCCTGCTGGAGACGTTGCAGGAGAAGAAGATACCGCTGCACGCGGTGGGCATTCAGGCGCATGATATGCAGGCAACCTACTGGCCGTCGCCCGAAGAGGTGTGGCAGGCGTGCGAGACCTTTGGCACTGAACTTCGGCTGCCGGTGTACTTTACGGAACTGTGCTATGACTCCAGCCCGAATCAGCAGATACAGGGAAAACATCGCAGGGGTATGTGGAACCCACAGCATCAGGCGGAAGCCGTCGAGGAGTTTTACCGCGTGGCTTTCGGACATCCCAGGGTGGCAGGGATTGTCTACTTCGGGCTGGTTGGCAGCGAAGCATGGAAAGAGAACGCCGGCTTGCTGGACGAGCAGGGAAATCCAAAACCCGCCTGGGAGCGAGTGAGGTACCTCATTACTGAAGAATGGAAGACACAGGTATCCGGCAAGACAGCAAAGGATGGTACTCTCCGCCTGCGGGGCTTTTTTGGACAATACCAGGTAGAAGCCACCTATCGGGGACGGCAATATACTTACGACCTGCACCTGCAAAAGGGCGGGCAGAACCGCTGGCAACTTACTCTTTCGCATGAGCGTCAGTGAGGCGAGGTGGTTGCTATGAGCAAACCGCTGGTATACCCGCGTCACTATATCTGCTACCGCGTTAGGAAACCGCTGGCAATCGACGGGAGGCTGGACGACCCGGCATGGGCGGATACGGCATGGACGGAGGAGTTTGTGGATATCGAGGGTGACGTCCGTCCGCGACCCCGTTTCCGCACGCGGGCGAAGATGCTGTGGGACGACGAGTATTTCTATGTGGGCGCGGACATGGAAGAGCCGCATGTATGGGCAACACTCACCAAACGCGACTCCATCATCTACCACGACAACGACTTCGAAGTGTTCATCGACCCCGATGGAGACAACCACAACTACTACGAGCTGGAACTGAACGCCCTGAATACCGTGTTTGACCTGCGCCTCGAGACGCCATACAAGGACGGGGGCACTGCCCTGATCGACTGGGACATTGCCGGACTGAAAACGGCGGTGCATGTGGACGGTACGTTGAACAACCCGTATGATGTGGACCGGGGCTGGAGTGTGGAAATTGCCATTCCGTGGAAGGCACTGGCGGAGTACGCGGGGTGTCCCTGCCCACCACGTGAGGGCGACCAGTGGCGCGTCAACTTCTCGCGGGTGGAATGGAAGGTGGTTATCGAGAACGGGCGATATCGAAAAGTGCCCAACACGCCGGAGGACAACTGGGTGTGGTCACCGCAAGGGGTGATCGATATGCATCGTCCTGAGACGTGGGGCTATGTGCAATTCAGCACGGCGAAACCTGGCAGGGCACGCTTCCGTCCCGATGAGACCTTCCCTGCCCGAATGGAGCTGACCCGCCTGTATTATGCCCAGAAAGAGTTCTACGAGAAGCATCGACGCTGGGCGAATGACCTGCGGGAGCTGGGATGGACGCCCCGAAACCTGCCCGGCTGCGAACCGATTGCACTGACACTCACATCGGAAGGCTATCTCGCCACAATGCGCTGCCGAACAGGGGATGGAAAGCAGTATACGCTGCATATCCAGCACGATTCCAGAACATGGGTGGAGTAGCCGATGCAGCTGGTGTCGGCGATTTGGTAATATTTAGGTGACTACAGCAACAAGGTGTGCCGATGATGGAACGGGTGTTTAACTTTTCACCGGGTCCGGCGACACTGCCGCTACCGGTATTGCAGGAGGTGCAGCAGAATCTGCTGGCGTTGCCCGGAGTGGGTGCGTCGGTGCTGGAAATCAGTCACCGCAGCAAAACCTTCGAGGAGATGATTACGCAGGCAGAAGCGAACATCCGCGCGCTGCTGAACCTGCCGGAAGAGTATCACGTGCTCTTTTTGCAGGGAGGAGCCAGCCTGCAGTTTTCGCAGGTTCCCATGAGCTTTCTGCGCGGCCCCGGTCGTTCCGCAGACTACATCGTGACCGGTTCGTGGGCGAAACGTGCGCTGGCAGAGGCGCAGCGCGAAGGAGCGGTGCGAATCGTCTGGGATGGCAAAGCAGACAATTACAGCCGCGTGCCCAAACGCGGCGAATACGAGATAGACCCCAGCGCCGCCTACGTGCATTTCACCTCCAACGAAACGATACAGGGCATCCAGTTCCCCACCGAGCCGGCGACGGGTGAGGTGCCGCTGGTGTGCGATGCCTCGTCGGACTTTCTCTCGCGCCCGATAGACGTCAGGCGCTACGGACTGATCTACGCGGGCGCGCAGAAGAACGTGGGACCGGCAGGCGTCACTATCGTCATCATCCGGCAGGATATGCTGGAACAGGTTCCCGACGACTTGCCCACCATGCTCAATTACAAGGTGCACGCGGAACACCGTTCGCTGTATAACACGCCGCCGGTGTTTGCCGTGTACATGGTGATGCTGGTGACGCGCTGGCTGCTGGAGAACATCGGCGGGCTGGAGCAGATGCACGCCATCAACCGGCAGAAGGCACAGCTGCTTTACGAGGCGATAGACCGCAGCGAGGGCTTTTATCGCGGTCACGCGCAGCCCGACAGTCGCTCGCTGATGAACGTCACCTGGCGATTGCCCAGCCAAGAGCTGGAGGCGCAATTCGTCAAAGAGGCAAAGGAGGCGGGCTTGCACGAGTTGAAAGGGCATCGATCGGTGGGCGGCATCCGCGCCAGTATCTACAATGCGATGCCCCTCGAGGGCGTGCGCACACTGGTGGAGTTTATGGAACATTTTCGCCAAAAGCACGCTTGACCGCCGGTTGATGTGCTGCCAAAACGGCAGCATCCTGCGGGGCGTGAATCCGGCAGGAATGCGAGCTGGGCACCGGCGAGAGTAGGGAATACTCTCTGTCGGAGGTGAGTGCAAAATGAGAAGGGTTCTCCATCACGTATTTCCGATGCTCGCAATGATGGCTCTCATGCCTGCCGCGTTCTCTGCCGGAGTGGTCGTAGGTGGCGATGCTGGCGTATCTGAACCGGTGCCAGTGGGACAGGAGCTGCAGGTAAGTGCCGCCGTTGAACCTGGAGCGAATTGGGCACAGTTTCACGTGCTTGACTCGCACGGTAACGTCGTGTTCCGCAGTACGATGTTGCCCGTCGGTGAGGATGGAACAGCCAGCACCGTATGGACGCCACCTTTTGCCGACACCTTTACCGTGTGGGTATTCAGCTATGACTCCAGTGGCAACCTGCTCAGCCAGACACAGGTGTTACTGGTATCGGTTTACCAGCCCGATGCGCGCGGCTTCATCACCGGCGGCGGTTGGATCGAGGCGGATGGACACCGTCGTACTTTCGGCTTCGTCGCCCAGGTGCAACGCAACGGCAGTGTGCGAGGTAGCCTGGAATACCAGCGTCATGGACTGGGCATGAACGTAAAATCCTTCGCTATCGACTGGGTGTATGCTCCGAGTTTGAACGAGGGTTACTTCAGCGGCTGGGCGACTCTCAACGGCTCCGGTCTATACCGTTTTTACGCAATGGTGTGGGACTGGGGTGAGCCTGGCCGAGCGGATTTCTTTGCGCTGTGGGTATATGAGCAGGATGGCACGCTGGTGTTTGCCGATTGGAGCGAACTGGCCGGTGGAAATATCGTGATACATGCCAGCCGATAACTCATAGCGATTCCTGATGCGCGCCGGAACAGACCACCAAGTGGCTGTTCCGGCATCACTTTATGCAGAAGCACGCCTGAACAACCTCCTGCTCTTGGACAGGATGACCTGCTGTCACGGCAAGGGGCTTTCTGCAGAGGAGATTTTCCTGTCTGCTGTCGAAGATGAGGTTCATCATGCCGGGCAAATCCGTCAGGTGCATTATCTGGCGGAGGGAGTTCGAAGACAGCAGGCAGGAGGTCAACCATGCACTATTTCGCACAGGTCAACTGCCCCCTAGAATGGGGACTCGTGTCTTCGCGTCCCTATTCCGACCCATTCAACGAGGTGCAACTGGACGTTGTTTTCACCGCACCGGATGGCAGCGAACAGAGAGTGCCCGCTTTTTGGGCGGGCGAGCAGGAATGGCGGGTGCGCTTTGCGCCCTCGCAGGCGGGAGAGTACCGCTGGCGCACGATTTGCACCGACACCGCCAATGCCACTCTGCATGGTATAGAAGGCACACTGACCGCTGTCCCTTACGAAGGAAGCAACCCTCTGTTCCGGCGCGGTGGGTTGCAGGTGTCTGCCGACGGTCGTTACTTGCAACACCGCGACGGCACGCCCTTCCTGTGGCTGGGTGATACGTGGTGGATGGGGCTGTGCAAGCGGCTGCGGTTTCCGGGTGACTTCGCCACGCTGACCGCTGACCGCGCGCAGAAGGGGTTCAGCGTCATACAGATTGTGGCGGGGCTGTATCCCGACATGGCAGCGTTCGATGAGCGCAGCGCGAACGAAGCGGGTTTCCCGTGGGAAGAGGGCTGGCAGCGCATCAATCCCCAATACTTCGACATGGCGGATTTGCGCATCTGGTGGCTGGTGAGGAGCGGGCTGGTGCCGTGCATTGTGGGCTGCTGGGGATACTACATCCACTGGCTGGGCGTGGAGAAGATGAAGCAACACTGGCGCTATATTATTGCACGCTGGGGAGCGTATCCGGTGGTATGGTGTCTGGCGGGCGAGATACTGATGCCTTTCTATGACGACCATTCCCGCCCGCGCGAATGGCACGAGGACTACGCCCAAAAGACCCGAGGCATGTGGGAAGAGGTGGCGCGATACGTGCGGGAGGTAGACCCCTATGGGCATCCGGTAACCGCGCACCCGTCTGTCTCCGCCCGCGATAGCCTCTCCGATTCGGTATTGGACTTCGATATGCTGCAGACAGGGCACGGCGACCGCACCAGCCTGCCCAACACCATTCAGCAGGTGGTTCGGTCGTACCATCGCGAGCCGGTCATGCCTGTTGTGGAAGGCGAGGTGTGTTACGAGGGCATCGGCGAGGCGAGCCGGCAGGAGGTGCAGCGGCTGATGTTCTGGGCGTGCTGGCTGAACGGTGCGAAGGGCTTCACCTACGGCGCGAACGGCATCTGGCAGGTGAACACGCGTGAAAAGCCATATGGACCCTCGCCGCACGGCATGGCGTGGGGAGATACTCCGTGGGAAGAGGCATATCAGCTGCCGGGCTCCGCGCAGCTGGGTATGGCGAAGCGGCTGCTGGAGCGCTACGAGTGGTGGCGCATCGAGCCGCATCCCGAATGGGTTGAGCCGCACTGGAACGAACAGAACTACTTCCTGCCCTTTGCCGCGGGCATCCCGGGCGAGTTGCGATTCATCTACGTTCCTGCATATCAGTGGCGGGTCACGGTTAAATCGCTGGAGCCGGGCATGTCCTACCGCGCCTTCCTGTTCGACCCCGCAACGGGGCAGGAGATGTCGCTTGGCGAAGCGCGAGGCGACGAGCAGGGCGACTGGACGACACCCGTCTTGCCGAAGTTTCAGGACTGGCTGCTGATACTGAAAAGCGGAACGTAATGGAAGAGGTAATAGAAACCTGATCAGAAAACCATTGGGACATCGTGGGCTATGAGGATGAACTGTCCTCGTAGCCCATCACTTCAATGGCAGGACGCAATCTTCTTATTCTCCGACTTCATCGAGCACTCTATCGCGGAGTGAAGGTGCTATCCAGAAACCCGCTCGCACTACGAGGTCATCTAGTATGGGCTTTACTTCGGCAATGAGCAGCTTCTGCTTGGCTTGGACCAGTATCCCTAGTACACCAACAAACCGAAGCCCAAGCCGTTGTGCAACTCTGCGACCGATGCGCTCATCCATTGGTAAAGCTGCTGAAGGAGCTGTAAGTGTCCTACCCTCGCCAGGTTCATAATTGGCGAGGTGTTGCTAACAACAGTCACGACTTCCTCATCTCCCGAAGTGTCTGCAAGTCCTGTTCAAAGTCCGTAATGTCATCGTGCAGTGGCACTTGCCTGGCTGCAAGCAGTTGCTGGAACTGAAGGATGTTCATTTGTGCGAGGTCAGCTGCCTGTCCAAGCGTAAGCTTCTCCCGCTGGAAGAGCAGCACAGCCAGTTCCTGTCGCATCTCTCCTTCCGTCATGCGTGCTGCCTGCAAGACTTCGTCTGGTATGAGAAGGCTCATTCTCATCCCCCTCCCTATCGCACCGCTTGTTAGCTTACTATCTTCACCATCGGCATGTCAACCTGCCTGCACCACCGCCTTCAGTGCCTGCACCGCCTGTTTGGCGCTGTCGGAAGCTTTGGGGTCATCCAGCAAAGCGCGGGCGATGTCGCCGCCGCTGGACCAAGTCGTACACAGGTGCCCGATCATCTTATCGGTGGCGTTCTTGCGGGCATAGTCGCGCAAAGCCAGTGCCGCCTGCACGTTGCGCCAGCTGGAAGGCAACACGCGAAAGCCCTTCTGCTGGAAGAAAGGCACGGAAGGGTACTCGTCGCGCAGCTCGTAGTGCCAGTCGCAGATGATGATATCTTTGGGAATCATGTCCACGGCGGGCGCGGTGCCGTTCTGGCTGGCTTCCCACTTGCCGTACTTCATCACCGAGTCGTCCAGTAATCTATCTCCCCACATCAACATGGTCAGTTTGCGCTTCTTGACGAGGTGCTGGTGATAGTCCTTGACCGCTTTGGCGAACAGGTCGGCGGGGTTCTTGCCGCGACAGCGCGGACACTGGTCACTGGCGATAAGGAACACCTCGTCCATGCCCACGTGGAAGGCATCGGCTTCGAACGCCTCGATGAGTTCGTCCATTAGCGCGAAGACCACCTCGTTCACCTTCGGATGCAACGGACACCAGCTGCGGCAGTAGATGTCAGGGTTATCCAGTGGGATTTGGGGAGTTTCGTCGAACTCAGGATATTTTACCAGCAGGGGGAAGGTGGTCTTCGCCCATGACTGATGCCCGAGGCAGTTGAACTGCGGGATGAGGCGGATACGGTGCTTGCGGCATGTCGCCAGAATGTCGCGGATGTCGCCCTTGCTGAGCGCGCCGTTCATCCGCAGTTCAGGATGAGAGCGGTATTCGTAGCCGTAGTTGACCTCCAGAATCAGCACATTGATGCCCAGCGCGGCGAGCGTTTTGTCGATTGCGCTGTTGAGCAACGGTACGTCCTCCGGGCTGGGCGCCATGATGTGCACGGCTTGCCATTTCGCGTTTTTCGGGGCTGCCATCGGTACGCCTCCTCGCAGATTCTACGGATAGATTCGCGAATGGAAGAGGTATTCCTGTCTTTCGCGTGGCAGGAAGCGAGCCGTGCCCTGCCGAAACCAAAGCAAAAATAACGGAAAGGAGCATTCTATGCCGAAGATTACCATCATTGGCGCAGGGAGCGTCGTGTTCACCAAGAACCTGCTGGGCGACATCCTGAGCTTCCCCGAGCTGGCAGAGTCGCACATTGCGCTGATGGATATCGACCCCGACCGCCTGCACACCGCGAAGCGGGTGGCGGAAAAGGTGGCAAAGGCGGTCAACGCGCATCCTACCATCACCGCTACCCTGGACCGGCGCGAGGCGCTGGACGGCGCGGATTACGTCATCAATACCATTCAGGTTGGCGGCTACAAACCGTCCACCGTGATTGACTTCGAGATACCCAAGAAGTACGGCTTGCGTCAGACGATTGCCGACACGCTGGGCGTGGGAGGCATCATGCGCGCGCTGCGTACCATCCCCGTGCTGCTGAGCATTGCGCGGGACATGGAGGAGTTGTGTCCCCACGCGCTGTTCATCAACTACACCAACCCGATGGCGATGAACGTCTGGGCGTGGTACCGCGCGTCGAAGGTGAAAGTGGTGGGGCTGTGCCACAGCGTGCAGGGCACGGCGTGGTCGCTGGCGGTGGAAGACCTCAAAATCCCGTTGGAGGAGGTCAACTACGTTTGCGCTGGCATCAACCACCATGCCTTCTTCCTGCGTTTCGAGCGCAACGGCGAGGACCTGTATCCCGCGCTGCGGCAGATATATCTCGAGGGGCGTGTGCCGCACTACAATCGCGTGCGCTACGAGATGATGATGCGGCTGGGTTACTTTGTCACCGAGTCCAGCGAGCACTATGCGGAGTATGTGCCCTACTTCATCCGCCGTGACCGTCCCGACCTCATCGAGCGGTTCAATATCCCGCTGGACGAATACATCCGTCGGTGCGAAGAGGTCATCGCCCGCTGGGAGCGGATGCGCGTGGAGTTCGAAAGCGACGAGCCGATAGAGGTGCATCGCAGTATGGAGTACGGCTCGCTGATTATCCACAGCATGGAGACGGGCATCCCGCGCGTGGTGTACGGCAACGTGCGCAACGACGGACTGATTACCAACCTGCTGCCGGGTTGTTGCGTGGAGGTTCCCTGTCTGGTGGATAAAAACGGCGTGCAGCCGATTCGTATCGGCGACCTGCCGCCTCAGCTGGCGGCTATCATCTCCACCAACGTGAACGTGCAGTATCTGACGGTGGAAGCCGCATTGACTGGTAAGCGTGAGCATATCTACCACGCTGCCATGCTCGACCCCCATACCGCGGCGGAGTTGACGCTGGACGAAATCTGGTCGCTGGTGGACGACCTGCTGGAAGCACACGGCGAGATGATACCGATTGGCAAGGCATGAGGAAAAAAAGCGGCAGGGTTCGCACCCTGCCGCAATCATCAGAGAGCTTGAGAGCGGCCCTATGCTCTATGCCCGAGGTTCCGTTAAGAGGTGGTCCACTGCCGTCTCGTCGCAGGATAGCGACAAGGCGACAGAGCAAACTTTTTGAAGCGCTCCTGACGCCTCCGACGCCGCACCGCCTGTACCAGCCTGCTCAGCGCATGGACATATTCATCCGCGCCTTCTGCCACAGCCTCATGCATTTCGCCCACAGGGTCACTGGCGAGGATACGCACGATTTGCGCCTTGTACAACAGCAGTTCCAGCGCATCCGCCATGGACTCGGGCACTGCACCGTCCGTGACCAGTGAGCAGGGCAGGTATCGCCAGCACAGGGTGTCGCGCCTTTCCCGCTCGAAGTCGCGCACCGCTTGGAGCCAGCGTCCATCGCCCAGATAACGGATGGTGCGCAGCACGCCTGGCATGTCGGGATAGCCGTCGGGATGTTCCGGCAGCGGCTGTGCCACCGACAGCACCCGCACGCGCAGGGCAAAGCGCGACAGCACGGCGATATAGCGGTCCAGGTCGTGCATCACCCGGCGAAATATCCTTGCCTGCACCGGGCACTGCACGTTATAGCCCACGATATAGCGCGGTGGAAACGCCGGCAGAAAGGCATCTGTTGGCACGGCAAAGATACGCGTGAGCACCTCTTCTATGTCATCTCCAGCCTGCCAGCGGTTCAGAAACTCTATCCGCAGGTCTTCCAGCTGCTTCAGACGCTGCGGGTTGGGCAGACGCAGGATCTCGCTATCCTCGAACGGCACTTCATCCAGACCATCCACTTCCACGTGCGAAAAAAACCGGAAGGTGGAAGGGTAACTCATGGTACATTGAACCTCCATGCTTTCTAAGTACGCGAAAGCACATGTTCCTCTCGCTCACCCTCCTGGGCGAGCATCTGTTCTACGGGAAAGCCTGCTGGTCGCGAACATCCTCGCGGAAACGCTCTGCGGATTCTCTTTCACTTTTTGGATGCACAGGCGGGGGGCAATGTTTCAGGTTTTTTGCCGTTCTGAGAGCATAGAGGTAAAGGTCATTATCTGCCCCTGCGCAAGCAATTTTTCCGGTTTTTGGCAGGATGAGGTTGACTTTTGTTGAAACATTTTATAAAATAGAGTGTCTGTAAAAGTAAATGAGATAACCTGCGAGGGTGTAGCATGTTCAGGCAAGGTGTATCCTGCACAGTCTTGACTGGCATGTTATGGTTGTGGTGCACATGTTTCGTGCTGGCGCAGCAGTCTCCTCCTGTGCCCGAGTTTATTTCGCCCGGGCATGGGGATTTATATGCATGGGGGCAGTCGGCTCCCACCATCCGCATCGAGGTTCGAGCGGCTCCTTCCTCTTCTACAGTTCGCTACTTCGCAACCGCCGTTCTGCTCACTGAAGACGGACGGTTGGTGGAACGCGTTTCCTTGCGTGATGACGGGATAGAGTCTGATTCTGCTGCTAACGATGGCATCTTTACCAACAAGTATACGATTAAACAACCCGGGCGTTTCCGCCTGACAACTCGTTTGGAGCAGCAGGACATCGCGCGGGGGACACGTGTCGAGAAGTGGAGCGAAACAGTTACCTTCTCGGTAGAACAGGTTCCCTATGTGCAGATTGTTTCGCCGAAACCGAACTCAAGTGTAACCTCTCATAGCAAACTGTCAGGCATGTTGCTTGTTGGTTCGGAGAAAAGGACATATACTCCAACGCGAGATGACGTGCGCATTCGCTGCTGGTCAGAGCCTGCTGCGAGTATAGTTGTACCGGAGAAACCCTCCAGTGAATTTTCTGTTCGGATTGAGTTTCCTCGTCCGGGCAAGTACCAGCTTTTTGTTAGTGCGCAGACGTTACGCAATGGACGCTGGATTGAATCGGAACCATACAACATGTGGGTGGATGTGACTACGGTCTCATGGAGATGGCTGTATCTCTCTGCGTTACTCCTGCTGGTGGCTTTGCTTGTGCCCGGCAAAAAGGTAACGTTGTATCGTCACGAGCTGCGCATCGTCGCGCCGAATGGGGAGCAGAAAGTGGAAATCAAGCCTAATAAACTAGCCCCCGTCTCCTACGACATACCGAACGCGAAGATTCAACTGGTCGCACAACCCGGGCAGCGATTACTGCATGTTGCTGGAGAACACGGCGAACATATCCCCGACACGGTCAAGGAAGATGACACTTTGTCATTGCCTGGAGGTTATAAGATCTACTACACCTCCTGTATAAAAGACGGCTCTACTCGTGTGCCTCGCCACAAGATTTCGACCAGGCTCAAAAGGACCCTTATATTGGCATCTGCAGTCCTGTTGATTATTCAGATATGGACTTATTGGCGTTTTACTCAATTAACGTAAAAGGAGGTTACGCCATGAGCAATCATGTCTTGCAGCAAGCTGTACAGAAGTCTTTCTCGGCAGTGCAGTACTGCGAGGGAGGACAGTTTCGTCCCACACTCGTGGTGGGACTGGGAGGTAGCGGGGTAGAGACCGCACGGCGCGTCAAACGCATCTTGCACGAGCGATATCAGGTCGATAACCTGATACGGTTTCTGTTCATCGACACCGACGAAGCACAATACATTCAGGACGGCGAGCTGGCAAAAGCGGAACAGCACGAGCGCGCTCCGATCTCGGTGCGCTACCCGGAGCAGCTCCTTGACGAACTGAGACGCAATCCCAAGCTGCATCCATACTTCGAACAGTTTTGGGATGGAAGCAATGACGTGGTATTGTTGCGAGATGCGAGCGGAGCGGCAGGGATCCGCCCCGCAGGGCGTTTCGCGTTCCACGCCTCGTTTGATAACCTTTTTACGAACTACCTGGAACCAGCCATTCACCACATCATGCAGGTGCGCGAACGTGTGCAGGCTATGATGAAGGGTGCCTCGCAACACGTCGAGATTACTCAGTCCATTCCGCGCGTATATGTTATCTCTTCACTGTGTGGCGGTACGGGGTCCGGTATTTTTATGGACACCGCAGCAGTTATTCGTTACATCTTTGATCGCTATGGACTGGACGGAGAAATCGTCGGTATTTTCTATCTACCAACTGTGTTCCGTCATGAAGCTGGTATCAGCCCATCCATGTGGGAGGTGATTGAAGCCAACGGCTACGCCAGCCTGATGGAGCTGGAGTACCTTTGCAACCACAAGACCTTTGAAGAAGACAACCAGTGGGAGTTCACATATCGCACTATTGGTTCCTACACACTTCGGCAGCCCCTGTTTGATGAGGTGTTTCTGGTAGAGGGGGTCAACAGCGGCGGCAACACCATCTCCAACAAACGTTACGTCTTCGAGATGACTGCGCGCAGCATCATGCTGGACATAGGCTCTCCGTTAGGGGCGCATGCCCGCAGTGCCAAACGCAACTCACTGGCCGTGATTGAGACGATGCCGTGTGCGGAAACGGGTCAACCCCGTCTATTGAACTCGCTGGGCGTTACCAATTTCGCTGTGCCTATTGAGGAGCTGACCCGCTACTGTGCAGCACGCTCAGCGCTGGAGCTGATGGATCAGGAGGCTCAGAACGCTCAATCCCATGGGTCCGACATGCAGCAGCAAATCAAGACCTTTGTGCAGACAAACCATCTGGTGCAGACAGAGACGAACGAGCTGGTAACGGATTACCTCCTTCAGGATGATCACGGCATCCCCTTATCTTTCAAAACCAAAGAAGTGGCGGAAATCCTTCAGGAGGCTGAGGGAGCAGGACAGACGAAATTGTCGCAAAAAGCGGACTATGCAGAGCGGGAGTTGCGCAGGCTGTTCGATAGCATCGGCAATGATTGGATACCTTCGCTAAAGCAACGGTTAGAAGAACGCGCCCGGACGTTATTCGACAAAGCGCTTAAGGAAGCTGGTAACCGTGCGGAACAGGTTCTGACAGCTAGCGGTCACGACCGTGCTCGTCAGTTCTTTGTGGATCTGGGAAACTACCTGAACGAATTGCAACGCGACCTTCAGCAGACCGCCGAGCAGGAGCGTGCACAGGCGAAAACCTGCGAGCAAGAGTTCGAGCAAGCGTGCAGTCAACTCAAACAGGCAAAACCGAGAGTTTGGGAACTGTGGATGGGTAATGACCAGCTGCAACAGGAGGTGCAGCAAGCGTGTGACACTCTGCGGAAGTATGCACAGCACCGTCTGAAAGCGCTCGCAGCCGAGATTGCGCTCAGTGCTCTTCAGGAACTGAAGTTACACGGACAGCTCAGCGAATGGGCAGATTTGGTCAGCCACTGGCAGCAACATCAGCAGAATACCCGTCTGCGCCTGCAGAATTTGTGCAACACCAACGGAGCACGCTACTATGGCTACGACCTGGAGTGGTTCGTGATACTGTCTAAGGACTTCCCGAGATTCTACGAATCCATTAAGTCACAGATATCTTTTGATAAGATACGGGAAGAGCACTATCGCCTGCGCCAGAACTATAAGCACTACCCGGCCTTTGGCAATTTGTCCAGCACGGAGATTGACGTTGACACAGAAGCACAACTATGGCTGTCTGCAGCGGTTGAGGTGCTCAGCCCCGTCTTGCGAAAGCACGCTAACGTCCTGGAGTTAATCAAGTTTCAGTCCCAGGAGGAACGACAGCAAAACGGCGTTCCGCTAAAGGAATACGTTGACAGGAAGTTACAGATACTGTTTGACGCCTGTCAGCCCTACTGGAGCACCAGCCAGCCCCCCGGCGAACAGCGATACGAAAGTATTTTGGTCGCCAGCATACCCTACGCTAGCAACGGCAGCGCCGATGGAGATGAGCTTGACCAATATCGGCAGCAAGTTCGCGAGATTGCGGAAAAACGCGGCTACACGCGCGTGGAGTATCGCGAAGACGGGTATCCCTTTGCGCTTACCCTGATGACCCGCACCTATGGGGCCCGTGCATATTATCTCCGCAGCACTCGTTCCATGCGCACCTGTTACGAGCGACGCATCACAAAAGATGGCGTGCGAGCACGTCTTCATGTCGACAAACGATTCTTTGACCGCCTGCCTTTGCTGGAACCGGTAGAACAGGAGGAAGAACACAAGGTGCTGTGGAGCTGGGCACTGGCTTATGGCTACATCGCGCTGAGGGGGAACACGTTCTACTACAACGTCCAGAGGTGGCAGGACCACTTGATACCCAAGTATAAGAGCGAGTGGCAGATTGCGCTTCAGGAAAAACTGCCTTCTGAATGGCAAAAGCGGTTGGTCAAGCATATAGAGCAGGAGAGCGAAGTGCTGGGCAGTGACTGGAAAGTCGCCTATCGCAAGATCCTGCATGACAAAGGCAAGGTGGAAGAGCTGAAGCGGGCGCAGCAACAGCTGCATCAGTTGCTGGGACGGCAGTCAATCTTGCAGCAGATGGAAGAGTACGAGTCGCGACTCTTGGACCTGCAGAATGCTACCGAAAGCAAGCGTGTTCGGGACCACATCAGCGAGCAACGAAAAGCTATACAATCCTATATCGACTTCTTGCGCAAGTCTGACTGGTAAGGCTGGGAAGACGCGTTCATGGTGGTATATCCGACCATAGTGCTTGGAGCGGGTGACTTACCGTGCCAGACGGTGGAAAGGACGAATCGTTTGCTTCGTTCTTTCCGCCTGCCCGCCCGGCACGTAACTGCCTTAGGAGCCTACCAGAAAGGTAGCTTGCAAGCAGTACACGTCCCCAACGCCCCAGGTGAGAACTTCGTCAACCCCCTGACCGAATGGATGTACCGCATACGCCTGCAGAGCAACCTTGAAGCCGCTTTGGATGAAGGAGCCAGTGTGGGGCCCGATGGTGGCTATCTTTTTGTTCAGGCATTGCTGTTGTTCGATGACGAACACTTGTCCAGTATAGACGAAGTCGTCCATCTGCTGGACGAAGGTTCAGCATATTTGCGGGAGCCAGTGCCCGTCCGACTGCATGTCATGGTTATACATCAGCAGTTCAGCGACTCTTCACCCATCTACTCGACACTGAAAAGCGTGGAAAGCACCCGTTGGGTAACGGTGGCCTCGCGCTGGCTCATCGGACGAATGCGCTCCGATGGCTCGATGCTGTCTATGGACGACCTGTCTGTGAGCTTACCCTATCTCTTGCTTTCTGCGCTTCAACATGCGGACTACGGAAACGAGCACTGGTTATTTCGTGAGCCTTTGCCCTCATCTACTACTCCTCGCTCGGTAGGGTTTGGGCTGGTAGTACTCCCCCTGCCAGAGATTGAAGACACGCTGGCGCATTGGTTTCTGTCTGATGTCTTCAAGCTGGTCAGCACCGAAGTAAAAGAGGCGCCACCAATTCCGACCGACCTGTTGCCGCAGGAAGAGGGGTGGTGGCACAAGCTGATTTCGCCGCTGCAAAATATTGCCAAAGCGGGCGCCGGATTAACGCTCTCCTTAATCGATAGCACCCCACCTATCGGACGGGATCCTCATCATTGGCTCAACGAAGCGGATACATGGCACGAGCAGTGGCGGAATGAGAAACTGCCTCTCTGGGAGCAGTCACTGCGGACCGTTGCGGACGAGTTAGTCAACGGTTTCCGACAACACCTGCAGAGCACGCTGCAGAATAGCTTGTTGGCGGTAGTCGGTTCCCTTCCGATTATGAGGTCTATTTTGGCTCATCTGTTACAGGGTTTGGAAGCTTGGACTATCGCAAAGTTAGAGGTTAAAGAACCTTCCAGCGAAGCCCTTCAATCGGCGAGACAGCAGTTCGAAAATGCCCTGGCACGCCTGCCCAAGTGGCAGGAGCTATTGCAGTGGGCGATGCTTGTCTCGTTAGTTGGGTGGGCGCTACTCTCACTGTTTGCGTTGACGCTATCATCGTACGTGGTGAGTTATGTGCAAATTGTCTGGTCTATCGCTGCGGTTCTGCCCCCGCTTGCAGGAGCAGTCTGGGCATGTCAGCACTACCACCGAAGACGACAGGAACTGGAAGTAGCCTGGGAAAACTATCTGCAAAAGTTGCGTTCCTACCATACTGAAATATTGCGTTTTCATGCAATCATAGCCTTGAAAAGTGCCTTTGAGCGAGTGCTTGCTCTGGTCCAGGAAGAACAAGAGAACGTGGAGTCGCTGGCGCAGCATCTGCAGGGTAAAAGACTCTCATGGGAAGCGGCAGTGCGAGCGTTCGAACTGATTTCTCCCCCACATGTGCGCTTCATTGTTCGCTCGTTTCGCCAGCTCGTACCTGTCGTGCAGGAGCTCTGGGGAAAGCGCGATTTGAAAGCTGTTCTCAGGCAGGCACTGGAGCATCTGGGCATTGGTGGGGTCAGTGACCTGCTCGAAAGGGCGGAAGAAGTGCAGAATTATCTGCGCAGGCTGCTGCTTAACCAGTGGATGCAGCGCGAATACCGGGACCCACGCTTCTACTTGCGTCATCTCATGGGAAGTGAAGACGCCTACGAGGTGTGGTTGACCCAACAGATGCGTGACGCAATGGAATCCTCGACGGCACTACTGTGGCCGTGTGAGAAGCCCCCCGATGAGGGCTGGAAACTTTTGCTGGACGGAGTGTCCTACCGTAACGGTTTCCAAACACAGGTGCCCGTCGGCGACCACATCGTTTATGCGCCCGTTGTAACTGGACGCATTTGCAGCCGAGAAGTCCAGATGCCCTGAAACAAGGAACTCCCTGCCCCTTTGCCCAACTGTATCCCCGACACACTTTATCGCACAGGAGTGGAGAAAATGGGTTCATTGAAGGTTGGTGTGGCGTTGTGGTCGCTGTCGGCAGGGGAGACGGAAGAGGGGCTGATGAACGCCCTGCAGACGGCGGCGGAAATCGGCTTTCAGGGTGTGCAGCTGTGGAACGTGGCGAGCTACGGTCCCTGCGTGCTGGACCCCGATGTGTGCGTCGGTGCGCAACGCACCGAATGGCGCAAACGGGTGGAATCTTTCGGACTGCAAATCAGCGGTTTCTGCGCGCAGATGTCGGGACCCACGCGCTTCGGCGGCCTCGATGAAGCGGAAGGCATCGACGAGCGCATCGCGAAGACGCAACGGTGTATCGAACTGGCGGTCGATATGGGCGCACCCATCGTCACCACCCACCCGGGCGTCATTCCAGAGGACAAAAACGACCCCATTTACCCCATCATCCGCGACGCCATCGAGCAGATAGTGCGGCACGCCGAGAAGGTGGGCGGCATCTTCTGTATCGAGACTGGCATGGAGCCTGCGCCTGTGCTGCGCAAGTTCATTGAGGACATCGGCAGCCCCGCACTGAAGGTCAACTATGACCCCGCCAACCTGCTGTGGTACGGCGTGCTGGAGGGCGTGCGCGAGCTCGCGCCCTACATCGTCCACACCCACGCCAAAGACCACCATCCCGAAACGAAAAGACCCACCGTCGGGCAGGGGGCAGTGCCGTGGGATGAGTATATCGCCCTGCTGAAATCCATCGGCTACGACGGCTGGTATGCCGTGGAAGACGAAAGCGGGCAAAATGTGGTAGAGTCTTTACGCCAGGGGCTGCAGTTCCTGAGCAAATACTGAGGGAGAGGCATTGACTGCACCAACGCGGTGTCCCAAGTGCGCGGCAGAGGTCGGCGACCCGACACTGCCCTGCCCCAAGTGCGGCTTCATCATCGAGCATCCGCAGCGCAAACGGTATCAGCGACAGGTGATAGCGTCGGGCGTGAGCACGTTGCTGGGCTACGCTTTAGGCATGTTCGGCTTGCTGATGCGCTGGGAGATGCTGGGGATAGCCGGGCTGGCCATCGGCTTTGTGGGCGGGGTATGGTTCATGGTGTCGCTGTACTTTCTGCTGCGCACGGGGGTGTGAACGGTTGCCTGCACAGCCTGTGCCGACACACACTCCGAAACGGCGCACGGTTGACGCCCTGCTTGGTAACGGGATATAATCAGGCGGTAAGAGGAGGATGCTGGCATTCGGGTCGTTGTTGCCGGTGAGGATTGGCAGGAGAGCCTGCGATGCCCATGGCGTGAGATGCAGGCGGTGAACCCACAGGTTTCGCTTTTCCAGACGTGGGAGTGGGTGAGCCTGTGGTGGAAGCACCTTGGCAAGGGAACAGAAGCGCGGGTGCTGTGCGTGCAGGACGGCGGAGAAACGGTCGGCATTGCACCGCTGTACACCCGCCGGACGGCGATGGGTAAAGTACTGCGCTGGGCAGGCACAGGTATTTCCGACCGGCTGGGCATCATCGCCGCTTGCGGGTACGACCACGCCGTTGCCGGAGCGGTCGCAGAATGGCTGGAGAGCCAGCGCTGTGCCGACCTGCACCAGCTGGCGGAGGGTTCGGCGATGGTGCGCGTTGCCGAGGCGCGCGGCTGGCAGGTCGTGTGGCAGGAAAAGTGCCCTTACGTGCTGTTGCCTGAAACGTGGGAGGCGTATTGGGGGTCTTTAAGTAAAAAGACGCGCTTCAACATCGGCTACGCGCAGCGACAGATGACGCGCGAGCTGGGAGAGGTGCACCTTGACACAGCGTCGGAAACAGAGCTACCCGAGGCAATGGAAGCCCTGTTCGCCCTGCATACGCGCCGCTGGCGACAGCGGTGGCTACCGGGTGGCTTTTACCACCCGTGCGTGCGACAGTTCCATCGCGAGTGGGCGACCGTCGCGCAACGAAACGGCTGGCTGCGGCTGCACACCCTCCGCATAGACGGAGCGATTCGGGCGGTGCTGTATGTGTTTCACTTTGGGCGGCGCGCGTATTACTATCTGGGAGGGTTTGAACCGTCGCTTGCCCGTTACAGCATGGGCACGGTGCTGACCGCCTACGCCATCCGTCGGGCGATAGAGGAGGGTTGCGTCGTGTTTGACTTCCTGCGTGGCGACGAGCCGTACAAGTATCGCTGGAAGCCGCAGGTACAGTGGCATCGGCGAGCCTGCTGGGCGCAGGGCACGCTTGCATGGGCGTGGCGAAAACGGGTAGACTGGGAAACCCGCCTGTGGTGGCGGTTACAGGCGCGTCTGCACGGAAAGGGGGCGTCGTAAATGCGGTTTGTTACTTTGCTGCTGGCGGTAGCAGCGTGTGCAGGAGTGGTGTATAATCACCTGCAGTTGAACGACATCCGCCAGCGGGTGGAACAGATACAGGTGAAGCTTGCCAGCCAGCAGAACAGGGCGGAGTCGGCAGGCATCGCGGAGGCGAAACGTCATCTGCAGCGCGCTTTACAGCTAATGAGCGCAGGTAAGCTGGATGAGGCGAAGAAGGAGATGGAACTGGGTAGCAGAGCGATTGCTGAAGCCGCCCACCAAAACGGTGACACCCAGCATGCCCTGCAGCAAGTGCAGCAGATGCTGGACACTGCGCGCAAGGAGCTGGCACGCTTCTGGTCAGGTAAACAGGAGAAGACACCATGACACGCACCGCGTGGCTGATACGGATAGGGGTACTCCTTCTCCTCGTGCCGGGGATGCTCTCGCTGATGAGCTGTCGCGGCACGAACCTGCTGAGCAAACAGGACGAAATCCAGATCGGCAAAGAAGGCTCAGCAGCGATTGAGAAGGAGTACAAGCTGGACACCAACCCCGAGCGCGTGGCGCTGGTGCAGGAGATTGGGCAGCGTGTGCTGGAGGGGATGCGGCGGGTGGAAGGCAAACGTGCGCCGGATTTTCCGTTCACCTTTAAGGTGCTGGATACCAAAGAGATTAACGCCGTTTCTCTGCCCGGCGGTCCGGTGTACGTCTTTCGCGGTTTGATGGAGCAGGTCGGGGATGACAGGGATATGCTGGCATCGGTCATCGCGCATGAAGTCGCACATATCGTGGCACGCCATGCGGCAAAGCAGATATCCAGCAGCATCCTGGCAGACCTCGCCATCTCTCTGGGCACAAAGGGCAGCACTCAGAAGGTGGCAAGCATTGCGACCTCGCTGGTCATGCTGCAGTACAGTCGCGATGACGAATACGATGCCGACCGGCGTGGTATCCACTATACCCACGCCGCCGGATACGACCCCGAAGGGCTGGTGCGCTTCTTCGAGAAGCTGCAGAAACTGGAGAAAAGCCCCATGAAGGGACTGCTGGCGAACCTGCGCACCCACCCGCTGACCGAAAACCGTATCCTGAGGGCGAAGAAGCTGATTGCAGAACTGCCCGACCGACAACCTGCCAGCGCGGCGACGGGGCAATGAGAGTCACCGCAATTATCCCTGCTTATAACGAGGAGACCCGTCTGCCCCGGGTGCTGGAGGCAGTGCGTGCGGCTTCGCTGGTGGACGATATCCTGGTGGTCAGCGATGGTTCGGTAGACGGCACGTACGAAGTGGCGCGCCATTTCGATGGGGTGCGCGCGTTGCAACTTCCCCAGAACCTCGGCAAGGGCGGGGCGATGCACGTGGGTGCATGCCACACGGACGCGCCGCTGATTGTCTTTCTGGACGCCGACCTGATCGGACTCACCCCAGAACACGTCGATAGCCTGGTGGAACCTGTATACCGCGACGATGCCGACATGACGCTGGGGATTTTTCGCGGAGGTAGACGCGCAACCGACCTTGCCCAGAAGCTGTTTCCTTTCGTTAGCGGTCAGCGCGCCATCCGGCGGGAACTGTTTCTGGAGGTGCCAAACGTACAGTTTGCCCGTTTCGGGGTGGAAACGCAGATTACGCGCTGGGCGGTTCGCCAGAGGTGGCGAGTGCAGTATGTACCTCTGGTGGGTGTCACCCATCCGATGAAGGAGGAGAAGCTGGGACGCCTGCGCGGCACCGTGGCTCGCCTGCGCATGTACGCCGATATTGCCCGCATCTTGCTGGACGGACACGCCCCGAACCAGGCAAAGCGGCTCTTTCGCCTGAGGAATAAGTAGACGGATCAGAATTAAAGGAACAACGACGACGGTTTGTCATGCTGAGTGCCAGCGAAGCATCTCAGAATATCGCGGTGAAACGATGATGGGGAGAGGAACAACACCTCTCCCCATCTGTTTTTACTGGCTACCCGGAGCCACCGTGCCGGGCGGTGCTCCTCCACCGGGAACAGGAGGGGCTGCCTGCACTTCACCTTCACGACCGTCGCCCTGTACCCCTCCGGTCATTCCGCGGTAGAGGAAGAACCCCACCACGAGCAGCACCACCACGATAATCGCGATAGCTACCGGTGTCGAGATGTTTTTATTCATAGCTTTTCCTCCCTGGTGCTTACGGAGGCGTGCAGATATCATCCGACATCAGCACCGGATAGTAACCCCACTCGTACGGTCGGTCTGGCTTGGGGTTGGGGTTGTTGGTTGCGCGGGCCCACTTCGCGTGTCCATCGGCGTACACGAAGTTCATCCCGCCCTGGTGGCGCGGATTGCCCTGATAAAACTCCCAGCCACCGCGTCCTTCCGTCCAGTAGTAGCGCGGCTGGCTGTCCAGCGGACCCACGAGGCAGTTGCGCCAGCTGAAGATGTAGTTGTTGTCGGCGATGATGCCGATGTTGGAAGGCGATTGAATCGCCGCGAGGGACGTGCCGCCGGTCAGCAGGAGTTCATTGATGCCGTACTCGACGAACGGCACAATGCGCTTCCTCTCAGGGTCGCCGCACACCCACAGCGCGTAGGCTGCCACGTAAGTGGTACCCGCGTAGCTGGGGCAGTCGAAAATGCCGCCGTTCTTGACATACGGGTAGACGAGCGTCGCCCAGTGCTGTTTGGGATGGTTCGGGTCCACCGTGAAGTAGCCGGTGTCGGGACAGCCACCCGGCCACGGCTGCACGAAGAACCTCTCGTCGTAATCTTGGACGTACATACCCACTGCGAGCCCAATCTGCTTGGTGTTGGACAGACATGATGTCTTGCGTGCCTGCTCGCGTGCTTGCGAGAAGACAGGGAACAGGATCGCTGCCAGTATCGCGATAATCGCGATAACTACAAGCAGCTCAATCAGCGTAAAACCGCTGCGTCGCATGGTTGAAACGACCTCCTCGAACATAGATTGTTTTGTTTTATCGCTAACGTCCGCCGTAGCAGACGATTGCTACCTGATTTGTTCTTCGGGTGGCGCGCACGAGGCGCGGGTAACCAGCTCCATCGGTAATTTTTCATGCGCGACAGTCCGTCCGGACTGTCGCGTCGCGTTTTCCAGCAATACCTGCGCTGCCCGCCTGCCCATCTGGTACAGCGGCTGACGCAGGGTGGTCAGCGGCGGATTGAGATACTGCGCCGACACAGGGTCATCAGTGCCCAAAACGCTTATCTGACGTGGAATAGCAATGCCGAGTTGCTCGGCAATTGACATCACGCCCAGCGTGAGGAAATAGCCTGCACAGAAGATGGCAGTAGGGCGATCCGGCGTGAGCAACAGGTCCACCAGAGCGTTGCGCGCAGAGGGCGAGAGATGAGTATCATCATCGGGGCGGATAATCCACTGAGGCTTCGCCTCGATGCCCCACGCCCGCAGAGCGTCCAGATAACCTGCCAGACGGTCCCGGCAGTTGGTGCTGTCCTCCGAGCCGTTGACGTATGCGATACGCCGGTGTCCCAGATGCAGCAGATACTCTACGCCGCGCCGTGCGCCGTCACGATTGTCGCTGTCTATGGTTGGAAACGCTACCGGCTCTCTCCATGATGCTCCAGCCGCCACCAGAGAGATACCCTGCTGCCAGAGGGAGGTCAGCACATCCACGCTGGGAGCCGGAGGTGCCACTACATAGAAAGCGGTACCCGGGTAGCGCTCCGGCAAGTGTTGCCATTCCGACGCAGGGATGAAAGCTGCCATCAGGTTGATCTTCGCCTCAGCACACACATCGCATAAAGCACGGAAGAGGGGTCCGTGATAGGTATGCTCCATCACGTCGGCAGGTGCATTTACCACGAAGGCTATCTGTTTGACACGGGGGACAGAAGGAACGCACGCATAGATGCCAGCGCGTCGTTTATACTCCAGCCATCCTTCCTGACACAGGGCATCCAGCGCACGCGATATGGTGCCCACGCTCACTCCAAACCGCTCAGCCAGTTGCTGTTTTGTTGGCAGACGCCTGCCATACCGCCCCTGCTGGATTTCCTCCAGCACCTGCTGGCGTATCCACACGTGCTTGACTCTCACAGAGCACCCTCTTCAACCGAATGTTCATCAAAGCGTTATAGAACTGTTCTACATCAAGTATAGATGTCTCCTCCAAAAAAGTCAAGCTTTTTCGAAAGATTTTTTCAAAAGAATCATATGCATTGAACAAACAGTTATAGTGTTGTAATGCACTCTACCATAAACAGAAGGATTTTGACCGAAAGTTCGCCTCGCTGGAAAAGCGAGAGTGGTAGAAGGTCTGCTCGTTTTCCGGGCAGAGGCTCAAGAGCAGTGTTCATCTGCTCCGCGCAGCAGTTCCAAATCCTCTTCCGTCAGCCGCACCCTCTCCCAGAGGTCGGGACGGCGTTCGCGTGTGCGCAACAGCCTCTGCAGGCGACGCCACCGCGCGATGTTGGCATGGTGACCGGATAGCAACACACCGGGCACGCGGTAACCGCGATACTCTGCCGGGCGGGTATACTGCGGCGGCGCCAGCAGCCCATCCACGAAGCTGTCTTGCTGTAACGATTCGGGGTTGCCCAGCACACCGGGCACTAACCTTGCCACTGCATCGGCAATCACCAGCGCGGGCAGCTCGCCGCCTGTCAGCACATAGTCGCCAATGGAGACCTCATCGGTCGCCAGATGCTGGCACACTCGCTCGTCGATGCCCTCGTAGTGTCCACAGAGTAAAATCAGGTGCGGCACCTGCGCAAACTCCACCGCCATCGCCTGATGGAACAGTTTGCCCTGTGGGGTGGTGACCACAATGCGGGCAGGCACCCAACCTGCTTGCTCGCGCAGGTGCTCCACTGCTTCGAAGAAGGGTTCTGGCTTCATCACCATTCCTGCGCCTCCGCCGAAAGGGGCATCGTCGGTGGTATGGTGTTTGTCGTGGGTGAACTGTCGCAGGTCGACGGTGTTTATCTCCAGAACGCCTGCCTGCTGCCCGCGCGCCAGCATACTGCATCGCACGACCGGCTCGACCATCTCAGGAAAGATGGTGACGATATCGATGCGCATGGGCTTACTCTTCTTCGTCGGGCAGCAAGCCGGGGATGGGATGGATGGTCACCCGGCGTGCTACCAGGTCAATCTCGCGCACGAACTCGGAGACGGCAGGGATGAGTATCTCGCCCACACGGTAGATATCGTTGGCGGGGTTGAGGATGACCTCCTCAATCTGCCCCAGATACCTGCCGGTGTCGGTGAACACGTCCAGTCCGATAAGGTCATCGATATAGTAGGTATCTTCGGGCAGGGGCATGCGGTCGTCGATAGGAACCTGCAGGTATCCGCCGCGTAGGCGGTCGGCGGCTTCTACAGTGGTGATTTCCATGAAGCGCACCAGGTAACCGCCCTTGAAGGGGCGCGATTCTGCCACATGCAGGGTGATACGCGGCATATCGGGCAGGGAAAGCGAAAGACTTGCCCCCCTCGCAAACCGCTCCGGAAAGTCGGTCAGGGAGTACACACAAACCTCCCCCTGCAGTCCGTGCGGCTTGGAGATGTATCCGACGGTACGCCAGCTGTCTCGTTCTGCTCTTCTCATGACGAACACCTGCGCCTTTGCATGGGGCATTCCTGCCCCATGCAAAGTGTACCCGCCCTCGCCCGTTGCCGCACTAAGGTGAAACCGACCTGCCGGAGCCCAGACAATCAGGCATGGCTACCGTGATGCTACGCAATAATCTCCAGATAGATTTTGCGCTTGTTCTTCATGGCGGCAGCTTTGGCGATGGTGCGCAGGGCATTGGCGATTCGCCCCTGCTTGCCGATGACCTTGCCCACGTCGCTGGGGGCGACGTGAACCTCATAGGTGGTTGCCACCTCACCCGGAACCTCGTTGATGCGAACCTGGTCTGGCTCGTCCACGAGTTCCTTCACCAGATACTCTACCAGCTCTTTCACCTCAGCCACTCCTTTAGCCCTCTCTGTAAATAGAGTTTTGGTGAGTAAGTATTTTACGATTCGGCTGATGCGGTGGCGCTCCCTGCTGGTTGAGCTTTGCGCTGTTGTAAGGCGTCCAGCACACCGGCGCGACGCAGGATATCCTTTGCCGTGTCGGTAGGTTGCGCTCCGTGCTCCAGCCAGTACAGTGCCTTCTCCGCGTCCACCTGAACGGTGGCGGGATCGGTCAACGGATTGTAGTAACCGATGGTTTCAATGAACCGTCCATCCCGCGGTGCCGTACTGGGTGCAACCACGAGACGATAGAACGGGCGCTTCTTCGCCCCCATGCGCTTGAGTCGGATCCTGACCGCCAAACCACCTCCCTCCTTTCTGTGTGTTTTATCCGAAGAAAGGCAGGCGTATCTTGCGTTTGCCTTTGCCTCCTCCGGACTGTAAGGCGTTTAGCTCTCGGATCATGTGGCGCATCTCTTCGAACTGCGACAGCAGCTCGTTCACCTCGTGCACCGTAGTGCCGCTACCCCGCGCAATGCGCCGCTTTCGGCTGGCGTTGATGATGTGCGGGTTCGCGCGCTCCTCCTGTGTCATCGAAAGAATGATGGCTTCCACACGCTTTAATTCTTTCGGCTCTATCTGCACGTCCTTTAACTGCGCACCCAGACCGGGTATCATCTTCAGCAGCTGGTCCAGTGGTCCCATCTGCTGCATCTGGCGCATCTGCATCAGGAAATCGTTCAGGTCAAACTGGTTCTGGCGCAGCTTGCGCTGCAGCTCCTCCACCTGCTTCTGGTCAAAGGTCTGCTGTGCCTTCTCGATCAGCGTCAGCACGTCGCCCATGCCCAGGATGCGCCCCGCCATGCGGTCGGGGTGGAAAACGTCCAGCGCATCCGGCTTCTCGCCCACGCCGACGAACTTGATGGGCTTGCCCACGACGGCACGGATGGAGATTGCCGCGCCCCCGCGCGTGTCACCATCCAGCTTGGTGAGGATAAAGCCGTCGACCTCCAGGTGGCGGTGAAACTCCTCCGCTACCCGCACTGCATCCTGACCGGTCATGGCATCCAGAACGAGCAGCACCTCATTGGGCTGGGTGGCCTCCTTAACGCGGCGCACCTCGTCCATCATTTCGTTGTCAATGTGCAGGCGCCCCGCGGTGTCCAGAATCACCACGTCGTGCCCCTGTTGCACGGCATAGTGCAGGGCTTCGTGGGCAATACGCACCGCGTCCTTACTGTTATCTATCGCAAAAACCGGTATCTGCAGGTTCTGTCCCAGCACCTTCAGCTGCTGTACTGCTGCTGGACGATGCACGTCCGCCGCTACCAGCAACGGACGACGCCCTTGCTTGCGCAGCCACAGTCCCAGCTTCGCCGCGGTGGTGGTCTTGCCGGAACCCTGCAGACCGCACAGCAAGATGACGGTGGGAGGCCTGGGCGCAAATCGGACACCTTCTGCCCCATCGCCGAGCAGGCTGACCAGCTCTTCGTGCACGATTTTAATGACCTGCTGGGTGGCGGTGAGGCTTTCCAGCACCTCCTGCCCTATGGCGCGCTCGCGCACACGCGCGATAAAGTCCTTGACGACCTTAAAGTGTACATCCGCTTCCAGCAGGGCGATGCGCACTTCCCGCAGGGCTTCGTTCACATCCTGCTCGGTGACCTTGCCCTGATTGCTCAGCCGTCGAAAGACCGTCTGCAGTTTTTCCGTCAGGCTTTCAAACAAGTTTCCCGCCCACCGATTGTAAATCCGCTATAGTATACACCGACATGCAAAACTTGTCAAACAAGGAGAGTAGAGCATTCATGGGAATGCATAGCTGCAGCAAGGGAGCGGCTTCTGCACTCGTTCTCGCGTCCCGTCGCAAAAAGGTGTTTGGCGGTCGCGGAGCAGAGGGCAAAAGCCGCTCCCTCTGGGGGTGCGTTATTCGCTGTTGCCGTTATCGCTGACTTCTTCCTGTCCTTCGCCGCCGCGTGCGCGACGCCTGAAGGGGCGACGCAACACAATCTGCTTGTAGTCCAGCCCTGCCGCCTGCAAGGCTTTATCCCACGACTCAAACCGTCGCCGTGCTGCGGTGATGAGCGGAATATCTATCTCTTCCACGTTTTTCGCGTTCAAAGGCACGCCCTGTTCGTACAGCTCGCGCACTCGCTGGATGATGGTCTCTTCGTCCCACTGGTGGTAGCGACGCACTTCCTGATAGTCGATGCCGGCAGCTTCAACCGCTTTGCGCCACGAACCAAAGTGCTTGGGTTTGGTCGCAGCTGCTGCGAGCTGCGGGTCCAGATTGGTGCTGACGTTCCGCCACGACAGGTCTTCACCCTGCTCGTATAGTTCGCGGATGCGCTCGATGATGCGCTGGCGGTTCCAGCTGCGGTATTTGCGCACCTTGTCGTAGTCGATGCCCGCTGCTTTCACCGCATCACGCCAGCTGCCGTAGTAGCGCATGGCGGCACGCATCAAGGGCAGGTGGTGGATCACCACGTTCGAGTAAGAGAGGTCCACTCCTTCCTCTGCAAGCTGCCGAATGTCCTCAGCAATGCTCTCTTTGGTCCAGCGTTTGGATGTCATGAATGTCTCTACCCCCCATGCTTTTTGTTTGGATATCCTCTCAGAAACGAAAAGGAAGCGACGTTTCTGTGAGAAACGTCGCCTCACGACGACCATTCTGTTCGTTCGTCTGCACGAACTCACGGTACGTTGTGCATTTCACCCATTACAATACAACATCTTGCACGATTTTGCAAGGGAAAAACGGATTACTTTTTCACAAAGAAAGCAAAAAAGGCGAACGGTTCTACACTGGATACATACCCAATCGGCAACAGGAAGTGCGTTCGCTTCTCGCGAAACAGGATCCGTTACACCACAGGCGCGTGGGGGGAGCTTATCTATGGCAAGGAAAGGGTTGGCACTCTGTTTGGTAGCGATCTGCGCAGCCGTCCTGACCGAGGCGCAAACGAAAACGACACAAAGCGCGGAAGGATGGCATACAGAGAACGCTTCCATCCGCGTGACCTTACAGCCAGAGGCGGGGTCTTTCGCGGTGCTGGATAAAAGGTGCGGTTACCTCTGGAAACAGCCGCAGGAAACGAGGTTCTCCGTGCGCAACGTGCAGGCGGTACCGGATGGGGTGCGTTTCGAGACGGACCTGTATCTGGACGAAGGCAAGAGAAGCACTCTTCAGGTAACCATGCGCGTGCCTCCAAAAGCCGCCGAACTGCACATCACAGCAGAAGCCGTGCCGCCGGATGCCCCTTTTTCCGGAATGCTGTTCCTCGCGCCGCTGATGCTGGACACGCCGCAGGGTGCGCTGGCTATCGCCGACTACAGCAACGGTCATTTGTATCCGCTGCACCTCAAGCCCTTCCCCGCCCGCTGGCAGTCTCTGGACAGGCTGGACCTGCCGATGGTGGGAGTGGTGGACATAGAAAAGGGGTTTGGATATGCCATCATCATAGAGACCGCTGACGACGGTTTCGTGGAGTGCAAGCATTACCGCGCGGAAGAGCGCGAGGTCGTCGCGCCACAGGTCGGCTGGTGGGGGCAAAAGGGGAAGTTCGCCTATCCCCGACGGCTGTTCTATCACTTTGTTTCGGAGGGTGGCTACGTCGCCATCGCGAAGGCATATCGCACCTACGCGAAGCAACAGGGAGTGCTGGTAACTCTCAAGGAGAAAGCGCAGCGCAATCCCAACGTGCGCAAGCTGTTCGGCGCGGCAGACGTCTGGGGCGTGTGGGGGGTAGACTATGCCCGATTTGTGCAGGAAGCCAAGCTGCTTGGTGTGGATAAGCTGATTCTTCATGGCACTGCCACACGCGAAGCAATGCAAAAAGCGGTGCAGGCAGGCTACCTGACCAGCGAGTACGACAACTACACGGACATCCTGCCCGCGGAGAGCGAAGAGAAAATCGACTCGAACCACGACCTGCTACCCGACAGCGCAGTGCTAAAAGCCGATGGTGAGCGCATGACGGCGTGGCGCACCATGGAAGGATTGCAGTACATGAAGCGCTGCCCTGCCCTGTGGCTTCGCGCCGCACAGAAGGTGATACCCGCTGCCCTGAAAAACCACCCGTTCCTTGCCCGTTTCATCGACGTGACCACCGCGGAGGGGCTGTACGAATGCTACGACCCCAAACACCCGCTGACGCGCACCGATAAGCGAGAGTGCGGACAAAAACTGCTGGCATACGTGCGCTCACTGGGGCTGGTTGTCGGTGGCGAGCACGGCATCTGGTGGGGAGTACCTCATCTGGACTATATCGAGGGCATGATGAGCAGCTACCAGTTCTCCTGGCCTGCCGGGCACCTCATCCGTCCCGAAAGCAAAGAGCAACGCTTCACCGACCCGTGGGGCAACCAGTTGCCCCCGTGGAGTGAGTACGAAAAGCGGGGCATCGGGCACGAGTACCGTATCCCCTTGTGGGAACTGGTGTTCCACGACTGCGTGGTGTCCACCTGGTACTGGGGCGATTCTTCCGACTGGCTGCTGCAGGCGGCGCCAGAAATCATCGACAGGAAAGACCTTTTCAACATCCTGTACGGCACGATACCGCTGATGTGGCTGGACCCGCTGGGTGCGTGGAACAAAGACAGGCAGACCTTTGTGCGCACCTACCGCCTGACCAGCAAGCTGCACGAAGCCGTCGCCCTGCAGGAGATGCTCAGCCACGAGTTTCTCACGCCTGACCGCGCGGTACAGCGCACCCGCTTCGCGGACGGTACCGTGTGCGTGGTCAACTTCGGCGTGGAGACATACACCTTGAAGGTGAACAAACAGAGCATGGTTCTGCCCCAGTACGGCTTCTGGGTGAAGGGACCACGCATCGAGCAGAGCCGGGTGCTGGTCAATGGCGAAGTGGTCACCACGGTGCGGGCAGATGGCTACTTCTTCCGCGAGACTCCATCGGAATGGCTATTCCTGCGGCAGATGGACAACGAGCGCGTGCGCGTGGAGGCGTTCTCCAAGAGCGGCAGGGTGCGCTTCGACCTGCGCCATGTGGTGAAGAGATGGGACAAGCGCACCATGCTGGTCTACGTCGTCCTGCCCCCCGAAGGAAAGCGGTGGCTACCGACAGCGCTGCAGTGGTGGAGCGATGGGGTGATAGAGCTGGGTGTCGGCACAAACTGGGAGAGCAAAAGTTGGTACGATATCCTGTGGGGCAGGCACACACGCCGCCCCGACTTAATGCTGAATCTCCAGGTACAGACCACTCGGCCGGTACAGGGCAAGCCCATTGCGATAAAACTGACCGTGCGGAACGTGGGATTCGCCCCTGCGCCCGATACGAGGCTGGCAATATACGCCGATGAAGAAACCCCTGCGCGCCGGCTATGGCAGGGTAAGGTATCCCTGAACGCCCGAGCCGAGCAGACGCTGGTCATCCATCTCGACTCCTCGCGTCTGGACGGCAGTCGGCAGCTGCTAGCTGACGCAAAAGTGGGCGGAGGCGTGAAGGAGATTGCAGAGACCGGGAATCTCTCCGGTATACCGGTGCAGCTAGAGCGCGACCTGAGCCGCTGGGATGTTCGCCTTATCCTGCGCCTGGAGGCAGGCGACTTAGACAGGGAAGACGAGGTCTTGGTGGTGCCCGTGGAAGATAAGCCTTTCGTTGCGGAATCGGTGCGTGCTTACCTGCTGGACGAGGGAGGGAAACCGAAGCAGGAGATTCCCGCGCAGTGCGACCGCATCGATGGGCGCATGGAGGTTGCCCTGATAATCCCGGGCAGGATGCCCGCAGGCAGTGTCCAGCAGGTATCACTCTATGCCATGCGCCGCAAGGGCGCGGTGTTGCCTCCCAGACCACCCTATCGCTGGTCTGCGCAGCAACCTTACGTTCAGGGGGAAACCTACCGCCTGAATCTGCGCGACGGCGTGCCTCGCGACATCGCCGCGGCGAATCCCGATGTCTATCGCAAACCGATTGCGAGTGCGGGAACGATGCTGAGGCTGCCCTTCGGTGAGCCTTTCATCAAGCAATTGGTTTTCTCGTCTGCGAAAACGGGTGGGTGGAGGAACAGGGTGCCAGACCGGCGCGCGTCGAACTGCTGGCGCACGGACCGGTGCGCACGGTGGTTCGCGTGTTCCGTGAACTGCAGGGCGGCGTCACCTACACCAAACGCTACACCTTCTACCCGCAATACTTTGACGTAGAGATCGAGACCAGCACCAGCGAGGCAACCTACAGCCGCGCCTTTTATGCGCAGGAAGGGGACTACGAGGATAGCGGGGGCGTCAAGGCGCGGGTGGACGGCAAAGGCGAAGCGGAAGGTGTCATGGGTACCACCCAGCAGCCGCGATGGTATGCGGTCTATGCACCGCGTTGGGCGCACGCCTGCCTCGCCCTGACCCCCATGGATGCGATTGTCTACTGGGACAGCGCGGCGATGGGAGGTATCGGTTTCAACACGAGCCGCACGGAGGGAGTGCGTCTGCGCTATGTCATCCTGCCGGGCGCAAGGGATGCGTCCTTTGCGGAGCGATGGTACCGCCGCGCTCAAGAGCCCATAAAGGTTGTTGAGGAAAGCGAATAGCGCTTCAGGGTACAATATGAAAGGTGAGCCGCATGGTCAGCGTAAGGGTGAAGTCAAGGATCAATTCGGATGGTATTCTGGAGTTGAAAGTGCCGACGGACCTGCCGGAAGGAGAGGTGCAGGTCGTCCTGGTCATTCAGTCGTTAAACGAAGAACAGACAAAGGGTTGGCCCCCGAATTTCTTCGAGAACACCGCAGGGGCATGGAAGGGCGAGCTAGAGCGCCCCGCTCAAGGCATGTTTGAGGAACGGGACCTTTTCCATCATGAGGTATCTTCTTGACACCAACACTTGCATCGACTACCTGCGATATCCCCAGTCTCCTGTAAGGCAGCGACTGGCGCAGCACTCTCCGGAGGAGGTTGCGCTCTGCACGATTGTAAAGGCGGAGCTTTACTACGGTGCGTACCGAAGTGCAGACCCTCAAGCCAACCTGCAGCTACTTGCTCAGTTCTTTCAACCCTTTGTGTGTCTGCCTTACGACGATCGGTCTGCTGAAATATACGGGAGCATTCGCGCCGCTCTTGCGTCGCAAGGACTGATGATAGGTCCGCACGACTTGTTGATAGCTTCTGTCGCAGTGGCGCACCGATTGATTCTGGTCACGAGCAATTGGCGCGAGTTTCAACGTATTGCAGGACTAAGCTGGGAGGACTGGACGCAGTAACGGTCTTTACCGTTCCAGCACATGCTGTATCACCTCCAGCAGCTGCTGGCGGCGGTAGGGCTTCTGAATGTAACAGACCACGTTGGGAAGGTCTTCCGCCTGTTCCGCCGCGCCAGCCCCGTAGCCACTGCACAGGATGATGGGGAGGTCGGGTGCTACCCCGTAAACCTGTCGTGCCAGATGTATCCCGCTTAATCCCGGCATGGTGAGGTCGGTGATGAGCAGGTGATAGTAGAGCCTCCCTTTCTCCCGCACCATTTGCAACGCTTCTTCCCCGCTGGCAGCGGTTTCCACCTGACATCCTTCGCGCTGGAGAATCTCTGCCACCAGAGCGCGAATGCTCTCCTCGTCGTCGACAAACAGTATCCGCGTTCCATGGAAGGAATGCTCCGGAAGTTGCCTCTCCGGGGAGGAGTAATCCTCTGCCTTTCCCTCAAAAGCAGGCAAGAGAATACGGAAGCTGGTTCCCTCTCGCGGCGCGGATTGCACCTCAATGCCTCCACCGTGCGATAGCACGATGCCGTACACGGTAGCAAGTCCCAGTCCGGTGCCCTTGCCCACTGGCTTGGTCGTAAAGAAAGGCTCGAAGATATGAGGTAGATATTCCGGAGGGATGCCCTCTCCGGTGTCCTGCACTTCCAGGCAGACGTATTCTCCTGCGGGCAATTCGGTGCCGGAAAACACACGGGGGGACTCCAGAGACATCCTGCAGGTACGCAGGGTGATGATGCCACCTGCTGGCATGGCGTCTCTGGCATTGGCGCACAGGTTCATTATCATCTGTTCTATCTGCGTGGCGTCGGCGTGGATGGCGGGCAGGTCATCCTGCAGGCGCGTCTCCACGCGGATATTGGCTGGCAATACATGGTTCAGGATTTGCAAAACGCCGAGAATCAGCTGGTTCAGGTCGCGAGGGCGCGTATCGGTGATGCCACGACGGCTGAAGGTCAGCAGGGCATTCACCATGTTTTTGCCCCGCTCACACGCCTGGAGAATCTGATGAACGCGGTTCTGTATTTGAGGGTCATCCGCGTAGATAGCCATTAACAGCTCGGCGTTGCCCACGATTGCGGTCAGCAGATTGTTAAAATCGTGTGTTACTCCAGCTGCCAGCGTGCCGATGGTCTCCATTTTACGCGCCTGTTCGAGCTGTTCACGCATCCGCTGGCGCTCTTCCTCGTTGCGCTTGCGTTCCGTGATGTCGCGCGCTACCGCCATGATATAGCGGCGATCCTTCAGGTCCAGGAGCGCAGCGTACACCTCCACCTGTAGCAAAGAGCCGTCTGCCCGGTAGTACAGACGCTCGCCCAGCTGCCAGTAACCGTTTTGCAGTACTCTCTGGATGTTTGCCCGGATGTTCTCTTCGCTGTCGTGGGGCAGGTCAAAGATGGTCATCTGGCAATCTGCTGGGGGGAATAACCGAACATGCGCAGAAAGGCATCGTTGACCTCAATGAAGCACCCCGTATCGGCATCAAAGAGAAAGATACCATCCTGAGCACACTGGAATAGTGCACGGTAGCGCAGTTCGTCCTCTCCATGAGAACCCATCGTGGAACACGCCCTTTCTTCGTGATGGACACGCCGTCCCTTCTGGGTGAGCAACGCGAAACTACATACCTTATTATATCGTTTTGCCACTGGAATCACAACGTGCCCTGAGGACAACCGATAAATCCTCCAGACGCCTGTGGGAGGTGAAGCTCCTGCCGAGCCGTAAATCCCTCCGCGTCGGCTGGGAGGTTGGGTGAGGATTCGGTTCACCGGAAGGTTCGCCCTCCAGAAACGCAGGCTCCAGCCTGCGGCTACAAGCGGGGAGGCTCATCAGAAGGCCTCAACTCCTCTGAGACCTCCTCGTGCCGATGTTTGAACAGTCTGAGCGCATTCAGTGTTACCAGCAATGACACGCCCGTATCTCCCATCACCGCCAGCCAGAGAGGCAGATAGCCCGGCGCCGCAATGAACAGCAGCAGCAGTTTCGTGCCGACGGCAAGGGCGATGTTCTGGCGGATAATGCTCACGGTGGCGCGGCTTAAACCTACCAGGTAGGGCAGAAGACGCAGATCGTCATTCATCAGAGCGATGTCCGCCGCCTCTATCGCCGCGTCGCTGCCAGCGGCGCCCATTGCGATTCCCACCGTTGCCACCTTCAGTGCAGGGGCGTCGTTAATGCCATCGCCGATCATGGCTACCGCCCCAAACCGCTCACGCAGTTCGCGCACCGCCTCTACCTTCTCTTCGGGCAACAATGGGGCACGCACCTCGTCCAACCCCAGGTCGCGGGCAATCCTCCGCGCGATGGGCTCTCTGTCTCCGCTGAGCATCACGTGGTAGTCTATCCCCATCCTGCGCAGCTCGCGCACCACCTGCGCCGCTTCAGCACGGCGCGTGTCCTCGAAGAGGATACGCCCAGCCGTTTTCCCATCTATCTGCACCCATACCTGGGTTGCCTCCTCTTCCTCTGCGCTGGGAAGGAGGGGCATATCCTGAACGAGGTGCGTGCAGGCGAATTCGGCACTGCCCACCTTGCACCATTTGCCGTCTATCATGCCCTGCACGCCCTTGCCGGGAACCACCCTGCTGTCGCGCACCGATGGCAAAGATAGACCGCGCCGGCTGGCTTCTTCGCGCAAAGCCTCTGCCAGTGGGTGAGTAGACGCTGTCTCCACAGCGGCAGCCATTGCCAGCAGCTGCCCCTCTGGCACGTTGTCCAGGCACTGTACTTCGCGCACGCGCATCTTGCCGGTGGTCAGTGTGCCGGTCTTGTCGTAGACCATCGCGCGCACCTGCGCCATCGCCTCGACATAAATACCGCCCTTGATGAGAACACCGAGGCGCGAGGCGGTTCCCAGTGCGGCAACCAGTGCTACCGGTGTGGAGATGACCAGGGCACAGGGGCACGCGATAAGCAACAGGCTCAGACTGCGGAAGAACCAGCGGTCAAAGTCGCCCCAGATGAGGGAAGGGATGGTGGAAATCAGCACCGCCAGCGCAATCACGACAGGAGTATAAACCCGCGCGAAACGGTCTACCAGATGCTGAAGCGGGGCTTTATGCTCCTGCGCCTCCTCCACCAGATGGATAAGCCGGGCAAGGGTGGTGTTCTCATAGGTGCGTGTCACGCGAACGTCCACCATACCGGTCTGGTTGAGCGTGCCGGCAAACACCGTGTCACCCGGCGATTTGGGCACCGGGCGGCTTTCGCCCGTAATCATGGACTGGTCTACATCCGAATAACCCTCTACGATTTCGCCATCCAGTGGGAAGCGTTCACCGGCTCGGATGCGGATGCGCTCATCCTGCCGCACCAGGGCGGCGGGCACGGTGTGTGTACCCTCCGGCGTCACGACGGTAGCGGTTTCCGGCGCGGAGTCCATGAGCTGGCGGATAGCACGACGGGTGCGCTCGGTGGTAAGGTGTTCCAGCAGGTTGCCGATGGCGAACAAACAGACCACCGTCGTGGCTTCTGCCCATTCCTGCAGACCTATCGCGCCGAGCACGGCGATACTCATCAGCACGTTGGTGTCCAGCATACGCTGGCGCACTGCTCTCCATGCGGCGATAAAGGTAGGCACTCCGGCAAGCACAATCGCTGTGAGATAAAGGGGAACGAACATCCACGCGGAAACCTGCTGCTTCTGCAAGACGAACGCCACAATACCTAACAGTGACGCCAGCACCACTACCCCTTTGCGCTGATGCCCGCCTTCTGCGTGGCTGTGCGCCGCCGGGTGTGGTAAAAGCCGGTACCCAGCCCGTTGTGCCGCCTCTTGCAAAACGCTTTCCTCCACCTCAGGCGAAACCCACACCTGTACGGTGCCGGTGTGAAAAGCTGCCCTCACCTGCTGCACGCCCGGTACCCGGCGTATCGCCTCCTCCAAACCCGTTGCGCAATCCGCGCAGTCCATCTCGCTCACGCGGAAGGTTTTCCTCTGCAGCCTGCTGGATTGCCGGGCTTTGCTGTCCGTCATTGGCTATCGCTCCAGAGCGTGTTGCAGACCCTGTTCGATGAGGTGGTGGACGTGTGCATCGTCCAGCGAGTAGTACACTCGCTTGCCCGCACGCTGCGCGGTGACCAGCCTCAACATCTTGAGCGTGCGCAGCTGATGCGAGACCGCGCTGACGCTGACGCCCAGTACCTCGGACAACTCGTGCACGCACAGCGGTTGGTGGCTGAGCGCGAGCAAGAGGCGCAAGCGGGTGGCATCCCCCAGTGCGGCAAATATCTCACTCATGCGCGTGAGCGTGCGAATATCGGGAAGCGACTGCTGCACACGGGCAACAGCCGTCGTATCCACATGGTCATTCGGGTCGCATTGCAGCACAGGGGCTAAGTTTCTCATCCGGTATCCTCTTTTGAACATTTGAACAGATGTTCAATATTATTATGGCAAATCCGCTCCGGGAAGTCAATCATCTTTCCCGAACACCCTCTTGCGACCTTGACCGTTTCCTCTTCGGATAGGGTATAATTTTTTAGATATGCTATATATCTTGAACAACATATTCTCAGAGGGGCTTTGTCCGAAGAATGGCACGTCGTGACAGGAGCAAATTCAACAATCAACGGGTACCCATTCCCACCCTCGAGCGCCTGGCGACTTACCTGCGATTGCTCAGCGACCTCGAGGCGGCGCAAGTGCACATTGTTTCGTCCACAGATATCGAAGAGCAAACCGGAATCAACGCCGCACAGTTTCGTAAAGACCTGTCCTACTTTGGCGAGTTTGGAAAGCCGGGCGTTGGCTACCGAGTCAGCGATCTGCACCGGCACATCGCCCGAATCCTCAAAATCCACCGCGAGCAGCCGGTGTTGCTGGTGGGGGCGGGCAACCTGGGCTCCGCACTGGTGGGCTACCCCGGTCTGCGCGAGCACAAGTTCACCATTGCCGCCGTTTTCGACAACAACTACGCCAAAATAGGCAGGATGCTCTGGGAGCATGAAATACTGGATGTGAACCGTCTGAAAGAGGTGAACGAGCGCATCCGTGCCCGCATCGGCATCATTGCGGTGCCCGCCAGCGCAGCGCAGGAGGTCACGGACCTTCTGGTAGATGCTGGGGTGACGGCTATCCTCAACTTCGCGCCCACTATCCTGCGCGTTCCTCCGCATGTGGTGGTGCGCAACGTCTCCTTCTTGCAAGAGCTGGCGGTGCTGTCGTACCATCTGGAACACGAAGAGAGGCACCCCGCGGCTTCGCTGACTCACCAGTCTGACCATTTGTGAGGAGATTGCCTGCCCTGAGACATCATTGCTAGCCCGCAGGGTGACGCTTGCGCCTGAGAATGTCCTGCCATTGACATGGTGGGTCAGGCTGTCTGGGCGTCTCTACAACGCCCGATGTAGCCGCATCTTTCCTGCACCCAGCGCAACAGGAAGGTCTGTGCCTCTCGGCGAAGGAAACTGCGTGCATGATTCGTTCAGAAGGAGATCCAGCGATGCCATCTGTGGAAACATTGCGTGCGCTGCTGCACGACGAAATCATCCAGCGTGGCGAAGAGGGTGCGGATACCGCCGGCTTTGTCGATCGCTGGCAGGAAGCGCGCAGTGCGGAGGAGCTGTGGGACCTTTACCGCGACCTGATGACTCTGCCCATCCGCGAGGATTTTCCCTACAGGGAACCCAGCGACCTGCAGGGCATCCGGCACTCACGCGATGAGGGCGTGCGTCGCTTCAAAATGGTCATCTGCGAGGAGGATTTGCTGGACAGGCTGCACGGCGCGTGGCTGGGGCGTGTCGCGGGGTGTATGCTGGGCAAGCCGGTGGAAGGCTGGAGTCACGAGCGTATCCGCCAGTATCTGGAGGGAGCCGACGCCTATCCCATGACCGACTATCTGCCAGCAGAGACACGCACTCCACCCGAAGGCGTGCCACAGCCGTACACCTGGTGCACCATCGGGCATATCCACGCCGGCGAGCGGGATGACGATACCGATTATACGGTGCTCGGGCTGCACATTTTCGAGAGGCATGGCGCAGACTTCACCACGCGCGATGTGGGAAATGCCTGGCTGCACCTGCTTCCTGCCTACCAGACCTATACGGCGGAGCGACAGGCGTACATCAATCTGGTCAACGAGTTGCCTCTGGAGGAGGTTCCGATACACCTGAACCCGTATCGCGAGTGGATTGGCGCACGCATTCGGGCGGATTTCTGGGGTTACGTCGCGCCGGGTTATCCCGAAAAGGCGGCGGAGTTTGCCTATCGGGATGCCGCGCTGTCGCATGTGAAGAACGGCATCTACGGCGAGATGTTTGTCGCGGCAATGATTGCCGCTGCGTTTGCCACGCAGGATGTGGTGGAGATTATCCGGGCAGGTGCGGCAGAGATACCCGCTCAGAGCCGCGAAGCGGAGATGATTCGCGATTGCCTGCGGTGGCGAAAAGAGTGCCGCAGCTGGCAGGAGGCTCTGGAACGCCTCTTGAATCGATATTACGGCAAGTACCATCCCGTGCACACGGTGAACAACGACGCCATCGTGCTGAACGCTCTGCTGTGGGGATGGCCCGACTTTGAGAAGGTGATTACCATCTCGGTGATGCAGGGAATGGATACCGACTGCAACGGCGCAACGGCAGGAAGTATCTGGGGAGCGGCGTTCGGCGCGAAGGCACTGCCGGCGAAGTGGATCGAACCTCTACAGAACACACTGTACAGCGCAGTGTTCGGCTTCGCTGCAAACCGAATCAGCGACCTGGCAAAACGCAGTCTGAAGCAGGCGACGAAGGTACTGACCGGCACAGGCTAACAGGGGAGGTCCCCCTGAAGCACGATACAAAATCTCCAGTGAGGGAGGTGGCAACCATGCAGTTTGTGACGCTCGCGAAAGCAGCGCCGGGACGGGCGAAGGAGCTGTTCGGTGGTGGTCTGGGGCAGCTCAACACCCTGGCTTCCCAGCACGGTATCCAGATTCAGGTGGCGATGATTACCTACGGGCAATATGACCTGGTGACCGTGTGGTCTGCACCAGACCAGGCGACCGCAAACCGCTTCCTGCGCGCGGTGGCGGAGACGGGTCTGCTGGTAACCGACACCATGCTGGCTGTTCCTGCTGAGAGCTTCTAGTTTGAGTGGATGGGGGCAACCCTCGTGGTTGCCCCTGCATCATATCCTGCAGAGGATGCCCTCTTTTGCGCACTCCTCGCGTACCAGCTGTTCCAGCTCCTCTCTGACCAGCAGGCGTGGTGCCCACCCCACCTGTGCCCGGTAACGGCGTAACAGCGCTTTGTATCGTTCCTGCAGAAAGCTCCAGTAGTTCATCCTGCCCACCCAGATTTCACGCACACCTGCCTGCACGGCGGCGCGCACATATTGCCTCACCTGCACCGGGGTGTTCTCGACGCCCGGCAGAAACGGACACCACGCCCAGGTGGTGCGTATGCCCGCCTTCAGTAAACAGCGCGTCAATTCTATCCGCCCTGCCACAGCGGGCGCGTGCGGCTCAAAGATACGGTGCACCTGTTCGTCTACTGTGGGCACGGAGATGTGCACAGAGATGTTTTCGAAGCGCCTCAGCAGGTCGATGTCACGGATAAGCAGGGGAGACCGGGTGAAGATGGTTACCCGATTCGGATAAAAGCTCAGCTCGTACAGCACCCCGCGCGATACCCGATAGCGCTTCTCTATGGGCTGCCAGGCATCGGTCGCGCTGCCAATCAGGATGTGTGCGTCGCGCGGCATGTCCAGCATCTCACGTCGCACCACATCAGGCGCATTCACCTTCACCTGCACCCAGCTGCCCCACGCTCCTATCTCCTCCTGACCACGCTTCGCCCGCAACACCGGTACGTAGCAATACGAGCACCCGAACCCGCACCCAATGTACGGGTTGAGCGTCCATTCCGCGAAAGACGCACCCGTCCGGTGCAACAGGTGTTTGCAGCGTATTTCCTGAACCTGCAGATAACGCATCACGTATACTATTGTATACCTGATGCATGGACGGAGTCAACCGGAACAGGGGGTGTTCGATATGTCCGACAGAAATCTTTTGGAGGGCGAACCTTCGGGTGAGCCGAACCCGCACCCAACAGCTCGGCGGGAACCTCGCCCTCCAAGCGGCTTCTGGCGGATTTATCGAACACCCCTCGCCACCTCTTGCCTTTCTATGGTGTTTGGTGCTAAACTCCGTATAACCGCTACGCAGGTTGAAGCCAATAGCGTGCGGATATCAGGAAGGAGGACTGTTTTTGCAGCGCACTTTTGAGGCTGGCAACGTGTGGTTGACGGCACAGTACCGGCATTTCGGTGGTGACGAGGGCTTCGATATCCGGGTATACGCTCATGTCAACGGAAGCCCGCGCCAGATTCTGCGCTTCGACTGCTTTAAGTACCAACCGCACTACCACTATGACCCGATGGGGCGCGATGAACACGTGGAGCTGGCGGGCTATGGCATGTCGGATGCTATCCTCTGGACGCTCAAGCAGCTCGCCTATCATCTTCCCGAGATGCTGACGCAGGCGGGCTACCCGGATGTTGCCGCAGGCATTCAGCCCGAAGCGGTGCGGAGGGCGGTTGGGCAGCTGGAACAGCACCTGATGGCGGCGTTATCATCGGCTTGACCACCGCGTATGCCTGCCCTTTTGTCTCCTGTCCCTCGCAGCAGGAGAACCTGGTTGTTCGTGTCCTGAGAAGGATGTTTTGTGGTAATCTATAAACAATAGGAGTTACGCAGTTGCGATGAACACCCCGCGGGACGTGCTTTTTCAGCAACTGTAGAGACAATTTTCTGTCATGCTGAGCGTCAGCGAAGCATCTGAGAGCCACAGCGGAGATTCTTCGCTTCGCTCAGAATGACAGATGATGTCGCTTTATACTGCAAACTCCCGAGCAGTCTTTCAACTGCGTAACTCCTAAAGAAATTACGGTCAGAGGTAGATGATACAGATGAGCGATTGGACACATCAGGTTACCGAACAGGCGAAAGCGGCTCGCCGTGCGGCGATGTCGCTGGCACATGCAAGTACCTCAGCGAAAGACCATGCGTTGCTGGCGATGGCGGATGCCCTGCTCGCCGATTCGGTGCGGATACTGGAGGCGAACGAGGAGGATATCCGTCAAGCGCGTGAACGCGGGTTGCCCGAAGCGATGATCGAGCGGTTGACGCTGAACGAGAAGCGCATCGCGTCGATGGCGGAAGGCATCCGGCAGGTTGCAGCTCTGCCCGACCCGGTAGGCGAAATTGTGGAAGGCTGGAAGCGTCCCAACGGGCTGGAAATCCTGAAGGTGCGCGTGCCGCTGGGAGTGGTGGCCATCATCTACGAATCGCGCCCGAACGTTACCGCTGACGCGGCAGCGTTGTGCCTCAAATCGGGCAATGCGGTCATCCTGCGCGGCGGCTCAGAGGCGTTTCGCTCCAACCAGGCGATTACATCCAGTCTCGTACGCGCGATAGAGGATGCAGGGCTACCGGCAGAGTGCGTGCAGATGGTGCAGACCACCGACCGCGAAGCCGCCACCCATCTGATGCGCCTTAACGGTCTGGTCGACTGCATCATCCCGCGGGGGGGCGCAGGCTTAATCCAGACGGTGATGCAGACCGCTACCGTGCCCGTGATTGAAACCGGTGTGGGCAACTGCCATACTTATATCCACGAGGACGCTGACCTGCAAATGGCTTCAGAGGTGGCGTTCAACGCGAAGGTACAGCGCCCCTCCGTGTGCAACGCGATGGAGACCCTGTTGGTGCACTCGGCGGTAGCGGCAGAGTTTCTGCCTGCGTTCGCAGAACGGTTGAAGGCGGCGGGCGTGGAAATCCGTGGCTGTGGACGTACACGACAGCTGGTTCCCTGGGCGGTGGAGGCTACCGAAGAGGACTGGTACACCGAATATCTCGCGCTGATATTGGCGGTGAAGGTGGTAGACAGCCTCGACGAGGCAATCGCCCACATCAACCAGTACGGCAGTCGCCATTCCGAAGCCATCATCACGCGCAGTCTGGACGCCGCGCGACGGTTCACGCGCGAGGTAGACGCCGCCTGCGTGTATGTAAACGCCTCTACCCGTTTCACCGATGGCTTTGAGTTCGGCTTTGGGGCGGAGGTCGGCATCAGCACCCAGAAGTTGCACGCACGCGGTCCCATGGGTTTGCGCGAACTGACCACCACCAAATTCGTCGTTTACGGCGATGGGCAGGTGCGAACTTAGCAATGCGCACAGGAATACTGGGCGGCACGTTTGACCCCATCCATTACGCCCATCTGTTTGTGGCGGAAGAGGCGCGCCAGCGGTTCGAACTGGAGCAGGTGGTGTTCATCCCCTGTGGCATTCCGCCGCATAAAAAGAGCTATGCGGTCTCGCCGGCGGAGCACCGTTTCGCCATGACTCTGCTGGCAACGGCAAGCAATCCCCATTTTCGCGCCTCCAGAATCGAGATTGAGCGTGGAGGCGTATCGTACACGGTGGATACTCTGGAGCAGTGGCTCAGCCTTTATCCGCATCACGAGCTGTTTCTGATTGTGGGGGCGGACTCGCTGGCATACATGACTTCCTGGAAACAGCCGGAACGCATTTGCCAGATGGCGCATATCATCGCCGCGTCGCGCCCCGGCTTTGACCTGGCGAGTTTGCACCTGCCCGATACGCTGTGCCGTCGCGTGTATGTGATGGAGATGCCTTTGCTGGATATCTCCGCCACCGATATCCGCAACCGGGTGAGGCGCGGCGCGTCCATCCGCTACCTGACGCCCGATAGCGTGGCACAGTATATCCTGAAGCATCAGCTCTATCGCAACGAACCGCTGGAGGAGCCGAATGAGTTTTGAGCCGCCTGCTGGCGACCGCGCTTGGATACGTCGTGTGCTGTGGGCACTGCTGTCGCTTGCGGTCATTGCGGGGGCTGGCATCGCCGGGGCGATTCTGGGCTATAACCAGCGCGCTCCAAAACCCATTTCGGTGCGCGAACTGGTGACCCCAGCCTTCGCCCGCACACCGCGCATCCGCATCCTCGCTCTGGGGGTGGATCAGGTAACGGGCAATACGGATACCATCATCGTGGCGACGGTAGACTTCGAGAAGAAGGCAGTTTACGCGCTCTCCATCCCGCGCGATACCCGTGCCGATATTCCGGGACACCGCACCTTCAAGGTGAACGCGGCGTACGCCTGGGGTGGATTGAACACGGCGAAGCAGACAGTAGAAAACCTGCTCGGCGTTCCTATTGACCGCGTGGTGCTGTTGCGGCTGGACGGGTTCAAGCGAATCGTGGACCTGCTGGGCGGGGTGGAGATAGATATCGAGAAGGACATGCACTACGTGGATCGCAAGCAGCGACTGTACATCCACCTGAAAAAAGGCTATCGCCTGCTGGATGGCGAAAAAGCCATGCAGTATGTGCGCTTCCGGCACGACCCTCTGGGCGATTTGGGACGTATCCAGCGCCAGCAGAAGTTCCTGAAAGCACTGGCGGCGAAAATGTTCCAGTGGCAGGAAGTGGACAGGCTGCCGGAGCTCACCCGCCAGATCATGGAGCAGTTAGAAACGGACATGACCACGCGCGAGGTACTTCATCTGGCGCGCTTCGGCAAGGACCTGCCGCCGGAGCGTATCTTTACGGCAGTGTTGCCCGGTCAACCGCAGAACATCGATGGCTTGAGTTACTACATCCCTGATGAAACGCGCGTTACCCACGCGCTGGACGAACTGGAGCAGAACGCACTGTCTCAAACCAATTCCGAAGGGGGGAGTCAGACGCCTTGACAGCGGAACAGAAGGTAGACATTATCGTGCGGGCCGCCGAGGAGGTAAAAGCGGAAGACATTTCGCAGATTGACCTGCGAGGCAAGACCATTCTGGCGGATTACTTCCTGCTGATGAACGGGCGTTCCAGCATTCAGGTACGCGCCATCGTGGACAAGATTATCGAGTTCATGGAAGAGGCAGGAGAGCGCGAGGTGCGTCTGGAAGGGTATGTACGTGGAGAGTGGGTATTGCTGGACTACGGCGACGTCGTGGTGCACGTGATGCAGCCCGAGGTGCGTGAGTTCTACGCACTGGAGGAGTTCTGGCGTGGTGCGCCGCTTCTGGACAAACGGGGGTAATGACCATGCCTGCCGCGGACGAGGACGAACTCCGACGTGAGCAGATAGAAAAGCTGCTACGTGAAGCCTACGTCTATCAGATGCGCAACGACCTGCTGCGGGCGGAGGAACGCTGTCGCCAGTTGCTGGAACTGGACGCCAGCAATGCCGAAGCGCTGGAACTGCTGGGCGATATTCAGGAACGCACCGGGCGCATCGAGGAGGCGGTGCAGTCCTTCCGCAAAGCGCGCGACCTCTCTCCGGTGGATTCGCCGCGTTATGCCTCCGCCGAGCGCAAGTACGCCGCCGCCCTGCTCAAGCAGCGGGGTATTTCCGCTTCCGACCTGCCTGAAGAACCCGCCAGCCCGCTTCTGGCTATCGCTGCCTCTATTGTCTTTCCCGGGCTGGCTCAGTGGCTGATGAACGACCGGGTGAAAGGCGCAGTGCTGATTGCGATTTGGCTGGTGCTCTGGTTGCTCATGGCGTTTTCCCCGTGGGGTGCTCGGAATATCGAGCAGGGTGGCGGGTCGTTTCTCTTCCTCGCTTCGGTGATGGCGTCGGTGTATGTGGTGAGCCTGATTGACGCCTTCCAGACCGCCAAACGCGGCGGACCACGCCGCAGGCAAAAGTCGGGCTGGGAGGTTTAGGCAATCTGCTCGTATCGCTCCAGCGGAACCTCTCCCTCGAAAGGTTGTCCCTTTGCCGTTGCTTCTACCGCTCGCACCAGCAGCTCGCCAATGCGGTGGTAACCGTAAAATCCCGCGCCCGCGATGTGCGGCAGGATAATTACATTGGGCAGATGGCGCAGAGGGTGGTCGGGAGGAAGTGGTTCGGGGTCGGTCACATCCAGCACCGCCACAAAACGCCCTGTGCGCGCCTCTTCCAGCAGCGCATCGTGGTCTATCACCTTACCGCGACTGGTGTTCACCAGCACACTATTCTCGCGCAGCAAGCGCAAATGCTCTCCCCAAATCAGCGCCACCGTCTCGGGCAGAAGGGGAGTATGCACACTGACGATGTGCGACTCACGGAAGAGCGTTTCCAAATCCACCGGTTTCAGGCGCATGCGCCGCGCCTCCTGTAGTGGCAGGAACGGGTCGTAAACCAGAATGCGGGTGCGGAAGGGACGAAGTAGCCGTATCACCTCTCTGGCAACCGTGCTGCACGAAACCAGCCCCACCGTCGCGCCCAGAAGGTACTGCCCGTTCAGGGGAAGTGCCGGGTCGCGCCACACGCCGCGCTCGCGGTAGGCAAGGGCATGGTCTATCCATCGGCGTGCTCCCATAATCATCATCCCAACGGTAGCTTCTGCCACATTGAGCGCAATCGCACCGTTGCCGCTGAACACGCGGATGCCGCGCGGGATGAGAACACGTTGCACAGCATCCTGCGAGAGCATGAACTTCACTGACCCTGCCGCGTGCGCAATCAGCCGAAGCTTCGTCGCCTTCTGCAGTAGTTCGTCCGTCAAACGCGGGCTGCCCCAGGCGGTTACCAGCACGTCAACATCACCGATGCGCTCCGCTACATTCTCAGAGGTACAGGGCACAGCATGGTTCCATTCCACTACCTCCGCGCTGCGACAAAGTCGCCTCCACCAGTATGGGGTGAACGCAAGTTCGGTATGGTCGGATTTGGGCAGGTACAGCACCTTCAGTCGCTCGGTGTCCATCGCGGACTTTTTCCTCCGTCGGTAAAGTTCCCCTCTTCGGGTTTAGTTCGCCGGCCTCGCCGGATTCTCCCGCCAAATCGCCTGCAACCGCCTCAACCGGAGGGCAAGGCTCCCGCCGATCCGTTCAGCAACTTTCGAGCACGGCGCGAACCGAGGAAAAGAGTATTTAACAATACGTCAGGATAAATTGCATGACTCTGCGCGCTATGCCCTCGCACGGCTTGCACACATTCGGATATAATACACAGGCAACCATCATGGCTGGAGGATAGAACGGAGATGCGTCTGCTGGTCACGGGAAGTAATGGTTTCATCGGGCAGGAACTGGTGAAGCGGCTGCTGGCAGAGGGGCATATGTTACGCACCTTTGACCGAACAGCCAGCTCAGCCACGGAGTGGGAGCATGTGGCGGGCGACCTGCGCGATGTTTACACTGTTCGCAGGTTGGTACAGGGTGTGGATGCTGTCGTGCATCTGGGCGCGATGTCCAGCGACCGCCGCAACGCTGCCGACGAAGTACTGGCGGTCAACGTGCAGGGCACGTGGAATGTGCTGCAAGCCTGTGCAGAGGCGGGTGTGGGGCGAGTGATTTACTTCTCCAGCATCAACGCATTGGGTTGTGTGGGTGGGCACCGTCCGCCAGAATATCTACCGATAGACGACTTTCACCCACGCCACCCAATGACTCCTTACCAGCTTTCCAAGCATCTGGCGGAGGAGGTGTGCCGCAGCTACTCGGAGCGCTACGGCATCGTGACAATATGCTTCCGTCCCGCCTTCGTGCTGAATACAGCGCAACCGGTCCCGTGGTGGCGGCGATTTTCCGCCGAGACGCGTGCGGAATGGGGCAAGGATGAGCTCTGGGCGTATGTAGACCTTCAGGACGTTTGCGATGCGGTGTTGCTTGCGCTCCAGGTGAAGGGCATCCAGCACGACGCCTTTCTGTTGAGTGCAAAGGACACCTCTTTAGACATCCCTACGGCGGAACTGGTGCAGAAATACTGGTCGCACCTGCCCTGGCGCGGCGACCTCGCCGCCTATGTGGCGGATAATCCCTATCGTGCGCTGATCGACACATCCCATGCGGCTCAAGCGTTGGGATGGGAAGCAAAGCGTTCGTGGAGAAACGCACCAGAGTAGTTTTCCCTCAGGCTGGGCGCACTTCAGTAAAAATAACAAAGTGCCGATAATAGGTATAGCCTAACGACAAAAGGGATGTAGGAACATGAGCGCCCAGCCACAGTTCACCCTCAGCGACGAGCAGTACGACGCACTGCGTGAAATCGCGAATATTGGGATGGGCAAAGCCTCCTCGGCTTTAGCCGACCTTATCGGCACTACCATTCTCATCAGCGTACCGCAGGCGGTTTGCGTACCTATCAGCAACCTGTCGGGCGTTTTGCGCGACCCCGAACAGGTGACGGCAGGCATCTACCTGCAGGTGACCGGAGAAGTGGCAGGGCACGCCACGTTCATCTTCGAGGTCGGTAGCGCGCATCGCCTCGCAGGAACGTTGCTGGGATTGCCGGAGGTGGATCTGGATGAAGTAACCGCCTCGGCGTTGATGGAAATCGGCAACATCATGCTGAGCGCATACCTCACTGCCATCAGCGATTTTACGGGTTTACAACTCCTGCCCAGCCCACCTGTGATGGCGGTGGATATGGGTTGCGCTATCCTCAGCGCGGTTATCGCCAACATGCAGAAGCTGGACGACTACGCGGTGACCATTGCCACCGACATTTACGACCCCGAAGGGCTGATTTCAGGCACATTTGTCTTTCTTGCCGAGCCTGGTGGTATCCAGAGAATCCTCGAGTCTATAGGGATGGGCTAAAGCAATGAGCAGTCATCTTACGGTTGGCATGGGAGAAATGCAGGTGGTTCGCGGTGCCGGTCACGTTTTAACTGCTCTGGGACTGGGTTCTTGTATCGGTGTGTGTTTGTATGACCCTCTGGCGCGGGTGGCAGGCATGGTGCACGTGGTACTTCCCCAAAGCCAGGCGGATAAGAAGGGGGAGTTGCCGGGTAAGTTCGCCGATACCGCCATACCGGCTATTGTGCAGAAAATGGTGGAGATGGGAGCCAGTGCTTCACGACTGAAAGCCGCTATCGCCGGTGGGGCACAGCTTTTTCAGTTTGGTGTGAGCAGCTCGCTGGATGTCGGTGCGCGCAACGCAGAAGCAGTCATCAATGCCTTGCGTGACGCAGGAATCCCACTGATAGCAAAGGATGTGGGTGGTAGTGTGGGACGCACCCTACGGATGGTCTCGGACAATGGGATGGTGGCGGTGCGTACCATCGGTGGTGCAGAGCGCGAACTGGCTGTGCTCGGCAATATTCTTGCCTCTTCAGGGGTGGCAGCATGAACGCAACAGGAACGTCCGACAAACTGCAGCAGCTGGTACAGACTGTTCGAGACCTGCCTGCATTGCCTGAGGTTGTGGTGCGCGTGATGCGGATGGCGGAAGACCCTCGCTCCGACGCACAGGGCATCGCACGGGTAATCGCTACCGATCAGGCGATGGCGGCGCGCGTGCTCAAGCTGGCAAACTCCGCCTTCTATGGGCTGCCCCGCCGTGTCAGTACCCTTTCGGAGGCTGTGGTCATTCTGGGTTTTCGCACTATCAAGAACCTCGCCATTGCGGCATCCACCTTCGAACTGCTCAATCGGGAGATTGCAGGCTACTGGCTGCAGCGTGGTGAGCTGTGGCGACACTCGCTTGCCTGTGCTATCGGTGCGCAACTGATAGCGCGACGGGTGCGGCTACCCGTATCTGAAGAGGCTTTTGTGGCTGGGCTTCTGCATGATATCGGCAAGGTGGCGATTAACCTCTTCGTCCGCGAGCAGTTCGACCAGATTACGGAGCGCGCTTTGCAGGACCGCATTCCTTTTGTGGAGGCAGAGCAAGCCGTTCTGGGCTTCAACCACGCAATGGCAGGCGGGCTCATCGCTGAGAAGTGGAATCTGCCACCCCTGCTGGTATCTGTCATCAAGTACCATCACCAGCCGTCCAGCGCGCCTGAAAAAGAGCCGATGATTTCGGTGGTGCATCTGGCTGACCTGCTCTCCATTACGATGGGCATGGGCATCGGCGGAGACGGACTGTATTACGCCCTCGAAGAGGGCACTCTCGCGATGTTCGGTCTGGAGCAAACCGATATCGATGAGCTGTGCGAGCAAATTGTCGACCAGATGGCTCAGGCAGCGAATCTTCAGGAGCAACCGGAGGTCGTGTTGCGGTGAAAGGTGCATTGTCTTCGGACGATTACCTGTGGTTCTGTGAACAGGTGTTGCGCAAAACGGGATTAGACCTGCAGCAGTACAAACGCCCCCAGATGGAGAGGCGGCTGCGCTCAATGGCGGAGCGCGTCGGAGCACGAAACCTCGAGCAGTACTGGGCGATTCTGGAGAAAGACCAGCGGCAGTTCAATCAGTTCATCGACCGAATCACCATCAACGTGTCCGAGCTGTTCCGCAACCCGGAGAAATTTGACGAACTGCGTCGGGTGATACTTCCCGAGCTGCGCCGTCTGGGCAGTCCACTGAAGGTGTGGAGCGCTGGATGCTCGTACGGGGCGGAACCCTATTCGCTCGCCATTTTGCTGGAGGAGATGCGTCCACTGAGCTATCACATCCTCGCTACCGACGTGGACGAGACCATCCTGAGTAAGGCGAAAGAAGGCATTTTCGCTCCCGAGGATATGCGCAACGTTTCGCCAGAGTGGAAACAGAAGTACTTTGTGCAGCAGGGTGACCGGTATCAGGCGAAGCCAGAGCTGAAACGAAACATTGTCTTCCGCAAGCATAACCTGCTGGCGGACCCGTTCGACACCGGATTCCACCTGATTGTGTGCCGGAACGTCGTCATCTACTTTACCGAGGAGGCGAAGAACAGGCTTTACGAGCGGTTCTTCCAGTCTCTGGTGCCCGGCGGAGTGCTCTTCGTCGGCAGCACGGAGCGAATCTTCAACTACCGGGAACTGGGCTTCGAGATGCCTCTGTCGTTTTTCTACCGCAAGCCTGCGCCGGGAATGCGCAGGGCGGCTTAAACATGGAATAACACCACAGGAGGAACGTGAAGGGGGAAGAGTGATGGGTAAGAGAGTACTGGTTACCGATGACGCGCTGTTTATGCGTGTCACGCTGAAGAACATCCTGACGCAACACGGCTACGAGGTGGCGGGCGAAGCCACCAACGGGCGCGAGGCAGTGGAGATGTACAAGAACCTGAAACCCGACCTGGTCACGATGGACATTACCATGCCGGAGATGGACGGCATCAGTGCGGTGCGCGAGATTAAAAAGATCGACCCCGAGGCGCGCATCGTGATGGTGACCGCCATGGGGCAGAAGAACCTGGTGGTGGAAGCCATCCAGGCGGGCGCAAAGGATTTCATCGTCAAACCCTTCCAGCCTGAACGCGTCATCGAAAGCGTGCAGAAGCTGCTGGGCAACTGAAAGGAGTCTCAACATGATGCGAGTGGAATATATCAACCCGTTTGTCAGCGCGGCATACTCGGTGCTGGAGATGGTGCTGGGGGTCGTGCCTGATAAGGGACAGCTGGCGATGCGCCCGGGCATCTTCACCACCCAGCAGTGTAGCATCGTCATGGGCGTGACCGGCAAGGTCGAGGGCACGGTCATCTACGGGATGAGCCTGACCACTGCCGACAAAATCGCGTCGCACATGATAGGACAGCCCATCCGCACCTTCGATGCGCTGGCTGCCAGCGCAATAGCCGAACTGGGTAACATGATTACCGGGAACGCGGCAGCACTGTTAGCAGAGAAAGGTTACACCTGCGATATCTCGCCGCCCAGCATCATTCGCGGCAGCAACGTCAAAATCTCCACCGTAAACACCCCCGCGCTGGTGGTGCCCATCACGCTGGGAGAGTTCGGTGACCTGGAAATCAACGTCAGCCTGCAGGAGAGAAAATAACATGCGAGTAGAAGAACGTGCAGCCATGAGCCTGCTGGCGTCGATGTTGCGCAGTGAGCAGAGGCAACAGGAGTATCAAATCAAGCTCCTGCGCAAGACAATGGATGCCCAGCAGCAGAGCGGTGAACAACTGGTACAGATGATTGAGGACGCCGGAAAGCTTCTCGACATCCGGGCGTGACGCTTCAGGAGGAGGTTACCCATGCCTCAGGAAGGACAGAACCTGTATGTGCAGGCAACGGTAGGCGGGGAGAGGGTGGGCTTCCCCGTCACCGCGGTACGGGAAATCATCCACGTTCCGCCTATCGCGCGCGTTCCCCGCGCACCACGCTGGCTGCAAGGCGTAGCCGCTTTGCGGGGAGCCACCATACCCGTGGTATGCCTTCGGGAACGGTTCGGAATGGAACCGACATCGCCCGACCCGCAGATGCGCGTGGTGGTAGCGGAAGTGAACGGACAGCCGGTCGGTTTTCTGGTGGATAGCGTCAGCACCGTGCACCACTTCGCCGAAGAGGATACCGAGCCCCCAACGGCTCTCTTGCTCAACGAACAGAACGACTACGTGCAGGCTATCGGGCATGATGGCGAAAGGCTGGTGCTTCTACTTGACCCCAATCGCCTCCTGGACAGGAAACAGGTGGAACGCATACAACGACTCGCTGCGCCACAGGCCGCCTGAAGATTTCCACCCTACCTTGAGATCCCGGCAAGCGAACCAAGCTTCGCTGGACGCTGCAACCATTTAGCAAAAAAAATGGCGGGGTAGCTAGCCCCGCCAAATGCGCACAGTCTCCCGTGTTCGCTTGTTGTTGTGTAGAGGGTGCTGTTAAGCCTGTCTTCATCGCCGCGAAGGAATAACCCGAGCGATGATTGCTACTTGCTTTTCCTGTCGTCGCGGCGTGTCCCTCTTTCCGCTTATTATTATATCATGGCTTTTGTTAAGAAAATGTTAAGATTGAGATTTTTTGCACAGGTTGATTACGCATTCCGGGCACGCCGCTCTGCATGGTTTGACAATAAACCCACGATTTATGCAATGACTATCTAGCATCAGGCTATCCCGGGCAGGGGGCAGGCGGGTTTACGGACACAGCAGGTGATTACCACGCCATCAAGATACGACACAGAATCTCCACCGGGTGTCCGGCGGATTGATGGAACATCGCGGCTGCGGCTTGCGTTAAAGTTTATTTTTATGATATACTAGGTCAACAATGCATGAATCGGAGGCTTGACATGTCGAGTTCAAACCAGCCCATATGGATGCACCTCAGTGCGGATGGCAAGTGGGAAGGCGGGATGCGTGCACGCCTGCAAGTGCGCGATTTCGAACCCATCTATAGCGATGAGCCGCCTTCGTTTGGTGGACAGGACAGTGCGCCCAACCCGATGGAGCTGCTGCTGGCAGCACTAAACGGCTGTCTGGCTGTGATGACGCAGGTCATCGCGCGTGAGAAGGGTATTGACGTATACGGCGTCACCCTGCACGCCGAAGGTGATTTGGACCTGCGCGGCGCGATGGGCGACCCGAATGTGCCCCCTTACTTCCGCACGGTGCGGGAGCGAGTGGAGATTCAGACCTCTGCCTCGCCAGAGCAGGTTCGGGCTTTGCAGGAAGAGGTGCAGCGACGTTGCCCGGTATACACCCTGCTGAAGGCGGCAGGTGTGGAGTTGCACAGCGAGTGGACGGTGCAACATCCCGTAGAGACTTCCCCCGCACGATAGTAACGCCAACACCTCCGCAGGAATCGCTGTTCGCAGTGCGAATGAGAAGCACAAAACCTGCGGAGGTGTCGCCATGTCTGTAGCACCAGCATGTGAATGTCCCAGAGGTTGCCGTTTCCGCTTCGAAGGCTGGATAGGCGAACGCCTGCAAGCCAACCTGAATCAGTGGTTGTTGACCGCGCCCATCGCCAACCCGGCGATGTTGCAGATGTTTCGCGACCGCGACCGCAAGCCCCGCCGTGCGCTGGTGCCCTGGGCAGGCGAATTTGCCGGAAAATACCTCATCTCCGCTGTGCAGGGCTACCGCCTCAGCCGTGACCGACGCCTGCGTGACCTTCTGCAGTGGTTCGTCAGGGAGCTGATTTCCGTGCAGGACGCAGACGGCTATCTCGGTCCCCACCCGAAACCCGAAAGGTTGACCGGCAAGACGCACGACGGACAAAGCCCGCTCTGGGACCTGTGGGGGCACTACCACTGTATGCTGGGGTTATGGTACTGGTGGCAGGAGACGGGCGATGCCGACGCCCTGCAGTCCGCCTGCAAAGCGGCAGACCTCATCTGTCGCCGATTCCTAGATAGTGGCACGCGCATTCTCAGCGCGGGCGCGGAGGAGATGAACATGGCAATCAGCCATGTGCTCTGCCTGCTGTATCAGTCAACGCGGAATACGCGCTACCTGCAGATGGTGCGCGAGATAGAGAAGGACTGGGAAACACCTCCCGCAGGCGACTATGTACGCACTGCATTACGCGGTGTGGAGTTCTATCAGACGCCCAAGCCCCGCTGGGAAAGCCTGCCCAATGTGCAGGCGATTGCCGAGCTCTACTTCATCACGGGCGACGAACGCTACCGGCGGGCAGTGCTGCACATCTACCGCAGTATCCGCAAGACCGACCGGCATAACAGCGGCGCGTTCTCCTCGGCGGAGCAGGCAGTGGGTAATCCCTATGACACCCGCGCGATCGAGACCTGCTGTGTCATTGCATGGATGGCGCTGTGCATCGACGTGCTGCGCATCACGGGTGACCCCACCGTCGCCGATGAGCTGGAGCTGGCAACCTACAACGCCGTGTTAGGGGCACAGCATCCCTCCGGCAGGTGGTGGACCTACAATACCCCGATGGATGGACTACGCCGCGCCGCAGCACACGACATTGTGTTCCAGGCGCATCAGGGCGCGCCGGAGTTGAACTGCTGTTCGGTAAACGCGCCGCGCGGGCTGGGAATGCTCTCCGAATGGGCAGTGATGTGCACCCCCGGAGGCGTGAATCTGAACTATTATGGACCCGGCAAGATGCAGGTGCACCTCATGCGCGGAAGGACACTTACGCTGACCGTGCAGGGCGACTATCCCTGTCGGCAGGAGGTGCAGATAGGTATTGGCTTGACCCATCCGACGGAGTTCGCCCTGCGCCTTCGCATTCCGGGGTGGTCGCGCAAGACAGAAATCTGGCTGAACGCTCAGCGTGTGCCCGACGTCATGCCTGGAACCTATCTGAGTCTACAACGCGAGTGGCGCAGTGGTGACACCATCCGCATCCGGTTTGACTTCAGCCTGCACGCCTGGCTGGGTGAACGCGAACAGGCAGGAAAGGTATCGCTGTACAGAGGACCGGTTTTGCTCGCCTATGACCAGCGGTTCAACGCCATGGACCCCGACGAGGTGCCGACGCTCAGTCTTTCACACCTGCATTACGTGGAGGAACAGAAAAAGGAATGGCTGCCGCCGCTCTTTTTACTGCGCTTCGCCACGACGGACGGACGTGCCCTCCGGCTGTGTGACTTTGCCAGTGCGGGCGCAGCAGGTACGGTGTACCGTTCGTGGCTGCCGGTGCGCGACACCGCCCTCTCCGATGAGATGCGCAGTCCGTTCGCAGTATAGATTGACCGTAGACCGCTTTTGGTGATACACTATGAAAGGAAGCTTCCATTGATGGGAAAGGGACGGGTGCATGATGATGTCATCGTTCCGCTGGCTAAGAAGGCTTTTGCTCCTTGCGTTCCTCGTGTGGGTGGGATTCGCGCTTGCTCAGAAACCTGCAGACGTGCCCCCGGTCATCGTGATGCGCATGGAGGGGGTGATTGCCCCGCCAAACGCCGAGTATTTCTCGCGCACCCTGCGGTTAGCCCGTGAGCGCGGCGCGCAACTGCTGGTGGTGGAGCTGGACACCCCCGGCGGTTTGATGACTTCGATGGAAGACATCGTGAAAGCCATCCTTGCCAGCGATATTCCGGTCGCGGTGTATGTGTCGCCGTCGGGAGCGAAAGCGGGCTCGGCAGGCACGTTCATCACGGTCGCATCGCACATCGCGGCGATGGCGCCCGGAACCAGCATTGGGGCGGCGACACCCGTTTCGGCTACAGGAGAAGATGTGCCCCGCGCGATGGAGAAAAAGGTGACCAACTACGCCGCATCTTACATCCGTTCTCTTGCCGAGCAACGGGGACGCAACGCCGAATGGGCGGAGCTGGCGGTTCGGGAAGGCGCGGCGATCAGTGAAAAACAGGCACTGGAAAAGCGCGTGATCGATTTGGTAGCTCCCAACCTGAACGCTCTGCTGGAGAAGATAGACGGGCGCACGGTCAAACTTCCCCAGCGCACGGTGGTGCTGAAGACGCGCGAAGCTCCAGTCCAGCGTTCGGAGATGGTATTCCGGGAGCGTCTGCTGCAGGTACTGGTCAACCCGAATGTGCTGGCGATTCTGGGCGTGCTGGCGCTGTACGGGCTGATTGCAGAGATTCAGAACCCCGGAGCCATCTTCCCCGGCGTGATTGGGGTTATCTCGTTGTTGCTGATGCTGTACGGCTTTTCGGTGCTGCCCGTCTCGTGGGCAGGCATTGCCCTGCTGGTGCTGGCGGTTATCCTGTTTATTGCCGACGCCTTCGCTCCATCGCACGGCGTGCTGACACTGGGCGGTGCTGTATCCATGCTGTTGGGACTGCTGATGCTCTTTGAGACACCCGACCCTGCCCTGCGGGTCTCCTGGGTGGTTGCGCTGACGCTGACCGCGCTGACCTCGTTCTTTTTCCTGTTCATCGTGGCTGCCGGCATTCGGGCACAACAGGCACGCCGGGTAACCGGCATGGAAGCGATGAAGGGCGCGGTGGCTGTGGCGCGCACCGACATTTCCCCGCGTGGGAAGATTTTCTATGATGGCGCGTACTGGAACGCCGTCACCGAAGGAGAATCCATTAAGGCGGGCGAACGAGTGATTATCGAGAGGATGGAAGGTTTGACCGCCATCGTGCGCAAAGAGGAGGGAACATCATGAGCACCATCGAGCAATTGCTGACAAGCGAGTCGGGTGCGTTTCTCATTGCGATAGTGATTTTTGCCATTCTGGTCATTCGAGCAACACTGCGTGTGCTGCCCGAGTGGGAGCGGGCTGTGGTGCTGAGGTTGGGGCGGCTGCTGGGAGTGAAGGGTCCCGGCATCATCTTCCTGTTGCCGTATATCGACCGTCCCATTCGCGTGGATACCCGCCTGGTGACTATGGACGTGCCTCGCCAGGAGGTGATGACGCGCGATAACGTGCCGGTGACCGTCGATGCTATCGTGCTGTTTCGGGTGATAGACCCCGCGGCGGCAGTCACCAAAATCGAGAACTTCATCCGCACCACCTCCCTCATCTCGCAGACCACTTTGCGAAGCACCTTGGGGCAGGCCGAGCTGGACGACCTGCTATCGCACCGCGACAAGATTAACCAGCAGCTGCAAAGCATCATCGACGAGCAGACTGAGCCCTACGGCGTGAAGGTAGTGGCCGTCGAGGTGCGCGACGTGGTGCTACCCGATAGCATGAAGCGGGCGATGGCGCGCCAGGCGGAGAGCGAGCGCGAGCGGCGTGCGAAGGTCATCAATGCGGAGGGCGAGTATCAGGCAGCGGAACGCCTCGTGCAGGCGGCGCAGATGATGGCAACCCAACCCGCTGCGCTGCAATTGCGCTATCTGCAAACCATCTCCGAAATGAGCGCACAGAGCACCAGCACCACCATCATTCCTGTGCCCGTCGACCTGCTGTTACCGTTTATCCGCCAGGTGGGTACACCGCCCACTCCGCCTGCGCAACCTTCATCCCAGCCGGCGGGAGGAGAGTAGGCCGGAATGGCGACGTTGTTGCCGAGGGGGGTATATACCGCTCTGGTTACGCCCTTAACCAAAGCGGGAGAGGTGGAGTACTCCCTCTTCCAGACGCTGGTGGACCGGCAACGCGAACGAGGTGTGGTCGGACTGGTGGTCTGCGGCACCACAGGAGAAGGAACCTCGCTGAGTGTCGAAGAGCGGGAGCGCGCTATCGCTACCGTGCGTGAATGCGCTACCGACATAGTGGTGATTGCAGGAACCGGCTGCGCCAATCTGCCCGAAACGGTGCGGCTGAGCCGCTTTTCCCAACAGCACAGATGCGATGCGATCCTCGTTATCCCACCTTTTTATTACAAAGGCATCTCCGATGAGGGGCTTGTGGCGTATTATATGCGTCTCCTGGACGCTGTGGACATTCCTGTGGTTCTGTACAATTACCCCGAGCTGGCGGGTGTAGACATCAGCCCCGCGGTCGTGGAAGGGCTGCTGGACTACCCCCACCTGATTGGCTTGAAGGACAGCTCGGGCAACTGGGAGACGCTTCTCTCTTTTCTGCTGCGTTTTCCCCGTCTGCAGATATTTGTGGGAGCCGAAAACCTGCTGGCAGACGCGCTGGCCTCGGGGGCAGCAGGCTGTATCTCCGGATTGGCAAACGCCTTTCCCGAACTGATGGTAGATATCGACACCACTTCGCGCCGGGGCGAAGATACCACCCTCCTCAACGAACGCCTGAGGGCGGTGATGCAAGCCGTAGATGCCCTGCCGTTCGTTCCGGCCATCAAGCAGATATGCGCGTGGCGAGGTCTGCCCACAATGTCGGTACGTCCCCCTTTGCAGGACCTGACCGCACAGCAGGCAGATAGTCTGCGGCGCAGCCTGAAATCGCTGGGAATGCAGTGAACCATGCGCATCGGCGTGAACGTGCATCTGCTGTCCACCACGCACACCGGTATTCAGCACTACATCCGTGCCCTGGTGCCGGAACTGATTGCACAGGCAACCTCACACGAACTCGTGCTGTACGGTGAGCCTTCGCGACTGTCCATCCCCGTCTGCGGGCAGGTTCGATGGGTGCCCGCGTCGCGACCACTGCGTTCGGGTACCCAGCGGGTGCTGTGGGAGCAAACCATCCTGCCACGCTTGCTGCAAAGGGACAGGGTAGGTGTGTTTTTCTCGCCCGCTTTCATCCTGCCAATGCGCTGGCACGGTGCGGGAGTGGTTACCGTCCACGACCTGAATTTTGAGGTCTCGCCCGAAACCATCCATCCCGTGCGGCGAGCATATCTGAGATGCATCACCCGCTGGAGTGTGCAACGCGCGCGGAAGGTTATCGCCATCTCGCGGTCTACGGCTTCCGACATCACGCGACTGTACGGTGTGCCGGGTGAGAAGGTGGCGGTCATTCCGTATGGTCTGGACGCCATCTTCACCCCGGAGAACGCCCATGCGCTGGAGCCGATGGTAAGGGTGCGCTATTCCCTGCCGGAGCGATTCCTGTTGTTTGTGGGCACGTTAGAGCCGCGCAAGAATCTGCCCCGCTTGCTGGATGCGTATGCGCTGGTAAGGCAGCGTGCAGAACTTCCTCCGCTGGTGCTGGTGGGCGCGCCCGGCTGGCAACACGAGCGCATCTCGGCACAGGCACGCCGTCTGGGCATCCGGGAACGCCTGGTGTTTGCGGGCTACATCCCGCGCGAGCATCTGCCGGGCGTGTACGCCGCCGCTACGGCGCTGCTGTACCCGTCGCTGTACGAGGGGTTTGGCTTGCCGCCTCTCGAGGCAATGGGCTGCGGCACGCCCGTGCTGGCGTCCAGCACATCCGCGATGCCCGAGGTCGTGGACGACGGAGGCATATTAGCCGACCCTCACCACGCACAGGCGATTGCCGAGGGTATTCTGCGCATCACACAGGACGGGACTCTGCGCCAGCAACTGGTGGAACGTGGGCTGGAGCGTGCCAGACAGTTTCGCTGGGAGGCAGCGGCACAAAACACCTTGAGAGTCATCGAAGATGCCTATTCATCCTCGTGAGCAAGGTAGCCGGTTCGCTGTTGCAGGAGCAGGGCAAGCTGCTTCTGGTAACGTGAGGCGATGTCGTAGTTGGCGATGAACAACTCCTTCCCCGGGCGAGCGAACGGTTGCTTGTAGTTATTCATACCATACTGCAGCTGCCATTGCACGATACAGGCGTCGGCAAATAAACGCCTTACTTCGGGGCAGTCGTCGTAAGTGATTAACCATTGATGCGGGCATTGCTTAACCACTTCAGCAAAGCGCACGTGGTCAAAGCCAGTATGCAGTTCCCCGCGCTTTCCATACAGGCGTGAGCGTGTCGCAGAGTAGTAAGGGGGATCCAGAAAGATGAACACATCTTCACCCGGCGCGTTCACCACCTCTGCATAGTCCAGGTTGGTGATTCGCACACCCTGCAGGAGAGGAGAAACGCGCTGCAGAGCTTTGATCGATGAGTGGGTAAATCGTCCATGAAATGCGTGTTCGGAATAGCCGCCGGAATCTACAGTTCCCGAGAAGGTAATGCGGTTCAAGACAAAGAAGCGCACTGCACGTTCCAGCTCGCTGCCGGAACCATAGGTCTCCATCAGTTCATAGAACAGCCGTTTGCCATCCTGTGTACGTTCTTTAATCTCCGATACCGCTTCCACCAGAGCGCCAACATGGTCTCGTGTTGCTATCCAGAAGCAATACAATTCGTAGTTAATATCATTAATCCAGTACTGGCAGTGGGGATGGATTTGCTTCAACCGCAGGAAGACAGAACCACCTCCGACCATTGGTTCCCGAAACTCGCGGAACGGCGGGATGAGGGGTATAATCCGCTCCAACGCCCGAGACTTCCCACCCGGGAAACGCAGAGGGCTCGTTATGTAGCGATTGCTTACCATTATGCAAAAATGAGCATTGTTCCGGTGGTGTGCATCCAGCCTGGTTAGGAACCTTACCTCGCTCAACATACCACATCACCCCGCTACTGGTCAAGGCGGGGAGTGGTGTCGGATGAATCTGCCGGACACCTCATGCAGAGCGAGGCTCTCGCCGGGCAAGAGCATTGACCTCAAATGCCGATGGCGGTATTACACCCGGTAACGCGCGGGGTATAATAAGGACGCAATGAAACTCTTTCGCTTCGAGACAGAACAGACGATACCAGCTCCGTTAGAAGAGGTCTGGGACTTCTTCTCCAGTCCCGTCAACCTGAAGGTCATCACGCCGCCCTACATGGGCTTCGATATCCTGACCCCTGTGCCCGACAGGATGGAACCGGGCATCATTATCGCCTATACGGTACGCCCTCTGTGGGGGATACCGATGTTCTGGGTGACAGAGATTACCCACGTAGAGCCGTTGCGCTTTTTCGTGGACGAACAGCGTTTCGGTCCGTATCGGTTCTGGCATCACCGGCATACCTTTACGCCCGTAGAGGGCGGCGTGCACATGACCGACCTGGTATACTACGCTTTGCCGGTTCCGTTGATAGACAGCGTTATCAACCGTCTCGTGGTGCGCCCGCGCATTGAAGAGATTTTTGCCTTCCGGCGTCAGAAGATTATCGAGCTGTTCGGCAAATAACCAAAAGTGGCTACTTCATCCCGCAAAGCTGCTTGTATAGCGCGATGACCCGTCGCACATAGGTTTGCGTCTCGCGGTAGGGGGGCACACCGCCGTATTTGCGCACCGCGCCAGAGCCGGCGTTATAAGCCGCCATGGCGAGGATGATGTCATTCCAGCTCACCGTGCCCTCGCGGTAGGCGCGACCGCGCGAATAGGTGTTCAGGTGTCCATGCAACAGGCGTATCGCACCAGCCAGGTTCTGGACGGGGTCGAAGGGATTGCTGACGCCCAGTCCGCGTGCGGTGCCGGGCATCAACTGCCCCAACCCCATCGCGCCGGCACGCGAAACCGCATCGGGGCGAAAGCCCGACTCTGCCAGCACCATTGCCACCACCAGACGCGGGTCTACGCGGTAGTACCAGCTGAAAGCCAGAATGCTGTTGGTAATGACCTCCACCTGCTGAGGCTTTAGCCGCGGGTTGAAGCGCGAAATCGCACGGGCGTAGGCATCGTATACGGCACTGTGCCACTGCTCGAAGGTGATTACCGTCCCCTGGCTGGTTCGCACAGGCGTGTTGAACCGCGAGGCGAGGGGACGCGAGGCACGCTGCGGTGGCTGTTTCGATACTTCTTGCTTCTGGCGCTGTTGTAATTCCCACTGTGCGATGTCTGCCTCGTGTACCGCCTGAAGAAGGTCGACACTGCTCAAACCCACCAGGTTATCTTCTCCGACGCGCAGGAGCACCCGCAACCGTGCCCCCAGCTGCTCCTGCAGGGGCTGACTGACGCGCGGACACACCGACGCCCCATCCGCCGACTGCAGGACAACCACCTGTGCCTCGCCTATCTGACTGATGCCTTTGACGGTAGCGGTGAGCTCCACCACCTTGCCGCGATACACTTCCACATTCTGCTGCAAATAGCTGATGCCGCCCACCGGCAACGCCTTCAGGCTCTGGCGCGCTTTCACAAAGCCCGCCACGTCCGCCCACAGCGGCGTGCCGCAGCAAATGAGCAGTATGGCACATATCCACCAGACGCGCATCGCTCACCCCTACAAAAGCCGTGTACACGGTTATTCCATGTTTCGATTTTCGGCATGGAACATCCTGCTCATCAAGCAAACGCAGGTCAGCCACCCCGTCGCAACCAGCGCAAGGTACAGACATACTTTCAACAGGTCGGGCGCGAAACGCAGTGTGATGACCTGCACCCCGGCAGGCAACCGCACACGCTGAAAGGCGTCATCCAGCGGCTCGATCACTCCCGACGGTTCCACCTTCCAGCCCGGATAGAAAGTCTGCATCACGTGCAACCTCGTTGCCGCTTCGGGTAGAGTAATCTGCAGGCGGTTACAACCCTGGCGGCGGAACGGACACTCCCGACCGTCTTCGGTACGCACCCATGAACGCACCCCCGTCAACTCATAAAGGTACCCTTCCGCGCTCTGCGTGAGCAGTCGCAAACCTGCTTCGGCAAGCGGTTGCACCGACAGCACCACTTTCACTCCAGCCTGTGCGAGACGGTCGACAGGTGCGCGCCAGCCCAGCGCCATGTTTCCGTTCTCCACCGGCGCGGAGTCTCTGCCGTTCAGCCCGTCCAGCCACCGTTTTGTCCGCAAGGGCATCAGCGAATCGTAAACCTGCAGGTCATACAGCCCCGCGGCCGTTGCCAGATTGGGCGGCAAAATCGCCTGCGGCGCGCGATACAGGCTCCAGCTGCTCTGCACAGCGAAGACGCGCCACTTGCCTTCCGTGAGGTTCTGCGTCTGTTCCAGAAGAGGTGTGGTCGGGTAGACGCTGTCGGCTAGGGCGGTAGGATTGTAGCCAGCGCCCGCAAGCCACAGGCTTCCCAGCACGCACACCGTCAGGATACCCTGCATCAGCAGGTGGTTCCACTGCCTTTTGCTGCCAATAACCACCGCCCCCGCGCCCATCACAGCCAGAGCGATACCCTGCACGAGCATCGGCATCTGCGCACCGAGCAATTCGGCAAAAGCCTCTTCCCCCAGCGCCTGCACCGTCGTTGTCCGCGCAGCAAGCAGGCTGACGGCAAGCAGTCCAGCCAGTACTCCCCCCGTCCACTGCCACTCCTTCCGGGAAGCGGAGACTAACCGGTCTGCCCCCATCGCCGCCAGCAGCGCCATACCGAAAGCCCACAGCAGCAGCACCCGCGCCGGCGAGCCCGTTCCGCTGAAACCAGGCACACCGAAGTAGAGCAGGGCATTGAGAGGCGTTCCCAGAGCGAGAAGCATCGCCAGAATAGCCATCAGCAGGGCATAGACCCGCCAGAAAGAGCGATAGCCCCATGCACCCAGTACCGCCAGCAGTAACACAGGAATGCCCACAAAGCAGGCGAACTCCGCGTAGTTACCTTTGCCCCAGTAGGTACTGACCTCGGGTGCGTCGGTACGAGCGACGCCGGGGTGACCGAAGAAATCGGGCAGGAACAGGGTTATCAGATGGGCGACGGGCATCGCACTGCCCACGTAAGCCGAATATCCTTCCATCGTCGCGGGAGCACGCCGGTGCGAAAGGCGGGACATCTCCACCGCAGGCAATACCTGCGGCGCGCTCAGGGCGAGGGCAAGGGCAAAGGCAAGCAGCGCGGATGCCCAGGTGCCTGTTTTACTTCCCGCTGTCTCTGAGAACGACGCGGAAGTTTTCCTGATGCGGATGCGCATGAGAATGCCGTATATTGCCAGCAGCAGCCCCGCCCCCAGCACGTAAAAAGCAATCTGCAGATGCCCCGCCAGCAGGCACAGTCCCATCGCAGTGCCCCACCATGTGGCGCGACGCACATCCGGCTGCACACTCCAGCGGGCGGTCGTCAAAACCACCCATGGCAGCCACGAAGCGGTTGCCGGAACACTGGGCAGATACTGCCAGGTAATCATCCATAACGAAAAGGCAAAAGCGATAGCCCCCACCAGCGCGGCGGCAAACCCGACGCCTACCTGCCTGCGCAGCAACAACCACGCGCCCATTCCCGCCCACCAGAGATGCAACGCCGCGAGCCAGCCAAACGCCCCTTCGCGCAGCCATACGAACAGCGCGTTCGGCGGATAGAAAATGGCAGACTGGCTGTTGGCGTAGAGGGGATAGCCCATGCCCTGATGGGGGTTCCACAGGGGTAACCATCCCTGACTCCACATCTGTGCAGTATACAGGCGCCATACGCCGAACTGCGCGGCGCCATCCCACATGAGGGGGTTCCACGGGGGCGGCGTTTCAGTAGCAAGGGCACGGTAGGGGTACACCTGAAACAGCAGGCGTGTGGGAAGCCACACACGCCCGCCTGTCAGCACAGGGAAGAGGAACAACCACACCAGCAGAGCCAGTATCAGCCCCGCCAGAGCAGTTTCTCTAAAACTGGAGAAACTGAATCTGTTTAAGCGCGACCTCATTGGTCGGGTCTTGGCGCAACACCTCCTCGAACTGCGCCTTCGCTTCCTCGTACATGCCGAGCATGGCGTAGGTGAGCGCGAGGTCGTTGCGGATAACGACGTTCCTTGCGTCTATCTGTACAGCGCGTTCCAGCTCAGCCAGCGACTGTTCGAACTCCCCGATAAACCCCAGTACCAGCCCGAGTTGATGATGCGCCTCCGCGTTGTCAGGAGCCAGCTGCACCGCTTGCCGCAGCTCCGCCAGAGCCTGGTCATACTGCCCGTTGATTTTGTACGCGACGCCGCGCTCGATGTGGGATTGTACATCCCCCATAGCCCGGTAGCCCTCCAGTTTCAGGTGTCCTTCATCGATAATGTCCGTGACATCACCGAAATAACTAAGGATGAATCCGTCTCTCCCGCTACCCTACCATCGAGCGATAGCGTCACCGAAAGTATAGCAGTTTTGCCATGTAAATGCAAGACATGCCTGACCGCTTTTTTCACCCTTCGCTCAGCGCGCCGCGCAGTGCGTGCACAAACTCATCCATCTCCTGCCGGGTGCGCTTTTCGGTAACCGCAATGAGCAGGTGATGCTCCCGTCCAGCTTCATAGCGGCTCAGGGGCAATCCCGCCAGATAGCCGGGCAACAGCGCCTGTGCCACCTCTTCCGCCAGGCGTGGCAGGCTAACAACGAACTCCTTGAAAAAGCGTGCCTGCGGATAGACCAGTTCCACCCCCGGCAACTCCGTCAGGCGCTTTGCCAGATAGTGTGCCTTTTGCAGGCACAGGTTTGCCACCTTGCGTAAACCCTGCTTGCCCAGTGCGCTTAGGTATACCGCCGCTGCTAACGCCATCAGGGCTTCGTTCGTGCAGATGTTGGAAGTGGCTCGCTCGCGACGGATGTCCTGCTCGCGCGTGCGCAGGGTCATCACGAAACCACGACGCCCTTCCACATCCACCGTCTCGCCGATGATGCGTCCCGGCAGACGCCGAATGTACTCCTCCTTGCAGGCGTAGAAGCCCAGCAAGGGGCCTCCGAAACCCATCGCCAGTCCCAGCGGTTGTCCCTCTCCTACCACCACATCCACGCCGTATTCTCCGGGTGGCTTCAGGATACCCAGCGCAATGGGGTCTACTGCGACAATCGCCAGTGCACGCCGCTCGTGTGCCAAGGCGGTCAGGTCTGCCATCGGCTCGAGGTTCCCGTAGAAGTTGGGGTGCTGCCACAGCACACACGCCGTGTCGTCGGGTATATGTGCATCTACCGCGGTCACCCCGTCCGCACCGGGAATCTCCTGCACTTCGAGGTCGGCAGCGCTGGTGTAGGTACGCACGACGTGGCGATAATGCGGGTGCACGGTCTGAGAAACCACAATGCGCCTGCGTCCGGTATGGTGCCATGCCATCAGCGCAGCTTCTGCCAGCGCGGTCGCGCCGTCATACATCGAGGCGTTGCTCACCTCCATGCCCGTCAGCTTGCAAATCATGGTCTGGTATTCGAACATCGCCTGCAATAATCCCTGACTGACCTCAGGTTGGTAGGGCGTGTAGGCGGTGAGGAACTCGCCGCGCGACAGAATGGCATCTATCACCGCAGGCGCGAAGTGGTCGTAGATTCCCGCACCCAGAAAGCAGACGCACTTCGACACATCCATGTTCTGCCCCGCAAGACGCTGCATGTGCGCCCGCAGGGCGATTTCATCCATGCCCCGAGGCAGGTTCAGCAGCCCCTGAAAGCGCAATTCCTGCGGTATCTCCGCGAACAGGTCTTCCATCCGCTCCACGCCAATGGCGCGCAGCATCCGTTCGCGGTCGGCATCGGTATGCGGAATGTATGTCATGCCTTTTGACGCTCCTCGATATATGCCGCGTACTGCTCAGCGGTAAGGAGGTTGTCTAACTCGGACGGGTCTGCGATTTGCATCTTAATCAGCCACCCCTCGCCGTAGGGGTCTTCGTTCACCAATTCCGCACGCTGGGTGACGGCGGCGTTTGCCTCAACGACCTCACCCGCTAAGGGCGCATACAGGTCTGCCACTGCCTTCACCGACTCCACTGTGCCGAACATCTCGTCCACCTGTAGCACGCGCCCCGGTTCCGGCAGCTCCAGGTAAACAATGTCACCCAGTTCGGATTGCGCATAGTCGGTGATACCGATGGTGGCGATGCCGCCCTCCACACGCACCCATTCGTCCGTTTTGGAGTATCGTAAATCGTTCGGGATGTTCATGTTCACCTCCGTTATGCTTATACGTGATTGACGAACCGTCTCGATACAATGCGGGCAGGCACAGGTTTTCCGCGCATATCCACCTGTACCTCATTGCCTGTCCTGGCGTATTCGCTGCTCACGAACGCCATAGCGATGCTTTTCTCCAGCGTGGGCGAGAAGGTTCCACTGGTAATTTCGCCAACCGTTTGCCCGTCTACCTGCACGGGGTAACCCTGCCGTGCCACCATGCGCCCTTCTACTTCCAGCCCTACCAGCTTGCGGACAGGACCCTGCTCTCGAACACGACGGATAACCTCCGCCCCGATGAACTGCTTGCTCTTACTGACCACCCAGCCCAACCCCGCCTCGATGGGGTTGATGTCTTCGTTCAACTCGTGACCGTACAGAGGGTATCCCGCCTCGATGCGCAGCACATCCCTTGCGCCCAGGCCGCAGGGCACTGCTCCCGACTCGCTCAGGCTGTTCCACAGGGCTTCCGCTCCTGTAGCTTCCACAATCAGCTCCACGCCGTCCTCACCCGTGTAACCAGTGCGCGCGATGAACACGCGATGTCCTTGCCAGGTAGAGGTGGTGAAGTGAAAACGGGGTAGTTCCGCCAGAGTCAGGCTGAACAGCTGGCTGACCAGCCCGATAGCCTGCGGTCCCTGTACGGCGATCATCGCGGTGAATGCGGTAACATCCTCCAACGACACCGAAGACGGCAGGTGTTGCAGTATCCATGCCTTATCCTTATCGGCGTTCGCGGCGTTCACCACCACCAGCAGGTGGTCAGCAGCAAGCCGATAGACGATGATGTCGTCGATAACACCACCTTGCGGGTTGGTCAGCAGAGAATACTGCGCGGCGCCGTCGGTGAGGGCGGAAACGTCGTTGGTGGTCAGTTTCTCGAGGACGGCGATGGCTTCGGCGCCTTGCAGATGGAATCTGCCCATGTGGCTGATATCGAACATGCCCACGCCTTCGCGCACGGCACGCGCTTCCTGCATGATGCCGCCATACTGCACGGGCATCCACCAGCCCGCAAACTCCACCATTCGCGCCCCCATGCGGGGATGCACCTCCGCGAGAGGCGTGCACCGCAGTTCATTTGGTGTCGCCATTGACCCCTCCTGTCTGACGGGGCGGCACCGTCGCCCGCCCGATAAGCTTCACGAAACCTTCTTCTTGCTCCACACGTTCCACAATGAACATCGAACCCAGATTCATATCGCGCTCCACATCCAGCACCGGATTGAGTGCGGAAGCCACCTTCTGCACCACCGCAGGGGGAAGGTCTTCCCCTTCCACACGCACCTGCGCACTGTCTATCACCACCTGCCGACCGTCTCGCACTGCCACACGCCCCTTCGCCTCAAACCGCCATGTGGTCAGCAGCGCAGCCAGCTCTCCGGTGATGTATATCTCCGAAGCAGTTACCCGCACCTGTGGAGAGTGTACCTCAGGCAACCGACGCTTCACGAAGGTCGCTAAATCCTCCTCGTCCAGGGTCACCCGACCTTCTCCCCAACCTGCTACAAACAGGCGGATTTTCAGGCGAAACGCCGCCGCCCTGGAATCCAGAGAAACATCGGGTATCGTCGCTTCCAGACGACGCACCGGGAAGCCTTTCAAGGAAAACCGCTCCAGCACAATCTGCACTCTTTGCACATGCCCCCGCCAGGCAGGCACTGGCGATTCGGAAAAGAAGGGCATCTGCGCCGCGCGAAACCCCGACGCCTGAACTGTGATGGTATCCGCCCGTGCGAGTAACACGCCCAGCGCACCCCAGCGAGGCTCGATGCGCACCTGCACCTGCCCGTTCCCACCCAGCTGCTGCAGTATCTGTCGTTCCGCCGCTCGTTCCAGCCGACGGGTGAACTCTCTCGCTCCTCCGACAATCAGCACGATTGCGAGAAGGATTTCTGCGAACCGTCGCGCATCAAGTGCCATCACGCCCCTGTCCGGAATCGCCAAACAGGATGCGGTAGAAACAATATATCAGCAGCACGGTAAAAAACGTCCATGCGCTTAACATAAATACCCAGCCTTGCCAGTTCATTCAGGAAGCACCTCCGCACGTTGCATACTCTTGCGCACGTTCCACGCATACCAGACGGCGAACACCTGCAGCAGAAACACCAGAATGACGAAGCCACGCACCATCCAGATATGCCAGCCCACCTCCAGACCGGCTGCTTCTATCGGGCGGGTAAAGAGCTCACCGCTCAGCAGCGGGCGGATGACGTTCTCGTAGAACCACGTGCCCAGTATCGCGATAAGGAAAATCGGGGTCACGTACTTGGCGCAGTAGTAGAAGAAGCGCGGCACACGCAGCAACGCCCCTTCGTGCATCTCCTGCCATACTTTGTCCGCGCCGAAAATCCACATCAGGATGACCACCTCGATCAATGCCATCAGCGGCGGACCGAAGGTGCTCGACCAGAAGTCGTACACATCCACTCCGCCGTTGACCCAGATGGCGAACTGCACGCCAATCAGCCACAACAGCCCCATCGCGGCAACGGCGCGAGTTCGGCTCATGCCGAACTCGTCTTCCAGGAATGCGATAATCGGCTGGCACATGGCGACGATAGAGGTCATCGCGGCGAAGAACAGCAGCAGGAACCACAGGAACCCCAGCACGTTGCCTGCGGGCAGAAAACTGAAGATGGCGGGCATCGACACGAAGCCCAAATAGAAACTGCCTTTGGAGGCAATCATCTGCGCTGCCGCCACCCCGAAGAAAGCCGATGCCGCTGGCAGCGCAATGGAGGCACCCAGCACCACCTCGGCAAAGCTGTTCGATGCGCTCGTCGAGAGTCCCGTGAGGGTTACATCGTCCTTGCGGCGCAAATAGGAGGCATAACACTGGATAGCACCCATGCCCAAACTCAGCGAGAAAAACACCTGCCCCGCCGCTGCCAGCCAGGTCTTGGAGTCCAGAAGCACGAACACCTGTTGCCCATCTCGCTCCACATACCATTTGGGTTCCCACAGGAAGGCGATGCCATCCATGACCCCGTACTCTCTGGAGACAGGGTGTCCCAGAGTAAAAACCCGCACTACCAGCCCGATGGCAAGAATGAACAACAGCGGCATCGCCACCTTCGCTAGTGCCTCGATACCTCCCGACACGCCGCGCGCCATGAGCCACAACGTGAGGAAATAGACAATCGCAAAAACGAACAGGGTAAATGCCTCGGGACGGAGCCACATGCCACCGTCCCCTGCACCAGTATAGCTCCCCAGGAACTCGTTATATGGGTTCAACACGGTTTGCGAAATCTCGTCCGCACTCATCCCCTCGTGGAGCTGGATTCTCTCCACGTGCGGCGTCTGCCCCAGCAGAGTTTTGATGCTGAAGCCCAAGGCCCACGAGCCGATGTATGAGTAATAGAACAGGATGATGGTGGGGATAAAAAGCCCGAGCACGCCGAGGTATTTGGCGATTGGGTTTTTCCACATGAGTTGAAACATCGCCGGGGTCGTGCCGTGTCCGCGCACGCCGCCATAGCGCCCCTGTGTCCATTCCAGCCACATCAGCGGAATCGCCATGAGCAACAGGCAGATAAAGTAGGGAATGAGGAACGCCCCTCCGCCGTTTGCCGCTGCCTGCCCCGGAAAGCGCAAAAAGTTGCCCAGCCCGATGGCATTGCCTGCCATCGCCAGAACCAATCCAATACGAGTTCCCCAGTGTTCGCGTTTTTCTCCGTTGCCGTTCATCGACATCCGCTTTCGTTGCCTCCCCTGAGTGTTCTACACCTTCCTCTTGTTCTCCATATTTTAACCCGAAGCGGACGGATTCCTGTAGCGTCTCAAAATGCCGTGCTGAGCTGGATAACAGCCACGCCGCCGTGCTCTTTATTGCTACCCAGCAGGGAGTAGGAGGTTACGCCGGCGGCGTCATAAAAAACCGACTGATACAACGCGCGCAGAACGGTATCCTCACTGAGGTCGTACCACAGGCTCAGTGTGGCGTAGTGCTCCCTTGGCTTGCCTGGTGCAGACAATCCTGCAGCGGGGTTGAAACGCTGTACATCCTTCAGGTTCCAGAATGCACCCTCATAACTCAGCCCAATCCGCCAGCGGGGACGAGCCCGCCATTGCGCGTTGAGCGCGAGGTGCACCACCCCGTCGTCGCTGCCGAAACCTGCAGGAGGCGCGGCTTTACCGGTGCCGGAGTAAAAGCCTCCGCGTGCATCTACTGCCACGCTGCCGATGCGGGCTCTGTAGCCCGCGTCGATGCCGCGCAGGTCGGTGGGGTTATGCCAGTAGCCGATACGCCCCCAGTAGCCAGGGGGTGCAAAGTAGGGGCGAAAATCGCGGTATCCCAGCCACAAGGAAGTCGTTTCATCTGGACTGTATTGCACTCTTGCGGAAAACGCCCAGTTATCGCGGTTCAGACGGGTATCGCCATGATGCACGAGGTCACTCTGCGAATAGACGGCGGCGAACTGCCACCGGTCGGAGGGTTTGTACTCTGCCTGCCACCCCCATACATTCACCCCATTGACCGCGCCGAAGGCGGTCGGAATGTCTCGTCCAGCGTCGATGGTGAGAAACTGTGCCCCTACAGCGACGGTATTTCCCAGCCGCACCGTTGCGGAGGCCCCTGCGCTGTGCCGGGCATGGACGATGCCGTAGGGAATGCGGTTGGGACGCTGGCGCAGGGGGTTACCGGGCTGGAAGAGGTTGACTGCGTCGTTGCCAGCAGAGACGCGCATGAAGTCGGGCAGGAGGTTGGTGTTCACCGTATCGTGTTCGGCAGCGTAGAGCATGATGCTCACCAAATCGGTGTCCAGCCGGAACTTCAGCCCGTCCATGCTGTAATAACCGCCATCATAGCGCGGGAGCAGGGTATACACATCGACATCCGGCCTCCACAGGGTTAAAGGGGTCATTCGGTTCTCTATCCTGCCCACCAACAGGCTACCCTGCCTGCCAAACAGGCTTACCGGCACGCGTATCCCTGCTTTCCACAGCAGGAAGTCGGTGGCACCCGGGCTGCGTTGCGGGGCGTTTGCAAAGTGAGACGCCGAGCGGACGTAAGTGAGGTAGTTGCCTGCCACAAGCGCTGCCTCCGCGCGGATGGCAGGGGCGACCTCGGCAGACACCTGCAGGTTCAGCTCATGGGTCACCTCGGCGTTGTTCAACAGCCCGCCGCTGGACGCATAGCCGTTCTGGTCCACAAAGCCCTTGTGGTCTATCCCGTGCGCCCCTCGGCCGACGAGGTCGACGGTACCGCTGACCCGCACACGCTGGCGCAGCTGCTGTTCCAGCGAGCGAACCTGGCTCTGTGCCCCGGAGAGTTCCCTCCGCAGACGGCGAACGTCCTCGCCGATGGTCTGCAAATCGCGTCCGAACTCCTCCAGCAGCTGATTCAGGATGCGCATCTGTTCCTCCAGCCTGAGCAACCGCTGCGCCGTATCCTCGGGAATCTGCTTCAGCTTCTCCCGGTCGGCGTCAACGGCGACAGCATCGACGGCAGGAGGCGGCGGAGTAATGACAGGGGGAGGGGGTAGCAGAATGCGCTGCCTCCATTCGTCCCTCAAAGCATTGACGCGGTTTCTCATTTCCTGAAGGGCATCGCGCAGGGCAACGGCGAACTCGTAGCGCGTAACGGGCTTTTGACCGCGAAAAGAGCCATCCGGGTATCCCTTCAGAATGCCCTCCCGCATCAAAGATTGAACGGCGTCGTATGCCCAGTGCCCGGACGGGACGTCCTGCTGAGCCAGAGCCACCGCACATGTCCACAGGACGACAAGAAAAACCACAGGCGGCACCAGACGATTCATCAGTGCACCTCCTGTCCTGGTGAAGAATCAAGGTGAAGTAGTGATTCGGCAGAACGCAGGGAAGTCCTGCGTTTTCGGGTTAGCAGTCTGGCACAGCGTTTCCCTTTGGGAGCATCGCGTCCTCACAGGGCATACCAAACGAAAACCCCCTCCGGCTTGCCGGAGGGGGTTGACTGCGCGGTTTCAGGTTAGAACTTCACGCTGAACTGGGCCACTGCCACACCAGCGCGGGCTTTGTCGTCGCCGGGGATCACGCGCCATGCGGCGACACCCTTGGCGTTGAAGTCCACGACCTGGTAGAGCAGTTTGAGCAGCGCGTTGTCGCTCACCTTGTAGTCCACGCCCAGCGTGACGTAGTTCTCCGTCGGCTTCGCGCCGGCTGCGGAGGTCTTGAGGTTCCACAGAACGCCCTCGTAAGAGACGTTCAGGTTCAGCTTCTCGCTGGCGTTCCACAGCACGCCGGCGGCGATGTGAGTAATCTCGTCATCCTTGCCGACGAAGCTCGCCGGGCGGTCGCTACCCTTGTAGAAGCCACCCTTCGCATCGATGGCGAACGCACCCAGCTTCCACGCCAGCGCGACATCCGCGCCTTTGATGTCGGTCGGGTTGTGCCAGTAACCGATGCGGCCCCAGTAGCCGGGGGCGGCGAAGTACGGGCGCACCTCGCGATAGCCTGCGCTCAGCGACAGGTTCTCGCTGAAGGTGTAGCCAACACCCACCAGCAACGCCCAGTTGTCCTTGTTGTTGACGTTGTCTTCCTGCAGCAGCAGGTCGCTCTGGGCGTAGTCGGCGGTGATGGTCAGTCGGTCGATCAGGTTCGCCTTCAGGTGACCACCGTAGACGTTCAGGCGGTTCACGTTGCCGAACGGAGCCACATTGGTGGTACCCCGCTTGGCGGTAATCACTTCAGCGCTCAGGCTCACCTTCTCGCCGAGGTTTACTTCCAGGGTGGCACCTGCGCTGTTATCAAACGCGCCGATGCCCGCTACCGTGCCGGTAGTTGGGTGAGCTGCGGCAATGTTCGGGGTGGCGCCGATGCCGCCGTTCAGCGACATGAAGTTCGTGCCGTTGTTGGTGTTCACGTTGCTGTTGCGGGCGGCAAACAGCCCGATTTGCACCGAGCCGATGCCGATGGTCGCTTTGGCACCGTCCATGCTGTAGTAGCCGTTGTCGTAGCGGTCGATGGTGGTGTAGACATCCACATCGGGTCGCCACAGGGTCAACGGGTGGGTGCGGTTCTCGAAGCGACCGATGGTCAGGTTGACCTCGGTGCCGAACACGCTAATCGGCGCGTTGACCGCGGCTTTCCACAGCACGATGTCGGTGTTGGTCGCTGCCGGTCGGGCACCGAACTGCGATGCCGAACCGAGGTAGGGCAGCCAGTTGCCGACCACCAGGCTCACATCGGCGGAAGCGGTGTCGCTGAGCTTGCTGCTGATGTTCAGCCCGAGCTCATGCAGCACGTCGATGTTGCCCAGCAAGCCACCAGGTGCGGTCGGCTGAGCGTTCAGGTCGATGGCAGTGCGGTCGTCGATGCTGTTGGTGCCACGCACCACGAAGGTCACATCACCCGTGATGCGGAAGCGCTTCATCTCTTCCTCGATCGCCTCCACACGCCTGCGGAGGTTGGCGAGGTCGCGCTTGGCGGATTCCACATCCACGCCCAGCGAAGCCATCTCATCCTGGAACTCCGTGGCGAGGCGGTTGATGCGGGCGATTGCTTCCTCCAGCCTCTGCAGCCTCTGCGCGGTATCTGCCGGGATAGCCTGCAGCTTGGCGCGCTCCTCCGCAGTGATACCGGGCTGCGTGGGCGGAGTTGGCTGAGAAGGCTGCGTGGGCTGACCCCTCGGGATCTGTGCCCGCACTTCATCGATCTGCTGACGAATCGCTGCGAGCGCATCACGGATAGCGATGGCGAACTCGTAGCGGGTCAGCGGCACCTTGCCCTTAAACGTCCCATCCGGGTAGCCCTTCAGCACACCGAGGTCAAACAGCTCCTCGATGGCGTCGTAAGCCCAGTGCCCGGGTGGAACATCGGGAGGCACCTGTGCCCAGGCGTTGCCAGCGAAGGTAATCGCGATGGCGACACCCAAGCCGATCAACAGACGTTTCATCGTACCCTCCTCCTTGTTCCTTAATGGAAGTGTAACGTGCCTTTCGGAGCACTCACTTCCCGGAACAGAGAGGGTTGCCTTTCGGCTGGGGGAGTTCGCTTCGCGGAGCCTCCAGGGTTACCTCCAGCGCACGCCTCCCTATCGCCTCAGGCGATCCTCTGTTCTTCTCAGAGAGTGCCCCGATATGCATTCACCGCTTTCGCGGTGGAAATGCCTTACCGAGTTCACTACTACTATACCACGACCTTGCGCAAACGTCAAGAAGTTTGCCGGTGATTCTGCTAAAAAAGTTGTTTTTCCGCACTTTGCCGGTCGCGGTTTTTCACTTTTACAGACGAGGCACGAGCGACATCGGTTATCATGAATCTGGCTGTTTTCACCGAATATCTTAGCAGAGGAGAGTTCTCACACCTATGCGACGGGTGATCGAATGTGTGCCCAATTTCAGCGAAGGGCGCAACGGTGATACCATCCATGCGCTGACACAGGCGGTACGTGAAGTGCCCGGCGTTCGGCTGGTGAATGTATCGGCAGACCCCGACCATCATCGCACGGTGCTGACCTTTTTGGGCGAGCCAGACGCAGTCGCAGAAGCCGCTTTTCGCTGTGCACAGGTAGCCGTAGAGCGTATCGACCTGCGTTCTCATCAGGGGGTGCACCCCCGCATCGGTGCGATAGACGTGATGCCCTTTATCCCACTCCGAAACGTGCCGATGTCGGACTGTGCGCACATCGCCCGTGAAACGGGATACCGCATTGCAAACGACCTGCAGGTACCGGTGTATTTCTACGAACACGCCGCATTGCCCGGCAGACCTGCGGACCTGCCGACCATCCGTCGCGGGGGGTTCGAAAGATGGGCAGGGCGCGCGCTGACCGGCGACCGTGCACCGGATGCAGGTCCCGCGTTCCTGCACCCCACAGCGGGAGCGGCAATCGTGGGCGCGCGCGGACCTCTGATTGCGTTCAACATTAACCTCAACACCGACCGTGTAGAGGTAGCACAGCACATCGCACGCACCATCCGCCATGAACGTGAGCGCATTCCCCAGCTGGCGGGAGTGCGGGCACTGGGGTTGTTTCTCGCTTCGCGAGGCGTTGCGCAGGTATCGTTGAATCTCACACAGCCTGAACAGAGCCCGTTATGGTGGGTGCTGGATTATGTACGGAGGCTGGCAGACGAGCAAGGTGCGCGGGTCATGGAAACGGAGCTGATAGGCGTTGCACCGGCGTCTGCAATCGCCGGAGTGGCAGCTCACTGCCTGCAGAACCCTGCGCTCAACGAGGAGCATATTCTGGACCTCTGGCTGGACCCTGAATGGAACCCATGAACATCTCTCAACTGGCTGTGCGTTTGATGCTCGCGCTGGCGGTACTGGCGTCGAGCTGGTATGCCACGCCTGCGCAACAGCTCTTTACTGGCGTGGCAGGAGGGGTATTGCTGCTTGTGGCGGTGAAGCCGCAAAGCAGGCTGGCAGCATTTCTGGATGTTGTGGCGGCGTCTGTCCTGCAGGTCTATTCCCCCATGTGGTTACCGCTCAGCGCCTGGGTCATCGCCGTGCACCGGGGTTACGCGCGTTCGTTGGCTTTTCTCTTGATCCCGGCTCCTTTCATCTATGCCTGGCGGGCGGACAACCTCTTTGTGTGGTGGGCAGTGCTGTTTGGGATGCTGTGGCTGTATCTTGGATTCACTCTGGCGGAACGAACCGCATATGAAGAAGAGAGCGACCTGATGCTGCCTTTACCCGATGCGTTGCGCGAGCAATGGGAGCAGGAGCGGGAGGCACACCGCCAGCTGAGGTATCAGTATCAGGAACTGGTTGGCGCCCATCGGCAGCAGATGGCACGGCACCAGCTGGACCGTGCGCGCCTGCAAGTCCTTCAAACCGCCGTCACCACGAAAGAGCTCGACGACTTTGCGCGTCAAATACTGTTTATCCTGCGAGATGCCACCGGTGCGCCGGAGGGCGCGCTGTGGCTTTTCGACGAATACACATCTTCTTTGCGCCTGGCTCACGCTACCACGAGGCAGGACATGCTGTCCAGTGTGGCTCTTTCTCCTTCCGCGCAGGTGACCAGACTATCTCCGTCGGATGTGGGAGAGCGGCTCAACCACGCCGTGCAGTCGCTTGGTGAGAACACGCTGACCTCTGTGCTGCATGACGAGCAGGGGCTCGTCGGAGCGATTGCGCTTTTCGGCTGGCAGGATGTGAACGATGAAGCCCTTGTTCGGGAACGCCTTCAACAGATGCGAAACACCGTGTGCCTTGCCATTCGCACCGCCCACTACCTGCGCACCTTACAGCAGGAAAACCGGACCCTGAGCGCTCTCTACGAGATAGGCAGGCTGTCTGCCGTTTCCTCATCGACAGAAGATGCCGCGAAAAAGTTCACGTCTGTGGTGGCAGACCTGCTATCCGCACCATTCGTCACCCTCTATCTTCGCAATCCAGATACAGGCACTCTTCAGGTGGTTGCTTCGGTAGGGGAACCCATTCGCCTGATGGAGGAACAGCCGCCGGAGGCGAACGAGGGGATAGCGGGATGGATTGCTCGCCGAGCCCAACCCCTCTATCTGCCGCACACCTCGTCAGAACCGAGGCTGATTGGATATGCTTCCAGAAGGGTGTTCGCCAGCCTGATCGGAGCACCCCTGATGGTGCGTGGACAGGCGGAAGCCGTGTTGCTGGCAGCACACACCACGCCGGGTTATTTCCGTGAGCATCACCTGGAGCAGCTTGTATCTGCTGCCAACCACTTTGCGCAGGTCATCGAGATGTCACGGCTTACCCGCTCGGTAGGGCTACTGGCGCTGACGGATGGTTTGACCGGGCTGTTCAACCGCAGATACATGGACATTCGGCTGGAGGAGGAGATCAGCCGCAGTCAACGATATCACAGACGTTTCAGCCTGATACTGGCAGACGTAGACCATTTCAAGCAAATCAACGACACCTGGGGACACGCGACGGGAGACCTTGTGCTTCAGGGGGTCAGCCGATTGCTGGTGGAAAACCTGCGTGAGACCGAGCTGGTCTTCCGGTATGGAGGCGAAGAGTTTTTGGTGATTTTGCCTGAGGCCGCGCTGGCGCAGGCAACTTCGGTAGCGCAACGGTTGCGCGAAGTGATAGAAAGGCATCCCTTCCAGACCGTAGACGGTTCGTCCATTCTCCATGTAACTTTCAGCGCGGGAGTAGCAGAATACCCCACCCATGGCACCGATAAGAGCACCCTGCTTGCCGCCGCCGATCAGGCACTGTATCTGGCGAAACAGCGAGGCAGAAACCGGGTGGAGCTGCTGCCTCCCGCTGCCTGATTACAGCAAGACCTCCTCCAGGCTCACCAGCCTCGCGCCTTTGCTTTGCATCTCCTGAAGTGCTTTCTCGCTGTCGCCCGGCTGCACGTCCACGCCACGCACCGCGTCCTTCAGAACCAGCGCGTCGAACCCACGCTGCAGTGCATCCAGTACCGAGGCGCGCACGCAGTAATCGGTTGCCAATCCCCCGACCACCAGCCGCTTAATGCCCTTCGCTCGCAACAGGTCTTCCAGCGGCGTGCCATCCGCCGTTCGCGCGTCAAAGGCGGAGTAAGCGTCTTCGTTCTCGCCCATTCCTTTAGACACGATGATGGCATCCTCCGGCAGATGCAGGTCAGGGTGAAACGCCGCTCCCCGCGTGTTTTGCACGCAGTGTACTGGCCACTGTCCACCGTACGCCGCGAAGTGTGTGCTCTTTTCGGGATGCCAGTCGCGCGAGGCGATGACAGGAGCACCCGCTTGTTGGAACCGTTCGATGGCGCTGTTCAGTACAGGCACCACTTTGTCGCCCTCGGGCACGGGTAACGCGCCTCCCGGGCAGAAGTCGTTTTGTACGTCCACTATCAGCAAAGCGGTATCCGCCATATTCTCACCTCCCGTATCATTGTGTCATACTCCCGTTGTTGTGTGCAACTCTGTCAAGTTGACATCCACTTGCTAAAACTGCTATGCTAACAGCTACCACAGGCTACACGCAAGGAGGCTGGAAAACTTTGGAAAACGCAAAACCACTTGGTTATTTTGCTTTTGTGCTGCATTCACATATTCCGTACGTGCTGGCACACGGGCGCAGTCCACACGGCATGGACTGGCTCTCCGAGAGTGCCGCGGAGACCTATATACCCCTGTTGAATACCTGCTACCGGCTGATTAAAGAGGGCATCTCACCGCAGTTCACCGTCGGTATTACTCCTGTGCTGGCAGAGCAGCTGGTGCAGCCCGCTTTCGCCGCCGAGTTCGAAGCCTGGCTCAAGGATAAAATTGCCGCTGCCGAGGTCAACCGCAAGGAGTTTCTCAGCGAGAAGAAGCTGGGCATGGCGGCGCTGGCGCAGTACTGGCATCAGTTTTTCACCAAAACTTTAACCGATTTTCGGGAAAGGTACCGCTCTGACATCATTGGGGCATTCCGTGACCTGCAGGACGCAGGGCACATCGAGATTTTGACCAGCGCCGCCACGCACGGCTATTTGCCGCTGCTGGGTACCGATGAGGCGGTGCAGGCGCAAATCAAGCAGGGCGTGCAGACCTACAAGCGGCTGTTCGGAAGGGCGCCGCGGGGCTTCTGGCTGCCGGAGTGCGCCTATCGCCCCCGCTATCGCTGGAACTACCCGGTGGATTTCGAAGGCAAGCCTTCGGAGCCCTGGCTGCGCAAAGGTGTCGAGGAGATTCTGGCGGAGAATGGCATCGAATACTTCTTCATCGACTCGCACCTTCTCAAAGGCGGCGAAGCGATAGGTGTGTATGCCGAACGGTTCAAACCCCTGCGTGAACTGTGGGAGCAGTTCAGCGTGCAGTACCGTGCCGAGGATACGGAGAAATCGCCCTATTACGTGTACCTGGTGAACTCCTCCGGTGAACCTAAGCCTCCGGTCGCCGTTTTCACCAGAGACCCTCGCACCGGCGTGCAGGTGTGGAGTGCCGATTCGGGCTATCCCGGCGACGAGTATTATCTGGAGTTCCACAAAAAGCAGCCACCGGGCGGCTTGCGCTACTGGCGCATCTCCCGTCCGAAGGATGACCTGGGCAAAAAACAGCCTTACGAGCTGGCGAAGGCGTTCGAGCGCATTCAGGAACACGCCAAACACTTCGTCGATCTTGCCCATGAAGTGCTCAGCGAACACGTGCAGTCCACCGGTAACAGCGGCATCATCACCGCCATGTATGATACCGAGCTGTATGGACACTGGTGGTTTGAAGGTCCCGAATGGCTGTACTGGGTGCGCAGGGGAATGGAGACACACCCCGAAATCCAGCCCATCACCTGTGGTAAGTACCTGCATCTTCATCCCCCGCAAACGGTGGTGCAGCTGCCCGAAGGCTCTTGGGGAGAAGGTGGCTACCACTGGGTGTGGCTGAACGAGTGGACAGAGTGGACATGGAAGCGTATCTATCCTGCCGAGCGGGAGATGGTGCGTCTGGCGCGCCAGTATGGTGATAATCCCAAAGTGCAGACCATCCTGAAACAAATTGCCAGAGAGCTGTTGCTCCTGCAGTCCTCCGACTGGCAGTTTCTCATCAGCACCTGGTCGGCGCGGGACTACGCCGAACTGCGCGCACAGTGGCACGCCGACCGCTTCCAGATGCTGGTGAACCTGCTGGAGCGAGTGGCGCGTGGCGAAGAGCCTACCCCCGAAGAGTGGGGCGCGCTGGGTGAGGCAGAAGAACGCGACAATATCTTTCCAGACATCGAGCCCAAATGGTGGGCACAACTGGAGTTCCCGCCGCACGAGTAAGACGAGGTATGGAGACGACACGCACGGGAGATAGCTCCGCTGCTTTGCGCCAGCTGCCCGCGGTATCGCGCGTGCTGCAGGACGGGAGGATACAGGAGGCAATAGCCGCACATGGACGGCAGCTGGTCGTGGACTGTACGCGAGAGGTATTAAGCCGACTGCGTGAGCATCTCCAGAAAGGCTCGGCAGTCGTAACCGACCTGCCCTCTATCGTAAGCGAGGTACTGCAGGCAGTGGAACGCTGGCGCACACCCACCCTGCGCCGTGTCATCAACGCCACGGGGGTGGTTTTGCACACCGGATTGGGTCGGGCTGTGCTGGCGCAATCTGCCCGGCAGGCGGTCACCGAGGTGGCGCAGGGGCACTCGATGCTGGAGATCGACCGCGACACCGGCGAGCGCGGCGACCGCATCGAGCATGTGCGCGACCTGTTGTGCCGTTTAACCGGAGCAGAAGACGCCACCGTCGTCAATAATAACGCAGGAGCGGTGTTGCTGGCAGTCACCGTGCTGGCGCAGGGAAGAGAGGTGATTATCTCGCGCGGGCAGCTGGTAGAAATCGGGGGAGCGTTTCGGATGCCCGACATCATCGCGCAGAGTGGGGCAAAGCTGGTGGAGGTGGGCACGACCAACCGAACACGCCTGCTGGACTATGAACAGGCGATTACCCCAAATACCGCCCTGCTGTTGCGCTGTCACCCCAGCAACTTCCGTATCGTAGGCTTCACCGAGGAGGTGTCCGCCGAGGAGCTGGCTTCGCTGGCGCACCGACACGGGCTGGCTGTGCTGGACGATGTGGGCAGCGGATGCCTGGTGGACACCGCGCAGTTCGGGCTGGAACATGAACCTACTCTGCAGGAAAGCGTGCAGGCGGGGTGCGATGTCATAACCTGCAGTGGCGACAAGCTGCTGGGTGGGCCGCAGGCGGGCATCATTCTGGGCAAGCAACAAATCATACAGCGCATTCGCAAGCACCCGCTGCACCGTGCCCTGCGTGTGGACAAACTGACTCTTGCCGCGCTGGAAGCCACTCTGCGTCTGTATCTGAACCCTGCTGACGCGCTGCGCGAGATTCCTGTGCTGCGCACGCTGGCGATGTCTGTGGAAGAGGTCAGGCGGCGGGCGAACAGGCTGAAGCGAAGGTTGCAGGCTATCCTGCCACCAGGAACGGTAACCGTTCGCCTGCGCGAGGGGATGTCCGCAGTGGGTGGTGGTAGCCTGCCCGGACAGCAGCTGCGCACGGTGCTGGTGTGCCTGTGTTCACCAGAGATAAGTGCGTCGCAGCTGGCGCACGCCCTGCGCTGGCAGGAACCCGCCGTCTTCGTCCGTATCGAACAGGAGGAAGTGCTTATAGACCCCCGCACCCTGCTGGACGATGAACTGGATACGCTGATTCGGGCGGTAGAGCGCGCTGTGGTGCAGTGTAAAGGAGGGAAGATGAGCCATGCATGATGCGGTCCATCGGGCGATTAACGATACCGTTAAAGCGCTGGTGCGTGTGGCGGCGATGCGCGAAAAAGGCGCTGACCTGCACAGCGCACGGGTTGCCGTACTGGCGGTGGCCACTGGCGAGAAGCTGGGCATGAGTGACGAGGAACTGCTGGTACTCCGTCGTGCAGCAGAACTGCATGATATCGGCAAGGTGGCGATTTCAGACAGCATTCTGGGTAAGCTGGGCAGGCTGAGCGAAGAGGAGATTCAAATCATGCGCCAGCACGCCACCCTTGCTCTGGAGATACTGGGCGCAGTGCAGGCGTTGAAGCCAACCCTGCCGCTCATCAAACACCATCACGAACGCTGGGACGGTAGCGGCTACCCGGACGGCCTGGCTGGTGAGCAGATACCTCTGGGCGCCCGCATCATCGCGGTGGCGGAGGTATACGACATCCTGACGCATGGGGCGCCGTGGAAGGAACCTCTGGGCGTGGAAGAGGCGAAAGCGGAGATCCAGCGTTGCGCAGGCACGCAATTTGACCCGCGGGTGGTGGAAGCGTTCCTGCAGGTGTGCGACCTGATGTGCGACTGAAAGATGTCTGCAGGTTGCTTGTGAACAGATGGGCAGTATATAATACAGCAGATGCCAACCCAGCCATGAAGGTGCCTGGCTTGTCTAAGAAGTGGCGCATTTTGCAGATGGTTTCCAGCTCGGCGACCTCGGGTGCTGAGAGACACCTTGTGCTCCTCTCACGGATGCTCCAGCAGCAAGGACACCTTGTGGTTACCGTTTGTCCACCGCACAACTGGCTTCCTGAAGAACTGCAGCGCGCAGGCGTAAACACTCTGCCGCTGCCCATGCGTGGCGCGGGCGCAGCGATGACCCTGTGGCGTCTGGCGCGTGTGGTGCGCGAACAGCGCATGGATATCATCCACACCCACCTCACCCGTGCCGCCTACTACGGTCTGCTACTGGGCTTGCTCACCCGTAAGCCGGTGGTCTCTACGGTTCATGTGTTCACTTGCGACCCTGCCTATCGCTGGCTGTCGCGCATGGGCAACCCGCTCATTGCCGTTTCAGATGCGGTGCGACGCTGGCTTATCGAATACGGCGTACCCGCCAGCGTGATACAAACCGTCTACAACGCCACCGATTTCGTCTCTTTGGATGGTGTGAACGCAGATGCACCCAGGGAGGTTCGGAGTGAATTCGGACTGCCATTGAACAGTAAGCTCATTGGAGTTTTTGCCAAAGTGACCCCTATCAAAGGGCAGGACCTGTTACTGGAGGCACTCCCTCAGGTACTGCGATTGCATCCCGACGCTTATGTGCTGTTCGTTGGCAGCGCAGAGAGTGCCTTCGCTCACCAGACGCAGCAGCGAGCGACGAGGCTGGGGGTGCATCGTCACGTTATCTTCACCGGACTGCGCACCGATGTCGCCCGGCTGATGCAGGCAGTGGATGTGGTGGTGATGCCTTCTCGCTCTGAGACTTTTGGGCTGGCGGCGCTGGAGGCGATGGCGCTGGGCAAACCGGTCATCGCCACCCGTGTCGGCGGGTTGCCCGAGCTGGTACGGGATGGGGAGACCGGCATCCTCGTGGATCTCACTGCCGCCTCGCTGGCGCATGCTCTCGACGAACTGCTCGCTAGTGCCGAGCTGCGAGTCCGCCTTGGGGAGACAGCACGCACTCTGGTGTGCCGATACTATAACCCCGAGCAGATGGTGCAGCACATCGAATCCGTCTACGCCCGTGCCCTGATTGCCTGAGATGATTGCCATCCTGATGTACCACAACGTGGGCGAGAAAGGTCGCCACCTGAATGTCTCCCCACAGGGGCTGGCAAAACAGTGCCAGATGCTGCAGCGGCTGCGCTTTCGAGTGATGCCACTGCGAGAGCTGGCAGAACATCTTCATCACCGGCAGCTGCCGCGCCGCGCGGCGGTGTTCACCTTTGACGATGCCCTGCTTGGCGTGTACGAACATGCAGCACCGATTTTAAGAAGGCACGGATGGGTGGGCACGGTGTTTGCCGTCAGCCGGCGGCTGGGCGGGGAAACCGACTGGACGGACGACTACCGCCATCGCGTGATGAGCCGCGAGCAGCTGCTGGCGCTGCATCGGGCGGGATGGGAAGTGGGCGGGCACACCCTCACGCATTCTTACCTGACCCGCCTGCCCCCTGAGGATGCCCGTCACGAAATCGAACAATGCCGCCACGAACTCGAAGAGCTGACCGGCGCGCCGGTGCTCAGCTTTTGCTACCCCTACGGTGACTGGAACGATGCCGTCACGCAGATGGTGCGAGAAGCGGGGTACCAGGCGGCGTGTACCGTGCGCAAAGGGCTGGTGAAGCCTCAGGACAACCCTCTCACCCTGCCGCGGGTGCACATTGCCTACAGTGACGGCGCAACCGGGTTGCTGTACCGCTTGTGGCGGGCATGGCGGCGCACGCGATAGACAGGCATAGACAGGCTTCGACGTGCTTGTGCCCATGCGTTCGGCCACCTCCGGAAACCGCGCGGGTGTTCGAAAATGCACAGAATGTAGCCGCAGGCTTTAGCCTGAGTTGGTGGAGGGCGAACCCCCTGGTGAGTCGATCCCCCACCCAACCTCCCCGCGCGCGGAGAAGCGTTTCACAGCCGGGCGAGCCATCATCCTCCCCGAGGTGTCGGGCAGATTTATCGAGCACCTCGAATAAACCGTTGACAATTCTGGCATGGTGATTATAATAGGTAGTGGGTAGGGGTTATGCGGTTAAGGATACAGATGGAAGTCTGTCAATAAGAGCGACGCATAATGTTGGCATGAGCGAATTCTTTGACATCTTAAACGACAGGACTACGATGAGCGTACCACCCCCGCCAAAGTGTGCAACCACAACTACTCTGGACCCAACCCCTCGCCGGGGCGTTACCTCTGCTGGGGAGGACGAACCGACTACGCCAACAACTGGGACTGCGGTGCACCCTATGCAGGATGGTACGACCTGCTCGCGCCATACATGAAGAACTACGGTATCCTGCGTTGCCCCTCTCGCCCGGACAGAGGCTACTATCCCTTTGACGCCAGCGGCAACCCAACCGCTGAAACCGCGCCCGGAGGCAGCTGGGAGAACCTTCGCAACACCTATGCCGTCAACTTCTACGCGGTAGCCACCAATATCATCTGGAACCTGGCTTCCACCACCAGCTGCTACGCGAACTGGGACGGGCGCGGTAAAACACTCGCCAGGTTCTCGGCGCCGGCGAACGTCGTGGCAATTGTGGAAGCGTTCGGCACGTGCCCCGACATTCGCAACATGGTGACCAACATGGACTGCAGTGTGCATAACCGGGGCTCCAACTACATCTTCGTGGACGGGCACGCGAAGTGGCTACGTGTTGTTGCCACTCTCAACCCCGTAAACGTATGGGTGGACGAGAGCGACCCCGATGGACGTGCCTGCGTGTCCAACGCCTACATGAACCGCTTGATGGCGAACGACCGCACGCGCGTCGAGTGTCTGGGACAGTAGTAAGGAGAGGCGGCGATGCGTAACCAGCAGAATCCTGTGCTGTGGGTAGTGATTATCGTGGCGGCATTAGTGGTTATCATCGGGGGACTATGGACGTACACCCAGCACAGGGCACAGGTGCAAACCGAGACCATCCGCAGGCAGGCGGAAGAGGAAGCCTACCGCGAAGGCGAGCTGGGGCACCCGCCGGGTGAGGTGCCCGGAACCACGAGCCGATAAGTAATCCCTGTGGAGCAGCTGCTGGCGGAGCGCAGCCCCTGCAAACATCAAGGGGAGGCTGCGCTCCCGTACGTACTCTGGGTTTTTCCGTCCGCTGAAAGGGAAAACCTGACCTTACCGAGAAAGCGAAAAGAGGAGGGGTAAACGATGCAAAAGCTATCCAGACGACGTTTCCTAAAGGACTCGCTGGCGTTGCTGGCGGTGACGGCGTTGCCTGCGCCGGTGCTCGCTTCGGTGAAGGTGGCACGCAAGCAAGCCAGCCCCAACGACCGCATCGGCGCGGCGGTCATCGGCTTCAACGGACAGGGCAAGAGCCACATCCGCCAGCTTCTGGCGCAACCCGATGTAGACCTTGTCGCACTGTGCGACGTGGACGAGGCGGTGTGGCCCGTGGGGTTGAAAATCGTGGAGGACGCGGGCAGACCTAAGCCCAAAACCTACCAGGACATCCGCAAGCTGCTGGAAGACAAGGATGTGGACGTGGTGACCATCGCCACGCCCAACCACTGGCATGCGCTGGCAGCCATCTGGGCGATGATGGCGGGTAAGGACGTATATGTGGAGAAGCCTTCCAGCCACAACGTGTGGGAAGGCCGCCGTACAGTGGAAATCGCCCGTCAGCTGGGGCGTATCTGTCAGGTGGGCACGCAGATTCGCTCCTCAGAGGGCATTCGCCAGGCGATACAGTACCTGCACGAGGGCAACCTGGGCAGGATAACCCTGGCACGCGGTCTGTGCTACAAGCGGCGCGATTCCATCGGCAAGGTGTCCGGTCCGCAGGAGCCGCCCGCCACAGTGGACTATGACATCTGGCTGGGTCCTGCGCCCAGGAAGCCGGTGATGCGCCAGCGGTTCCACTACGACTGGCACTGGTTCTGGGACTACGGCAACGGCGACCTGGGCAACCAGGGCGTGCACCAGATGGACATCGCCCGCTGGGGGATGAACAAGAACACCCTGCCGAACAGGGTACTGGGACTGGGCGGCCGCTTCGGCTATGTGGACGATGGCGAAACACCCAACACCGAGCTGGTCTTCTGCGACTACGGCGATTGCCAGCTTATCTTCGAGGTGCGAGGGTTGGAGACGCCGGACCTGAAGGGGGTCAAGGTCGGCAACATCTTCTACGGCGAAAAGGGCATCATGGTCATCCCCAGCTACAGTCAGGCGATTGTCTTCGACAACGACGGCAACAAGGTCACGGAGTTCAACGCGGGTGGTGACCACATGCGCAACTTCCTGGATGCCGTGCGCAGCCGCAAGCACACCGACCTGCACGCCGATATTTTGGAGGGGCATCTCTCCAGTGCGCTGTGCCATCTGGGCAACGTCTCCTATCAGTTGGGCGAGCTGGTTCCCTTCGACGCCGAGAAGAAAGCCTTCGGGGACAACAAAGAGGCGTACGAGACTTTCGCCCGCTTCGAGGAACACCTCGCGGCGAACAACATCGTGCTCAAGGAGACCAAATACCGCCTCGGGCGCGAGCTGCACATCGACGCCGAGCGTGCCACGTGCAAGGGAGACTCTCGGGCAAACCGGCTCCTCACGCGCCAGTATCGCAAGCCCTACGCGGTGCCGGAGAAGGTGTGAGCCGCGGCGAATAGGGTGAAGTCATCGGTAGCCGCAGGCTTTAGCCTGCGCTCTTACAGTCACTGCCTGCGGCTACGGTCGAAGGGTCGTTCCGTGCGTTATGGCGTTGTTTGCCCGCCTCCGGTTTGAGCAGGAGGTGCGCCTCCTCCACCACCGGGGGCTCCCATCCGTTGCGACTTCGGCAACATAGGACCGGTGTAGTAACCCGGAGGGGGCGGTTCTTCCCGCGTCGCACGATGACGCAGCAGCAGTGCGATACCTACCAGCACAATGCCCACCAGCAACAGGATAATCATGTTTTTACCGCCTGTACCTGCCATCCGTTATCCTCTCCTGCAAAAGGATAGCACCCCGCCCGAGGCGGGGTGCCTTTCGCTCACTCTGTACCGCCAGCGGGGGTTGGTGCCCCTCTCTGGCTCTTAGGGAGCATGGGGCCCTCGTAGTAGCCTTCCGCTTGCGGGTCCTCCTTCTTGCCGCAGGCAGTGATGCCCACGCCCATCGTGAGAACCCAGGCGACGCCCGCTACGAGCAGTCCCCAGCGCTTCACCGCGCGCCAGCGATTCATTGGCTTACTCCATCGAGAAAGTGAAGTAACGCATGTAGTACACGGTCTGCCCGTTCTCCACCGTCGTCGCCAGATAGCGCTCCGGGTTGCGCTTGATGTTCTTCGCATGACCATCCAGGAACGTGAAGTTCGCGCCGTCCTGGTGAATCTTCTGCGACTCGCAACCGATGGAGATGACCACGTAGGTCGGCCCCCTGTCGAGCATGGTGATGCCGTCACCAATCAGGATGGTCTCCGCTGGTCGCTTCACCTCAGGCATGTAGCGGGTCAGTCCGCCCGATGCCGCAGGATAGCACAGGCTACCCGGGAAGTGATAGTACGGGTTCTCGGGAGTGCCAGCGCCGCCACGGGTTGCCATCTGGAAGACAATACCATAGTGCGCAAACACCTGCGTCGGCGGCATGTACGGGTCTAGAGCGCCCGGATAGCAGTCCGACATGTTCGCGCCTTCCAGATATCGCTCGAGGCTCCACGAGGGGCATCGGTGCAGTCCCTGCGGCTGTCCACCCACGGTGTAGGTTCGCCCGGCATCTGGCGGAACCAGGGTGCTCTTGATGTACGGATGGAGCAAGCCGATCCAGAAGCGCTCGTTCAGCGGCTGCCCCGGATACTCGCGGATCTTGAACCACGGCACGATGGCTTCGTCGTAATCCTGGGCATACATCAGAATAGCCGTACCAAACTGCTTGGAGTTGGAAAGGCACGACGACTTACGGGCTGCCTCTCGCGCCTGCGAGAAGACAGGGAACAGGATAGCTGCCAGTATCGCAATAATCGCGATAACGACCAGCAGCTCGATCAACGTAAAAGCACGTTGTTTCATTTACCGTTTCACCCTCCTGACCTTGGATGTGATGAGTATGTCAAACGCCACAAGGCGTCGGACATCCAGTATACGTATTCGGGAAAGACCCCGTATTCTCCGTTCCCCACAACTCTGCAAATGGCCAATGGACATGCAACACTGCAGCCATTTATTACTTTACAACCTGCTACCAATTTTGTCAAGAGTTAACAGGGCATTCCAGCGATTTTCCCGTATTTTTTCGGCGATAAATGAGAACAACAGGGCGTGGCGAACACTGCCACGCCCTTTCCCGCGGGAAGCGTGTTCTAATCGTCGCCGATCGCGCCGAAGTTTTGCACCAGCACGCCGAAGTCGAGCAGGGTCACCTCGTCGTCGCCGTCCAGGTCGGCGTCGGCGTTCCAGTTGCTGTCGCCAGGTATGGAGCCAAATGCTGCCACCAGCGCGCCGAAATCAAGCAGGGTCACTTCATTATCGCCGTCGATGTCGCCGTTGGTCAGTACCACGTCCACCCCGGAAACGTCGCTGTTAGAGACAGTCACCGGAACGACCACGCGCAGCCAGTGGCTGGCTTTGAAGGCGATGTCGTAGGTGCCGGGCTCCACGTCGGTCAGCGTGTACCTCCCTACGCTATCCAGATTCACCGTTTCGGAGCGCACGACGTTGCCGCCTTCGCGTATCTCCACATCCACCGGTACCTGCGTGACGTCGCCAGCGAAGTCAGCCAGCGTGACGGTGCCGCTCACCGCAAAGCCCGGAGGCAGGATATGGTGCAACACGCCGACGTACACAATGTCCGCGTCGAATCGGGTGGACTGGTAAGGCTGCGTCGGCGCGTCAGACAGGGGTCCTTGCACGGGCACGTAGCCGCTGCCCCCGCCGAGGATGACGTTGCCCTGCCCGCTGGGGTTGTCCACGCGGTCGGCATCGATCAGGTTGGCGATGAGGATGGCGTCGATGCTTTCGTTCTCGCCAATGCCGAAATCGTCCAGATTGAAGGCGGTTGCGAACACCAGATAGTTTGCCGTAAAGGTGTTGGCAAACTCATACCGCCACTGGCTGAAGGTGGTCGCGCCCTTTTTGCGCACCGCTACCATGAATGCCTCCGGTGCGCCCGGTGAGCCTACCTCATACAGCACGAAATCCTCCCCCGGCAGATTCGGCAGGCGCATGCCCTCCCAATCCACGAGGAAAATCTTGCGCACCACAGCATTGCCCAGCTCCACGAAGCGCGGATTGCCAGTGGGACTGCTGCCGCTCATCATCCAGCCGAGTGTCTTCGTGCGGTCGAAGTCGGTATCTTTCAGGAACTCGGAGTCAAAGAAGTTAAAACCGCTAACCTGCGGCGGGTCCACAGGCAGTACGCGCTTCACCCCGTTCGTGATGTCCCACGTGTACCCGCCGACGCTGTATGTCTGCGCCGCCGTCTGCTGCACGACGAGTAGCGCGAGACACACTGCCGTCAGGATTGCGAACCGTGTGGAGAACATCTCTGTTTCCTCCTTTCAGGATTCCAGAACGTGTTTCGAATTCATCTACTCTACTTTATATGCATAATCCGTGCCAAAACCCTGCTTTTTACCGAGAATGAGCAAAAAAGCCGTAGGAATTACGGCTTTGAAAGAGAGGTTACCATTATCCTCCACCGGACACCAACTGTTTTACCTTCTCCAGCAGGTGCCGGGCCACTTCCTGCTTGGTCATCAGGGGCAGAGGCTCCTGCCTGCCGTCTGCCCACAGCAGGGTCACACGGTTGGTGTCGGAGCGGAAGCCGGAGTCTTCCTCAGACACATCGTTGGCTACAATCAGGTCGAGGTTCTTCTCGCGCAGTTTCGCCTGCGCGTTCGCCAGCAATTCCTGTGTTTCCGCGGCAAAGCCCACCAGAATGTGCCTGCCCTTCCGCTCGCCAAGGGTGCGCAGGATATCGGGATTGGGCACAAGGCGAATCGTCCACTCCTCTTCGCTCTTCTTGCGCTTGCCCTGCCAGACCTCTGCCGGACGATAGTCGCTCACCGCGGCAGTGGCAATCACCACGTCCACCTCCTCATACACCTGCAGACAGGCATCCAGCATCTGCTGCGCCGTGCGCACCCGTATCGTCTTCGCGCCTGCAGGAGGGTCGAGCAGGGTCGGTCCGGTCACCAGTGTCACCTCTGCACCCATACGCACCGCTTCCGCGGCGATTGCGTAGCCCATCTTGCCGGAGGAGGGGTTGGAGAGATGGCGCACGGCGTCGACAGGTTCCTCCGTAGGTCCGGCGGTGACCAGAATGCGCACGCCGCACAGGGGTGGGTTCAACACCTGTTCCACTGCCGCGAGGATGACCGGTGTATCCGCCAGCTTGCCCGCGCCCACGTCCCCACAGGCAAGCATGCCCTCCGCGGGATAGACGAAGTGCGCGCCGCGTTCCTCCAGCGTCCTGACATTGTGTTGTGTGGCGGCATGCTGCCACATGACGGTATTCATCGCGGGAGCAATCACCACTTTCGCCTGCGTCGCCAGCGCGAGCGTGGTCAGCAGGTCATCGGCGATACCTACTGCCAGCTTGGCAAGGATGTTGGCGGTCGCCGGGGCAATCAGCAACACGTCTGCCCGCTTTGCCAGATAGATATGCGCGATCTGGCGCTCCTCCGGCTCGTCGAACAGGTCGGTCAGCACGGGACGTCGCGTGATGGCGCGGAAGGTCACTTCGGTGATGAAGCGTCGGGCGTGTTCGGTAAGCACCACATCGACCTCCGCCCCCGCCTGTGTGAGCTTGGACGCGATGTCCGCCGCTTTATACGCCGCGATGCTACCTGTTACACCCAGCAAGATATGTTTTCCCTCGAAAACTGACATCTTTCACCCCTTTGGTATCCTTGCCCGCTCGGCGAGGATGATAGCTCGCAGCAGGTCTACCGCCTGCTCCAGGTCATCGTTGGTGACCAGATAATCGTAGTAGGGCAGCGCCTGCATCTCCTGCTCGGCGATGCGTAACCTCTGCTCCACCGCTTCGGGAGAATCGGTACCACGCTTCAACAGACGCTGGCGCAATACCTCCAGACTGGGCGGCTGCACGAAGATGAGTACCGCTTCTGGCACCCTCTGGCGCACCTGCAGACCGCCCTGCACCTCGATCTTCAGGATAACGTCCAGTCCCTGCGCCTGCAGGTCTTCCGCCAGATGGCGCGGCGTGCCGTAGTATGCCTGATGATAGCGGGCATACTCCAGAAAGCGGTCTTCGGCAATCCAGCGTTCGAACTCCTGCTCGGAGAGGAAGAGGTAGTCCACGCCGTGCCGTTCGCCTTCACGGGGTGGGCGGGTGGTCGCCGTGAGGCACTTCACCACGCCGGACACACGCGGCAGCAAACGTTCCAGCAGGGTATCCTTTCCCACCCCACTGGGTCCTGAAAGTACAATCAGCTTGCCTCTGGCACGGTGCGTGTTCACCGGGTTATCCCTTGAAGATACGTTTGTGTCATCATGTTTCACCTTTCAGTATAGCACAGCCGACGATTTGGCGCACCCTGTCCTGCAACCCTCTCCCGAAGCCTCGGGAGAGGGGATGGGGGTGAGGGCGAATCCCTTTGCAGGTGGAGGGCAAGCCTCCCGCCGCCATCTGTTGAGGCAGGAACCCCCTCCGGAAACGAGAACACAAAGGTAAAGATGGTTTCGGGAGGCTGCGGAGATGCACCGGTTGCTCGTTCTTTTGGTGTTGATACTTGCGCACGGTCTGGCTGTGGGGCAGGGCGTTCGTGACCGCTTCGTGTGGATTTTCGGCTGGGGATTGACACGCGACGAGGACGTCCCTCAGATTATTGCTATTCTGGAAGATGCGGCGAGGCACGGTTACAACGGCGCGGTGTTCTCGGCAAACCTCGATGCGCTGTGCAAGCAGCCGCCAGAGTACTTCCGCCGATTGAAACAGGTGAAGGACGCCTGTGACCGCCTGAAGATAGAGCTGATACCCTCTGTTTTCTCGGTGGGGTATGGAGGCGGTGCGCTGTGGCACGACAGCAACCTCGCGGAGGGGATGCCGGTCAAAGACGCTCTGTTTGTCGTACAGGGCAACGAGGCACGCCACATACCCGACCCGCCGGTTTCCATCGCGAATGGGGGATTTGAGGAGTACGAAGGCTACCGCATGAGGGCGTTCGCCTTTCACGATGAGCCGGGGGTGGTGTCTTTTCCCGATACGCAGGTTGCGCACAGTGGAAAGGCATCACTGCGTTTCGAGAACTTCCGCGCTCAACCCGCTGGCAATGCCCGTGTGATGCAGGAGGTCAGGGTGCGCCCCTACCGCTGCTACCGCATGAGCGTGTGGGTCAAAACAGAAGGGCTTCAGCCCAGCGCGAACCTGCGGATGCTGGTGCTGGCAGGCGACCGTGATCTCGCTCCGCGCACCTTTTCCGTGCCTGCAACCTCCGACTGGCGCAAACTCACGCTGATATTCAACAGCCTTGCCAGCGAGAAGGTGCTGGTGTACGTGGGCCTCTGGGGTGGGCAGTCCGGCAAATTCTGGGTGGACGACTGGACGCTGGAAGAGGTGGGCCCGGTGAATGTGCTGCGCCGCCCGGGCACGCCCGTCACCGTCAAGAGCGAGGATGGTTCCATCACTTATCAGGAAGGCAAGGACTACGCCCCGCTCACCGACCCCAATTTCTCTGCGTGGCGAGCGGTGGAGCATGACGCACCGGCACTCAAACTGCTGCCGGGAAGCCGTATCCGCGATGGACAACGATTGCGCGTGAGCTGGTACCATCCCATGCTCATCTACGACAGCCAGGTGACCGTCTGCATGGCGGAGCCTGCCCTGTACGAGATCTTCGAACACGAGGCAAAGCTGCTGTGGGAGCACCTGCGTTTCCAGAAGGTTATCCTGAGCATGGACGAGGTGCGAATGGGCGGTACCTGCGCCGCCTGCGCAGGTAAGGATATGGCGAAGCTGCTCGGAGAATGCGTTACCAGACAGGTGCAGATACTGAGGAAGGTAAACCCGAAGGTGCAGGTGTACATCTGGTCGGACATGTTTGACCCCAACCACAACGCCCATGCCGGCTATTACCTGGTACAGGGTGACTTCACGGGTTCATGGAAGCACATCCCCAAGAACCTCATCATCGCGGTGTGGGGCGGGGCACCGCGCGCGGAGAGCCTGCGCTTCTTCGAGAAAGAGGGCTTTCGCACCCTGATTGCCTGCTACTATGACGCTCCCCATCTGGAAGAGGTAAAGGGCTGGCAGCAGCTGGCACAGAAGACGAAGGGGGTCATCGGCTTCATGTACACCACCTGGGAACGCAAGTACGACCTGGTAGGGGAGTTTGCAAAGCTGCTGTGGGGGAAGTAGGCAACGCCCAATTTGACGAAACCAGTAAGGGGGTGGGCTCGATGGATGTGGATTTCTCCCGTGCTGTTGTTCTGAGCGCAGGGAGTGCGGCGCACCGGGCGGAACGTAAGGCGGCGCAGATGCTGCGCGACGAAGTGAAAAGACGTACCGGTCTCACCTGGCAGATAGTGGAATCGCCTCGCGACGGTACGCCGACGGTTGTGGTTGCGCATCCACAGCGTGTGCCTGCCGGATTGCACCTGCCACGACAGGCGGAACCGCCTGCGGACTCCGCCGAGGGCTACACGCTCTACCTGGAAATGCCCTCTCCGCGATCACCACGCTTGTGGCTGGTAGGCAACTGCGGACGTGCTGCACTGTTTGCTGCGGGACAGCTGCTGCGCTGGTTGCACACCGAACGGGGGCGTGCCCGGCTGCCCAACCGCCAGCCGGGCAGGTTGATTTCCACATCGGCGCGTTTCCCCATCCGGGGACATCAGCTGGGCTATCGCAGCCTGCCGAACACCTACGACGCCTGGAACGTAGCGCAGTACGAGCAATACATCCGCGACCTGCTGGTGTTCGGTGCAAACAGCATCGAGCTCATTCCGGCGTTGAGGCCCGACGAGCCGCGTACATCCATCATGCCCCTATCGCCGTGGGAAATGAACATCCGGCTATCCTCCCTGCTGGACGAATACGACCTCGACGTGTGGGTCTGGCTGCCCAACACCGATACGCCTTCGGGTCAACCGGCGGACATCCCGCAAATGGTGGCGGACAGACGGGGGCTATTTGAATCCATGCCGCGCCTGGACCATGTGTTCGTGCCGGGCGGCGACCCGGGTGATATGCCCCCCGAAGAGGTGTTCCCGCTTTTAGAGAAGATGGCAGAGGAACTGCACCGGGTGCATCCGCGGGCCGGGTTGTGGTTCTCTCCTCAGGGGTTCAGCCGCGAGCGGATGGACGCCTTTTACCGCTTCCTGCGCGAGCAACAGCCGGACTGGCTGACCGGCGTGGTGTACGGTCCCTGGATACGCGACCGGATGGAGCGCGTGCGCGAGATGGTTCCCGCCCGCTACAAACTGCGCCGTTATCCCGACATTACCCATTGCGTGCGCTGTCAGTATCCCGTACCCGAGTGGGATATGGCGTACGCGCTCACGCTCAACCGCGAGCCGATTAACCCCCGCCCGATGGCGCAGGCGCATATCCATAACCTGTTCATGAATCTCGCCGATGGCTGCATCACTTACTCGGAAGGCGTTAATGACGATGTGAACAAGGCAATCTGGTCGGCAAGGCTGTGGGACCCTCGCTGTGTGGTGCGCAATGTGCTGGTAGAGTACGGGCGGGTTTACATCTCCTCCGAGTTTGCGGAAGACATCGCCGAAGGGCTGCTTGCGCTGGAACGCAACTGGCAGGGCGTTCTGCTGGGCAACCCGCGCCCGCGCCTGACGTTGAACCTGTGGAGACATCTCTGGCAGGCGATGGGCAAAGAGGGGCAGGGCAACTGGCGTCTGCAAATGGCATACTTCCGCGCGCTGTACGACGTGTTCGTGCAGGCGCGTCTGGAGGTGGAAAGCAAGCAGGAGCAGGACGCGCTGCGCGTGCTGGAACAGGCGGAGCGGCTTGGAGCCTCGCAGGCGATGACACAGGCGAAGGACATCCTGAGTAAGACCCGCACTACCGCCGAAATCGAGGCGATGCGCCGCGAAATACTGGCACTGGGTGACGCGCTGTGGAAGAGTATCGGCATGCAGATGAGCGTGTCACGCTATCATGCAGACGGGACGGAACGAGGCGCGGTGCTGGACACGATGGACGAGCCGCTGAACAACCGGCTGTGGCTGCTCGGCGAGATGGAGAAAATAGCGCAGCTGCCCGATGAGCAACAGGCACATGCGCTGGTGCAACTTGCACGCTGGACGGAGCCTGGACCGGGTGGCTTTTATGACGATTTGGGTAACCCCGCCGCCGAGCCGCACCTGATACGGGGAGAAGGCTGGGCGAAAGACCCCGGCTTCCTGCGCTCGGCACAGGACGAGTACGGTGCGATGTCACGAGACTACCGCCTGTCGTGGGGCAGTCAGGCGTCCACGCTGTACGGCACGCCGCTGGAGATGCTGTATACCGGTCTGGACCCGAACGCACGTTACCGCCTGCGGGTGGTGTACAACGGGCGGTTCCGCGCGATGATGCGCCTGGTGGCGAACGATTCGGTAGAGATTCACGGCGCGATCGGGGGCACCCAACCGCCGTCCGTGATGGAGTTCCCCATCCCGCCAGAGGCAACACGCAACGGCATGCTGCGCCTGAAATGGGAGCTGATCGAGGGGCGCGGATGCCAGGTGGCGGAGGTGTGGCTCGTCCTGGAGGGGTCGCCTGACTAATACTGCAGCGCGATGCCCGTTACATAGATGCTCCAGTCCTTCTCCGCGCTCTGCTGGTTGGAATCCACCAGCAGCACCGCCTCCCAGCGGAGGGGGTAGTGCACCACGCCGTCGTTCGCACCTCCCCAGAACCCGGGGAAGCCGCCGTCCAGCCGCATGGTTACAAACCGCCACCCTTTCCAGGTGATGGCTCCGTGATCGGGCTGGAAGGTCTGCCCGGTGCTGTCGGTGATTCGGCAGCGCAACATGTTGCCGCTGCCGTCTCCATACACCCACATGCCCACCGCCTTCGGCTTGCCCTCGATGGGTACCAGCGTCTGAGGCAGGTTCACGCAGGCGAATCGCCAGCCCTTGCCGAAGCGATAGTCCAGACGCGCGGCGGTGCGCACGCCCAGCGGGGTGGGTTCTGGAGCTTCAGTGATAGCCACTTCTGCTTTGCCTTCCACCTTGGCATCGCCGTCCACCCATGCCCGCCAGCCTGTTACATCGGAGCGAACTGCCTCGAGCGATACCCACCGTGTCTCTTCCGAACGCGCCAGTATCACACCCTTGTCGTCCACAATCTGCGCCGAGACGCGCACGTCCGCAGGCAACGCTTCCGGCATCTGCACGCTGACGGTTGCTTCGCGCTGTCCTTTGGCGAGGTTCAGCGGTGCGCTACCCTGCAAACTGCCCGCTCGAATCTGCGATGTCGCCCGCAGTGCCTCCTCACCGGCATTCTCGATCACCGCTAACACCTGCCGCCGCACTGGTGGAAGGGTTCGCACATTCAGCACATTCGACACGCACAGCCACACGGTGGCAGTTTGCAATACGTCGCTTTTGTCTGTCACCCAGTCTATCGTGGTGCGCAAGTAGGGGATACCGCGTTCCTCCACCCTCACCGGCAGGTTCACGACACGCCTCTCCCCAGACCGCAATCGAAAACGCGCCTGTGCCAGGGTTTGTTCATTGGCTCGCGCCCGCAGCACCACCGATAGCGTTTTTTCCGTCGGGTTGTGTACCTGAACAGGGATGTTCTGGGTATGCCCTGCACGCACGGTGAGTAACTGTCTCACAGGCGACCACGCCCCTATCAGATTCATCTCCCCGTGCGCGGGCAGAAGCAGATATTGCGGTTCCTGTGTCAGGTCGAGTATAAAGGGCGCACCGCTGACCGCAATGCTTCGCGTTTTTCCCATCAGGTCTACCACCTGAACCGTGCCGCGCGGCAGGTTCAGCGTCACTGGATGCGGGTCTGCGGTAGTCCATGCTGCCAGCGCGAGCTGCTCGCCCTTGCGGAACAGCAACAGATAATCGTCGGGGTTCGGCAGGGCGATGCGCCGCAGGTAGCGATAGCCGTTGAGCGTGCTGGTGAGTGTCTTGGCGGCGATGTATGCGGGCTTGGGGCGCAGGTCGTGATACACCGTACCGAAATGATGCTCCGGCTCTTTGGGGTCTTCGCCGTCGTTCTTCCAGTCGTACCAGATGCTGAGAAACACATCGCCGGTCAGGTTGCTCAGCCACTGGCGCGGCAGGTACCGTGCCTGCTTCTGCATGTCCATAGCCTGCCAGATGTCTGAGTATCCCCATTCTCCAGACAGGATGGGCAGATATTTGCGTGGGCTGTAGCGGTCCAGTAGCAGGCGCAGTCGTCGGTAGTCCTCGTTGGCACTCTCGGGAAGGTGGGGACGATACGGATGCACCGTCACCGCGTCCAGCCGCTGCAACACCCCCAGTTGCCCCAGTCGCTCCAGAAACTCCCACGGAAAGCCAGAGGAGGCAGGCGCGACGATGAATTCGCCGGGCGCAACACGCCGGATGGTGTCTATCACCAAATGCGCCAGTTTCGCGTAATCTTCCACGTTGGGCTTCGGGCGCCAGAAAAAGATGTTTGGCTCGTTCCAGATTTCCCACAGGATGCCCTTGCCCGCGTATCGCTTCACCGCCGCTTCCACGTAGCGGGCAAACGCCGCGCGTCCCGCATCGGTGTGGGGTGCTAGCCCTGCGTCGTACAGCTCGTTGCCGTAGTCGAGGATGAACAGGATGCGGATGCCCCGTGCGGTCATATCGCGCACGAGGATATCGTATTGCGAGAAGTCGTAAACGCCCTTTTGCTTTTCGATCTCGTGCCAGAACAGGTCCATCCGTACAAAGCGGAACCCCCCATCCGCCAGCAGGTTCAGCTCACGCTCGCTCGCCTGCGTGAAATGGATGTTCACCCCGAAGGGCTGAGGTACCACCGGCTCGGGCACACCCTTCGGCGCCGCTGCGGAAAACGCGGTTATCAGTGCCAGCATACCAAACACACACCCCCGGAAACTTCTCATCGTCGCTTACCTCCCCGCGTGAGGATTCTTCGTACGCGGTCTGAGTCCTGCCGCCGACAAAAGGCACGTTATCCACAGTCCCTTGTGCTATCATCGGCTCATGTCCGCAGGGAAGGAAGTGCGGGAGGATTTGTTCAACGTTCATCTGGAAGCGTGACAACGGCAATTCACAGCGAAGGAGAAGAATAAACCATGCGGTATCCGCTAACAACAGACGACTGGCGAAGCCACTTCCAGCCAGATGGCACGCCCAAACCGCTCAATGACCCTGCCGACCCAACCGTCTGGCCGAATCGGTGGAGCAAAGCCAACTCGGATGCGTGGATTGTGCGCAACCACGACCGCATCCGGCAGATGCGACCGCGCGTGCTGCTCATCAACTTCTCGAATCAGGTGGAAGCCGAGAAACCCCTTCGGCTGGCACAACAGCTCATCGCCGCGATGCGCGAAGCCAGCCGCTACCATGGATACAAAGACCCGAACAGTCCACCCTTCCTGCAGTATTCCGTGTGGCGGTTTGTGGACCTGCGCGACCCCGACCGCAAGGAGAAAAACAGCCGCCGTTCACCCATCAAGCCTCACGTGCGCGAGCCGGACATCAACTGCGACTATGGCGGCTTCTTTTCCGAACCGTTTGCCGAATATATCGGCGTGCGTGACCCGAAAAACAAACGACGTTTCCTCCGGCTGGACGAGCTGGTAGACCGGGGCTACGTGCATGAGGTGTGGTTCACCGCCGCTGCCACGGGTGACTTCCGGTGTCTGGAATGCGTGGAACTGAAGCCGGTGTACGATGAACGCTTCCGTCGTATTCCGGGCAAATACGTGCAGGCGGGAAACGGCGGAGACCCCGACCAGAAGTGGACTGGCCGGTCAGTGCGCATCAACTGCATCAACCACGACCGGGGCATCGGTTGCGCGATGGAGAATCTGGGTCATTCGATGGAAGGACTGGCGCACAGCGGGGCGATTCCCTATTTCACCCGCTATTTCCACGAGTATGCGGGTTTTGACCTGGACAAGCGCTATAACCTGCCTTTTAACTCCTTCTACCCGCTGTGGGGGGAGGGCAAAGGTATCCGCTATCCCGACCCGCATACGGCGATAGTTACCGACGGCAAACAGACATGGAAGATCGAGAACTACGTGGCTGCCGGAGGTAACGTGCATTTCCCACCGAACGCCCGTCGCCATTACGACCTGAACAACACCGAACCTGTCATGTCGACCATCGAGGACTGGCGCATCGGCAGCGCGCCCGGAGGCAAGGACATTGCAAAACCATGGACGTGCGAAGTGCTGAAGCGCTATGCCGAACTTGCCCCCGACTGTATGGGCAGATGGCTGGTGTACTGGTGGCAGAACATGCCGGGGCTGAACAACCGCTCGAAGGACGATGATGGCAGGCCGATGAAGAACTGGTGGGTGTTCTGGTTCTATTGATAGTCGGGGCGGGCGCCTTCCGCACCTTCGAGTTCGAGTAGCGCGATCAGGATATCCAGAATACGCTGTGAAGCGCCCTGCTGCTCGCGCACCAGCGCCCGGGCGCGCCGCGCCACTTCCTTTCGCAAAGGTTCATTCTCCAGCAGTTCAGTCACCCGCTGAGCCAGTTCCCCGGCATCCTGTGCGACCCACGCCACACGGGTTTCTTTCGCCAGCGCAGCCACGTCACGGAAGTTGTTCATGTAGGGTCCGTGTACCACCGGCCTGCCGTGCGCCAGCGGTTGAAGCAGGTTCTGTCCCCCCAGCGGCACGAAGCTTCCGCCGATAATTGCCACGTCGCACACCGCGTAAACCTTCCCCAGCTCGCCGAAGGTGTCCAGCACGATTTGTTGCTGGGCGGTATCAGGGGTTCCCTGCGTGCGTCGCCATGGACGAAAACCCTGCTGTTGCAGGAGTTCCACAATCGCCTCCGCTCGTTCCACATGGCGAGGCGCCCACACGATGCAGAGGTTCGGGAAACGCTCACGCAACGTGCGGTAAGCGGTGGCGATAATCATCTCCTCCTCTGGTGCACGGCTGCTGCCAATCACCAGCACCGGCGCGCCTTCGGGAAGACCCAAATCCCGACGTAACGTGTCTGCCTGCACATCCTGCGCTCCGACCGCCGCCTGGTCAAACTTGGTGTTTCCGACCACATGCACGCGGTCCGGAAGCGCGCCGATAGCACAAAACCGCCTGGCGTCTTCTTCGGATTGCACACAGATAGCGTCCAGACAACGCAGCACCTGAGCGAAGAACCAGCGGAACCGCCTGTAGGTGGGCAGGCTTCGGTCGGAGATACGACCGTTCGCAATGAGCGTGCGTACCCCCCGGCGATACGCCATCGTCAGCAGGTTGGGCCAAAGCTCGGTCTCCATCACGATGAGCGCGTCGGGGCGCACCCGTCTCAGGGCACGCCCTACCGCAAAGGGAAGGTCTACCGGCAGGTAGCCCACCGCGTCCACCAGCTTGCCCAGTTGCTGACGCGCAGTGGCGTTGCCGGCAGGGGTGAGGGTGGTTAATAGCAGGTGATGCTGGGGAAGCCGTTCGCGAATCGCTTGCAGAAGCGGCAAAGCTGCCATGACCTCGCCTACGGATACCGCGTGCATCCATATCACCCTGCGTCCCTGCGGCGACGCAGGCAGTCCGCCCAGTCGCTGTCCCCAGCCCTCGCGCGATTTGCCCCTGACGATGATGCGCCACAGCAGGTATATCAGCCACAGCGGGGAGGTGAGGATGAGAAAGATGTTATACACGGCGTTGAACATGGCTCACACTCGCTTTTCCCGAACCATCTTTTCCGCCTGTTCCTCCAGTGCGTTGATGGCGTCCTCCACCTTCTGTCGCAGCTGCTCGAACTGCTGTTCGCTGATGCCCTCGGGCACGTCAATAGGTTCCCCAAAGATGAACACGCCACGCGCGAACGGCAGGGGTATCATATAGCGGTCCCACGTTGGCAACAGTTTGCACGGGTAAGCGGCGACGCCCGCCGGAATAATAGGGCACTTCGCCTTCTGGGCGATAAAAAGCGCACCGGGCTGTACCTGCCGACTGGGTCCGCGAGGGCCGTCGGGCGTGAACGCCAGAATACCCCCCTCTGCGACTCGCCGGGCGGCTTCCAGTGCCGCGCGGATGCCCCCTCGCCCTGTGGAACCCCGAATGATACGGAAGCCGAACCGCCGGAAAATATGGTTCTGAATCTCGCCATCTCGCGAGAGGGAGATAATCGCCCAGAACCCTCTGCCTTTGAACACGTTGGCAGGGATAAGACTGCGCCCGTGCCAGGTCACCAGCACCGCTCCGTTGCCTTCTTTCACCCGCTCCAGAACCTGCTCGAAATTGAGCACCTTCAGGCGCAGGCTCATGCCGATGGCGCGGGCGAGGCTCCAAACGACGAAACCCAGCAGCTTCGGGCGCAACTGCTGCCACCAGCCCGGTCTTTCGCTTCGCTTACTCACCTTGCGCTACCAGCTCCTGTGTGACCTGTTCGCCCATCTGTTTGCGGAACAGTCGGGCATAAACACCTCCTCGCGCCAGCAGCTCCAGATGCGTACCCTGCTCTACAATACGTCCATGCTCCAGCACCAGGATGTGGTCGGCGTTGACCACCGTACTCAGCCGGTGGGCGATAACCAGCGTGGTACGCCCACGCATCAGTTCCTCCAGCGCCTGCTGCACCAGCGCCTCGGAGGCGGTGTCCAGCGAGGAGGTCGCCTCGTCCAGAATCAGGATACGCGGGTTCTTCAAGATAGCGCGGGCGATGGCGATACGTTGCCGCTCTCCGCCAGACAGGCGCACCCCGCGCTCACCGACAAGTGTCTCGTATCCCTTTTCCAACCGCTGGATAAACTCGTGGGCGTGAGCGGCTTTTGCCGCCTCGATGACCTGTTCGTCGGTGGCGTCGGGGTCGGCGTAGGCGATGTTGTCGCGGATGGTGCCTGCGAACAGAAGGGTCTCCTGCGGTACGATACCAATCTGTTTGCGCAGGGAGGCTATCTGCACCGTACGGATGTCTATGCCATCGATGAGCACCCGTCCCGAGGTGGGGTCATAGAAGCGCGGGATGAGGTCGGCGAGGGTGCTCTTACCCGCACCGCTGTGTCCCACCACCGCCACCACGCTGCCCGGCTTCATCTCGAAGGAGACGTTATCCAGCACCAGACGCCCGCCGCGGTGATACGCGAAGCTCACTTCCTCGAAGCGAACATGCCCCACGATAGGCGGCATCGGCGGCGCGCCCGGCAGTTCCTGCACTTCGGGATGAACATCTAGCACCTCGCGATAGACGCGCTCCGCTGCTGCCAGCACCTGCTGGCGGGTCACGTTGATGCTGCCCAGTGTCTGCATGCTCTGAGCCACCAGGTTCAGCGTCAGCAGGAAACTGCCCAGACCGCCGAAGTCCAGCTCGCCCCGCACAATCAGATGCCCGCCGTACCACAGCACGAAGGCGATTCCACCCGCCCCAATGAGTTCAATCAGGGGGCGCAGCGCCGCGCTGGTGCGCACGCCGTCCATCATGGCGCGGTACGACAGGTAGTTACGCTCTTTGAAACGCTGGATTTCCCTCGGCTCGGTGGCAAAGGCTTTGATGGTGCGCACTCCGGCGATGGCTTCCTGCATCACCGCCGTCACGTCTTCCAGCCGCAGCTGTGCCTGCTGACCGATGTAGCGCATACGCCTTCCAATCGCACGGATAATGAGCGCCATCAACGGGACACCCACCAGTGCAATCAGCGACAGCTTCCACGAAATGACGAACAGCCATACCAGACCACCTATCAGCCCGATAGGTGCCGCCACCATATCTTTCAACAGGGTGCCGCCGTTGGAGATGGCGTTGATATCGTTGGTCAGCACCGACATCAGCGCACCGGTGCGGCGATGGGTAAAGTACGACAGCGACAGGCTCTGCAGGTGCTCATACACCCTCTCGCGCAGGCGCATGGTAAAGCGGTTGATAGCCAGCGAGAGGTAGTAGGTCTGCCCATAGGCGAAAACGAACTTAAGGAGGAACGCGCCGATAACGACAAGGCTCACGCGGTTGAGCTGGCTCACATCGTGGTGCAGTTGTGCGGCGTTGACCACATCACGGGTGAGCGCGAAGATGCGCAGGGTAATCATCTGCGCTCCTGCTGCGCATATCAAGCCGAGGATGATGTACTTCAGATGCGGCTTGAGGTCTCGCCACAACCTTCTCTGAAGTTGTTTGTCATCTCGGGTCGGCATGGTTCACTTCCAGACACTTCAGGAGCAGGTGCGCGGCACGGTCGGTCGCACCCGGCTCTCCCAGTACCGATTTTACCTCTTGCAGGGCTTCCCGTTGTAGGCGGTGCCCTTCGGTGCCCGGTAAAAGATTCAACGAGTGAGCAACGATGTTTTGCGGTGTCGCGGCGTGTTGCAGCAGCTCCGGACAAATACCTCGCTGGGCAATCAGGTTGGGCAAGCCGATGAAGGTGAGGTTCAGCGCCCGCTTACGGACATGGTATTCCAGCTCCATCAGGCGCGAAACGCGGTACAGGATAATCATGGGTGTGCCCAGTATCGCCGCCTCCAGCGTGGCCGTGCCCGAACAGCACCACAGCAAGTGGCTGTATGCCATCACGTCGTATGCCATTTCACGGGCGATTCGGCACGGCACGGCGCATCCGGCCAAGGCGTGCTGAACCTCTTCGTCCCGCACCGACGGCGCGAGCGCGAGAACGAACTGCGCTCCGGGCTTGCGTTCGGCGAGCAGTTCTGCCGCCCGGCGCATGATGGGCAGTAACAGGCGCACCTCCTGTCGACGGCTTCCGGGCAGTAGTCCCACACGCAGGCTTTCGGCGTTCAGGTGCAGCTTGTGGCAGAACTGTTCCTCGCTCAGCGAGGGTTTTACCCTGTCCAGCAGTGGATGTCCCACAAAATGCGCGTTTGCTCCTGCCTGCCTCAGCAGCGCGGCGGACCAGGGAAACGGTGTGACGATGCAATCGGTGCAGTGTGGAAGGTCGTTGCGCCTGGGCAGATACCTGCGCCATGAACCGGGCGGAAAGTAATAGAACACCTTGATCCCTCTTGCTTTTGCCCATTTCGCCAGCGGCACATTGAATGCGCCAAAATCCACCAGCACCATCAGGTCGGGCGGCTGCTGTGCCAGCCGACGCTTCAGGTTTTGCTGTGCCAGCCACAGCGCAGGTGCAACGCGCAACGCTTCCACCACCCCTACCGCGCCCCACCGACTGCTATCGTAAAGCAGCTGCACTCCCGCTTTCGCCATGAGTCGCCCGCCGACGCCCCAGAAGTGCGCGTTGGGCAGCCGCTCGCGCACCGTCTGCACCAGTGCGGCGCAACTGGCATCGCCGCTGGCTTCTCCCGCCACACAGAAAATGCTGACCGCTCTTTTCACCGCATACCGCGCGGGTCGTTGGCACGCCCACCAAATCCCTTACGGATACTGCGCAGGAAATCCAGCAGGTAATCGCGTTCGGGGCTGGGTTCCACCTCCTCCTCGATGGCTTCAATCGCCTGCGACATGTTGAGCTTCGAACGGTACAGCAGTTTGTATGCCTGCCTCAGTCCCGCTCGCACCGCAGGGGGAATGCCATGCCTGCGCAGCCCGATGGTGTTCAGGTCCAGCACCTCGGCAGGACGCCCGTCCACCATCATGAAGGGAGGAACGTCCTGCACCACTTTGGACATTCCACCCAGCATGGCCAGCTTTCCGATGCGGGTGTATTGATGTACGCCCACCATACCGCCGAAAACCACGTGGTCCTCGACGATGACGTGCCCGCTAATGCCTGCCTGATTGGCAATGATGATGCCATTACCCAGCTTGCAGTTGTGCCCGATATGCACGTAGCCCATAATCATGTTGTCGTCGCCGATGACAGTGGCTTCCTCTTCACCGGTAGCACGATGGATGGTGACGAACTCGCGGATGATGTTGCGGTCGCCGATGCGCAGGTAGCTGCGCTCTCCCTTGAACTTCGTGTCCTGCGGAGGACCACCCAGAATCGCACTGTGGAAGATGTGACAATATGAACCGATGGTCGTCCACTTCTCCACGACCACGTGTGATTCGAGAATAGTTCCTTCGCCGATATAGACATGTGCGCCAACGATGCTGTAAGGACCTATCTCTACGTCTGAAGCCAGTTCCGCCGTTGGGTGGATGATGGCGGTCGGATGAATCTTGGAATGCGCCATAGTCTGTATGCCCATCACTGATTGTTTCCTTCATCGAAGGTAGAGTTTTCCAGTGTTTGCTGTGCCTGGTTGCCGTTTTTGCGGCGTTCCACCAGCGCGAAAATCATCTCCGCTTCCGCCACCACCTGACCGTTCACGCGCCCGACCACGCGTACTTTGCCCGTGCTGCCGCGAAAACGCAGCACCTCTACCTCGGTGATGAGTGTATCACCCGGCACTACCGGCTTGCGGAAGCGCACTTTGTCGATACCTCCGATATAAGCGAGCTTGTGGCGATGTTCGGGCATGGAGAGCATCAACACGCCACCTACCTGAGCCATCGCTTCCACTACCAGCACACCCGGCATGATGGCCTGACCCGGAAAATGCCCGTTGAAGAACTCTTCATTGATGGTGACGTTTTTCAGCCCCACTGCCCGCTTGCCGGGCTCCAGCTCCAGAATACGGTCCACCAGCAGCAGTGGATAGCGGTGCGGCAGTATTTCGCGAACCGCTTCCACGTCCAGAACGCCATTTGGTCCTATCATCTTTCATTCCCCCTGTATCGTCTGTCTTAATGCAAGTGCAAAGGCGGTGTTGAGGGTATGACTGGGTTTGACCGCTACGAACAACGCCTCCACCTGCGCGCCCACCAGCCCAAGGTCACCGATAATGTCCAGCACCTTGTGTCTGAGCACCTCGTCTGGGAAGCGCAGGGACGTGCTGTAACGGTCGGGGAAAATCACCAGCGCGTTGTCCAGACTCCCCCCACGCGCTTTGCCGCGTGCCAGCAACGGCTGTACCTCTTCCCAGAAGCCGAAGGTGCGGGCAGGCGCTATCTCCTCCAGATAGTTTATCTTATCCAGAGGGAACCACGCTACCTGCGTACCTACCAGCGGATGGTCGTAATGCACCGTCGCAATGAGCAATCGCTCGGCGTGCGGCATTGCCCAGATTCCCCGGTCGCCAGCCATCACCGATACCGGGCGCGTCAGGTGGATGCGTTGTCGCTCTGCGCGCTGTTCGCGCAACCCCACCCGATAGAAACACTCCGCCCAGGGCTTTGCACTGCCGTCCAAAACCGGTATTTCCTCTCCGTCCACATCGATGTATGCGTTGTCTATCCCCACACCTGCCATCGCAGAGAGCAGATGCTCCACCGTCATCACGCGCGCACCGTCCACACCCAGAGTGGTGCACCTGTCTGTAGACACCACGTACTCCGCCAGCGCGGGGATCTGTTGTCCGCTCACGTGAAAAACGATGCCCACGTTCTCGTCTGCAGGTCGCACCGTTACCCGGCACGGCTTGCCTGTGTGCACGCCAATCCCTTCCACACACACCGGTTCCTGCAGCGTGCACTGCCTATTCATTTCTGTCCTCCGACGACGAACCCAGCTGTCGCTCCAGCTCCCTGACCCTTTCGAACAGCTCGGGTAACCGGCTGGCGTATGCCATCAGGCGCAGTTGTTTCGCGTGTTCGCGGGCGGGGCTGCCAAAATAACGCTGACCACCGGGCAGGTTGCCTGCGACGCCAGACTGCGCCGCCACGATAGCTCCGTCACCAATACTCACGTGGTCCGTAACGCCTACCTGCCCCGCCAGCACCACGTACCGCCCCAGCTGCGAACTGCCCGCGATGCCCACCTGCGCTACTAAAAGGCAATTCTCTCCAACCTGCACATTGTGCGCGATATGAACCAAATTGTCGATCTTCGTGCCCGAGCCAATGCGGGTCACGCCTGTTTTCGCGCGGTCAATACACACGTTCGCGCCGATCTCCACGTCGTCACCAACCTCCACCGTGCCGATGTGCGGTACCTTGTGGTGTACGCCATCCACCGTGACGTAACCAAAACCGTCTGCGCCGATAACGGCGCCCGAATGCACGATTACCCGATTGCCCAGTTTGACACCGTGCATCAGCGTCACATTCGGATACAGTATACACTGCTCTCCTATCTGCACGTCCCGCCCGATGTAGCACAGCGGATACAGCACGCTACCCTGACCAATGCGCGCCCCCGCCTCGATCACGCACCCTGCGCCGATGGCTACATCCTCGGCGAGGTCGGCGTCCGGAGAGATGACGGCGTTCAGGTCGATACCTTGCGGATGCTGCGGCTCGGGAGCGAAGATGCGGAGCGCCTCCAGAAACGCCTGCCGGGGCGATGCAACGCGCAGAAGGGGCTTACCGATGGAAGGCGCGTCCTGCCATACGATGACCGCCGAAGCCGGGCAGTGTTCCGCCAGTCGCAGATAGCGGGGCGACTCCGCAAACACCACATCCCCCTCCTGTGCGAACTCGATGGAGGAAATTCCGGTGATGAGCGTGTTTGCATCACCCTCCACCTGTGCGTTCAGACGCTGTGCCAGTGCTTGCACTGTTAGCTTCATGGGAAGTTACCTGCCATCTCCTGAGCGATTTGCGCTGTCACATCCGGTATCCCCGGTTGCGCCTGCCAGACAGGTTTCCAGCGATGTCGGCGGCATATCGCCTCCACCCTCCGTTTGACATCCCGTTCTATCAGCAAGCAGACGTCCTCGCGGGTGAACACTGGTGCGGAAGGGGGCAATATGGCACGAGATTGCCCGACCGGCGTGTTCAGGGTGGTTTGCGGGAAAACGACCGGCTTTGCGGTATCGGCAAAAGCACGTATCTGCACACTGGCGCGCAGTTGCTCCGCCTGTAAGCGTTTTGCGCTCCTCTGCCGCAGTTCCTCCCGTTTGCGCTCGTACTCCCGCTCAATGGCTTCTTCGCGCTCACGGATGCGCCGGGCAGTCTCTTCCTCGATGGTTGCCAGCCTGCGCTGAAGCGACTCTGAAAGGTGCAGCTGCTGCGCTTCCACCTCTTGCAGACGAGATGCCAGCGCATCGCGCTGATCGGGGCGGATGCGAACCAGCCGCTGCAACACCAGCCGCCTGATTTCGGCGTCCGCCTGCGGCAGATGGTGTTGACGCAGTGCCTCGGATATCTGCTGTTCCGCCTGCAGCAGCAGTTGCTGGCGTGCCAGTTCTACCTCCGTGTGTTGCTCCGCTTCCAGCTGTGCCAGCTCCTCCTGAAGCAGACGCGCCTCCATCTGTCGCAGGCGAGCATCCAGTGCCTGTTGCTGCTGGGCAGAGGTCTGTGCAATGCGCTGACGCCTGCGCTCCGATTCCGGCGTCTGCAAAGGGTGCAACGTTGTCTCCGGCAATGAAAAGTGCGCTGGAAACCTCTGGACCGTCATCGCATGGGATGGCTGGAAGTTCCGCCCAATTTGTTGTGATTCCCAGAGAGGATGGTATATGCACAGGGCTTGCCACTGAATGTAAACCATCTTTTGTGGTGGAATTCTGGCACAACCGCCCAGGCAGACTCCAGCCACCAGTGCTAACACGAGCACGATAGCCAGCCGGTTATTTCCTGTTAAGTCGCCTGATGACATCGGTGGTGATGTCGTTGGAAGCATAGAGCACCTGTGTGCTGTCGAAGACGACCACCAGTTTCTTCTCCTGGGCAACCGCCGCCACCGCTTTGCGGATATCCTGCAGCATCTGGTTAATCATCTCATCGCGCCGCGCGTTGAGCTGCTGCTCAAACTGGTCCTGCAGCTGCATCAACGCCTCTCGGTTGCGGTTTTCGATAGCGGTGAGCTGATTGATGCGCTGCGTATCCTGTTCGGTAGGCGGGTTCTTCTGGCGCAACTGCGAGAGCTCCTCATTCAGCTGCCGCGATTTCTGCTCTATCTGCTGCATACGCTGTTTCTGCTGCTCTGTCGGGTTGGTGATGCTTGCCAGATTCTCGTATTCGCTGAGTTCGGCTTCTTCCAGCAAGAGATTGTTGGCACGCCATTGCAGTTTGGCGCGCATCTGGTCTCGCATCTGCTGCAGCTGCGCTTCGAGCGCTTTACGCTGGTCGTATTCGTCAACCACGCGCTTCAGGTCTACCATCCCAAACGCCCCGGTACCCTGCGCCCACGCGCCTGTACTCAGGATGGCGATACCTGCGATGGCTATCAGCAGGCTGAAGGTTCGTTTCATCAGATGTTCCTCCTCTTGTTCTCCTCGGATGATGCCTCAGAATATATTGCCGATGCTAAAGTGGGTGCGTGCGCCTTCGCTGCCGAAGCCGTAGTCCAGGCGCAACGGACCGATAGGCGTGCGCACGCGGATACCGATACCAGCACCCACCTGCGGCTTGAAGCTGGAATGCTGAGTAAAGTCGTTAATCGTGCCGTAGCGTCCGCCCCAGGCATGGCCCGCATCCACGAAAACCACACCTACCAGGTTCTGCGCCAGCGGGGCACGATACTCTACGCTCAACAGCGCCACATTGTCACCCCAGAAGCGGTCTTCCGGATAACCGCGCAGAGTCTCGGCGCCTCCCAGGAAGAACTGCTCGAAGAAGGGCAGTTTGCCGAACGCCCTGCCGGCGTACAGTCGCACCGCGAAAACGTGTCGCTTATCGGCAAGGGCGCGCCGGCGTCCTTGCGGCGAGAAGTAGCGCCTCAGGTCTATCGAAACCTTGTTGAAGTTCGCCTTGCCCACAAACCCGCCCGAGATAGCGGTACCGATGTCCTTCAGGTCTGCCAGGGCGGTCTCAATGGCAAACGAGTCGAAGCCGCCTGAAGCGGGGTCGAAGTCCACATCGCGCGTGTTGTGCGTCAGGCGCAACGACAGTGCGCTGACGGTGCCATCTTGCTTGATGAACACCTCGCTGGGCAACACGGCGGGGTTGTTGGTGCGCACCGACTCGGTGCGCAAGCCGATGAAAGCGCGCGTGGTCTCCGACAGCGGGCGGCTCAAGGTCAGGATACCGCCTTTGCGCCGCTCGTCGTAGCGGTCTTCATCCCCGATGGTGCCGGGGTCAGAAGTAAACAGCCCCCGACTGAACCGGTAGAGGGTTTTATCGAAGACGCTGATGGACAACGAGGTATTGCGGCTGTCCAGCCAGGGCTCGGCGAAGTTTATCTCGTAGTTGTTGGCGTTGGCGGGTCCTCCGCGCTCGAGACGTACGCTCACCGTTTGCCCGACGCCGCGGAAGTTCGTTTCGTACATCTCGAGGAAGCCCACCAGCTGCTGGCGGTTGTTATAGGCGGCACCGATGGAAAACAAACCGGTGCGCCGTTCCACGACGTTGATCGTGACGATGACCTTACTCAGGTCGGAGCCGATTTCCGCTTTGTAGCTGATGTCCTCGAACAGCTCGGTGTTGTATACCCTCTGCAGGTCCTTCTGGATTTGCTCGAGGTTATACAGCGCACCCGGACGGGTATAGCGCATTTCGCGAAGCACCACCCGCTCGCGCGTCTTGCGCAGCCCGGTGACCTTCACCGCCTCGACGGTGACCTCTTTCAGAGGCAGATTCAGAATGGTGGGGTCATCTCGGTCGGGACCGACAGTGTCGGGGTCCACGTTCACCAGATACCCCTTCTGCATGTAGAGCCGGGTAATCGCCTCGATATCGGCGGCGAGGTCGTTGTGGTTGAGCAGTCTGCCCGGCTGAGTGCGCATCAGCTGGAGTATCTGGTCGGTGGGGAAGACGGTATTGCCGGTAATGCGTATCTGGCTGATGCGCGGATATTCCTGAACTTCATAAATGATGCGAATGCCCTGCGGGGTGGTTTCCGTGCGGGGAATCACATCGCTGAAAAAGCCCATATCACGCAGCGCCGCACGGTCCTTACTGAGCAACGACTGGTCGAAATCCATGCCCGGCTTGGCGGAGATTTTCGCCAGTATGGCTTCCTGCGGCACGTTGACATTACCACGAACGACTATTTCGGCGATGCGCTGAGCATGGACAGCACTGGCAATCGCCCATATCATGATACAGAAAGTGAGTCGCAGTGCTTTCATGGTCGAACCGATGCTTCCTCCTTCGGCAAAGCCCTATCCTCTGTAGTAAGGCTCCAGTTTCCTGCGCAAAAGCGCTCTTGCACGCGAGATGCGTGTTTTCACGGTGTCCAGCGGTAAGCCGGTCACCTCCGCAATCTGCTCGTAACTCATCCCCTCCAGGTCGCGCAACACAGCGAACGCACGGTAACGTGGCGGCAGCGAATGCACCGCCTGCTGAACCCGCTGGATGAGTTCCTCTTTTTCCAGCATCTGTAAAGCCGATGGCGACGGGTCTGGCAACTGCGTGAACAGGCTTTCACCATCCGCCTCCACCGGTTCATCCAGCGAGCGGCTTACAAACTCCTGCTCGCGTCGGAGCCTTCGCAGGTACGAGCGGTACTCATTAATGGCGATCCGGTACAGCCACGTGTAAACACTCGCCTCACCGCGAAATCGCCCGAACGCCTCGTACGCTTTCACGAACGTATCCTGCGTTAAATCCGCCGCAAGATGCGTATCTGTCACCATATGACAGAACAGATTATAGATACGAGCATAATACGCATCCACAACCTCTGTGAAGCGGCGACGGCGCTCATCTTTGTGATCATCCAATGTCATGGCTCTCTCGCGGAAATGCCTCTCACATTGCGCCGCCCTCGTTGCTGTAGTCTTTCACTTTAGAAGCGGAAACTTCCTTCTACCCCCCACAGCCTCTGCTGCTTCTCATCTACCGAAAAGCTCAGCAGAAGACGGCGCGATAACCGTGTCCATTCCGGCAATTCGTATAATATCTTCACGAGATAACGGTCTTGCTGCGTGGAAACCGTTCGCCAGTAACTCAGACTGAAACCATCCCACAAGCGTTTCACTAAAGTCACGGTCACCGGCTGATACCTGTCGTACTCGATACGGAACTCGCGAAGTTGAAGGGCCTCCTCGATGCCGCGCTCCAGCGGCGAGAATATCTGCGGGACGTAAGCGGAGGTGAAGAGGTTCACGACCTCGCGCTGCAACACCTGCTCCACATTGCGCCCGGTCAGCAGCTCTTCGAGGGTACCCACGCCCAGCGCACGCGCAATCTGCTGGGTAGACAGCTCCGGCGGGTCGGAACGAAACTCGGTTCGCGGTCCTTCCGGCGAGGTAATTGCCCCGCTCACGAGCACCGTTATCTCGTAGCGACGCATCCCTCCCGCCGGCGAAGCCATACTGAGGCTGGTCTTTGCCTGCACGTCCACGCCTACCCGAAACGGGTTATCGCCCGGAACGGGATAATCCAGCACAATACTGCCGCCGCGCTCCAGGCGGAAGCGGGCAGTGGGGAAGTAGGCATATCCGCGCTCCAGACCCAGTTGCCCATGAACCACCGGCTGCTGTAGCGTGCCACCCAGTACAATGTCGCCGGACGCCTGCGCGGACAGTCGGGGACTGTTTAACCACATCGCCTCGCCGACGCGCAGCACCACGTTGTTGAAGCGGGGATTCACGGGCAAAGGACGTGTTTCCGCTTTCTGCTCGGGAAAGCTGGCTGGCAGGGTGAACACTCCCCCACTGGCAGTCATCATGCCTTCTACTTGCGGGCTTTCCGCACTGCCTGTTACTCTCAGGTCGCCGTCCAGAAAAGTGCGTATCTGCTCCCCGTACTGCCCGGACAGGTTGCGTTCCTCCAGCCAGAACCTCTCGAAACGCACGCGGGCGTCAATGGACTCGCCCCCCTGCGCGCCGAATCTTATCGCACCGGAACCGACGATACGCCCGCCGCGTGGGCTATCGCCCACAGCCGTCAAATCCGCTACCCGAACCGTCTCGTTCTCCAGTTGAACCAGCGCACGTACGTCTCGCAATCCTGTTGCCAGTGTTCCCGCGCGCAACGAATCCGCACTCAACTGCATCTCACCGGAGAGCCTTGGCGCGGCTCTCGTGCCAGCCAGATTCGCCCTGAGCGACCACTGCCCTGTTGCTTGGGTCACCTTCACCGAGGGGAAGTAAGCCAGCAACGCGCTCAACGGCTGAGGAGCTGCCTCCACGTGGAGGTCTACCGGTTCATTGTCGGGTATTTCCATGGGTTTCCAGTGGAAGGGCAGGCTACCCCAGATGCGCAGCTGTCCATCGGGCTGTGCCAGCACGACTTCCGATATGTCTATCTTTCCTTCAGAAAGCTGAACTTTACCTGTTAACACACGCTGGGCGCGCACCGCCCCAAACTGGGGCTCCCTGAGGGCGAGCGTCAGCACCAGGTTGGGGGAGTCGCTCCTGCCAGCTGCCTCGAGAGCTGCCATCTCCAGCTTACCCCGTATCTCGGTCGCCTGCGGTATCCAACGCTGGAACCAGGCAAGGTCTACATTGTAAGCCTCTGCGCTGAGATTCAGGCTGCCGTCGGAACGGTAGATGCCCGATGCGGTCACGCGGTGCTCGCCGTTTGCCAGCACACCGTTTTGCAGGTACCACGAGCCGTCGGCTTCACGGCGCAGGTTTGCCTGCAGCGTGCCCAGCGCACGCCCATCTATCTCGATATCCGCCATCCGTACCGAGGCTTCCGCGTTCAGGCTTTCGCCCTCTCCCCACAAACGGAAGGGCACCTTGGCTGTGCCGGTGATGCGCCCCAGCTCCCGCAGCACCTCGCCCACACGAGATGCTTTCTGGTGCAGCCACACGCTATCCAACGCCCGCTGGCTCAGCTGCTCCAGCGAGGAGATAGACAGTGTTCCCTCGGCGTCTACCGCGCGCGGGGATTGGGCAAAGCGAAGATAACGGAGCGTGACCTCCGCCTCCGGGCTGACGAGGTTCACATTGCGGACGCTCAGCCCCTCCTTGCTCCACTCCACCTCAGCGTTGCCGCTGTTCAACCTCAGCGCATCCCATGTGGCGTCTGTGGTCAACAGTTCGGCACGAAACTGAGGCTCGCGCTCTGTGCCGGAGAGGACACCTCGCATCGATACCTGTCCGCCAATATCTTGAGGCGCATCTTCGGGCAACAGCGGACGCACCTGAGCCAGAGGCAGACGGTCTCCCTCCACGCGGAACGATAGCCTGCCTTCGCTATCCCGCTCTCCCTCGCCTTTCAAAACGCCGTCACCCAGCCGGGCTGAGACAGTATCCACCTTCAGCACACCGTCTTCGTAGCGAAGGGAGCCTTTGAAGTCGGTCAGGCTCCAGTGCTGAACCTGCACGGCAGGCGCACTCCATGTGATGTCGGCGTAGGGGGAGCGCAGGCTGCCTGCGACGTGAAAGAACACCCTGCCGATAGCCTGAACGGGCGGAAGGCTTTCGCTCTCCGCTGGTTCACGCAAAGCCTGCAGCACCTGCTCGGCATCCACGTTGTTCGCCACACCGTCTACGATTATCCGCGCTTTTTCGGTATCCAGCGGCTGTTGCAGTTCTGCCTGCCAGCTCACTTCCATCGGTGGGCGGCGCAGGATGCCACCCTCCACGCGCACTCGCTGTGGAGACGCCTCCACTCGCGCGACAAGATAGTCCACGTCCCAGCGACGCCACTGCAGCTCCGTGGCTTCGACGACACCCCGAAAAGTCGGCTCGCGGAACGTGCCCCCCAGTTCGCCCCGTGCATAAACCCATGCGGAGGGAACATCGCCTTCGTGTTCCAGCCTGGGGGCGAGACGTTCTACCCACGGCGCCAGCAGCAGTTCATCGGCACGCACACGCAGAGCCAGCCTTTTTCCAACGAGGTCTACCTGTCCCGACACATACGCCGACCCCGTCCAGTCTTCCAGCACCGCGCCGTCGATGTGTAACGTTCCGGGCATCCAGCGCAGTCTTGCCTGCACCTGCTCACACCGCCAGAGTTTGCCTGCCAGTCGTTCGCCCCACAGGTTCGCCACGATGCGCGGCTTCTGCACGCTGCCGTGAGCCAGCCCCTCGCCACGTACCACACCTCGCACGTCCTCCGGCAGAAACGGATGCAGACGGGAGAGGTTGATGCCATCCGCCCGCCATCGCGCGGCAAAGTTCCACCCGTTCTGTTTCCACAAAAACGCCTGTCCCCGAACGTCGCCTCCCGCAGCGCGCAAAGCGACCTCCGGCAGCAGCACGTATTTTGGATTCAGCATAACTTTTGCGCTCCATTTTTGCACATTTATCTTCTGAACGCTGGCTCTTTCGGTGCGCACACTGCCCTGGATGTGCGGTTGTGACGGCGTTCCCTGTACGGTCAGGCTGGCGTTTACCGGCGCCTTCAGTACCACCTGCGGCGCATAACGGCGCAACCAGGGTTGCAGCTCGCGCGGCGGTATCTGGCGGGCATCGATGGACAGGTGCATGGTGGGCTCAGGCTGCCACTGTATCGTTCCGGAGGCAAGCACCTGACCCGTGCCTGCGCTCGCGCTGGCACGCCATGTGGCTACACCCGTGCGGACATCGCCCGAGCCGTGGATATTGGCAAGGGAAAGAGTGCCCTGCGGCAGCCGCCACCGTGCCTGTGTTGCCTTCACCGTAGTGGTGGCGCTGTAGTGGATGCGCTTCTGCGCATCGGTATACACCCACACCCTACCTGTCACGCGGGCGTCACCCGGTTCGACTGCGGGCAGGCGCACATAACGCATCAGCGACGACACGGGCACATCGGAGGCGTCCACGCGCAGGCGCAACTGCCTGTCTACCACCCAGCCATCCACTCGCGCCTGAAAGCTGGGGATTGCCTCGCCGTGTGTGAAGTGAAAAGCGGTGACACCGACATCGGAGCGTATCTGCCCGTTCACCTGCCGCAAGGCAGCCTGCACCAGGGGGCGCGCTTTGCGGTCCTCAAAATAGAGCGTGGCATCGGTGATGCGCACCCTCCAGAAAACATCCGCAGGAGGACGGCGGCGCCTGGGTATGAGAGGAGAGAAGTTCCAGCGCCCATCGGGCAGGCGCACCACACGTGCGATGGGATGGGTGACCTCAATCTGGGGCTGACGCGAGAACAGCTGGCTAACGGATACCTCGCGCGCCGCGACCAGAGGTTTCTGCGGAGAAAAAGGGTCACCCAGAAAGACATTCCGCGCGATGACCCTGACCCGAGGAAGGTCGGTTACGATTTCCCCGACCAGAATGGGTATCCGCCACTGCTCCTGCGCCCAGTTGATGCCCGCCTCTATCGCCTGTTGCTGGAAGCCCGGCGCCGCCTGCCAGAGGTAAAAGGCACAAACAGAACATATCCATACCAGCGGCGCGACCACCACCAGCCAGGCGATATAGCGGCAGGAACGAGGGCAGGTCAACGCACTTCCACACTCCCCTGCGCAGCATCTATCTGCGCCAGACGCTCTGCCATCACCTTGCGGGAGAACGCCTCGGCATTGTATGAACTGCGCACGAAAGGCGCGGAGGCAACGAACAGAAAGCCCATCTCCTCGCCGATGCGCCGGTACTCGGCGAATACGCTGGGATGCACGTACTCCACCACCGGCAGGTGCTTCATCGTGGGGCGCAGATATTGACCGATGGTCAGGCAATCCACCCCGGCGTCGCGCAGGTCGCGCATGGTCTGTATCACTTCCTCTCTCGTCTCACCAAGACCTACCATCAGCCCCGACTTGGTGTAGATTCCGGGCTTCGTGCGCTTGACGTAGTACAGCAGGTCTATGGAGCGCCAGTACTTCGCCTGCGGACGCACCACGTGCTGCAGACGCTCTACCGTCTCCACGTTGTGGTTGTAGATGTCCGGTTCGGCGTCGGCAACCGTTTTGATGCACCAGCGGATGCCCTTGAAGTCTGGCGTCAGCACCTCGACGATGGCACCTGGTATCTCCTGGCGCACCGCGCGGATGGTGGCGGCGAACTGTTCCGCACCGCCGTCCTGCAGGTCGTCGCGCGCCACGGAGGTGATGACCACGTGCTTCAATCCCAGATGTTTTGCCGCGAGCGCGACGCGCCGGGGCTCCAGCGGGTCAACCATCTCGCCGCGCCCCGTTTTTATAGCGCAGAAACCGCAAGCGCGCGTGCATACATCGCCCAGTATCATGAAGGTAGCGGTGCGCTTGCTCCAGCATTCGGTGAGGTTGGGACAGCGCGCGCTTTCGCACACCGTGTGCAGCTGCAGCCCTTTGACGAGACTGTTCACTTCCTGTATTTGCCCGGGGCGAGGGGCGCGTATGGTTAACCACTCGGGTAGTTTTCGATTCATGTTGTGTTCCTTTGCTCCGGGAAGTGTGCCAGTAGAATTATATCATTCTGGGGCAGGGTGTGTAAAGGAGGAGCAGGGGACTCTCACCGCAGAGGACGCGAAGGGGACAGAGAGAGGCAGCACGTTCCCTTTGTCCTCTGCGGCAAGGGAATTATTCTTTAAGCAGCTTGCTGGAGGAACTGCTGTTCGATATAGCCCTTGACTCGCTGCCACTCTGCAAAGAGAGACCGCACTGCGCCAGAGGCATCACCCGTGCGCTGTTCCTTACCCGCCTGCTCTACGGCGAAGGCAATCTCGGCGAAGGCGCGTGCACCCACCGACCTTGCGCTGCCCTTAATGGTATGTGCGGCGCGTGCCAGAGCTTCGCTATCACCTGCGTTCAAAGCCTGTTCCACCTGGCTGAGCAGAGGAGGAATAGTGCGCAGGAACTCCTGCAGGAGCTCTGTCGTAAACTCCTCGTCCCCGCCGGTCATCTCGTTGAGAAAGGCGTGGTCTATCGGCGGCAACTCCGCCGCCTCTCCAGACAAATCGGAAACCTTCCATTTCTCAAGCATCCCTTGCAAAACCTCCAACTTGACTGGTTTACTCAAGTAGTCGTCCATACCCGACGTGAGGCATCGTTCCACGTCTTCCTTCATGGCGCTGTTTCTCCGTTTAGGCTATCTTTCGAATTATCGGCAAAGCGGCACCGTACCGCAAGGGTATTCGAAGTCCATCACCCCTCGCCCACAGCGTGGGAGAGGGGCACGGGGTGAGGGCTACTCTTCACCCACCAGACCGAAGTTCTTGACCAGCACACCAAAGTCGAAGAGGCTGACTTCCTCATCGCCGTCGAGGTCCGCATTGGGGTTCCAGTTGCCGTCGCCTGGCATGGAGCCAAACGCTGCCACCAGCTCCCCGAAGTCGAACAGCGTGACCTCGTTGTCCCCGTCGACGTCGCCGTTGGTCAGCGAGACGTCCACTCCGGTCACCTCGGCATCCTCGACGGTAACGCCCGGCACCACTACCCTCAGCCAGTGACTGGCTTTGAAGGCGAGGTCGTACGTGCCCGGTAGCACGGCGGGGATGGAGTAGTTGCCGCTCGCGTCGAGGTTCACCGTTGCCGTGCGCACCACGTTGCCGTTCTGGCGCAGCTCCACCGTGACAGGCACCTGGGTCACGTCCCCGCCGAAGTCGCGCAGTTCGATGTTACCGGAAATCGGCCACACCGCCACCTGCTCGAAATCATCGAGGTAAATCAGATAAGGGCCTTGGGCACCTGCCTCCACCGGCGTGAAGGAGATGTTCTCCAGAGTACCGCGAGGCACGTCCAGCACACCGTTCGCTGTGCCACCCGCAAAGGGCAGCACCGGTTCCACGGGAATGTTAAATACCACCTCCACCCACCGGTCTTTGGCGGTAATCAGCTTGCCAATGGGGCGCACATTGCCTGGGTCTAAGCTCGTGGCGCCAATCCACTCGATGCCGCCACTGATGCCACCGTTTCCACCGATAGGCACGGTGGTATTGGTCTCGCGCACACCCAGCGTGACGTACACGTCCGGGGTTCCGCTCGCCACGTAAATCTTGAAGCGGAGCGCGTGCGCGAAATCGAGCGCAGGGTTCGGCAGGTTGGCGGTGTTGAAGGTGGTCAATCGCAACCACGCGGCTGGTCGGTCTGCGACGAACTGCCAGTTCACCCGCAGCGATTTGGTGCCGCTGTACGCCCGGTCGGTCACCACTTGCGTGGTGTTGACTGAACCGTCAATAAAGCTGCCAGTGGAACCCGAGAAGCTGGGCTGGCGGAACATCACCGAACCGTTTGAGGACGGTGCGGGGAACGCCTCGAAATCGGTGATGGGGAACGTCTGCGCAGCGACTGATGCTGAAAGTAGCCCAAGTAGCAGAGGTACTCCCAGCCCTTTGACGAGTCTCATACCTTCCTTCCTCCTCTCGCAGGCTTTGTGAAATAGATAACCGTTCATATTGTAGCACCGGCGCACAAGAAAAGCAATACCGAATGAGACCTGCACGTTTACAGTACGGTTGTCGACCTGCGCAAACCCCTCAGAGTGCGGCTACATTTCCGGCAGGATTGCGCCTTTCGCGCGGTGAACCTGTCCCGTGCAGGGAGGGAGAGACACCGATGAAGCGTCTGGAAGGTAAAACCGCTGTCGTGACCGGAGCCGCACAGGGACTGGGCGAGGCTATCGCCGTTCGCCTCGCCCGCGAGGGATGCACCGGCGTGACTCTGGCGGACCTGCAGGTGGAGAAAGCGCAGGGCGTCGCACAGCATATCGAGTCCGAGTTCCCCTGGTGCAAAACGCTGGTGGTGAAATGCGACGTGACCAGCGAAGCCGATGTGACCGAGATGGTGCAGCGCCATGTGCAGGCGTTCGGCAAGCTGGACATCATGGTCGCCAACGCGGGCATCCTGATTGCGCACGACATCACCGAGTTTCCTGCCGAGCAGTGGAAAAAGGTGGTGGACGTGAACCTGTACGGTTACTTCCTGTGCGCACGCGAGGCGGCGAAGGTGATGGTGCAGCAGAAGAGCGGCGTCATCATCCAGATCAACTCCAAGTCGGGCAAGAAGGGTTCGTTCCGCAATAGCGCGTATGCGGCCAGCAAGTTCGGGGGCATCGGCTTGACGCAGAGCATTGCGCTGGACCTTGCGCCTTACGGCGTGCGGGTCAACGCCATCTGCCCGGGCAACCTCCTGGATTCTCCCCTGTGGCGCGATAGCCTGTATGAGCAGTACGCCCGCAAGTGGGGGTTGACGGTGGAGCAGGTGCGGCGCAAGTACGAGGACCAGGTTCCTCTGGGACGCGGCTGCACTTACGATGACGTGACGAACCTGCTGGTGTTCCTCGCCTCGGATGAGGCGAGTTACATCACCGGCGAGGCATACAGCGTCACTGGCGGGCAGCTGTAAGAGACAGGATGCTGCGGAGGGTCGCGCTTCATCGCGACCCTCCGGATCGCCTCCCCTCCGTTACTATTGCGGCGTTGCTTCCTCGCCGGGAACGACGACCTCGCAACCGTTTTCCCGCAAATTGTCTGCCACGAGGTTCAGAAAGGCGGCATACACCTGCACTTTGCTCAGCAACAGGTCTACGTCCTCGTTCTGCCAGAACTCACCGTCATCCTGCACGCACAGCCGCAGAAACGGAAAGCGTTTTTTCACCAGCCGGAACAGCCACACATGGCGCAGGTGACACTGCACGAAGTGCGCCTCGGACACGCTATACGCTCCGTGCTCGTTCGGGTCTGCAAAAGCGGACCACGTGTGGGCATACGACGGCTCGATGAGCGCAGCCTCTCGAGGGTAGCGGGCAAAGGCGAAGTAGACCGGACCGCATCCCCTGCCGCACGTCGCATAAAAGCCGATGAGGCGGTTGGGATATACCTCGTAACCTTCGGGAAGTAGCGGACTCTCCTACCGCGCCCCTGTTGCCCGCAGGATGCATCTGTCCGCAATCTCCGCAATCTGGCGTATTCGCTCGTCCACGACGTCTAGCCTCGATGCACTGGCACGCCCGGGCTCCGACTCTTCCAGTTCAGCGACCGCATAGACCAGCTCCATCGCGTCACGGACGGCGTGGGCGTCCACGTCGAAGCCACCTCAAAGCCCAGCCACTGCGCTAGCTCGTGACCGTAATCGGCCACGCACCGGGCGGTTTCGGGGCGGAAGTGACCGGGCAGGGACATATTGGCTGCGAATTCGAAGGGCATCGTTTCGGACCTCCTTTGATGATTGTCAAGGTGCCACCGCGCAGAGGCACAAAAAGACCCCCCTGCGGTGTGCCATTTGCGCCGCGGTTGGGCGTCATTCGAGGTCCGTCACGACTGTTGGATAGGCTTCTCCCTCCGAATCGGTGTGATGGTGAGCCTACAGGCTCTCGCTGAGCCTATAAATTGTCATCCTGTAAATTGTCATTCTGAGCGAAGCGAAGAATCTCTGAAATGCCTCGCCCTGAAGAAGCACCTGATATAGACGACGGGACTTGCCAAAAGGTTTCAATTACCCCAAAACCAAAGCCGCCGGAGGCTTCTCCGGCGGCAACTGCGTTGTCGGGGTCACGTTCCCGCTAGCGTTTGCGCCAGCGTGCCGCCAGCGGCGCAGCCAGCCCCATGCCGAACAGAATCAACGTCGCCGGCTCGGGGATGACGCCCAGCTTGGCGGACTGCCCTCCCGGAGTTCCCTGCACGTGCAACAGGGCATAGTCTCGTTTCGTCGGGTCACCCAAAGGGTGGGAGAGGGCTTTGAAGTGCCCTGGCGTCAGCCCAGTTCCCGTGAGCTTCCACTCAAGAGACTCCCCGCCGATGAGTCGGTCCGGCGGCGGAGCGGTATCAAACTCAATTTTGACGTCGTAGCGGCTACCTGCGTCGGTAACATTGTTCGAGCCACTGGTGACACCGGTGATACTGCCGCCACCCGACACAGACGACGGTACCAGACTTACCGATACGAACGGCTCCACGTTCAGCAGCAGATAGTCTGCGAACGGGGTTTTGCCATCGGGCGAATTCCACAACAGTTTGAGAGTGAGCTTCACCACGTCTGTACTGTCGTGCTCGATTTTGAGATTCGCCCACGGCGCGGGGTCGCTGGGTGGAGTGCCGCTAATCACGCGGATGAAGTTGAACTCCACCGGTTGGATTACCGCTGCATGGGATGGCCGTGCGCTGAACACGAATGTCGCGGTCAGGAGGCATAGCGCCCCCAGCAGGACAAAGCGTCTTGCAAACATCACATTGCGCCTCCTTTTGTCATGGGGTATCACGCGCTGCCGAAGCTGAACACCGCTGCACAAAGCTCCTGATGTCAATCGCACCGCGCCTTCAATAATTATAGACGCAAAATACGTGCCGTACACGCGGTTTTTGGGGGATTCGGCGAAAAATTTTCGAATATTTTTCCGGACGCGCCGGATAGAGTGTCTGATAAACCGCCCCGGCGCTTGCCTCAGCGGCTGCCGAGATATTCTTCCCGTCACCCTGAACGGATAACGAAGCATCCCCGCTGGCTACAGAAGGTGTTTGCAGATTCTTTGCCAGCGCTCAGAACGACAGTGCCCGCATCACCAGCCCGCTGAGCAACTTGGGGTAAAAGTAGGTGGACTTGGGGGGCATCTTCTCGCCTGCCAGCGCCACCTCGCGCACCTCCTGAACGTGGGGCGGGTTCAGCAGGAAAGCCACCGCCGCCTCGCCCTGCAGCACCCACTGGATGGCTTCTGCCTCGTCGCGGGTGTAGCGGATGCCTTCGGCACGCTCCAGGTGGCGTGGGGTGATGCCAAAAAACGGTTCCAGCACCAGAGACTGCAGCAGGGTCACGTCCAGCTGCCGGTAGGTGGCGCTGTGCTCACCGGGAACGAGAGTCTCCCCGGCAACGCCCTCTTTTAACCATGCCACAAACGCCCGTCCCTCCGCCACCACCATCGCGAAACCGCGGCGCGGTCTGCCAGACTGTAGTAGACGCACCACCTCCTGCGCAGGACAGGGTTGCAGGTCAAACCACTGCGCCAGATACTCCGGCAGGCGGCTCAGCACCTGTTCCGAAGCCTGCGGGATCACCCGATGCGTGGGCAAAATCACCACGCCGGGGTCCTCCAGAGGCGTCAGCGCAATCATCAGCCAGTCGTAAGGCTGAGGCTCCGGGGGGTTGCCCTCGGCGGCGCGCCGCTCGCGACGGTACTGCAGGCACGTCTCGTAACGGTGATGCCCGTCGGCAATCCACACCCGGGCTGGGAGGACACGCTCTGCCACCTCTCGCAACGCCACGGCGTCGTCGATCCGGCGCAAGCGGTGCAGTCCGTCCGTGTACTCCACCTCCGCTACCGTCGAGGTGCAACCAGCCAGTGACTCCAGCACGGGGAACAGGTTGCCCTCCACGAGACCGTAGATGGGTTCCAGATTCGCCCGGGTGGCACGCAAAAGGTGCAGGCGGTCTTGCTTGGCTCGCGCCTGCGTGTTTTCGTGGGGCAACACCACGCCCGCCTCGTATTCCTCCAGCGCCATCAGGCACACCAGCGCGAGGCGTCGACAGGTCTCTCCGGTAGCCGGATGGGTGAACACCTGTTCCAGCAGGTACATCGCCGGAAGGGGGTCCGCCTGCAGGATGCCCTTGTTTTGCCACTCGTGCCATAGCCGCGCTGCCTGCTCGTAGCTGTCGGGGAGGGTCAGATGAGTGATATTATAAGGGAACTGCCGGAGCTGCTCCCGCTCCGGCGGGGCAATCACGTCATATGGCGGCGCGACGCACGGCTTCAGTTCGGAACACCCATAGCGCACGCCGCAGAACGGGGCGATGCGCGCCATTCGGTTACAGCAGCGCCTCCAGCTTCTGCACGATGGTCTGCCTGGGCACCACGCCCACAATCATATCCTGCACCTTACCTTCCTTAAAGAACAGCAGGGTAGGGATGCTCTGGATGCCGTAGCGGAGGGCAATCTCCGGCTCCTCGTCCACGTTCACCTTCACCACTTTTGCCCTGCCAGCGTACTCCTGCGCGATGGCGTCTACATGCGGTGCAATCGCCCGACACGGACCGCACCACACCGCCCAGAAATCCACGAGAACGGGCACGTTCGATTGCAGTACCTCCACATCGAACTGGTCTGTCGTGACATGCGTTGCGCTCATTCCATCCTCCTGCGTGAAAGCTCACTTCCTCATTATGGGGGATAAGGAGGCTCTTTGTCAACCAGTGAGCCGCATCCACGCGATCAGCCAGACCATAAACCACAGGGAGCAGACGATTTCCACCATCCCCAGCGCTATCGCCTTGAGACGGTGATTCTGCGGGATAGCCAGAGAGCGTAAGGCGGCGGGCACATACGCCCCTGCCAGCAGGGTTTGCCCGATAGCTGCCAGGGCAACCGGTATGCCCACCGCGTAGGTCACCGCCACCCATTTCATCCGCCGATTGTTGCGCTCGCGAATCACCGACTTGACGTGCAGTGCGGTTCCGAAGAAGTACAGCAGGTTCAGCCCCCAGAGTTCCCATGCCGCCGCATCCCATCGTCCTGTGCCCGCCACATACCCGGCCACCGCCGCCAGATTCAGCCCAGCCATCGCCACCAGGTCGTTAACCAGACTCCGCTCGTTGCGGTGGTGCGCAAACCACGCATTCACGCCAAAACCCAGCAACGCCACCCCGCCCACCGCCAGCAACAGGGGACGCATCCACAAAACGGGCGCGCCAACCGCCGTCGCTGCCAGCCCGTAGCCGAAAGCCCACCGCAGCCAGTATGCCCCCTCGCGCGGGTGGCGTATAGCCTGCAGCACGCAGTAGGAGGCAAGATAGGCAAACAGCACCACGCCTGCCAGCAGCGGTTTGGACGGGTGCCATGGCGTGCCTGCCAGTCCCGCCATCAACGGCGCGAGCCACATCATCCATGCGCCGTGTTCGTGAGGCAGAGCCACTCGTCGCGTACTCATCTCATGGATAATCATACCCGAATATCCTGAATAAATGCAACGCCTGATTTCTCGTATCGTTGCGGGTCAGGTAGAGCAGAAGCCTCTCCGATAGAGTTATTGGGATGAACGCGCAGACCGCCGAAAAAAGAGACAGCGCACAGCCGATTACGATAGGACGCTACCGGCTCTACCACCGCGAAGACGGCACCTTTACCTTAGCCCTGATTGCGGGCAAAACGGAAGAGCCGTTGCTGGGCGTTCACGCCGCTTTGCCCCCCGTGGAACTTCAAACCGCCCGTGAGCGACACGCCCTTTTCGTGCGAAACTGCAGTTGTGCAGAGGGCGAGGTCGTGCTGTGGGACGAACGTCTGATAGATGGCGTGCCGGTGCGCTGGGAAATCCTTGTCCGCGAGGAGGAAGGAGGCAACCTGCACCTGCAGATGCACTTTTTGAGCTATGGCTCCATTGAGGCGGAGGTGCGTTTTTTGTGCGACTTTATTCCGCAAACGCTGAACACAAAGACCTTTCGGTGCCCCTATCCCTCGGCACTGCTGGTCTGCGCGCGAGGCGCGCTCTCGGTGATTACTCTGGAACCGGCAAGCCCTCCCTCGCTACATCTGGAAGGGGATAACCGGCTGGTATGGACGCTTCCTGTCGCTCCTTTGCACCGGCAGACTCTGCGCCTGCACATCCACCATCAGGGGCACACGGAAAAGGAAACGGACCCCGGTCAACACGTGGAATACAGGGCTGCCCTGCTTCCAGCGGAGGCTGGTACCCTGCCACTGATGCAGCTGCGGGCGGCGGCGCAAAGCGCGGTTGCCATCCTGCTGAACCCCGAGCAACGGTGGCACTTCGCGGAGGACCAGGTGGTTCTGCGCGTCTCGCCCAACGACCGCAGGTTCAGCGTGTTCACCCTTGCCGCGGCGAAGGCGCTGATGGACTGGAACCGCTTCTCCGGCGACGAGACGGCGGTGTGGACGGCTCGCCTCGCCATGAACAGCGCGATGGATTTTCAGGTGCTGAACGCCCAGAGCAGCAACAGCGGGGCGTGCTGGGACACCATCGACGAACGCAAGCGAGGCTCCGACATCAGCGGTCAGCGGCGGTTCAGTCTGTACCGTAACGCCCGTGCCATTCAGCAGATGTTGCAGCTGCACCGCGATACGGGTTCCGAGCTGTGCGCGCGCGTGGCGTTGAACGGGGTCTCCTGGCTGCTCCTGAAGCGGGGAGCAACCGGCACTTACGACGGTGCGCTGGTGCAGACCGACGGCACCGTGCAGGGAGGCAGTGGCAGGGGCATCATGGGCGCGATTATCTCTGTGATGTGCGCCGCCTACAGCCTTACCGAAACCGAAGCATACATGCACGCCGCCAACCGCCTGGCCGAGTTTCTGCTGCGCGCTGTCTGCCAGTCGCTGTCTCCCGGGCCGGTGTTGCCCGCCGAGCGATTTCCGAACCTGCGCGACGACGTTTTCGCCGCGGTCAGCGCGATAGAAGGGCTGGCGCGCCTGTATCGGGCGTACCCGCACGAGTCCAGCAGGGAGGGTGCGCTGAGACTGATGCGCTGGCTGAGCCTGTGGCAGTTGACGGCGCAGATGGAGGGCGTCGGAGAAGCGGGCGAGGTGCTGGCGGGAGAGGGTAGCACGGGTGCATCCGTGGACGCCAGCATCGAAGCGGCACGCGGCGCGCTATGGGCTTTCTCGCTGGAGCGGGATGTTCGCTGGTTCGCCAGTGCCACCCGTGCCCTGCACGCGGCGGCAGGCTACCTGCACCCGCTGGAAGGCTTTCCGGAGACGAAGCTCGCCTATCCCGACCACACGCACGCGCTGGCGATGTTCATCCGCACCTACCTGCACTGGCTGTTGTCCATCCCTGCGTTTGCGCCGGAGGTGGAGTGCGACCCCGACCTGCTTGTCTGTCGCACCGGCAGCCGCATCTTCGTGCCGGAGCCAGGTTTGTGGAGGTCTATCCGCGTGCAGGCGCGGGGTCTGGTGGATTGGGTGGCGCTGGTCTGCCCCGCCACGCACGACATCCTGCTGGCTATACTGACCGACGGCAGCAGCGGCGCGGTGCTGGTGGATGCGGGAGAGCACCGACAGATGGCGGCCGACCTCATCGGCGGAGGAACAGGGGCAATATACCCCCTGCACGCCATGCCCGGCATCGGCAGTGTCGGCGTGTACATCCTGCAGGCATAAACAAATTTCGCGTTGTCACCGCACGGCGATTCTGCTATAATTCGGCTTTGGACGAGGAAAGGAGGGCGACGACGAGGTGGACGACCAGCTGCACCTGGGCGAGGACGAAAACACGCTGGCGCTACGCCGTGCGTGGGACCGTGCCATGCACACCCTGGCAAACCGCGTGAACAAGCCCTCTTTCGAATCGTGGTTCAAAAGCATGAAGCCCGTCTCCTTCGACGGGGAACGGGTGACGCTCGGCGCGCCCAGCCCCTTCGCCTGCGAGTGGGTGACCAAACGCTACGGCAACCTGGTGCGCGAGGTGCTCTCCCAGCATCTGGGTAAGGCGATAGAGGTCTTCATCGTCCACCTGCCCCCTGACAAACGTCCGGTGCTCGGCGAAGCGCCCGTAGAGGAGGCGGCACCTGGCACGCAGCCGGTTACCCTCTCACTGGAGCCGGAACCTGTTCCCATTGAGAAACCGGTCTTGAACCCCAAATACACCTTTGAAAACTTCGTGGTGGGCAACTCGAACCGGCTCGCCCAGGCGGGGGCGATGTCGGTGGCGCGCGCGCCGGGGCAGAGCTACAACCCCCTGTTCATCTACGGCGGAGCCGGTCTGGGCAAGACGCATCTGATGCACGCCATCGGGCACTACGTGCTGCAGACGCATCCGCGCCTGCGCGTGGCTTACCTTTCCGGCGAGACCTTTGCCCAACAATACATCACTGCCCTGCGCGAACAGCGTATCGATGCCTTCCGCCAGAAGTACCGCAACGTGGACGTGTGGCTGGTGGACGATATCCAGTTCATCGCGGGCAAGGAACACACTAAAGAGGAGTTCTTCCACACCTTCAACACCCTCTACCAGATGGGCAGGCAGGTGGTGTTCGCCAGCGACCGCCCCCCGCGCGAGTTGCACGCGATGGACGACCGGCTGCGCTCCCGCTTCGAGGCGGGGCTGATCGCGGACATCGCGCCGCCCGAATTTGAAACCCGTGTAGCTATTTTGCAAAAACGTGCACAAATAGAGCGGATTCAGGTTCCCGACCAGGTTATTTACCACATCGCCTACGCGGTGGAGGGCAACGTGCGCACCCTGGAGGGGGTTTTGATTTCCATCGCTGCCCGAGCCTCCGTGCATGGCAAGCCCATCACACTGCAGCTCGCCAGCGAAGTGCTGGCACGCCACTATGTGGACGAGAAGCAGGTGCATACCGTGCCCACCGAGCAGGCAGTGCTGCAGGCGGTGTGCCAGCGGTTCGGACTGACCACGCAGGACATCCTGGGCGACCAGCGCAGCCGCGAGGTGCTGATGGCGCGGCAGATAGCGATGTACCTGCTTCGGGAGAGGGCGCAGCTGCCGCTTCAGCAGATTGGACAGATGTTTGGTAAAAATCACTCTACGGTGCTCCACGCCTATAACCGCGTGAAGACCAGCCTGAACAAGGACAAAGAGCTGACCAGCATCATCTACGATTTGAACACGGTACTCGGTGCTTAAAGACTGGTCATTGTTGAAACATTTGCTGGAAATGTTCAAAACTTTGTTGAAAACTCCTCTGAAATTGTTGAAAACCCGTTTTCATTGTTCAAAACTTTGTGCAAAACTTGCTCACTTGGAGGCTATCTTGCAATGGTATCAACAATGTGTACAGGTTTTCAACAGAGTTTTCAACATTTCATTGTTGAAACATTTGCTATCTAAGTTGAAACCATATAGATTAAAAACGATGATAGAGTGACATTCAATACCTGTCAAGCGACTTATTGGAGGTTAAAATCAACAAAATGTGTTGGCAATGCGGGAAATGCATACCAAGTTTTCAACAATTTCAACAAGTACATTATTAATATAAGGGGAGAGTATGCATTCACATTGTGGAAGACAGGATTCAGTTGCCTGCATTGTCCGGCAGCAGGAGGCTTGCGCCCGAAAGGATAACTATCTCAGTTGAGCAAGGAGGTGAACCCGATGGCAACGATTCATCCCGGATTGCAGGTTACATGGCTGGGACACTCGGGCTTCTTCATCCGAACGCCCGGCGGCACGCACGTTGCTATAGACCCCTGGCTGGGTAACCCGCTTTGCCCCGAATCGGCGAGGCAGCTGCCCAAACTGGACGCGCTGCTCCTGACACACGGACATGGCGACCATATCGGCGATGCCGTTGCTCTAGCCAAACAGTTCCAGCCGCAGGTGGTCGCCATTTACGAGCTCGCCACCTACCTGAGCGCACAGGGCGTGCAGAACACGATTGGTATGAACAAGGGCGGCACGGTCAAGGTGGGCAGCATTCAGGTGACGATGGTACATGCCGTGCACTCCAGTGCTCATGTGGGCGAAAGTGGGCAGATTGTGTATTTGGGCGACCCGGCGGGCTTTGTGGTGAAGTGCGAAGACGGCTTCACTTTTTATCACGCGGGCGACACGGCGGTGTTCAGCGACATGCAGCTCATCGGGCAGATTTACCAGCCAGAGCTGGCTTTCCTGCCCATTGGTGGGCTGTTCACCATGGACCCGCGCGAGGCAGCGGTAGCAGTGCGCTTGCTGGGCGTGAAAAAGGTGATACCCATGCACTACCGCACCTTCCCGCCGTTGTCGGGCACACCGGACGAGTTGCGTGCGCTAACGCGCGACATCGAGGGACTGGAGATTATCGAACTCCAGCCCGGCGTCGCAGTTGAATAAACTACAGCGTGCCGAAGGGCGTCGGATGGCGCAGTTCGGCTTCGGGGCGGGCACGCTCGATGCTGTCCACATAGGCGACGTTCTCGGTGTTGATGACCACCGGTCGCTTGGGTGAGAAGCCTCGCCAAGCCAGTACGGGTCTGTTCTGTGAAAGCTGCTCCTGCCACCACCGTACGGCGGCTTCGAGACTGTCCGCCTCGATAATCACATCTAAATGATGCCCGCTGATAAAATGCACCGTGCTGAAGAACTCCACTTTGCTTTCCCCCTCTACAGATGTTCCCGCAATCCTTTTCGCCGCGCCAGCCCGCAATGCCTGCCTTACAATGAGAACGTGACCACCATGCCGTCGTAGGCGAGCTCCATCCCATGTGGCAGTGAGGCGTTCACCGCATCGTGGTCGTAATCGTGAGAAAGATGCACAAACGCCGCTCGTTGCGGACGCAAACGCCGCACCACGGCTATCGCTTCTTCCAGACAGAAGTGGGTAGGATGCGGCTCGTAACGCACGGCGTCCAGAAATAGCCACTCCAGCCCCTGCAGGCGCGCTTCGGTTTCGGGCGGGATGGTGGAGACGTCTGTAACGTAAGCGAACCCGCCGACGCGAAACGCCAGAATGGGCTGCTGTCCGTGATACACACGCAGCGGCTCGATGCGCGCACCACATAAAGTCCATGCGCTGTGTATGGGCATCAGCTCCAGCTGCGGTTTGCCTCCTGCCGCCGGTGTGGGCAGAAAGATGTAGGCAAACACGCGACGGATGGTATCCAGCACCTCCCGCTCGGCATAGACGGGCATGGCGCGTCCCTGCAGCTCATTGAAGCGGCGGATGTCGTCCAGCCCGAACAGATGGTCGGCATGGGCGTGCGTGTAGAGTACAGCGTCAATCCGCTCTACCCCGAATCGAATGCATTGCAGGCGCAGCTCCGGAGGGGTGTCGACCAGCACGTTGCCCTCCGGCAGCTCCAGCAGGATGCACGGACGCGCCCTCTGGTTGCGCGGGTTGGAAGATTGACATACCGCACAGTCGCACCCAATCATCGGCACGCCATGCGACGTGCCGCTACCCAGCACCAGTACCCTTCCTCTCTCCATAGCAAGCAATATCTTACCTGAGAAGCGACACAAAGTGCGACCATTCCCCACAGACAGTTTTCCACCTTGTAGGTCTGTCCGGTTTGTGATATACTTAGTATAGTTAATAAAGTCACACCGATGAGTGACCTCGAAGGGAGATGTGAACAGATGGTTCGCCTGGGGTTGGACATCGGCTCTGATACGGTCAAGGCTGTGGTTTTCCTTCCGGATGGTTCCCTGCAGCGGTTGCCCATTCGCCGCGTACAGGCACGTCCTCTATCACGCGCTAAAGAGCTGTTCGAAGAGCTGTTGCAAGCCCTTCCGGGTGAAGAGGTGCTTCTTGCGCTAACGGGTTCGGGCGGCGTATCTGTGGCGCAAGCCATTGGTGCGGAGGCTGTCGACGAACCGGTAGCCCTCACGACAGCGGTGAATCGCTTCCTGCCACAGGTGCGCACGTTGATCGAAATGGGCAGAGAGTGTCAGAAGCTGCTGTTGTTCGAGGTGGATGAGAGGTCGGGGAGGCTGATTCTTTCCGATTGCGATATGGGCGACCGGTGTGCGGCGGGCGCAGGCGCGTTTTTGGAGCATATGGCAGCGCGGCTGAACTTCGCCGGCATCGAAGAGTTTGCGCAGGTGGCGTTGCACACCGAGAAACCCGCCTCCCTGTCGGGGCGGTGCAGTGTGTTCACCGAGTCGGACATCGTTCACCTGTATCAGAAGGGCACCCCACGCGAGCGCATCGCCGCAGGCATCCATCAGGCGATATGTCGCAACTTCTGCAACCGCATCGCCCGCAGTAAAGACATTCAGCCAGAAGTGGCGTTCGTCGGAGGGGTATCCCAGAACCCCGCCATGGTGCGCTTCCTGCAGCAGGAGCTGGGCGTAGAGCGGCTGCTGGTTCCCGAATACGCGCGTGAGCTGGGCGCGTTGGGTGCTGCGCTGTGCGCTACGCAGAGGGTGAACCTGCGCGAAGCCGTCCGCCTGCTGGAGGAGCAAGTAGTGCGCCCGGTGACGTACGCCAGTGCAGGCGCGTTGCGTTTCGAACGCTCGGAAGTCCTTCAGCCGGCGGCGCGAGATGGTCTGCACGGCGAGATACCGGTTGCCGCGCTGGGGGTAGACATCGGCTCGGTCTCCACCAAAGCCGCACTGGTCACCGAGCGGGATGGACAAATCGTGGTGCTTGCCAGCTACTACCGTCGTACCGATGGCGACCCGCTGTCCGCCGTGCGGGACACCATCTCGAAGATTCACCGGCAGATTCAGGAAAAAGGCTATCGCATTAGCAAGGTGGTGGCAGCGACTACGGGTTCAGGGCGGTATCTCACGGGCGACTTCATCGGGGCAGACCTGATTCGAAACGAAATCACCGCCCAGGCGAGCGGAACCCGCGCCTTCCTGCCCGACATCGATACCATCCTTGAAATCGGCGGGCAGGATTCGAAGTATATCCGCCTGGACGGCGATGTGATTGTGGACTACGAGATGAACAAGGCGTGCGCAGCGGGATGCGGGGCGTTTCTGGAGAAGCAGGCGGCGAAGCTGGGCATCCCCATTCAGGAGTTCGGTGAACGCGCGCTGAAGGCGACGAACCCTCCGCATATGGACTGGACCTGCACCGTGTTCACCGAGAGCGCGATGGTCTACTTCCAGCAGGTAGGCGTGCCGGTGGAAGACCTGTGTGCGGCGGTATGTCTGGCAGCGGTGCATAACTACCTCAGCAAGAACGTGGGGGGCAGACCCATCGGCGAGAGAGTGGCGTTTCAAGGCGCGGTGGCGTTCAACAAAGGCATGGTGGCGGCGTTCGAAACCGTGCTGGGCAAGAAGATACTGGTGCCGCCTTACCCGCACCTGACGGGAGCGATTGGCGTGGCGCGGCTGGCACTGCTGGAGGCTCCTGCCGAGTCGCACTTCCGGGGATTCGAGCAGGTGGCGGAGGGGCGTTATCAGATTGGCTCCTTTGAGTGTCACGCCTGCGCGAACCAGTGCGATGTCATCACCTTCCAGATACCCGGCGGACGCAAGTTCTTTTACAACGACCGTTGCGAGCGGTTCGGCGCAGAGAACCGTACTCGCTCCACGCGCCAGCTGCCCGACCTGTTCGCCGAGCGCGAGCAGATGCTGTTTGGCGTCTACGATAAGAAGGCTCCCGAAGGCGCACCCCGTATCGGCATCCCGCGGGTGGGCATGTTCCACGAGTACTTCCCGCTGTACAAAGCCTTCTTTACCGAGCTGGGCTTCGAGGTGGTGCCATCCGACAAACCCAACCGCTACATCGTGCATCAGGGGCTGGCGACGGCGCACAGTGAGCTTTGCTTTCCCATGAAGGCGGCGCACGGGCACGTACTGAACCTGCTGGCGAAAGGCGTGGACATCCTGTTCGTGCCCGGCGTCATCTCTGCCGAACAGCCCGACCCGCACATCCGCAAATCGCTCACCTGCCCCTACTTGCAGGTTCTGCCTGAACTGCTGGCGACCTACTGCAGGGTCGGCGAGAAGGGCGTGAAGTATCTCGCGCCGCGCCTGCACTTCCAGCGGGGCAAGCGGCACTTGCAGCGGGTGTTCACGCAGGTGGCAAAGGAGCTGGGCAAAAGCGCGAAAGAGGCGCGGCGTGCGCTGGAGGTCGGGCTGGATGTCCTGCAGCGGTTCCGCGAGTGGCAGAAGCAACGTGGGCTGGAGATTCTGGACTCGCTTTCCCCTCAAGAAACGGCGTTCGTGGTGGTGGGCAGGCAGTACGTGCTGTACGACGAGAGCGTGAACACCAACATCGGCAAGAAGATACGCGATATGGGCATCCTGCCCATCCCGCAGGACTTCCTGCCCATCAATGAAGTGCACATCTGCGACTCGTGGCGCGATGTGAACCCGCGCCAGATACAGCGCAAGCTGGCGGTAGCACGCCTTGTGCGCGAGAACCCCAACCTGCGGGCGGTGGTGCTAACCTACTTCGGCTGTGGGCCCGACTCGTTCGCCAACCCCTTTTTCAAGGACGAATTGAACGAGCCATGTTGCATCCTGCAGATCGACGAACACACCGCCGACGCGGGAATCATCACGCGCCTGGAGGCTTTCGCGGACACGGTGCGCTCGCGCAAACAGGTGGTGGAGACGCCCGTGATTCGCACCGCGTCCATCAGCCCACAGAGGGCGCGAGGGCGCAAGGTATGGGTGCCGTACGCTTCAGAGGGGGCGAAGGTCATCGCTGCTGCGCTGCGCGCGTGTGGCGTGGACGCAGAGATTATCCCCCGCTCACCCGACCCCGCGCTGCGCCTGGCGCGAGTGGCGATTACGGAGGACGTCTGCCTGCCCGCCTTCATCACCACCGAGGACATCCTGTATCGCGTGCATCAGCCCGACTTCGACCCCGAGCGCGAGGCGTTCTTCATGGGCAGCAGCGACGGACCCTGCCGCTTCGGGATGTACCATATCCTGCAAAAGCGCATCCTGGAGAAGATGGGATTGCACACGGTGGACATGGTGACGCTGGGCACGGGAGACGAAGAGGACGGCCTGGGCACGCTGTTCGCGATGGTGGTGTGGGACGCTCTGGTGGCGCATGACCTGCTGCAGCGGATGCTCCACCGCACGCGACCCTATTGCCTGAACCCTGCGGATGCAGACGCGATCTACCTGAAGCATCTGGACGCCATCTGCGAGATGCTGCCCGAACACCAGCGGCGCGTGCAGGAAGGCTGGCACGCCATCCGCTCGTTGTTCACCACGAGGCATCTGCAGCCGCTGCAGGAGCTGTTGTCGCAGGCGCGAGAGGAGTTTCAGCAACTGCCCAAGCGCGAGGAGCGGCGACCGCTTATCGGCGTGGTGGGCGAGTTCTATGTGCGCATCCATGAGGGCGCGAACCAGAACGTGATACGCCGCATCGAGGCGCTGGGCGGCGAGGCGTGGCTGGCTCCTGCCACCGAGTTCTTCGCCTATGCCAACTGCATCGGCATGCACAATGAGCGCAACCGCTGGCTGGATACCCTTCGCCGCGAGCATCTGGTGAACTTCCTGGCGGCGTGGGTCAACCACCGTCTGGCAAAGCGCGAGGAGCACACGCTGGCGGAGGTGGTGCAGGAAGTACTGGGAGATTACCCCGACATCAGCGCGGACGAGGTGATTCGGCTGGGCTCGGAGTTTGTGCATCCCGACTTCGGTGGGGAAGCCATCTGCTCGCTGGGCAAGGCGGTGGACTATGCGCGACGGGGACTGGCGGGCATCGTGGCGGTGCGCCCGTTCAACTGTATGCCGGGCAACGTGGTGGCAGCGTTCACGCGCGAGCTGCGCCGTCGCTACGGGAACATCCCCATGCTGAACCTGGACTACGACGGCTTCGTGGACGCCAGCCGCGACATGAAGCTGGCGCACTTCATGTGGCAGGTCAAGCAGAGGTGGGACGGTCACCAGGAGGCGAACTATGCGCTGGTGTCTGCCGAGTCGCGCCCGTTCCAGGGTCGCCATCACTGTGCTTCCGATCGGAGCGAGGGATCTCTTTTGGGGCACTGAGATGCTTCGCTTCCGCTCAGCATGACAAATTGGTGTCGTCATCAGTGTCATTCGGAGCAACGCGAAGAATCTGAGGGAGCGTTGGAGAGCAGCAACGAGATGCTTCGCTTCCGCTCAGCATGACAAATTGGTGTCGTCATCAGTGTCATTCTGAGCAACGCGAAGAATCTCAAACGTCCCCTGCAGACGCGCAGCATGACAGCGAAGTTATCGTCGCTCCCATTTTGAGAGCAGCTCAGCATCCCGATAGCAGATTTCAACAGATTCTTAACATGTCTATAACTTTCCGATAACATCCGCCATGTACAATGAGCGTGAAAACTTCGGCAAGGAGGTCGTTATGAGACGGCACGCTTTCACGCTCATCGAGCTGCTGGTGGTCATCGCGATTATCGCGATACTCGCAGCCATTCTCTTCCCGGTCTTCTCGCAGGCGCGCGACAAGGCGCGACAAGCCAGCTGTTTGAGCAACTTGAAGCAGTTGGGCACTGCGTCGATGATGTATGCGCAGGACTACGACGAGGTGCTTCCGCGAAACGCCTACGCGGACCCGCCCCGCGTGTTGGAAGGTCCGCACTTCGTGAACTGCTCGAGCCCTCGGTGGATGGATGTGCTTCAGCCCTATGTGAAGAACCTGCAGATTTTCAACTGTCCGAGTGACCCGTTCGCGCCCATCAGCGGCACCCTTTGGACTGGTCAGCCCCACACCCTGATGGAGAACCGCCGATACGTCTTCCAGCCCTACTCGCCCGACGGGTCGCAGGTGTTCCGTGAAGCGGACTGCGGAGACCCCTTTGGTACCACGAACATCGGGCGACGGTTCGGAAGCTACGCCATCAACAATATGTATTACGCGAGCAACGACCCGTTCACTCCGCCCAACAACCAACCGATGGCAGCCATCGTCGTGCCCGCCGATACGGTGCTTTACGCGGAAGTGCAGGGTTATGGACAGAGTGCCGACTTCTATCGCGCCAGCCTGGACGACCCACAGCCCACCACACCGCATGAGACCTTCCCGTTCCCCGCGTTGATTAACCGCCGCAACAACGGAGCCATTCTGGGAAGGCACATGAAGTTAACGAACGTGGTTTGGTGTGACGGTCATGCCAAGGCAGTGCGTCTGGATTACCTCGGCGCCAGCCGCACGGTGGTATGGAACGGACGGGAGTATAACAACTTGATGTTCCGGTTCACCATAGAGGAAGATTAGCCATCGTTAAGCCCTCCATGAGTTACCTGTTTAGCCTTTCCCGCGAAGGAAAGGCTTTTTTCTTCTCTGGCGAATGTATCCATGAGTAAACCGGAGAAGATTTTCACCCTTGCTACGACCAGATGAAGAGACAGGAGGCATGAGATGCAAAGGGTCAGAAGATGGACGTTGCTACCGCTCGCGCTGCTGGCGGTTGCCGTATGGGCAAACCCCGGTGTGGACCTGCCTGCGGTTAAGTCCTCAGGCGAAGTGCTGCTGCCCAATGGCTGGCGTATTCAGCCCGCAGGGGAACAGCTGGAGATAGACGTGGGCGCACTGGGCATGGCGCTGTCGCCAAACGGGGCGCGTCTGGCGGTGTTGCACTGCGGCGTGCCCAAACACTCGGTGATGCTTCTAGACGCACCAGGACAGCGCATCCTGCACCAGCTGCCCATCGCGAAGGGCTGGGTGGGCATCTGTTTTAGCAGCGACGGACGTCGGCTCTACGTCTCGGGCGGCTCGGACGACGTGGTGCGGGTGTTCCGGGTGGGTATCGCCCGGCTCAGCGAGGACGGAAACATCCCCGTGAAAGCGGATGGCGAGACAGCCACGCAGTTTGTGGCGCAGGTAGCCACCAGCCCCGACGGCAGGCTATTGTATGCTGCGCTCATGAAAGGCAACGGCGTGGCGGTGATCGACCTGCAAGAGCGCAAGCTACTGCGCAAATTGAGTGTGGAAGGCTCGCCGTATGGGGTTGCCGTTTCGCCCGATGGCAGATTGCTGGCGGTGAGCCGATGGGGAATGGCTTCAGTGCAACTGTTCGATACGAGCACATGGCAAACCATCGCACAAGTCACCACAGGAACCCATCCCAACGAGATGACCTTCAGTCCGGACGGTCAGCGGTTGTATGTGGCGTGCGCCAATAACAACACCGTGACGGTGGTGGACATGGTGCAGCGAAAGGCGGTGGAGCAGGTGAACGTGGCGTTATCGCCCCGCGCACCCGCAGGCTCCACACCCAACAGTGTGGCGCTTTCCCCGGACGGAAAGCGTCTTTACGTGGCGAACGCGGACAACTACAGCGTGGCGGTGGTAGACGTGTCCGGCGAAGAAAGCCGAGTGCTGGGCTTTATTCCGGCGGGATGGTATCCGGCAGCCGTGCGTGTCGCCCCGGACAACAGTATGCTCTACGTGCTGAACTCCAAAGGGTTCACTCCCAAAGCCAATCCGCAGCGCGAGTACATCGGCAGCATCCTGCGGAGCACGGTGCAGTCCGTTCCTGTACCCGACAACGCGACCCTGCGCCGGTACACGCAGCGCGTGCGCGAGCTGATGCCTTACAAGGACAGTCTGCTCACCCGCGCGCCCTCCAAGCTGCCGAAGGTCATCCCTGCAAAGAGAGGAGACCCCAGCCCCATCAAGTACGTCATCTATATCATCAAGGAAAACCGCACCTACGACCAGGTGTTTGGAGACATGAAGGAGGGGAACGGCGACCCCAACCTGTGTATCTTCGGGGAGGAGGTAACCCCGAATCACCACGCGCTCGCAAGGGAATTTGTGCTGCTGGATAACTTCTATGTAGATGCTGAGGTTTCAGCGGATGGGCACAACTGGTCTACCGCCGCCTACGCCACCGACTATGTGGAGAAAATATGGCCCTACGGCTACGGCGGGCACGGGCACGGCTACGATTACGAGGGCACCAACCCCATCGCCTATCCCGATGCAGGCTTCATCTGGGATGCGTGCAAGCGGGCGGGCGTCAGTTATCGCTCCTATGCGGAGTTCGTCACGCAGAGCCCTGATGGCTCGCTGAAAGCGACCGTGCCCTCCTTGGAAGGGCATTTCAGCCCCATCTTCAGCCCGTATAATCTGGACATTCCCGACATGCAGCGCGTGGAACAGTTCCTGACCGAGTTCCGCGAGTATGAGAAGAACGGCGACCTGCCGCGCTTCATCATCATGCGTCTGCCCAACGACCACACCTGGGGCACCCGCCCGGGCAAGCCGACCCCCCGCGCGATGGTCGCCGAGAACGACCTTGCGCTGGGCACGCTGGTGGAGGCGCTGACGCGCAGCCGCTACTGGAAGGAGATGGCAATCTTCGTGCTGGAGGACGACGCGCAAAACGGTCCCGACCATGTGGACGCGCACCGCAGTCCTGCTCTGGTTATCTCGCCGTACGTGAAGCGGCGCAGCGTGGACAGCACCCTCTACACCACCTGCTCCATGTTGCGCACGATGGAGCTGATTCTGGGACTGGAGCCGTTGAGCCAGTACGATGCCGCCGCCACCCCGATGTATCGATGCTTCACCGACAGGCCCGACTTCACCCCGTACAAATGCCGTCCCGCACGCATAGACCTGAACGAAAAGAACCCTGCCAGTGCGTGGGGCTGGCGCGAGTCGCTGGCAATGGATTTAAGCCAGGAGGACCGCGTGGATGACCTGCTATTCAGCGAGATCATCTGGCGATCGGTGAAGGGGGCAGATAACCCGATGCCTGCGCCTGTCAGGAGCATCTTCAGCCAGCCTTCGGTCAGCAGGGAATGATATCGGAGGCAGGCAACTTCCCAGGTAAAGGGCACTGAGCAGAGTCGCTCAGTGCCCACTGTTTCGGGTTCCAGCAGGTTGAAGGGTCACTGCGGTGCTGCATTGCGTCCGGGCAGGCTAGAAGCCTCCCCAGCCGCCTCCCCAACCGCCGCGGTTGAAGCCACCACCGCCCCAGCCGCCACGGTTGAAGCCGCCGCCCCAACCACCGCGGTTGAAGCCGCCGCCCCAACCACCGCGGTTGAAGCCGCCACCGCCCCAGCCGCCGAGGCCACCGCCCCAGCCGCCGAAGCCGCCGCCATAGCCGCCCCAGCCGCCGCCAGCCCAGCCGCTGCCGCCCCAGCCGCCGAAGCCGCCGTAGCCGCCGAAGCCGCCGTAGCCGCCGTAACCGCCCCAGCCGCCGTAACCGCCGCCACTATAGGTCCAGCCGGTCTGGTTCAGTGCGATGGCGGTTCCGCCAAGCAGCTGGGCGATAGCCAGCGAGTCCAGGTGCTGCAGCACAATCTTCTCGGTACGAACCTGGGGCTGCGGCTGCTCTTCTATCGTCGGCTCGGCTGTGGTGGTTTCATACGTTTCCACCTTGGGCGTGATGATGTACACGCCGCCGTCCACGCGGTACGTCAATGGCGGGTTGGCCGAGCGCAAAATCGTGCGCAGTGCCGTCTCGAAGGTGACGTCCTTTAGCGAGACGGTGACGTAACCACCCACCACCGACTCGTCCAGCGTGTAGTTGTAGCCGACGGAGCGGAACAGCAACTTCAGAGCGTCGGCAATGCTGGCGGACTCCAGATTCAGCGTGATGCGAGGCGACTCACCGCCCCCTTGCTGACTGTACACCGGGCCTACTGTGCCCAGGACGAGCGCCAGCAACGCCAGAACCCACAGCCACTTCATCCGCATTTGCCTCACCTCCTCTGTCGCGCGCGATAGAGGTTTCCACTTGTTAAGACGCCAATGGATAGCGATAGGTTACTTCCCTATCAACTCCATTTTACCTCACCGCACATCTTTCCTGCTACGGATAAACTCCGTGACCGTCTCCCAGCCGGGAATGCCTGCCTGCCCGCCGTAGTGCATCGCCTTGAGTGCAGCGGTTGCCGACGCGACCCGGATGCGTTCCGGCAGAGACAGCCCCCTTGCCAGCGCGGCGGCATAAGCACCGTGGAACACGTCGCCACAGCCGGTGGTATCCACCACCGGCACGCGATAGGCTGGCTGATGCACGGGCTCCTCCATCCCCTCCCCCAGGTACCAGCATCCCTCTGAGCCGCAGGTTACCACCACCGTCTGCGCCGCGTTGCGACGGATACGCTTCACCGCTTCTGCGACCGTTGCACCGGGGGCGAACTGCTCTGCGAAATCGCGAGAGACAATCAGGTGCGTGGTGAGCTCCACCAGCTCCCTGAAGCCCTCTCCTCCCGCACGCTCCACATCGGCGACGATGGGTATACCCGCTTCCGCTGCGATGCGTGCTGCCCGCACCATCCCTGCTAACCCGTGGTGGTCGGCAAATAACACCCGTGTGCTGCGAATCACTTCGGCGGGAGGTGCGTCCGGAGCTGCGCCGGTTTTTGCGCCTCGCAGGAAGAAGATGTTTCGGGTGTGCGCTGTGGTGTCCACAATAATAACCGAGTGCACCGGTTGCGCATCGTCGCTCCACACCACATGCGTCAGGTCAATCCCCTCGCGGCGAAAAGTATCTACCACAAACTGCGATAACTCGTCGTGCCCCAGCATTCCCGCATACGCGCACCGTGCGCCCAATCGCGCGGCAGCAACAAGAGCGGTGCCTGTCAGCCCTCCTGCCTGCTTCTCGCGATGCAAGACCGGTGTCTTGGTATCGGGCGGCGGATAGTGCTCGACGTACAGCAGCTCATCCACTGCCAGCACGCCCAGACCCAGCACGTCGAAAGGTTTCTCCTCTACACACATCGGATTAGCCTCCCATCGTGTTTTGCGCCGAATGCAGGGCGTACTCCTGCCACAGGCAGTAGCGTGGCAGGATGAACGGCATGTCTGGCGAACGGGATGGAAACCATGTCGAGGAGCGAAGAACTTGTATGGATACTCGCATCGTGAAGCGCACAAGCGCTTTCTTCGCAGAGCCTCTGCGACGCAGGATACGCCAGAACGTGAGCCGTTTCGACTGGGCAGAAGAGACCGCCAGACGCCTCGTAGAGGCTGCCGAACCCTGGCGGCGGATGAGTGACGACGACCTGTGGGCGTTGATGTTTGGTCCCACTCTGCCGCGTTCGTGGATGGTCTGGTCCAACGGATACTGCCCCACGTGTAAACAGCCTGTCCCGATGTACGACTGGCTGATACAACCGTGGAAGCACCCGTGGAAGGTGCAGTGTCCACATTGCAAGATGCTGTTTCCCACCAACGACTTTGAGGCGTACTACCGCTCGGGGCTGGACGAGCATGGCGTTTTCGACCCGAAGCGTGCCGACCGCGCTCTGCTGTTCAACACCCAGCATCCCGACCCCAACGACCCCCTGCACCGCTTTGGCGTGGATGACGGCACGGGCTATGCGGAGGGCGAGAACCGCTAGCGGTTCATCGGCGCGTATCTGATTTACGAGCAGTGGAAGCAGCTGGTGGTGGCAGGTGTATTGAACCTGGCGTCCGCTTATCTCGTGACTGGAGAGGGAGTGTACGCGCGGAAGGCAGGCATCCTGCTCGACCGCATCGCCGACCTGTATCCTCAGTTCGACCATAAAACGCAGTCCGTGGTGTACGAGACCGTGCAGACCGACGGCTACGTTTCCACGTGGCACGATGCCTGCGAAGAGACGCGCCTGCTGGCGATAGCCTATGATGCCGTGTTCGATGCCCTGCGCGTGGATGCGGAGCTGTTACAGTTCCTCTCTGAGAAGGCAAAGCGGTTCAATCTGCCAAATCCCAAAGCCACCTTTGCCGACGTCCATCAGAACATCGAGCAGGGGTTGCTGTTAGACCCTCTGCGCAACGAACACAAGATTGCCAGCAATTTCCCCCGCACGCCCTTCGCGAAGATGGTATTGATGGCGGTGCAGAGCTACGAGCAAAACGCGGCGACCGTCCAGCAGATGCTAGATGAGACCCTGCAGAAGGCGACCGCCGTCGACGGTGTGACCGGCGAGAAAGGTCTGGCGAACTATTCGGCTTCGGGTGTGCGTGCCATTGCGCACATCGTCGGGCTGTTTGACCGCGTCTCCCCCAACCTGCTACCGCGGGCGGTAGAGCGGTTCCGCCTGCGCGACACGTTCCGATTCCATCTGGACACGTGGATTTTCGGGCGCTATTATCCGCTCATCGGCGATACAGGCATCATCGGGCAGCAGATAACCCAGTATTGTGGCGTCGATTTCCTGCGCCTGCCTGCACTGGGCACAGGCATCTTCGAACCCCATCCCCTGTTCAACCCGTCGCTATTCACCTTCTTCTGGAGGCTGTATGAGCTGACGGGAGACGTCGACTTTGTGCGCTTGCTGTATCAGGCTAACGGCAAGTCGGTAGATGGCTTGCCCCATGACCTGCTGGCGGATAACCCGGCGCGGTTCCAGCAGCGAGTGAAGCGGGTCATCGCTCAACACGGCACGACGTTCTCACAGAGTAGCGTCAACAAAAGCCAGTGGCACCTGGCGATTCTGCGTTCGGGGCGGGGGGAGCATGAGCGCGCCGTGTGGATAGACTACGACTCGGGCAACAGCCACGGACACCATGACGCGCTGAACGTGGGGATGTTCGCGTTCGGGCTCGACCTGATGGTGGACTTTGGCTACCCGCCCGTGCAATACGGCGGCTGGTATTCCGACAAGGTGCTGTGGTACTACTCCACCGCCGCGCACAACACGGTGGTCGTCGACGGTCAAAAACAGCGGGTGGAGGCGGGGAAAAGTACCCTGTGGGTGCCTGCCGAGCGTGTGCGGACGGTGAGGGTATGCGCGCCCGAAGTCTACGGTATTCGGCAGTATGAACGGACGCTGGTCATGGTGGACGTCTCCGAGAAAGACTTCTATGTACTGGACATCTTCCGCGTGGTCGGCGGCAGCACGCACGACAAGTTTGTGCACAGTACCTTCGGTCAGATACGCCTTCAGGAGGCGCGCCGCAACGCACCCAAACCCAAGGAATACGCCGATGCCGTGATGCGACAGTTTCAACGAATCCAGCGGCGCGACCCGAATGCTCCGTTGACAGTGGACTGGCAAGTGGAAGACCGCCGCGGCTACCGCTCCAGCGGGGAGAAGGTCACCTTGCGATGCATCGAACTGACGCCGGAGGCGGAGGCATACACCTGTGAGGGATGGGTCTCGGTGACGGGCTACACAGGTACAGAACAGGCGTGGATACCGCGCCTTCTCGTGCGGCGCAGGGGTGGAGCGACTCTGGCATCCACCTTCGTGGCGGTGCTGGTACCTTTCGAGGGCGAGACCTGTCCGGTGGCTGCTGTGCGTCGCTTGCCCCTGCTCGCCTCCAGCGGCGACCCGTATGCGGACAACCATGTGGCGGTAGAGGTGACCCTGCACGACGGCGAACGGCATCTGCTGGTGGCGATGGACGTGGAAGACCCGTTGCGCCGTCCGCCCAGTTTCCGCAGGCGCCGCCGCGTGAAGGTGCCCGAGTGGGGCGAACTGCCGTCGGTTCAGCTGCTGGTGCTGCAAACGAGAGGGGAAGGACGGATGAGGAACATGCCGCTGCTGGTGCCTCATGGATGAGGTGTTGACAAGATGTCGGTCGCGTGATACGATTCCACATGGATAGCACCTGTTACCGATACTCTTTTCTCTGCCCGTAAGCCATGAGCGAACGAGAGGAGGGGGACGCCATGAAAATGCTCATGATTGTGTGTGAGACGGGCATTGACTATCGTGTGGTCAAGGTGCTCGACGAGGTGCATGTGCCGGGCTATACCCGCTACTCCGGGGTGTCCGGTGTGGGAGAAACAGGGCGGCGGCTCGGCTCGCCCATCATGCCCGGTCAAAACACCGTCTTCCTCAGCGTGATGTCTGACGAACTCGCACAGCAGGTCACCGAGAAACTGAAGGAGCTGGTGGACAGTTTCGAAGAGCGACGCAAACCCGCGCTGCGGGTGTTCGCGATGCCAGCGGAAATCCTGCTGTAACATGTTGCTGAGACCACCTGGCGGCTCTTCCCATGCAGGAAGAGCCGCTTTTTGCATGGAATAGATAAATCAAGGAGGCGCAGGAATGAAGGTCATCCCGTCATCACAGATAGATTTTCAGCCGGTCGCTGCCGAAGGCGCACAGGAGGTCAAAGATGGCGCAAGAGGTTTCCCTTGCGGTGAAACTGGGCTATAAGCCCACCGACAAGTTACTCATCGTCAACGCGGACGATGTGGGCATGAGCTATGCCGCGAACCAGGCAACCATTCAGGGCATGGAGAAGGGGCTGATTACGACCGGTTCCATCATGGTTCCGTGCCCCTGGTTCCTGCAGATTGCCGAGTATGCTCGCACCCACCCGAAGGCGGATTTCGGCATCCACCTCACGCATACCAGCGAATGGAAGTACTATCGCTGGGGACCGGTGGGCGACCGATGCAAGCTCAGGGGTTTGATAGACCCACAGGGCTATCTGTGGAGCGACGTGCCGCAGGTGTACCAGCACGCGACCCCCGAGCAGGCGATGATCGAAGCTCGCGCCCAGATGAAGATGGCTATGGACAGCGGCATCGACATCACCCATCTCGATTCGCACATGGGCACGCTGCAGTACAGCGACAAGTACTTCTACGAAGTGTATGTGCCGCTGGCGAAGGAGTTCAACCTGCCCGTGCGCATGGGGTCGCAGGATCTGCTGGCGCAGTTCGGCTACCCCGATATGCGTCAGAAAGTGCTGGAGCAGGGCATCCTGTTCCCGGACTACCTGATTCACGGCGGGCGCAAGCCGGGCGAAAGTATCACGCAGTACTGGAAGCGCATGTTGCGGGAACTCAAGCCGGGCGTGACCGAGCTGTACATCCACCCAGCTCTGCCTACCGAGGAGATGCAGCACATCGCCGGCTCATGGAAAGACCGCGCGGAGGAGTTTCGCCTGTTCACTACTGACGCCGAAATCCGCCGCATCCTGAAGGAGCAGGACGTCAAGCTCATCGGGTGGCGGGTCATTCGCGACCTGCAGAGGAAGGGACGGGTGTAACCCGCCAGTGCGGCGCTACGCCAATGGTATCTGGCTGCGCATCAGGCAAGACGCTGAAGCCGTTCGGGAGCCAGATTTAAGAATTTTTTTCGCGTAAGAGCGCGGCAAACCCTTGACAGGCAGAGTGGAGATATGCTAATGTTTTGAATGCGGAAGGTGAAATCGGATGAAACGTGGCACCAAAGGCAACCGAGGTAAGACCGCGTTCCTCTTGCTAACCGTGCTATGGTTGGCGATGCAGGTGTTCGTACCTGCCTACCACCACCACACACACCCGTGCCACGCTTCTGACTCCACGCAAGCGTGCTGGCAAAACAATCAACACGATGAACATGAATGTCACATCTGCTCGCTGCACTACTCCCCGTCTTCGCCTGACGTTCAAGTCGCCGGTGTCGTTCTCCCCGAAGATACGGAGACTCTTTGTTTATGCGATACCCTCCTGACCCCTCTCAAGGTCGTTAGTAATCCCTCCGTTCGCGCTCCCCCGACGGCATAGCCTTTCTAAGCTCTGCTCATTTCATCAGCCCTTTAGTCGCTGCGTGGGGCGTTCGCCTCACTCGGCCGTACCAGTCAATCACAACATCACATTTCTGTAAGGAGGAAAGGATGAAAACACTGAAGCTGTGGGCAATCGCCCTGCTGGCGGTGCTGTGCGTCAGCGCTGCACGCGCCCAACATCATGACGTCTACTTCATAGGAGTCGACGGCTTAAGCACCATCGGCAGCGGTACCTACCGCGGCCTGTCGAACCCGAACTTTGGACGGCTAACCCTGTTGTTTGCCCACTACACGCCGGGAACGGAACACTATCACCCCATCGGCGCGTGGTCGTACAGCGGGCCAGCCAGTTCGCCTGCCGTCAACAACACGAACACGAACAACCGTCTGCCCGAGCTATACCAAAGACCCACCGGGCAGGAGTACATCTACATGCGCCCGGGTAGCGGCGCATTCGCCGGCTACTATCGCACCGGGCTGGATACCGATGAGTACAGCCAGCTGCTGATGCAGCCGACAGGGGTGCTGGCAGGTTCCACTGACCCGGCTATCCAGCGGTTGTATAACTCCTCTGGCGGACGCTGGACGGGAATGCTGGGAGACGCGCGCATCGGTCTGCGTCTGGTAGATATTACACCCGGCTTGCGCATCACCTTGCCCGACGGCACGCCCATCTTGACCAGCGTGGGCAGCGTGTACGAGATTGGGGCAGGCGATAACTTTGCCTTCCTGCCGGTGTTCTCCGTCGCGATGGGGTCGCCCGTGCAGGTCTACTCCGCCACCTTCCAGCTGATAGACCTCAACAACACGGCGGGGTATCGACCTCTGCGCGATTCGGGCGTCTTCCACTTCGACCTGTATCCGGTGCCTGAGCCGTCGACGGTGGCGGTGTTGGGCGCGGGATTACTTGGTCTGTGGCTGCGCCGCAGGAAGTAAAAAGCGTCAGCAAAGCCCAGCCCATCACTGGGCTGGGCGGCTTCTCTGGAGGTGTCCAATGAAAGCCCGATGGCTGTTAGCAACCTGTCTGACCGTATGGTTAGGGGCGCAAGCTGTTTGCGCTCAGCACGAGCTGGACATGCTTTTCGGGTATGAGAACAGCTATCTCACTATCATCCAACCAGAGGTACACCCCGTTCGCCAAATGGTAACGCCCCAGCAGGGCACTTTTCTGCTGGACGTGGGGATGGACTTCTTCGTGCCCGATGGATGGCTGGGTTTCATGTTGCAACGTTGCCGCGTGCAGAAGGTGTGGATATCTCCCGGCATCGTGGGTAACAAGTCGGGCATCGGAACCGTCTTCAGCGCGGGCAATACGCCAAACTATTTCGACCTGCCCTTCGGGGGGACGCCACACCATCACTTTGTTTTCGCTGCGTCGTCACCTGGCGTGTATGTTTTTGACCTGAAAGCCACTCGCGGTGTGGACTACCAGGCGAGACCGCTGCTCGATATGCCGTTTGTCTACCGCATCTACATGGTAGCCGGCAGCCCGAGCCGCCTCCACGGCAATGTGACGCCTTCGCCTTGGTATGTGGGTAGCCTGTATGACCTTTTCTTGCGGCTGCAGGTGCGCCGCGACGGCAATGTCGTCGCCAGCACGGAACAGCCCGTGAACCCGTGGGCAATATACCCGTATCTTGCAGGTTTCAACACGTCGGGCAACGTGCAGGTGGTTGCCAAACTGGATAAGCACCTCTCCGTGCGGGTGAGTCGTAACCTGTCTGGCTCTCAGCGGCAGGACTGGACTTTCGCCAAGCTAGGCGACACCAACGGTGATGACCTCATCGATAGCAACGACCTGCGGGATGTGGTGAACCACTTTGGCGGCGTCGCTTCTCATGGAGACCTGACAGGGGACGGTACGGTCAACCTCGACGACCTCTACCCCGTTCTGGTTTACTACGGACAGAGCGGGGAGGGCATGCGCTAAACCAACATCTATACGAAAGGAGGAAAATCGGATGAAACTGTATCGACTGTTCGGTCTGTTCATCGCTGTGCTCGCGCTGAGCGTGTGGGCATTCGCAGGTGAAGACGAGCATGAAGGCGACCTCTTGCTGGGATATGAGGGCGGAGTCCTGACGATTCTGTCCCCCGAACCGCTCACGCAAGAGCCGTACTGGCTGACGGTGAACATGGAGCCAACAGGGCTTGGCTTCTACGTGGTGGATATTGGGTTCGACTTCGCCCATGGAGACCACGACCACACCATCAGCCCGCTAAACGGCGATGAACCGATGCTCAAGCAGGTCACTATCCGCCAGCTGTTCGTCAGTTCTGAGCTGTTCGGGGTGGTGGAGGGTGATGACGCCCCCATCTTCGGTATCGGCACTGTGGGCGAGCTGACGCTGATGTATGACCCCGATGACCCGGAGTCCGTCCACAAGCATGTGGTTTTCGCTACGTCCGATTTTGCCCCGAAGCTGTGGCAGTTCCAGCTGGTCAACGGCATCGCCCACGACGGCACTGCGCTGGGCAACTCGCTGGTGTACACTATCAAGTTCAACCCGGTACCCGAGCCAGCCTCTTTAGCGGTGCTGGCAACCGGTACGGGACTGCTGCTGCTGAGCAGGAGGAGGCGATAGTTGAAAGTCGCTTACGTGTTCATCATGCCGCGCTCGGCGTCCTACAAGCTGGCGCAGATGATTCTGCCCCAGCTGGAGGCGGGCACACACGGCGTGGATGTCGTCGGCATGTTCTTCTTCGATGACAACACGTTCGTGCTGCGCAAGGGCGACCCCATCGGGGAGCGTCTGGCAAAGGTCGCGAAGGAGCGAAACATCTTGCTGATGATGTGCGACATGTGCGCTCTGGAGCGCAACCTGGCGAAAGGCAAACCTCGATGGTGCGACCCTGTCACAGGACAGGGGTTGCGTGAGCCTGCCGAGTGCCACGTCGTCGATACGGTCGAAGGAGTGCAGGTAGGCTGTTTCCCCGACCTGTATCAGGCACTGGCGAGTAATCCGCCCGATATGGTCATCTCGCTGTAACCTGGGCAGGGGGGCTACTTCCCCCCGCCCTTCTCCAAGGAGGTGGATAAGGATGCAGATGCAGCAACACAAGCAAGCCTTTACCCTGATAGAGTTGCTGGTGGTCATTGCGATTATCGCGATACTGGCAGCCATTCTGTTCCCAGTTTTCGCACAGGCGCGCGAAAAGGCACGACAATCTGCCTGTCTGAGCAACATGCGGCAGATGGGGCTGGCGGTCAACATGTATATACAGGACTACGACGAGCGATTCCCTCTGGATTCGCATACGGGTACCAACGCCCCGTGGGTGTGGGTGCGGTCACTGGAGCCGTACACCAAAACGAAGCTGCTTTACCGCTGTCCGTCGGACCCCAGCACCAACTGGACAAGGCCTCTGCCCGGCTTCCGAACGGTGCGTCAGACCAGCTATGTGACCAACTTCTGGATGCTGCCACGATTGGGCGTGGACGAGCTGACCACGAACTGTGCTGGCTACAATAGTCTGGCTTCAGTGGTTGCTCCTGCGCGAACCATCTACATCGCCGAAGCCAAGCCGAACGCCACCATTGACCACTATCATGCTGGCGCATGGCGCTGGCCCAACGATTGCGGTACTTTCTTCTTGCCCGAAGACGAGCTGGCAATGACCTGGCACCTGGGCGGAGCAAACTACACCTTCGTGGACGGTCATGCCAAATGGATGCGCTTCGAGCAGACCTGGACGCCGGATGGACGCATCGACCTGCACCATCCGGGACGCGAGTAGGGAGGTACTCCGATGCGAAACCGAGTTTGGATAGTTCTATCCTTGTCTTTGTGCCTGTGGCTGCCCGCGTGGGCACAGCCAACACTGTTTCTCGATGTGTCGCCGGCGGCAGTGGCGGACGCGACACCGACTCCGAACCTGCCAACCGCACCGGTATCTTCGCTGGAGGTTGAGCCGGGTGCGTTGGTGCGGCTGAGTGTGGGCTTCCGCTTCGTCCCACAGGGTGACGTCACGCGCTGGTATCTGTGCAGCGCATACCTGCGCATAGACCACCCGTACCTCCAGGCAGTGACGCCCAACCTCTCAGAGGTTGCTGAGAACGCTTTCTGGCATCCGCAGATTCAACAGCTGGGGCTAACCGCACAGACGCGAGCCGCTGTCTCGACACAGACACCTCCTCTCCGCGCCAATCTGTTGCGTCCCACAGACTCTGCCAGCAGCGTCGAGACTCCCTCTGGTGCAATCTGGGTAGTGCTTGCGCCGGGCGGCAGCACAGTGAACGAGCCTTTCTTCGTGGGACACGTCTACCTCAAGTTGGCGGAGAACGCGCCGGTGGGCACGGATATACCGATAACGGTGTATAGCCAGCCTGACAGCACCCGCACCAAACCCAACTCATTGCTGGTTACCGACGGTAGTACCCGCTACCATCGCTTTGGCGAAAACCTGCCCGTGCAGGTCGCACGCTTGCATGTTGCGGCCTCGCGAACCGAGCTGTTCGGGCAGGTTTCGCTCGAGGATTATCTGGCATCGCCCGCTGGAGTTCAGGTGGAGGTGCAGCTGCGTGAGCCAAGCTCCACCAGCCCTGCGGAACGCCACATGCTCACCCTCGACGAAAACGGAAGTTTTCGTTTGGAAACCTCTCTGCGAGGCACATACGATGTCTCCCTGAAGGCATCACACTGGCTACGCCGAACCCTGAGCGGTGTAAACCTGTCGGGCAGAGTGCGCCTCGCCGCGTCGTTGACCAACGGGGACGTCGATGGAGATAATGAGGTCACCCTGCTCGACTTCGGGCAGATGGTGGCGGCGTTTGGCAGTGTGTCGGGCGACTCGAACTGGGACGCCAACGCCGACCTCGATGGCGACGAGGAGGTGAACCTGTTCGACTTTGGCATACTGGTGCGCAACTTCGGTGCGATAGGAGATGACTAGCCTCCCTGCGAGCGGCTACGTAAGGCTTTCTGCGCATACTCCAACTCCTCCGCACCTACCAGCCTGGCGAGGGCAAGGTATAACCCACCGCTCGCCAGGCTGACCACTGCAATAGTGACCAAAGACACCAGCTTCGGGTGCCACTGTAGCAGGGTCAGTGTGGCAGACAGTCCGTGCCTGATAAAGTAACCAAGGGCTCCGGCGGCGAGGGTGGCAAGCACCACTTTCGCGAACGGCACCCACAGCTGGTGCACGGGTACCTGCACCTTCTTGCGCAGCGCGTACAGCATCCAGACCACATGCAGTATCGCGGCGATAGACCCCGCTAGTGCCAGCCCTTTGTGCGCCAGAGGACCCATCAGCCACCAGTTCAACGGCACGAACACCAGCGTGGTCAGCGTGCCGATGACCACCGGCGTCACCGTATCCTGCACCGCGTAGAACGCGCGGTTGAGTATCGCCTGACTGGAGAAGGCGAACAGACCGATGCAGTAGAACACCAGCGCCTCAGCGGTGATGCGCGTGTCGTACGGGGTGAACTTCTTGTATTGAAGAAGGATGGAAACGATGTCGGTGGAGAGTACCATCATCAGCACGGAAACCGGCACGGTGAGGAACCATAACGCCCGCAAGCCCTGCAGTAGGGTGCGGCGGAACGCTTCCATGTCGCCCCGCGCGGCCTGTGCGCTGAGCGTCGGAAACACCGCGATGCTGATAGCCTGCGCGAAAATGCCCAGTGGCGCCTGCATCTGTTTATTGGCGTTATCCAGCGCAGATACCGCCCCCGGCGGCAACAGCGAGGCGAAGGCGCGGTTAATCAACACAAACACCTGCGGCAAAGATAGCCCCAATATCACCGGCAGCACCAGCTTGCCGACCTTCACCACGCCGGGGTGTTTGAGGTCAAGGCTGAACGCATAGCGTACCCCCACCCGACGCAGGAAAGCCATCTGCAGCAACAGGTTACCCACAACCGCGCCTGCCAGCGCGCCCCACGATAGCCCGGCAACCCCCAGATGCCCTCCCAGCAACCAGCCTCCGATGATAATGCCCAGATTGTAAATGATGGGACCCAGCGCAGGAACCAGAAAATGCCCACGCACATACAGCGTTGCCATTATCAGACCACCCAAGAAGAAACAGATTTGCGCGGGCAGGACGATGCGCGTCAGTGAGGCGGTCATGTCCAGCTGCCACGGCTCAAAACCGGGCGCAATTAGCGGGACCAGCTGACGTGCGAAAACCTCGCCGATGAGCACCAAGCCCGTGACGACCAGCGTCATGAAGGTGGCTACCACCGAAAAGACCTTCCACGCCTCCTCTTCCTGACCGCGCGTGAGGTATTCGGTGAATACCGGTACGAAGGAGGAGGAAAGCGCGCCGCCCGCGATGAGGAAGAACAACAAATCGGGAATGGAGAACGCCGCCCGATACACGTCGGTATAGGCGTTCTGCCCGAACCACGCGGCGATGGCGGTGTCGCGCAGCTGCCCCAACACACGGCTGACGAAAATCGCCACCATCATCACCGCCGCCGCCCGCGCCACCTTGTGGGTCTCTTGAGCCATGCTGAGCCTTATTGTACTGTGCCTTCCTGCCCGTGTCAAATGGATACGGAGTCGCTGAAGAGGGGGCGGCTGAATTGTTTACATCCCGCGCCAAAATGTGGTAGTATCGATACCAATCAGATAACCCGGACAGTGACGTAAGACCTGAGGTTCAATATGGCTCATCCCTCATCATCGGGCGCCGACGGCGAGAAACAGTCTCAGAAAGTGCATCCCTTTTGGGGAGCACTGGTTATCATGGCGGCGCTGGCGGTGATTTTTGTGATGGCGTACCCTTTCATTGCCAGTCGCCAAAGCGAGAATCTGCCGTTGCCCACTGCGGAGGAGACCGCCGTGAAGGTAGCGGACAGGATGGCACCTTTGTCCAGTGCAGAACGCGCCAGGCTGGCTCGCGAGCTGTTGCGCAGCCCCAACCCCCTCATACGCCTCGCCGCAGTGGAAGCGATAGAGGACTGGAAGGTGCGGGAAGCGTTTCCCTTGCTGGAAACCGCGATGGAAGACAACTACTCGTCGTTACGCCGACGCGCGATGGAATCTCTGTGGCGGATGGACAGGGAGAAGGGAATGCGCTTGTTACTGGCAGGACTGAAGGATGACGATGTAGATATTCGCCGCGCCGCTATCAGCCAGCTGCGCTTCGCCAACGAAAAGCGCTTCATCCCGGCGGTGATACCCTTGCTGGATGACAGGGACGCCACCGTGCGGTTCTTCGCGCTGGGAGTGTTGCGCAAGTTGACGGGAATGCCTTACTTCGCCAGAATCTCCGACCCGCCTGCGAAGCGGCAGGAAGTCATTCGCCAGTGGAAACAATGGTGGGCAAAGCAGCAGTCGCGCTGGGAAAAAGAAATACGTTGGGCAACTGTATCCCCTATCCACCCGACCCGTACGGACCCCGCCCCAGCTCTCCGAGTGACCACCATCGACGACTCCCGAAAACGTCTCACGGACTATCGGGGAAAGCTACTGTTGCTCCATTTTTACGGCACGTGGTGTGCCCCCTGCGAAGCCGAGATGCCCGAGCTGGTGCGCGTGCGGGAGGCGTTCCCCGAAAGCCAGCTGGCGATGTTAGGCATAGCGGTCAACGAAACACAGGGCGAACGTGCGGTGCGCGAGTGGGTCAAGAAGTTCAACCTCACTTATCCCCAGGCGCTGGCTACTCCAGCGATCGTCTCCGGATACTGGATACAGGGCGTGCCGGTCACCTACTTGATTGACGCGCAGGGGCGCATCCGTTATCGCTGGGACGGTGAACGCGACTTCGAAACTTTCCGGCGGGCAATTGTTCGCCTGCTGCAAGGCGAACCCTCCGGCAGGCTGACTAACGCCACAAACTGACCAGCCACACCAGCAGCGGCGCAACCACCAGTGCGGGCAGGAAGTTTGCCACCGGAATCTGGCGCAGATTCAGCAACCGAATGCCCAGCCCCAGCATCATCAAGCCGCCCGTGGAAACCATGGTGTTTTTCATCGGTTCGGTCAGCACGCTACCCACCCAGCCTGCCCCCAGTGTCAGCGCACCCTGTACCACCAGCACCGTGCCTGCCGAAAACAACACCCCCCAGCCCAGTGCGGCGGTGAAGAAGGCAGCCGAGACCCCATCCAGCAGGCTCTTCACCAGCAACAGGCTGTAGTCACCGCGCAAACCATCCTGAATGCATCCCATGATAGTCATCGGTCCAACGCAGAACAGGATACTGGTGCTGACGAACGCCTGACTGAAGGTGCTTCCGCCTTCGTTGCTAAAACGTCTCTGCAACGAGTTGCCGAGGGCGTCCAGCCTGCCTTCGATATCTAGTGCCTCGCCAATCATCGCGCCGATGAGCAGGCTTGCCAGCGGCAGCAGGGGGTTCTTCTCGCTGAGGCTCATCTGCACGCCAATCATCAGCGTCATCAAGCCGATGATTTGCATGGTGGTCTCGCGCAGGCGGGGCTTGAGGAAACGTCGCGCCGTCAAGCCCACGCCCGTGCCGATAACCACCGTGGCGGTGTTGATAAAGGTACCAATCATCCTGCGCTCGCGCCCTGCTCCTGTTCCAGCTCTTTGCGCAGCAGACGCTTCAGGATTTTGCCCGTGGCGGACTTGGGCAGCGATTCCCGGAATATCACGCGCCGGGGCACCTTGAAATTCGCCAGCCGCTCGCGGCAGTAGCGGATAATCTCCCGTTCGGTGGCTTCTGCACCGGGTTTGAGCACCACATAGGCGACCGGTTCCTCGCCGCGCAGTTCGTCGTATTCACCCACTACCGCTGCTTCTGCCACCGCCGGATGCGTGTGCAACACCTCTTCCACCTCGCGCGGGTAGACGTTCAGCCCGCCCACGATAATCATGTCCTTCTTGCGATCCACGATGTAGAAGTAGCCGTCCTCGTCTACCTTGCCGATGTCGCCCGTATGGTACCAGCCGCTGCGCATGGCTTCGGCGGTGGCTTCAGGCTGATTGTAGTAGCCTAGCATCACGTTCTCGCCGCGCACCACAATCTCGCCCAGCTCGCCGACCGGAACCTCGATATCGTTGTCGTCGAAGATTTTCATCTCGACGCCCGGAATCGGCAAGCCGATACTGCCCGGCTTGCGTACGCCCTTCAGCGGGTTCACCGCCGTCACCGGCGAGCACTCGGTGGGTCCGTCGCCTTCCAAAATCACCACATTGAATCGCTTCTCGAACGCTTCCATCACCGCGACGGGCATGGGTGCGCCGCCGGAGACGCACACGCGCAATGAAGACAAATCGTACTCGCGCGGTAGCGGGAAGTGCAGGATGGCGGCGAACATGGTGGGCACCGCGGGGAAGATGGTGCAGCGGTGCTTTTCGATGGCTTCCAGCGCGCCGTCGGGGCTGAACCGTTCCAGCAGGGTGCTGCTGCACCCGACATAGATGGACAGGTGCATACACACCGTGCCCGCGAAGGCGTGGAAGAGTGGAAGCACTGTCAAGAAGTTGTCCTGAGGCGACATTTCCAGCACCGGCACGCACGATTCGCAGTTGGCGATCAGGTTGCGGTGGCTGAGCATGCACCCTTTGGGAAAGCCAGTGGTGCCAGAGGTGTAGAGGAACACGGCGGGATGCTCGCGCGGGTTGAACTCGGGCGGAGTGGGCACGGGAGCCTGCTGCTGCCACAACGCATCGAAGGGCAAAAAGTCGGGAGCCTCACCACCCGCCATCAGCAGGTGCTGCAGAGAGGCTACCTGTGGCTTCACTGCGCGCAGGACATCGGCGAGGAGGGGGATGGTCACAGCCAGCTTGACGCCCGCATCGTTGTAGATGTAGCGCAGCTCATCGGGCTTGAGCAGGGGATTGGCAGGCACGGCGATTGCCCCAAGCGCCTGACAGGCGTAGTACGCCATCACAAACTGTGGCACGTTGGGCAACAGTATCGCCACGCGGTCGCCCTTCTCCACACCGAGCTCTTTGAACCCTTTAGCGACGCCGCTCACCGCGCCGAGCAGCTGCCCGTAAGAGATAGGCTTGTCACGGAAGATCAGTGCGGTCTGTTCAGGATTGCGCTGCGTGGTTTGTAAAAGCATTTCGAAGAGATTCATCGCCCTGTCACACCTCCTGCCACCTGATTTCGAGCAAGAGGATGCCTTTTCCTGCACGGCAGGAATCGCCAGCAAGAACGCGGAACGCTCTGGATAGCAAGAGTATCACGGATATTGGTCAGGGGGTAGACGCAGATGGTGTATGAACAGTGGGGTATAGGCATTGTGGGATTGGGCGGCATCGCCAACACGCACCTGACCGCCTATCGGAATCTGGGGCTGAAGGTAGTGGGCGGAGCCGACATTGACCCCGAGCGGGTGAAACTGATGCAGGCGAAGTGGGAATTGCCCATCGCGACTACCGATGTGGAGTCGCTGATTGCCCACCCCGAAGTGAGGATTGTGGATGTAGCGGCGCCCCATTTTCTGCACGTGCGCGAGCCGATTTTCCGCTGGGCAGCGAAGTATGGCAAAGCGTTGTTTGTGCAGAAGCCGCTGGAGCAGTACTACGAGAACGCACGTCAGCTGGTCGCCATTGCGGAGGAAGCGGGTATCCCGCTGATGGTGAACCAGAACTCGGTGTTCGTGCCTGGTTTTCGGGTGATGGAACGGTATCTGCGCGAGGGCATCATCGGCACGCCCTACTATTGCCAGATTGAGAACCGCAACTGGTTTGACCTGAGCGGGCACGTTTTTTACGGTAAACAAGAGCGATGGGTTCTCAGCGACATGGGTGTGCATCACCTCGCGCTGGTGGTGCACTGGTTTGGCAGCTGGCGCAGTGCATACGCCATCATGGGGCGCGACCCGTCGCAAACGGGCATCGTTGGCGATACGTGGAACGTGATGAACATCCGCTTCGAGAACGGCATGCAGGCGTGTATCATCAACAACTGGAGCTATCGCGGACACCTGCCTCGCCCGCACATGGTAGAGGAAGTAGTGATTCAGGGCGATAAAGGTGCGATTACCGGCACGAGCGAGGGGTTCGTCATTGTTACCGCCGAACCACCGGCGGAGCTGCGTCCCCGCTTTCAGGGCAAGTGGTCCCCTGACGCCTTTGGCAACGCGATGCTGCACTACATCCGCTCTCTGGACGAGGGCAAACCGTATCTGTGCAGCGGCAGGCATAACCTGCAGGTGGTCGCGCTGATTGAAGCAGGTTATCGCTCGGTGCAGGAAGGGCGTGAGATCACCCGTAAAGAGATAATGGGCGAAGATGCCTGAGAAACGACAGTGCGATGGAGGAGAAGATGAGCAAACTGCGTGTTCTGGTATGGGATGAGAATCCGCCGCACGCGCCCAAAGCCGTATATCCCAGCAGCATCAACGGCGCGGTGGCGGAAGGGTTGCGAGAACTGGACAAAGAGGGTGTGCTGGAGGTGCGCACCGCCAATCTGGACGAACCGGAACAGGGCTGCCCTGCCGACCTGCTGGCGAACACCGACGTGCTGATGTGGTGGGGACACGCCCGGCATGGCGAGGTGAAAGACGAGCTGGCAGCACGTGTTGCGCAGCGCGTTCAGCAAGAGGGCATGGGATTGGTCGCCCTGCACTCCGCGCACTATTCCAAGCCTTTCCGCGCGGTGTTGAACTGTACCGGTCACCTGAAGGGCGGCTGGCGCGAGAACGACCCGCCGGAAGACGAACACATCCGCGTGTGCGCTCCCTGGCACCCGATTGCGAAGGGTGTGGAGGACTTCGTGCTCAACGGCGAGGAGATGTATGGTGCGCCTTTTGATGTGCCGCCGCCGCTGGTGGTGGTATTGCAGTCCTACTTCCCGCTGGGCGGTGAGACCTTCCCCTCCGGCTTGTGCTGGACGGTGGGTAAAGGGATAGACCCGAACTTCACCTCGGGACCCGGCGGCGGTGTGGGGCAGGGCGAGGGTATTGGTCGCGTGTTCTATTTCCGCCCCGGGCATGAGACCATGCCCACCTACTTCCACCCTGTCGTGCGCCGCATTCTGTATAACGCCGTGCTCTGGGCGGGTAAGAAGGTGTAAACCAGTTTCCCTCACCCCCCTTCCCCTGTCGGGAAGGGGGGTGCGCACCTCTCTGAATGACAGGAAGAACAGGATGTCTCCCGCTACTTCTCCTTCAGCACTATCACCGTTAGCGAGTGTTTGGGGAAGGTATACCGGAACTGCGGAGCGACCCCTCTCAGCGTGCTTTCCACCGGCGCAACGCGCGTGGGGTTGTCCAGCGAGTTCTCGTCGTCCAGACTGTCGCTCGTTAACTGGATGACTTTCCCCGCAGGCTGTAGGGAGGGTACGCCCTGTAGGCGAATCTCGGACTCCACCGCCCGGTCGGAAACGTTCACCACTTTGAGAATGACCTCACGGGTTCGGTGGTTGCGGCTTGCCACCGTATACAGGACAGGTAGCGGTTTCTCCTCGAAGTCGTGTATCAGCTTGCCGTCCAGATAGCATCGAATGCGTGTACCCTGCACCTCGATGCGGATATCGTACCATCTCCCGGTTTCAATACTGCCGGGCACCTCGCTGCTCACGATGCTTTTGCCTCCGGCAATGCATTGTTCGACGGCGTGTTTGGAGTTACCCCATCCGCCAATGTTCCACCAGTACCAGTTATCATCATCGCGCACGCGGAACATGATGAGGAAGCCTTCCGCCCCGCCGAGCTTGCGCGCGCGCAGGCTCAGGGTGTAGTCCCTCCAGTAGGGGTCACCCGCCACCACGCGGCAATCGGTAGCCAATCCGTTCTGACGATAGGCACCGTCCACCACCTGCCAGTCGCCGCGCACCACGCGCCAGCCCGTCGCTCCCTGCGTGAAATCGGCGGCAAACAGGGTCTGTCCGTTGTGCGTCACTGTGACGTCTCGGTACTCCGCCTGCGTTTGCCAGGTTCCCACTCCTATCGCCCCACGCGATTCTGGAACCGCCATTGCGGGCGCGTCCATCTTCAGGGGCAAAACATGTGTGCCCCGATAGTGGCTGAACAGCTTCTGCACGTAGTAGGAAGGCGTGCCGTAGACGCGCGAGCTGTCGAAACCAATCAGGTCGGGGTTCCACTGGCGCGCGTTGACATTGACAAACAGCGGGGCGTAAGCCGCCATCACCACGATATCCCCGTTGCGTTCGATGCCGGTCATGAACGCGGCTTCACCAATCGCCGCGCGCAGGTTGCCCGTCCCGCAGTCCCGGGTGACCGCATACTCGCCCACGAAAATCTTGGGTCCCTTGCGGTCGTATCGGTCGTAGCGGTTCGCCTGCGAAATGAACCAGTCCGCGCTGGAATAGAAGTGTTCGTCCAGCACATCCATCGGGCGGCTACGCACGGGCGCGGTGGCGATGATTTGAATTTGCGGGAAGCGCGCCTTGATGGCGTCGTAGAAGCGGGCGTATCGCTCCTCGTATGCCGGTCCCCAGTTCTCGTTGCCCACCTCTACAAAGCGCAGAGGGAAAGGTTTGGGGTGCCCGTTCCTCGCCCGCAACGCGCCCCACTTGCTGCTGGGGGGTCCGATGGCGTATTCGATGGCGGCAAGAGCATCCTCTATCCACTCATCCAGCTGTTCCATTGGCGCGACGTCACCGTTGCGGTACTGGCACGCCATCCCGCAGTTAACCACCAGAATCGGCTCGGCGCCGAGGTCTTCGCTCATCTGCAGGTATTCGTGTAACCCCAAGCCCTGTGTGGTGGTATAACCCCATACACACCAGCGCGAGGGGCGTTCGGCGATGTCGCCCAGTGTATCTCGCCAGCGCAGGGCGTTCCTCATGCGGTCGCCTTCCACGAAACAGCCGCCGGGAAAGCGCAGGAACGACGGTTTGAGGTCTGCCAGCATCTGCGCCAGGTCTTTGCGCAGTCCGTTGGGGCGTCCCTTAAAGGTGTCCTCCGGCATCAGCGAAACCATGTCCAGCCACACAGCGCCCGGTGACTCGGCGGTGACGACCAGCCGCGCTTTGGGGTCTGTCGCACGTGAGGTCAGTGTTGCCGTGAATCGCTTCCAGTCCGTAGCGAGTCCACGCACCGTGTGCTGAGCGTACACCTGTCCGTTTGCTCCTTGCAGGTGGAAGGTCAAGCCACCCCGGAAACGTTCGTCCCTGCGAGCGTAAAAGGACAGGCGGTACCGCTTACCCCTTTGCACGGAGATGCCCCAGTAGCCCTCGTTGATGAGGCTGACCTTCGGCGTGCCCTCGTCGATCTCCCAGCGCAGGCTGCGCGTGTTACTGTCGTTAAGGGGGCGTGAAGTATCTATGGCGATGCGGGACTTACCAGGGCTGTCCTCAGCCAGTCTCCACGCCCGCGGCACCGTCGCGTCCTCGAAGGAGCGGTTGCGTACCAGTTCGGCATAGATTCCGCCATCGCCTGCGTGGTTAATCTCCTCAAAGAAGATGCCCCACAACACGGGACTGATGGGTGTGCCCGGTGCGGTGGCATCCACCTCCATTCTGGCGACCTGAGCCTGCGCGAGCGCACAGGATAAGCCAACCAGGGTTTTGGCAAGGATGAAAATTCTCGTGAACCACATCATGGATATCTACCCTCCTCCATGACCACTGCATTCAGGTCGAAGTCTGTGGCACGGTCGTGTCCCGTCATGCGCGCTGTTCGGATGGCGAACCTCCGGGTGAGCCGACCACACTCCACCTGCCTGCCCGCTGGAAGGAACAGCGACGCTTTTATGTCTTCGCTATGATGTTGGAAGACACCTTTCACAGGCTGATACGCGGGAAGGCGGAACCTTTTGGTCATCTTGCAGGTCAGCCTGTGCTTATGGTATACTGGGTTGCGCAAGCGTTTTGTACCTTGTCAAGTTGCAAGGGCGTACGCCACAGCCACACTCTGAGAAGCTCGGAGCCAATGAGAGACTTCCTGCCTGATGTTCTGGCAGTAGTGGGACCCACCGCGACCGGCAAGACGGAGGTGGGCATCCTGTTAGCGGAAGCGCTGGGCGGAGAGATTATCTCTGCGGACTGCATGGCGGTCTATCGCGGGATGGATATCGGTACCGCCAAGCCCACGCCAGAGCAGCAGCAGCGCGTGCGCTTCCACCTCATCGATGTCTGCAACCCTGACGAACCCTTCAGTGTAGCAAGGTTTCAGCAGATGGCACTGGAGGCGATTCGGCAGATACGGCAGCGTGGCTCGTTGCCACTGGTGGTTGGAGGCACGGGGCTGTATGTGAAGGCGCTGTTGGACGGCTTCCACATCCCGCCTGCTGCTGCAAACGAGACGCTGCGCCAGCAGTTGTGGCAGGAAGCAAAACGAGAGGGCAGTGCGGTCCTCCACGCGCGGCTGAAGGAGGTGGACCCGCTTGCGGCGTCGCGCATCCACCCGAACGATGCGGTGCGCATCATTCGCGCGCTGGAGGTCTATCAGCTCACGGGGCGTCCTATTTCCGAGTGGCAGCGTTGTCAGCCTCCTGCAGAGGTAGGCAGGGTGCGCCGCTTCGGTCTGACCATGCCTCGTGAACTGCTGTACCGGCGCATCAACGAGCGAGTGGAGCGGATGATTTCTCAGGGTTGGCTGGATGAGGTACGCCGCCTGCTGGAAGCGGGTTACGCTCCCAATCTGCCTGCGATGCGCTCGCTGGGCTATGGGGAGCTGGTGCAGGTGGTGCAGGGGCGATGGGAGCTTTCAGAAGCCATCGCGCGGATACAACGTGAAACAAGACGGTTTGCCAAGCGTCAATTAACATGGTTCCGCGCCGACAAGCAGATCGAATGGATAGACGCTTCGCAAGGTGCGGAAGAGACAGCGAGGCAAATACTGCACAGACTGCGAAGCGAGCAAGAACACACTTGATGGATTTTGGGATGGAGGGGAGCCCAAGACATGGCGAAGACTCAAATTAACTTGCAAGATGTTTTTTTAAACCAGGTGCGCAAAGAGAACATTGCCGTCACCATCTATCTGATTGGAGGCGTGCAACTACGCGGGTTGGTTCGCGGGTTCGATGCCTTTACGGTGTTGCTTGATAGCCCGGGCAAGCCCACTCAGCTGGTCTACAAACACGCGATTACCTCGGTGGTGCCTTCCAGACCGGTCTCTACGTATCGCCCACCGGATGCTGCAGCACGAGCGGTCAGCGCGCCCGCCGAAGGCACCGAGAGCACGGAGACGCCTTCCGAGACCGCCTGATCGGTGCGCCGGGAAGTTCAGCGGCAAAGGAGCGTCAAATACAGGGCAATCCCCCTGGCACAGCAAGGGGGGATTGCTTTGCGGATTCTCGTGACCGAACACGGAAGTCTACGGAACAGGAGGTTTTGGGGAGCGCAAAGTGCAGTTTACCAAGATGCATGGCATCGGCAACGACTTCGTGGTGCTGGACTGCCTGAAGTCGGAAATTGCCGAGCAGAGTTTGCCTGAACTGGCGCGCCGCCTGTGCGACCGAAGGTTCGGGATAGGCGCGGACGGGCTGATTCTGGTATTGCCCTCGCGGGTGGCGCACCTGCGGATGCGCATGTTTAACCCCGACGGCAGTGAGGCGGAGATGTGCGGAAACGGTATCCGTTGCTTCGCCAAATATGCCTACGACCGCAAGCACGTCACCAGCACGCAGATGAACGTGGAAACGCTGGCTGGCGTGAAGTCCCTGAAACTCAGCACGCAGGGCGGCAAAGTCGTCTCCGTCACCGTAGACATGGGCTTACCCCGCCTGGCGCCGGAGGAGATACCGGTGCGCGTGGAGGGGATGGAGAGCGTGATCGGGTATCCTCTGCGTGTAGCAGGCAGGAAACTGGAGTTCACCGCTGTCTCGATGGGCAACCCGCACGCGGTCATCTTCCTGGGCAACGTTGCTTCCTTCCCCGTAGAGAAAGTGGGTCCCGAGATCGAGAACCACAAGCTGTTTCCCAAACGCACGAACGTACAGTTCGTTCAGGTGGTGAACCCGCGTGAAATCGTCGTGCGGACATGGGAGCGAGGCGCCGGCATCACACTGGCTTGTGGCACGGGGGCGTGCGCGTCGGTGGTAGCCGGCGCGCTGAATAAGCTCACCGGGCGCGAGGTGCTGGTGCACCTGCCCGGGGGAGATTTACAGATCGAGTGGCTGGGCGATGGGCGTGTGCTGATGACAGGACCGGCCACCGAAGTGTTCGTGGGAGAGATAGAAGTCTGAATCGAAGGAGGAGAGAGGTTTGCCTGCACGTGCATCTCGTCTGGACAAAACCCCACCCTATCTGTTTGGCGAAATCGCAAAGCTGAAGGCGAAGGCGCTGGCAGAAGGGCGCGATTTAATCGATTTCGGCATCGGTGATCCCGACCAGCCGACGCCGCGCGATATTATCGACCACCTGTATGAGGCGGCACAAGACCCCGCCACCCACCGTTATGACGAAACACCGTACGGCGACCCGTTCTTCTTGCAGGCGGTGGCGGAGTGGTATCGGCGTCGCTATGGCGTGTCGGTGGACACCGAAGGCGAAATCCTGCTGCTCATCGGTTCCAAGGAGGGGTTAGCCCATCTAGCATGGGCATACATCGACCCGGGCGACATCGCGCTGGTTCCCGACCCCGCTTACACCGTGTATGCTATCAACACGCGCATGGCGGGCGGCGAGGTGTACACCATGCCACTCCAGCGTGAGAACGGGTTCCTGCCCGACTTGTCGGCAATCCCGTCCGACGTCGCGCGGCGGGCGAAGCTGCTGTTCCTGAACTATCCGAATAATCCCACAGGCGCGGTCGCCACGCAGGAGTTCTATCGGCAGGCGGTGGAGTTCGCCCGCGAGTACGACATCCTGCTGGTGAACGATGCGGCCTACTCCGAGGTGGTATACGAGGGGTATCGTCACCCGAGCCTGCTGCAGGTAGAGGGCGCGAAGGACGTCGCGATAGAGTTTAACTCGCTGTCCAAGATGTTCAACATGACAGGGTGGCGCATCGGTTTTGCGGCGGGCAACCGCGACGCCATCGCCAACCTGAACAAGATGAAATCCTACGTGGACAGCAAGCAGTTCGCCGCGATATCACGCACTGCCGCATACGCCCTGCTTTATGCCGACAACACCCGCACGTTGAACCTCTACCAGAAGCGGCGGGACATTCTGGTGGAAGGACTTCAGTCCATCGGGTGGGATGTGCCGAAACCCAAAGCCACGTTCTACGTATGGGTTCCAACGCCCGGCGGCATGTCCTCCATCGAGTTCGCCAAGCAGTTGCTGGAACAAGCGGGCATTCTGGCGATACCGGGTATCGGCTATGGTGAACATGGCGAGGGCTACGTGCGCTTCTCCATCACCGTCAGCGGCGACCATCATGGCGAGCGGGTGGAAGAAGCGGTGAGGCGGATACGAGAACGTTTCGGCCGGTAGCGTAATGGAGCGGCTTGGCGGGAGCCTCTCTCCCCAGCGGGGTTTGGTGTGAAAATGAGGGGCGAACCTCCTGGGGAGCTCAGCCCCACCTGATCTCACACCCCCCACGATTGGAGTCGTGGGCGGACCTCGTGCCATTTTGAACCGGCATCTGGTAACGTTGCCACCGTCCCAGACGTCTAAAGGGCGAAACGCGGGGTAACAAAGGAGGCTTCTGACAATGCCATCACCGCCGCTTTTGCACGTTCGCACCGTCACGCGTGAAGGCCGACCGGTAGCGGGAGCGTATATCCTGCTGTGGCGCATGGTACCCGCGGGTAAACTGAAGCCCCTGTCGGGGGAGTGGAGAACCTCGTCTTCTGGCGAATTGCGCACCCAGCTTCCCCTGTCTTCTGAACTGCTCTCCGTTGCCAGCGAGAACCGAACACCCCTGCGCTTTCTGGTGCTGGCATGGCATCCCCAGGCGGGCTGGGCGTGGAGCATCGGCACGCTCGATTCGCTGAAGGACGTCAAACTGCTTCTCACTTCGGGGGGACGGACCACCTTCACCGTGCAAAACTGCTTCGGCGATCCCGCAAAGGGGCTGAAGGGAAGAACTGTTCAGTTGCGGATACCCGGGGTGCCCGCACCGGTAGACCTGCCTCCGATGCCGGACGCCGTTTTTCAGACCGATGCGCATGGCAAGCTGAGAGTGCTGTTACCGGAAGGGGCGACAGCTTTCTGGGCGTGGGGCGGAGAACTGCCTGAGGGGATGCGCCAGAGGTTTCGCGACCCGATGCCGCTCCACGCCGCGCCAGAGCTGCGGGTGCGCTACCATTTGGGCACACGAGAGGTAAGCGGCAGGCTGATAGACTCTCGCACGGGGCGACCATTGCACGGGGAGGCAGTGCTGTTGCATACGGAACCGGGCAAGTGGTTCAAAAGCGTTCCTTCCGACTACCTGACCTTCACCGACGCGCAGGGATGGTTCTCCGTTTACCTGCCTCATTACGCCAACGGACCCGTTGTGCCGACGGTATGTCGCCTGCCGCACGGGGCAGAGGTCTGGGCGAGTCTGTCCCCGCCTGGCACACGCCCGCCCATGCAGGCAGCCTGTGAGCGATGGGAGCTGGGAGAAATTGCCATCCACCCGCCGGACGGCGTTATTGCAGGCGAGGTCAGGCGATCCGACGGTCAGCCGGAGCCTTTCGCACTGGTTGTCGCGCAGGGCAAAAAGCCACCTGTGCTGGCGAGGAAGCAGGAAATCACCTGTCGCGTTGCCACCTGCAACGGACTGCGCAAAACCCTGCGACAGCAGATGGGCACCGCTTCACCCTTCGCCTGTACCCTTACGGATGCACAGGGACGGTTCCGCCTGCCGGTGCGATCGGGCGAGTGGCAGCTGCGGGCACACCCGACACACGCGCCTCGCGAGCCAGCAGGTGCTTCCATGCTGTCTCTGCCCTGCCAGATGCCTTTCGTGAGCACTGATACCCGATGGGTAACTGCACGGGTATCGAGAGGTCAAACGGTGACAGTGCAGCTACCGCTCAGCGCGGGCGGTTGGGTTCGTCCGGTACGGGTTTAGTTTCACGGTAGCAGACCCCGATGTCTGCCCCCTACCCGTATTGTCCGTATTTGCGCACCAGTTGCACTACCTGCGCATAGCGGGCGAGGCTGACCGTTGGCGGGATGGAGTGGTCGCTGTGGTACATGTAACCGCCTCCCTCCATCGCCACTGCCAGTTTGCTGCGTATCTCCTCTTCCAGCTCTTCGTCGGTTCCGTAAGCCATCACGTCCGCGCTGATGTTGCCGAAGAAAACGATTTGCGTGCCGTAGAGCCGCTTCAGCTCGCGCACATCGTTGCCTGCCCGCGCCTCCAGCGGCTGGATGGCGTCGAACCCCGCCTCAATCAGCAGGGGGATGAACTGTCGCACATCACCGTCGCAGTGCAGCAGCATCGGTATTCCCTGTGCCTCGCACCATGCCTTTACCTTAAGGTGACAGGGCATCAACAGTTCGCGGTAGGCACGGGGCGAAAAGAGCATCCCGTTCTTATAGCACAGGTCGGAGAAGAACCACAGTCCGTCGAAGGTGATGCCTCTCTGCACGCACAACTCGCACATCCCCAGCAGGAAGTCGGTGTAGGTATTCAGGATGTCGGCGATGAGGTCGGGCTGTTCGGCGATCAGGGGCAGGGCGTTCTGGAAGCCCATCAGGTGGTCCAGGATGTACCACATTGGCTCCACCGGCTCCGCCACCACGAACCAATCCCGCTCACGCCAGGTGCGGTAGTTCTGCAGCATCCAGTCCGGAATCCGGTCGGGGCTAGCCTGCAGGCGGGCTTTCACCTTAAGCCATTCGTCCCAATTCCGGACGGTGCATTCCAGTCGGGCGGGTGGGGCGTACGAATCTTTCCATTCCTTGACCACCAGCCCGTTGGCGTTGCGGTAGATGCGCCAGCGGTCGGTCTCTTCCATCATCTCTACCGGCAGCTGCAACGAGCCATCGAAGCCGAAACGCTCGATGCGGTCCAGCCCGAAATAGTCCACCGGATCTGCGCCTTCAGGCAAGCCTTCCTTTTGCCAGCGGAGCAGCGTCTCGGGCCAGAAGGTGATGTCCAGCATGGGCACGCGGTCAGGGATACCGCGTTTCAGGGCGATTCGGATGCGTTCTCTTGAGTTCATGCGTTTAGCCCGTATTCTGCAGGAATGTACAGAGAACCGTAGTTCAAATCTGCCCGCTGGCGGAGCGCATCGGCGTCTTCCGGCAGGTCGGCAATGGCGTCTTCGATCATGCCCAGCCACCGCTCCTCGCGCGGCTCCAGAGCGATAGTGCCTTCGCTCACCGCACGGCGTATCTCCCCTGCGGCGAATCGTGCCATCGCCAGCGTGCGGGCGTAGTGGTCATCGCCAGCCTCCACGATGCGTTTGCCTGCCTCATATACCACCCTGAGATCCAGCATGAGCGCCTGCGGGTCGCGGTAATGGTCGGATAGCACCAGCAGGTCACGCAGAGCCTTACCCTGCCCCTGTTCGAGGGCAGTGTTCATCAACCGGCAGTCATAGGCGAGGATTTCGGTGAACACCGCTGGTGCATAGCCGCCCAGCAGGCGCACATCCTGCACCGACTCGTTGCTCCACAGGTCACACACCGCCGCGGCGATATTGCCCAGCGGAGAAGAGTGGGCACACGCGCTGGATTTGCCCTCCATGCTGACAGGCACGCCGGTAATGGCTTTAATCACCGGGTTCTCATAGCCACAGTCTTTCAATGGACCCGTTGCGCCCATTTCCACCGCCACCAGCGAGCGCGGCACGGTCATCAGTCGCACCACCGCTGCCAGCACTTTAGGCAGCAATCCCTGGTGCGCCAGCTGCATCGCCGTATTGCCGAAGCCACAGGCGGTGTCGCCGCCGGGCACCACCTTGTGGCGGTGCGCGATGTCCACGATAGCTGCCCACAACGTCTCCATGTCGCGCGGCGCCAGCACGCCCAGCGCGAAGGCGATGCCCTCCATATCCCCCTGCACCAGTGCGTGGTCGTTGACCTCTTTGCCACCGGTGCTTTCGATGGAGAGAATATCCGCGCCCGCCTCCGCGCACCGTTCGAAGGCTGTCAGCATGGTGGCGAACAGATGCCCGCTACGCATTCGGGGCGGACGTTCCTGTTCGCGGATGTCGGCGATGGTGACGCGCAGCGCGGAACGCAATCCGTACCTCTGCCCGAACTGTTCCATGACCTGCTTGATGTCCGCAGTGACCAGCGCGCCCCAGTCGGGGTGCAGGGTGAGCTCGTACAGGTGCTCCAGTTCCAGCACAATCGCAGAAAGCCCCTGTTGTACGGCGCGGGTGAGGATGCGTTCCACCATCTCGCGGAACCGCTGGCGCACATCGGGGAGCGTCTCTTCACGTATGGACATCGGCGGCAGGGTGAAGTTGACCTCGGGGATAACCTGCCCTGCCCCAATGAGCACTCCGTTCCCACAGGCGAGAGGCTTTGCCGCCGAACCGAAGAGCATCTCCTCCGCAGAGGCGTAGACCATTTGCGTAACCGGCTTGCGAGAATCTGGCATCATGAACCTCCTGTCAAAGGCCTGCTAGCGAAGATAATTTCCGTACCCTTTGGGGCAAATCCTGTGCCACCTGATTCCGATACGTGACAGCTGCAAGCGGATGATAGCTTGCCCTGTGGAGCGGAGAGCGTGTATAATGGCGTCAGCATTTCGATCGCTCGAACAGGAAACGCGGGATGGAAGGTGAACCACTGGTACTCTCCGTAGACGTGGGTACCACGAATATCAAAGCGGGGGTCGTCGACGCGCACGGGCGGGTGTTGCGGGTGGTTCAGCAGGAGCTGCCCCTGGCGCGCGATGAGAACGGCAAAGCGGAACACGACCCGCACCTGTTATGGGAAACCTTTGGTGCAGTGGCGCGGCAGGTCACCGAAGGCTACGGGCAGAAGATACGCGCCCTGGTGCTGTCCGCATACCAGCTCAGCCTGCTGGCAGTGGATGAAACGGGTGGGACGCTGACCGGCATTATCACCCTTCTGGACACGCGCCCCCGGCAGACCTATCCCCGGCTGATGGAGCAGATAGACGCACACCAGTTATACCAGCGCACAGGTTGTCCGCCGCTGTTCCATTATCCGTTTTCCAAAATCTTCTGGCTGAAAACCACCCATCCCGACCTTTTTGCCAGAGCGCGGTGGCTGGTGGGGGCGAAGGACTATCTGATTTACCGGCTGACCGGGCAGTGGGTGACGGAAGCCAGTTTGGGCACGGCAACGCAGCTGATGAACCTGCACAGTCTGCGATGGGATGAGGTTGCGCTGGGCGTGCTGGAACTGGACGCCGGGCGACTGCCCGAGCCGGTGGAAGCAGATAGGGTGCTGGTAACCCTGCCTGAGGAGGTTTGCGCCCGGCTGGGTGTGGCAGAAGGATGCCGGCTGGTGCCGGGCGTGTACGACGGGGGTGCGGTGGCTATCGGCATCGGTGCGCTGGTGGGAGGGGCTGGGGCAATCAATCTGGGCACTACCGCGATGTTGCGCGTGGCAATGCCCCAGCCGGTGCTGGACGCCGACCCCGCGATGAGGCTGCAGACCTGTTACCTTGCCTGCGGCAGGTGGTTTCCGGGTGGAGCTATCAATAACGCGGGCATCACCTTGCGCTGGCTGCGTGACAGCGTTTTGGGTATGGACTACGAGGCGATGAACCGCGAAGGAGAGCGCGTTTCCGACACGGCGGGGCTGTTCTTCTTGCCCTTCCTCAGTGGGGAACGCAACCCGCAAATCGGCAATGCCGCATCGGGAGTGTTTTTTGGACTGCGCGGCTACCACACACGGGGACATGTGGTTCGGGCGGCAATGGAAGGGGTGTGTTTCGCCCTGCGCATCGTATACGACGCATTGCGAGAGAACGGTGTGGTTCCGCGGGAGATTCGCATCGGTGGTGGTGGGGTGCGTTCGCCGTTGTGGATGCAAACGATGGCGAATGTGCTGGGAATCCCGTTGCAGGTGAGCCAGGTGGAGGAGCCCGGGCTGGTCGGCTCGGCGATACTGGGGTATACTGCTCTGGGCGTGTATGCGGATGTAGAGCAGGCAACGCAGGCAATGGTGCGAACCGGCAGGCAGTACCTGCCTCAGCAGGATGCGGTGGAGGCGTACGCGGAGAAATACCGGTTCTTCCAGCAGCTGATGGATGACCTGGCGCAGGCTTTCCAGAGACACGCCCGTCTTGTCACACCATGAAGGAAAGGGAGCCAGGATGTTCAATAAACCTGTAGCCGCAGGAGGTGGATTATGAGCTATATCGAGGAGCTGTTCTCGGTGAAGGGTAAAGTGGCTTTGTTCACAGGTGGTGCCGGTGTGCTGGCAGGCGCCATTGCGAAAGGCCTCGGCAGGGCGGGAGCGCGCATCGTGCTGACCGACATCGCGCCGCTGGAGGTGCGTCTGCAAGAGTTGCGCCAGCTGGGTCTCGAGGCGTACGGCTACTGCATGGACGTGCTGGATAAAGCGGATATCGAGCGGGTGGCAGAGCAGGTGAAACAGGAGGTGGGCACGGTAGATGTTTTGTTGAACGCGGCGGGCGGCAATATGCCCGAAGCCTCCACCTCGCCTGACCGGCGTTTCTTCGACCTGCCCGTAGAAGCCCTGCAGCAGGTGGTGAACCTGAACCTGTTTGGCGGGGCGATACTGCCCAGTCAGGTATTTGCGAAGCAGATGCTGGAGAACGAGGCGGGCGGTGTCATCATCAACTTCTCGTCCATGTCGGCGTTCAAGCCGCTGACGCGCGTGCTGGGCTACTCCGCAGCGAAGGCGGCGGTGAGCAACTTCACGCAGTGGTTGGCGGTGCATATCGCGCAGGAGTACTCGCCCAAAGTGCGGGTCAACGCCATCGCGCCTGGCTTTTTCCTGACCAAGCAGAACCGCTACCTGCTGCTGGACGAAGCGGGCAACCTGACGCCGCGCGGGCAGGCAATCATCGCGCACACTCCGATGGGACGCTTTGGCGAACCGGACGACCTGGTAGGCACCATTATCTGGCTGGCGTCGCCGGCGAGCGCGTTTGTCACAGGAGCGGTTATTCCGATAGACGGGGGGTTCAGCGCGTTTGCGGGAGTGTAGGGGGGTACACTCCCGCCGAGCTGCTAGAACTGGAAGAGGCTATCGGGCAAGCCTTCGTTCACGTACAGGTTCACGTAGGTGGTGACGCCGCCCAGCTTGCCTTCGGCGTTGTACACCTCTACCCGCGTGGGTACCCAGATGCCCGGTGCGGCTTCTACCGGGTTCTTGTAGTAAAAGGTTGCCATCAGCTTGCCCTGCTGGTTATACCACTGCCGCTTGACCACCGTGCGGGTTTTACCATCCATCCACACGATGTGTTTGGAAGTGTCGTCGGAGTTCGCCCACGTCAACTCAAACACCGGGTAGCGCACGCCACCCTCCTGATCGTAGCGCAGGAACTTCGCGTTGACCAGCTTCATGAAGCTGGGCGTCAGGATTCCGAAATCCATCAGCGATTGTCGCTTGCCCGGTGCGTTGCTAATGTCGTCGGTGTGTTTGATGGGACCTGCCGAGACGTGCTTGTAGTTGCCGTTGATGATGTACACCACATTGACCACGCCCACTTTGCTCTCCAGCCGCATCCTGGACGGCTCTTTATAGCGGGCGGTCATCTGTTTGATGCGGTATGAGTTGGCGAAATCTTTATTTATCTTTTCCAGCTCGCGCTGGTTGGCAGCCTGCTGTTTGACGGTAGCACGCAGGTCGTGCAGACGGGTCTGCACGTAATCGTTAATATCCTGCGATTGCGCCATCGCAAAACCGGCGCCATACCACAGTAAACCAAGCAACAGTATCCCTCTGCCGAGCATTCCACACTCCTTTTATCCGCCTTTTGGTTTTCTGCGCAAATATAGACGACAGCACCCCAGCTGGGGTTACCGCCGTCCACGCCACTCCAGCTCTACTCGAGACGCTTCAGACGCTCCAGCAGCTTCGCCTGCTTCTCGAGCAGCTCGGAATGAATCGCCTGCTCCTTCTCCACCACCTCGCGCGGCGCGCGCTGCAGGAACTGCTCGTTGTTCAGCCTGCCTTTGACTCGCAGCAGCTCTTTTTCCAGCGAAGCCAGCTCCTTCTGAATGCGCTGCCGCTCCTTCTCCAAGTCTACCGCCTCCAGCTGCAGGTACACGTCCGCCAGTTCACAGTGCGTAGCAACCGCTTTGACGCCCTCCGGCAGGCTCTCCACGACGGTCATCGGCTCCACCCGTTGCAGGGTGCGAATCACTGGTTCGTACTCCTGCAGGAGTGCAGCTGCGTGCGGCGACGACGGCACGACAAACACATTCGCCTTCAGCGAAATGTCAAAGCCTATCTCCGTACGCAGGGCACGGATGGTACGCACCGCCTCTATCAATCGTTGCATACGTGCTTCTGCCTCCGGCGCGTTCCACTGCAGCTGCTCTGTCGGGAAGGGGGCGACCATGATGCTTTCGCCTTCATGCGGCAGGCTCTGCCAGATTTCTTCCGTGATGTAAGGCATAAAGGGATGCAGCAGGCGCAGGGTATGCTCCAGCACCACGCTCAACACACGCTGGGCGACCTCCCGCTCAGTGCCCCCTGCGTTCAGGCGCGGTTTGCACATCTCGATATACCAGTCGCAATACTCATCCCACAGGAACGAGTAGATGGCTTTGGCGGCGTCGTCCATGTCGTAGCTTTCCAGCGCGCTGTTGACCGTGCGGATGGTGTGGTTCAGACGGCTCAGTATCCAGCTGTCGATATCGTTCATCTGCTCGTCTGCAGGCAACGAACCGTCGAACCGCTGGCGGAACCCCTCGTCCAGATTCATCAAGACAAAGCGGGAAGCGTTCCAGATTTTGTTGCAGAAGTTACGTGCCTCTTCTACCTGACTGTGCCTGCCATGCTGGATGCTGGCGAAGCGGATATCCTGTCCCTTCGCGGTGCGCACCAGCAGGGCGAAGCGCAGCGCATCTGCCCCATACATCTCAATCAGGTCCAGCGGGTCTACACCCGTTCCCAGCGACTTACTCATGCGCCGCCCCTGCTCGTCCAGCACGGTGGCATAGATGTACACATCGCGGAAGGGCACGTCGTTCATGAAGTACAGCCCCGTCATTATCATGCGCGCCACCCACAGGTAGATGATGTCACGCGCGGTAATCAGCACGGAGGTGGGATAGTAAGTTTTCAGGTCGCCGGTCTGCTCGGGCCAGCCCAGCACGGCGTGGGGCCACAGCGCAGAGGAAAACCAGGTATCCAGCACGTCTTCGTCCTGACGGATGGATTTGCCATCCGCCTTCTGCCGTGCCTCTTCTTCCGACCGCGCGACGATGTACTCCCCGTCTTCGGTAGTCCACACGGGGATGCGGTGTCCCCACCACAGCTGGCGCGAGATGCACCAGTCCTTGATGTTCTCCATCCAGTCCAGATAGGTACGGGCATAGCGGTCAGGGATGAAGCGGATGCGCCCTTCTTTCACCGCGTCGATAGCGGGCTGGGCAATGGCTTTCATGCGCACGAACCACTGCTCCGATAGCAACGGTTCGATGACCGTATCGCAGCGGGCGCAGGTTGCCACGGGCACCACATAGTCCTCTACCTTCTCCAGCAGCCCCTGCTCCTGCAGGTCTTGCAGCACCTTCTCGCGTGCCTCGTAGCGGTCCAGACCAGCGTATCGCTCACCTGCCTCATCGGTCATGCGCCCGTGTTCGTCGATGACCACCACCTGCGGCAGGTTATGGCGCAATCCACACTCGAAGTCGTTGGCATCGTGTGCTGGCGTGACCTTTACCGCGCCGGTGCCGAACTCGGGTTTGGCGTAATCGTCGGCGATGAAGGGGATTTCCCTGCCCACCAGCGGCAGGAGGATGGTCTTGCCGAACAGGTGCTGGTATCGCTCGTCGGCGGGGTTGGCGGCAACGGCGGTGTCGCCCAGCATCGTCTCAGGGCGAGTGGTCGCGACCACCACATGTCCGGAACCATCTTTGAACGGGTAGCGGATGTAGTAGAGCTGCGACGGCTGGTCTTCATGCTCCACTTCGATATCGGAGAGGGCGGTCAGGCAGCGGGGACACCAGTTGATAACGCGCTTGCCCCGGTAGATATGCCCGTCCTCCCACCAGCGCACGAAGCATTCCATAATGGCGTTCACATAGCCTTCGTCCATCGTGAATCGGGTGCGGCTCCAGTCGAAGGAACATCCCAGCCGCTGGAACTGGGTGAGGATGACCCCGCCGTATTCGCGCACCCAGTCCCACACGCGCTCTAAGAACTTCTCTCTGCCGAGGTCGTGGCGCGTCAGCCCCTCGCGGCGCAATTGCTTCTCCACCACGTTCTGGGTGGCGATGCCCGCGTGGTCGGTGCCGGGCACGCACAGGGTGTTGTAGCCCTGCATCCTGCGCCAGCGGATGAGGGTATCGTGGATGGTGTAGCACAGCGCGTGCCCGATATGCAGGGAGCCAGTGACGTTCGGTGGGGGAATGGTGATACAGTATACGGGTTTTCCAGGCGCGGGATTGGGTGCAAAGTAGTTTTTCTCGCTCCAGTAGCGATACCATTTCTCCTCCACTTGCGTGGGGTCGTACACTTTCGGGATATTGGTCGCATCCGCCATGCGCTTGCCGTCTCCTGTGAAAAAACTTCTGCCTTACAGATTATACTGCACGCGCGAGCAGGGGGGCAAGGTTGGGAGGAGGTACGCCAACGTCACTCAGGGTGACTGTTGTTCTGGAGGGACGATTGCCTTGAGAGCTTCGATAAGGGAGGGAAGGTCGTGTTTTACGGTAGCGTACACAATACGCCAATCTATCGCGTCATAACCGTGTACGACACGGTTGCGCATGGAAACAGCTGCAGCCCATGGGATTTCCGGGTGCTGGGCACGTGTGGCCATATCCACACGATTGGCCGCCTCCCCAATGATGACAATCTGGCTGAACATGAACCACTGGGCATCTTCGTCGGCAAGGAACTCTTCCTCCGTACTTGCACCCAGACGGCTGACAGCCCGTTGTGCTGCAATCAACATATCCAGCATCGCCGCTGCGGGGTCATGCGGCATAGATGACCTCGGCACTATCCAGTATCGCTTGGCGCCGGATGTAGTTCGCGCTGCGCTCGATGCCGCTTCTGGGGACAAGCTGCACGCGGCGTCCGAAAAGCGCGGCAAACTCTTGCTCCGCCTCATATAGTTGCATCAGCGACCATCTGGCATCTGGAGCGAAAGTAACCAGCAGGTCGACGTCGCTTTCACTGTGGAAGTCTGACCTCAGTACCGAGCCGAACGCCTCCAGCTTGACGATGCGCCACTTACGACAGAGGCGTTCCAGCTTGCGTCTATCCAGCCTTAACGCGCCCACCCGCATTTTGCGTACGCTCCTGAAGCCGTTTGGAGCATGCATCCTGATTATACTTCACCTTCGAGCGGAGGGGCAAGGCAAAAAATGCACCACAGAAGGTCTCTATCACCCTTGACATTTATCCTGACTAAAGGTATCATCATAGTAAACTAATGCAGGAGGCGTTTGCAATGAACCTGTACCTCATCGAGAGCAGTTGCAATGGTGTAGAGCGTGCGCTACTCGAACAGCGACTTCAGGCAGTGGAAACGCGCGCCGAGCTGCTGGAAGCCCAGGCGAGCGCACAGGACAACCGCCTGTATGTGGTGTTGCTGGCGTCAGATGAACAGGCGGCACGCGAGGCGTTTGCCCGCAGCGGCTTGCAGGCAGAGCTGGTGAAGCAGGTGCGGCTGGTCGGGCAGGATTTGGAGACCGTACGCCAGCGCAAAGCGCGAGCGAACTACCTCGTAGAGTGGAACCTGCCTGCGGGGTTAACGATGGAAGCCTATCTGAAGCGCAAGGCGGAAAAGTCGCCGCTGTATGCTCAGGTGCCTGAGGTGAAGTTCGAGCGCACCTACGTCTGCGAGGACATGAGCAAGTGCCTGTGCCTGTATGACAGCCCCGACGAGCAAACAGTGCTGAAGGCTCGCGAGGTAGTCGGTGCGCCTGTAGACCACCTGACCACCATCCAGAACGTGCGATAAGGAGGCATACCGTGGCAGCACAAACGATACGCGAGCAGCTAGCGGCATCCGCGCTCGCGATGAACGAAGGGCATGGGGATGCCCACCACGCACTGCAGCTACTGGCGGAGCAACGCTACCTGCACCACGGCGTGCCCCGAGAAATGGGTGGCGAGGGCGACACCTTGTGGGAAGCGGTGCAAGCCATTGCCGAGGTCTCCGCAGAGTGTCTCACCACAGCGTTTCTGTTCTGGTGCCAGCGGGTGTTCATCGAGTACCTGCTGCACACGCCCAACACCGACCTGCGCGACACCCTGCTGCCTGACCTGTTAACCGCCCGCCGCGCGGGAGCGACGGGACTATCCAACGCCATGAAGTATCTCGGCGGTCTGGAGCCACTGCGCACGCGGGCGGTGTTGCATGAGGATGAGATTCAGCTGGACGGTCATCTCCCGTGGGCGTCGAATTTGCGGGTCAATCGTTTTGTAGTGGCTGTGGCAGCGCAGGTGGACGAACGGCAGGCAATCGTGGCGGCGGTACCCGCGGAGGCGCAGGGAGTGGAACGGAGCGAGACGTTTCAGCTGCTGGGCTTGCAGAGCTCCGAGACCGCGTCGTTGACGCTGCGTTCCGTGCGGCTCCCCCGACGCTGGCTGCTCAGCGACAACGCGCACGACTTTCTCCAAAGCGTTCGTCCGCGCTTTCTGCTGTTACAGTGCGGGCTGCCGATGGGCATAACGCGGCGGGCATTGCAGGAAGCATCGGCGAAAATGCAGGGTGCGAAGGCGATTCTGGAACAGCGGGTGGAGACCGCCTGCCGACAGTGGCATCGGCTACAACGCCGCACGCAACGGCTTGCGCAGCAGAGACGATACGGACAGTCCGACCTGCGTCGGCTGTTTCAAACACGCATCCAGTGGGTGGATCTGGCTGTGAAGGCGGCGCAGCTTGAACTGGAAGCGGCGGGTGGTGCGGCGTACTTCCGCGACAGCGGCACCGCGCGACGCCTGCGCGAAGTTACCTTCCTGCCGGTGCTGACGCCAAGCACCACCCAGCTGGCGTTGCAACTCAAACAGTCCCAGAAGGAGCCTGCAGCGCGATGAGCAACGCCCAGCCCCTGCTGCGGGTCGCAGACCTGACGAAAGTGTACCGCACGCGCGACGCGGCACTCGTTGCGTTCGAGCATATCTCCTTCGAAGTGCGGCAGGGAGAGATTGTGTGCCTGCTGGGTCCCAGTGGCTGTGGCAAATCGTCGCTGCTGCTCACCATCGCTGGACTGCAGCCCGCAGACGCGGGGGAGGTGCTTCTGAACGGAAACCCGCTGCGCGAGCCACACCCTGACGTGGCGGTCGTGTTCCAAGACCCCTGTCTGCTACCCTGGCGCAAAGTGTGGTCGAACGTCGCTCTGGGGTTGCAGATGCAGCGGGAGAAGTTACCCGCCGCGGTGTTGCGTCGCAGGGTAGAGAGCGTGCTGTGTGCTGTGGGGCTGGAGGCGTTCGCACGCCACTATCCCCACCAGCTGAGCGGCGGCATGGCGCAACGGGTTGCGCTGGCGCGGGCGTTGGTGCGGAACCCCTCCCTGTTGCTGCTGGACGAGCCGTTCGCCGCGCTGGATGCCCACACCCGCCACCATCTGCAAGGCACCCTGCTGCAGCTGGTGCACCGGCAGAACACGACCTGCCTGCTGGTCACTCACGATATCGACGAGGCGCTGTTTCTGGCAGACAGGGTACTGCTCATGAGCGCACGTCCAGGGCGCATCGAGCAGCAGTGGCACATCAACGTGCCGCATCCGAGGCAGTATCGAGACCCCCAGATGATACATCTTCATACCACGATTGTCGAGCATCTCGCCAGACACAGTACACTACGTGAAGAGGCGAAGGAGGTTGCGGATTGGGTCATTTGAACTGTTGTCAGGCTTTCTCGATGGCGGCGATTGGCGCGTTACTGGCGCAGACACCCTCGGCATCCCAGCGTGCTAAGGAACAGCCGGTGCGTATCGGCTACCTGCCCATCACCGACGCCGCGCCCCTGCTGGTGGCACATGCACGCAAAATGTTCGAAGCGGAAGGGCTTACTGCGGAACAACCCCGCCTGTTCCGCGCCTGGCCGAATCTGGTGGAAGCTTTCATCGCGCGGCAGGTGAACGTGGTGCATATCCTGATGCCTACGGCTATCCTGCTGCGTTACGGAAATCGGTTCCCCGCGAAGGTGGTGGCATGGAATCACACCAACGGCTCCGCCATCACGGTGCAGCCGCAGATTCGCTCCCTGCAGCAACTGGGTGGACAGCAGGTAGCCATTCCGTTTTACTACTCCATCCACAACGTGATACTCCAGGAGCTGTTGCGCCGAGAGGGGCTGCAGCCTGTGCTGCGTCCACAGGGGAAAAAGCTGCGCGAGAACGAAGTGGGGCTGGTGGTGATGCCGCCCCCTGAGATGGTCTCTGCCCTGGCGAACCGCTCCATCGCTGGCTATATTGTGGCAGAACCCTTTAACGCCGCCGCGGAAACCAACCGCGTCGGGCGGGTGCTGCGGCTGTCTGGGGATGTGTGGCGCGACCATGCCTGCTGCGTCGTGTTGATGCACGAGGACGACCTGCAACAGCGACCCGATTGGACGCAGGCGGTGGTGAATGCCGTCGTGAAAGCGCAGCAGTGGATCCGCCAGAATCGGATAGAAACCGCCCGCCTGCTGTCGCGAGAGGCAGGCAAATACACGCCTCACCCGCAAGCAGTGCTGCTGCGCGTGCTGGTGCAGTACGACCCCGTTTTCTACCAGCACGAGGGTGCCATCCGGCACAAAGCGTGGCGGGTGCCGCGCATCGACTTTCAGCCGTATCCCTTCCCTTCGTATACGGCGTTGCTGGTGCGCCTGTTGCAGCGCACGCAGGTGGAGGGCAACCGCGACTTCCTGCGCACGCTCAAGCCCGAGCAGGTGGCGCGGGATTTAGTCGATGACCGTTTCGTGCGCAAGGCGATTGCCGCCGCGGGCGGGACATCCAGTTTCGGGTTGCCCAGGCAACTCACCCGAACGGAGGCGTTCGAGCCGTGACCACTGCGATGCATTCCGCCGCTCTACCTTCCGCCCGATGGCATCGGAAGCTGTTGCCGCTGGCTGGGATTGGCGTGTTGCTGATGGGGTGGCAGGTGTGGAGCTTATCGCGCGGGGCGGAAGGCGTTCTGGCATCGTTTGCTCCCCTGCCCACCTTCCGCAGTTTGTGGGACCTGCTCAGCACTGGCGCGTTGACGCCACACATCGCAGTCAGCCTGAAGCGCGTGATACTCGGGCTGGCCATCGGAAGCGCAGTCGGGGTGCCGCTGGGCGTGTTGCTGGGCACAGTGGGCTGGCTGGAACGCGCCAGCACCCTGGTGTTGCAGCTGCTGCGCATGATTTCCCCACTGGCGTGGATGCCCATCGCCATCATGGTATTCGGTGTGGGCGACGCGCCAGCTTATTTTCTGATTGGCATCGCGACGGTGTTCCCCATGATGCTGAACACACGGGCAGGCATCTCGCACATCGATAAGCAGTGGATACTGGCAGTTCGCAGTATGGGCGCGCGCCGCTGGGAACTGGTGCGTCTGGTGTATTTGCCTGCGGTGTTAACCCATGTATTGACTGGCTTTCGGCTGGCGGTGGGCATCGCATGGATTGTGCTGGTTCCAGCGGAGATGCTGGGGGTTAGCGCAGGTCTAGGTTATTACATTCTGGACACGCGCGACCGTCTCGCCTACAGCGAGATGATGGCGGTGATCCTGGTTATCGGTGGGCTGGGCTATTGTTTCGATGCAGCCGCACGGTGGTTGTCGCGTCGCCTGACCCCCCATCTACAATCGGAAGCAGGATAATCGGATAGACATAACCAATATCAGTGTGAAAAGGAGGCATGTGTCGATGAGAAAAGTCACCTGTTTCGCTGTCGCCGCGGTTAGCCTGCTGATGGTGGCGGCGACCGCCCAGCAACCCACCATTCAGGGCAGCTGGCGCTTTCGTGTGGAGGACTGGCAGTGGTTCAATGTGCAGGGGTTCGACTCCGACTACACCTATGCCCATTCTCTACTGCGCCTTGCACTGAGCGGCAGCTCAGGGAACTCTGTGTGGACTGCCGAGCTGGCGCAAGCGTCGCTGTTCAGCCTACCGAACGCTGTTGCGCCGCCCCCCGCGGGACAGCTGGGACTCGGCGGAACTTTACGAGCGGTCAACGGTGATAACCGCGCAAGCCTGTTCCTGAAACAGTTGAGCATCCAGTGGAAACGGGATTGGGGAACCGTTCAATTGGGGCGGATGGAGTATGCCGATGGGCGCGAGGTCACTGTCAAAGACGCGGGATTGAACTGGTTGCACACGAACCGAATCAGTAACCGTCTCATCGGTCCGTTCGGTTTCGCCCCTGTGACTCGCTCGTTCGATGGGGTATTGGTTCAGCTGGGGAGTGACTCATCGCGCTGGGTGGCGTTTGCTGCTTATCCCACGCAAGGCGCTTTCGACCTGAACGGCAACCCGACACTGACCCGGGTGAACCAGCTCTATCTGGCGTATGCGCGCGCCCACGAGAAAGGCGGTACCAATTACGACTGGCGTCTCTTCTGGGGATGGTTTCGCGACTCGCGCGATGTGCTGAAGGTGGACAACCGCCCACTGGCTGCACGACAGGCAGATACCGACGAAGTGCGCGTGTGGACACTGGGCGGACACTGGGTGCAGGATTGGAACAGCGCCGCCGGTCGGGCTGACCTGTTGTTGTGGGCAGCACTGCAGGGCGGGGAGTGGGGGCGTTTGAGCCACTCCGCATACGCGCTGGCGGCAGAAGCGGGTTTCCAGTTCCCAACTATGTGGAAACCCTGGGTGCGTGTCGGCTACTACCTCGGTTCCGGCGATGGCGATAACGCGGACGATACACACAAGACCTTCTTCCCCGGTACTTTCACGCCACGCCTGTACGCCCTGACCCCGTTCTACAACACGATGAACCTGGAAGATACCTTTATACAGGTGATGTTGACGCCGCATCCACGCTGGTCTCTTCGAGCGGATTTCCATCGCCTGCGTCTGCAGCGCAGCGAAGACCTGTGGTACGCCGGAGGCGGCGCCTTCGACAACGCCACCTTCGGCATCGCAGGCAGACCGTCCGGGGGCAATCGCGACCTCGCGGATGTGTTCGACATCTCCCTGAACTACCGTGTCGATGACAACCTGCAGCTATCGGTCTATAAAAGCTGGGTTCAGGGCAGAGGCGTTGTCCGTTCGGTCTATCCTGCTGGCGACGACGGCGGGCTATTTTTCATCGAGGCGAACTATCGGTTCTGACGCCTTTGGTGCCTGCACGATTGCTTAGGGCGGGCGACAAGCCCGCCCCTGTCATTGTTTTTGGCGTGCATCGGCAGGCGTGCGTAGCAAGTGGCATCACCATCGCAGACTGGTTCTCGGTCAGGTTCCCATTACCTTTACAAATACCTTCGCCAGTGAGTATAATGTGTCGGGTGTTCTGTGCAAGGCTTCAGCATTTTTGGTTTGAGGAGGTGATGGAATGCAGGGAATCATTATCGCCGGTGGGTTCGGAACGCGCTTCCGTCCGCTGACTTACACCCGTCCGAAACCTCTCATGCCCATCTTGAACCGCCCGCTGCTGGAGTATCAGGTTGCATTGTTGAAGACGCATGGCGTGGATGAGATTGTATTCGCCACCAACTACATGGCTGAGGCGATTGAAAAGCATTTTGGGGATGGCAGCCGCTTCGGCGTGAAGATGCGCTACGCGCAGGAGGACCAGCCTCTGGGCACGGCAGGCGCCATCCGCAATGCGGCAAAGAGCCTCTGGAGACAGGAAACGGTTGCTGTATTCAACGGCGACATTGTGACCGACTTCGACCTGAGCGCGATCATAGACCTTCACCGACAGCGTGGAGCGCGCGCCACCATTGCCCTGAAGGCTGTGCCCAGCCCCAACCCTTACGGCGTGCTGGACCTGGACAGCGAAGGCAGGGTTCTGGCGTGGCGAGAGCCAACAGAGGAGCAGAAGAAGGCGCTGGCAGCCAACCCGAATGTAGAGCAGACCGGCTGGGATTACATCAACGCGGGATTCTATGTGCTGGAGCCGGAGGTGATCGAGAGCATTCCCGAAGGCAGAATGGTGTCGATAGAGCGCGAAATCTATCCGCGCATGATTGCGCAGGGAGAAGGCTTGTATGGCGCGCCTGCCGAGGGCTACTGGGTCGATGTGGCCGGTCCCACACAGTACTGGAAGGTCACCAACGACCTGCTGCGTGGGCGGGTGCGCGTTCCCCTGCCCGGTGCGCCGCTGAGGGAGGGCTTGTGGTGCATGGAAGGCGCGCAGGTGTGTGCGACTCTCGATTCGGGAGCACTGGCACACATCGGGGAAGGTGCAGTGGTTGAGGACGGCGTACACCTGCGTGGTACGGTGGTCATTGGTGCAGGCTGTCATATCGAACGGGGGTGCGTGTTGGAGGATTGCGTGTTGCTGGAGAGAGTGCATCTCGGCGAGGGGACCGACCTGACGCGCGTGATTTGCGATTGCGATGTGTCTGTTGCCGCAGGTAGCCGCATCAGCGATGCGGTCATCGCAGCGGGTAGCCGTATCGAGCGCGAAAGTCGATTGGGGACGAGCTGGTGATTACTCTACTGAACCAAACCTGCGATGCCACTGGAGAGGAAAGTAGCGTGAGCAAGACGATCCATGTTCCGCTGGTAGACCTTCAAGCGCAGTATCGTGCCCTGTGTGAGGAGATAGATACTGCTGTTGCCCGGGTGCTGGAGAGCGGGCGGTTCATATTAGGTGAGAACGTGCAGTATCTGGAAGAGGAGATAGCCACGCTGTGCGGGGCACGCTTTGGTATCGGGGTGGCGTCCGGCACCGATGCACTGGAGCTGTCTCTGGCGGCGGTGGGTATTGGCCCGGGCGATGAGGTGATTACCACCCCTTTCACTTTTGGAGCCACTACCGAGGTGATCGTGCGTCTGGGAGCGAAGCCGGTGTATGTAGACATCGACCCCGACACCTATAATATCGATGTGAACGCGATAGAACGCGCCATCACGCCGCGCACCCGCGCATTATTGCCTGTGGACCTGTTCGGGCAGATGACCGACCGGCAGGCGCTATGGCGTATTGCACAGGAGCACGGACTGTACCTGATTAACGACTCGGCGCAGGCTATCGGTGCGCAGCAGAACGGCATGCCGGTCGCCGCAGTTGGTCACGCCACCGCTTTGAGTTTCTATCCGACCAAGAATCTGGGGGCATTTGGAGACGGCGGCATTGTGCTGTGCAGCGATGAGGAGATCGCCCGGCGGGTGAGACAACTTCGCGTGCATGGTGCGGAAGGTGGGGCGTATTTCTACCAGGTGCCCGGCTACTGCAGCCGTCTCGACGAAATACAGGCGGCAATACTGCGGGTGAAGCTGCCCCATCTGGAGGTCTGGAACGAACGCCGCCGCCAGAACGCCCGTCGGTACATGGAATTGCTGCAGGGCACTGAAGCCGTGTTGCCGGTTACCGCGCCGGGCAATCTGCACACCTATCACCAGTTCACTATTCGGCACCGGCAGCGAGATGCCTTGCAGGCGTACCTGAAGGAACATGGCATCGCTACCGCTGTGTACTACCCGTTGCCTTTGCACCTGCAGGAGGCATACCGGCATCTGGGGTATAAACGCGGTGACTTTCCCCATGCGGAACGCGCTGCGGAAGAGGTACTCTCCCTGCCAGTGCATCCCGAACTGAGTGTGGAACAGATCGATTACGTGGCTGCGATGGTGCGGCAATTCGAGGAGGAAAACCCGTCATGAAAGCAATGATTCTGGCGGCGGGCGTGGGTTCGCGTCTCGACCCGCTGACCCGCAACGTGCCCAAACCGATGGTGCCCATCGTGAACCGACCGGTGATGGAGCACATCGTGGAGCTGCTGAAGCGACACGGCTTCCATGAAATCATGGTGAATCTGCACTATCTCGGCGAGCAGATAGAGAACCACTTCAGGGACGGTTCTCAGTGGGGTGTGCGCATCCACTACTCCAAAGAAGACCGCCTGTGGGGGGATGCCGGTAGCGTCAAACGATGTGAACACTTCTTTGACGACACCTTCTTGGTTATCGGCGGGGACGACATCACGGATTTGGACCTTACTCGACTGTTGCGCTATCACAAGGAGAAGCACGCCATCGCCACCATCGCCCTCTCGCTGGTCGATGACCCCTCGGAGTACGGCATCGCCCTGCTGAACGAGCGGGGACGCATCACCCGGTTCCTGGAGAAACCGCGCGGCGAGGTCATCTTCTCCAACGCTGCCAACACCGGCGTGTATGTGTTCGAGCCGGAGATATTCGACCTGATCCCGCGTGGCGTCACCTACGGTTTCGGTGCTAACCTGCTGCCGCTGTTGCTGGAGCAGCGCCGACCGTTCTACGGGTTCCTCACCTCGTCGTACTGGAAGGACGTGGGCAACCTGCGCACCTACCAGCAGACACACGTGGACGCCATGCAGGGCAGGGTTGCGCTGCGCATACCCTACCCCGAAACGCGCAAATACGTGTGGATAGGCAGTAACGTGAAGATCGACCCCACCGCCGAAATCGGCTACCCCGTCATCATCGGCAACAACTGCGAAATCGGTCCGGGCGCGAAGGTGTTGGAATACACGGTGCTGGGCGACAATTGCGTGGTGGAGGACAACGCCACCGTACAGGAGAGCATCCTGTGGGAAGGCGCGGTGGTGATGCGCGACACCATGCTGGTGCGCTGTGTGGTGGGTAAGGGCTGTCGCGTGAAGTCTAATGCGGCGGTGTTCGACGGCGTCATCGTCGACCCCGTGCGCAAAAACAATTACGTTGGCACTTGATGGATGACAGGAGGAGTATTGCATGAACTACGATGTGAAGGACCTTGCCCTTGCGGACAAGGGGCAGTTGCGCATCGAGTGGGCAGAACAGGACATGCCTGTGCTGCGCCTCATCCGCGAGCGGTTTGCCCGAGAGAAGCCGCTGGAAGGCGTTCGGCTTGCGGCGTGCCTGCACGTGACCACCGAGACGGCGAACCTGGCAATAACGCTGAAAGCGGGGGGCGCGCAGGTCGCGTTGTGTGCGTCGAACCCACTGTCCACGCAGGACGATGTGGCAGGTGCCCTCGTCAAGCATCATGGCATTCCCGTTTTCGCCATTAAGGGCGAGGACCACGAGACCTACTACAAGCACATCCACGCGGTGCTGGACACGCAACCGCACATCACGATGGATGACGGAGCGGATTTGGTCTCCACCCTGCACTCGCAGCGACAGGAATTGTTGCCGAACGTGCGCGGCGGCACGGAAGAGACCACCACGGGCGTTATCCGCTTGCGTGCGATGGCGAAAGACGGCGTGCTGCGCTACCCCATCATCGCCGTCAACGACGCCGATACCAAGCACCTCTTCGATAACCGCTACGGCACCGGGCAAAGCACCATCGACGGCATCCTGCGGGCGACGAACATCCTGCTTGCCGGGCGCACAGTGGTGATAGCAGGTTACGGCTGGTGCGGACGCGGCGTGGCCATGCGCGCCAAAGGCATGGGGGCGCATGTCATCGTGACGGAGACCGACCCCCTGCGCGCGCTGGAAGCGGTGATGGACGGCTATCAGGTAATGCCGATGGCAGACGCTGCCCGCGTGGGAGATGTGTTCGTCACGCTGACCGGCGATATCCACGTCATTCGCGAAGAGCATTTCGCCGTGATGAAGTCGGGCGCGATTGTCGCCAATTCGGGTCACTTCAACGTGGAGATCGATATCGACGCGCTGGAGCGGATGAAGACGTCCAAACGGCGCATCCGCGAGTTCGTGGACGAGTACGTGCTGCCCGACGGGCGCAAGATATTCCTGCTGGGCGAAGGGCGGCTGATTAACCTCGCGGCGGCGGAGGGGCACCCTGCCAGCGTCATGGACATGAGCTTCGCCAATCAGGCGCTCAGCGCGGAGTATATCCATCAGCATGCCCACACGCTGGAGAAGCAGGTTTACCGCGTGCCGCTCGAGCTGGACAAGCAGATTGCCCGCCTGAAGCTGGACGCGATGGGCATTCGCATTGACACACTGACGCTGGAACAGCAAGAGTACCTGACTTCATGGGAGATGGGCACGTAGAGAAGATGTTCAAATCGGCTTTAAAGCAGGCGGCGGCAGCCATTCTGCAACGGCAGCGCGCGGACGGTGCCATCCTAATGGCGCCCGCTGACCAGCCTGTTAACTCACTCATCCCCTATTTCGCCAACCTGGCGGCCATTGGTCTGGCAGCCGCATACCCACGCACGCGCGATGCGTCGCACCGGGTGGCGGTGGCAAAGTGGCTGCGGTGGTACGCTGCACACCAGAACCCCAACGGTACGATAAGCGATTACCGCCTGCAGGATGGCAATCTGCAACCTACAGGCGATTGCGACTCCACCGACTCCTACGCCGCGACCTTTCTGGAGGCGTTGCACCGCTACGTGGAGGTCTCGCGCGACCGGCAGCTGCTGGATGCGCTCTATACGGCTGCCGTCAAAGCGACAGGGGCAATACGCCTGACCCTGCAGGACGATGGCTTGACGTGGGCAAAGCCCACCTATCGCGTGAAATACCTGATGGACAACGTAGAGGTGTATCGCGGGTGGCAGTCCGCCGCCGCGCTGGCACTGCTGATGAATCGCAAGGGTGAGGCGGACACTTTTCAGCGGTTGGCCGGGCGGGTTCTTCGCGCCATTGATACCATACTCTTCCACGAGGAGAAGGGCTACTACGCCTTCGCGATGAACGAAAACGGCACAATGGAGGCCCGCCTCGAACGCTGGTATCCCGACGTGATGGCGCAGCTGATGGCTGTTGCTTGGCTGCCGCCTGCACCTCGGCGCAAGGAGCTGTTCGGGCGTCTGCGCCAGCAGTTTCAGACGCAGTGGCAGGACGCACTGGAGGGGGGTGAAGTGAGCGTGCTGGTCTGGTGGGGTATGGCAGCACTGGGGGCGGGAGACCGTCCCTTCGCGGAGCGCATCGCGCGCAAGCTGGCGGAAGAGCAAGTGCTGAACCAGCCCCAGCCCGGTCCCGCGGAGTATGGACACATCCTGCGAATCTGCAGCAACTGGTCGTGAGCCACCCCGAATGGAGCAGGTGTCGCTTCTGAAAACCGGTGCGCAGGCTTTGGGGCTCACGCTGGACGACGGGCAGCTGCAGCAATTCGAGACATATGCCCATCGCCTTGACGAAGCCAATGCGCAAATGAACCTGACCTCCGTACCGCCGGATGAGGTGGTGGTGCGCCATTTTCTGGACTCGCTCACGCTGGTTGCCGCGTGGCAACCCATTGCGGGCGCATGGGTGCTGGACGTGGGCACGGGTGCGGGTTTTCCCGGCTTGCCGCTCAAGATAGCCTTTCCGCAAATCCGTCTGGCTCTGCTCGACTCGCGCCACGACCCCTTCCTGTTCCTGCGTCCGCTCTGCGCCGAGCTGGGCATCGACGGGGTAGAGTTCATCCATGCTCGCGCGGAGGAAGCAGCCCGCAAGCCGCAGTGGCGCGAACAGTTCGACATGGTCACGGCGCGGGCAGTGGCGCACCTGTGGGCGCTGGCGGAGTGGACGTTGCCTTTTGTGCGCACGGGCGGGGTGGCGATCTGGATGAAGCGACCCTCACAGCGCAGCGAAATCGACCAAGCGAGAGAGCATATCCTGCACCTGGGGGGAGGCGAACCGCAGGTCATCGAGGTCGGTGTGCCGCACTCGGACATCGTGAACCTGCTGGTGCGCGCGGAAAAGGCTACTCCCACGCCGGAGCGATATCCCCGCGCCACCGCGCGCGTGCTACGGGAAGCGAAACGGTTCAGACACGTTGTGGAAGATGGTGCGGGCAGATAGCATTGCCTCGCGGGTTCATGGCAGGAATCGCTACCGAAGGCGGGAATCAAGGTGCAGACACAACGCGGGAAAGGGAGCAGAGGCTATGTGGAAAATGATGATGCCGGTTTGTTTTCTGGGGGCGATGCTGGCTGTGGCGGGCGCACAGCCTAAAGCCGACTTCTACGTTGCCACGAACGGCAACGATAGCTGGTCGGGCAAGTTGCCTGCACCGAATCGGCAGCGTACCGACGGGCCCTTCGCCACGCTGAAGCGGGCACAGCAGGCGGTGCGAGAACTGCGCCGCACGCAGAGGCTTGACCGACCGGTCGTGGTGATGGTGCGCAAGGGAACCTACATCCTGAGCGAGCCGCTGGTGTTCACCGCAGAAGATTCGGGCACGGCGGAGTCGCCGACGGTGTACGCCGCCTATCCGCGCGAGAAGCCGGTCATCAGCGGGGGCGTTGTGCTGAAGGGCTGGGTGGTGACGCCCGACGGTCGCTGGCAACTGCAGCTGCCGGAGGTGCAGCGTGGCGAGTGGAACTTCATCCAGCTGTGGGTCAACGGGGAGCGTCGCTACCGTCCGCGCCTGCCCAAGAACGGTTATTACACGATTGCCGAGGAGCTGCCGCCGGTGGCAGGAAAGGGTTCCAATAGCTTCGTGTTTCAGAAGGGCGACATCCGCCCCGACTGGTACCGGTTGAACGATGTGGAGGTGCTGGCAACGCAGCTGTGGACGATGGCGCGGCTGCGCATCGCACAGGTGGACACTGAGAAAAACGTCGTGACCTTCACGGGTACGACTTCTCATGACCAGTGGTGGTCCATCCTGCACAAGGGGCATCGCTACTTGGTGGAAAACGTGCGGGAGGCGTTGAGCGAGCCGGGCGAATGGTATCTGGACCGGGGCAGAGGCGTGTTAACCTACCTGCCCAAGCCGGGCGAGACGGTTGAGAAGAGCCTGGTGGTCGCGCCGAAAACCGAGCAGCTGCTGGTGCTGAAGGGCAACGTGGACGCGCGCCAGTGGGTGCAGCATCTGGTCTTCCGCGGCTTGACCTTCGCCCATACCCAATGGGTGACCCCTGCGGAGGGCTACAGCTTTCCGCAGGCGGAAGCGATACTGAACGCCGCCATCCACGCGGAGGGAGCACGGGACTGTGCCTTCGAAGACTGTCGGGTGACCCACACGGGGGCGTGGGCTTTCGAGTTCGGACGGGGTTGCCAACGCAACCGGGTGGAGCGGTGCGAGATGACAGACCTCGGGGCAGGTGGCATCAAAATCGGCGAGATGGCCATCCGCCAGAACGAGGAAGAGGTCGCCAGCCACCACGTCATCCGCGACAATCTCATCGCACATGGCGGCAGGCTTCATCCCGCAGCGGTCGGGGTTTGGATTGGACAGTCACCCTACAATCGCATCGAGCATAACGAAATCGCCGACTTCTACTATACGGGCGTGTCTATTGGCTGGACGTGGGGGTATGGCGAGGCTCTGGCGCACCACAACACCGTCGCCTACAACCATATCCACCATCTCGGGCAGGGCGTGCTATCGGATATGGGTGGTATCTATACGCTGGGCTTCCACGAGGGCACGGTGTTGCACCACAACCTGATTCACGACGTCGAGAGCCTGTCCTACGGCGGCTGGGGCATCTACTTCGATGAAGGCACCACCCGTATCCTTGCGGAAAACAACGTGGTGTATCGCACCAAGACAGGCGGCTTCCACCAGCACTACGGCAAGGAGAACATGGTGCGCAATAATATCTTCGCCTTCGGGCGTGAGGGACAAATCCAGCGGTCGCGTCCGGAGGAGCATCTCTCCTTCACCTTCGAGCGCAATATCCTCTACTGGCGCGAGGGGCCGTTGCTGCATGGCAACTGGGGAGATAATCAGTACAAACTGGACTACAACCTCTACTGGCGCGAGGGCGGCGGCGAGGTGCAGTTCACCAACCTCACCCTGGAGCAATGGCGGGCAAAGGGGCAGGACGTGCATTCGTTGATTGCCGATCCGCTGTTTGCTGCCCCCGACAAGGGCGATTTTCGGCTGAAGCCTGGTTCACCCGCATCGCAAATCGGTTTTCAGCCGATAGACATCGCCAGGGCGGGCAGGCTGACGAACAAGCGGAAGGGAGGCGCGCCGCTCGCCCCCCCTGCGTTTCCGGTGGGCAGGTGAGCGGAGGCAGGTCGCCTGCCCCGGCGACTGGAAGGCGCGGACGTCACCGCGCAGGGGTTTGCAACTTGCATCATTGATTACAGTGCTGGGGGCGAGGCTCCGGCTGCGCCGTTCGGCATGTTTTTCGGCTCGCCCAGAGGTTCGCCCTCCACTTGCCCTCTGCACAGTCTGCAGGAGAAACACCACGCGTTTACGAACAGAGAACCGAATGCCGCTGGGAAGCCGTGAGGAAACCGTTTCACAATGGACAGCAGACTGCACCGCTTTCTGGAAAAACTGAATGACTATCGCGGCGTGATTGCGTTCGTGGTGGTTTTCGTGCTGGGCATCATCTTCAGCCCGCGTGCGCTGGACACCGGAATGCCGATATTCCTGTCGTGGCAAACGCAACTTGCTATCCTTTACGAATATTCCGAGTACGGCTTGCTGGCAACGGGCATGACGCTGGTCATACTGACAGGCGGAATTGACCTTTCGGTCGGCTCGGTGCTGGGGTTCAGTGCGGTGCTTTTTTCCCTGCTGACCATCGGCTACGGCTGGAGTGTGGCGCCTGCCATTGGGGTGGTAGTGGTCACCGGGCTGGCTTGCGGAGTTATTAACGGCACGCTGATTGCCCGTTTCAAGATGCAGCCGTTTGTGGCGACGCTGGCGATGATGACCGCCGCGCGTGGCGCTGCCAAGCTGGTGGCTGGAGGCATCAAGGTACAGCCTGGCGGACAACCCTGGTATGCCATGCAGGAAGGCACTCCGCCCTTTTTCCTGTGGATGACCTCGGCGCTGCCGGGCATCGGCATCCAGCCCTCCACGTTGATTTTTCTGGCGTGCATTCTGGTGATGGCGGCGCTGGTGCGCTACACTTCTTACGGCAGGTGGCTCTACGCCATTGGCGGGAACGAGGAGGCAGCGCGCCTCAGCGGTATCCGGGTGGGTGCGGTGAAGGTACTCACCTACGCGCTGTGCAGTATGTTCGCGGCGATGGCGGGCGTGCTCAACGCCTGTCGGCAGGATTTGGGCGACACCGAAGCGGGCATGACCTATGAGCTGGACGCCATCGCGGCGGTGGTCATCGGCGGAACCAGCCTGATGGGCGGACGCGGTGGGATGATGTTCACTCTCATCGGCGTGCTCATCATGGCGTATATCAATAAAATCCTCAGCCTGAACGCGGTGGAGCTCGCGCCGCGCATGGTGATTCAGGGCATTATCATCACCATTGCCGTACTCATTCAGCAAAAGAGAGGGAGGTCGTGATGAAACGCATTGCAGTCGCACTGGCTTTTGTCGCGCTGCTGGTGTGCGTGGGATGCGGGAAGAAGCAGGAGCAGACGGGGCAGGCGCCGGAAACAGCGGGCAAGAAGAAGTGGGTTATCGGCATGTCGCAGTGCAATCTGGGCGAGCCCTGGCGTGTGCAGATGAACAAGGACATCGAAGAGGCTGCCAAACAGCACGCTGACGAGATTGAGGTCATCTTCAAGGACGCCCAGAACAAGACGGAAGTGCAGCAGGCGCAGGTGCGCGAGTTCATCCAGATGGGTGTGGACCTGCTCATCATCAGCCCGAAGGAGGCGCGTCCGCTCACCAAGCCGGTGGCAGAGGCGTATCAAAAAGGCATTCCCGTCATCGTGCTGGACCGCAAGGTGGAAGGTGACCAGTATACCTGCTTCATCGGGGCAGACAACGTGAAAATCGGTCGCGAGGCGGGCAAGTATCTGGTGAAGCTGCTGGGCGGCAAGGGCAAGGTGGTGGAGCTGAAGGGATTGATGACCTCCACACCCGGACAGGAGCGGCACAAGGGCTTTATGGAAGGCATCGCCGGCTCGCAGATCGAGATTATCTTCGACGCCGACTGCCAGTGGCTGGAGCCGATTGCGCAGCGGGAGATGCAGTCTGCGCTGGCGCGCTTCCCGCAGATCGACGCTGTGTATGCCCACAACGACCCCAGTGCGCACGGGGCATACCTTGCCGCGCGACAGGAGGGTAAAGGGCGCGAGAAAACCATCAAGTTCATCGGTATCGACGCCCTGCCCCATGAGGGGGTGCGCTACGTGAGAGAGGGCATCCTGACAGCTACCTTCGAGTATCCGACCGGCGGCAAGGAGGCGATAGAGGTCGCACTGAAGATACTTAAGGGTGAGCAGGTTCCCAAGAACATCACGCTGGGCACGCGCATCTTCACCAAGGAGAACGTGGACAAAGGCGGCGAGCCCTTATGATGGGAAATCACCACAGAGAGCACGGAGAACGGTGTTACCCGCTGCACTCTGTGCCCTCTGTGGTAAAGGCTCTTGCGCGATTTCGCTAAGCACCCTGCCTCGCCGCGGTGCGGATGTCGATCAGTCGCTTCATCACGTGGTGCAGGTTGCCCTGCCACTCGCGCGTGCCGAAGGCGTCGTGCAGGTCTTTATACAGCGCGAACAGCTCGCGGTACACCGCGTGCGCCTGCGGGTTTGGCTCGTAGACCACATCTTTCAGCCCGCACATCGCCGCCTGCGCCTCTTCAAAGGAGGCATAACCGCCCGCCTCCTTACCAGCAACCACCGCGCCTGCAATCGCCGCGCCCAGCGCGCAGGTTTGCGATGAGCGTGCCAGCCGAATGGTGCGCCCGCTCACGTCCGCCAGTATCTGCAGCACCAGGGGGTTCTTCTCCGCGACGCCTCCGCAGGCGATGACGTCCCGAATCGCCACACCGTACTTCTCCAGCTGGTTCATAATCACCAGCGAGCCGAAGCAGGTGGCTTCGATGAGCGCACGGTAGACCTCTTCGGGCGTGGTGTGGAGTGTTTGCCCGACAAGCAGACCCACCAGCCGCTGGTCGCCCAGGATCGAGCGGTTGCCGTTGTTCCAGTCCAGCGCCAGCAAGCCCGACTGCCCTGGTTTCAGTTGCTGCGCTTTCACGGTCAGCGCTTCGTGCGAACCCAAATCGGGCCCTCCCGGTTCGATGTAGTTCACAAACCAGTTATAGATGTCGCCGAACGCGCTCTGCCCCAGCTCGATTCCGAAGTAGCCGGGCAGTATGGAACCGTCTACGATGCCGGTAGTGCCCGGAATATCCGCCAGAGGCTCGGTGTTGGGCACCACCATCATGTCACAGCAGGAGGTGCCGATAATCTTGACCAGCGTGCCCGGCTTGATACCTGCGCCAACGCCGCCCAGATGAGCATCGAATGCCCCGACTGCCACCGGAATACCCGCCGGCAAGCCCAGCTTCTGCGCCCACTCCTCCGTAAGGCGACCGGCAGGATGGTCGGAGGTGTAGGCGACATCGTACAGGCGGTCGCGCAGTTCTGCCAGCTTCGGGTGCAGTGCCGCGAGGAACTCCTTGTCGGGCAAGCCGCCCCATTGCGGGTTATACAGCGCCTTGTGCCCAGCAGCACATACGCCCCGCAGGATCCGCGAGGGATGGTCGTTGCCGGTCAGCACGGCGGGTATCCAGTCGGCGCACTCCACCCAGGTGTAAGCGGCGTCGAACACATCGGGGTCGGTTTGGAGGCAGTGCCACACCTTCGCCCAGAACCACTCGGAGGAGTAGGAGTTGCCGCACTTAGCCAGATACTGCGGGCGCATCTTCGCGGCGGTTTCGGTAATGGTGACCGCCTCCTGAGTGGAGGTATGGTCTTTCCACAGCCATGCCATGGCGTTCAGGTTGTCCTTGAACCGCTCATGGAAGGCGAGCGGCACGCCGTTTTCGTCTACGGGCAGAGGCGTGCTGCCGGTGGTGTCCACGCCGATACCGATGATGCGCTCCGGAGAGAAGTCGGGGTCATTGCGGCGGGCGTCTTCCAGCGCGGCACGCACCGACACCTCTGCGCCCTGCAGGTAGTCTGCCGGGTGCTGGCGGGCGAGGTTGGGGTCGGAGCTGTCCAGCAGGATGCCCGAATCGCCGTGTGGATAATCGAAGACGTGCGTGCCCGCCTCATATCCATCGTGTACCCGCACCACGAGGGTGCGTACCGAGTTGGTACCGTAGTCCAGCCCAATCACGTATTTGGGTTGCATCGCGTGCCCCTCCCGACGGTCTTCGCTTGTCAGAAGGAGCTTCGACAGGTGTGGCAGGGGTTCCTTTTGGTGGGGGGAGCGACGCTCTACCATCTGACGAGCGCGCTGCTGTTGCCTAGCTGCAGGGTAAAACTTACGGTGCTATCAGAGGGGATGTTGGGTGAGCTGGTCTCGGCGGTCAGGAAGACGTCGGCGGTCACCGTGTTGTCGCTTCCTGCTGTGAGAATGGCTATCAACGCGGAGCCGTCGAATCGGTCGAGGTCGCTCCTGAGCGATAACGCTTCCCTTGCCAGGTAGCTGCCGTCTGGTTGGCGGTCCAGAGTGAGCAAACCCGTGTAACGGAGTTCCACGGGTGGCGAAGCCCGGGAGGTACCCTCTGACGCTCGTACTACGATGCGCAGGTCTACGTTGCGCAGGATGAAGGTGGCAGGAGGAACGCTGGAAGAGTTGATAGAGAGTAGCAATCTTGCCTGCTGAGTAATCTCCATCCTGCTCATGCCCTCATAAGGGTTGCCCGGGGACTCTATATCGTCGAGGGTAAACTGCAGGATGCCCTGCCGCTGCACGGAGAAGCGCGCGGTGAGACCATCAAGTATCACCTGTGCGTTTGCGTTGAGGCTCCTGCCTTGCAGTCCGAGTGGGTTCGACATCGTTTTGCTGGTGCTGAGCAAACCTCCACCACAGCCTGCCAGTATAAGAAAGATACCCGCTACCGCGCAGAACCCGATACAGACCTGCCATCGGCTCATGAGTGCCTGCCTCCCCCCTTACGATTGCCTGTTTTCATTATCGGCAGACTATCCGGTGAATCACAGTCTTTCCACCTTGCCAAACATTGTGTAGCCGGGAAACGTGTGGTAATATAATCGCGGGGACAATTGCCCATGCAACGCACGAGGCTGGCGATATTCGCTCTGTTCTGGATAGCATGGGTGGTGGTGTTGCCGTTTGCGCACCACCACTTTGTGCGCGCGCCTCGTCAGGAAACCAGCGTCCAGTGCGGTGGGCAGTTGTGCAACGTCTCGTGTGTCGCGTGCCAGTGGGAGTCCATCAGTACGACGCAACTTGCAGCGTCTCCGCAGGCGCCGTTGCCACAGGCGGATGCCGAACAGCCTTTGCAAGTTGCCTCGCTCCCCTACCACTTGTTCGCGGTATGTTACTCCCCCCGTGCACCTCCTTTGATGTAGACGCCGTTCGCACGATTCAGGCGCGTCGTCGTTGCGCGGCGGCGCAATGACTGGTGATTCCCTTACGCTCAAAGGAGGTGTACAACTCATGCGTGTTTTCGCTATCGTACTGACACTGCTGGTTGTGGTGGCGGGCACGACGTTTGCGGCGCCAGACCCCGCCCTGCAGGAGGAGGCCGACGCGCTCAAAGCGCAAATCCGGCAACTGACCGAACGCTTACAAGAACTGGAACGGCGTTTGCAGGAACAGGAGCAACAGCCGGCTCCCGCCGTGCCGGCAACCAACCTGCCGCAAATCAGTGTCGTGGCAAACGGCGGCGCACTGTTTCAGGACCGCAAGCGCGACGACAGCCGTAACCGCTTCGAAAACGACGAACTGGAAGTCGCCTTCCAGAGCTGGGTGTATCCCAGCATCCGTTTCGATGCCATCCTCGCCTTCGACAAAGAGGAGGATTTCGCGGGTTCGGTAGAGGAGGCATACGCCACGGTGGTGCAGCTGGGCAACACGCCCTTCGGCGCGAAGCTGGGGCGGATGCGCCTGCCCTTTGGGCGGGTGAACCCCATCCATCCGCATCAGCTGCTGCACCGAGACCTTCCGCTGTCCGTGCTGAACTTGGTGGGTGAACACGGTGCCATCTCGAACGGAGCGGTGTTGAACTACCTGCTCCCCTCACAGCGTCTGTACGTTCAGCTGCAGGTCGGGCTGTTCACGCTGAACGATCACGCCGCGCTGGGCGTGCCCCATCACCATGCAAATCATGATGCGGAGCATGAGAACGGCGAGGAAGACGAAGACGGTGAGGAACATGAGCACGATGCCGAACCGCTCGGCGCCGATGGACAGTTGCTCCGCATGGCGAGACTGACCCTCGCACCGGTCATCAACCGCGACAACGAGCTGGAGTTCGGACTGTCGGGTTTGACCACCCGCGCGCGGAACGGCGACAACCTGCGGCTGCTGGGAGTGGACTTCCAGTATCGTCGCTTCTATGGAGCGGCTCAGCGGTTGCTCTTAGCGGGTGAGTGGTTCCAGCACCGGCGCGAACACGGGGGCACCGGCGTTAACCGGCAGGGCTACTACCTGCTCGCCTCTTACAAGCCTGACCGCTACTGGGAGTACGGTCTGCGCTACGACTGGTCGCAGCGTGCCTACCTGAACGCCGAGCACGACGTACCGGGTTCAGATCGTGCGCTCAGCGCGATTTTGACCTACCGATTGAACGAGCAGTCTTATATCCGTCTGCAGTGGCGCAACCTGAAACCCGCGGATGACAGCGTGCGTAACGAGCTGTTGTTGCAGCTCATGTTCGGTTTCGGGCCACACTCTCATCCGCTGGAAAGCACGCAGTAGGGGGTGGCACTCATGAAGCGGTGGTGGATAGCTTTGCTGACACTGGCCTCTCTGCCCGCGGCAGCGCAGGTGCGGGTGGTGACGACTTTCACCGACCTGGCGGACATCGTGAAGCAGATAGGTGGTTCGCATGTAAAGGTGAGCGCGCTGGCTCGTCCGCAGGATGACTACCATCTGGTGACCCCTCGCCCGAGCATGGCGCTGGATCTGTCGCGCGCCAGGCTGTTTGTACGGGTGGGTATGGATTTGGACCTGTGGGCGGACGACCTGCTGGTCGCCGCGCGAAATGCCTCTATCCTGCGAGGGGCAAGCGGCTACGTGGATTGCTCGGTAGGGGTGAAGAAGCTGGAGGTACCCACCGGGCGGGTGGACCCGTCCATGGGAGATATCCACATCTACGGCAACCCGCATTATCTGTTCGACCCCGCTAACGCTAAAGTCGCGGCGCGGAATATCCTGGAGGGCTTGAAACGGGTAGACCCGGCAAACGCACAGGAGTATCAGCGTCGGTATGAGGCGTTCGTCCTGCGCGTGGATGAGCACCTGAAACGCTGGCAGCAGGTTCTGGCACCCTACAAAGGCACGCCTGTGGTGGTCTACCACAAGAGTCTGCCTTACTTCCTGCAACGTTTCGGGCTACAGGAGCTGGCAACGGTAGAACCCAAGCCCGGCATTCCACCCTCCCCCGGCTACCTGCGCGAGGTGATTGCCCGGATGAAGAACGCAGGGTGCAAAGTGATTTTGATAGAGCACTTCCGTCCGCGTCGCTTCCCGGACGCCATCGCCCGCGAGACGGGGGCAAAGGTGGTGGTGCTGCCTGCAGCGGTGGGCGCGGAAGGCACCACAGACTATTTCAGCATGATCGACGCAATGGTGAGCCGCATCGCCGCCGCGCTGGCGGAGGCAAGGTAACCATACAGGAAGCACTGGCGTGCCTGGCTGCCGGGGAGAAACCCTGTATGTAGCAGCGCACGTCAGTGCACTTGTTATCATTCGCTGAGGACAGGAAGAGGCACAGGATGCTTCACCAATTTGCAGAATGACAAAAATTGTCATTCTTTTCGGAGCAAAGAATCTCGGAGATGCTTTACTCCGTCGGCACGACAGAAGGGACGTGAATGGGATGAGCGCGAGACATGAACCGCTGGTTCGGTTTCAAAAGGTGCAGCTGGGCTATGGGCGGCAGGTGGTGCTGGAGAACGTACAGCTGGATATCTTTCGGGGGGATTTCTTCGGTTTGGTGGGGCCCAACGGCTCCGGCAAGACCACCCTGTTGCGCTGTCTGCTGGGCATCCTGAAGCCCCTGGTCGGAGAGGTGACGCGCTCAGCGGGTTTGCGCATCGGGTATGTGCCACAACGGGAGATGCTGGACCCGCTGTTCCCTCTGACCGCGCTGGACATCGTACTGATGGGGCGGTATCCGCGTGCGGGTGTCTTCCGCTCACCTCGACGCGCTGACCGCGACTTTGCCATGCAGTGCCTGCAACAGGTGGGTTTGGCGGACGCCGCCCATAAGCTCTATCGCGAGTTATCGGGTGGACAGCGACAGCGGGTGCTGATTGCCCGTGCGCTGGCGGTGGAACCCAACCTGCTGGTTCTGGACGAGCCGACCAACGGGCTCGACCTGCCGACCGAAGCGGCGATTCTGGGGCTTATCGAGCGGTTACACGCGGAAAGCGGTTTGACCATTGTGCTGGTGAGCCATGTGCTGAACGTGGTGGCGCGTTACGCCACGCGCATGGGTGTGTTGCTGGATGGTCGGCTGCTGGCAGGCGATGCGGAGGGGCTCATGCAGGAACAGGTGCTGGAGGAGGCGTACGGCGTGCCTGTGTGTGTGCAGCGGCTGGACCACCATTACATCGTAGCGGTGCGCGAGATGGAGGAGGCGTGTGGCGATGAGTGATTGGCTGGAAACGTGGCAGTCGCCGATGGTGCAGGACGCCCTTCGCGTGGGTATCGTCTTGGCGATAGTTGCCAGCTATCTCGGTATATACGTCGTGCTGAAGCGGATTGTGTTTGTTGGTGCTGCGCTGGCGCAGGTGAGCGCGGCGGGAGTGGCTCTGGCATTTCTGGTGGGCTGGAACCCTTTGCTCAGCGCCACGCTGTTTGCACTGGCAGGTTCGCTGTTTTTCGCGCAGTCGTGGAGTGAGCGGCGCATCTCGCGGGAGGCTGTGATCGGTGCAGTGTTTTTGACCTTCTCGGCGTTGACGGTGTTGCTGGCGTCAAAGGGTGCTCACGGGATGGAGGAGGTACAGCACCTGCTGGCTGGCGACATCCTTGCCGTTGCTCCCGAAGAGGTGTGGCGAATCTGGATTCTGGGCGTGCTGGTGCTGGTGGCGTTTCTGCTGCTGCGTAAAGAGTTTTTGCTGGTGGCTTTCGATGCGGAGACGGCGCAGGCGCTGGGGTATCGCACCCGCTGGTGGGAGTTTGCCTTCTACCTGATGTTGGGTGGTCTCATCGGCGCAGTCATCCATCTGGTGGGCCTGGTGTTGATATTCGGCTATCTGGTGTTACCTGCGATGGGTGCCCTCATGCTATGCCGTCACGTGGCCTCGGCAGCAGTGGTTGCTATCGTCAACGCGCTACTGGCAACGGTAGCAGGGCTGCTTATCTCGGTGGTGTTTGACCTGCCCACCACCGCCACCATACTGGCGCTGATGAGTGCGATTGCGGCACTGGAAGGGCTGGCGAGTGCGGCGTTCAGCCATTCGGCGCGGTAAACATGTGCCCGGTAGCCAGAAGTGTGGTATAAATAAGGGGAACAAACCCGTCGGATAGGGCATGGAGTAAGCGGTGGGGCATTTCTGGTTAATCGTCGTTGGATTAGCACTGTTGCTTTTAGGCGGAGAGTGGCTGGTGCGCGGGGCGTCGCGCCTGGCAGTGGCGCTCGGTGTACCGAGACTGATTATCGGTTTGACGCTGGTGGCTTTTGGCACGAGTGCGCCGGAACTGGCAGTGTCAGTGCTTGCCAGTTACCGCGGACAGGCGAACATCTCGGTCGGGAACGTCGTCGGCAGTAACATTGTGAATGTGCTGCTCATCTTGGGGCTTTCCGCGCTGGCTGCTCCGCTTTCGGTGAGTAGCCGTCTTATCCGCACGGAAGTGCCCATCATGATTGCGGTGGCTCTGCTGTTCTATCTGCTGGGGCAAGATGGTGCGTTGACGCGCGGAGATGGCTTGTTGCTGGCGGCTCTGCTCGGTGTGTATCTCTTGTGGATGGCCCGTGTGGCCCGCAAAGATGCTCCCGACTTTATTCCATCGGACGGCTCCGACACGGTGCGCGGCGCATGGTTCTACGTGAAATGCGCCGGGTTAGTGATTGGGGGACTGGTGGGGCTGGCTGTTGGCTCGGACTGGTTGATTCGGGGGGCGGTTGCTCTGGCGCGCGCGCTGGGGGCAAGCGACCTGGTGATTGGGTTGACGCTGGTCGCGGTTGGCACCTCGTTGCCGGAGATGGCTACCTCGATTATTGCCAGTGTTCGGGGCGAGCGGGAAATCAGCGTGGGCAACGTCGTCGGCAGCAATATCTTCAATATCCTTTCGGTGCTGGGTATCAGTGCCCTGGTTGCGCCCGCGGGATTAGTCGTGGCTTCTGCGGTTATCCGCTTTGACGCGCTGGTGATGATTGCGGTCTCGCTGGCGTGTTTTCCGGTCTTCTTCAGCGACTTTCAGATTAAACGATGGGAGGGCGGTCTGTTCGTATCGTATTATGTGTTCTATGTGGTGTATCTGATACTGCACGCCAGCAATCACCACATCCTGGACGAGTACGCCTTTGCCATGCGCTGGTTTGTGCTGCCTTTTGCGGTGCTGACGCTGGTCACCGTGCTGATACTGGCGTGGCATAAGCAGGTCTGGTTGACCAGACAAGCGGCGCAGAAAGGGAGGTGACCCCCATGCAGCGTTTCGGGTTGTGGCTCGACGGCAGGTGGCACGAGACCGAACGATGGATCGAGGTGCGCTCGCCATACGACGGCGCGCTGGTGGGGCTGGTCTCCGCAGGCGATGCGGAGCATGTGATGGAGGCGATTGCGGCGGCACAGCGGGCGATGCAACACCCCCTGCCAGCGTATCAGCGTGCCGAGATACTGGCGCGGGCGGCACATCTGGTCGAGCAGCGGCGTGAGGATTTCGCGCGCACTATCGCGCTCGAGGCTGGGAAGCCCATCCGAACGGCGCGGATAGAAGTGGCGCGGGCGGTCGCCACGCTGACCTTTGCCTCCATCGAAGCGCGTACGCTGACGGGCGAGGTCGTGCCGATGTCGGGGGCGGCGGCGGGGGCGGGCAAATTCGCCTTCACAGTGCGCGAGCCGATTGGCGTGGTGGGCGCGATTACGCCGTTCAACTTCCCGCTGAACCTGGTGTGCCACAAGGTCGCGCCTGCTATCGCAGCGGGGTGCGCGGTGGTGCTGAAACCGGCAAGCGCGACGCCGATGACCGCACTTAAGCTGGCGGAGGTGTTTCTGGAGGCCGACCTGCCGCGCGGCTGGCTGAACGTGATTCCCGGCTCTGGCGGCGAGGTGGGTAACGCGCTGGTGGAGCATCCGGATGTGCCGCTCATCTCCTTCACGGGCAGCGCGGAGGTGGGATGGGGCATCCAGGCGCAGGTGCCGCACAAGAAGGTGCTGCTGGAACTGGGTAACTCTTCGCCGCTCATTGTGTTTGCCGACGCCGATTTGGAGGCGGCGGCGCAGGCGGTCGCCACACACGGTTTCTCTCACGCCGGACAGAGCTGCATCTCCGTGCAGCGCGTGCTGGTGCAGGAGCCGGTTGCCGATGCCTTTGAAGCAAAGGTTGTGGAGAAAGTGAGCCAGCTGGTGACGGGTGACCCGCTGGACGAGAAGACGCACGTCGGTCCGCTGATTACCCCTGCCGACCGCGACCGCGTGAAGGCGTGGGTGGACGAGGCGATATCGTCGGGAGCGCGACTGTTAGCGGGCGGCGAAGTGGAAGGCACGATTCTCAAGCCCACTGTGCTGGCGGATGTAACGCCGCAGATGAAGGTGTTCTGCCAAGAGGTGTTCGGACCGGTGGTGGGCATCACGCGCTTCCGCACGCTGGACGAGGCGGTCGAGCTGGCAAACGCCACCGAGTATGGTCTGCAGGCAGGGGTGTTCACAGCGTCTATCCATACCGCGTTTGAGATAGTGCGCCGGCTTCGATTTGGCGGTGTATTAATCAACGAGGCGCCCACATACCGCACCGACCAGATGCCCTACGGCGGCGTAAAAGCCAGCGGCAACACCCGCGAAGGACCACACTACGCCATCCGCGAGATGACGGTAGAGAAGCTGGTGGTTCTGAACGGCGTGAGTCTGTAGTTGCTATCTCCCCCTTATACTCGGTGTTACCTCTATGGCCTGCACAAAAGCCTCCAGCTGTCTGGTATTCTCGCCCTCTGTCACCTGCGTGCCGGTGAAGCGGATGCGGATAATGCCCTGAACAGGCGTTACGTTTCTGAACACTAAATCCGTCGCGCGGTTCGTTCCGCCCGCTGCCTTCACCACATCGAAGTCGGTAGCGACCTGTTCGCCGTTGATGGTGATGTGGAAGCGGTTGCCTTCCGTTCCGCTTCTGGCGGCGAACTTCAGGCGGACGTCATATCGTCTGGTCGGGTTGACTGTCACGTCGACCCAGAAGTCCTTGCCATGCACGCCGTAGCGGTACAGTTCGGGGTCTTGCGTGCCCGCAATCGGTTCCTGAACCGGGGATGTCCACCACGACTCGGCGACCGAATCCTTGCAGGAGCCGCACCGGATGACGAACTCGGTGCCCGGTCGCCAGCGGTTGCCGCGCGAGTCGCGGTAGTCCTCGCGAGCAGTGTGTCCGAAAAGCATTCGCTGCGGCTGTGTGGGCCCTGTGCCTGACGGGAAGTAGTGTTTACCCTCTGCCGCTGAGAACTGCACCTCAGAGACGGAGACGCGCGTTCCCTTCGAATAGGGGTTGCCTGCGCCACGAGCGACTATCCTCAGCGTATGCCTGCCGGGCGAAAGCCCGTTCCTGTAGTAAAGCACCTGTCTCTCGCGCGCGGTGGGGTTCCAGCAGTCGATATGCACCAGCTGCTTCTGCCCGTCCAGATACACGTCCGCCTGCCCGCCAAACGCATCGAAGTTGCCGATGACGCGCACCTGATTGCCCTCAAAAGTGGCGGTGAACGCCGCGCCCGCACTCTGTGTCACGCGCGTGCCGTCTGGCAGGGTCTGCCAGCCTCCTTCGTAGCGCAACTGGCTTGCCTCGATCACCTGCTGCGGGTCGTCGCCAGTAACCACGATGCGTGTTGCGCCGTCATGCCGAATATGCACGATGGCGTCGCCGTTTGGCAGGCGTTTGACGGTGTAGCCGTTACCGCGCAGGTCTCTGCGCAGGCGCAGGGGTTTCCCGTCCGCAGTGACCGAAGCGGGCAAGAACGCCAGCCGCAGCACATCCACTGTGTTTTTCGGGGCGTCAAAAGTGGAGTATTCGATTTTCCCCTTACCATAGACCACCGAGTTGACCACTGAAGTCGATCGTGCGATGTGGTTTTCACGGTTTGCGCCCAGCTCTTCGGGCAGCCAAGAGATTGCCCAGAGTATATGGCGCAGGGGCAGGGGGTGTGCGATATTGAGCCAGTCCCCGTTGACGATGACGCCGCCGTCGATGTTGTCTTCGCTGAGGCCTGTCTCGTGCCCGTCGTAGGTCTGCAGCACCATCATACGGTATGCCAGTTCGCGGCACCAAGCATCGTCCGCTTCCACGCTGTAACGTGCCAGCACGGGAGCGAGGCACAGGGGGGCATACCAGAGCGAGCGTCCACAGCAGTTACAGGCTTCGGGGAACGCCCACGCGCCGCTGTAGACATCGCCGTTGGATTCCGGATTGACGCTCGAGCGGTTCAGGAAGAGGGTCAGGATGTTGCGCACGTCGGTGCGCCAGTTGGGGAACTCCTCTTTGTGTGCCAGCAGGTAGTGCGCGGCATCGGGGGTGGTCAGGCAGTTTTGCACCGGGTTTTCCCAGTCCCAGAAATATCTGCCCCAGGTGTCGATCACATGCCACGCCGGGAGCAGCTTCTCGCGCAGGTATCGCCTGCCCGCATCCCGCGCCCGCACGATCTCGCCGTTTTTCCCCGTGTAGCCGAGCCGAATCAGCTCGTCGAGAAACGCCAGTATCATCGTCACGCCGCCGGTCATCTTGTTGTTTTTCCATGGGGCGGATTCGGGGTTGGCATAGCGTCCCCACGGGTCTTCGCCCGGCGTCAGGTTGCATTTTTGCGCAAACACATCGCCCCAGTGTTTGGCTATCTCCCACCAGCGGGTGTTGCCAGTGACCTGATACGCCCGCAGCAGCGCATAGCCCACGGAACCGCACAGGTCGAGCTGTATCATGCCGTTGGGGTCTGCGTTGCCGTACGCCTTGCCCTTCACAGGCACGCTGATAAAGAAGCGCGGCCAGTCGTGGTCGGAAGGCGTCAGGCAGTGGTCGATGACGTAATCTGCCATGTAGTGAAGGTGCGCTATGGCGGAGGCGTCTCCCGTGTAGCGGTAGTAGTCGCTGAAGCCAATCAGCACGCTGGTGGCTCGCTGACCGATGTCGCCGTTCATCCAGTCGCCCGGGTTGCGGGGCGTGATGTTGCCCTGCGCGTCGATCGCCCACAGACTGGTGAAGACGTAGTGCGGGTAAGCGGCGATAGCGTTGCTGGTATCGGTCCACGGGAATCGTTTGAGGGTTTCCGCAGCGATACGCACGCGCCAGTCGCACTGTCCGTTTAACCCGTTGTACCATGGGGCGATGACCCCATACTGGTCGTGGACGGCATGGTGTGCGTAGTAGCGGGGCGGGTTCTGGGCGGACGCTTCGGTTGCCAGCACCGCGAGGGAGACAATACCCAGTAGCATGACCGGATGCAAGGAGGGCTCAAGCATTATGGAACACCCCTTTCTTCTCTGGAAGGCTCATCGTCGCCTAGTTGTTCGCCAACCCATTGCAGAACCCTTTCCGCGAGAGACACGGCTCTTCGGTAGTCTTCCTCGTCCACAGGCGGAGCCAAGCCCGGATAGTGTGCTGCTACAGCATATTGCGTTAGCATGACTGAGTTAGCGACCTCCTCTGGAACGGGAATACCAGAGTCCTCAAGTAGAGTTAGTAGCAAACCGATGTCGTGGACCTAGGGAAAGCGAATCCCATAAGCAATCAGCAGGGCTTTGATCGCCTTTTCTGCTGCCTGCTGAGCATTGAAACACAAATCTTCGAGATACACATCGGGGCTATGGACGCGTGCCTGAGCGAGGTTACTCCTCGCACGATTCAACCATTCTCGGGGGTCAGTCGGGGGCAACCTCTCCCGCACGGTAGACCTCCTTGCCTTCTTCCAATGCAGGGGCAATGACCAAAAAGGGGAAACGTGCGTATTGCTCGATTTCTTCCGGTGTTGCGAGCAGGACGTCCACAGCGACGTGAACGCCTCTAAGTCGGCGGTATATCTCCCCCAGCAAATGATTACGGTTAAACGCGCCTCCTTTGATGACCAGCAAGTCTAAATCGCTATCTGCTTCCAACACCCCTCGCGCCGCAGAACCAAACAGAATAATCCGGTCGGGTTGTGCCGTTTGCACAATCCTGCGAATCACCTCTTCAAGGTCTGCTTGCGATATACGTCGCCGCTCGCCTTTCATCTCTACTTCTCCACCTTTTGCAAGCTGGCTATCGACCCGTAAAGACTGTCCCCACAGGCTACGTTTCGCCGCGCCCCAACCCTCTTCTACCTCCGTCGTCATTATAGCACCGCAGGACTTCGGGCTTCAACGCCGCGCCTTGTTTGCTATCGCGGGTCAAACTGCGGGATGCGCAGCTGCTTTCCTCCCTGCAGCGCGCTCTGATGGGCGATAATGCCCGGCACGGTCAGCGCAAGTGCGTTGTAAATGTCTATCTCCGGGCGACGGTGATTCACCAGCGCGTCCACGAACTCGTGCGTCAGGAAGGTGTGCGAGCCGTCGTGCCCGCTGGGATGTCGCAGCGGCTCGGGCAGCATGTCTGTTTTCCACCACTGGGGCTGCTCGTACTGCTCCATCATGGGTCGGGTACGCACGAAGCCCGCGTCGTCTGTCTCCTTCTGCTCGCTGGCACGGCGGATGATGTAACCGGTGCCGTTTGGATGGGGGTCGTAGTAGCTCATCACATCTCCGAACCACTGTCCTCGCTCGCAGCCGCCGACTGCCGCCTTCCAGTACACGCCGATACGGAAGGCGTTGCCCCGATTGGTGGTGAAAAACGCCGTGCCGTTCCAGAAGGGGTTCTTGTAGACGTTATCTTTCAGGATGGGCGAGTCGTCCCCCCAGCCCACGCAGGAGACCTGCGTCATTCGCTCACCCGTGACACCTACCAGATAGCCGGTGCAGTGGGTGGGATAGTGCATCGGGGGGAAGCCGTAGCGCCAGGTACGGTTGCCCTTGTCGTCCCAGAAAAGAACCTCCAGCCCCGGGTGGTGGTACTCCGCTTCGGTGTAGAAGAGACTGCCGAACTTGCCCTCGCGGAACCACTTGCGGGCAGAGATAACCGACTGGTGATACCAGCTGGTTTCCGCCAGCATGTAGGTTAGCCCTGTCCGCTTTACACTGTCCAGCAGTTCCTGTGCTTCGGCAACGCTCATACAGGCAGGTACGGCGCACATCACGTGCTTGCCCGCCTTCAGGCACGCGACCGCATGGCGCACGTGGTCGGGTGCCGGGGTGAAGACCGCCACCGCTTCCACGTTCTTGTCCTGAATCAGTTTTTCCAGCGACTCGTACGACTTGGCACAGCCGTACACCTGCATCAGTCGCTCCCGCCGCTCAGGGATGAGGTCGCTGACGGCTTCCACAATGCAGTTTGGGTGTTCATGGAAATAGAACGACGCTCCGAAGTTGCCGCCAACGACGCCGATGCGCACCTTTCTGGTTCCTTCCTGATGAACGCCCGCCATCAGCGGTGCGGCGGCTAATCCCGCCGCCAGGGTTCCGCTCCAGCGCAGAAACTCGCGTCGGGAGAGGTCGTGATGGGTTTTGTCGTTTTTCATGGTGTCATCTCCTTGACGATAGTTCCCCGCGTAACCGTCTGTGGGAAGGACAGGGACTCGTGTTGGGGAACAGTTCTCTGCTGGCGTGGGGTGTCCTGCAGAAAGTGAACGCTTGCGGGGCAGTACAACCATACGACGATGCAGGCAAAACCCGACATCGTCTCACGGCGCGCCACCCTGTTCAATGGCGCGCAGGCGGTAAGCAGGAGGCGCCCTCCATGCTCGCCAAACAGATATGGTAACGTGTTCCGCACCAGTGCAGGTGCCTGGGCTGGCGGAGTGCTTTTGTTCAAGGTTGCTGGTGAAACCCTGGTTAGCAAGGAGAGACACTATGCCTGACGCTATACTGATCGAAGGCATTACCTTTCACGCCTATCATGGTGCTTCTGACGAAGAGCAGGCGGTGGGGCATCGCTACAGCGTGGACATCGTGCTGGAGTACGATACCCGTTCCGCCGCCCAGAGTGATGACCTGTCGAAGACCATCAACTACTCGGCGGTGGCGAAGCGTGTGTTAGCCATCGGCACGGAGAACCAGTATCGGCTTATCGAGACGTTGGCGGAGCGAATCGCCGAAGACATCCTGCAGAACTTTCCCGCGTCGGCGGTAGAGGTGACGGTGCGCAAGCTGTTGCCTCCGATGAAAGTGCCGGCGCAGGCGACGGGTGTGCGGATACAGCGGCGACGATAGGTTGCAACATCCTCCTCTGTCATGTTACAATAAACCTGCACTTCTGGGGGGAGGGCTTTCGATGATTATCGGCTTAGGCGCAGACCACGCAGGTTACCACCTGAAAAACATTGTACGCTCGTACCTGCAGCAGCAAGGCATCACCGTACGCGACTTTGGCACCCACACCGACTCCCCATGCGATTACCCCGACTTCGCGATGATGGTGGCTAACGCGGTAGCACAGGGAGAGTGCGATTTGGGTATACTCATTTGTGGCACGGGAGTGGGGATGAGCATCAGCGCAAACAAGGTCAAAGGCATTCGCGCCGCACATGCCCAGGACCCGGTGACCGCCCGGCTGTCGCGCCAGCACAACGATGCGAACGTGCTGTGTATGGGTGGGCGCATTATCGGAGCCGAGCTGGCAATGGAAATCGTAAGCGCATTTCTCAACGCTTCGTTTACCGACGAGGAGCGACATGCCCGTCGGGTACACAAGGTAAAGATGCTGGAGAAACGCTATACCGAGGGAGAAAGTGAACGTGAGTCTACTGGATAGTCGCCTCATGATGCACTACCACCGAACCGCTCCGCTGTCGGAAGTGGACCCGGAAGTATTCGCCGCCATCGAGAACGAGAAAAAGCGTCAGCATACTCACCTCGAACTCATCGCCTCCGAGAATATCGCCAGCAAAGCGGTGCTGGAGGCCATGGGCTCGGTGATGACCGACAAGTATGCGGAAGGCTATCCCGCCAAGCGCTACTATGGCGGTTGCGACAATATGGACGTGGTGGAGAGCCTCGCCATCGAGCGAGCGAAGCAGTTGTTTGGTGCGGAGCATGCCAATGTACAGCCTCATTCTGGCGCGCAGGCGAATCAGGCGGTGTATAGCGTGGTGCTGCAGCCGGGCGATACCTTCCTCGCGATGGACCTGTCGATGGGTGGGCATCTCACTCACGGGAGCCCGGTGAACTTCTCGGGCACATTGTATCGCGCGGTGCACTACGGCGTGCGTCCGGATACGGAGGAGATAGACTACGACCAGGTACGCGACCTCGCCCGGCAACATCGCCCCAAGCTGATTGTGGCAGGTGCCAGCTGCTATCCGCGCATTATCGACTTCGCCACCTTTCGCGAGATCGCCGACGAGGTGGGTGCGAAGCTGTTGGTGGATATGGCGCATATCGCGGGTCTGGTGGCCGCAGGCGAGCATCCCTCGCCCATCCCCTATGCTGATTTCGTCACCACCACCACCCATAAGACTCTGCGGGGTCCACGCGGGGGGATGATACTGTGCAAGGCGGAGTACGCTCAGGCGATCGACAAGGCGGTGTTTCCCGGAATGCAGGGCGGGCCGCTGATGCACATGATCGCGGCAAAGGCGGTCTGTTTCAAAGAAGCCCTGCAGCCGGAGTTCAAGCTGTACCAGGCGCAGATTCGTCGCAACGCCCGCGCGCTGGCGGATGGACTGGCTCAGCGTGGTTTTCGGCTTGTCTCCGGAGGTACGGACAATCACCTGATGCTGATAGACCTGCGCCCACAGAAGCTCACCGGTCGTAAAGCGCAGGTGGTGCTGGATAGCGTGCATATCACCGTCAACCGGAACATGATACCCTTTGACCCCGAGAAGCCCTTCGTCACCAGCGGCATTCGTCTGGGTACGCCGGCAGTAACCACACGCGGCATGGCGGAGCCAGAGATGCAACTGATTGCTGCGCTGATTGCCCGCACGCTGGAGGCACCGGAGGATACGGATCGACTGGAAGCGGTGCGCCGGGAGGTGCTTGCCCTCTGCGACCAGTTCCCAGTACTGGCATAATAATCAGTGGGGAGTGAAAATGGCGGACACGAGACCATCGTGGGACGAGTATTTCATGCGCATCGCCAAAGAGGTCGCCACGCGCGCTACCTGCCCGCGTCGGTCGGTGGGGGCGGTGATTGTGCTGGACAGGCGCATTCTCACCACCGGTTACAACGGGGCGCCGCACGGACTGGCGCACTGCACCGAGGTGGGCTGTAAAATCGTGGACGGACACTGCCAGCGCGCCCTGCACGCGGAGCAGAACGCCATTTTGCAGGCGGCGCTGAACGGGGTGTCCACGCGCGGCGCAACGGTGTATGTGACCTGCCAGCCCTGCAACGCCTGTGCCAAGATGATTATCAATGCGGGTGTCGTGCGTGTGGTCTTCGAAGGGGACTATCCCGACCCCTTTGCCATGGAGCTGTTCGAGGAGTCGGGGATAGAGCTTTTACGACTGCGCGATGGCGTCGCGGAGACCATTTTCCCCGGCAAGAGGAGAGATCGCCGGTGCGAGTAGCCTTTTTTGCCTTCATCATCGCGATGATGGTTGCCACCCTGGTGACCCCTGCGGTGCGGACGTTTGCCATACGCATGGGCGTGATCGACCAGCCGGACGAGCGTCGTGTGCATCGCAGACCCACACCGCGCTGGGGCGGAATCGCCATTTACCTCGCTTTCTGGGTAACGGTCGTGCTGATGTCGCTCTGGCTGGGGACGTGGAGCAAGGCGTTGACGGCGATTCTGGTGCTGGGAACGGTCATTGCGCTGTTCGGCATGGTCGACGACAGGTATCAGCTCAGCCCATTGTGGCAGATGTTGATTTTGCTGGGGGCAGGGGTGGCTCTCACGCTGTTTGGCATCCGCATTGAAGGCGTCACGCATCCCTTTGCGCCTTTGATGCCCGGCGAATATCGCCCGGAGTACTGGGTGCCGCTGGGCTTCTGGAGTGTTCCCGCCACCGCATTGTGGGTTTTTGTGGTCACCAAAACGGTGGACGCGATTGACGGGCTGGATGGGCTGGCGGCTGGTGTGACCGCCATTTCCGCCAGCACGCTGACCCTGATGGCGGTGTCGGAGAAGCAACCGGCGATAGCCATTCCTGCCGCTGCGCTGGCTGGTGCGTGCGTGGGCTTTCTGCGCCATAATATCAACCCCGCCTCTATCTTCATGGGAACTGTCGGTGCGCAGTTCATCGGCTTTGTACTGGCAACGCTGGCGATAGTCGGTACGTTCAAGGTAGCTGCCACCATCTCGGTGCTGGTGCCGTTACTGGTGCTGGGAGTGCCCTTCTTCGATGCCTTCTTTGTGGTTTCACGCCGCGTGCTGGCGCGCCAGCCTCTGCATAAGGCGGACATGAGGCACTTTCACCACTGGCTGGTGGGACGGTTGGGCCACCGGCGTGCTGTGGTCGTTATCTGGTGCATCGGGCTGTTGTTCAGCGCAGCCGCTTTCACCCTGTACCGGATGACGAGGTAGCCTTCCATGACGTCCCCCCTGCAAGTGATGACGGTGTTCGGCACGCGCCCCGATGCGGTGAAGATGGCGCCGGTGGTACTGGAACTGCAGCGTTATGAGCCGCACGTGCAGGTCAGGGTCGTGGTGACCGGTCAGCACCGTGAGATGCTGGATCAGGTTCTGCAGGTTTTCCGTATCACGCCTCACCATGACCTCAACATCATGCAACACGGGCAAACGCTGACGCAAATCACCGTGCGCGTGCTGGAGGGGCTGGACGCCCTGCTTCGGGAGCAGAAGCCGCATGTGCTGCTGGCGCAGGGTGACACCACCACCACCTTCGTGGCCGCGCTGGCGGCGTTTTACCATCAGGTGGCTTTTGGGCACGTGGAGGCGGGTTTGCGCACATACCACAAGTATAACCCTTTCCCGGAAGAGATGAATCGCCGGCTGGCGGGAGCCATCGCCGACTTCCACTTCGCCCCTACCCCCAAAGCGCGGGAGAACCTTCTACGGGAAGGCGTGAATCCCGAGAGCATCTGGGTTACCGGCAACACCGGCATCGACGCTTTGCTGATGGTGGCGGAAAAACCCTACCCGATGACCGACCCACTGCTGCAGCAGGCGATGGCTTCGCCGTTGCGTACCGTACTGCTCACCGCACACCGTCGCGAGAACTGGGGCGAGCCACTGTGGCGTATCTGTTTGGCAGTCAGGCAGCTGGTGGAGCGCTTTGAGGATATTCAGGTGGTCTTTCCCATGCACCGCAACCCTTTAGTACGGCAGACGGCGACGGAGGTGCTGGGCGGGGTAGATCGCGTCATCCTGACCGACCCGCCCGAATATGCGCCGTTTGTGAAGCTGATGCAGCACTCGACCCTTATCCTCACGGATTCAGGCGGTGTGCAGGAAGAGGCTCCCAGTTTGGGCAAGCCGGTGCTGGTGCTGCGTGAGACCACCGAGCGACCCGAAGGGGTGGAAGCCGGAACTGCCCGGCTGATAGGCACGGATACCGAACGCATTGTGGAGGAGGCAAGCCGCTTACTGAGCGACGAGGATGCTTACGGGCAGATGGCGCGTGCGGTGAACCCGTATGGGGACGGCAAGGCGGCTCAGCGCATCCGGCAGGTGCTGTTCGAGCATTTCGGGGTCAGCGCATGAAGGGTTGCTACCTGTGGCAAACCCGGTGCGTTTGCCCGTTCTCGAGGGCGAACGGTTGAAGCTGTACCCGGCAAAGGGGGGCGTGGTGTTACGGGCGGATGCGCTGTTGCGCGGGATAAGACAGATGTTTCTCACTGCTTCGGAGGAAAAAGGGCAGACATGAACCTGTTAGAGGCTGTGGTGCTTGGCATTCTGCAGGGGCTGGGTGAGTTTTTGCCCATCTCCAGCTCGGCTCACCTGCTGATTGCCCCCTGGTTGTTCGGGTGGGAGGAAGGCACTCCGCAGGAGAAACTGGTGTTTGACGTTGCCCTCCATCTGGGCACGACGGTGGCGGTCATCGGCTACTTCCGGCAGGATTTGCGGCGGATTTTCGGTTCGCTACTGCGCCCGGCGAACCCTCATGCGGAAGACCGTCGCATGGCGTGGATGATTCTGCTGGCGTGTGTGCCGGGTGCGGCGGCGGGCGCGTTGTTTGAGGACGTGATTGAACAGAGTATCCGCACGCGCATCGCGCTGATTGCCGTGTTGTTGATAGCGATGGGTATCGTGCTGTTCCTTGCCGACCGTTTCGGCAGGCGTGAGCGTTCGCTGGATTCTCTGAGCACCTTTGAGGGTTTTCTGATTGGCTGTGCGCAGGCGCTGGCGCTGATACCGGGCGTCTCCCGTTCGGGGGCGACCATTACGGCAGGATTACTGCTGGGTTTGACGCGCGAGGCGGCGGCGAGATTTTCGTTCCTGCTTTCCGCCCCGATTACTTTGGGAGCCACGCTGTGGACGTTTCGCCATCTGGTGACATCGCCTCCCGCTGGCGAACAGCTGATGGTGATGATGGCGGGCGTGCTGACATCGGGCATCGTGGGCTATCTGTCTATCGCCTTCCTGCTGCGCTACCTGCGCACGCACTCGGTGAACCTGTTCCTGTGGTACCGGCTGGTGGTGGGTCTGCTGGTGCTGGTGGTGTGGTGGATGAGGGGATAAACTGAGAACGACAAGGAGGAAAACCAAATGCGTGCGACCGTAGCCTTGCTGCTATTACTGGTCAGCGTCTTACCGGCAGCGAGCCAGCTGTCTTCCCTGCAGAGCCTGACGCAGCTGCGCCACGAGGTCACGCGGCGCGAGTCCAGCAGCGACCCCGACTGGCGCAACGGCAACCGCGATGCCCGTCCCATCGAGCCGGGCGAGACGCTGGTTCTCGCCGACCTGAAGGGACCGGGCGAAATCACGCACATCTGGTGCACCGTTGCTGCCGCTGAACCGCAATACTCGCGCTTGCTGGTACTGCGCATGTACTGGGATGGCGAGGAGCATCCTTCGGTGGAGTGTCCGCTGGGAGACTTCTTCGGGCTGGGGCATGGCTGGGACGTGCCTTACGACTCTCTGCCCGTGCGAGTAACCGCCAACGGCAGGGCACGCAACTGCTACTGGGTGATGCCCTTCCGCAAATCGGCGCGAATCACCGTGACGAATGAGGGGAGACTGCCCGTCCGGCTGTTCTTTTACACCATCGACTGGCGACAGCTGCCCGGCCTGCCCAAAAACACGCCCTACTTCCACGCGATGTATCGCCAGGAGTTCCCCACGGTGATGGGGCGCAACTACCTCATCGCCGATATCGCGGGGCGCGGGCACTATGTGGGCACGGTGCTCAGTTGCCGACAGCTCGCCCGCCGGTGGTGGGGCGAGGGCGATGACTTTTTCTTCATCGACGGCGAGCACGAGCCCAGCCTGCGAGGCACCGGCACGGAGGACTACTTCTGCGATGCGTGGGGCTTTCGCCAGCACTCCGGACCATTCTACGGCGTGCCGCTGATGGAGGGTGAGACCGTGGGGGCGCGCTCCAGCGTGTTTCGCTGGCACATCAACGACCCCATCACGTTCCGCAAGTCGTTGCGTTTCGAGATGGAACACAAGGGTGCCACCAGCAAGCCAGACGGCAGCCTGCAATCGGGCTTCGAGGAGCGCGAGGACGACTTCTCCTCCGTCGCCTTCTGGTATCAGCTGGAACCCCACAAGCCCTTCCCGCCGATGCCGAAAGGCTATGCCCGCGTGTTCCACACCATCGCCAACAACGGCACGGAGGCGGAAACGCTGCTGGAACGGGTGAGTGTGAGCGCGGGCAGGGTGGAGAGGCAGGAACTACCCCTGTTCAGCGGTGGGGCGCAGCTGTTCTGGACGCCGGACACGGAGGGACAGACGCTGAGCCTGCCCATCGAGGTGAAACAGGCTGGGCGGCACGTGCTGTTCCTCGTCACCACCTACTCGTTCGACTTCGGCATCTTTGATCTGGAGCTGGACGGCAAGCCGCTCGCGACGTTTGACCTGTACGCGCGCAGTCCCTACCTGCACGAGCAGGTGGTGGAGCTGGGCTATCTGGAGCCCGGCACCTACACGCTGACCCTGCGCAACAAGGGCAAAAACGCCGCTTCGAAGGGCTACTTTCTGGGTATCGACGCGCTATTCGTAAGGCGCATGGTGCGGTGACAGGAAACGGCGGTGGGGGCGTGCCTGCGTTTGAACCACACGACACACCCGTAGGGGCAGGTCTTGTGCCTGCCCATGCAACGGCAACGACAGGGGCAACCACAAGGGTTGCCCCTACGGTGGGGGATGTGGTGGGGGCGTTTAAATCCATCACCACGGTTTTGTATACACGCGGGGTCAAACAATCGGGATGGTCCCCGTTTGTCGGGCGGCTGTGGCAGCGTAATTATTACAAACACATCATCCGAGATGCGGGGGAACTGGAACGCATCCGCGAATATATCCTGAACAACCCTGCCAATTGGGCAACCGACGAGGACAACGTTGCCGTATTCTCTGCGTCCGGACGTCAGGAGGTAGGGTAGCGCGTCGCGGGCAACAGTTCCACGATGGTCATCGGGCGCAGTGGCTCTGCGGAGCTGTCCTTGCCTGCCTATCGCTTCTTAGACCCGGCGGTGAAGGCGAACATCTCGCGCCTGGAGAAGGGCGATCTGGTCATCAGCCACGCGACCTTCCGCCAGCCGGTCAAGATTCGCTTCCCGAGAGCCGCGTATCTGCAGGAGGGAAGTGAATCATGAGGAGGTGAGAGACTATGACATCGAAACGGAAGCCAGACGCCGGTGACGCAAGCCATGCGCAGGAACCCGAGATTACCGTTTGGGTGCGCAGGGACATGCGGGATTGGCGCAAGGCGCTATTCCGGGCGAAGGGTATTTCCGGAATCCGCTCGAACGAAAGGGTCTGGTCAAAACCCGCCGTATCGGACGGGCAAAAGCCTGTCGCCTTCCCGACCAAGAGGAGACCCTTCCACCAACGTTGTGCTCGAACGAGGAAGCCCTTAGCGGTTGACATCATCCCGTTCGTGGGTATACAATGGGTATGGGTGGTGAGCCAGGCGTGAACACCTTCGAACAACAGCAGATACTGAAAGAAATAAGGCGGCTCGAGAAAGACCTGTACTATTTGAGAACCAGGCTGGCAAATCTCAGAACGAGAGACCAGCTGTGCCGTTATCCGGGTTCGGAAACAGGTGATTCCAGTTCGCCTTCTCTGGCGGATTTAATCGCCGCGGTAGGCAGGCACTCCAAAGGTGGCAACAGCGTCGTAGACGTACAACTGGAGCGCGAGCGGTGAAGCTGGTTGTCGATAGCAACGTTTTCATCAGCGCTCTCGACCCAAACGACGTGTTCCATAGCCAGTGTTACCCTGTGCTTGAAAAAATGCTCAGTGCGCAGCTAGAAGCCGTGTGTCCCGTTTTGGTGCTCGCGGAGGTCACCTGTGTTATTCGGAGAAGAACGGGCTCCGAAGGCGTTGCAGCTGCCGTCTGCCACCAACTCGTTCGATGGTCATCGATAAGCTGGACTGACATTACACTGGACGTAGCGGAGTCTGCCAGTATATTGGGAGCGCAAATCGGAGTGAAAGGAGGTGATGCTATTGTTCTGCAGGTTGCATTAGAGTACGGCGTACCGCTGTTGACGCTGGACAAAGAGATGAGGCTCAAAGCCCCGCCAAACGTGATGGTCATTACGCCGTCCGATACCGCGTAAAGCCGTGCTTCACATCTGGAGTATCTCCAGCGGTAGTGAACATCCATCGCCCCAGGCCTGGAAGGCGGCGGATTTCCACTGGATAGTCCAGCGACAGGTAGAACTCCAGATCTGGCTTCATCTTACTCTCCTCCAGGCAGAGGTCTTGCCTCTGCTTCATAGATGTCCCTGATTGCCTTCAGGACGTTGCGAACATATACCGCAAGCATCACCCCTCCGGCAGCAGAAGGCGTAGCAGCTCCTCTTCCGCTTCCTTCGTCCAGAAGCGACCACCCTCCAGTTTGGCGTAGACGGTGGGGAACTTCTCCTTCAGCTCCGCCAGCGACATCAGTGGCAGGTCGGGTATCTGCGGGAAGATGACCGTCTTGCCGGGGAAGCGTGCCTCCATGAGTGCCCGTATGCCCTCATGCGCTGCTCTCATGCCACCGATGGCTGCCAGCGAGGCGCGGGTCTGCAATTGACCGCTTTCCATCTGCTCCAGCGTCAGGCGGATGTCCGCCAGCGATGAGCCGCTGCTGCCAAAGAAGCGCACGCTGCGCCCGCAGATAGCATTTGCATCCAGACAGGCTTTGACGCCGCGCGCCACCCCTGCGAAGATGTTATACACACCGCCATCGGCAAGGAGTCGTGCGGAGTCGGCGACCACGTCGGCTATCGGTACCATGTTCACGATGTCGGTGAACCCTCTGCCGTCGGTGAGTTCCAGCAGTTTCTGGTGGAATGCCTGCGGTTCAAACTCTTTGGGGTTCAGGATGGCGAAGCGGATACCCCGCCGTTCGGCAGAGGTGGCGTAGCGCTCGCGCACCGCTTCGAGGCGTACCGCGTCCACATCCGTTGCCACGATGAGGGCAGGCGCGTTCGGATGTTGCACGGCGCGCTGCACATGCATCTGCCCCATGGGTCCTCCGCCTCCCACAATCCAGCAGGCACCGCCCGGGAGGAGGTCACTGCGCAGAGGGATGGCGTTTGCATCGGCAAGTTTGTCGCTGAACGCGCCTACCACCCAGAGGCTATCGTAGTGGATGCGTCCGATGTCCAGACTCAGGCAGCGATCGAACGGGGTGCGACGCAGTATCCACAGTACGCCGCCTTTTGCCAGCAGGTCCGCCACGCCTTCGATTGCTTCCGGGGGCAGTTCGCCAATACACAGGATGTCGTTGTAGCCGCCTTCCGGGGCGTGTCGGCGCGCGGCATCGACGGTCGCTTCGTCCTCCACCAGCTCCATGCCCGACTCGGCGACCAGTCGGACCAGTTCCGCACGCACCTGTCCCCCTGCACTGAGGGCGACCACCCTGCGGGGGCGATGTGTATCGGTGATGGCATCGCCCAGCGTAAAATCGGTGTGCGGGATGCGCTCGCCCATCACCAGCAGCGCCACGCCGTCATGCTGGATGTGCTGGCGGCGTTTCTGAGAATAGGATGCCACCACGCACGCCCACGGCTCCACCAGCGCGGCTTCCACGTAACCGTCCTCGTCCCGGATGGGTAGCAGGTAGCAGCCCTCATCCCCCTCGATAATCTCCTTACCGATGATGCCGTACTGCGTCATCGCGCCCGGCAACACGTAGCCGTACGCGATGCTCTTGCCCTGGTAAAACACGTCCGCCTGCACGATGAACCGTTGCCCGACGTGGAAACGGTCTTGCAGATTCTTGCCGACCTTCACCACGGTGCAGGAGACCTCGTGCCCCAGCACCACTGGCTCCTTTTGAAGGTCACGCCCAACCAGCCGGGGATGCTTCTCGCCCAGCGAGACCACCTTCGTGTCGGAAAAACATAGCCCCAGCGCATCGATACGCACCAGCAGTTCATCATCGCCGGGTTCCGGCACGGGCACCTCTTCGGGCTGTCCGTTCTTCCCCAGGTTCTCCAGCCCTGCCCCGTAAAGGTGCCAGCGGAGCATCTTCTGAGGGATGGGATGCTGTGCATGGCGATATCTGTTCCATTTGTCCATTGTATTCACCTTCCTTCGTCGTTCCGGTTGTCCTCGCGCGAGGCTTGCAGCTGGGCGATAATCGCCTGCCGATACGCCTCATCGGGGCGGGTGTAAATCCGTTCCACATGGTGCGGCGCGAGAAAGTTCGGTCCTCCTGCCGCCATTGTACCCAAAAGTATCTTCACGGTTTTCACCGCCATGGCGGTGGCGGCTATCACTTTCTGCGGTGTCTCTGCGGGAGTAATCAAGCCGTGATTTTGCATCAGGATGACCTTCGGCAACACGCCGTACTGATGCACATAGTTTTCCACCCGACGGCGCAGTTCGCGCGCCAGGGGCAGACCGGGGTCGGTGTAGGGAACCCACAGCGGCGCGATGCCGCACACCACGATTTCGTCGGGGAACAGGCGTCCCGCCAGCAGTTCTTCGGCGTGTTGCGAGCAGAGCAGGGCGTTGACCGCTACCGGATGGGTGTGTCCGACAAAGCGAATGCCCGGCAGTGATAGCAGATAGGCGTGCAGGAAGGTTTCTACCGAGGGCATCTGCTTTTCCTGCGGGTCTACCCGGCTGGTCTCCAACGCCGTGCGGGTGGCTTCATCGGTTTCGGCGGCGTGTTCCAGTGCGTGCAGTGTCTTCTGCAGGTCGACGCGCACGAAGCCCTGCTCGGTGATGTCCATCAGGCGCGTACCGCTGGCTTTCACGTAGAAGGTTTTGCCATCTTCCGCCAGAGCGGAGGTATTGCCTTCGCCCAGTATCGCCAGTTCCCGATGCTCGGCTCCCAGCCAGTGCGAGAGTTCCACCAGTTGTTGCAAAATGCTCATTCGTTGTTTCCTCCGCTATTATACTTCAGCAGTTTCTCCCAGCTCAGGGTTCCGTCTGCTTCGGCAAATTGGTTCAGAAGGTCACGCGCGAACCGGTTCTTTGCTTTGTCCATTTCTTGCTCGAAAACTCTTCGATGTTGTTCGGGATAGTCTTTCATCAAACGGATAACCTTCAGGTAAAAATCTGGGTCGCCTGTTAGCTCCTGCCAAAATGCCTGTCCTGCGACATGCCGATAAGAACGCTTTCCCCTTGCTGGCAAGTTGCGCTTGCCATAAGCAGCACCAAGAATCGGGTCAAACTGCTTGCGCGTCTGGCGAAGATATTGCTGCAAACGCCGACGCAGCTCCTCGAATTGCTCGTTCATCTTCTTCGCCTGGCTGGAGTTGAAAATGTTTGGACCGGACTTAACGGAAATGGCCTTATAGGAAATCTCTCCTTCAACCTCGATGTCTATTCCCTCCGCAGACGATTTCTTACCCCCACTCACCGCCAAAGCCACAGGCTCAATAAACTCGGTGCCAAAAAGTGTCTCATCGGAAGCCATGATATGCTGTTGCAGGACGATTTCTACCAGCTGCGCGGCGGAGGAGATGCCAATGGCACGGAGCAAATAAGGGTTCTTTCGTTTAAGCACATCAAACAGTTGCACCTGCGTCAGATTGGCAATCCGCCGTTCGTAGAAGCGTTCCAGCCTTTGCTTGATGAGTTCCTCCAGTTCATCAGGGGTCATAGGGCGTCCTCTCTTCGGCAAAGGTATACAGGTTCGGCTGGCGGGATTCCTTTTCCATTCTTTCTCGGGCGACCTGCACGTACTCCGGGTTCCACTCAAAACCGATGTAGCGACGTCCCAGACGCACGCAGGCAACCGCCGTTGTTCCGGAACCGATGAAGGGGTCCAGCACCACATCACCCGGCTCCGTAAAGAGCTTGATGAACCATGCAGGCAGGTCTACGGGGAAGGTGGCGGCGTGGTTGCGGTTGTAGCATTCCGTTGCCATGTGTAACACATTGGTAGGGTAGGCCCACTCCCGTCCAATCCAGTTCGCCACGCGCTTGCCGAAGCCACTGCCCACGCGCGAGACATCTCGGCGAAGGTCGTTTTCGCTCAGCTTGCGCAGTCGGGAGTGGCGCCACTCGCCCATTGGAACCATCACTGCTTCCTGAAACATCTTGAACTGCTTCTGTTTGGTGAAGTGCAGGCATCGCTCCCACGCGTCGCGGAAGCGGTTCGGCCACTTTCCCGGGTAAGTGTTCTTCTTGTGCCAGATGTATTCTTCTGTCCAGAGCCACCCCTGCTCGCGCATCTTCAGGATGAGTTCAATCACATAAGTATGTCGTTCCCCGTTCACCACACGCTCTTTGATATTCAGCACGAAGGAGCCCGTGGGTTTCAACACACGCTTCAGCTCAGCGGAGATGGGCAGGAACCAATCCACGTACTCATCGGGGTGAACGCCGCCGTACACGTGTTTGCGTTGATCGGCATATGGGGGAGAAGTCACAATAAGGTCCACGCACTCATCCGGCAGCTGCGGCAGCAGCTCCCGACAGTCGCCTTCCACAATCTGGTTGATGAACCGCTCCAGACCGCCTGTTACTTCCATTGAAGGTTCCTCTGCATTCATCATGACACCCCCTGCTTGGCGCGGGATCCTCTATCGGTATTATACTCTGCCGCTTTGCTCACGGCGAGGGTGTGTCCTCTATCAGCCGTTTGACGCCTTCGGAGATGGTTCCGTCGGGGGCTTTCCAGACCTCGATGCGCGTGCCCCGCTCCTTCGCCCGCCGACAGAGACGTTCCATGACACCTCCAGCCCGCACCCAGACCGCAAACACGACGTCCGCCAGCGCGAATACCAGCTCGTCCCTGCGCTGATTGTGCAAGCCCAGGCTGCCCGCCTGCAAGGGGAACGGCGACAGCACCAGGTCGCGGTCGGTGCGGAACTCCAGCTCATACAACCTCGCCGCCGGGAACAGTGGACGGTTCAAACCTTCGCCCAGCGCGTCCAGAAGTCCCCTGTCCAGCACCGTCACCGAGGGCTTTTCCGCCCGAATCGCCGCGATGGCGACCCGTTGATAGGGCGGCGTGTTGTGCCCGGTGACAGGGATGCCGCCTTCGCGAGTCGCCTGTCGGGTAATCTCGTCTGCTGCCTCCAGCGCCAGATGGGGTGCGTCGCGCGAGCAGGCGACCGCGAAACGCCAGCCGTCCTGCAACAGATGCAGGTTGCCAAGTGCGAACAACACCGGCGGCGCAAACTCACAAAAGGCTTCCAGCGCCATGGGATATAGCCGATGCTGTGCGGTCAGCACCTCCACACCGTGCCGCCGCACCAGTGCGTCCATCTGCCCGAACTGCTTCCGCCAGTCGGCATTGGGTTCGGTTAGTGCCTGCGCCGCCTGTGCCGAAAGTCCCCATTCCTGCTGCAAAGTCTGCGGCGGCGTGGACAGGAACTCGTCCACAGACACGCCCGACCGCGCCCAGCGGTGCAGCACCTGCGCGATTTGACGCTCCCCCAGATGCGGCACACAGGTCAATAACAGGGCGAACCGGGAGGGCAACCAGTATCGTTTCGCGGAAGCCATAGCGGTGTCTCTATTCCCCGTGGCAACCGTGTTCTCCTGCGGCAGGATAGCGATAAGCAGAACCCGAAAAGGTGCTGTAAAGTACTTGGCCCGGAGGAACTGTAGAGAGGATGCGTGTGTTAATCACGGGAGGAGCAGGAAAGCTCGCCCAGCATGTGGCACAGGCGCTGTGCAACAGGCATGAGGTGATACTGACGGATAAAAACCCGCTGCCGCAAGATGGTGAGGACGTGCGCAGGCACATGCCGTTCCTGCAGGGGGATTTGACCCACAAGGAGCACTGCTTTCGCGTGACGGAAGGGATGGACGCCATCGCGCATTTGGGAGCTATCGCCGGCGCAGGACCCGAAACGTTTGCGGTGAACACGGTCAGCACGTGGAACCTGTACGAAGCTGCGCAGGCGCACGGTGTGAAGCGCGTCGCGCTTGCCAGCAGTATCAATGCGCTCGGCTTGGGACCTTACCGCGTTTCGGAAAAAGGATTCCCGTTGCAGCGGTTGCCGATAGACGAAGAACAACCCGCCGACCCACAGGACAACTATTCCCTGTCCAAGTATGTCAACGAGCTGACCGCGCGTGCTTTTTTCAGTGCGTACGGTATCCGCACACACTGCCTGCGCCTGTGCGGCATCTGGCGACCGGAGTGGTTCGAGACCTACCATCCTCGCCCACTGGAACAGCTGAAACGCCCGAATCACGAGGGTTATCTGGTAAGCACGTGGCACTACGTACATTCAGTGGACGCCGCGGAGGCGTTCCGGCTTTCGCTGGAAGCGGATGATGCGCCCGGCTTTGCCGTCTACTATGTGGTGGCACCGGTTACCAACCGCCCCGAGCCGACGAGGGAGCTCATTGCCCGCTTCCTGCCGCAGTGGTTGCCGCTGGCGGAAGGGATTACAGGCAGGCAGGGGTTGTACAGCACCGCAAAAATCGAACGCGAGCTGGGCTGGCAGGCACGCCATCTGTTGTCCGAAGAGCGCCTGAAAGGAGGCACGCCATGAAAATCACCGAAGTGCGCGTCATTCTCACCTGTCCGGGGCGCAACTATGTGCTGGTGAAGGTGCTGACCGACGAAGGGGTGTACGGTGTTGGGGACGGCACACTGAACGGTAGCGAACTCGCAGTTGCCGCCGCTATCGAGCACCTCTCGCATCTGCTACTCGGCATGGACCCGCAGCGCATCGAGGACATCTGGTATTTCCTGTACCATCACACCTACTGGCGAGGAGGACCGGTGTACGCGGCGGCAATCGGCGCGATAGACATCGCCCTGTGGGACATCAAGGGCAAAATGGCTGGAATGCCGGTGTATCAACTGCTGGGTGGCGCGGCGCGGGATAAGATACTCTGTTATGGACACGCCGGGGGGCGCACTCCGCAAGAGGTGGAGGAGAACGTGCGCCGCCTGCAGGCGAAAGGATACAGGGTTATCCGCGCACAGATTGGAGGCTATGGCGGTTCGGGCATGGTGCGCACCGAGCCGTCGCCACGCCCGGGTATTCCGCCCACTCAATACTTTGACCCCACGCCCTACATGCTGGAACACGTGAAGTTGTTTGAGTATCTGCGCAAGCAGCTGGGTGATTCGGTCGAGCTGTGTCACGACGTGCACGAGCAGCTCACGCCCATTCAGGCGGCATGGCTGGCGAAGCAGCTGGAGCCTTACCGGCTGTTCTTCCTGGAAGACCCACTACCGCCTGAGCAAATCCAGAGCTTTGCGCTGGTGCGGCAGGCGTCCACCACTCCGCTGGCGATGGGCGAGATTGTGCACAACCGCTACGATGCGCTGCCTTTGCTCCAGAATCGATGGATCGATTACCTGCGCTGTGCCCCGATGCATATCGGGGGCATCACGGAGATGCGCAAGGTGGCTGCACTCGCCGAGACGTTTGGGGTGAGTATGGCGTTTCATGGCGCGGCGGATTTGGGACCGATTGCGCAGGCGGCAGCGGTGCATCTGGATATGGTAATACCTAACTTCGGCGTACAGGAGTGGGTGACGTTTCCCGAAGAGGCATACGAGGTGATGCCGGGGGCATGTGAATTTCGGGACGGTTACGCCTATCCCCCTGAACGCCCGGGCATCGGGCTGGACATCAACGAGGAGTTAGCAGCGAGGTATCCCTATCAGCGGGCGTTCATGCCTCTGGTGCGGCGCGAAGACGGAACGATGCACAGGTATTGAAGAACGCGGATGAACGGATGCGGGACTCTCCTGCGCATAGGGAACCTCCCTGCCTGGCGAGCAACAGTTAAGGCTGTGTAGTGTCTTTATCGATAAAAGGGCAATTCCGGAGGTGCGGTCTCGATGTCGGTGAAACCACCCAAACCGATGCAGACGGGTGAGTATCCCAGTTCGCGCGCTATCCTCGCGCTGGTATTCGGGATACTGGGGCTGTTAAGCATGGGGTTGTTTGCCATACCCGCGTGGATACTCGGCAAAGCGGAGCGTCAGGCTATCGAGCGGGGCGCATCACCCGAAGCGGGGCGCGGCATGGCAGAGGCGGGATACATTCTGGGAATTATCGGTGTGGTGCTGCTGGTCATTGCCGCCCTGTTCGTGCTGGGATGGGTAGCCCTTGTCCTGTACGCTATCTCTCGCGGGTAATAGGCGCACGGTAACCTCAGCAGGAGTTATGCACATGACGGGGAATGGTCATTATCGATGTCATTCTCAGCGGAGCGAAGAATCTCAGAGACCCTTCGCTGACGCTCAGGGTGACAATGGTGAGATGCTTCGATTGCGGTCAAAATGACATGAAATTGTCTTTGCATTCGGTAAAAAGTAGGACCTGCACCGTGTTCATCTCCGCTGCTTGAGCACTGCAGAGTAATATTTTTCCTTCCCACCGTCCTCGCGGCGAGCCAGCCGAATCAGCCATGAAACGCCTTGCGTCTGTTCCAGAATAAGTTGACACATGTCTACCTTACGCCTGTACAGGGTGGAAGGAGGTGAGTGTGATGGAAGTGGAACGCGAGGCGAAGCTGTTTGAGGCGGGTTCCTACCCTGACAAGGGATTAGACGTCAGTGAGGAGCAGCTGCAAACGCTGGTGGACAGCTTCACCACGCCTGTTCCGCTGATGGTCGAACACCTGTCGCAGGGCTGGCAGATTGGGCAGCTGAAGCGGTTGTGGCGGCGGGGCAAGGAGCTGTTCGGCAGGCTGGCGCTTTTGCCGGAGGCGGAGGCGTTGCTGAAAAGGCTGGGTATCCGCGGCATCAGCGTGGCGGTGACGCCCGATGTCAAACGCATCGTGGAAGTATCGGTAACGGCAACGCCGCGCGTGGCAGATGCGCGTTTGCTGAGCGCACATGCAGTGACGTTTTCGGGAGAGATTTTGCTGACGGAGGTGACGGCGTTGGAACAGGACATGGAGGCGCTACGCCAGCGGGCGGAGGCGGCGGAGTTTGCCCTGCGCGAGCGCGAGGTGGAAGAGACCCTTCAGCGGTGGTTGCGTGCGGGCAAGCTGACGCCTGCGGTGCGCGAGATGGCAAAGACGCTGTTGCTGCAGGGCACGCAGACGGTGACTTTTGCGGGTGGCAGTGCCAGCGTGGCGGAGGTGTTTTTCCGCTTCGTGGAGGCGTTGCCGCCGATGGTGCGCTTTGGGGAGGTAGCACCTGCAGGCGATGAGGAGCAGCCGCTGAGCGCGGAGCAGGAGGCTTTCTTACGCAAGTACTGGGGCGACCTGCCGGTGGAACAGGTTGCCCGCTACATGTCGCAGGGAAGGAGGCGATGAACGATGCCAGCGTTGACGGGACCGTACGACCCGCAGGACAAGCCGGGCGAGCTGGTGAGCTACAGAGTGGGCGCGAATGCGGTAATCCACAAGGGCGCGCTGGTGAGCGTGCGCAGTGATGGTTACGCCTATCCATCGCGCAGCGGCACGAGCAGTGATGTGTTCGTGGGTGTGGCGTTTGAGAGTGCGGACAACACGGGCGGCGCGGCTGGCGCGAAATCGGTTCGCGTGTGGAAGAGCGGCACCTACGTATACAACGGCAGTGGCTTCACGCAGGCGAGTATCGGGCAAGCCATGTATGCGGCGGACGATAACACGCTGACCACCACAGCGACCAACAACCAGCTGGTGGGTTATGTGGTGGAGGTGCTGTCGTCGACGCAGGCGCGCATTCGGATTGACAACGCGGTGCGATAGGAGGTGGAGCGATGCCAGCGATTACACGCAACGAGATGGGCGCGCTGCTGGAGGCAGGGTTACGTGCGGACTTCTTTGAGGCGTACCGGCATCAGGTGGAGAATGCCATTTACCCGCAGATTGCGACCGTCATCCCGACCGAGCTGCCCGTGCAGAGGTACGGCTGGCTGGGCAGTGTGCCTGCCATGCGCGAGTTTGTGGATGAGCGGATGCCCAAGGGGTTACGCGCCTACAACTACACCATTCAGGACAGGGTGTGGGAGAGCACCATCGCGGTAGAGCGGCGCGCGCTAGAGGACGAACAGATTGGCGCCATTCGTCTGCGGGTTCAGGACCTGGGACGGGAGGCCGCGCGACACAAGGACTTTCTGGTGGTAAAGGCGCTGCTGGACGGGTTCAACACGCCCTGCTACGACGGACAGCCCCTGTTTTCGAACGCACACTCGGAGGGCGATAGCGGCGCACAGAGCAACACCACCACCCAGCCCCTGAATCCTGACAGTCTGCAGAACGCCATTTCCAGCATGATGCTTTTCAAGGACGACCAGGGCGTGCCGCTGGGCATCCTGCCCGACACGCTGCTGGTGGGACCGCGCTTGCGCTGGGCAGCGATGGAGCTGCTGGAGTCGCAGGTGGTGGTCGTCAAAGCGGGTTCCGGTGATAACACACCCTATCGCAACGTGTTGCAGGGTGCGTTGCGGCTGGTGGTCAGCCCATATATCACAGGCAACCAGTGGTTTGTGCTGGACACCAGCCGGGCGGTGCGCGCGGTGATCCTGCAGGAGCGGTCGGATGTGCCGGTGGAGTTTGCCGCACTGGAAGACCCGTCGGTGAGCGAGAGCGTGTTCCTGCGGGATGTGGTGTATTACGGTGCGCGAGCGCGTTACGGCGTGGGCTACGGCTTGTGGCAGACGGCTTTCGGCAGCAACGCCAGCTAAGTGTTTCCCTACCATCCCCTTCTCCCGTGAACCGGGAGAAGGGGCTTTTTGCAAAGTTCTTGGAGGTGCACGGATGGACATCGGCATTCAGGTGATGACACTGATTGGAGCGATGGTGTCGGCGCAATGGGCTTTTGCCCGGTTGACTCTGCGCGCGTTAGAGCGCATCATCCAGGCGCAGGAACAGACGCTGCGGGAACATCTGGTGCGGCTGGAGCAGGCGGTGCGGGGCAACACCGAGGCGCTTCAGGCACTCAAGGAGACCCTGGCAGGCGTCAAACTCAACGGCTCGCGGCGAGTGACCTGTGGAAAGGAGTGAGAGACGATGCGGTTCACGGATGCGACAGGGCGATGGCAGGCGGTGCGGAGCGACATGCCTTTGCCTGTGGCGGGTGGGCAGGTACTGCAGTGGCTCTCCGACGATTTCGCCACGTTGAACACGGACACCTGGGAGGTGTCTGGCACTCCATCGGTCGGCAGCAGCGAGCTGTCGCTATCCGCTGGTCAGGCGTTGTTGAGCCGTCAGTGGTTCCAGCCACCGTGCTTGATTGAAGCGGTCTGCACCATGACAGCCCGTGCCGGTACCGACGATTTCCGCATTGGTCTGTACACCGACGATAATAACCTGGTGGAATGGCGAGCGTCGGGCACTACTACCAGCAACATGGATGCGGTGCTGCGTGCGGGTGGAGTCGCGGATGACCAGACCGGCATCAACGTCGGTGCAGCCAACAACTCCTATCGCTTAGCCAGCATTTACGTCGGTGTGGGCGAAGCGGTGTGGTCGTTCCGCACCATCAACTCGCAGATAGTGCGCAACGAAGTGTATCGCATTCGGGAGCATGGTATCCCCAGCGGCCCGTTCCGTGTGCGGTTGGCGGGTCTGGCGGGCACGAGCCAGATGAAGGTTCACCGAGTGCAGGCGTATCAGCTGGCGGATGTGGTGGTGCCTGGTGCGCTGGGACACCATATCGACAACATGGCTATTCCCGTGCGGTTGACCAACACCCCGTTCATAGCGCCGCCTACCAACATGGCACTTGGTGCTGTTCAGGTAACCACTGATACGTTCGCGTCGCTGGCAGCTGGTTCGGTGGGTACGGGTTCCAACCGTGCGGGGTATCAGGAGCAGACGCATGTGCAGGCGTACTTCAGCGGTGACCAGCCGTTTACGTGCTGGCTGGAGTGTCAGGTAGATGGCAGCAACTGGGTCGTGATTTGGTACGGTTCCAGCAGTGACGCTACGGCGGATGGTGTGACCCGTTACTATGCGGTATCGCCGATACTGCAATGCATGGGCAGCCGCAACTATCGGGTCAAGGTGCGCAACGGCGGAGCAGCAGCAGGCAACTTCCGTGCGAGTATCTCGTTTGCGATTCTGTAAGGGGGTAACGGCATGAGAGCATACGTTAAGGCGGTCGGTACGAATGTGACATTGGTGGACATTGACGCTGGCGAGAAGGTCACGGTGTCCGCCAGTTCGTTGCAGAAGCTGTTCGGCGTCGTGCCACAGGAAGGCGAAGTATGGGACTATCGTGCGGCGCGGCTGGATGAGATTGCCGAAGTGTTCCGCAAATGGCAGGCTGTGCAGCAGGCGTAGGTGGGACGAGATGGCAATCGTAGTGACACGAGATGCGGTCAAGCGGACGGCGTCGTTGTCCTCCAGCACGTTCGATCCGCAGATCGATGCGCTGATAGCCGACCTTGTTCCGGTGATAGAGTACACGCTGTCGCCGGATGCCCTGTCGGATAGCACAGTGGAGGCAGTTCTCAGTCGCGGGGCGACGGAGATTATCGCAGGGGAGTTTCTGGCGCAGCGGTTGCGCGAGGAAGGAGCGACGGAGTCGTTCGAGGTGGGTAGCGTGCGCGTCGGGGAAAGCCCCCAATCGCGTGCCGATTTGGGCGACCCCTACGGGCTGATTCAGCGCGGTTGGGCGCGGTTAAAGCCTTTCCTGAAACCGGTCTACACCCAGTCCAGCACGCGCCACCGCGAGCGGCAGGTGACCGAGCAGGCGATGAAGGGCTGGTAGGTGAGGCAGATGGCGAAGCGGGCAGAGCGGGTGCAGTCGCTGGTGCGGCGGCATGGCGAGGAGGTAGTGGTGAACGGCACACGCACGGTGCGGATGGTGGTGTTCGTGGCGACGAGTGGACTGCTGCGCGCCTTCTTCACAGACGAGGACCTGCTGAACTATAACCGACCACTGTGGGCAGGAGTGATGGCGCCAGAGGAGACCCTGAATGCCGGTGATAGCGTCGTGCGGGATGGGATAACCTATATCGTACGGCGCGTGGCGGTGCTGAAAATCGGTAATGCGCCGGCAGTGAAGCTGGCGGTGTGGAGCCAGTGAGGGCAGATCATGCCCTACTCCTGACCTCCCCCGTGGACGGGGACAGGGTTGCCCCCCTCCTGACCTCCCCCGTGAACGGGGGAGGAACCGCAACTCCCTCCCCGCGCGGGAGCGGATATTCGCCCCACCCTCCACGGGAGACCGCCGCTTACGCGCGTTCCAGCCGTCAATCGTCGCCCACCTGTCCGAAGTGGCGCACCAGAATGCCAAAGTCGAACAGGCTGATTTCGCCGTCGCCATCGAAGTCGGCGGTGGGTTCGAAGCCCGGTTCTCCCTGCAGCTTGCCGAACGCGCTCACCAGACGAGCGAAGTCAAACAGTGTGACCTCGTTGTCGCCATCGGCGTCGCCGTTGAGCAGGGTTACGGTCAGCGTTCCCGCTGGCAGGGCGATGTTTGTGAACACCCGGCGTAGCGAACGGTCTGCCTTGAAGGCGATGGTGTAAGTGTCCGGCGTCAGGGTGAGCGGGAATTTCCCTTCGGCGTTCAATTCGGGCGAGAAGGTGAGCAGAGTCTGGCTACCTGTCGAACGCACCTCCACCTGCAGGGGCAGTGCCGAATAGTCGCCTGTGTAATCGTTCAGCGAGATGGTCACCTCCGTTGGCACGGGCGTCAGCAGGAAGGCGCGGGTAATCCCATTGTGCGCGCCGTAACCGGTAATCTGCCCGAAGTCGTTGATGGCGCGCGCTTCGTTAAGTATCCAGTTCGCACCGGCAGGCAGGAGGGTATTGAGGTCGGTCATGACGCCGTTCACCCACAGAAAGGCGCGCAACGAGGTGTTGTCCGACAAATAGGAATGCCCGACCACATGTCCCAGATTGTTGATGCCAAAGGCGCGGGCGGCGTTGCCTCCCAGGGAGCCGAGGTTGATGACGGTATTGTCCTGCCACAGGGCGGGGCGCGTGAGGGTAGTGGTTCCGACGCGCGTGTTGGACGAGCCCACTACCTGCCCGCGGTCGTTGACGGCGAAGGATTCCGCCGTGGTGCCGCCGGGCAAGTAGGGCAGGGCGTCGGTCAGCGGGTTGATGGGACTGTACGGCTGCGTGCGGAAGGCGCGACGGCTCCCCGCCGCTCCGGAACCACCTACCACCTGCCCGCGATTGTTGATGGCATTGGCGATGCTGATTTCGTCCGGGTTGCCGCTGATGTTGCCGAGGTCGAACCAGTCCCACCAGCCGCCGGCGTTGTAGCTCCAGCGGAAGGCATGGTAGACGCCGTCGGGGTTGATGGCGGACCAGCCTGCCACGTGCCCGGCGTTATTAATGCCGTACGCCCTGCCCTGCCAGGTGCTGGGGATGGGGCGCAGGTCCACCATCTCGCCTGGATCGGCACGACGGTTGCCGTTGAGGTCGCGCCAGATGAAGGCATGACGCGCCTGCAGGGTATCGCTCCAGCCGACCACCTGTCCGGCGTCGTTGACGGCGCGCGCCTCGCTGCCGCTACCACCCAGCGTGCCGAGGTCTATCATCACGCCTTGCGTCCAGAAGAAAGCGCGCCCGTCCGACCAGCCTGCGACCTCCCCCTTGTTATTGATGGCATAGCCGCGGCTCTGCCCGTTGGCGGTAATCGCGCCCAGATCGATAATGGTATACTGAGCATAGGTCGCAGAGAGGCACAGTGTGAAGGAGAAAGCGCACATCAGCGTGTAAAGGACTGAAGCGCGTGGCATCAGGGTGTTCCCTCCTTTCATCAAAGTACGGCAGCATAGCACAAGGGGAAGCGGTTGTCAAACGAGGCCATGATGGGCGACGAGGTGATTCGGGCGCAAGACATCTGGGCAGGCTACGGCACGAACACTGTGCTGAAGGGCGTGGGGCTGTGCCTGCAGCGCGGGGAGTTTGTGGGGCTGCTGGGACCGAACGGCAGCGGCAAGTCCACGCTGTTGCGCGTGCTGAGTGGAGTGCTGAAGCCCACGCGAGGGGAGGTATGGCTGGATGGGCAGCCGTTGTCGCGCCTGCGGGCGAAGGAGGTGGCGCGTCGGCTGGCGTTTGTACCCCAGCGGGAGGAGGTGGCATTCGGTTTCAGCGCGTGGGAGGTGGTGCTGCTGGGGCGCGCGCCCTACATCGGCTGGTGGGGCAAGGAGCGTGCGGAGGACGTGCAGGCAGCGCAACGGGCAATGGAGCGGACGGACTGTGCCGCCCTATCAGAACGGGCGTTCAGCTCATTGAGCGGTGGCGAACGGCAGCGCGTGGTGCTGGCGCGGGGTCTGGCGCAGGAGACCTCCCTGCTGTTGTTAGACGAGCCGCTGACGCATCTGGATGTGGCGCATCAGGTGGGTACGCTGTCGTTGCTGCGCCAGTTAAACCGTGAGGAAGGCTTGACGGTGCTTGCCGCGCTGCACGACATCAACCTGGCGTCGGAGTTTTGCGACCGATTGCTGGTGTTGCGTCAAGGGCAACTGGTGGCAGAGGGCACACCGTCGGAGGTCATCACGCCGTCCTTGCTGGCGCGGGTGTTTGGACTGGAGGCGTGGGTCCGCGTGAATCCAGTAACGGGGCGTCCGCATGTGCTGCCCCGCCCGCGCCAGCATGTGGAGGCAGGAGCAGGCAACGGCAGGCGGGTGCACGTGGTGTGCGGCGGCGGCACGGGGGCGGCGTGGATGGGCGCGCTGGTGCGGGCAGGGTGGCATGTGTCGGTGGGGGTGGTGCATCTGCTGGACAGCGATGAGGAACTGGCACAGGAGCTGGGCGCAGAGGTCATCAGCGAGGCGCCGTTTACCCCGATTTCGGAAGAGAGCCTGCAGTTGCTGCGCGACGCGATGGCGAAGGCGGAGGCGATTGTGGTGGCGCCGGTGGCGTTTGGGCATGGCAATCTGGCGAACCTGCAGGCAGTGGTGGAGGCGCAGGGGGCGGGCAGGCGAGTGCTGCTGGCGGACTGCGACTGGCAGGAGCGCGATTTCACGGGCGGACAGGCGTTGCGGCTGATTGAGCAGCTGCAGGCAAACGGCGCGCAGCGGGTAGGTTCTCCAGAGGAGGCGGTGGCAAGGCTGGGGGACGAAGCACCAATGGCGTGAACCCTTAGATTTTTTCTGCCCGTCGGCGAAAAATGCTTGACAAACCTCTGATGTAAGGTGTATACTCTAACCAAACCCGTGTTCTAGAGGAGCGCAAAGGGAGGCTTATCAAGATGTCTTGCAATTTGCGCTTTTATACCCCCCCCCTTTATCGCGTGGGCAGTGGTGAGCCTGTGTTTGCTGGTCTCCCCCCTGCAAGCCCAAGACCTCTACATCACCCTGCTCAACGGCGACTGCGACGGCGATAACGAAGTCACCCTCTTTGATTTCGGGATTGTAGTTAGCGCGATGGGAAGCGTGCCCGGCGACCCCAATTGGGATCCGCGTGCTGACCTCGACGGCGATGGCGAAGTGACCCTGTTTGACTTCGGCATTGTGGAGCGCAACTTTGGACAGGTGGGCGCGGAGCCGTTTGACCCCACGCTGCCACGTCTGCCCGCACCGAGTGAGGGGTACTCCGCTAGCGGCAGGATTCAAATTGAGGCGTGGGAAGGCGAACCTGTCCGGGTACGTATTGAATCGCTGCGTGAGGATGAGGCACAACCGATAGTGTATTGGAAGGAGGTTTGGACAGGGCAGTTTTTCACCTTATTCCTGCCGGACTCAGGTCCATGGATGTTTCGTGTTGAAGCAGAAGCGACTGTGCTCACTGCTGCCCCCAGGTTGCCAAAATTCTATGCAAAAGGAGAACCGATAAGGATTCTCGCACGGTATCCTGCCATAATGACGGACGAGCATGGCACAGAGATACTGGAGAACTTTGCTGATGCAGTATTCGACCCTGCCCCCATTGGGCTGAAGGTAGTACCCGTCGATTATGATTTTGTCGAGGTTGTTGCGGCAGATGGCACGCGATTTCCCCCCAACAGAGAGCGCGAAGTACCTCAGAACTTAGTGTGTTACTGGCAACTGCGTTCGGGCAGAGGGGCTCTTGTTCCTGCGACAGGCTCTGGAAACTTGCATAGCGCTCAGTATTATCCCGAAGAGCTGTATCCATGGCAAACAGAGCAGGAGGTGATAGTGGAGTGTACGGTTGTGGACAGTTCGCCTGTAGAGTCCCGTAAAGACGAACCGGTAACTGCTGTCATCCGTTTTAAGATAGTAAACACACCCACGTTGCACATTTCTGCACATGCGCATCCTATTGGCGGTACTCCTGTTGCGTCAGCCGCAGGCTGGCAATTCGCCATAAACTTTGTCGCCTCGGCAAGACTGGGGACTTGCTGGCAGCTAGCGGATTCCGAAGTACACTGGACTACCCCTTGGGGACGATTTACTGGTAGGAATATTCTCGTACCAATTACAACGGAAGAAGAGCACAGGAGGTTTCCGTTCAAAGCTGACGCCACCTTTCGGAGGACACCACTACCCCCTCCGGTGCCTCCTGAAGAAATCACGGACACGAAATATTCCTCATGCATCCTTGGGTTTCACCGGTACTATTACGACGAGCAAATAGATCCGGCTCGGGGTGCCAGCATAGCGGGTACTTGCGAGCCGCCTAACTGGTTTGACAATCGCCGCGGTCACTGGGGACATATACTGGATCGTTATGGCTTCAACAAGACTGACCCAAATCTGGCGGGGCAATACGTGGTTCACTATGCCCCAGAGCCTTTTAGAGAATTACTGGATGAACTACCACGCGACAGACCGCATATCATCCTAGCAGTTCTATACTGGCAAGGGGCTTATGCGCCGCCTGAGCATCGTTATGAAGAGGCATACCGTGGGAGAATTTATATCTTTGAAGTCCCAACCGTGAGGGTGTATGACGACTTCAATCTATATACGGCCAACGCAGGGCTGACCGCGGGTGGCGTAGACCTCGTGGCTCGAGTCACAATTCACGAGTATGCGCACAGAGACATGTTCAAGCGAGGTTGGAATAGCTTTCGGGTTGAAGACATCGGGGGAACCCGTCAGAATAATTTTACGGATTGGAAACCCGGCTCTAAAAACTGGTTTGACGGTGACCTCGATGGAGACTTGCTGAATGATGGGTTCGAGTCCAAATACAAACAAACATACCATTGTTCCCACCAGCACGCGTATAGCATTGCGATTTGGTTCACCAAGGACACAACCCATAGAGTGATCGCGGACTACGAGATGTTATCCTTGCTGTGGGGTGAGTGGGGAGATCCTGGTAGTAGCTCACCGTACACCATTGGCGAGCTTGACATACAAGACTGGTCTGTTGGCGGACGGCAAGACTATTGAGGGACGTCGGTTCGTACGTAACACGCTTGCTCTCGGAGGAGGGAAAACCATGAAACGTCTGGCATTCATGCTGTGGATGTTATCTGCGCTTGCGTGTCACTGTGGCATGGCGGATTCCCCGCTAAAGCTGCCGCAGCGGATGCGCATGCCTGCCCTGGTACTGCCGGAGACGCCTCGCGAATGGGTTGAACTGTACATTCTTGCCCAAAATCAACCCGCGAAGCTGCTCTTCTATGTGGACCCAAAGACATGTTACGGTTTAGAGAAGAGGCAACCTCCACTCCCGCAAGTAGGGATATCCGGGCTCAACCGCCTGTACGCCCTCCGCTTACTGGGAGACAGTGGGGGGATAGAGATGATCCCTGCCCTGCAAAGCATGTCGGCGCAGTATCGCCAAGGCGGTGTGAACTATTCCAGCAAGAAGCAGATAGCGCATGTTATCGATTTGACCATCGAGCGCATCCGTTATCGGGCGAAGGGTAGAGACGCCTACGTTCGGGAAATGATACGCTGGGTGCAGTCACCGGAGCCGCCATGGGAGAAGTCGGACGAGGTGATAGACTATGTTGAGCGTGTGGTGGAGGCAGCGCGCGCGCTGGCTGCAGTTGGGGCACAGGAGTCAGTACCTGTCCTGACTGACCTGTGCAACCGCCCCTGGTGGGACGGCAATCCGTGGGTGATTCACCTCATCCGAGCGCTTGCATGGCTTGGTGACAGACGCGCGATGCCTGTGTTGGAGCGTGAGCTGGCAAGGTTCACGCCTTACCAGGCGGGTTGTGCCAGTGTGCCGGCTGCTTTCATACCCCTTGAGGCACGAGAACCTGACCCGGTTTTGGTATACTGGCAAATGCGCACGGAAGGAAAGAGTTTACCACAGGCGATCGAGGATATCATTTACTCAATGGCTGACCTTGGCGGCAAGTTCGAGCAGCGGGAAATCTTGCGGGAGTGCGTAGGACCGACAGCAATACCCTATTTGCTGCGTGCGCTGGCGGCTCCCCCGAGCAGCGACCGTGGTGTTGATGTACAGGGAGTTGCTGCTCAACTACTGGGGGAGTGGCGAGTCAAGGAGGCCGTTCCACTACTGAAGGACCTGATGCATCACGCGCGTTTATGGTCGTTGCGTGGCACTGCAGCGATAGCGCTGGGACAGATTGGTAGCCCGGAGGCGGTGGATGCCCTGATAGCCGCTGCGGATTTGCAGCAAGAGAGCGAATTTCTCGCCGCTGTCGCCGATGCACTGGGCTATTTAAGGGATGCGCGCGCTGAGGCGGCGCTGATGAATCTATTGAAGCACCCGGACGCGAACGTGCGTTACTCGGCTGCCAAAGCGATTGAGAGTTCGGGCACGATCAGGATACTGCCAGAACTGGAGCAGAGAGCCGACCAAGAGACGGTTGGGTCGGTCAGGAGAGCGCTCGTTCAGGCGATAGAACGAATCCGGGGGCAATAGTACCGTTTAGGCACAGCCGGTAGTGTTGCCTACCTCCTTTCTTGAACCACAGGCGAGGGAGTACTTGTCGCGGCGTTCGCGGGGGGACAGGGTGCCAGCAAAAATCGTGCAGGAGGTGAAGAGATTGGACATCTCATCGTGGTGGCGTCGCGTGCGGCGGCGCGGGCTGGATAGAGAGCAGGCGGCGGTGGAAATCACCGCCGCTTTTCGTTCAGGCACCGCTGTGGACGAAGACGACCTGTTACGCACGCGCGGCGAGCGGGTGTACGACGAGATGCTCACCGACGCGCAGGTGCAGTCCGCGCTGACCACCAAGAAGTTCGGCATTCTGGATGCGGACTGGCAGGTGGTGCCGGACGGCGAGGACGAGCCATCGCAGCAGGCGGCGGAGCTGGTGCGCTTCGCGCTGGGGCAGCTACGCGGCTCGGTAACACGCATCCTGCTAAACGCGCTGGACGCGCTGGCTCACGGCTACTCCGTGCAGGAGATTAACTACTCGCTGTGCGAGCAAGATCCCTGGCGCGGCAGGGTCATCTGGCAAAGCATCAAGAGCAAGCCTCCACGCCTGTTTCGGCTGGAGATCGACGAATACCGCAACCTGAAGTCGCTGTATCTGCGGATGCCGGGAGGGCAAGAGCAGCCGCTTCCCGCCGAGAAGTTCGTGCTGTATGCCTACAACAGCCGCTACGAGTCGCCGTACGGGCGCAGCGACCTGCGGTCGGCATACAAGCACTGGTGGGCGAAGCAGCTGTTGCTGAAGTTCTGGTTGCTGTCGCTGGAGAAGTTCGGCGCGCCAACGGTGAAGGGGGTGGTGCCCCGGCACGTGCCCGAAGAGGAGCGGCGCGAGCTGCTGCGGGTGCTGGACCGCATCCAGCAGGAGACGGCGGTGGTGTTACCCGAGGACGTGCAGATCGAGCTCATGGAGGGCAGGTCGCCCATCGGGGCGGCGTACCTGCAGGCGGTGCAGTTCCACAACCGCGAAATCGCCCGCGCCATTCTGGGGCAGACGCTGGCAACGGACGAAGGGATGCGAACCGGCTCGCTTGCGCTGGGCAGGGTGCATTATCGGGTGATGCAGCTCTATTTTCGCGCCCTGCGCCGTGACCTTGCGGAGCAGGTGATGGAAGAGCAGTTGTTCCGGCGGCTGGTGGAGCTGAACTTCGCCGGGGCGAAGGTACCGCGCTTCGTATGGGTGGAACGAGAAGAGGCGGAAGACGGGTAAATCTGCGGGTGTTCCGTGTTTAACGGCGCGAATCGCAGCTCGGTGGACAGCCTGACGCTCACGATAGCCCAGAACTTCCTGACGGCGTGGGGCGGACTAAGCGTGGTGAACGGCTAGCTCACCGCAAAAGTGAAGACTGGGGCGCCCCACTGGGTCGCCCCTACAGGTTTCGCGAGGAGGAGTGATACCGCTTCCACACACGGAAGCCGATTTTGCCGTAGAAGTCCACCAAATCCGTCCAGTCAATTGCCATGCGTTGCGCCCCCTGCTGCTGCACATATTCCACGCCCTTGCACAGCAACGCCAGCCCCAGACCTTTGCCCCGCGTGCTCTCCGCCAGACCGATAGGCCCCAGTCCCCCATACGCCTCACCCAGCAGTTTGCGCCAGTAGATGGAAGGACCGATGCGTTTGGAGCCGCGATGGAAGGTGTGGCAGAAGCCCACCACCTCGTCGCCCTGCACGAGGATAAGGATGTCACGCGGGGTATCCTCCACCTCCAGCCGCTTGACGGTTTCGTAGTACCACCTGCCCGGAAACTCCTTCTGCAAGAAAAGGAGCAGGGCGGGCACGTCTTCCTGAGTGCAGTTACGAATGACGTACTCCCCGCGCAGGCGATGCAGGTTTGCCTCCACCTCTTCGGGCACGCGATAGTCTGCCAGCTCGCGCACCAAATCCACCGCCACGTGCTCGCTGATAGCGAAGCCTGCTTCCCGCAGCAGCTGCTGATGCAGCGTTTGTTCCGCCGGCACGCCGGGGAAAAAGTGCGCGGGGTCGGAGCCGTAGTTCACCCGCTTCCTGCCCTGCTTCTTCAGCCAGTCCAGCGCGGTTTGCAGCAGCTGGCGCGCCGCCTGTTGACCCTGCTCGTCGGGCACGAACGCCAGCGCGCCGATCCAGCCCTGTTCGGGCATCATGCCCGCCGAGCCAAGCGGCTCTTTGCATACCCTGGCGTGTGCGTAAGCCAGCAGTTTGCCCGTTACGTCTTCCGCTACCCACACCGCTTCGGGATCGAAATGGGCATCCCGCAGCACGTTCTGCTCAAACAGCGGGGCATCCAGCGGGAATGCCTCTCCCATGCATTGGTTCCACAGCGTCAGAACAGCCTGCTGGTCTTCGATGCGAAAGGGGCGTATCCGCATCTCAGTGAACTACCTGCCTGGTGTACTTTTCTATCTTCGCCCGCAGATGAGCGTCATAGCGAGCCACGATGTCGCGCGTGAGGATAATGCGCCCCAGCAGGTCGCCCCCGTCGCTTTCGATAACCTGCATCACGTGCGCGGGCGCGAACAGCTTCTCAAAGGGGTCTTCCTGCGGGTTTCCATCTGCTTCGGCAAGCACCTGCCGGATGACGGGAGCCATCGCGCGACGCACAGGGGCGTAGTGTTTCAACATCCAGTCCCTTACCTGCTGGTACTTCTCGTCGCAGCCGTCATGCACGGTGTCGCGCGCCGCCCAGCACAGCACATCGACCAGCTGCTCGTACTGTTCATAAAAGGCAAGGAACTGTTCGCGCTGGCGCTGGCACTGCGCCAGAGGGTCGGTGCGCTCCAGAACCCAATGCGCCACCAGAGACATCCCATCCCTCAGCCATGCGGTAAACGCCCTGACCCCGCGAACCGCCCACAGATAACAGTGTCGGATGAGATAATAGCGTGTCCATTGCGCGCGTAACCAGCGAACTTCCGCGCCTTCTTGCGAACGATGCATGGTCGCCTCCTCTCTACCTCTTTTCACTTCGCAGTGCAGTGGCGCCAGCACTATGCGCCACGTTGCTGGTGTCAACGGCACGGAGGGAGCCTCGCCCTCCGTGTGTTCGGCTACTCTCCCGCTGCCCTGCGCTGCACGAAATTGAGCCTCAAATCAGTAAGCAATCGCTCTAAATCGCGGCGCTGGGAGTCCGAGATATGCGGTTTCAGCACTTCCGCCAGCGCCGCCACGCAATCGATGGCGATTTTTGCCTGCGGCAGGTCCGTACGTAATTCCCCCAGCACAGGGTCTTTCCATAACCCCATTTTAATCCACGCCTGAGCCTGCATTTCCTCAATCATCCACAAAGCAACCGTCAATACATCCACCGGCTCCTGGCGTGCCTGCTCCTGCGTGGTCTGTTCCGACTGCGACTGTTGCTGCTCCTCCATGGTAGCACCTCCCGCAGTTTCACCGATTATATCACACCTTCTGCGGGACGGCAACTATTCATCTGTCTGCGTGTAGCTTGAAATGATAGTCGCCAGAGCCAATCTCCACCACCATCCACTCGCCCTCGTCACGTGCGCTTTTCACACCGGGCACCTTGGGGTTGAATGAGCCTTTGCTCCACACTCTACCTTCTGCCTCGATGAGGGCGGGTGTGGCGATGCCCGCTTTGGGAATGTACACCGTCGCTGAACTGTTCACAGGCACGACCACGCTCAGCAGGAAAGCATCGGGACGTTTCTCCCAGCGCACCGCTACTTTGCCGCGCATGGTGTCTGCGGAAGCCTGTGCCCAGCGCAGGTCTCCGACGGCGTGCGGACGCACGGTGAAATGCTCCCAGTCCCCCCGCACGGGGTCGGGGCGAAGCCCTGCCAGTGCCTCATAGAACCACCCGCTGACCAGTCCAAAGGCGGGATGGTTGTGCGAGTTCATGCCAGGTCCCACCTCGTACTTCCACAGCTCCCATATCGTGGTCGCACCCATACGCACCATGTAGCCCCAGCTGGGGTAGGTATCCTGCGACGCCACCAGATACGCGATGTCTGCTCGCCCATACATGGTCAAAGTGTCCAGCAGGTAGCGCGTGCCGATGAAGCCCGTGCTGAGGTGCCCTTTGTGGTTCACCGTGATGTCGTGTATCACGTGCTCCAGCACCTTCTGCTGGTGCTCTTTGGGCACGATGCCGAGATACAGCGGGAAGATGTTGGAGAACTGGCTGCCGTTGCCGTAGTAACCGGTTTCCGCGCTCCAGAATCGCCTGTGAAAGGCATCGGCGATGCGTTCACACAGGGCGCGATACTCACGTTCGTCCGACCACTTGCCCAGCACCTGCGCGATGTCCGCCAGCGTCTTCACGCTCAGGTAATAGGTGCCGGTGGAGATGAGGTCTTTGGGGGTCTCCACCACCGCCACCCAGTCACCGTAGTTGTTGCGGGTGAGGATGTGGCTGTCGCCTGCCTCGCGCCGCAGCATCTCCACGTAACGCTTCATGCCCTCGTAGTGTTGTTCCAGAAGGTGCTTTGCGCCCGTGTGGCGGTACATATCCCACGCGATGAAGAGATAGGCACCTGCCCACTGCGGGTCGCCCGGGTTGGTTCCCCACACGTGCGGCACCGTGTCGGGTATCCGTCCGTCCTCGCCCTGCGCGTCCGCGATGTCACGCAGGAACTTGACGTAAGCGGACTCAGCGGTGAAGTTATACAGCCCCATGTTGGCGGTCATCTGGGCATCGCCCATCCAGCCCTGTCGCTCGTCGCGCTGGGGACAGTCGGTGGGGATGCTGTGCCAGTTCGTGCGATAGCCCCATTGGGCGTTGCGCTGGATCTGGTTCAGCAACTCGTTGGAGCATTCAAACTGTCCCCGCTGTTCGAAGGCGGTATGCACCACCCGTCCCTCGATGTCGTCGCGCGTCAAAGTGCCCGGGTAGCCCTCTACCTGCACGTAGCGGAAGCCGTGGTAGGTGAAGCGGGGCTCGTAGACCTCCACGCCGTCGCCTTTCAGGATGTAGGTATCGGTGGCTCGTGCGCTGCGCAGGTTCTGCTGGTTGACCAGTACGTTCTCGAAAAGCACCTCGGCGTGTTTGAGCGTGACGGTGGTTCCGGGCGCACCCTTCACCCGCAACCGACACCAGCCCGAGAAGTTCTGCCCGAAGTCCACCACGAACACCCCCGGGCGCGGCTCGCTAATCCACTTCGGCTTGAGGGTTTGAGTGACCTTAATTGGCGGCATCATCTGGGCAGAAAGGGTAACCCCTGGCATTTCGCCCACCAACACTTTTTGCCAAACGCCCTCCTGCATGATAAAACCGGGCTCGCACCAGCGGGGCTGTTCCAGTCGGGCGTCAACGGTTTCACCGTGATACAGGCTGTTGTCCAGAATGGGGCTTTTCGCCCAGCGCCACTCTCCGTCGCTGGTGATTATCTGCTCCGTGCCGTCGGTGTATTCGATATACATCTGTAACAGGAAGTGGGGTTTGCCTTTCCACCAGCCGTTGCCCAGCAGTGCGCCCACGCAGTTATCGCCCCGCCGCAGCAGGGGAGTGACATCATACGTGCTGTAGTAGATGCGCTTGTGGAAGTTGGTGTAAGGTGGGTCGAGCACGCGGTCGCCCACTTTCTGTCCATTGAGGTAAAGCTCGTAGTAGCCCAGACCGGTCACGTAGGCGCGAGCCCGCCTGACCCTTCCGTTCACCTTGAACTCGCGCCGCAACATGGGGGCAAACCTGTCTGAAGGACGCGATTCGCGTATCCCATCGGTGAGCATCGCCCGGCTCCAGTCGTTCTCTTCGATGCTGTCCATGTTCCAGCTGTCGGTGGTCACGGCAGCGTGGAGGGCGAGGTTGTTGCCTCCGGAGTCGAGCACCTCCATTTCCGCAAGCGCTGCCAGCGGGCGCGTATCGGCGGGATGGTGCAGTTTGGTGATGACCAGTCGCACGTAGCGCGCTTTTTGATTGCCCACGTCGATGGGAAACGGACCTGCGCCCGGGTTCGGCACGTCGGCTTGTGTGTAGTCGGCAAGGAGACGCGGCTGAACAAAATCGGGTTCATCGCTGGCTTCGAGGCGGAAACGCACCGGAAAGCCGAAGCCGGGTTCGTCGCGCACCCAGTTGTGCGGTCTGGCGGGGTAAAGCACCACCCGCTGGAACTCCACCGGCTGGCGCAGGTCTATCTGAACCCACTTGGTAACGTCCACTCTATCCGCAAACTGCGAGTGCCAGCCGTTTCCACCCCCTCGTGGCACGACAACCCACTTTGCCTGCCATTCGCTGGCGTCCATCAGGGCGGTTTCGAAGGTGGCGGGCTGGCTGTAGGCACTGGTCACGCCGTTGTGGTCCCACACTCGCACGCGCCAGTAGTAGGTGGTTCGGCTCTGCAGAGGTTTTCCTTCATATCGGATGTGCAGGCTCTGCGGCGAATCCACCCTGCCACTGTCCCACATGTCCGCCTTGCCATCGCGCAGCAGCTCCGGTCTGCTGGCGACCTGTATCTGGTACGCGCTCTGGCTGGCACCCCGGTCGGCATGTTGTATCTGCCAGCTGAAGTGCGGTTGAGGGGTATCAATCCCCAGCGGGTTTTCCAGCCACTCCGTGAGAAGGTGGGTGACGCTCAGACGGCGTTTCGATTCGCCGGGTAGCGCGAGTGCCAGCACAAACACAAGCACAAACAACCATTCCGTTCGCAACTTCATCCTTCCTCCTTGCCCGTTGATGATATGGCTATTCGCTTCCACCGGTCAGGTTCCTGCAACCTCCGATTCCATCGCAAGGATAGTTTGCAGCTGGCGGGCGTTATCGGGGGCGTAGCCGCTGGTATCGTTGTTGAAATACACGAACACCCGGTCGACCTCGCGAAGCAGATGCCGAATGTGTCTGGCGAGTTCGCGCAGTTCTTCGGTGTTGTAACAGTAGTCGTACGCCCGCGTCACGCCGTGCATGCGCACATAGGCAAATGGGGCGGTCACCGTCCAGTCCGTCGGGTAGCGGGGATAGCTGATGGTACAGTGCGCCACACCCAGCGTGCGGAGCATCTGGTACACCTCATCGCACTCCCATGAAGGATGGCGAAACTCTACCGCGACGTGAATCCCTTCGGGGAACAGGTGAAGAAATTGCTCCAGCAACGGGACATCCCTGTGCAATCCGGGAGGCAACTGCACCAGCACCACACCCAGTTTATTTTCCAGCAAACGGACACGCTCCAGCCAACGCTGCACGATTCCCTGACAATCACGCAGGCGTTGTACATGTGTCGCCAGTCTCGAAAACTTGGCAGCAAACACAAAGCTTTCCGGCGTGTGCTGGTACCAGCGGAGCACCATGTTTTCAAAAGGCAAACGGTAGAAGCTGCTGTTAATCTCCACTGTAGGAAACACCCGCGCGTAGAAGGCAAGCCACCCTTTGCGCTCCAGCTCGGGGGGGTAGAAGATACCGCGCCAGTGATCGTAACTCCAGCCAGAAGTGCCGATCAGCACACGCAGTGCCATCCGAGCTCACCTCCGCCTGTGGTATCCTCTTGACGATTCGCCCTCAGCTCCGATATAGTCCTTGTGGAGAACAGCAAAAGGAGGTGAACGGTTGAGCGAAAAAAAGGCTCGTCCTGCCGTGTTTTTGGACAGAGACGGCGTGATTAACGTGGATCCGGTGGAGTTTGTCACGCGACCGGAGGAGTTGCAACTGATTCCCTCCTCGGCAGAGGCGATAGCCCGTTTCAATGCGGCGGGGGTGCCTGTCATCGTTTGCTCCAACCAGTCGGGGGTGGCACGAGGGCTGTACACCATGCAAACCCTGGAGCAGATTAGCGAGCGGCTCCAGCAGATGCTGGGTGAATACGGAGCACGTATTGACGCCTTCTACTACTGTCCGCACGACGACGCCGACAACTGCGACTGCCGAAAGCCCAGACCGGGGTTGCTGCTGAGAGCGGCGCAGGCACACGGCATCGCGCTGGAGCGTTCGGTGTTTGTGGGTGATTCGTGGCGTGACATTGTGGCAGGACGCGCGGCGAGAGTAAAGACGGTGCTGGTGCTGAGCGGGCATGTGAAACCGGAGATGCTGGATTCCGCCGAGATACAGCAACATCCTCCGGACCACGTTGCGCCAGACCTGCAGGGAGCGGCAGAGTGGATCCTGCATCAGGTGAACAGCTGCGAATAGCGTGTACCTGCTGGTGTGCCGCCCTGCTTCTGCTGTGCCTTTCTGCACCCTCCTCCGCAGAGGACGAGGCTTGGCGGTTGCTGGCACAGCGCGTGGAAGCGCAGGAGTTCCAGCGTTTTATCGCCGAGGGGGATGCCGAAGTGCAGTGGGGCAACCGGAGCGTGCGAGCGCAGCGGATGGAGGGCGACCTGCAAACCGGCTGGATAACGGCTACGGGAGATGTGCTCCTCTCCGATGAACGGGGCACGCTTCGGGCTTCCCACCTGCGTTTTAACCTGAAGACACTTGAAGGCGAACTATCCGATGTTCGCGGCGAAATAGAGGGCATCTTCATCACCGCGAATTCGCTGCAATCCGATGCCAATACGCTGAACATGCAAGAGGTGACCCTGACCACCTGTGACCAGCAAACTCCCCACTTCCTGTTGTCCGCCAGTCAACTCAGCCTGAGCAGTGCTCTGCGGGTGCGCGCCCGCCGGGTGTCCTTGACAGCATGGGGACACAAATGGATTACGCTACCGTACCTGAGTCGACGAATCGGCAGGAGGGAGCCGGGCGAGCCGTTGTTGCCGCAAATCGGCTTCTCGCGCCGACGGGGGGTGATGTTATCCTATGGAGACCTCCTGTCGCAGCGGTGGGGGCAGGTGCGATATGGCATACGGGTATTCACCCGCCACGACCCCGAGATTCGGATAGACCTGCTGCGTCGGCTGGATAAACCGGGCGACCAGGAGCCCCTGCCCCACCTGGAACCCACAGAACGACCGGGAGTATCTTTTTTGGAAACCGTCAGCACCTCCAGCTGGCGCACGCTCGTCCGCACGGAAAGCAAACAGGGTGTGTACCTCTCCCTGCGGGCGAATTCACCCGTAGAAAACTTGCAGCGTACCGACCTCTACTTGCGGGGCGTGGAGCTGGGTTACCAGACGGTCGCCCCCCTTGCTGGTGGTCTGCTGGAAACGGAGTGGAAGTTGGGTCGGCTCCGAGAAAGCCCCACGCTGGTAAACGCGAGTCGAGCCGTTGCTCTCGTGCGATGGCAATCTCCGACTGTGCAGATAGGCAGCCAGTTTGGCACCGATGTGATTCTGGATGCGAGGGCAGGTGCTTATACCGGTGCAGAGGGCTATGGCTGGGTGCGGGCACAGTGGGGTATCTACTGGAACGCTGGGGAGCGTCTGCAGGCAGGAGCGGGGCTGGCACTGGCGGCGACCAGCGGCAGCAGCCCGTTTGTGTCCGACCGACTGGAGACGCGCCGCGAAGCCCGGTTTCGCTTGCAGTGGACAGGTGATTGGGGCGTCGACGTGCTGGGGATGTGGGATGTCGAACACCGTCGATGGCGCGACTGGCAGCTGGCGGTAAGCCCTCCCTCGCACTGCATCCAGCCGCGCATCCTGTGGAGTTATCAGCAACGGCAGCTGCAGGTGCAGCTGAGCCTGGTCAGCCGCTAACTGAGTGTGGCGCGAGCCATGCTTTTTCAGCGATTGCAGAGATACTGTCCTGTCATGCTGAACGGAGTGAAGCATCTCTCCTTTGTCGCCCTGAGCGACAGCGAAGGGTCTCAGAGATTCTTCGCTAACGCTCAGAATGACAACGCTAACGCCCAGAATGACAATGCGGATGTCGTTTGATGCCACAAACATCTCAACAGTCTTTCCACTGCGTAACTGGTAAACCAACAAAAAGGGTAAACCTCCTCCCCTGCAGAATCGTCAGCTGCTAACGAGAGAATACAAGTGGAGGTGGTTCGATGTTTCGATGGTCGTTTGTATCCATGCTGATCGCGTTCGCAGCGCTGATGGCTTCGGCGACGCCGCTGGATGATTATGTGGCTGCCGAGGATAATACCTACGGCTGGCAAATTGTGAACACGCGCGAAATGGCTGGCATCACTGCGCTGGAGGTGAGTCTCACCTCGCAAAAATGGCGCGACATCATCTGGAAACACCGTGTGTACATCCTGAAGCCGTCCCAGCTGAAGACCCCAGAACTCGCCGTGCTGTATATCACCGGCAACAGCGGATGGCAGGAGCTGGCGGCTTTTGGGCAGGTGGCAAACAAAGTTGGCGCACTGTGTGTGGTGCTGAACGACGTGCCCAACCAGCCCCTTTTCGGGGGTCTTACGGAAGATGCGCTCATCTCCTACACCTTCGTGGAGTTTGCCAAATCGAAAGATGTGACCTGGCCCGCCCTGTTGCCGATGACCAAAAGCGCGGTGCGGGCGATGACCGCCGTACAGGAGGTTGCCAAAAAGCAGTGGGGCATCGACGTCAAAGAGTTTCTGGTGACGGGCGGCTCGAAGCGCGGCTGGACTACCTGGCTGACCGCGGCGGTGGACAAGCGGGTGCGCGCCATCGCCCCATTGGTCTACGACATCCTGAATTTCCCCAAGCAGCTGCCCCATCAGGTGGCGACCTGGGGTAAGTACAGCGAGGTGATTGCCGACTACTCCACCAAAGGGCTGACGGAGATGCTTTCCACCGCGGAGGGGCAGACGCTGACCGCCATCGTCGACCCCTACTCCTACCGCGAGCGGTTCAAGATGCCCAAGATGGTGATCAACGGCGCGAACGACCGCTACTGGGTGATCGATGCCGCGCGGTTTTACTTCAACGACCTGCCGGGTGAGAAGTACCTGATGTACGTGCCCAACGCCGGACACAGCCTGCAAGAGGGCTTGCAGCGGGTGGTGAACAACCTGACGGCGTTCTATCTGGCGGTGGCATCCAGACAGCCGCTGGCGGAAATCAAGGCAGACGTGAAGCGCCAGGGCAACAAGCTGCTGGTGACCGTGACCACAAAGGGTAAGGTGGACGGCGTGCAAATCTGGACGGCGCAATCCAGCACGAAAGACCTGCGCAATTCACGCTGGACCGCACAGAACGCCCAACCTGCTGGCAACGGTAAATACACCGTCGAAATCGCCTTGCCCACCGATGCCATGTCCTTCGCGCTGTTTGCCGACGCTCAGGGCACCGTGAACGGCACCGAGTATCACGTGTGCACGGTTCCAGTGGTGGCGGTGCTGAAGTAGGCGCGATGCCCTCACCCCTGTCCCCTCTCCCACGCTGTGGGAGAGGGGGATAATACTTTGCGGGCGCCCGGGTGATGGTGATGGCGATTTTCGTGCCACAACTGGTGATCGAGCCGATGAAGGCGGAAGACATCCCGCAAATCATGGAAATCGAGCGGATGTGCTTCGTCACGCCCTGGCACGAAAACAGCTTCTACGCCGAGCTGAACCATCAGCCCGCCTGTTATCTGGTGGCGCACATCGGCGAGCGCGTGGTGGGCTACGGGGGCATGTGGGTCATCATGGACGAGGCGCACATCACCACGCTGGCAGTGCATCCCGCCTACCGACGCCAGCATATCGGCGAGCGGTTGCTGCTGGGGTTGCTGGAAGTAGCCATCGCGCGCCGCGCCCGCCGTGCCACGCTGGAGGTGCGCGCCTCCAACACCGCCGCTCAGCGGCTCTACGCCAAGTACGGTTTCTATGCCGTCGCCATCCGCAAGGGCTACTATGCGGATACAGGCGAAGATGCGCTCGTCATGTGGTCGCCCGAGATGCAAACCCCCGAATACCAGCAGCTGCTGCGGGCGAACCGCTGGAAACTCCTCCACGCCGAACCGGGGAAGCCTCAAGACGGCTCATCCACCAGTCGCTAGCGCTTAGCGACGCGGTACTGGACGAACCTGCCTGCCGAAGGGGTTCCAGTTTCACCTGCGCCGATGCACCGGCGCAAGCCCAAAGCACGACCAGCACCAGCCCCCACCCCTTCACAGCGCATCTCTCTTATCCGTCAGGTATACTCTATCTTGAAGATAGCACGATGGGCGACGTGAGTCAAACGGAGGAGTAGCCATGATTGTTCTGGGAATCGAGACCAGCTGTGATGAGACCTCAGTCGCAGTGGTGCGCGACGGAGTGGAAATCCTGTCGAACCTGATTGCCTCGCAGGTGGACATCCACGCGCTGACAGGCGGTGTCGTGCCCGAAGTGGCAGCGCGCAAGCATGTCGAGCGGTTGACACCCATCATCGAGGAGGCGATGCGACGGGCGAACGTGAGTTTTACGGATATCGACCTCGTCGCGGTAACCAACCGTCCGGGGCTCGTGGGTGCGCTGATGGTGGGGGTATCTGCGGGCAAAGCGCTGGCTTACGCGCTGGGCAAGCCGATTGTGGCAGTACACCATCTAGAAGGGCATATCGCCTCCAATTTCCTCACCGCGCCCGACCTGCAGTTTCCCTTCGTGTGCCTCATCGTGTCGGGCGGGCACACCGACCTGCATATCGTGGAAGGGCATGGAAAACGCCGCCGTTTGGGCAGTACACGCGACGATGCCGCGGGCGAAGCGTTTGATAAAGCGGCGCGCCTGCTGGGACTGGGCTACCCTGGCGGGCCGGCGATCGACCGCAAGGCAAAGGAGGGCAACCCGCAAGCCATTGCCTTCCCGCGTGCGTGGCTGGAAGAGGGCAGCTACGACTTCAGCTTCAGCGGGCTGAAGACCGCGCTGTTGCGTCTGGTGCAGCAGGCGGGCGACACGCTGAACGTCGCCGATGCCGCCGCCAGCTTTCAGCAAGCCATCGTGGACGTGTTAGTACAAAAGACCATCCGCGCGGCAGAGGAATATGGCATCCCGCGCATCGCGGTGTGCGGGGGAGTGGCGGCGAACTCGCGCCTGAAAGCGGTGATGAGCGAGGAGGCAGGCAAACGCGGCTACCAGCTGGTGATCCCGCCGCTGATTCTGTGCACCGACAACGCGGCGATGATTGCCTCAGCGGGCTATTTCCAGTATCTGACGGCGGGGGAGAGCCAGATGGACTTCGACACCATCGCCAGTGAGGCGCTGGCGGGCTAGGGGAGTTCGTTCCGCGGCGCGATGCACTCAGTCTCACAGTCACTATTTCCTGCTGTGCTGAGCGTCAGCGAAGCATCTCGCCCCGCTGAAACGGGTCTTTGAGATTTTTCGCTTCGCTCAGAATGACACTGATAGTCACTAGTTCCTGTCCTGCTGAGCGGACGCGAAGCATCTCATCGCCATAAGAAGAACCTTCGCTTCGAGCAGAATGACAGATGATGTCGCTTTACATCGTCAAATCGGCGAGGTGCTGTCCAGCACTCTCTTTATATATTTAATATAGATTTAATAAACATCCTGTAGACTGATGGCGCAAGTTTCAATCTTTAAGGAGGAAACGGAGAGCATGAGAGCTACTCTACGCCTTATGATGGCGATTGTCGTGCTGACGCTGTCACTGGCGGCGCACGCGCAGGTGACTCTGTCCCTGTGGAACTTCAATGATGAGAATTTTGACGTAGACGGTGGCGTAGTCGGCGGCAATCTGCAGCTTATCGGCGGCGTCACTCACGAGTGGGCAACGGGGTCACCCCAGGATACCGCCTCGCCCAACCGCGGCTTAAACACCAGAAACTATCCCGCGCAGGGCACGAATAACCTCACCGCAGGCGTGCGCTTCAACACACCCACCACGGGCTACAAGGACATCGTGGTGCGTTTCGACTTCCGCTGGAGCAACACCGCTTCCAAATACGCCCGCGTGCAGTACACAGTGGATGGAACGAACTGGGTGAACAGTTTGCAGTTGGTCGCCCCTGGTGGAGATACCTGGTACAGTAGTGGTGGTAGTTTGGTCGTGTTAGACCTGTCTAATGTTGCCGGCGTATCCGACAATCCGCTGTTCGCTTTCCGTGTGGTGAGCGAATTTGACCCGGCCACCGGGCAGTACACGGCAGCCCGCTCCACCAGCTCTTACGCATCCACAGGCACTTATCGGTTTGACCTGGTAGAAGTGCGTGGCGCTGTCGTGCCAGAGCCTGCCAGCCTGACCGCTCTGGGAGTGGCTCTGGCTGGACTGTTCGGTTTTCGCTGCGTTCGCCGTCGGTAACAGCCTCCAAATATGCGTTGCATCCCCCACACGCCAGTGATGGGGGATTTTTCTCTTTTCATTCGTATATAATGGTAGCAAGATTGCATGGTCAAGAGGTTTGCCGGTGCGAACAGTAGCCATCTTCCGACGCGAATTGCGCCTGTACGATAACCCTCTGCTGCAGGACGCCGAACGCGGCGAGTTCATCCCCGTCTTGTTCCTGGACGATCATAATCAGCAGGAGCACGGTGATACCCTGCGCGCCCTGTTCTTCCATGCCCTGCGCCAGCTGCAAAGCAGCATCGAGGCGGTTGGCGGACGGTTATATATCCTGCCATCGACGGAGCAGGAGCGGTTTTTCGATACCGTGCGTCCGGACGTGGTGCGCCTGTGTGAAGATGTGGAACCGCACTCTCGCCAGCGCGACAAGCAGTTGATCGACTTGCTGAACAGCAAGGGTATCCGGGTGCATGTGCTTCGCGATAGCCTGCTGTCACCTTTGCCCGACGGCACGTATCCGTCCTTCACGCAGTTCTATAAAAAGCACTTTCTGGAAAACGTACGCCCTTTGTCGCCGATACCCGCGCCCAAAGCCATCAACACCCCATCCTTCGAATTGCCCACAGTGCCCATTCCTGAGCCCGAGAGCGAGGCGGCGCAGTCGTGGTTCGCGACAGAAGAGGAGGTGCAGCGACGCTGGCAGGCGTTTGTGCGCGCGGGACTGGCGCAGTATGAGCAGCGGCGCAACCTGCCATCTCAACCGGGCACCTCGCGCATGAGCCCCTACGTGCGGTGCGGTATGATTTCGCTGCGGCAGATGCTGCGCGACGCCTGGGGAGTGAGCGAGCAGTTCGTCAAGGAACTGGCATGGCGCGACTTCTATTCCCACATCCTGTATCACCATCCCGAAACGGTGAACATGGAGCTGCGCCCCGAATGGCGCGGCTTTCCCTGGCGACACGACGAAGAGCAGTTCGAACGATGGGCACGGGGATGCACGGGCATCCCGCTGGTAGACGCGGGCATGCGCCAGCTGCTGTGCGAAGGCTGGATCCACAACCGCACGCGCATGGTCGTGGCGAACTACCTGACCAAACACCTGCTCATCGACTGGCGCTGGGGCGAGCGGTGGTTATACCTGCATCTGGTGGACGCCGATTTGGCCATGAACGTGGGCAACTGGCAATGGGCGGCAGGTTGTGGGGCGGACGCCCAGCCCTACTACCGCATTTTTAACCCGCTGCTGCAGGCTCAGAAGTTCGACCCGCAGGCGGAGTACATCCATCGTTACGTGCCCGAGCTCCAGCAAGCCGGCGCCGAACAGCTCGGCGACCTCGAAAACCTGCATCGCCTGTGCCCAGACTACCCATCGCCTCTGGTGACCCCCGACGAGGGGCGCAAACGATTTTTGCAGGTAGCCCGGCAGTTCTTCGGCGAGCGCGCGCAGGAGAATCTCCCCTTTGACCGAGAATAAATGCGCAACGAGGGCGCTGTGAGGGCTCTAGTGGGGGAGGATGTGATGTTCATCCGCTCTTTTCAGCCAGATGCGCTTTTCCCGGCGCATGAGGGCACCATCCTGGCGCAAGGCGTGTTCGCATCCGAAGAGATAGGTGCGCCGTTCGGATGCGCCTTTGGCGTCTTGAAGCCGGGTATGGTGCAAAAGCCGGAGCGCGTTCCTGTCGCCAAACTCTACTACGTGCGTCAGGGCGAAGCCACGCTGCAGGTCGAGGACGAAGAACAGGTCATCCGTGAGGGGGATGTGGTCTTCATCCCTGCGAATGCCTACCACACCGTGCGCAACCACACCGACCGCGATTTCAGCACGTTCGCCATCTGGTGGACACCGCATGAAGGAGGGAAACCATGAGCCAGCCTGTTCGCATCGGTCTAATCGGCTGTGGGGGTATCTCCCGCGCACACGTGCGCGGGATGTTGAGTCTGGGAGCGGAGGCGATTCGGGTCGTTGCGACCTGCGACGTCGAACAGTCGCTGGCGGAAGAACGCGCCCGAGACGCGGGGGCTGAGGTTGCCCTCACCGACTGGCGTGCGGTGGTCGAGCGCAAGGACGTTGACGCGGTGGACATCTGCCTGCCGCATGACCTGCACGCGGAGGTCGCCATCGCCGCGGCGCAGGAAGGCAAGCACATCTTCGTGGAGAAACCGATTGCCACCACGCTGGAAGACGGATGGGCGATGGTACGCGCCGCGCGGGATGCCAATGTGGTGCTGATGACCGCCTTCGTGGAGCGATTCGAGGCGGAAAACTGGCGCACGAAGCAACTACTGGACGAAGGCTGGCTTGGCACGCCGGTTCTGGCGCAGGTGGACCATCTGCAGAACGTGTTTATCCCGCCGGGGCACTGGGCACGCGAGCGCAATCGGCTGGGCGGCGGCGCGATTGCCAGCGCGGGATGCCATCGAATCGACCTGCTGCGCTGGTTTATCGGCGAGGTGGAGTGGGTCTCTGCCGAGACCTTCTACAATCCCGACCGCATGGAGGGCGAAATCGCGGGCGTGGTCAACATGCAGTTCACGACGGGGGCAATCGCGAATCTCAGCATCAACTGGATGTCGCCCTATCGCGCCTTCTACCGCAAGCTGTGGCTGGAGGGCACCGAAGGCTGTATCCACAACTGGAACGGCTTGCATATCTTCTCGCGCAAAAAGCCGGAATGGAGCGAGGGGTTCGTGACACTGGAGGTGGAACCGGTAGACCCCTTCGCTGCCGAGCTGCGCCACTTTGTGGAGTGCATCCGCGAGGGCAAACAGCCGCTGACCAGTGGCGAGGAGGCGGTGCGCACGCAGGCGGTTGCCATCGCCGCCAACGAATCAGAACAGACAGGCTGCCGGGTTCGTCCTGCAGACCTGCTGGCGCGAGCAATGGAGGAGATTTCCTGATGTCGGCAAAACCGCTCAACGTGGTACTGTTCATCTCAGACACCTTCCGCCGCGATAACCTGACGGTGCACGGCGGCACGGAGATACACACTCCCTTCCTGGACCGCTTCGCGCAGATGGCACAGGTGTTTGAACGGGCCTACTGTGGCTCGTTTCCCACCGTTCCTGCCCGCACCGACCTGTTCACTGGCAGGTGGACTTTTCCGCACCGCGACTGGTCGCCCCTGCCGCGCGAGGAGACGGTGCTGGCGGAGCTGCTGTCGCACGCGGGCTACACCACCATGATGATTATCGACACTCCCCACCTGCTGAACTACGGGTATCACTTCGACAGGGGGTTCACTGCCTTCGAGTGGATACGCGGGCAGGAGAACGATCGCTGGCGCACCGACCCCATAGAGGTGGAATACCCCTTCGACATCCGCAAGTGTCGTCTGGGGGAGCGTACCCTGCGCCAGTACCTGCGCAATGTGGCAGACCGTCGCAGCGAGGAGGACTACTTCCCCGCCCGTACGGTGAACGCCGCCATGCGATGGCTGGAGCGAAACGCCACCCAGAAGCCTTTCTTCCTGTATATCGACACCTTTGACCCGCACGAGCCGTGGGACCCGCCGCGCCACTACACCGACCTGTATGACCCCAACTACGAGGGCGAAGAGGTCATCTACCCGCACTACTGGTACTGGCGCGAGTTCATGACCGAAGCCGAACTGAACCACTGCCGCGCGCTCTACCGCGGCGAGGTGACGATGGTGGATTACTGGTTCGGCAGGCTGATGGCGCGGCTGGAGAGCCTGAACCTGCTGGAGGACACCGTGGTTATCTTTACCGCCGACCATGGGTTCTACCTTGGCGAGCATGGCATCATCGGCAAAGCGCTGTTCGAGGAGCGCGACGGCAAGCACATCTTCCACCGCTCGCCCATTTACGATGAGGTGGCGCGCATCCCCCTGCTTATCTACGTACCCCACACCACACCCGCGCGTCATGAGGCGTTCACTGGCTTTATCGACCTGATGCCCACCATACTGGAACTGGCGGGCGTGCAGATACCCTCGGAGGTGCAGGGACGTTCACTGCTTCCGCTGATTCGGGGTGAGCCCGTCGCATGGCGCGACTTCTTCGTTACTTCCTGGGCGATTGTGCACCAGCCAGGTGAAACCATGAGCCGCGCCGTGGACGGAACCGAGCGCGTGGTGCTATCGCCACGTCCTTCCACGATACACGAGCGAGAGTGGACACTGCTTTATAGCGTGGCTGGCGACGAGGTGGAGCTGTACCACACCGCAACTGACCCCGCACAGACGCGCAACGTCGCCAGTGAATATCCCGACGTCGCCCGAGGCTTGCACGCAAAGTTCCTGCGGTTTCTGGAGCAGTGCGGCACACGCGACGAGTACCTGCAGCCACGACGGGAGATAAGCATCTAAGCACTTGGGTGTGCTATAATTATCGCGAGGTGATGCCCGATGTCGCAACAGGTCATAACGCCGCCGACGCGCCCCCTGCCCAAAGGTAAAATCAGCTACGAGCAGTTTCTGCAGTGGCTGGACGAAGATACCTGGGCAGAATGGGTGGATGGAGAGGTTGAACTGATGAGCCCTATTTCCGCTCCACATCAGGATGTTGGACGATTTCTCATTGCCATCTTGCAGTTTTACATGAACTACCACCGTCTGGGCGTCTTGCGCTACGAGCCTTTTCAGATGAAGACGGGCGCGGATTTGCCGGGTCGCTCCCCCGACATCCTGTTTGTCCGCCGCGAAAACCTGCACCGCCTGAAAGACACCTTTCTGGACGGACCCGCCGACCTCGTGGTAGAAATCGTCAGCCCAGAGAGCGAGGAGCGCGACCGCGTGCAGAAGTTTTCGGAGTATGAGCGGGGCGGGGTGCAGGAGTACTGGCTGATAGACCCGCAGAAGCGTCAGGCGGAGTTTTATGTGCGGAACGAGGCGGGCAAATATGTGCTGATAGCGAAAGGAGAGACGGGCGAATATCGCAGCGTGGTGCTATCAGGCTTGTGGCTGCGGATAGAGTGGTTGTGGAACCCGCCGCCCGAAATAGAAGTGCTGAAAGCGTGGGGCATCATATAGTGAGGTGGCAACTATGTGTTTTCTCCTTCCAGTTTTAGCCGGCATCTCCTTCTCCGATGCCCGCTGGGTGCATCCGTTGTGTCAACCGCTCGACATCTCCTGCAATGGACCCTTTGTGGTTCTGCAGGATGGCAGTCTGGCGACTGTAGACAGCAAAGGCTTTCGCGTGAGCAGAGACGACGGCAAAACGTGGTCAGACCCCACTTCCGTGTGCGAAGGCGTCAGCGACGACGAGCCAGCATCCCACTATCTGTTGCGTACCCAGAAAGGGACGCTGGTGATGGTGTACCTGAACTTCGTGGGAAGACACTTCGAGTGGGACGAACAGCGCAAGGAGCCGAAAGAAGGCTGTCGGCTGGAGGTGTGGGCGATTCGCAGTGTGGACGGCGGTAAGACGTGGATTGACAATCAGCGTGTGTTAGACGGCTACAACCCCAACTTTTTCGCGCTGATTCAGACCCGTTCGGGCAGGATTGTTGCGCCGTTGCAGCATCTCACCAGCAATCCGGGGCGGCTGATTACCTGCTCGGTCTACTCGGATGATGAGGGCAAGACGTGGCGGCGCAGCAACTGGATTGATTTGGGTGGGCACGGACATCACGATGGTGCGTTTGAACCCACACTGGCGGAGCTGAGCGACGGACGCCTGCTGATGCTGATTCGCACCAGCCTCGACCAGTTCTGGCAGGCGATTTCCACTGACGGCGGCAGGTACTGGCGCATCATCCAGCCCAGCGGCATCGACGCCAGCAACTCGCCCGGCTACCTGCTGCGCCTGCAGAGCGGACGCCTCGTGCTGGTGTGGAACCGCCTGCATCCCGAAGGGCGTGAGTGGCAGAAAAGCGACTGGAAGCAACATACCGAATTCCCCTCCTCGTGGCATCGGGAGGAGCTCTCCATTGCCTTTTCGGAGGACGACGGCAAGACATGGACAAAGCCCATCACCTTCGCCAAGCAAAGCGGTGGACAGCTGAGTTACCCGTATCTCTTTGAGCGTAGACCGGGCGAGCTGTGGGTCATTGCAGGCTTTGCCTTCCAGAAGTTCTGGGAAGACCCCCTGCCCCTTCGCCTGAAGATAGATGAGGAAGCCTTCATACGGCAGGCAAAACAGGTTTCCGCAGTACATTAGCAGATTTCATCGGGAGGGAAACGCCAATGCGATGGTTGATTTTCGCCGTTAGCGCGATGTTGGTTTCCACCGCCGCATGCGCGCAGGAGGAGGTTCGCGGTGCAGTGACCATCTACGATACCGTGTATGAGCGGGTGGATCCGGGCGCACCGTTCCAGGAGGCTCCCCGACAGCCGGAAAACTGGCAACCCCCTGCGCCATCGGCAGCGGAGCGAGCAGCCGGGTTCATCCCCTTCACCCGCGGCGAGCCGTTCGACATCAAGCCATGGAGCAAGCCGAAGCCTTCCGAGCGGCTCACCAAACTGCACGCGAACGTCGCTCTGGGGGAGACGACCTGCCTCTGGTTTGCCATCCACGCGCTGGAGCCGTTAAGGGAGGTGCGGGTTCGCGTGGAGCCACAGCAGCCGCCCACGAACACGCCTGTCGTGAAGACGTATTACGCGCACTTCTGGGCGCAGCGCACCGATTGGCGTGGAAGAACCTACTACATCACCCCGGAGCTGCTGCTGGAGATGCGCGACGGGCAGGCGCAGTTTCCCGCGGCGGGCGGCGTGCTGGAGTGGCGTACGTTGAATGTGCCAGAGGGTGAGAGCCGCCTGTTCTGGATAAACATCCACGTGCCTACCAGCCTATCAGGCGAATATCGCTATGCCCTTGTGGTTCAGGCGAAGGGGAAAGCGGCGTTCAAGATACCGTTGCAAGTTTATGTCTATTCGTTCCGCTTGCACAAACCTGCGGACAAACGCTGGCTGCTCTACGCCGATGCTTACTGGATAGGCAGACTGCCCGAGGAGAAACTGCTCGCGCTGCTCCAGCGGATGAGCGGCTACGGCATCGATGGACTGACCGAGCTCCCCATTGGCAACATCGATCTGTCCGCCCTGACAGAGGGCAAGGTGCAATACGACCCCCAACCGCTCCTGCGCTGGCATCGGCTGATGCAGCAAGCCGGGTTGCGGGGACCACATACCATTGGCACGTTTATTGAGGACCAGGTTCCCGCCAAACTGGGCATTCAGGCGGATGTCAACCGCGAGTGGGACGAGCGCGTCCGCGAGGCGATGCGCCTGATTGCCCGCACAGTGGTGCAAACGCTTCGCCCCTACGGCATCGACTGGCTCTTCTACGGGTGGGACGAACCCGGACCAGAAACCATCCGCGCGTTGGAGCAGTACCGCACATGGCGCGAAGGCGGCGCACAAACGTATGTCACTTTCTACCAACGCGGCACCTATGACGCAGCTGCGCAATGGATGACCCATCCCTGCTTCGCAGTCGGGCTGGTGGCTTCGAAACAGGGGGCGGAGTGGGCATACGAACAGTGTCGTGCGCGCCAGCAACAATTCTACTGGTATGGCAGCGGTTGTTATTTGGGGCAGGAGGGACGCCTGTTCGCGAACCGCTTCCTGACGGGATGGCTGTTCTGGAAGACCAGGGCAGACGGGCAGGTCTCATGGACTTTCGTGCGCCCGCACGAAGACCCCTTCAACGACTTCGACGGCTCGCGCCAGAACAGCGTGGAGCCCAAAGACCAGTGCACCGTCTACCCGCACCTTTCCCGCCCGAACGACCCTGACAGCATTGTGGGCATCATCCCCACCATCCAGTGGGAAGCCATTCGCGAGGGCATTAACGACTATCGCTACCTGAGTACCCTGCGCAATACCATCGCTTATGCGCGGAAGGTAGCCTCGGGCAAGTCCACCCGCTGGGCGCAAGAGATGTTGCGAGCTGCAGAGGACGCTGAGCGCACCCTGCAAATGCTGGAAGAGGGCGTGCTGTGGCTCAACGAGGTCGGCAGAGCGGGATTCAGCAATGCCAACCTGCAGGAGCTGCGGTTGATAGCAGGCGGGCAAATCGAGCGGCTGGTGCAGCGGCTACGCGGCGAGCGTATGGCACCTTCAAAACGCCCGCAGGCGGTCACGCTGCAGGTGGAGGTCGTACCGCCAGTATCGCATCCAGTGACAGAAGCGCAGCTGCCCGTGCTAACCGTCCCACGCTGGAGCCAGCCGCCCGTAGTGGACGGCAAGCTGGACGAGCCGCAGTGGCGCGTGGCGGCAATTGCCAGCCCGTTTTGGGAGAGTAACAGCAGTGTGCCGATGCCACCATACATGGAGACGCGAGGACTGCTGGCGTACGACGAAAACGCGTTGTATATCGGCATGGTGTGTCTTGCGCCGTACCCAGACCGTCTGGTGGCAGACCAGCGGCAGAGGGACGCCTTCGGCATCTGGCTGGACGAAAGCGTGGAGGTGTTTCTCGCTTCTCCAGATAGACCTGAACGCTACGCACACTTTATCATCAACGCCCTCGGCACCGTCTATGACGAGCTGGGCTTCGATGTGGGCTGGAACACGGAGATTACGGTGGCAACCCATACAGACGCCCAGGGCTGGACGGTGGAAATCGCCATCCCCTGGAAGTCGTTGCCGTTTGATGTCGACCTGAACGCAACCGACGAGCCGCTGCTGCGCCTGAATCTGGGGCGCAATCACCACCAGCGCGGTGAAGCGGGAGTGAGCCACTGGGCATGGTCGCCGACCTTCGGCTGGTTCCACAACACCCAACGATTCGGCGTGGCGATGCGGCACCAGGGCAACATTCTGGTCAAGAGCGTTACGCCTCCCTCTTACGTCGATGACCCCCCGATGCAGTTGACCGTGCTGAACCTGAGCGAAAGGCAGGAAGATGTGGAGGTCGGCGGGCGGCGCTTTGCGGTTCCTGCGCGGGGCGAGGCGACGATTGAAGTCCCTTCCCGCACCACTCCTGGCGACCACCAGTACAGGCTTCGGGTTCGCTGGCGCGATGGCGAGGTAACCGTTCCAATCACCTACTCCATCCCGCGCCCGATTCAGGTGGTGCAGCAGGTGGGGATAGTCAAAGACGGCGCGGGCAAGATACGGGTTGCCTTCGCCCTGCGCAAGCCGGAGGCGCATCGGCTGGTGGTTTCAGTGGATGAAATGCCATCCCTGCGCCAAACGTTGACCGCAGGTCGCGAATTCACCTTGAGGCTGAACGCCGTGCGTCAAGACCGGTTGTCCTTACGCCTGTCGGTGGAGGACTTCGCGGGTTGGTCGGAGAGGGCAGAGGTGTACGTGCTGTCAGAATAGGATGCCGTCACCCGCGTCCCCCCAGCCCGGCCGAGCAACAGGCTGGGCGCCTGCCACTGAACCCAAAAAGCATAGCCCACGGTTCAAACCGTGGGCTATCTTGCGCCTCCACGTTCGTGCTTCACCAGTATCACTTGCCAGCAGGCGGGCGCGCAGACTCCCCCTTCCTGGGCGCGGGCGTAAGCACCTCTACCTTGCCTTTCGTGACGTCGATCTCGTTGCGGTAGGTGGCGTACGCCACGCGCTTCTCGACGGCAAACTTGCCCGTCACGCGCACCCTGTCGCCCTCTTTGACCGTAGCGGTGCCGTAGCTGAACACGCTGATGGTTTGCTTGCCCTCGCCGATTTTGAAAGTGTAGTAGGCGTTGCCTTTCTTGCTTACCTTCTCTTTCAGGTCTCGCACCACGCCCACCAGCACCACCTGTTTGCCATCGTACTTCTTGCCGTCATTCAATAACTGTTGCACCGTGACCTGCTCCTGCGCCAACGCGGTCGTGATGAACAGCAGCGCGAAGAGCATCCACGCAAACCACCTCATTTTGTTCACCTCTCTTCCGTCTGCCGTCATTGATTGGGACGTTTGGGGAGGCATGTGCGACCCTCCTTCCCGAAAAGACATTACCAGCGCCATTATAGGGGGCGGCGGAGGGGCTGTCAAGCGGCTGGACAACCCGTTTCCGTAACTCCCCCGACGCGCTCAGCGGTCAACCACCTGATTCACCCTGCCCGGACGCTTCCGAATTTCGAACCTGTCGAAAAGCTTCCCCGTTGCGGTATACGCTTCGAAGCGAAGGGTATTTCCGTTGACGTGAACGAGATGATAAAACTGCGTATCTTGCGCGGAACGGTGCATCCACGGCTGCGGGTTGAGCTTGTACATCTTGGGTCCCGTCACCGAGTTCACATATACCGTGCCGCTGGGTTGAGGCTTACTGCGGGCGTAGGTATGGTCGTGTCCTTGCAGCACGAGGTCCACGCGATACTTGTCGAAGATGGGTTTCCACAGCGCACGCAGCTCGGGGTTATCCCGTCCCTGCGCCGAGGAGAAAATGGGGTAGTGGGTAAAGACAATCGTCCAGCGGTTGGGGTTGTCTTCCAGCACCCGTTCCAGCCAGCTCGCCTGCTGTTCCCGCTGTTCCATACAGTTCAGGGAGATAATTCGCACCCCCTGAACATCCACGTAGTAGTTGGTCTCTTTGAGCGTGGGGATGCCGTTTTCGGGGAGGGTAAACTGCGCCCGCCAGTGCGCACACAGTCTCCGCTGTCCTTCGGCATCTCGTGGATAGTCGTGGTTTCCTGGTGTGGGTAGACTGGGGATGGTCGCCCCCATCCAGCCCATCATCGCGAACCACTCTGCCCACTCGATATCTCTGTCTCCGCGGTTCACCAAGTCGCCCGCGTGCAATACGAAGAGGACGTCGGGATAGTGCAGGAACGCCTGGCGCACCACGCGCAGGCACGCGCTGCGGATGTCGTTTTGAGCGTCTCCCAGATAGAGGAAGGTAAACGGTTGCGGACGGTCGCTGGCGGTGCGGAAGTGGAACCACTCGCTCCAGTAAGTGCCGTCGCCCACGCGATAGGCGTAGAGCGTGTTGGGCTTCAGGTCGCGGAAGGTGACCGAATGGTAATGTGCTGTGCCCAGGTCGGTTTGCAGAGGAGTGGTTTGGGCGTCTACGGTTTTCGCCTGCTGGGTGAAGTTCGGACCGTCCCCTGCGGGAGCGATTTGCGCCACCGCCTTGGTGACGCTGGTGTCGGTACGCCACGTGACCGATTGCGTGGTTGCTGGGTCGTCGGACCAGGTGAGGATGATACGGTCAGGGTAGGGCGTCGGTAGTGCCCATGAAGGAGGTGGCGGCGGTGGTGTCTGTGGCGAGGGCGTCTGTTGCAAGCTGGAAGCGACGCTTATTCCCAGCACGGCTGTCATCACCAGAACCACCAGCCATGCCAGGACCCTTCGTGGCAGTAGGGAATCCATCTGGACATCATCTCCTTTCCGGCAAGGATTTCGGGCGTTAGTATGTTACCTGAGAGGAGATGAAGAGTCAAGACGCTTGACAGCACCCTGCGCTCTGGGGCACACTATGGGTAGCAAACAGAGAGGGTGAACTCTTTTCGTGTCTGAAGAACCGCTCATCAGCATTGTCATCCCGGCATACAACGAGGCGGACACCATCGTGCAGGCGATTGACCGGGTGCGCGCGGTACCGCTGCAGAAGGAGATTATCGTGGTGGACGACGGCTCCACCGACGAGACACCCCAGCTGCTGGCGCAACAGCCCGACGTGGTGGTGCTGCGACATCCGCAGAATCTGGGCAAGGGCATGGCGATTCGTACCGCCATCGCACATGCTACCGGCGACATTATCATCATTCAGGACGCCGATCTGGAGTATGACCCACTGGACATCCCGCGCCTCATCGCCCCGATTGCGGAGGGGAAGGCGCAGGTAGTGTACGGCTCGCGCTTTCTGACCACCAGACGCCCGAAGGGGATGCGCCTGCCCAACTGGCTCATCAACCGCCTGCTGGCGGCAATGGTGCGCTGGCTGTACTGGCATCCTCTGACCGACGAAGCCACCTGCTACAAAGCCTTCCGCGCCGACCTGCTCAAGAGCGTGCCGCTCACCTGCCAGCGGTTCGAGTTCTGTCCTGAGGTGACCGCGAAGGTCATCCGCCGAGGGATCAAAATCATGGAAGTGCCCATCTCCTACGAGGCGCGCACCACACTACAGGGCAAGAAAATCCGCTGGTGGGACGGCGTGGAAGCCATCTGGACGCTGCTCAAGTGGCGGTGGAAGCGGTTCTGAGAGGACTCGTGCGCCCTCGCTCAACATAAACTTAACAATTGGGGGCAGGTGTGCCCCTGCGCTGGCACGAATCCTCTTCCCCAGAAATCGTTACACGAGGTGGAAGCTATATGCGTTTGATGCTCTCCCTGCTGCTCACGCTGGGAACGTTTGGTATGCTCGTTGCCGCGCCCACGCGGATAGACCGTTTCATGCTGCAGGCTCCTGCGGGCGAGCGGACCGCACGTATTGACCCCGAAGGCACCACCATCCTGCCCAACGGGCGGCTGCTGACCCCGCGCGGGAAGCAGATTCGCGTTGCTCCACACCCTTACGGCATGACGCTCAGCGCGGACGGCAGTGTGCTGGTCACGGTGAACGGTGGGGTGGCTCCCTTCTCCCTGACGGTGATACGTCGTCCCGATAGCGACAACCCGCAGGTGTCGCAGATACCGCCGTCGGTAAACACGGAAAAGGAGGTGCTGCCCGCCACGTTTATCGGTGCGGCGGTGGACCCGGCGCGTGACCGTCTGTACGCCTCCGGAGGCAACGACGGCAGTGTCATCGTCTTTCGGCTGAGCACCGGAGAGCGCATGGAGCGGATAGACCTGAGCACCGAGGCGCATCCCGATGCTTTCACCACCGACATCGCGCTCTCTCCCGACGGTAGATGGTTGTATGTGCTGGATTTGGCGAACTACCGGCTGGTGGTGGTGAATACCCGTACCCTGCGACCGGTTGCGTCGATGGAGGTAGGGCGCAATCCCTTTGCCCTTGCGCTCACGGCGGACGGCTCGCGTGCCTACGTGGCGAACATGGGTACGTTCCAGTACGCGCTGATCGAGACGCGCCCCGGCGACGACCCGCGCGGCATCCTGTTCCCGCCCTTCGGCTATCCGTCGCGGGAGGCACGGGAAGGCGCTGTGGTGGATGGCAGGCGCGTTCCGGGGCTGGGCGACCCCAACGTGCCCGAAGCCTGTTCGGTGTGGGGGATAGACCTTTCCGACCCGACCCGCCCGCAGGTGGTGGTGAAGATAAAGACCGGCTTGCTGGTGGGCGAGTCCATCGGGGGCAGCGCGCCTGCTGCTCTGGCGGTATCCAGCGATACCGTCTTTGTCAGCAACTCGACTAACGACCTGGTGGAGGCTTACGACATCCGCACGCACCGCCGCAAATGGCGCACCTTGCTCACGCCAGCGGCCTTCCTGCGCCATCTGCGCGGGGTTGCGCCGTTTGGGCTGGCTCTCTCACCCGATGGCAGAAGGTTGTACGTGGCGGAGTCGGGCATCAACGCGGTGGGTGTACTCGACGCTCGCACGGGCAAACTGCTGGGGCATATTCCCGTCTGCTGGTATCCGTCGCGGGTGTGCGTCTCGCCGGACGGCAAGAAGCTGTATGTGGCGAACGCCAAAGGCTTCGGGGCGGGACCGAATGGCGGCGCGAATTTCGTGCCGGGTCCGGAGGGACGCAGCATCGGCAGGCTGATGAAGGGCACGGTGTCGCTGATGGACGTGCCCACCGACCGCGAACTGCGCGACCTCACCAAGCAGGTCATTGCGAACAACGGTTTCGTGCCGGTTCAAGCGAACCGACCCAAAGGGCATCCGGTGCCTGCCGTCGCCGGCATCCCATCCGATAAAATCCGCTACGTGGTGTTTGTCGCGAAGGAGAACCGCACCTTCGACGAGGTGTTCGGTGACCTGCCCGGCGTCAACGGCGACCCCACGCTGGCGCGGTTCGGGGTAAACCGCAAGGTGGGCGAACACGAGGGTGTGAACGTCATGCCCAACCACCGTGCGCTGGCGCAACGCTATGCGATTAGCGACAATTTCTATGTGGACAGCGACCACTCAGCAGATGGACACCGCTGGCTGGTGGGTGTGTATCCCACCCACTGGGTGGAGACCATCACTTCCGCGGGCTACGGGGGTGGCGCGCAATTCCGCCGAAGCAAGGCACCCGGGCGGCTCGCACTGTTTGAGTCCAACTCGTCGCTGACCCCCGAGGAGTATCTGGAACACGGCTCCATGTGGGAACACCTTCACCGCAACGGCGTTACCTTCCGCAACTACGGCGAGGGCTTCGAGTTTGCGGGTATGGCACAGGACCCCGATACCAAACCGACAGGCGGACGTCTGCCCGTGAACATCCCCATGCCGATGGTGTTGTATCAGAACACCTGTCGGGAGTACCCGGAATACAACACAAACATCCCCGACCAGTACCGTGCCGACCAGTTTCTGAAAGAGTTCCGCGAAAAGTATCTCTCCGGTAAGGAGCCTCTGCCTCCTTTCCTCTATATCTACCTGCCCAATGACCACGGCGCAGGCGCTCGTCCAAACAAGGGATACCCCTATCTGGAGTCTTACATGGCGGACAATGACCTTGCGCTGGGGCGGGTGGTCGAGGCGTTGTCGCACAGCCCGTGGTGGAAGGAGATGGCTATCTTCGTGACGGAGGATGATGCGCAAAGCGGGATTGACCACGTGGATGCGCACCGAAGTCTGCTGCTGGTCATCAGCCCGTGGGCGAAGCGCGGCTACATCTCACACCGGCAAAGCAGCATCGCCAGCATCATGAAGACCATGTACCTGATTTTGGGCATCCCCTACCTGAACCTGTACGACGCAGCAGCCAGCGACCTGGCGGATATGTTCACCACCGAGCCCGATTTGACGCCGTACCGCGCCCTGCCGGTAGACGCGCGCATCTTCGATCCAGAGAAGGCGAAAGACCCCAACGACCCCGACTACCGTCAGGCCCGTTTGGAGCCGTCGCCCGCGCTGGATACGCTGGAGGAAGCCATGCGCCAGCAGGAGGAGTGGGAGCGCGCGCAGGGCAACTGAGCGTCCTAACTGTCCGCGTCGGGGTCGAACCCGAGCTCCCGCAGCCTCTGGGCGAGGCGTTGAGCGCGTTGTTCCGCCTGCTCCATGCGGCGTCGCAGTTCGACATAGGGGATGAATCGCTCGCCGTCCGGGCGATACAGCACCAGCTCGCTTCCTTCCAAGCTGAATCGCGTGCCCAGCCGCGGGCTGACCCAGCCCTGCATCTGCTCAATCGGCTCTAAGGTGCCGTTGCGTCGCAGCCAGCCCTCGAGGATTCCGTAATCGGGGTCGTACTGGTAATACTCTTCCACCCCGTATCGCTCGTAGAAGCGGAACTTTTCCATGAGCGGCTGGTAGCGGTTGCCCGGAGACAATATCTCGAACACCACCTGCGGCGGAATGCCTCCCTCCTCCCACTGCCGGTAACTGCCCCTGTGCCCCTTCGGGCGACCGAACGCCACAAACACGTCGGGCGCAGTGCGGATTTCAGGATGTCCCTCTACGGGATACCACAGTAAATCCGCCGCCACGAACACGTCCTCGCGGTCTGCGAACAGGGCGCACAGGTTGTCGTACAGGTAGACAATAACCTCCAGCTGTTTAGTGTTTTCCGCCATCGGCTGACCATCCGATTCGGGATAGACTATCTCGGTTTTGAGTGGTTGCGGTATCGCCATGTCGCATCACCTGCCTCCCAGATACCCGTGGTCTACGGCGCGAACCTCTCGACCAACCCAGTTTATTATACTGCTAGGAGTTACGCAATTGAAAGACCTGTTAGAAATTTGGTGGTATAAAGCGACATTACCTGTCATTCTGAACGAAGTGAAGAATCTCAGACCCTTCGCGTGCGCTCAGGGTGACAGAAACGAGATGCTTCGCGTTCGCTCAGCATGACAGGGAACTGTCTCTGCAGTCGCTGAAAAGGCCTTACCCGCTATGTGTTCATCGGCAACTGCGTAACTCCTAACTGCAAAGCGCGATACCGTTCCCGTGCGCCGTTCAGCTCTCAACTGCGGACGCATCTAATGAGACGGTAGCCTCTTTCGGTAGGCATCCCGATACAGCCCTATCTTCTCCAGCGGGATTGACTGGAAGCCCAGTTTGAACGCAGGCGAGTCTTTGCGCAGGCGGATGCCCTTTGCCGTGACCTCTACGCCCGCATCGCCGTCGACGATGTTGTCACGGATGGTGACGATTTTGTCGGTCAGGTTGTCGTAGAGGTCGATCCATCGCCCGCCCACGCTGATGTTACGGATAATTCTGTTCCCCTTCGGCACGGCGGGTTCGTCATTCAGGATGTTCACCAGCTCGGGGTAGCGTTCGCTCCATGGCGGCAGCTGGTAAGGCACCGCCTTCAGCCGGTCCATCAGCGTGCTGTCGCGCCCGTCGAACCAGAAGCTTGCCCAGCCCAGGCCGCGCGCGTCCACATGCACCGACGGCTCGCACTCCACGAAGATGTTGTTCTCTACCGTGTTGTCGCGCCCGCCGCCAATCATCGCCGCGCGTCCCGCTTTATAGAACACGTTGCCGAAGATGGTGATGCCCGACGCGCAGTCGTCCAGATACACCGCCATCACGTCCACGAAGGTCTCCGCCTGTAACGATTTGCCGAGGTCGTGGAAATAGTTATAGCGGATGACGGTACCCCGCTGGGTGAAATCGCGCCCGATGTAGAACGCTCCCGCGTCGCCGGTCTCGGTGCAGACGTGATGCACTTCATTGTACTCGAACAGGTGGTCGTTCCCGCCGAACAGGATGGCATTATGTGGGGCGTCATACATCAGACAATGCGCCACGCGGACGCCCACCCCGTTCACCAGCACCGCCGGGCGGTAGGTGCGGCTCCAGCGGCTGTAACGGGTGAACAGGCAGTTCAGCACCTCGTGCTGGCAGGGGGTCAGGGTGTTGCGGTCGCCGCCTGATACCTGTATGCCGCCATCACCCAAATCCATGAAGTCGCAGGAGACCACTTTGTGCTCGGTGCCGCCTTCGATAACCACGCCCACCGTGCCGATGTTGCGAAACGTGCATCCAGCGATGGTGTTCTGCTGCCCTCCGCGCATCTCGATGCCTGTGGCGCGGCAGACCTCGAAGGTCATCCGTTCTATGCGAAGGTGCGAAACCCCGTTCAGAGTCATCAGGGGCTTCTCGGTCAGCGAAACCATCGCCTCACTGGCGCCGTCATCGGGTGGGTAGAAGTACAGCAGGGCGTTTTCGCGGTCGAGCCACCACTCGCCGGGCGCGTCCAGCTCCTCCAGCAGGTTCAGCACGCGGAACCGCTTGCCGGGCGTATAGCCATACACGCCGTGCGGCTCGGCAGTGACGATTTCACCCTTCTCGGCGTCGATGGATACCACTCGCTCATAGCTGTCCGCCCAGTCCCACGTCCAGTAGCCATGCACCCAGACGTCCTTTGCTTCCGTCCAGCGGCGCAGGCGCGGGTCATCGCAGGTGAAGCATCCGCCCTGTTGCCCGGCGGGGGTCGTGGCGATTTTCAGCCAGCCCTCGTTGGGATACCGCGCCAGTGGCATCGGCTTACCGTTATAGAACAGCTCCAGCCCAGCGGGGACGGCTGCGCTGGACCCAAAGCCGCGTCGAAGCATCTGCCCGAAGTCGGTGATGCCCTGCGCCCGCAAATCGGCAACCAGCACTTTGCCTCGCGCTGCGGGGGGAAGTCTGCGCAGTACGGCATCATCTTTCACTGGCTGCCAGCCTGTGACGCGCTTGCCCCCCACCAGACGTACTTGCTCATTGCGGTACGCGCTGTAGGTGATGGGCGATTGGGGCGTGCCGCTATCTTCGGCGGTCAGTTCAAAAGGCGTGAGTTGCGTGTAAGTCCCGCCGCGCAGCCAGACGGTGACGCCGCTATCCGGCAGCCCGCCCTGTTTCTTGAGTGCGCGGATGGCGTCGCGGGCGCGCTCCAGCGTAGCGAAAGGACCATCGGTGCGCGTGCGGTTGGGTGACGCCAGCCTGCCCGACCACGAATCGTTGCCGTTGGGGGAGACGTAAAAGTTCATCGGTTTGGCTCCTGCCGGTGACAAGATAATCAGTAACAACAGCGCAGCATTCATACACCGAAAAACAATCCTCACCACGCTTGACCTCCTTCGGCGTCTAATGCAGATAGTCTTCGCGGTGTGCCAGGAGGTATCCTTTGGGCTGTGATTCAGACTACGGCTTTCGAACCCTTTGAAAACCAAACTGTTCGAAATGGGGGTCATAGCCAAAGACTTCGCGTGCCTCCAGACGCTTGGCAACAATGAAGCTGGTACAATCTACAAAACTGACCTTTCTTCTGCCGGTGCCCGAAAGTATCGAGAGTGCAGCAGCATGGTCGGCTTCTGTTACCCATGCTATCCTCACCACGGGAAGCATATCCTCAACGAAGACGTGCACCGCGTCTAGCCCCAGTCGGTGTTGAAGCAGAGCTATCGTCTCCACAACAACGTAATTGGATGATAACATTCTGTTAGGCTCATCGAGCAGAAAAGACCATGTGGACATTGCGTCTTCGTGTTTGTTGTCATTAGCGTCCATAAGCGCATAAAACGCGGAAGTGTCCACAAAAGTGCTCAACGGTCAAAAGCCTCCGCCAGATACTTGTCATGCTTTTCCGAGACGTCCCGTTTTCCTGAGCGAAAACGTCCTACCGCATTCAGGGCACGTGCCCGGCGGTTTTCCCAATCCGTATCTACGCACTCTTCCAGGAGCCTCTGCACCCATTCTGCAATGATGTCCTCGACTGTCTTCTGCCTCATTTCCGCCACGCGGCGCAGAGCCTCTTCCTGTTCAGAAGTCAACTCGATATACAATGGCATCGGTCATCCCCCTTTTGGAATTATACCGCAGGCTTGCATCTCTTACGCTACCAGCCCATCTGTGCCGACATCTGCTCCAGGAACTGGCGAGACTCGATGTATGCCTTCTCGATATCGGGCACGTTGCCGATGTCGATGGCGATGTACCCGTCGTAGCCGTGTTTACGCAGGGCGGTGAACACGCCTTCCCAGTCGATAGTGCCTTTGCCCAGTGCAAGGTGTTCGTTGGTGCGCCCGTCGTTGTCCGAGACGTGGACGTAGAAGATGCGCTTGCCCAGCTTCTCCACCGACAGGGGCAGTATCTCCTTCTGCGCGTTCTGGTGACCCGTATCCAGCACCATGCCGAAGTTGTCGCTGCCCACGTGTTCCCACAGGCGCAGGAAGGCATCGGTGTTGCTGACCAGCTCGCCCACGCGCGGTTCCAGACAGAACTTCAGCCCGGCGTCCTTCGCCCGCTCCGTGCAGAAGCGGAAGCTGTCCACCATCGCCGTCCACAGGTCATCCCAGCAGAAGTTGGGGTCTACCTTCACCTTGAACTGCTTGCCGAACTTGATGGCTTCCTTGTAAGGGGCATCGCCCACGAACTCCAGCGGCGGGGTGAAGCTGTCAGTCTGGATGGTGTCGCAGCCAAAGTAGTTCGCCAGCTCGATACCAATCAGGTACAGGTCTTTCGCCTTCTGGCGCTTCGTCTCGTCCATCGACACGATATCGGGTAGCACAGGGCAGAAGTTGATGACCTTCAGCCCGAGGCTCTCGCAGTGCGCTTTCAGCTCAGCGCGATGGCGATACACCTCCATCAGGTTCTCTTCGCGCACCCCTTCCAGCTCCACGCGGGTGAAGCCCATGTCGCGCATCTCGCCCAGCACCTTGAAGGTGTCCTCCAGACTGGGCGGATAGCCGTACTTACTGATGGCGTATAGCCAGCAACAGCTGATTTTCATGTCGTACCTCCCTCACGCAAACGTCGGTAGCAAGTTCGAGCGCAGGAACGCTTCCGAATACTGGGTTCCTCGTGCATACCCGCGCACCTTCGCCAGCCCTTCGATATACTCCATGACGCCCGGCAACACCGCAAACTGGCTCTGCTGCGTCTGCATCGCATCCCGCTTTTTGCGGAAGGTATCCGTGATGTCTATCAGCAGAGAGGGGTGCGGGAACAGCTCCAGCACCTCATAGTAGTACAGCTCCGGTGTATACCAAGGCTCGCCCATATCCGCCAGCACGTTCTCGTATGCCTTCCAGCGTGCCTCATCGGTGATGGCGGAGATGGCACGGTGGTCGCGGTGCTTGTCCTCGTTCCAGTGGGTGAGGATGACATCGGGACGGTAGTGACGGATGAGACGCACGCATTCCTGATAGGTCTCGCGGTCGTTCACCACTCCCTGCGTGGGCTTGCCCAGTATCACCCGTTCGGTGATGCCCAGCACGCGGTTACAGGCTTCCGCCTCCGCCCGACGCATCTCGGCGATTTTGTCTTTCATCTCCGGCGTGCTGTAGCCCGTTTCTCCCGCGCAGAAAGTAACCACAAACACCCGTTTGCCCATCGCAGAAAGCCGCGCGATGGTGCCTCCGCAGCCGATAATCTCGTCGTCAGGGTGAGCAGCGAACACCAGCACGCGGTTCCAGTGGTCGAGCATTTATCCTGCCTCTTTCCTAACGTTGACGTTGCATTTCCCGAATGACTGCCTCCGTATCCTTTTGCCAGCGGAACTCGGGCGCGTCATTGGGAATCAGGTCGCGTTGCTCCCCTGCCAGCACCCACAGGTAGTAGACGCGGGTGCCCGGCGCGGCAGCGATGGGATGATAGCCTTTTGGGATTCGCAGCACCGTGTTGTCGCGGATGACGAACGGCTCGTCGATAGTAGCATCCGCTGTGTACAGCCTGCCTAGCCCAAAACTGTTGCCTGGCTGTACCTTGAAGAGATAGACCTCCTCCATCTTGCACTCGCGGGGTGGGTCGTGCACATCGTGCTTGTGAGGGGGCCAGCTCGACCAGTTGCCAGGCGGGTTGATGGTCTCGCCCACCAGCAGGCGGGCGGCAGGGGTGCGTTTGTCCACAATGTCTTTCACGTCGCGCCGCCAGTTCCATACGCCCACATCGCGCACGTTCACCTCTTCGGGTGGAATCAGTTTGGGCATGGCATCTGTGGTTACGCGCGTTTTGCTCACTGCCACTTCCGCTTCGTCCAGCACCTCTATCTCTACCTGCGTGCCGTTCGGCGCGTACAGGCTCCATGCGTTGCCTTCGAACACGCTGCGCCGCCCGCCGACCACAGGGTATTGCTCACCGTTGACCCGCAGACGACACCTGCCCGAAAGAAAAACCAGCACCGCTTCACAGTCCTCCGTGTTCCAGGCAAAGGTATCGCCTGCTTTCCCTTTGAAGACGCCGAGTTCGATATACTGCATCTCGCCCTGCTCCACCAGCGAATTGTAACCATACTGCAGGGTAACGTGTTTGACCATCAGCCTTTCCTCCCCAAGTGGATGTGTCGTCCCTTCAGGTTCCGTTTTTCGGAGAGTAGCGCACCGTCCGCCCACTCTTTCCATTCGTGCAGGTGAGGAGGATTCCTGCACGTTTTTTTTCATGGCGTACAGGCATCAGGGTAGATGGGGCGTTCCCGTGCGGCTGAACCCGCACTTGCGTCCACCAAAAAACCCCGCTTGCGCGGGGTCGGTAGCCAGCACAGCGAGACTTCGCCTGTCAACGCCATATACTCCAGCATTACGTGCTCACTGCTGCTGCACGATAGGTTTCGCTGGTTTTTCTAATGCGCGCTTCACCGCATCTTCCAGCAGCTTCTCGCGGTTGCGGGGGTCGTAACCATCCACGCGCAGGGCGATTACACCGTCTTTGTCTATCACCACCAGCGTCGGCAAGGTGCGAGGCTGGTAATACTGCTTTGCCTCGCCGCTGGTGTCTGCGGCGATGGTGTAAGTGACCCCCGCTTCTTTAGCCAGCTGAACCACGCGGTTGTAATCGTCAACGTCCACTGCTACTCCAATGACGGTCACACCCTGACCTTTGTATCGACGGTGAAACTCTTCCATCTTCGGCATGGCATCGCGGCAAGGGGCACACGAAGTGGACCAGAAGTCCAGCACCAGCACGCCACCCCGATAGGAAGAGAGAGACCGTTGTTCGCCCCCCTCCGTGAATCTTAAAATAACGTCGGGCGCGGTCTGTCCTGCAACAGGGGCACTGGGCTGGAAGGCGTAGAAGATAAGGGCAATCGTCACTGCTCCAAGCACGAATGCAATCGCTCGGCGCATCGTTCACCCCCATCAAAATCGTATCATCCGCTGGATTCTTACGTTGAGAAGGTTCGATATATGTTCCCGAAGCACCTTCTGTATCGCCAGAAGGAGTCAGGGTTTTATCCTGCGAAGAAAGGTATCGAGCTGCATCCATATCATCTTCCAGGCAGGTGATAAGAGATGAGGCGAGAGTGCGGTTGTTCCGGGCGTTGTGGTGGGGAGTTGAACCGGCGAGAGTTCCTGCAAATCATGCTGGCAGGTGCGACGGGCGCGGTGTTCATGCGCGACCTTCCTGCAGCCAATGAGGAACAAAAGCCTGAGGTGTGGCAGGTCTCTCGAGGCAATTTGTCTTCCCTACCGACTGCGCGTGGCTATCCCACGCAGACTCCTCGCACCTACCGCGGCGCGAACCTCGAGTACGTGCTGATGCCCATCGGCGGAATCGGCACGGGCACAGTGTGGCTGGACGGGCAGGGCAAGCTGTCGGTGTGGCAGATATTCAATAATGACACGGAGGAGCCGCTGCCGCATGTCCACTTTGCCCTGCGCCTGGATGGGCAGCTGTATCTGCTGCAGACCCCATCGGAACAGGACGTACCTGCCATCCCGGTCATCGCGTTTGAGGGAGGCTATCCCATCGCTCGCCTGCACTACGACACGCGCCGCTTGCCGGTGGATGTGGTGCTGGAGGCGTTTAATCCCTTCATTCCGTTAGATGCCTTCCACTCTGCGCTCCCATGCGCGGTTTTCCGCTGGACGGTGCGCAACCGTGGCAACCGTCCCGTAGACCTGTCCTTGCTGTTCACGCTGCCGCAGTCCGCTGAGCGAGACAACGCGCTGGACGCGACGCCCGGCTATTCGCGCTCCGTGACGTCCGTGCCGCTTCGCCGTCCGGGCGCACAGGCGATTTACGACCGGCAAACGGGCAGGGATATGACTCCCGCGCCCTTGTATTACCTGAGGCATCTCACCATGCCCAGCGAACTGCCCGGCGGGTGGCAGCAGCCCGAAAACTGGCGACAGATCATCGAGGCGTACCAGACGCTGCAGGCAGGAGGCGTGGTGCTGATTACTTCGCCGCGCGCCAGCTTCTGGGGTAACCTGGTGCCCCCGTGGGAGGTGTTCGAAGACTTCGAGAAAGACAGCTACGAGGGCTGGACGGTAGAGGGCGAGGCGTTCGGCACCAAGCCCCATTCGGGCACGTCGCCCGGGCAGCAACCGGTGAGTGGCTTTGTCGGTAATGGGCTGGTCAACACCTATCTGCCCAACGACGCTCCGAAAGGCAGGCTGAGTTCGCGTCCTTTCCAAATCCAGAAGCGGTTCATCGGCTTTCTCATCGGTGGTGGTAACCATCTGGGCGAGACGTGCATCAACCTGCTGGTGGACGGCAAGGTGGCGCGCACCGCCACCGGACGCAACGCCGAGCGTCTGGAGCCTTACGAATGGGACGTGGGTGACCTGATTGGCAAGCAAGCACAGATACAGATAGTGGACAACCACGCGGGCGGCTGGGGGCATATCAACATCGACCACATCGTGTTTGCGGATGAATCGCCCGTGGCGATGTTTTCCCTGATTGCTGCGCTGCCACAGATGCGACAGGCTCTTGCCCTGCGTGCCACCAACATGCGCGACATGCCATCGCCGCCGAGCTCTCAGCGACCAGAGTGGACAGCGCTCGGCAGGCAGATGTTTCCGAATCTCAACATCGAAGAATGGGAGATTGACTCCTGTTTGCGGCTGGAGGGGTTCGAGCCGGGCGACTGGCAGGTGCTGGCGCAATGGTCGGATGGAACGCCGCTGCTGCTGATGCGTCGCTACGGCAACGGCACGGTCGTGTTGTCGCTGGCGGGGCAGCTGCCCGAGGGGAACCTTTCGTGGACGCAGGAGCTGTTCTTTGGGGCGCTGGGCATCCGCGAGCGAGGTAACCTGTACCTGACAGAATGGCATCCGCGTGCGGGCAACGTATGCGTCAAAACCGACCAGCCCGACACCCGCTTCCCCCGCTGGAGCGCGCTGGATGAACTGCGCACCGGCGGATCCGCGCAAGGACAGCACGGCGCCATCGAAGCCCCGCTGCGTTTGGCACCCGGCGAGCAGCGTGTGGTGCATTTCGTGATGGGCTGGAGCTATCCGCACGTGGAGCGGTTCCGCCGACGCGGCAACCTGTACTACCGCTGGTTCCGTACAGGGCAACAGGCAGCGGAGTACGTGCTACAGCACCTGCCGCAGCTGTGGGGCTGGACGCAACTGTATCATCAGACCATGTACCAGTCCAACCTGCCGCCGCTAATGCTGGACGCCATCACGTCGCAGGCGGTCATCCTGCGCAGCCCGACCTGCTTCTGGTCGGACAACGGCTACTTCGCGGGCTACGAAGGCAGCTACGCCTGCTGCCCGCTGAACTGCACGCACGTGTGGAACTACGCGCAGACACATGCACGTCTCTTCCCCGAAATCGGACGCAACATGCGCGAGAGCGACCTGCTGGTGTTCCTGCACCCAGATGGCGAGACCTCCCACCGCCAACACTGGCAGCACGAGGCGTTCATCGACGGACAGTGCGCCACCATCTGCGCGGCTTATCGGGAGCATCTCACCGCGCCCGACAACGCCTTCCTGAAGAAGATATGGAGCCGCGCTAGGCTGGCGACCGAGTGGCTGATTCGCAAGATAGACCCCGACGAGGACGGCGTGCCTTCGGGGATACAGTGGAATACTTATGACTGCGCGGTATCGGGAGCCACCACCTTCATCGGTTCGCAGTACCTGTGCGCGCTGGCAGCGGCGGAGCAGATGGCTCTGCGCATGGGCGACCAGTCGGCGGCGCAGCGCTACCGGCGCATTCGGCTGGCAGGCTCGCGCAACCAGCACGCCCAGTTGTGGAACGGCGGGTATTACATTCAAAAGCCGGGCACGCCTGCTGCCAACGACTATAACACCGGCTGCCACAGCGACCAGCTGCTGGGACAGTGGTGGGCGCACCAGCTGGGGCTCGGCTATCTATACCCGCGTGAGGCGGTGCGTCGGGCATTGCAGTCCATCTACCGCTATAACTTCCGATACAACATGATAGGACATCTGCAGTTTCCCCGCCGCTACCTGCTGGACAATGAAGCGGGGCTGCTGATGTGTACATGGCCGCGCGGTGGGCGCCCCGACCCCTTCATCGGCTATGCCGATGAGGTGTGGACAGGTATCGAGTACGCGGTAGCCGGACTGATGCTATGGGAAGGGATGGTCGACGAAGCGGTGCATCTGGTCAACACCACGCGCAGCCGATACGACGGGCGTCGGCGCGACGGCGTCAATTCGGGACCGGGCGGCAACCCGTTTAACGAGCTGGAGTGTGGCAAGTTCTACGCCCGCGCCATGAGCTCGTTCGGGCTGTTGCTGGCGGCGCAGGGACTGATTCTGGACACTCCCGCTGGCGTACTCGGCTTTGCCCCGCGCTGGAAGCCCAACGACCACCGCAGCTTCTTCATCACGGGAACAGGGTGGGGGCTATTCGCACAAAAGCGTAGCACCAACGAGCAACGCGAGGAGATAGACCTGCGCTATGGCTTCCTGCGGTTGCGCGAGCTGGTGTTCCAGATACCGGAGGGTACCACCCTGCGGTCCGCCAGCGTGCGCATCGGCAGGCAAACGGCGCAAGTCTCCGTACAAACAAAAGGTAATCAGGTCATCCTCCGCTTTGCGCAGGAGCAGAACCTGCAATCTCCGGCGCAGGTGACCGTGGCGCTGCGGTGGTAGCCAGCTCTCAATGCGTGGCCACCGCCTGACCTGCCAGCGGCTCCAGCATCAGCATCTCGGTCTCATCGTCGTAAGCGATGAGCTCACCGTATCGCCCCCATTCGATAATGGTGTTGAGCTGCTTCTCCGCCTCCGCCGGGGGCAGTTCCAGCTCCAGCGCGAGGCGCACCACATCGCGCTTCAGACTCTGGTTCTCGGCAATCTGCAGCATGTTGATCAGCCACTGGAAGATAGGTAGCCTCCGAATCCGCGTGGAGAATATCTCCTTACGGGTGAGGATGCTTGCCTCGCTGAAGGTCTCGCCCAGCGGGGTGAGCATCACGTCACCCTGCCCGACGCGAACGAAGCCCAGCAGTTCCGCCGTATCAATCAGGCGCAGCACCAGGTCGGAGTCCGCACCGAAGTCTTCGGTAAGCTGATAAATGTCGTAGGTGGGCTCTGAAGATTCGGCGAGGTGCTCGAGCAACCCCACGAGGTCGCTAATCTGGATTTGGGGCAGCCATCGGGTCACGCCGGGCTTGCCGGGCGCGGTACCCATCTCTACCGGCTCGGGCTGAGTCTGTCCGGCAAGGATGGCGTAGATGTGGTCGATGAGCTTCAAGAACTGGGGGGACTTGCGGTGCCGGGGATGCGGCAGGTCGACGTTCACCTCAGCTATAATCCTTCCGGGTGACGTACCCATGATGACCAGGCGGTCTGCCATCTCCGCCGCTTCCTCGATGTTGTGCGTGACCATCAGGATGGTCTTGGTGGGGATTTTACCGTCCAGCCACAGCTCCAGCAGTTCGCCGCGCAACGCTTCCGAGCTGAGCACATCCAGCGCGGAAAACGGCTCGTCGAGGCACAACAGCTCTGGCTCCACCGCCATGGCACGGGCGAAGCCCACCTTCTGGCGCATCCCGCCCGACAGCTCGCGCGGATAGGCGTTCTCAAAGCCGTCCAGTCCCACCCGGTCGAGCAAATCCAGGGCGCGCGCGGTGCGGAGTTTGGGCGGCACTCCCCGCGCCTTCAGGGCGACCTCCACGTTCTCCTGCACCGACAACCATGGGAACAGCGCGAAGGTCTGAAAGACAATACTGGCATGCGGGTTGACACCCTGCAGCTCCTGCCCACGATAGCGGACGACACCCTCCGTCGGACGTTGCAGTCCCGTAATCAAACGCAACAGCGTGCTCTTGCCACAACCCGAAGGACCCAGCAAACAAACGAACTCCCCCTCGTTAATACTCAGGTTGATGTCCTGTACCGCATAAAATCGCTTTCTACCGGTGGCGTACACCTGGCTGACATGCTCCAGCTCTACCAGTGTCTGTCCATTGTTCATTTCTTCACTCCATCCTGTAGCGTGATGCGGCAATCCGGTACAATCGTCTCCAGAGCAAACGGTTCACGAGTACGACCGTCAGAATCATGGTGAGCGTCGATGCCAGCAGCATGGGAAAATCACCTTCAGCGGTGCTGGCGGCAATCAGGTCTCCCAGTCCGGTGACACGCAGGGTGCGTCCACCAAACTCCACGTATTCCGCCACAATGCTGGCGTTCCATGCACCTCCGCTGGCGGTAATCGCGCCGGTAATCAGATACGGAAACAGCGCGGGCAATATCAGCACGCGCCACTTCTGCCAGCGGTTCATCCCCAGCAGGGTGACGGTAAAGCGCAACTCCTGCGGGATGGACATGGTACCCGCAATCACGTTAAATAGAAGATACCACTGTGTGCCCGTCAGCATCAAAAGCACCGCCGCCATGTTCAAACCGGCGGGCAGGTTCAGCAGCATCAGCACGAAGACAGGGAACAGCGCGGTGGCTGGAATGGACGCGGCAATCTGCACCAGCGGCTGCAACCACGCGGCGAGCCGCGCGTTCATGCCGATATACACTCCCAGCGGAACCGTCCAGCCGAAGGCAATAGCCAGTGCCAAAGCCACCCGCAGCGCGGTCATGAAAACGCCCTGCAAAATAGCCAGCCATTGCGACAGCTGCACCTGAATCAGCAGATGCAGAGCACGTAGCGTGCCGTAAGCAACCAGCAGCAATATCGCCAGAAAGAAAAGCCTCCAGGCAACATCCTGACGTTGCGCCTGCTCGGGCGCGCGCTCAGGGCGGAAGGGCCATACTCGCAGGGTCCAGGCGTCCACTCGCTCCCCAATCCGTTCCCAGAAAGCCGATACCCTTTCCGACAGCCTGGAGGAGCGCAGGATGTCGTAGAACCACGAGCTGGCATGCGTCTCCTGTTCGATCATCTCCAGTTTGAACTTTTCGCTCCACGCCACCAGCGGGCGCCATACCAGCTGGTCCAGCAGCACAATCACCAGCACGAGTGTGCCCAGCCCCCACAGTATAGCCGCGATGTTTCCCTGATGCGACGCCTCGCGCAGATACGCGCCCAGCCCGGGCAGGCGATAGTCTCGTTCGCCTACCGTGAATATCTCTGCCGCCATCAGGAAGAACCATCCCCCCGCCCAGCTCATCATGCTGTTCCAGATAAGGCCAATCGCGCCAAAGGGGAGTTCCAGCTTGCGCATCCTCAGCCACCAGTTCAGCCGCAGGATAGCTGCCGCCTCGCGCAGGTCTCCGGGCAGGGTGGTCAGCGACTGGTACCACGAAAAGGTCATGTTCCACACCTGACTGGTGAAGATGAGCACGATAGACGCCAGTTCCGCCGCCAGCTGCTCCTGCAAGATTGCGCTCAGCCCCAGCAAAACTACAGGCAGGAACGACAGAATGGGCACGCTCTGCAGCACGTCCAGCGTGGGCAACAGAATCTGCTCTGCCCGACGGCTGCGCGCTGCTGCATAACCGTAAACCAGGGTGAACATTAACGACAGCATGTACGCCGCCCCCATGCGAATCACCGAGCGCAACGCATAGTAGGGCAGCGCAGTTGGGTGAAGCACAATGCCGGGGCCTTTGACCACCTCCGGTGCATGAAAACCGAAATGCACCCCGAGATAAAGCAATGCCGTGATGGTCAGCAAAACGAAGGCATCGCTCCACCGAAACTCCCGGGTCGTCTGTTTGAGCTCGTAGATTGGCGATTTCAGAAAATGCATCGGCACGATTTCTCCATAAAAGGATGAAGGCGCACGACAAACACACCTTGGAACGGGCAAGGGGTAAATCACCTGCCCGCTCTCCTTGTCAAAGCCCGGTAGTCCGAGCGCAAGGGGCACCTGACGGCTTCAGGCGAGCAAAATAACCGATGCGGATATTACCACCTTATTATACATGGCAGGAAGGAGATGAGACAAGAAGAGCACCGCGTTTACGGCTCACCGGAGGTCCGCCCGCCAGGTAATGGTAATGCGCAGGCACCAATTGGAGGGCGAAGCTCCCACTGAGCCGTCCACGGACAACACCTGCAACGCCGCGAACTGTGTGTCGATGATGCGGGCTGACCTGAAGGCAATCTGCGCCCTCTGACAGCAGGCAACGCGAATCTATCCGGTGAATCTAAACAGGTGAACGCAACTTTCGCCTGCGTGCGGTGTCTTTCCGAGAGGGAGCGATGAGAACGATACTGCCCCTGGCCATACTGGCGCTCGCGTTGTGCGCGGCGTCTGCTCAGGCACAAACGTCTGCCTCACCCGCGTGGAAACAGGAGTTTGCGCGGGCACGACAGGTTTGGGAGAAAGGCGAATTCGACCGTGCGTTCAAGGTGCTGGAGAAGGCGTATGCGCTCGCCCCCGACGATACCGCACGCGCTCAGATTGCCTTCCGCACCGCCGATTGGGCGCACCAGCTGGGCAGGTACGATACCGCGCGCCGTTGGTACCTGAAGTGCCTGGAACTTGCCCCCTCCGGCTCCGATCTCATCCGTCGGGCAAATATCGGCTTGAGCCGCCTTCCGTCGCCGGGTCCCCCAGCCCCGCGTCTTCCCAGCGTACCTTATTCCACCGAATCGCTGCCCAGGGTCCCCACTGCAGGCCTCCTCGCACCGATTGCGGTGGCTTCGCTGTTTGCGTTTGTGTGCCTGATGTTACTGCTGCAATGGGCGAGCGGCTGGCAAAGGGGCGCACTGCCCGCGCAGGTCCTCCTGAGCCTTCTGCTAACAGGCGGGGTGACCATGATGCTGCCGCTGGCGGCGTTACTCATCCGCCAACAGTTGCAGCCCGAGCCAGACGGCTGGGTGGCGGGTGGGCTGACCCTCGCAAGCGTCGCCTGCCTCGCCTTCGCGGCGCGCACATGGCAACAGGGGCAACTGCTGCGCAACACCCCGCTGGCACGTCTGCGCAGCGCGTCGCACGGTTTCCTCAAGGTGCGCGGCACAGCGGAACCTGCCTTTGGCGTGGTGCAGAGTCAGGTCGGAGACATCCCCGGCATCTACATCAGCGAACTCTCCGAGCGTTACGTGCGCCGTATAGAGCGATATTATGACTCGCAGAGCAAAAGCTGGAAAACGCGCACCGTCTACCGCTGGGAGACCATCTACAGCGCCACGCACAGGGTCGACTTCATACTGGACGACGGCACGGGCAAAGCGATTGTGGAGGTGGAAGGGGCGGAGTTCTACCCCGACCACATCGCGCTGTTTTACAACTATCATCCGGTGCGCTCGTTCCCCTGGTTTGCACACGTGGGTGATGTGCGCACGCGGGTGAGCTACATCCCACCCAACGCGACGGTAACCGTCTGGGCACGCTACTACGAACGCGACCTGCCCGGCACCGCACGCGATGAGATGCGCCTGCAGTACGACCGCTTCCACAAATGCATGGTGGTGCTGGAAGGGCAGGAGAGCAAGGTATACACCAGCCGTTCGGGAATGGGACTGGTGCTGGCAATCATCGGTGTCATCATGCTGCTGGGCGTGCTGTATATTCTGCTGAACCCGGGCGTGGTGACGGAGTACGTCGGTCAGGAATACACTTACCCGTACTAGGAGGTTACAAGAATGGCAGGAATGTCAACGTTAGCGATTGTGCTGTTCATCATCGGAGGCGTGCTGGTGATATGGGTCATCGCCGCCTACAACAACCTGGTGAACCTGCGCGGGCAGGCACAGCGCGCGTGGGCGAACGTGGATGTGGTGCTCAAACAGCGTTGGGACCTCATCCCGAACCTGGTGGAGACGGTAAAGGCGTATGCGCAGCACGAGAAGCAGGTACTGGAGCGTATCGCCGAGCTGCGTGCGGTTGCGCTGGGCGCGCAAGACCGCAAACAGCGTATTCAGGCGGAGCAGGAGGCGTCACGCCTGCTGGGCAACATCATCGTGTGGGGCGAGCAGTACCCCGAGCTGAAGGCAAACGAGAACTTCCTGCACCTGCAGCGCACCCTGGCGGATTTGGAGGAGCAAATCGCCGACCGCCGCGAACTGTACAACGAGGCAGCGACCAACTACAACGTGTATCAGAAGACCTTCCCCGCCGTGCTGGTGGCGCAGAGCGTATGGGCAGAGGAGATGCCTCTCTTCGAGGCAGCTCCACAGGAGAGAGAGGTACCGAAGGTGCAGTTTTAACTGTACCTTGACAAGCAACCCGTTGTGTGCTATCTCATAATACTGGGGTGCAAATGCCCCTGCAGGGCGAGGCTCCAGCCGAGCCGTTTCATAAAGGCTTGATGCAGGCTGAAGCCTGCGGCTACGAGGAGGTTCACCGAGCATCCTTGAGGCTCCTTGACAAAACGGAGGTGAAGGAGGTTCGCCCATGAGCGCGAGAGGGACTGTGTTGCAGCAAGCGGTGGAAGGAAGCCTGGATTCCCTGCTGTCTCTTGCCGAGCAAGCGTTGTGGAATGACAGGTTGCGCCGTGCAGTGATGCGGCAACTGGAGAAGCACCTGCTGGCGCACCTGCAAACGAGTGCCAGCCCGAACCGACCTCCGCAGGTCACCCGGGATAAGGTGGACCTGATGCGCGCGCTGATACGCTCCATTGACCGGGCAATGGAGCGCAGGCAGGTCTCCCGTACGGTGGTCCGCCGGCTGTTGCGAGTGCTGGTGGTGAACACCATCCTGCGCCAGAACGAAGACATCGAAACCGCGGAGTGCAGCTTCATGCAACGGCATGAAGGACATGCCCCTCCGATTACGATGGTGCTCAGCCCCACAAAGGTGTGTAACCTGCACTGCATCGGCTGCTATGCGAACTCCAGCCAGGGCACTGTGGACAAACTGGAGTGGGACATTGTGCACCGGATTGTCAGTGAGGCGAAAACGCTGTGGGGCATGCGTTTCTTCACCATCTCAGGCGGCGAGCCACTGGCATATCGCTCACAGGGCAAGGGCATACTGGACCTGTTCGCCGAGCACGAAGATTGCTTCTTCATGATGTACACCAACGGCACGCTCATTGACCGGCGCGTTGCCGAACAGATGGCGCAGGCGGGTAACATCGTGCCTGCCATTTCGGTGGAAGGGCTGGAGGAGCGTACCGACGCGCGGCGTGGCAAGGGCGTCTTCCGGCGCATTCTGGAAGCGATGGAACACCTGCGCGAGGCGGGGGTGGTCTTTGGCATCTCGCTCACTGCCACACGCCATAACGCCGAGGAGATTTTGTCTGACGAGTTCGTGGATTTCTTCTTTGAGCAGCAGCAGGCGGTGTTCGGCTGGTTGTTCCAGTACATGCCCATCGGGCGCGGCTATACGCTGGAGCTGCTGCCCACACCGGAACAGCGAGTGTGGATGTGGCGACGCACCTGGCAACTTATTCGGGAGCGTCACATCATGCTGGCGGACTTCTGGAACTGCGGAACCGTCAGCGATGGCTGTATCGCTGCAGGGCGCGACGCAGGTTACCTGTACATCGACTGGAGCGGCAAGGTGATGCCCTGTGTGTTCGTGCCCTACTCGGCGGTGAACATCCACGACATCTATCGTCGGGGCGGCACGCTGGACGACATCTATGACCTGCCCTACTTCCGCGCCATCCGGCAATGGCAGTGGGACTACGGCTTCGGCAAGCAACGACCGGAGGAACACGGCAACTGGCTCATCCCCTGCTCGATACGTGACCATCACCGCGACGGGCGTGCGATGATCGACCGATACCGCCCCGAGCCGGAGGATGAGTCTGCAGCCGACGCACTGCGAGACCCCAGCTACTATCAGGGACTGGTCGCTTACGACGAGAGGCTACGGGAGAAGTTCGATCCTATCTGGCAACAGGAGTACCTGAGCGAGATTCAAGGGGGCAGGAACCGTTCTTGGAAGAGCTGCGCATCGAGCCAGAGGACGTAGTAGCCTGTTTGACCACCTTTATCCGCAACGCGGTAGAGGATTTTCGCCGCGAAGGGGTGGTCGTTGGGCTGAGTGGAGGGCTCGATTCGGCAGTGGTTGCCACTATTGCTGCCCGGGCTCTGGGGGCTGATGGCGTGCTGGGGGTGATACTGCCGGAGCGCGATAGCGCGCCCGAAAGCAAGCAGCTGGCACGCCGGCTCGCCCAGAGCCTGGGCATCCGCTGCCGAACCGTTGGATTAACCCTACCGCTCGCCTTGCTGGGGGTGTATCGGCAAGTGCCCCTGTGGCTGATACCTGGCCGTCGCCTGAAGGCAAAAGCCGTGCAGCACTATTATGAGCAGTTCCGCAAGACCCTGCCCGAAGGAGAGACTCCGTTTTCCGCAGTGATGACAGGCACCCGGGGATTGCGCGGTCCATGGCTGAACGAGACGGTCGCCTATCACCGGGTGAAAGTCCGCCTGCGCATGACCGTGCTTTACTACTACGCCGAGCGATTTAACCTGCTGGTCGCCGGTACCGCAAATAAGACCGAGCTGGCAACGGGTCTGTTCGTGAGGTACGGCGATGTGGCAGCGGATATCGCCCCGCTGGCTACCCTCTACAAAACACAGGTGCGCGCACTGGCAGAATACCTGCAAATCCCTCAGCAGATTATCGCCCGCCCCCCCTCGCCGGACCTCCTGCCCGGCTTGACCGACGAGCTGGCGATAGGGCTGGATTATGCGACGCTGGACAGGGTGCTCTGGCGACTGGAGCGGGGGATGGACGCAGAAACTATCGCCAGAGAAGTCGGGCTTTCGCCAGCGCAGGTGCGGTATGTGCAAACCCTGAACGGGCGTGCTCAACGCCTGTTGTCGCCGCCGCTGACAGCGTGTTGAATCTTTTTTGCCGGTATCATTGCGAGTGTACCGCCGAGCCACCTATCTTTAGCGCAGATGGTATTATCGTTTGACAAACATTTGCTCGAATGTTATAATTGGGCAGCAATACGCGGAACGCCGCGTGAGCGCGAAACTTCAGACCATTGACCCGTCCTTTGTAGCCTTGAAGCGGTATGCAGGGTGCATCACGCAGCGACGCGTTCGTGTGGAGAGGAGGGCTTGACATGTTACGAACGTACGCTGACTGGCTGCATCGTAATTTCTGCGCAGTCCCCACATCCGTGGTCGCTTCCGCGGTCAAGGGAGGGATGTTACTGGAGCGAGTGGCAGGCGAGGTGCGTACCGACCACGAGTACAGTGCCATCGGATTACCGCGCCACTCGCATATGTGGATGGTGAACGCCGAACACTGCCAGCAGATGCTCTCTCAACCAGACATTCAAGAAGAGGTGGTGGTGGAAGCAGGCTTCATCATCTATCGTGACGGCGAAGGGCGTGTGTGGCTCGGGCTGGAACCCCGTGAGGCGGAAATGGAGATGCCGCTGGACGCCATGCTGGAACACCACGTCAAACCCCTGTATCACATCCTGCATGGCGAGGAGGACACCGCCAAACTGGCAACGGTAGAGTACCGTATCGTGCGTACCACTGATGACCGCCTGATGGAACAGCACCTGAACGAGCTGGTATCGCACGGCTGGGACATCACACACTTTCAAGCGGTGATTATCCAGGAGACGCGCTCCACGCTGTTCATCGCCCTGTTGCGCAAGCAAACGACATAGCTACAGTTCTCCTATCGCCCGAAGCAGGCGTGCCTGCGCCAGCTTGTGCTCTGTCTGCGCCTCCAGCAAGCGGGTGCGTGCTTCGGTCAGGGCGGCGAGGGCGTCGATTTGTTCCACGAGGGGGGCTTTCCCTTCGTTTACCCGTAACGTCGCCACGCGGTATGCTTCCTCCGCATCCTTAAGAGCGGCTTCTGCCGTAGCGATGTTCGCCGCAGCCGTTTCGATATCCAGCCATGCCTGACGCACCTCATTCTCCACCTGAAGCTGTTGTCCACGCCACAAAGCCATCTGCTCCTGCTCGCGAGCCGCAGCTGCCCGAACCTGCGCCTGCAGCTGCCCACCTGTCCACACCGGCACACTGATCGCCAGCGCCACCGTGTAACCGGACTGCGCCGACATGCCCTGCACCTTCACCCAGTCCTGCGAAGCTGTCAGGTACGCCTGCGGGCGCATCGCTCCTTCGGTAACGAGTCGATCGAGTTTCGCCATTTGCACCCGAGCTCGTTGCGCCTGTAGCGAAGGGCGTTGCTGCAGTGCCCTCTCTACTGCTGCCTCCGGGGTGGCAGGCAGGTTAAACACAGGCTCCTGATGCAGCGGCAGGTCTATTTCCTCTCCGGGTGTTGCACCGATGCTGGTCTGAAGGTTCAGCAGGCTCTTTCGGAACTCGGCGCGGGCGGTAGTCCATGCTTGCTTTGCCTCTGCCTCCGCCGCGCGGCTGCGCAACACGAAAGCCAGCGGCGCTTTACCGCTTTCGTACAACTGCTCGATGACGGGCGTCTGCTCCTGCTGCGCCTGATACCGCTTCTCCGCCACCTCCACCAGCTGCCTGCGCAGCAACGCCTGCAGATAGCGCATGGTGACCTCTAAACGCACCTCCTGAACCGTTTCCCGTACTTCCTCAGACATCGCGTCTCTCTCCGCACGAGCAGCACCAATCATGCCCTGTAACCGTCCACCAGTGAACAATGGAACGGATAGCTTCAGCTGTGACGCGGCAAACTGGTCGCGTGGCGCCATCCGCATCGAGTCGGGCATCACCCCCGGCGACGACGCCAGCATGTTGTCCACCGTCCCTTGCGCCAGCCAGCCGGATAACGACACCTGTGGCAGCAGCATGGCAGATGCCATCTGTGCTCGCGCCTGTGCTGCGTCACGGCGTGCCCGCGCTGCTTGTAGCAGGGGATTTTGACGCTCCGCAGCCGTCAACGCATCCGAAAGTGTCAGCATCTGTTGCGCCCATACCGGCGCAGAGAGTGCCAGTAACCAGCCCACCATCCAGATGATTGCTCCGTTCACCAAAGCACCTCCATGTGATGTTTGCTAACGATAATAGAATACTACGCATCTGTCGCACTTCCTGTCACTGCTGGAGTTCAGGTGATACGAGGGGTGTTCAAACAGCGCGTCCCTCTTTGCGGGTGTATTGACGCTTATCGGGCTTGGTGATAAAATCACACTGGGCAGTACTCTACACGAGGAGGTGCAGGTGCATGGTCGCACGAGCAGTGGGGAACATTTGCGCTGTTGCCCTCTTTCTGTTGGGGTATGCATCGGCGAGCGCACACCCGCTGGTTCCCCTGCCTCACGACAAACAAATCCGTGTTTACGTCGGTGTTTGGGACCGGTTCTACAGCCCCTACCACAAAGCGAGCCGATACCTACAGCTCACCGCCAACGTCGCCGCCTACCACCCCGTCGAACAGCCGCGAGTGCAGACCTTCGATGAGCGGCGCATCTTGACACTCCAGGTACCGGACGAGGGAGGTTGGGCGCATTTCTATGCCGATGGTGACACCATTAAGCTGGTCTTCCGGGTGGAGGACAGGCGCAACCGATTGGGCAAGTTGCGGCTGATGGCGTTCGGCAAAGGGCTTCTGGTGGGCGAGCTGTCTGCTGACCGCAGCGGTTCGCGTATCGCGGGTAGTCTGCGCTACGACAGCGACCAACAGTATTACCTGGCGTATCTGTTCTCCAAACGAGGAGAGGTGCTGGCGAAGCTGTTGATCGACCGCGGCTGGTGGGACGCGGTTGTCCCCGTCATCATTTCGCGGGAGTTCCTTCCCTATCGTCCTGCGCCCCCTTCCGACGAGGGAATCAGGAAGGTAGTAGGTGCGGAGGATTTCCCCGGCGAGGACGGCGAGTGGAAACAACTGAATCCACCGCCGCGCTTCGCCCCGCATCCGTCGGGAGCATCGACATCTACTTTACTGGTGAAGGAGTTCACCAACGACAATTCCCGGCCAGTTCCGGTCGAACCTCCTGCCCACGCGGGGACCTTCAAGCGATGGAATCTGCTGAATATTCGCATTCTTAGTTCCCCAAAGATACGGGAGGAATGGCTCAAGCGGTACGTCCAGTCGCAAATGGATGAGATGAGGCAGACAGGGCAAGTCAAGGAACCGATGCTAGAGCCGGTGAAGGTTCCCCCCTATGCGCAGGGATTTGCCTACTGGCACGTCTGGTTGCGGGGCATCGCGAAAGCGGTGCTATGGCTGCCCGAGGAAAGGAGCGGGCGGGGGAAAGACATCAACCCGCTGCTGGACCGTATCCAGCAACAGCTGCATACCGAGCGCGACTGGCTGTCGGAGGCATCTGCCCGAATCGCAAACCGCCTGCTACAGGACAAATCTCTTCAACTCAAGACGGGGTTGAAGCCGGGCGACGTCGTGCCCGGAGAGAACGTATACACGGTGCATACCGACGCTGTAGCGGGCTACCGTGCGGATAACCTAAAGCAGACCGTCCGCCTGCGTGCATACGCCCAGTATCCAGACGGTTCCCGTGAGCCGATCGAAGCGACGGTAGTGGTGTCTCGTAAGGAAGCATTTACAGACCCATACCCGCCACTGGCGTTTTCGCCTTCACCGCAGCTCCGTGTCGGCACGGACGGCGTCGACATCGCGCTGGGCAAGGGGTGGGTCTATGAGTTCTGGATTGACGGTCATCCGGAGCACAAGACTACCATTCAGGTACCCAGCGAGACGTCGGAGATATGGGTCGCGCAGCACCGCAGTATGAAACCTTCCACGCACAGCAGCTCCCGTTAGTGAGCCACAGTTACTCTTCTTCAGAAGCGCGGGGGTGCGCCTTGCGGTACACCTCCTTGAGCCGCTGGCGGCTGACGTGGGTGTAAATCTGGGTTGTGGTCAGGTTGGCGTGACCGAGCAGCTCCTGCACGGTGCGAAGGTCTGCGCCGTTGTCCAGCAGGTGGGTGGCGAAGGAGTGGCGCAGGGAATGGGGAGTGGGCTTGAAGGCGGTGGACAGCTCTGGTGCGTAGCGGTCCAGTACCCGACGCACACTGCGGTCGGTCAGGCGGGTTCCCCGATGGTTCAGGAACAGCCAGCCTTCGTCTCTGCCCCCACCTTTCTGCAACAACACCGGGCGAGCGCGGTTGAGGTAATCGATCAGTGCCTCCTGCGCCGCCCGTCCGAACAGCACCACCCGCGTCTTGTTTCCCTTGCCGGTGACCTGAATGGCGTTCTGGCTCCAGTCGATGTCCTGCACGCGCAGGCTGGTCAGCTCGCCCACGCGCATCCCACTGGCATACAGCAGTTCCAGAATGGCGCGGTCGCGGATGGACAGGGGGTCTTCGCCCTGCGGCGCGGTGAGCAGCTGTTCTACTTCCTGCTGCGCCAGCACTTTGGGCAATTGCTGGTCGTGTCGGGGGGCGGTTACCGCCTGTGCGGGGTTACTCGATGTGAATCCGCGATGCCGCAGGTATTTGAAAAACGCCCGCAGCGCCGCGATTTTGCGCTCGACACTGCGCGGCGACAACGCCAGCCGGTGCAGCTCCGCCAGGAACGCGCGAACGATGCCCGGTTGCACCGCTTCCCAGCCCACCTCGGGGTAATTCCGCTCCAAAAACTCAGCGAACTGCACGAGGTCGCGCATGTAGCTGCGCACGGTGTTCTCCGACGCGCGGCGGCGATGCCGCAGGTCGGTGATGAAGGCGTCTATCCACTCGTAGCGCTCATCTGGCGTGTTCATATTGCGTCAGAAACCACCGCAGTGCCTCCTGTGCCCGTTCCACCTTCGCGGCGATTCGCTGCTGGCGGTCACGCACGGGAGGCTGCGGCTCCGGTAACAAGCCGAAGTTCGCGTTCATCGGCTGGAAGTCCTTACCCGGGTAGCGGCTGATGTACTCCAGCAGCGCGCCCATCATCGTGTCCGCAGGCAAGGTCACTGGGGGTAGCCCCTTCACCAGCCTTGCCGCGTTCATTCCCGCGACGATGCCGCACATTGCGCTCTCGATATAGCCCTCCACGCCCGTAATCTGCCCCGCGAAGAAGATGCATGGCTCCGAACGCAGCTGCAGCGTCGGCTCCAACAGGGTGGGAGAATGGATGTAGGTATTGCGGTGCATCACCCCATAGCGCACGAACTCGGCGTTCTCCAGCCCCGGTATCAGGCGGAACACGCGCCTCTGCTCGCCCCACTTCATGCGCGTCTGGCAGCCCACCAGACCGTACAGCGTGCCCTGCAGGTTCTCCTGGCGCAGCTGCAACACCGCGTACGGACGCTTGCCGGTGCGTGGGTCACGCAACCCCACTGGCTTGAAGCGGCTGAATCGCAGGGCATCCCTGCCTCGTTGGGCGATTTCTTCGATGGGTAAACACCCCTCGAAGTAGCGCGGCTCTTCGAAGTCGTGAGGCTCAACGGTCTCCGCTGCCAGCAGAGCGTCCACGAAGGCTTCGTACTCCTCGCGCGTCATAGGGCAGTTCAGGTAGGCGGCATCCCCTTTGCCGTAGCGCGACGCCGTGAAGATACGCTCCATGTTCAGCGTCAGCGCGTCCACGATGGGCGCGACCGCGTCGTAAAAATACAAACGCTGGCTGCCGGTCAAGCGGGCAATCGCCTGCGCCAGTGCGTCAGAAGTGAGCGGTCCGGTCGCGATGATAAGCGGGCGCTCGGCAGGGATGTCGGTAACCTCTTCGCGGACAATCTCAATCAACGGATGCGCCTCCAGCCTCTGGGTCACCACCTGTGCGAACAGATGGCGGTCTACCGCCAGTGCCTCTCCGGCAGGCACGGCGACCTCCTCCGCGCACTGCAGCACCAGGGAATCCAGCTGCCGCATCTCCCACTTCAGCAGTCCAGAAGCAGTGGTGAGCAGGTTCGATTTGAACGAGTTCGAGCAAACCGGTTCGGCGAGGTACGGCGTCTGGTGAACAGGTGTCTGGCGCACCGGTCGCATCTCATACAGGCGCACCGGCACTCCGGCGTTCGCCGCCGCCCATGCCGCTTCCGAGCCTGCGAATCCTCCCCCGACGATAGTGACACAGCTCATCGCTGCCATCGGTATTCCTCCCCGCCACATGATATCCTGATCACCTGCCGCAGGATGCACAGGCTGTCTCTGGTATCGCCTGAAACGCACGACCGAGCCACTCCAGCAACAGGGGGCGTCTTTCCGCCATAATTGCCACCACCTCTTCGTGCGAGAGGCGCGAGGGACTGATGCCAGCCGCCCAGTTGGTGACAATGGCAACCGCCGCGTAGCACATCCTGAGTTCGTGGGCAAACACCACCTCCGGTACGCCGGTCATGCCTACCACGTCTGCACCCCAGTAGGCGAACATCCGGATTTCCGCAGGGGTCTCGTAGCGCGGTCCGTCGGCGCACAGATAGGTGCCCCCGAAGTACACAGGCACATCCAGCGGCTCGGCGGTGCGCTCCAGAACATGCCGGATTTCGGGACAGTAAGCCTGAGTGAAATCGGTATGCACGACCTCGCCCGGTCGGTCGAAGATGGTGAGTGGTCGCTCACGGGTGAAGTCGATGAAGTCGCTAATCAGCACAAAGTCGCCCGGCTTCATGGAATGGTTGAGCGAGCCAACCGCCGCAGTGGCGATAATGCGCGTCACACCGCATTGCTGTAACGCCAGCATGTTCGCACGGTAGTTGATGCGATGCGGGGGCAGGGTGTGCCCTTCGCCGTGTCGCGGGAGGAAAACCAGCGGAGTGCCGTTCAAATGCCCTTCCAGTACCGTTGCCTCGCCGTAGCGGGTACACAACACACGCTTGCGCTCTACCGTGAAGCCCGGCAAATCGCTCATCCCGGTACCGCCGATTAGCGCAAACATGCTGTTCGCCTCCCTTCCATAATGAACTATTATCCATGGAAGGTGCCTTTACCTGTATCGAACAACAAAGCCGCCCGCAGTCCGCGAGCGGCTCGTGATAGACACGCAGGGTTACGCGGAACGGCGTCTTCGCAACAGCAGACCCGCCAGCCCTAACCCCAGCACGCCGACGGTGGACGGCTCGGGCACGACCGCCAGGTTATCCAGATAGAAAGTATAGGGCCCTACGACGCTGCTGTCTGCCGGGGTGATGGCAAGGCACTCCAGCACCGCTTTGCCAGTGGTCGACTGCAGAATGCCGTTGCCAGTGAAGGCCACCACAGGCTCGTTCGGGATGTCGAATACCACGTTGACCCACTGCCCCTTGGTGGTAATCAGTTTGCCTGCAGGTGCGTTGCCCGATTTGGATGGTGCGCCGACGAACTCAATAGGGCCGGAGGTGCCGCCGTTTCCACCAATGGGTCCCGTAGGGTTGGTCTCCCGCAATCCCAGCGTCAAGCGAAAATCCGGTGTTTCCGCAGGCACGTATACCCACAAGCTGAACGGAAGGGTCACCGAAATGATGGGGTTCGGTAGGTTTGCCGCATTGAACGTGGTCAGACGCACCCAGGGGTTGGTCTGCGCCGCTTTGAACTGGAACGAGACCTTCAGCGACTGCGTGCCGGACAACGCCTTCTCATCACTGATGGCTGCCAGATTCGGTGATGACTCCAGAAAGCCTGCTGTAGAACCTGAGAAGTTCGGTAAGCGGAACATCACCTGTCCATTAGCACCCAGCTGGTAGCCCTCAAAGTCGGTGAGGAGCTGGGCGAAGGTCGGCATCGCACACAGCGTGAATGCCGCAACCAGAAGCGCGTGCCACTTTCGCATGGTATGGAACCTCCTTTCGCAAACCGAGATTGGAGCAAAGCGTGTGAAAACATGACACCGCTATTGCGCCAGAGCCAGTGTAGCACGTCCAGCAGCACCTGTCAATATGTCGGGCAAAATCAGAAAGGATTCCCGTATTTTTAACAGGTTAGGACTTACGCAGTTGCAATAGGCACCTGACCAGCCATGCATTTTTCAACGACTGCGGAGACGATTTACTGTCATGCTGAGAGCAAGCGAGGCATCTCAGAGCCACAAAAGAGATTCTTCGCTTCGCTCAGAATGACAGAAGTTGTCTCTTCAGGTTACAAACTTTCGTGCAGCCTTTGAACTGCGTAACTTCTACAGGTATCTATCGCCACGATTCGCCTGCCGGGATATTCCTGCGTCCTGCGCGCCAGAATCGGGTATAATACGCCTGCGATATTCTGCAAGCAGCGCGGGAGATGAACCAGAACAGGTTCGACATCATTGTGGTGGGTGCAGGACACGCAGGGTGCGAGGCGGCGCTGGCAGCGGCGCGAATGGGCTGTCACATCGCTGTCATCACGCTCGACCCCACACGGGTAGCGCACATGCCCTGCAACTGCTCCGTCGGAGGACCCGCCAAAGGACATCTGGTGCGCGAGATCGACGCCCTCGGCGGGCAGATGGGCATTGCCACTGACCTGAACCTGACCCACATCCGCTTCGTGGGCACAGGCAAGGGACCGGCTATCCAGACCCTTCGCGCCCACGCCGACAAACAGCTCTACCCGCGCTACATGCGCGCCGTGCTGGAGTCGCAGCCGAACATCGACCTGATACAGGGCGAGGCGATAGAGGTTGTTGCACACGCGGGCAAGGTGGAAGGTATCCGCCTGAAAGACGGGCGGGAGCTGCGGGCGAAGGCGGTGATAATCACCTCGGGTACGTTTCTGAACGGCTTGATACATATCGGCGAGAAGCAAATCCGTGCGGGACGGGCGGGCGAGCCGCCTTCCGTCGGGCTGTCCGAATCGCTTCGCCAGCTGGGCTTTCGGCTGGGGCGATTCAAAACCGGCACCACTGCCCGTGTCGCTAAAGAGAGCGTGGATTTCTCGCGTGTGCAGGTGGTGCCATCCGACCCCAACGCGCCGCCCTTCTCGTTCGTACATGAACGATTGGACCCGCCGCGCGAACTGCTGCCCTGCTGGCAAACGCGCACCACCGAAGAGACCCATCGCATCATCCGCGAGAATCTGCACCGCTCCGCGCTATACGGCGGCAGGATTACCGGCGTGGGTCCACGTTACTGCCCCTCCATTGAGGACAAAATCGTGCGGTTCCCCGATAAGGAGTCGCACCCGGTGTTTCTCGAGCAGGAGGGCTGGGAGACGAACGAACTGTATGTGCAGGGCATGAGCACCAGCCTGCCCGAGGAGGTGCAGCTGGCTTTCCTGCGCACCCTGCCCGGTCTGGAAGAGGTGGTGATGATCCGCCCGGGCTACGCAGTGGAGTACGACATGGTGTACCCCGACCAGCTGAAGCCCACGCTGATGACACACGAGGTGCAAGGGCTTTTCCTCGCGGGGCAAATCAACGGCACATCCGGCTACGAGGAAGCCGCAGCACAGGGGCTGGTGGCGGGCATCAACGCCGCGCTGTTCGTGCAGGGGCGCGAGCCGATGGTGCTGGAACGCCACACGGGCTACATCGGCGTGCTGATCGATGACCTCATCACCAAGGGGGTGCAGGACCCCTACCGGATGCTGACTGCCCGCGCAGAGTTTCGCCTCGCCCTGCGCCACGACAACGCCGACCTGCGCCTGACACCCATTGGCAGGCAGGTGGGACTGGTGGATGATGAGCGATGGAGTCGATTTACCGCCAAGCGGGATGCCATCGAACGCGAAACGCGCCGGTTGCAGCAAACCGTCATCACGGGCAGGCACAACCCGCTGTTGCAGGAACACGGTCTCGCGCCGGTGGACGGACCCACCAGCCTGTATGACCTGCTGCGCCGTCCGGAGGTCACCTACGAGACCTTGCTGCAACTGGCGCCTGTGGACGAGCCTGCCTCGCGCGAGGTGGCGGAGCAGATCGAGCTGGCGGCGAAGTACGAGGGCTTCCTGCGACGGCAGCAACAGCAGGTCGCGGAACACCAGCGGCTCGAGGGGTTGCTTATCCCCGAAGATATGGACTACGGCATGGTGCGCGGTCTGTCGCATGAGGGAAGGGAGAAGCTCTCGCGGGTGCGCCCCCGCAGTGTGGGGCAGGCATCGCGCATCCCGGGCGTCCGCCCATCCGATATCGCTGCGCTGTTGATACATTTGAAGAGCAGGGTAATGGAACCCGCTGGAGGGGTAGACTCCCGCCGAGCCATTGGGTAACGCCTCGGTTGCCTCTAATAGGCAACCTCTTTCCATGTGCCAGCTCCAACCTCGTGGTAAACACGTAGCCTTTCTCGTCGGCTAGCGGGTCTTTTCGCATTTTGCAGCTGGATGGTGATTTCCCGCTCCTCGGGGTTGCCCCAAAGGTAACGTTCATGCGTGGGGTGGTCGGCATCGGTGTAATCTTGTTTGTGTCTTGGGGTGCCGTGGATGTTCCCCTTCCTGTCCAAAAGCGGTTGGGGCGCGCGATGCATCCGAACCGTTATCTTTTCCGGGTAAACGTCCACCGACGCGAAATCTGCCGGGTAGCCCGCCGTTCCCGCCGGGACGATATGTGCGATTCCGTTGACCCATTTCGCCGCCGTGAGATGGAGATGACCGCTGAAGACAGCAATGACTTGATGGGCGTGTGCGTGGACGACTTTGCAAGTGCGCTCATCTCGAACCTTCCAGCTGTCAAAACCGAAACTGGCTTTCAAAACCTCTTCGTCCCGCATCGGTACCAGTGGAACATGAGTTGCCAGTATAACGGGACGACCTTGCAGAAAACGGAAAGCCCGCTCCAGGAACGCATTTCTGGCTTCCGTTACTGCGTCGCCGAGTCGGTGAGCACCACTGGTATCCACGACAATGAAACCAATTCCCTTGCACGTAAACACATAATTACGCCATCCCTCGCCAAAACACCAGTCGTAGGCAACGTATCGTTCGGGGATGCCCTCGCCCTGACCGTTTTCGTGATTACCGACGCACGGCAAGAAAGGCACCTTCAGGCGGCTCAGCAGAAGGTTTTTCAACGTGCGGAAATCGTCGCGATAGTCCGGAATTTCGCCGTCAACGATGTCGCCTAACGAGAGGATAAAATCCGGCGGTTCGCAACCATGTTGACCGTTCGCGCATTCCAACGCCCAAAGCGCCTTCTCGTTGGCTAAAGGGTAGCCTTCGGACCTGTCAGGTACCTGCGCTGCGCGAACGTGCATGTCATTCCAGAGAATGAAACGAAAAAGCCTGCTCACCGGCACGGCGACTTACCCCCTTTCGCACATGGATGACAAACGTATACCGCTGTAGCCAACTGCATAGTCCCGTCACAATCCCTCGCTGAGATAGAAAGAAAGTTCCGGCGCTGCAACAGGGATATTGGATGCCATACCTACAGGTTGGTTGCGACGCAGCTGTGCCCCGCCACCCAAACGGTCAACTCGTCGGCGTTTATCCTGGGGATTCGCAGTTCACTGCGTATTCCCCTGCCTTACCGTCTTGACGACATCTACAAAGCCCCGTGGTTGGACAGTCCATTTCCCAGCCATACTCTACAACCCTTACCCCCTCATTGCGCTTCTCTACCCCTTCAACGCCCCAGCGACCATCGTCTCGTGGATCCGGTCGCGGAACAGCCAGTACACGAACAGCACGGGCAGCATCACAATCACCAGCCCTGCAAACAGCGCGCCCCAGTCGCTCTGGTACTGTTCCACCATCAGCAGGTTGGCGATACCAAGTGGCAGGGTGCGCCTCTCGTCGCTGCTCATGATGACCAGCGCGAGGGGATATTCGTTCCACAAGCCAATCGCGTTGAACACTCCCACCACGATGATTCCCGGCTTCGCCAGCGGCAGCATCACCTTCCAGAACGCCCGCGCGGGGCCGCAGCCGTCAATCAGCGCCGCTTCCAGCAGCTCCTGGGGCAGGGTCTGGAAAAAGCCCGTCAGTACGAACACCGTAAACGGCAGGGAGTACGCCACATAAACCAGCGTCAAGCCGTGCAGGGTATCCAGCAAACCCAGCCGCGCCAGCAGCAAGAACAGCGGCACTATAGTGAGGAAAAGCGGGAACATCATTCCGCCCAGGAACGCCCCAAACAGCCAGTTCGCGCCGCGAAACGGATAGCGGGCGAAGATATACGCCGCCATCGCGCCGATGGGCAACAGGATTGCCAGCGTGCTGAGGGTAACGATGAGGCTGTTCATGAAGTAACGGGCGATGCCCGCCTCCTGCCATGCCCGCACAAAGTTCTGCCATTGCGGCGACCGAGGCAAGCCCCACGGCGAGGTGAAGATTTCGGGTCCCGTCTTAAAGGCGGTCATCAGCACCCACAGCAGGGGCACGACCACCGACAGGGCGAATATCCACAACCCGCCACCAATCAGCACGCGCCGCATCACGCCCTGCCCTCCTGCGGGTTATGGCGAAGCAGTGCCAGAATCGCCCCGCTCAGCGCCATCACCACCATGAAGTTCACTATCGCCAGCGCGGTGGCATAGCCAAAGTCGCTGTGTTTGAACGCCTGCTCATACAGGTAAGTCAGCATCACCTCGGTGGCGCGGTCGGGACCGCCCTGTGTCATCAGGAACACGAGCGCGAAGATATTCATCGTGCCGATTGCCATGTAGACCAAAGCAATCCGCAGCACCGCCCACAGCAGGGGCAGGGTCACGTGACGCAACCGCACAAGACCCGCCGCCCCATCCAGCGTCGCTGCCTCCATCACCTCGTGCGGGATGGTGCGCAGGGCTGCACTGAACAGCATGATATAAAACCCCAGCGCGTGCCACACGTGCGCCACGCCCACCGCCGCCAGCGCAGTGCGTTTGTCGCCCAGCCACGCAATCGCCCACGCTTCCAGACCGACCGCCTTCAGCGCGCCGTTCAGGATGCCGAAGGAAGGGTTGAGGATAAACAGCCACAGCACAGCCACCACGACCAGCGAGATGACCTGTGGAAACAGGTACACCGCCCGCAGGAAACGCGCCGTGCCCGAGTCGTGCCCGACGGCGTGCGCCAGCGCGAGCGCAAGTGCCAGGATGACGATGCTTGTGCCCACAAACAGCAGCAGATTGTGTCGCAGCGCCAGCCACACAATGGGGTCCGCGAAGATCTGGCGGAAGTTCTCCAGTCCGATGAAGGTACGGCTTTCCGAAATTCCCCGCCAGCGATACATCGAGAAGGCGAACGCCTGCAGCACCGGCGCCACCACGAACAGCGCATACAGCACCGTTGCCGGTAGCAGAAACCCGGCGATGAATATCCCGCGGGAACGTCCGCTCATCGCCCCTGTCCGCGTTTGTAGGTGTGCTTGGGAAGGTTCTTGTCCTGCCGTGCCGCCTCCGCCGCCGCTTCCAGTCGCTCGACAAACTGCTCGGGCGTGATGTTGCCCGACAGCAGCGCAGCGGTGGCGTCTTCTACCGCCTTGCCCAGCTTGGGGTACCACTGACGGTACTCCACCGACCAGACGGTTTTCGCCCTGCGGAACACCTCGACGGGTTCTTTCAGATGCTCGGGGAAGTTTGCCTGGTCGCTACCGCGGATGGACATCAGCGTGCCCTTCTGCTCCACGAACTGCTTCGCCTTCTCCAGCGAGGTCATATATTTGTAGAAGTCAATGGCGAGTTCGCGGTTTTTGCCCTTGGTGGGAACCATCCACGGCTCGATGCCGATACCGACGGCGGTCGGGTCGCCCTTGCCGTCGTCCAGCACCGGTGGCAGGAAGAACCCCATGCGGAAGTTCGGTGGCAACACGTTGCGCATTTCCGAGTGCAGCCAAGTGCCGCAGGGTATCATCGCGGCGCGTCCTGAAATGAACTCCATCTGCGCCCCGGTGTGGTCCATGCCGTTTGCACCTTCCTGGAAATACCCACGGCGGCGCAGCTCGTCCATCATCTGTGCCGCTTTCAGGAACGCCGGCGACTTCCACGCACCCGGCACGAGATTTTGCGCGTCATCAAAGGCTTCAATGCCCCCCGCGCTGATGACCCACGGGATGAGGAACCCGCTGACTGCGTAGGCGGGGTAGATGCCCTGATAGGTGATGGGCGCGATGCCCTTGGCTTTAATCTTCTCGCAGAGGTCCAGCAGTTCGCTCCATGTGCGTGGTGGTTTCCAGCCGTTTTTCTCAAACATGTCCTTGTTGTACCACCAGCCGAGCATACTGAAGAAGTAGGGTAGCATGTAGGTCTTGCCCTGATACTGGCACAGCTCCAGCAGGGCAGGCTCGAAGGTATCGCGCCATTTGCCTTCGGTTTTACCGTAGGGCGGGCTGTCCAGATATTCATCCAGCGGGATAACCTGCCCCTCGTACACCAGTGCCCAGTGGTCCATACCCCAGCCGGGGTAGGTTAGGTCGGGGGGGTTGCCCGCAATGAAGCGTGGGCGCAACTGTTCCCACACACGCGGGTTACCCCATACCTTGATTTTGACGCCCGGATGTTGCTGTTCGTATTCGCGCGCCGCCTGCTCGAAGAAGTCAATGCCATATCCACCCTTGAAGCAGGCGACCTCCAGCTCTTTGGTGGCAGTAGTGGACTGTCTACCGCAAGAGACGACCACCACCGCAGCTAGCGCAATGGCTATCGCAGGCAGGGTGTGTTTGATATATTTCATTTTCGCTGTACCCCCTACGTTGGCTTTCGTGTGATGCTGAAAAGCAGGCTAAGGCCTGCGGCTACTTCCGCGTGTCATGCTGAACAGTGTGAAGCATCTCTGAGATTCTTCGCTTCGCTCAGAAAGACAATGATGCTGCCATTATGCTGTCATGCTGAGCGTCAGCGAAGCATCTCGTTTCTGCCCATCGATGCTTTCCGAGAGTCCTTAATTCGCCCAGAATAACAAAGGATGCACCAGGAATGACACATTACGGCTGTTTACAACTCGATCGTGGTTTTCACCGGGTAACGCGGTGCCTTCCAAAAAATTCGCCAGCGAGAGAGGGCGTTCCTGCGGGACAGAGCGTGGTTGCAGGGGGTGCGGCACGGGGACGGGTAAGCAACTTACCCGTCCCTGCCAGATTGAAGCCGAGGGTTTTACTCCTCCACCATCCGTCCAAAGTTCCTGACCAGAATACCGAAGTCGAACAGGCTCACTTCTCCGTCACCGTCCAGGTCGCCGAAGAAGATGTCGAAGAAGCTCAGCTCCCGAACGCTGCCGTCTCCCATCTCCACGTCCTTTTGCACCGCAGGCAACGCGCTACCGAAGAAGAGCACCAGGTCATAGCTGCCGTCCGGCACGTCAGGGTCGGCCTCGAAATCGCCGTCCTCGTCCAGTTCCACGTGCTGCACATCGGCGATTTCTCCGTCAGGGGTACGGATTTCCAGTGTGGCATAACGTTTGCCGACATAGGCATCGCTGTTGACATGTCCCGTGATACTGCGTGAATAGAGCCGAAACGCCAGGTCGTCTCTCCCACCGTCGCAGGCGTCGATGAGCGGCTGCGTCCACGGGGGAAACTGCCCTGCAGGGCACAGCTTTACTTCCCGATGCGCCGACCAGCGGAAGTCCTCCTGTTCGGGGCGCGCGCTCTCCTTGTCTGACTCCGAGATCTGGACCCAGTAGTGTTCCTCAGCACGCTGCATGAAGGGCGTCGGCAGGCGGGCGGAGAAGTAGAACACCCGCTTCTGCGTGCAGTCCCATCTGCCGGTGTAGCGGATCACGTCGGGGCGGATGCAAGTGCGGTAAATCGGTTCTGGCGCCGGCTGACAGGTGCCGGGAATGTTACGGTAGATGGCGATGTAGTAGCTCCATCGTTTGCTGTACTGAGCCGCATTGAGCAACACGCCCCACCAGCTCACCCGCACGATGGGGCCGGTTTTGGTGCAAACCCAGTCATCCATCGCCACTTTCTCGAGGGGGCGGGGCTGCTCGCAGCTGAACACGCGCGACTCGTGGGAAGCGAGCTTCCACGTATACGGCTGGTTCCACTTGAAACTCCAGTTGGTTTGTGCCCACGCGCTTACGGTCATGGTAAGCATCGCCAGCACGGGCAAAAGGCGAACTTTCATCGTTGGTTTCTCCTTTCGTGGTGTTGAGGGATGCCCTGTGCAGGGCATCCCTGTTGCTTCTCAGTCGTCCCCAATCGCGCCGAAGTTGCGCACGAGGATGCCGAAGTCGAATAGCGTCACCTCGTCATCTCCGTCCAAATCGGCGCTGGGGTTCCAGTTGCTGTCGCCCGGCAGGCTGCCGAAGGCTGCCACCAGCTCACCGAAGTCGAATAGCGTCACCTCGTTATCGCCATCCACGTCGCCGTTGACCACGCTGAAGTCCACGGTGACATCGCCGGTGATGGCGACCCTCGGGCGGGTGTGTCGCAGCCAGTGCGACGCCTTCGCCGCCACGTCGAACGTGCCGTTGCGCGTGGTATTGAAAGAGTACTGGCTGCTGCCGTTCAGGGTGACGACGTGTGTCTCCAACGGGCTGGTGTCACCCGGGTTGCGGATTTCAATGGTGACCGAGACAGTACTGGGGTCTCCGCTGAAGTCCTGCAGGTCCACCGTACCGCTGACCTTGCGAGTGCTTGCCGCCACGGTGAGCGTGCCGGTGCTACTGCTGGGGTTGAGCGGGTCATCCCCGGCGAAGACGACCTCGATGGTGTGCGCGCCAAGTGCTGCGCCTGCGGGGATGGTATAGCCGATGCTGGCGACGCCGCTGGAGTTGGTGGTGGCGTTGCCTACCGCCGAGCCGTCCACCTTGAACTGCAGGGTGCGTCCCACAATCAACGCGCCGTCGTGTGCTCGGCGCAGGGTTGCGCTCAGCGTCACGGAGGAGCCTCGCGTGCCCGACGCATCGGCTACCGAGACGGTGGTATCGGCATATCGGCGGAAGGTGGCACTGCCGGAGCTGCCGTGGTAATCGGCGTCGCCACCGAATGACGCGCTCATCGGCACGTTGCCCAGCACGCCTGCCGTCACCGTCCACGCGCGGGAGGCGACCCCTGAGCTGTTGGTGTTCGCGCTGCCGGCGTTGCTGCCATCCACGTTGAACTGTACGGTTTTGCTTGCCAGCACCGCATTATCCGAAACGCGCCGGAGCGTGGCTCGCAGTACCACCGAGTGACCGATGGTGCCGGACGCATTGTCTACTGTCAGCGAAGTGGTGTATCTGGTCGCCACGGTGTAACTGGGACTGTATGACCAGTTGCCCGCCACGTCGCGAGCCGCGAACTGGATACGGTTGACAGACGCGCTCTGCTGGTTGAAGGGCACGTTCGGCGCGCTAATGGTCTGGAAGGCGTTGGTGCCATCCGAACCCGTGATCGTGCCCAACTGCCACCCGCTCCACGTCGATCCTCCATCCGTAGAATAGCGATACCAGCCCCCACTGGAGATACTTAACCCCGACAGGATATCCCGCACCTGCACGATGCAGGTCGGCGTGAGCCCGGTGCTGCCCACGTCGGTCACGGAGAAGTTCTGCCAGTCCTGCGGGATAGTGGTGTCGATCTTAACGACCTGCCAGCCGCTGTCGCTGTAGTTGCCTGCACGGTCGTAGGCGCGGAAGTAGACCTGGTTCTCGCCGCTACCGCCCTCCTGATTGAAGGGCACGCTCGCGGCGTAGATCCACTCCAGCGCGGTGCTGCCGTTCGAAGCGACGGTACTACATGCGAACGGTCCCTGTGTCCCCGTGCCAGCCGTCCAGTACCAGTAGTACAGCGCACTGGTGTTCAGTCCGGAAAGCTCGTCCCGCACCTTGATCCAGCAGGAAGGCGCGGAGGTGTTCGCCCAGTCGGGCCAGAAGTCCTGCCAGTTGGTCGGGCTCGTACCGTCCACGATGATGGTGTTGGTGACACTCCCGTCGGCGCCGTTGATGGAGCGCACGCGGTAGCGGACGCTCTTGCTGCCTTCGCTGGTACCGCGAAGGTTCCACACGAGGCGTCGCCAGTAGCCGGCAGGGATGTTGCCCTGATTCATACCGGAGAGATTGCCGAGATTGAAACTCTCCTCTGCGCCGTTGGGGGCGTACCGCACGTAGGTCGTGCTGTTGCGGCTGATGCCCGAGCTGAGCAGGGAGATGTCCCCGAACACACCCGACGCCACGAAGGAGTCGGCGCGCGCCCAGCCGATGACGTCGAAATCTACATTCGGCTTCACCGCCACAGGGGTTTGAAAGACCTGCGTGATATTCGGGTTGACCGCTCCATACACCGCGCGCACCGCCACCGACCACGACTGCGAAGAACCTTCGCGTTGCGCGTAGGTGTACACCTTGATACGGTAGTCACCCGCACCCGCATTGGTGATGGTGATGACCTCTACGTTATCCCGCGAGGAGAGGGAAGACCACTCCCCGGTGGCGCCGCTGGAGAAGGGGGCTCTATCCAGATAGATGTCGAGGTCGTTCTTGAGGGCGACACTACCACCCGATGGGGCGGGAGCGTCGGGATAGACCAGCACCACGCGCAGCAAGGTGGCGGTCTGCGGCAGGTTGAAGTCCACCGTGCGAAGGTCGCCAGTACCGCCGTTGTTCCACCACCACACGTGCCACCAGCCGTCCACGTTGTAATGCGAGAGCATGGCGTCGACCTTGCCCCGTCCCTGAGCGGCGGAGCTGACGCCGAGGTCAATCGTGTTGGCGAGGATGACCGCTTTGGTCGCCCACGCGGGGAAGTTGTAATGCCCGATCATGCCCGCCACCAACCCGGCGACATGCGGAGTAGCCATCGAGGTGCCGCTCCAGCCGTACCTGTAACCAGAATTGTTCGTGTTGCTCAGAGAATCGATCCACGAGCCGGGCGCCACCACGTCGGGCTTTACACGACCGTCACCCGTTGCGCCTCTCGACGAGTAGTCCGTCACGCGGTCTACATAGTTCGGGTCGTCGTCGTAAATCGCGCCGACGGTGAACGCGCCCTTCGCCACGCCGGGGGCGCTGATGGTGTTCGCACCAGGACCGTCGTTTCCCGCGGCAATCACCGGCACGATGTTTTGCTGGAAAATCTCATCCACCTTGCGGGACTGCGCATCCGTACCGGCGAGGTTCGTGCCGCTGGAACCACCGCTGTAGTTGAACACCTGGCGGCTGTAGCGTGCTTCACGTCCCTGCATATCCAGCAAACCCTCGTACACCGAGTTGCCTTCCGCGACACCGCGCCCGTCCGCTGCGCGACGGAACACCTTGCTGATGAGGAGGTCATAGCCATCCACGTTGGTATCCTGCAGCCCCTGCGCCGTACCGCGATAGCGTGCCTGAATGCCGCCTTCGCCCATAAAAGTGCCCGTCACGTGCGTGCCGTGACCGTGCACGTCGTCCCACCAGTTGGTCTCAGTGGTGCGGTTATAGCCGGCGGTGCCTCCCCAGATGTTGTTGAGGTCCCAGTGGAAGCTGAGCCCCGTGTCCATTACCCCCGCCTTGATGGGGCGTCCGCCCTCGGGACGTCCGTCGTGCTGGTAATACCACAGCAGGTCCGCGCTGATGGACGCCTGTGACTCGGTGTGCATGGCGTATGCGGGACGCACCGGCTCCACAAACAGCACCGCGTTTATGTCCAGCAGGCGGTTGATGGAAGCAGCGTCCGCCTCCACATACATCACCGCCAACGAGGGGTCGTAGGTGCCTGTCTCCGCCACCAGCGCGGACACCGCCCCGCGTGCGCCCTCATCGGGCGCGAAGAGGTTGACATACAGCCCGATGCGCTCGCTGGTCTGCCCGCCCATAAATAGAAGCAGTTCGGGGTCCAGCTTCTGGAGGGGGTAGGGCTGACCGACCCAGCGCACCTGCGGATGCGCCGACACGGCGTTCAGCGCGTCTACCGGAATGCGCGCCTGGTAGGCGTTGTGCGGGTAGAAGCCGAACAGCTCCACCCCGCGCTCCTGCAGCCACGCCTGCATGCCCTCATCCAGCCTGTCGTTGAGCAGAATGAAGGCGTACACCGCGCGTTTCGCATCCATGCCCTGCGCCGAGAGCGCTGTAGACTGCGCCAGCTGCGCCAGCGCGGGCTGCAGCTTCTCGCCCTCGGGGGGCACGTACTCTCCGCTCAAAAACGCCAGCGCGACCCTCTCGCCTTTGGTGCCGAAAGGCAGAGGGAAGCGACCGGCTTGCACCACACCCTCGTTGCCCAGCCCCAGTCCTTCCCGCACATACGCAGGACCGACAGGTCGGTTGGCGTTGGCTTTTTCGGGGCGGGTGTGCGCCACAGAGGTTTGATACTGCAAGGGGGGATCCAGACCGGGGATAGCCAGCAGCATATCCAGCGGGCTACCCGGCATGAAGGGAAAGCCTCCCGAAGGGGGAGGGGACTGCTTCGCCTGCTGTGAGTGCGAAAGCGGTGCCTGAACGGTGAGGAGCAGCATCGCCATCGCCCATCCCGCAGGCAGAAGCCTGAAAGATTTGAGCCTCATCGAGATTCCTCCTTGTTTTCAGGGATGGCCTGCTGCTCTTACCCGGCACCGGTCGGAACAGCGTGGTTAACCCTGATGCGTCACGGCTACTTCTATCACGCTAACATTTAGCTTCGCCATATTGTATCACATCCCCGTTGCAAAAACACGTGTTTTCGCGGGTTAATGCAATTATTTTGGAAAATATTCCTGCGGCTGTCGTGTGACAAACTTCCGGACTCTTCGGGCGTGAGGGTTTTCCCCGTTTCCGCGCGTGGCAGTAGGCAAAACCGCATCGCTGCGCTCCTTTTCGACTATGACGGGCAGGCGCTAAAGGTCATCCCTTAGGAGCTACCGTCTCTCCCGCTGCACACGGATGGAGTCTCCAAACGCCCAGCCACACAGCACCCCAAGCCACAGCAGGTTGGGCGCAAACAGGGCTACCTGTTCGCGTCCGGGCGCATAGCTGAGCAGAAAGCCCAGTGTCAACCCTACAACCACCCCGACCGCCCGGTTGAGTGTACGGTGGAAAGCGTTCCGGGTAGAGGCTATCAGCAGGTACAGAAACGCCGCCGCATAGAAAGCAAATAGCCCCAGCACCCCCAGTAGCCCGGCTACCGCCAGACGCGCCTGCGGTACTCCCTGGCGATGAGGCCACCAGACCACCTGCGCGATCGGCTCCACCGCTCCGCTCAGCGAGATCAACGCGCCCGACATCATGCCTGCCGTGAGCATCAACAGTACCAGCGCCATACTCCATCGGCTGATAAAACCGATGCCCTGAAACGTGCCATCCACCTCCAGCGCGAGGTACCACGGCGCCAGCACCAGCATCACCACCGCTGCCCATCCGAGTATGGTACCGTAGCGCGCCCATAAAATGGCAGGGGGAGAGGTGTAAGACGGCGGCGTGCCGGCGAAGTAACGCTGGCGCAGCAGGGCATCCAGCTTGGACTGTGCGCTCTCCAGACGGGGGTTGCACTGCAGGGCACAGGTGAACATGGCGATGGCTTCCTCGATGCGTCGCTCTTGCCTGTACACGTCGCCCAGGATCTCGTATGCCTGTGCGTTGTGGCGGTTCAGGCGCAATACCCGCTTCGCCAGAGAAGCCGCCTCGTGCAGGCTACCGCGTGCATATGCCAGCATGGCGTTCTGCAGCAGCTGCTGCACTTCCAGTTCCGCGCTGCGAGCAGACGTGTAGGTAAACGAGAAATCAGTGGTCGTTCGGCGTTGCTGGGTGTGTTGTTGCGAAGAAGCAGGGCGCGAGCGTGGCGGGGGCGTGCTGCTGGTGGTTCTACCGCTGCCCGTTCGCGCCTGCTGTGCCCGATGGCGCATCAGGTCGTAATCCGCTCGCAGTGACGGGCTGGTCAGCACGCGGTATGCCTCGGTAATCTCCTTGAACAGCCGCTCGGCGTCGGGAGAGCGGTTCACGTCCGGATGGTATTTGCGGGCGAGCTCGCGGAACCGCCGACGAATCTGTTCGTCAGTGGCGTTGGGAGGCACCCCCAGCACCTCGTAGTAGTCTCGCTCCGGCATCCGCAGCATGTGTTACTCTCCTAAAAGCGCTCCTCCTCCGCCAGCGTATCCCTGCCAGAAGCCGATAATCATACTGGCAATCCACAGCGCAATCAATAGATACACGCCCACACTCAGCACGACGACCGCCTGCCCGCTTTTGACGTCGGTCTCCTGTTCATAATATTCGGCAACTTTGTCCATCATCGAATCGACATTGCCGGTGCTTTCGCCCGTCCACAGCATGTCCAGCACCAGCCGCGGCATCACCCCCGTGCGACGGAAGGCTTCCGATATCGACTGCCCATGCTCTACCTCTCGGATCGCGCCGCGCAGGCGTTTGGTCAGGTAATAGTTGTCGGCGGCAAGCGCGGCGACGGCAATCGCTCGGGGCAGGGAGACACCTGCGGCGTAGAGCGCAGCCATCGCGCGGCTGAAACGCGCCATCGCCATCTGCCGCACCAGCCCACCGATGCCCGGCACCATCAGCTTCAGGGAGTCATAAGCCTCCCGCAACGGCGCTACCTGCAACAGGATGCGCACCACCGCTACGACGGCAAGAACCGCCAGCAGGATTGGTCCCGCCCAGCCGACCGTCTCGCGCAGGTATGGTATTAGCCCCCCGCCGACCACCAGCACAGGGATTTTGGGGATGAAGATGCCCGCCAGCAGCAGCACTTTGGGGTAGAACGTGCCCGCGCGGATTTTCAGGCGCAGCTTGTAGTCGCGCTCCAGATAGTCCGCAAGGCGTTCCAGCATGTTCTCCAGCAGCCCGCCCTCTTCGCCCGCCTGAATCAGCGCGAGCTGCAGCTCGTCAAAGACGTGCGGGTGCTTGCTCATCGCCTGCGCCAGCGATTTGCCCGCCATCAGGTCGTTCACCACCGCCTGCACCACGCGGCGCAGGCGCGGCTTGCCCGTGTTCTCCGCCACCGAAAGCAGCGCGCGATGGATGGGGATCCCTGCCCGCACCGCCGTCGCCATCTGGCGGTAGAACACCGCCAAATCGCGCACCGATACGCCCGAGTACACCGGGTAGACCACCTTCTGCATCACGACCTGTTCCGCCTGTTGCCTGTTCACCGTGCGCTCGGGGCGGACGTCTAACAGCAGTAAGCCCATCTCCCGCACGATGCCCGCCGCGCGACGGGTGTCCTCCGCCTCTACGAGACCAGTTACCGTGCCGCCCTGCTGATTCTTTGCGGTGTAACGATAGACAGGCATATCGTTCTCCCCCTATGGCGTCTGGAAAAACTCGTCCACAAAGCGGAACATGCCCTGGTAATAGGTGTGCGCCATCCACAGCATCGCTGCGCCGCCCAAAATCAGCATCCCCAGACAGCCGATGCGTATCAGCGCGAAGGACGCCCGCTGATAGCGCTCGCGCAGGGTCTCCTCGTGATAGCCTGCCACGCGGTCGAGCATGGCGGCGATTTCCCCGCTCTGCTGTCCGGCGGCGACCAGGCTGATGGTCTCCCAGTCAAACAGTCCCGTCGCCTGCAACGCGCGGTCGATGCTCTGTCCCTGTCGGATGATGGGCAACGCCTCGATCAGTTTCTCCCTCACGAAGACGTTGCCTGCCGACGGAGCGGCTGCCTCCCACGCGCTGATGGCGGGCACTCCCGCGGCGAACATGCGGTGCAGGGTGCGCAAAAAAGCGGCGAGCGCACGTTGACGGTTCAACGCCCCAAACACTGGCAGGCGCATCACCACCGCATCCTTCCAGCGGCGGTTGGCGGGCAAATCCAGAAACCACCACACGCCCGCCGTGACCAACATGACCGCCAGAAGGATGGGCAGAGAGCGCGTCAGAAGCAGGGTAACGTAGCGCTGATAGAACTGCGATGCATCCCCGCGCCCCATGCCGTAATAGAAAGCAGGGAACAGCGGCAGCACCAGCAACAACATGCCGATGCCGTTCAACAGCAACAGGCGCGGTATCCACAGCTTGCGCCACAGGGCGTGTTCCTGTTCGTAGTGCGCGGCGATTTCGTCGCAGATGATGTCCAGCGAGCCGCCCAGCTCGCCCGCGCGGAACATGCCCACCACGTGCGGCGCGAACAGGCGGGGAAACTGTTCCATCGCCTCGGAGAGCGACTGTCCCAGATGGGCGTTTGCGAGCATGGCACGCGCCGCCGCCTGCAACGATTCGGGCATGGAAGGCTGGTCGGCAATCTGGCTGAGCGCGGAAACAGGGTTATTGCCCGCCCGCAGGAGGGATGCCAGCTGCCGGAAGAAGACGGCGCGCGCGTGCAGGCTGGCAGTGGCGCGTTCGGCGCGGCGGTTGGTGCGCTGGGGTGGGGCAGCCGCCTGCACGGCACTGTCCGTCTTGGAGATGATGCGCTGCACTACGAAGCCGCGCGCCCGCAACAGCTGCTGCAAACTCTGCTCGTCGCTTGCCTGCAGCGTGCCCACAACGGGTCGTCCGGTGGTCTCGTCCACTGCTTCAAAGCGATAGGTCGGCATCTTGCAGCTTCCACACCTTCTGCGCCTGCACCGCAGGCTGTTTCAGCAATTCACAGATGGGTGTGCCGTCGGGCATCGTCAAATCTGGCGCAATCTCCAGCAGAGGTATCAGCACGAAGGCGCGCTCATGCATTCGCGGGTGGGGCAGGGTCAACCGTTCGGTATGCATCTGCACGCTCTCGTACAGAACAATATCGATATCGATGGTGCGGGGACTGCCGTAGTGGGTGCGCACGCGCCCGCCCGCTTGCTCCACCGCCAGCACATGCTCCAGCAGCTCGAGCGGCTCCAGCGTGGTGTCCACCTGCACGACCGTATTCAAGTATAGCGGTTGCGGCGTGTCGTAGCCCACCGGCTCGGTCTCATACACACTGGCGCAACGCACCACCTGCACCTGCGGGGTATGCAGGCGGCGAACCGCCTCGCGCAGGTGTTGCAGCCGGTCGCCCCGATTAGAGCCGAGACTGAGCCACGCATTAGCACCCATCGCTTTCTATCCAAAGCCCGAAAACGGCGGCACCCGCTTGCGCAGCAGGCTGAACAGGGAAGCCAGCCAGTTCGCCCGCTCGACCTGCTGCTGGCTTTCGATCGCATACTGCGCAATGGCGAGTTGCCGCCTTTCCTCGTCCTCCGCGCTCTCGCGGGCGTGCAGCTCCTCGAACACCTTGCGCAGCTCGCCGTTCTGCACCCAGATACCATGACACTGCTCACATCCGTCCAGTTCCACTGGCGAGTCATACAGGTAGCGGTATGGGTGCAGCGGTATCGCGCATCGCGGGCAACGACGTTGCACAGTCTCATCTGGATCATACTGGACGTCCGGGAGCGCACGGTCCTCAATGCTCAGCAGGATGAGTGGGTCTACCTGCATCAACGCGCGCAGTTCCCCCTCGTCCAGCCAGATGCCTGCGCAGGCAGGGCACACGTCCACGACGACGCCGTAATAGGTTTGGGCTTCCATCTCGATCCGACAATCGGGGCACAGCGGTGCGCTCATCGTTTCCTCCTCATGAAGTGGGTATCCTGTCCGATTGTACCCCAACGCTATTCTCGCTGGCAAAACCAGCTGTATCGGCTGGACTCGGCGTCGGTGATGGGGATTTTCCAGCAGAACACCTCATCGGATACGCTTTGCGGGCAGTTCCACAGCACGGGCGGTTTGGTCGCCTTCAGCCACCGCGAATGACCGTCGTAAAACAGGAACACCGCCCCGCCGTGATGCACGATGGAAGGGCAGTCGGCGTTCACGGGGTGGTACGCGCCGTCGTTCAGCGTGATTTGCTCGTCGATGAGCAGGGCAACGCGGGCGGGTCGCTCCACGGCCGTTTCGGGGATGAACGCCAGCCCGGCGTTCATCGAGTAACTCAGCAGTTTCTCCTCGCGCGGGTCCGACGGGCAGATGTAAAGCCCGGCGTTCCTGACGTACGGATAGAGCACGCCGCTGAGCGGTCCCTTCACGGCGAGCCATTCGGGGTTCACCGGTGCGGTGGTCTCCTGTCCGACGGGCACGGCGTAGATGCAGGGCACCCACTGCGCACCAGAGTTCCACCAGAAACCGCGCATCCACGCGGGCCATGCCTCGCTCACCCAGCCGCCCATGCAGTTGCCGTCGCCGTTGCCCGCGTTGCGCCCGTCGTAATCGGTGCGGTACATCGCGAACGCCAGCCCCAGCTGCCGCAGGTGCGCCAGACAGGTGGTTTGCCGTGCCTTCTCGCGAGCCTGCGCGAACACGGGAAACAGGATTGCCGCGAGTATGGCGATAATGGCAATCACGACGAGAAGCTCGATCAGCGTGAATGCCCTTAAGCGAGACATGTTCATCACCCTCCTGCGGGGATATAGGCAGTTCTATTATAGCGAAAATCTGTGAGGAAGTCAGCAAGCCCCTTCTCCCGCAATGTGGAGACATCGCCTGTCCTGAAATGTCCGCGCCTTCACTGTTTCTCTTCTAAACAGCGGGCTGGCTACCTCACGTTCTCCTCTCTCAACAGGTAGCGGAGGTTCCATTCCTGTAAACGGTGTTCCCCCTCTGGAGTCAACAGAACGAAACTCACGGTAAACGCCAGTTCCGAATGGGTAAACCGTTTGCGCACTGCCTCCGGTTGCCCCGCGAGCCACTCTTCGGGAGATTAGTGACGGCACAGGGAGTCGGACAAATCGGAGGGCAGCTTGGACCGATCGAGTCTGTCCCCCGTCGAAACACGGTTTTTTTCACCCCACGCCGCAGAAAGCATATCACCCCTTGCATAATCATATTCAATCAGTTATAATAATATCCAACAGGTTATGCTTTTGGGGTGTGCCATGCGGGCGCATATTCTGGAAGTACATGGTCCGGACAGTGTCGAGCTGTTCAAAGCGCTGTCTTCCGAAACGAGGGTGCGTATCCTCGAACTGCTTGGGCAGGGCGAGCGCAACATCAACGAAATCGGGCAGGCGCTGGGCATCTCACAGCCTGCGGTGACCAAGCACACGCAGCTGCTGGAGCAGGTTGGGCTCATCAAGACCGAGTACAAACCCGGCGTGCAGGGGATGCAGAAGCGCTGCCGTCTGGCGTATGACCGGTTCATTATCTCCTTCGAGCCCACGCATCCTCTGGAAGACCGCGTGGAGGAGGTCGAGATGCCCGTCGGGCTGTACACACTGGTGAACCCCACACCTACCTGCGGACTGGCGAACCGCGAGCGCATCATCGGCTTCCTGGATGACCCGCAGTCCTTCTTTGACCCCGAGCGCGCCACCGCGCAGCTGCTGTGGATGGCAGAAGGCTTTGTGGAGTATGTGTTCCCCTGCTCGCTCGGCGCGGGGGTGGAGATACGCCGCCTCGAGTTGCTGGTGGAGGTCTGCTCGGAAGCGCCCAACTACGACAACGACTATCCCTCCGACATCACCGTGTGGGTGAACGGCGTGGAGATAGGCACGTGGACATCACCGGGCGACTTTGGCGGGAAGCGCGGGCGGTTGAACCCCGCATGGTGGAACGACTACATGACCCAGTACGGTATGTTGAAAATCTGGTCGGTGGACGCGGAGGGCAGCTATGTGGACGGCACACCGGTTTCCGAGACCACCCTTGCCGACCTGATGCTGGCGCCTCACCATCCCATCGTGGTACGTATCGGCGTGAAACCCGATGCGGAGCATATCGGAGGTTTCAACCTGTTTGGGCGGGGCTTCGGCAACTACGAACAGGACCTGGTGCTGCGCCTGCACTACGCTGTCCGGGCACGGGCCAATCGCACCGAAGCAGTGGTCGCGCAGGAAGGAGGTGAAAACGGATGAGCTCATCGGGCTTGAAGCGAGAGATCCCCGGCTGGGTGGGGGTTGTGGTCGTCGTAGTGATACTGGCGGTGCTGGCGATAGCCGGTTATCGGTTTTTCACCGCAGGAGGGCCACGCAAACCCGGTGAATACCCGCCGGAGGCATATCGTCCGCCGGGGTATGTGCAACCCTCGCAAACGCCGGGCGCCGCAACCGGCGGAGGGCGGTAATAGTATCACTGCGGTTGCGGTACCAATTTGCGATCGCTACTGGTCGCATGGACTAACATGACAAAGATCAGAGGAGGTTATCTGAAATGTCCAAACGCAAAGCGTTCACACTGATCGAACTGCTCGTCGTCATCGCGATTATCGCGATTCTGGCGGCGATCCTGTTCCCGGTGTTCGCCCAGGCTCGCGAGAAGGCACGGGCGGCATCCTGTCTGTCCAACATGAAGCAGCTGGGACTGGCTCTGCAGATGTTCGCGCAGGACCATGACGAGTATCTGCCCAAGGCATGGTTCAACGACGAGCCCGATACCTCGTGTCCGCAATGCTGGGGCTACAAAGACCCCATGTGGGGCTGGGACTACGTGCTACTGCCCTACGTGAAGAACAAGCAGATTTACCAGTGCCCTTCGGACAGCGAGAGCTATCCACGCGGACTGTGGAACGACGGCTGGAGCAACCTGCCTGATAAGCCGGACGCGGACAACATTCCGGGTTCCTACCGTATCAACATCAGTGACTACCCGAACGGACCCTGGAACGCGCTGAAGCTGTCCGCTCTGGAAAAGCCCGCAGAAGCCATCCAGATTGTGGAGAGCGTGCCGGGCATCAATAATGCTCAGTGGCATCAGGTGGCTACCTGGGAAGCGGATGAGGGCTATGTATGCATCGACTTCACCGCTAACGTTGCCTACGGACGCCACAACAAAACCACCGGCAGCACCATCTCACAGCGCAACCAGGGCGGTTCCAACTACGTGTTCGCCGATGGTCACGCCAAGTACATGACCTGGGGACAGACCTGGCGGCGCATTGGCGACGACGTGCAGAAGGGTGGGCAGACGGTCACGCCCACTATGTGGCGGCAGAACTTCTCCGGCTGGAACGACCGCTGCAACTATCGGGAAGGACAAAACCGGTAAGGGAAACCCTCACCCCAGACCCCTCTCCCGACACTTCGGGAGAGGGGCGTTCCCCCTTTACCGGCAAAAGCAGGCAGGATCGCAGACACAAGTCAGACAGATGGAGGTTCCTATGGCAACCTATACCAACCCCGTGTACGCCCGCGATTTCCCTGACCCTCATGTGCTGGTCTATCGCGGCAAGTTCTACGCCTACGCTACGCACTCCTCAGGGTATGACTTTCAGGTCATGGAGTCGCCCGACCTGGTGCACTGGACGCATAAAGGCAGCGCGTTCTGTCCCCCGTGGTCGCGCGAACACCTGTGGGCGCCCGAGGTGATACAGCATCGCGGCGTGCTGTATATGACCTACTCTGCCCGCAACCCGGAAACCGGCAAACACGACATCGGCATCGCCACCTCGACGAACCCACTCGGTCCCTTCACCCATCGCGCCATCCTGGTGCACGGCGACGACAACCGCGTGGGGGTGATCGACGCCACCGTGTTCTTTGACAAAGACGGCACCCCTTACCTGATATATTCGGAGGAAGACCCTCGTGCGATTGTGCTGCGCCGCATGACGCCTGACCTGTTGCGCGTCAGCGAAGAGAAGACCGTGCTGCTGCGTCCCGACCGCGACTGGGAGAAGGGCATCGTGGAAGCGCCAACCATGCTCTACCGCAACCGCACCTATTACCTTTTCTACTCTGGCGGCTGGTTCCAGAGTTATAAGCGCGATGCCTGCTACGCGGTAGCCTATGCGACCGCTTCCTCACTCAAGGGACCCTACACCAAAGCCGAACGCATCCTGCAGACCGTGCCGGGCAAGGTGTACAGCCCGGGACACCAGTGTATTGTACGCCTGCCTTCGGGGGAGATGTGGATGCTGTACCATGCGTGGGACGACCAGAACGAACCGCTGTACGGCTCCAACCCGCTGGGGCGCACGCTCCGGCTGGACAGGCTCTACTGGCGAGATGGCAAACCGTATGTGGACGGACCAAGTACTGAACCCAGACAGGCGCCGAGAGTGAGGTAACCCATGCACCTCTCGTGGTCTGCGCAAATTCACCCAGCAGAAGGAGCAAAGGGGTTTCTGGTGATGCCCGGCGGCGACGTGCTCGCCGCACGCACCGAAGCACGCGCCGATGGGGTATTCGTTCTGCTGTCGCGCAGCCGTGACGGCGGACGCACATGGGAGCGAGTGGGTACCATCGTTTCCGACCCCGACGCAGCCACTGACCTCGGCGACGGCAACCTCTGCCGCACCCGCCGCGGTGAACTGCTCTACGTCTACCGCCATAACCGCTACAGGGGTGAGACGCTGTACTACTCCATCAAGGTCGCTTGCAGCGCAGACGGCGGTAAGACGTGGAAGCCCCATTCTACCGTGTTTGAAGTGCGTCCTGAGGGAGAGGGACCGAGCCGGGGGCTGTGGGCGCCATTCCTGTTTGAAACGCGGCGCGGCGTGCTGCAGTGCTACTATGATGACGAGTACACTCCCTGGCGCGAGAGGTTCAGCGGACACCAGTGGGTGCGGATGCACACCTGGAACCCTCACACGGAATGGTGGGAGAACCCGGTGACTGTCAGCCGGGCACATGACCCCGGGCACCTCTCACGCGACGGCATGGCCAGCGTGGTGGAGCTGACAGATGGGCGATTGCTGTGCGTGCTGGAGAGCGTGCAGACCTTCCCTCCCCATGCGGGTGTGATACGCTGTGTGGAATCACTCGATGGAGGGCGCACCTGGAGCTGGACACGCGAAGAACGGCGTGTGGTCTATCAGCCGAACGACACAACCTTTATGGCGCTCGCGCCGTGGGTGGTGAAACTGTGGGATAAGGTGCTGCTGTGCGTATTCATCACGGACCAGGACCGCCCCGTGCCTGATAAACCGGGAACGCCTCCACCCCGCCTCAACATGGACGTGAAGTGCGTCTGGAGCACCGACGGCGGCAGAACGTGGAGCCGCCCCGCCAGCACGGTATACAACGACACGCACAAATGCTACATGCCCGGGGTGGGCGTGTTGAAACAGACAGGCAGCGCAGCAGAGATTCTGGTCATGTTTCTCGAAACACAAAAGGGATTCTTCAGCCGAAGGGGCGTTGTGCGGAGGGGATAGATGCCATGTGTAGCCGCAGGCTTTAGCCTGCGTTCAATCATTGTCCTCTGCCTCCTAAGCCTGCTGCTGGTGAGCTGTTCGCCCGGTAAACACTCCGGCAACGTCGCCAGCGCGGAAATTCGCTTCTGGAACGGCTTCACGGGTCCCGACGGCGCGACGATGGAGAAGATTGTCAAACAGTTCGAGCGGGAGACAGGCATCCGCGTCAAGATGCAGATTATCCCCTGGGGCACCTATTACGACAAACTGGTGCTGAGCCTCGCTTACGGCGGCGCACCCGATGTGTTCATCTGCCACGCCAACCGTATCGCCGAGTTCGCCCGTTACGGCGTCTTTCGCCCGCTCGACGACCTCATCGAGGCGGATAAAGGCTTTAACTCTTCCGACTTCCTGCCCAACATCTGGAAAGCGGGACAGTATGCGGGCAAGCAGGTAGGACTGCCGCTGGACTGCCACCCGCAGGGGCTGTACTACAACCTGAAGCTGTTCCGCGAGGCAGGGATTGTGGACGCACAGGGCAACCCCAAACCTCCTGAAACATGGGAGGAGTTTCTGGATGCCGCGCGCCGATTGACGAAGGATAAAGATGGCGATGGACGACCCGACCAGTGGGGCTTCGCCTTCACTTGGCTGCGCACCAACTGGATTACCTTCATCAGCCAGCATGGAGGTTCCATCCTTTCACCCGACCTGAAGCGCGCGGCGCTTGCCGAGCCTCCCGCCGTGCGAGCCACCCAGCAGATGTGCGACATCATCACCCGATACGGCGTCGCCCCCAAGCCCGAGGGCTTCGATTCGTGGATGGGCTTCCGGCAGGGGCGGGTGGCGATGGCAATCGAGGGCATTTACATGCTCTCCAGTGTGGAGGAGCAAAAAGGGCTGGAGTACGCGGGCGCGCCTGTGCCGTCCTTCGGACCCAGGCGGGCAGTATGGGGTGGTTCGCACCTGTTGTGTATGCCCAAAGACCTCTCGCCACAGCGGGCGCAGCTGGTTTGGCGGTTCATGCGCTACCTTTCCGACCACAGTCTGGACTGGGCAGAGGGTGGGCAGATACCCGTGAGGCGTTCGTTATTAAACCAGCCGCGCTTTCGGCAGATGCGGGTGCAATACGCCTTCGCAAAGCAACTGCCCTATGTGGTGTTTGAACCCGCTTCGCACAAATCCACCGAGATCATGCCCTTCTACGATGCCGCCATCGAGGCTGCCCTGCTGGGAATCAAAAGCCCACAGGACGCCCTGAACGAGGCGGCACGACGAATCCAGCAGGTGCTTGACCGACCATGAAACTACTGGCTCTTCCGGCTCATAAAAGACATGAGGCGCTGGTGGGTTACCTGTTCATCGCGCCCTATCTGGTGCTGTTTGTGGCGTTCGTGCTGGTGCCGGTAGTGTGGGGGTTTTTCATCAGCCTGCACAACTGGCACGTGCTGGGCGAACAGAAGCCCTTCGTGGGCTTTGCCAACTACCGCGCCCTGCTCCGGGATGACCTGTTCGGTATCGCCCTGTTGAATACAGGCTATTTTGCCCTGTTGACGGTGCTTCCCGGAAACGCGGTTTCGCTGCTGCTTGCTCTGGGACTGAACGCGCGTATTCGTGGCGAAGATGTCTACAAAGCCATCTTCTACCTGCCCGTCATTCTGTCGGTGGCGGTGGTGGCGATTATCTGGCGGTGGATGTACAGCACCGAGTTCGGGTTGCTCAACTATTACCTGAAGGTGGTATGGCAGTTCTTGCACCTGCCCGGCGAGTTCCAGCCTGTTGCTTGGCTGAACAGTCCGCAGACCGCCATGCCTTCGCTCGCATTGATGAGCATCTGGTGGGGCGCAGGCGGCAACATGCTCATCTATCTGGCGGGACTGCGCGGCATCCCCGAAGAGTACTACGAGGCGGCACGTATCGACGGGGCGGGTACCTGGGGAAGGTTCTGGCACATCACCCTGCCCCTGCTGAAACCGTCGCTGTTGTTCTGTCTGGTGATGTCGTTGATTGGCTCGTCGCAGGTGTTCGGGCAAAGCTACATCCTGACGGGCGGCGGACCGCACTACAGCACGCTCACGGTGGTGCTGTACATGTATCAAACGGGTTTCAGCCTGTACCGCATGGGCTACGCCTGCGCGGTGGCATACGTCATGTTCGTCATCGTACTGGGTTTTACGCTGCTGCAGTTCCGGTTACTGTCCACGAGGAGGGAGGAATAAACAGATGCGCTTTTCGTTTGTTCGCTTCCTGCTTTACTTACTGATGACGGCAGCCGCTCTGCTTTTTCTGATGCCTGTCGCGTGGATGCTGGTGATGTCTATCCTGCCCGAGCACGAGATTTTCCAGCCGGTGCCGCACTGGATCCCGCAGGAGCCCACCCTTCAGAACTTTCAGGAGCTGTTCAAACGGGCGGAAGAGGCGCCGGTGATGCGCTGGTTCTGGAACAGCCTGTTTGTGGCGGGTACGGGCACACTGACCTACCTGTTGCTCAGTTCGATGGCGGCATACGCTTTTTCGCGGCTGGAGTTTCCGGGCAGAAACATCCTGTTCTTTGTCGTGCTGTCCACGCTCATCATACCCGGACAGGTCACCATTATTCCCGTGTTCCTCATCCTGCAGAAGCTGCACTGGTTCAATACCTACTATGCGCTGATTGTGCCGGGGCTGGCGGGGGCGTTCGGTGTGTTCCTGCTGAGACAGTTCTTCCTCACCATCCCGCGCGAGATAGAGGAAGCGGCGTTTATCGACGGTTGCGGCAGGGCAGGTATCTACTGGCGCATTATCCTGCCTCTCAGCAAGCCCGCGCTGGCAACGCTGGCGATATTCTCCTTTCTGGGTGGATGGAACGACTTCATGCTACCCCTGATTGCCACCAACGAGATCGAGATGCGCACCCTGCCCGTCGGGCTGACCATCTTTCTGGGGCGATACAGTATGCAGTACGGTCTGGTGATGGCAACAGCGGTGCTGGCAACACTGCCCGTGCTGCTGATGTTCCTGCTGTTCCAGCGGCACATTATCCGCGGCGTGGTGCTGACGGGACTGAAGGGGTAAACGGTTATGCCACTTTGTCCATAAACACGTCTTCTTCTGGAATGGAGGGAGGGCGCGCGTTCAGTCTCAGGTTCTCTATCAGCGTTTCCCAAACGCTGGTGGGAATGCTGAAGAAAGCCTTCACGACCTGCGGGTCAAACTGTTTGCCTGCGCATCGCTCCAGCTCTGCCGAAGCCTCCTCCAGCGAGAGCGCAGAGCGATAGGGGCGGTTGGATGTCATGGCGTCCACAGTATCTGCCACGGCGAAGATGCGAGCCCCCAGCGGGATTTCCTCTCCGCGCAGCCCCTGCGGGTAGCCGCTGCCATCCCACTGTTCATGATGGCAGAGCACGATCTCCTGCGCCGCCTTCTGCAGGGAGCGCACCTTCATGCACATCCGATAGCCGATGACAGGGTGCTGGCGCATGATTTCCCACTCAGCGGCGTTTAGGGGGCCTTCCTTGAAGAGTATCCTGTCAGGGATGCCGATTTTGCCCACATCGTGGAGCAGCGCGCCCCGCTCGAGGTCGGGATATTGCTGGTGAGGCACACCCATCGCCTCCGCCAGTATCATGGTGAAGGAGGTGACCCGTTCACAGTGTTCCTCTATCTCTTTCTCACGGATTTCCAGCGCGCTCAGCAGTGCCTCCAGCATGTCGGAGTAGGCTTCATTGAGTTTGCAGAGATACCGTTTCTGCTCCTCCATCCAGAGTTGGTGGCGGCGGATGTTGCGCTCGATGACGATAGGCAGTTCGTGAGAACGCCAGGGTTTGACCAGATAGTCGCTGACTCCGCAATCCAGGATCTCTCGCATGACCTCCACGGAGTCATCACCCGTCATCACCACCACGGGGATTTCTGGATGTTGTTGATGCAGATGTTTGAAGAAAACTTTACCCCCCATGCCGGGCATGTGCAGGTCGGACAGGCAGATATCCACTCGCTGTTGCGCCAGAATCTGTAAAGCCTCCTGAGCGTTGTATGCCACCATCACGGTGTAGCCGTACGAGCGCAAGATACGCGACGCTGCCTCGCCGATGAGGGGCTCGTCGTCGACAACCAGCACACAAGCGCCGGACCAAACAGCGTTTTTCATTTGATTTCTCTTTGAGGAAGGATAGTCGGATTGCCGTCCACGAACACTGCGCAACATCCATCATTATCGGCAAACTGATAGTCATCTTACAGGGTATTGCCGAACCGTTCTACATACTCCCGTAACATTGCCAGACATCGCTGCAGGTAATAGTTCGTGATGGCTTGCAGGTTGAAAGGCCCATCCAGAGCCGCTTCGCGGATGTTTTCGGGGACAACCTCGATGTAGGGCAAATTGGAGGGGAGGCTGACGGAGATACGCTCGGGCATCTTCAGCAGGCGTACACGGCTTTCAAAACTCGGCGACCACTGGACGTGAATTTCCATCAGCCATTGAGTGCCATCCGTGGCGGTATAGAACTCCTGATGAGTTACCGGAGCAGGAAAGGATATTCCCGGCGGGGCTTTTATTTTGTCAGCCATTTGCGCAACCTGTTCACGATGATGTCCCGATTCAGCTCGGCGATAGCCCGGGTCAGCGGGATGCCTTTGGGACACACTTTCACGCAGTTTTGCGCGTTGCCGCAGCCCGTCAGTCCGTCGGGACCCGCCAGCACATCGAACCTTTCGTCTTCCAGTGTCGCCCCCACCGGGTGCAGGTTAAACAGCTTCACCTGCGCCAGAGCCGCAGGACCGATGAAGTTCGAGTGGGAGCTGACGTTGGGACACGCTTCCAGACAGCATCCGCACGTCATGCACCGGGCGAACTCATACCGCAGCTCGCGAATGTTGTCGGGAATACGGGGACCCGGACCCAGATCGTGAGTGCCGTCGATGGGCACCCATGCTTTGATGCGCTTGAGCGTTTCGAACATCTCACTGCGGTCGACAATGAGGTCGCGCACCACTGGGAACTTGGTCATCGGTTCCAGGGTGATTTCCAGATGTCCGTCCACGCGCTTGCCCACCTCGTCTACCAGCGCGGAGCAGGACTGTCGCACTCTGCCGTTGATGACCATCGTGCAGGTGCCGCACACCTCTTCCAGACAGGAGGCTTCCCATGCGGGCGCAGTGGTCGGCTTGCCCTGTCGGTTGACGGGGTTGCGCCGGATGTGCATCAGGCAACTGATGACGTTGGCGCGCGGCTTATAGGGTATCTCGAACTCTTCCCAGTAGGGTTTGCTATCGCGATTGTCCTGACGCTTGACCTTCAGCACCACACTCTTGATGTCGCTCATACCGTTGCCCCCCTGTCGTCCTTGGCACCAACCGGAGCCGCTAATTCCGGCTGCGGCTGTAAAGTCGCCTTCTTATCCACGTCATACTTGCGGGTGCGCGGTGGTATCAACGAAGTATCCACCGGCTCATAGAAGATGTCCGGTCCGTCCGGAGTATAGCGCGCCATCGTGGTCTTGAGCCACTGGGAATCGTTGCGTTCGGGATATTCGGGCTTGTAGTGCGCCCCACGGCTTTCGTTGCGCAGCAGTGCGCCCCGCGTGATGACCTGCGCCAGTATCAGCATGTTACGCAAGGCGCGCGTGAACGGCACAATCTGGTTCGTCCACAGCGACGAGTCGGTGATGTTGATACGCTTCCACCGCTCCATCAGCTCCAGAATCTTCTCCTCCGTCTGCCGAAGCCGCTCGTTATAGCGAACTACCGTGACGTTATCGGTCATCCACTCGCCCAGCTCCTGATGCAGGCGGTAGGGATTTTCGTCGCCGCTCATCTTCAGTATCTGCTGGAAGTCCTGTTCGTGACGCTGACGCTCGATCTCATACAGGGATTCGGGCAGGGCATCTGCCGTCGTTTCCAGCCCGTGTACATAACGAACCACAGCGTTGCCCGCCACTTCACCGCCAAAGATACACGCCAGCAATGCGTTTGCGCCCAGGCGGTTCGCCCCGTGGTACTGATAGTCTACCTCGCCCGCCGCGTAAAGACCGGGGATGTTGGTCATCTGATTGCGGGTGCTTTCGGGGTGCAGGAAGCCGTCGGGCGTGCGCTCGTAGTCCACCCACAGTCCGCCCATCGAGTAGTGCACCGCCGGGAACACGCGCATGGGCACTTCTCGCGGGTCTTCACCTACGAACTTCGTGTAAATCTCGAGGATACCCAGCAGCTTGCGCTCGATCAAATCGCGCGGCAGATGCGTGATGTCCAGATACACCTCGTTGCGTCCCATGATGCCGCGCTTTTGTGTCACGCACACCTCGAAGATTTCGCGTGTGGCGATGTCGCGCGGCACCAGGTTCCCATAAGCGGGGTATTTCTCTTCGAGGAAGTACCAGCGGTCGCTTTCCGGGATGTCGCGCGGGTGGCGCTTATCATAGGGGTCTTTGGGAACCCACACCCGTCCGCCCTCCCCGCGAATCGCTTCGGACATCAGGCGCAGTTTGTCCTCGCCCGGGATGGCGGTGGGGTGTACCTGAATAAACTCGCCGTTGGCATAGTAGGCACCCTGCTGGTAGCAGATGCTGGCAGCGGAACCGGTATTGATAATGGAGTTAGTGGACTTGCCAAACAGGTAACCGGGTCCGCCCGTTGCCATCACCACCGCGTCGGCTCGGAAGGCGCGGATTTCCATCGTATGCAGGTTTTGCGCCACAATGCCCCGACACCTGCCATCTGCATCCTGCACGATGCCTAAGAAGTCCCAGCCTTCGTATTTGTGCACCAGCCCGTCCACCTCAAAGCGACGCACCTGCTCATCCAGCGCGTACAGCAGCTGTTGACCTGTCGTAGAACCGGAGAAAGCGGTGCGGTGATGCTTGGTGCCTCCGAAGCGTCGGAAGTCCAGAAAGCCTTCGGGGGTACGGTTGAAGGGCACTCCCATGCGGTCGAGCAGGTAGATAATGCCCGGTGCGCGGTAGCACATACTTTTGACGGGAGGCTGGTGCGCCAAAAAGTCGCCACCATACACCGTGTCATCGAAATGCTCTTCGGGGCTATCGCCCTCGCCTTTGGTGTTCACCGCTCCGTTGATGCCACCCTGCGCACACACGGAGTGACTGCGCTTCACGGGCACCAGCGAGAACAGGTCTACAGGCAATCCCTGCTCCGCAATTTTGATGACCGTCATCAGCCCGGCGAGCCCACCACCGACCACTGCCACACGTTGCTTTGCCATCGTTTCTCACCTCAGCGTGCTTATCGAAATGCGAACAGCGCCGTCCAGCCCAGCGCGGTCAGCAAGACGAAAATGACCACACAGACCTTCGCACAGGCTCGTTGCGCTTTCTCGCTGACCGTAATCCCCCAGCGGATGCAGAAGTTCCAGATGCCGTTGGACAGGTGGAACGTTGCCGACGTAATGCCCAACAGGTAAAAGGCGACGAGAAGCGGGTTTCGGAAGTACTCCACCATGCCATCGTAATAGATGTTCGCACCAAACAGGCGATGGCTGATGGTCGTTCCCCACACATGCACCGCGATGAACACAATCAGGATGACCCCGGTGATGCGCTGCCACAGGTACATCCAGTTGCGCCAGTAACGGTAACGTCCCACGTTCACCTGCCCGTGTGCCGTGATGACCAACCCGTAAAGTGCGTGGAACAGTAGGGGGATAAAAATCAAGCCCCACTCCAACACAAACAGAATATGCGGGGGCATTTTCTTGTTGAAGAAATCAATGACCGCGTTAAAGTGTGCGGGACTGGCGAGCGCGAAGGAGTTCAACGTCAGATGCTGCACCAAGAAAATACCGATAGGGACGATACCGGAAAGCGAATGCAGTCTGTGCAAGACATGGTTGTCCGCCGCGATAAGCGACCTGCGGCGTGCCGTTGCTACAGCCATCTGTTCCTCCAACCATCTTTGTTGCTAACACAGCGTGTCTTTAGTATACCTTAAATATCGCAATCAGGTAAACATCCTGAAGAAGTGGGTGGTAGACGTGCTGTTGCATCGGGTACAATGGGCATCGGTAGAGAAAGGGCAAATGGAATGGAGACGATTATTCTGGCTTCACCGCGTGGTTTCTGCGCAGGGGTGTCGTACGCCATCGAGGTGCTGAACCTGGCAATAGAGGCGTATGGCACTCCGATATACATGCGCCATGCCATTGTGCATAACGAGCATGTGGTGCGCTCGTTCGAGCAAAGAGGCGTGATCTTCGTCGAAGACCTTTCCGAGATACCTCCGGGTTCTACGGTGGTGTTCAGTGCGCACGGGGTATCGCCCCAGGTTCGTCAGGATGCAGCTGCACGCAACCTGCGCGTCGTCGATGCCACTTGCCCGCTGGTATCGAAGGTGCACCGCGAGGTACAGCGGTTCGCCGCGCAGGGGTATTACGTCATCTACATCGGGCACGCTGGGCACGTGGAAGCGAAGGGCACGATGGGACACGCGCCCGGGCAAATCACACTGGTGCAAACGGTGGAGGACGCCGAGCGTGTGCAGGTGCCTGAAGGCAAACTGGCGGTCGCCACTCAGACCACCCTGAGCGTTTACGAGGTGGAACGCATCATGGCGGTGTTGAAACGGCGTTTTCCGCACCTCGAAACGCCTCCGAAGGAAGATATCTGCTATGCCACCACCAATCGCCAGAACGCCGTAAGGGAGCTGGCAAAGCGGTGCGACCTGCTACTGGTTGTCGGCAGCCGAAGCAGCAGCAACTCCAACCGTCTGTGCGAAGTGGCGCGGGAAGAGGGAGTACCCGCCTATCTGCTTTTGGATCCCGAAGAGGTACAGCCAGAATGGCGTACCGATTACCGAGTGGTCGGTATCACCAGCGGTGCATCCACTCCAGAAAGCTCGGTGGAGGCGATTGTGGGTGAGCTGCTGAAAGGGCAGGAGCATGTTCCCGTACACACGCTGGAGACCGCGCGGGAAAACATCACTTTTCTTCCGCCACGTACACTGATTGCCAAGGCGGCACAGGAGGCTTCCACCAACCGGCGCTAAGCAGCCGCCTCTTCCTGTCGCTTCTCCATCAGAGGGCGCACGCAGTTGCGCCCGGCGCGTTTGGCTTCGTACAGCGCGGCGTCTGCCACCTCCACGAGTTCGGAGGGAGACAGCATATACGGCATATACTCCGCCACACCGAAGCTGGCGGTAACCTGACGATAGGGAGTGCGCAGCTCCGCAATCGCCTGACGCAGTTGCTCTGCGACACAGACGGCTTCACTCAGAGTGTGGCACGGCAGCAGCACGCACATCTCCTCGCCACCGTATCTTGCCGTAAAGCTTCCTGCGGGAGCGTTTTCTTGCAGGGTCTGTGCTACCAGGCGCAGTACGTCGTCGCCTGCCCGGTGTCCATACGTATCGTTAAAACGCTTGAAGTGGTCTATATCCAGCAATACAAATGAAAACGTACATTCTTCCTGCCGAGCCGCCGTGAAAAACTCCGCGAGTTTGTCCTGCAAGGCGCGGTGGTTCAACAACCCGGTCAGCGCGTCGGTAAACGCCAGGCTTTCCAGACGTTCGTTGAGAGCGCGAAGCTTCTGCTCGTACTGCACCCTTTGGGTGATGTCCACGCTGGCACAGATACCACCCACCACTTCCCCGGCGGGTCCGTGCAACGGAAACAGACTGCGCAGCACGTGCCGCGTGCTGCCATCCCGGCAGCGGTCCACGCTCTGCACCGTGATGTTCTGTTCGCCTCGCATAATCAGGTGGATAAGTTCGGTCATCGCCTCTTCGTTTTCAGGAGGGATGATGGTATCGAAGATGGAGCTTGTTAACACCTCGTACTCTTCCCAGCCGTAAAGCTGAGAGGCTGCACGGTTCCATTCGTAGATAACTCCCGCCGCATCAAAGGTAAAGCACGCCACGGGTACGTTTTCGAACAGCTCCCGGAATCGCAGGTTCGCCTGCTGAATCATCTCCTGCGACTGCTCCAGCGCCTGCGTTTTCATCTCCAGCTCCTCTTTCTGGCGGGCGAGTTCGTCGTACGCCTGACGCAAACGCTGTTCCATGTCCAGAATGCGCCTCGCCACGCTGAGACGAGAGGCCAGCTCTACGCGGTCCAGCGGCTTGGAGAGAAAATCATCGGCGCCGGTTTCAATGGCATGGAAACGGTCCTGCTTGGAGTCGCGGGCTGTCAACAGGATAAAGTAGGTATACTGTTTGTTTTGCCGGGCACGAATCCGTCGGCAAAGCTCCAGCCCGTCCACGCCGGGCATCATCCAGTCGGAGATGACCAGCGGGAACTCCTGCTGGCAAAAGGCTTCCCATGCTTCGGCGCCGTCTTTGGTGGCGTGCACCGTATATCCCAGCTCTTCCATCGCCTTTTGCAGCACCAGTCGCGAAACGCCATCGTCTTCGGCAATCAACACCCTCATGCTGCAAGCCCCTCGTCGTTTTTCTGTTGCTTTTCGTAAGCTTCCACCAACCGTAACAGTTCGTCTTCATTCTGTATCTGTTCATCCAGCGCGTCCTGAGAGAGCGCATCGTTCATCTGATCGCAGAGGGATTCCACATCCTTCGCGCCAGCGGCAATGCTCAGACGCTTCAAGGACATCAGGGTATGGCGTGCGTAGTTGACATCTCGCGCCTGTAAAGCCTGTGTCATCTCCGCAACCAGCCAGCGCGCCTCCTGCGCAAACCGGCTGCGGACTGCCTCTCCGAGAAGAGGTGTCCGCGCGCGGCGGCGTACCGGGTTCCACTTTTCCACCATCTGCGCCAGAAGGTCTATTTTCACCGGCTTGCTGAGATAGTCGTCCATGCCTGCCGCCAGGCATCGCTCGCGGTCGCCCTCCATAGCGTGGGCAGTCATAGCCACAATGGGCAGGTGCTTGCCAGTGCTCCTCTCTCGTTCGCGGATGAGACGGGTTGCCTCGATGCCGTCCATCTCCGGCATCTGGATATCCATGAAGACCAGGTCATACACGCGGTTTGCGGTGAGATCTACTGCCTCTCGCCCGTTCATTGCCACCTCCACCGAGCACCCCAGTCGTTGCAACATGTGCAGAGCCAGTTTGCGGTTGACCTCGTTGTCTTCCACCAGCAGGACGCGCACGCTGGCAGTGCGTCGCTCCATCCTGGGGGTGTCTGGTTGGGTTATTTCATGGCTGATACCGGCGGCCTCGCACAGGGCGTTGTACAGCTGCGAACGGCGCACCGGTTTCGTGAGCCAGACATCCACACCGGGCTGTTCTGCCTGCTGTCGCACCGGCGAGCCGACAGAAGAGAGTAAGATGATTTTACATGGTGACAGCGTTTCGATGGAGCGAATATGCTTGGCGACATCCACTCCATGCATCCCCGGCATCTGGTAGTCCAGCACCACCGCGTCGAACGGGCAGGGGGAAACCGAGGTGAGCATCCTCAGCGCTTGCTGTCCGCTGTCTGCCTCCTGTACGGTGCATCCCCACGACTGCAGGTGTTCTCGCAGGATGCGGCGGTTTGTGGCGTTGTCATCCACGACCAGCACACGCAGGCTGCTGATTTTCTGGTCAGGAGTCATTGGTGCGCCCTTTTGTTGATTCTGTGACTTCTGCAAAGGCAGCTCCACCCAGAAGGTGCTGCCCTCGCCGGGTGTGCTTTGCACGCCAATCCTGCCTCCCATCAGCTCGGTCAGCTGCCGGCTGATGGTCAATCCCAGACCCGTGCCCCCGTACTTGCGGGTCACCGAACCATCTGCCTGAGTGAAACTCTCGAAGATGGTTGCCTGTTGCTCGGGGGCGATGCCGATGCCGGTATCCTTGACGGAGAGACGTATCCCGACGGTGGAATCGGTCTCATAAATCACCTCCGCGCTGATAACCACCTCGCCCTTCTCGGTGAACTTCACCGCGTTGGAGGTCAGGTTGTTCAGTATCTGTTTGATACGAACGGGGTCTCCGCGCAAAACATCAGGGATATCCGGCGGCACCACCGTGAGCAGCTCCAGCCCTTTTTCGTGGGCCGGTCGGGCAAATGTGGCGCCCACCTCTTCCACCACACTGCGCAGGTTAAAGTCTACCTGCTCGATGGTCATCTTCCCCGCTTCGATCTTGGAGAAGTCGAGAATATCGTTAATGACGGAGAGCAGGGAATCCGCACTGTACTTGATGGTTTCCACATACTCTCGTTGCTCCTCGCGCAGGTCGGTCTGCAAAAGCAGTTCGGTCATGCCGATAATGCCGTTCATCGGGGTGCGGATTTCGTGGCTCATGTTGGCGAGGAACTGCGACTTGAGTTTGGATGCTTCCAGTGCCGCCTCACGCGCTTGGATTAACTCCTGCTCGGTCTTCTTGCGCTCCGCGATTTCCTGTTGCAACTGCTGCGTGCGCATTTCCACACGCATCTCCAGCTCGGCGTTCATGTTCTGCAGTGCAGCCTCGCGCGCCTTAATCTCCGCCAGCATCTGGTTGAAGCCCTGCGTGAGAATGCCAATCTCATCGTGCGAGGGGGTATTGATATGTATCGAGTAGTCCTTTTTCTCGGAGACGTAGCGCATGGCGTCCACCAGCTTCAGGATGGGGTCGGTGATCCAGCGCTGGAGCCTTCTTGACAGCAGAAACGCCAGCACTGCCGAAAACAACAGCAGAACGCCAAAAGAGCCAGCATAACGACGCAGGTGCCCATGCCAGCCGCGAAGGTCGTAGCGCAGGTGGAGCGTGCCGACTTTTTCGGAACCCTCGCTGGTTACCGGCATTACCACTTCGATGGCGTTTTGCCCGTGATGTACCCCTTCCTCAAAGGTCGATGGAAGCATCGTGTCGGGCGATTCATCGGAGCGTAAGTAGCTGGCAAAAAGCCGCTTGTCGGGTGTATACACGGCTGCGCTCAGGATATCCTGCGTGGAGCGCAGTGACAACAGCACCTCCGCGCACGCCTTTTCATCTCCAAAGGTGAGTGCAGCGGCAACGTTCGTGGCGGTTATCTTCGCTACAGAGAGAGCATGACCTGCGGCATTGTGCCGATACACAGCGGCGTCATACAAAACAATAGTAACCGATGCTATCAGCAGTGCCAGAGTGGAGCTGACGAGGCTGACAATCACTATCTTCCACACAATAGACAAGCGAACTCGCTGCAACACGCCCGCTAGTCCCTCCGCTTTTCCTTGACGATTCTTGCCAGGCTGAGCAGTTTCGAACTGATGGACACATGCGCTCGTCGGGCGGCCTCGAGATTAATCTCAAACCGCACCCGCTTCTGCTCCACAAAGAAACCTATCATGCCGCCTTTCGCGGCGAAACCCTCGCTCTCCCCAACCACCAGCACAGGGGAGTCACCCAGTATCTCCAGAATGCGGGGCAGGCTTTTGGCTTCCGCATCCGGCACAAACAGGATGTGACACTCCCGCAACTCCTGCCCGATACTCACCTGTTTGACCACGATGGCTCTACCCTTCACGCTCTTGCCGTGTACCGCTTGCTGAAGGGCGTCTGTGATGCCGGACTTACCCAGCACCCCGATCACGAACGGAGCCGAGGTGCTGGCAAAGGCACTGGAAGAATACTCGATGTAACTTGTAAAGTGGTAAAGGAAAGCGGCTTTTACCTCCGTTTCGTTGTAGCCCTGTGCGTGCGCGACTGCCAGTGGCAGGGTAACAATCACTGCCACAAACACTTTGTGCATTGCATGTAAGCGAATCTGTTTGCTTTTTAGAACTGCCATGAGATTGTTCCATATACTGCCCGCTGGGGAATACTGTCGCGTTCCCACAGCGGATGCTCGAACTCGCGGATGTCGCGCTTGAGCAAGTTCTGCAGAGTGAGCCTCATCTTCACCCTGTCCGTGACGCGCCAGCCGATAGAGACGTCCAGCCGGTAGTAGCTGGGCAGGAAGTCCATCCCGAATAACCTGTCCACGAAGAAGAGATAGGTATCCACATGCCATCCTCTGGACAGGTTCAGGTGCGAGCCGATGTTAAACTGGTGCCTCGGCGTGTTACTGGTGCTGTCACTGTGCAGTCTGAAGGGGTCTTTGCTGTCCGGCGCCTGTTGCAGGCGATAGGTGATGTTCGCATACCCGAGGTCCAGCGTCCAGTTGCCGGTCACATTCCAGCGGGCGGAGACCTCGAAGCCGTACGTCCGTCCATGTAACTTGTTGCTCATGTACACCGGTACCACCAGGTGGGGCACAGGCGTTGCTTCCACAAAGGGGTCTGCCGGTTCGAAACTGCGCAGGTTCCTGTACACGTTATAGAACGCCGAGACATCCAGCGACAGGTTCTGGTGGGGCTGACTTCGGTAGCCCAGTTCGTAAGCGGTTACCTCTTCCGAGCGAAAGTCCGGACTGCCGTAGATACGTGAGACCACCGGCAAGCCACTCGCCATGCCCTCATAGTAAGCCTGGATGACGATGGAACGTTCCGCCCGGGTGGGCATCCGAACCGCCCGCGATACCGCTCCCCACCAGACATTCTTCTCGTTCGGCTTCCACAGCAGGCGCAGGTTCGGTTGCAACTCCCACGCGGTGTAGCTGTTGTTCTCCAGCTTCGAGCCAATGGTCAAGCGGGTATTGCTGTTGAGTGTGAGATCGCCCTGCACGAACGCCCCGAAGATATGGTCGACCCGGCTGGGCGGCTGCAGGGACATGAGCGGCCCGGCAAAGGTTTTGTCCGAGGTGTACTTGTATTCGATACCCCAGAGAATATCACGCTTCTCGTTCGCCTGTATCCTCTGCTGCCAGTTGAGGTCCACAATATCGCGGAACTGTGTGAGCTCGATGGGTGAACGCCCACTGTGGTCATAGTAAACGTGCAGGATATCGGTGATATTGCCTCGCTGACGGTTCCACGTGCCCATCAGGTAGTAACCGGAGATGGTATAGCGGTCATCGATGATGCGCGCTCCGGGCAGGGTAACGTCGGGGATGCGCAGCCGCTGCCCCGCCCTGCCGGTATACACTTCACCGTGTAGGATGAAGCTCTCGTTCGGGGAGCGGTTCCAGTCGGCGCGAAAACCACTGCGTCGCACCAGCCATCCGTCGTTGTTGCGCACATACTCCCTGTCCTGTTCGAGGTCATCCCGCTCCTGGTAGAGTGTATACGCCCGGTAGTATCCGTTGTCGCCGAGTTTGCCTCCAACGCGCCATCCGCCGAAGGCTTGTTCCTCACTTCCACCACCTGATACCCACAGCGTCCCCTGCGTTTCTCGGGCGGATTTGGTGATGATGTTAATAACTCCATTGACCGCGTTGGCGCCCCAGAGGGCTGCACCAGGCCCACGAATAACCTCGATGCGTTCGATGTCCTGCATAAACAGGGGCGGCTGCGCATCCCAGTATACACCGGAGAAGAAGGGGGTGTAGACGCTGCGTCCGTCCATCAGCACCAGGAGCTTATTCGAGTAGCGACCGTTGAATCCGCGCACTGCTACCGCCCACTTGCTGGCGTCGATGATGCCCACATGCACGCCGGGCACGAGGCGAAGCACCTCAGGGATGCTGGTTGCGCCCATGCGGTGGATGTCCTCTGCGGTAATCACGTATACCGAAGCGGGTACATCCCATACCGGCTGTGCCTTCTTGGAGGCGGTAACAACCTCTATCTGCATGAGTTCCTCAATGCTAAGCTGAGTGAGGTCCTGCGAGGGCGGCGAGGGGTCACTGTAAGCAGACCCCATAGCGAATGCCCAGAGACACGTGCACACAATCATCATGGAGCGCATGTTTGAATCTCTCCCCTGTGCTAAGCCGAGACAAGTCTAATAGTCATTTTCGGCAGATGATGGTTGTGCCCTCACCCCAGACGCCTTTGCGCGCTGTGGGAGAGGGATGCGGCGCCACCCCTGGTAGCCGCGGGCTGCAGTTTGCCCAAGCCGATGGCGGGGGTTACATTCCGCCCAGAATTTGTGCAGCACCCCATCTCCTATCCTCTTGCTCCCTTGACAGATGCGCGTGATACCCTGTATAATAAGTCCGTCAAGGTTATGGCCCCATCGTCTAGTGGACTAGGACACCTGGTTTTCAGCCAGGAGATCGGGGGTTCGAATCCCCCTGGGGCTACCATATCGGTGCCGAGGTGGCGGAACTGGTAGACGCGCACGTTTGAGGGGCGTGTGCCGCAAGGCGTACGGGTTCAAGTCCCGTCCTCGGCACCAGACCGTGAAGGTGGGCGATTAGCTCAGTGGAAGAGCGCCTCGTTCACACCGAGGAGGTCGGAGGTTCAAGTCCTCCATCGCCCACCATACCTTCTGAGACCACCTTCGCTTGTCCTCCTTGCACACCTGCTGCTGCATTTGGGGTATCATCATCACGGTGGGTGAGCAAACCATGCATCGCCAAACGGGCACTGCGGAGCGATACCTCATCCCCTCAGGGAGCTTTGAACCCGCCTATCTGGCGCTGTACCGCAGGGGCGAACTGCAGCGGCGGGTGGAGGAGGCAGTCGCGTTGCTGGAGCAGTGTCGCGTCTGCCCACGCCATTGCGACGTTAACCGCCTGGCGGACGAAAGGGGTATCTGTCGCATAGGCAGGTTCGCACGGGTGTCCAGTTATTTCCCGCACCACGGCGAGGAAGACTGCCTGCGTGGATGGAACGGCAGCGGTACCATCTTCTTCTCATGGTGTAACCTGCGCTGTGTGTTCTGCCAGAACAGCGACCTCAGCCACCGCGGCGAAGGCGTAGAGGTTCGTCCCGAGCGGCTGGCAAGCATGATGCTTCACCTGCAGTCGCTGGGCTGTCACAACATCAATCTGGTCACGCCCGAACATGTGGTGCCGCAGGTGCTGGAGGCGCTGGTGCTTGCTGTGGAGGGCGGTCTGCGCTTGCCCATCGTGTATAACACCTCCGCCTATGATTCGATGGAGAGCCTGCGCCTGCTGGACGGCGTTGTGGACATCTACATGCCCGACTTCAAGATATGGGACCCCGAGAAGGCACACCGCTATCTCAAAGCGCGAGACTACCCCGAGGTCGCCCGCCGCGTGATTCAGGAGATGCACCGGCAGGTAGGCGCGCTGAAGTTCGACGAGAATGGGCTGGCGAAGCGGGGCGTGCTGGTGCGCCATCTAGTGATGCCAAACGCAGTGGCAGGCACCGAGCATATCCTGCGCTTTCTCGCCGAGCAGGTCGCGCCCGACACTTACGTGAACGTGATGGCGCAGTACCACCCCGCGGGCATGGTTTCCTCAGAACGGTACCCCGAAATCAACCGTCGCATCACCGCACAGGAGTACTGGCAAGCAGTCCACCTGGCGGAGCACCTGGGCTTACGGCTGGACGAGCGATTAGCGTGAACTGCTCGAGCGGATGCGGTATGCCTCGCCGTGTATCTCCCGCGCTGCCTGTACCATCTCGGGGTAGGGCGTATCGGTGATGGTGACAAAACCGATATTGTAGTTCTCGCCGTCGAACCAGCGTCCGGTAAGCGGCTGGTCGTTGTACTGGAACCAGTGGCAGCCCACGAAGTTGGGATGTGTCAACACACTGGTCAGGTAGTCCTTATACATGCGGGCGCGGTCGTGCTGGTCTTTCGCGGCGACCAGTCCGGTGTGGAACATGCCCCTGTCCAGCGCACCGAAGTGAAACTCGCCGATGATGGCGGGTTTGTCCAGTCGCTCCACAATGCTATAGCGTTCGCGCTCCACTCGCGGCGCGTAGATGTTGAAGCTGATGACGTCGCAATACTCCGCCGCCGCCTCGACGGCATCTTGCCCGTACCACGCAAACCGACAGCCCAGATACAGATGATTGGGCGCGAGCTCCTTCAGCACCTGACGCACCGTACGGAAGTACTGCCTCGCCAGGTTTTTGACAAACTCCGCGAAGTCCTGCCTGCGGGCATCGGTGGATGGCGGCTGCAGCCTCTGGGGTTTCTCCAGTTCCTCCCAGCTGGCAAAGGAGCTGTTCCACGCCGCGTTCAGTCTTTCTATCTGACCGTACTTCTGGCGCAGCTGCTGCACGAAGGCGCGCTTGGCGGGCGAGTTTGCCGCGTCTTCCTGCAACGTGCCGTACGCCAGTCCGTAACGACCGCCCTCTTCGCCTGTGCCAGCCCAGCTCAGCTCGTTGTCCACGAAATAGCCAATGCACCAGGGGTCGTCACCGATGCGCTGTGTGACTGCGCGCAGGGAGTTGCGCACGCTTTGCTCGAATTTGGGGTCAAAGGGGTCGTGCATCTTGCCCCAGTAGTCGTTGCCGCTGGCAACCCTAGCGTGGTCACCACCGATGTGCGCCGTGCCCACGTAGGGAACCTTTCCGTTGCGGTAGAAGTCCCAGTCCGACCAGTTGGCGATGGTGTTAAACCCCCATGAGTGCAAGCGGCGCAAGGTCACGTCCATCCACAGCGGCTTGTAGTTCTCCCCGTACTTGCGCTGCAGGTTCAGGGCATACCAGTTGATGGTTCTACCCTCTTTCACTGGTCCCGAGTGTATCCCCGAATGATAACCGATATGCCTTGCCAGTGGACTGCCCTCTTCAGGCAGCCAGGTGAACATCTCCTCGCGTCCGGTGATGAAGGTGGCGTCGCCAGTATGCACACAATCCATCCCCAGCGAGACGAACAGCGTGCCTGCTGGAGTCACCAGCCACCATTTGCCGTCGTGTTTGGCGGTGCGGAAATAGCCGGTCGCCTGCAGTTTGGGACCACTCTTCCAGCCGCCGTACTCGTCGCGGTCGGGCAAGGTGGGGAACCGCCGCAACTCCTGTTCCTCCTGCTGGCGTCTCCGTCTCAGGTCCGCCTCGTCCTTCACTTTTCCGGGCCAGTCGCCACCTGCCCACTGCCCAAAGCGATCGACAATGCCTTTGACCGGCGCACTGCCTTCGATCAGGCGGATGTTGTCGATATGCAGTTTTATCGGTTTGGCTGGACGGTGGAGAAAGACCTGAAACGCCACGATATGGCTCAGGTTCAGCCTGTGCGGATTTGCCACTCCCAGCAGAATGCCACCACCCTGCACCAGCGGCGGCAAACCTCTCATGCCGTAGTCCATCGGGTTGAAGGCAAGGGGAAGCACGTAGGTCTGGGTCTCCCCGGCGCCGATGGTGGTGGTTGCCTGACGACAGTGGTTCCAGCCGTCGGCGCGCGGGTCGTCGTCCACGCGGATGCCAAACCATACCGGTTCGGTGTTGGGATTATAGATATCTATCGCCAGCGCGCCTGCTCCCGTCCAGTTCCACGCCTGGGCAGGACGGAACGTGACGTTCGGCCATTCAGCGGGCTGAAACTCCACCTGCAGAGCCTGCCCCGACAGTTTGCCACCCGCCGGCACGCGCTGTATCTGAACCTCGTTGCGTACTGCTTCCTTCAGGTGCTCTTCCTTCTCGAAATCGAACAGCACCTGCTGCGCTGCGGCGCTGACCGAAATCCCTATCAACAGGCACATCAGGCTCAACCCCCACCCGTACATATCGTTACCTCCCTCTGTGTTCCGCATCACTCGATACGCCACTTTGGTGGTTATTCCTCCGTGCCCATGCCACATTGCGGGAGATACCCTGCAGTGGTAAAATACTGGCGGAGGACGATAACAATGCATCGCGACAGCGTGTTGCGGGTGCTTTCCGCGCACTGGAAACAAATCGCAGAGGACTACGGCGTTCGGCGAATGGCTGTGTTCGGCTCGGTGGCGCGTGGGGACGCGACCAGGGGGAGCGAAGGGGCACGCGCGGTGCCCCTGCCGGAGTTTATGGTGCTTCCTGAATCTTGATGAAGTCCAGCCCGAACATGTAGCGGTCGCCCGTGCTGGCGGGGTTCGTGCCCACTACCTCAACGCGCAACACGTTTTGCCCCTGCTTCAACTGCACCTTTCCCATGCTGATTTTGCCCGTGTGGATAACGCCGTTGTGGAACAGGTCTATCACTTCGCCGACGGGTGTGCCGTTGACCGACAGGCGAAACTGACCGTAGTCCACCGCTTTGGTCATCGCCGCTATCAGCTCGTATGTGCCCGCCTTGCTGGCGTTAAAGCCCAGTTCCAGCACGTCGCCCGGCTTTGCGCCCGTCCACCAAAGATGTTTGGCGTCGCTCCATGCCTCACCGAAGCCCTGCATATCCTGTATGGTGACGTTGCCTCCGGTGTGGCTTAACACGCTCATCTTCTCGCCCTCGATAGCATCCGGCTCGCGGTACACTTTCAGCTCGGGCAGCCGCACAGGCAAACGCTCCCGCAGCGTGGGGAAGCTCCGTGCGCCCTGCTGGCGGTCGGTATACCAGTAACCGATGGTGCTGTAGCCGACCTCTGTCTCCGCCCAGTGCCACACCTCGATATCGGCGCGGAACCTTTGCTGGAACGGCACGTTGTCAATAATCAAGAAACGGTTGTTGGACACATGTCCGAAGTTAGCGGGACCGTCGGCGCGGGGCTGGTTGTGGTAGGCATGCGTGAAGGGCGTTGGGTTGCACCAGGCATAGCCGAAGAAGTCCTCCGTACCGGTTCCAAAGGTGCTCGGAAAATCTTCTCCATCGACGTAGAACTTCTCGTCACCCTCACCCCACCATGCTTTCACAGGGTTTGCGATGCTCAGGGCGACACCCACGAATCGCCCGGTGCCCTCCGCTTCCGCCATCGTCCAGTCGCGCATCGGTCGGGAGCGGATGGGATACTGCGTGTGCCACTGCGCGTGGAAATAGAGTTGCTGACCGCTCCAGCGCGTGGGCTGTACCACTACCCTGCCCGACAGGCTCAGGGGTTCATCGCCGTCGTTGCGCACGCGCAGCACTGCCCGTCTGGCAAAGGGCATTACCCAGTGGCTGTACATCGTGCCGTTTTGCAGTATCCCGCAGGGCAACGCCTGATAGGGGTTCAAGCCCGGTCCCGTGCCAAAGAAGTCCCCCAGCGGAGACCACACCGAGGGCAACGTGGCATCATCCCAGGTGATTTCCAGTACCGCCGCCGGCAACGCCTTCTGCAAGTCTTGCGCCTGCGGCTTCATCTCTATCGCCACCACACGCGCCGGTCCCTGCAGTTCCAGCGTGCGTGAACCGCCTGCGGGGATACTCCAGCGGATGGCATACGCTCTGGAACCAGAAGGAGGACGCCACGTCTCGTAGGGCTTTGCCAGCCGCTGGGCAACCTGCTCACCCAGCCGCCGCGTACGCTCCACCGCCTCCCACGAGAAACTCTCTACGGAGGTGCCGGGCGGGTAGAGCCGGTAGTTCACATGATAGTACATCCCTTCACCGCCTTCTACAGTAACCAGCGCGCGCCTGGCAAAGGGAATGGGGAAGTAGATATTCGCACCGCTGGAACGCATACCAGCCAGCGGGGGTACGAAAGGATAGCCAAGCGAACCGTCAAAAAGCTTCGCAAAGTCGCGCTCGATCACCGGGTTCTCCGCGCCGTCGATGTAGATGCGCAGAACACCCTTCGGGTTCGCTGACCAGATACGCACTATCGCGCCCGGACCCGGGATGTCTGCCATCACCATCTCCCTGCGCCCGTTGCGCTCCTCGATGCGGATATAATGACCGGCATCCCCGTTGGCGAACCAGTCTACCTTCTTGCCATTCACAATGCGGCTGGCGCGGTCGTAGCTGGATGCCTGTTTGCACTGTTCGCCCTGAAGAGGTTTGATGCTCAGCGCGCTGAGGTCTATCATCTGCTGGAGCAGGTCGGATAGGGTGAGCGAAGGTGCCGACAACACCGGTGCAGTAGACAGTACCATCCCGGCGACCAGCAAGCACAACACCCTGCCACTTCTCATGTCACTGTTCCTCCCTCGGAATGTCTGCACTCTGTTGGAGCAGTTCTTGGCACGCAAGGCGGTCTCCTGCAGGAGAGGAGCCTTTGATGCATCAGCCTGTTGACGGAGGTTCAGGGAAAATACGGTTCGGCAGGAGCCTTGATTCCTCTGGAAAACGTGCTTCAGGTTTGTTGGCTACACCCACGCGCCATACACCAGCACCAGATTATCGCGGTGTATGACTTCGTCGGCGCGCTTGAAGCCGAGCCTTTGCTCAATCTGCGAGGTCTGGCAACCTGCGATACGCGCCAGTTCCTCACTGCTGTAGTTCGTAAAGCCGCGGGCGAATACGTGTCCCTTCTCGTCGCGCACGTCCACGACCTGCTGGGGGAGAAAAGGACCTTCACAGGAGAGCACGCCTGCTGGAAGCAGGCTTTTGCCATCGGTAACGATACGTTCTCTGGCTCCTTCGTTGACGATGATAGTCCCCGCAGCGGGCAGACCATACGCCAGCCAGCGTTTGCGGTGACACAATTTGCGGGGCAGGGGATAAAAAACCGTTCCCACAAATCCATGCCCGCGACAGATGTGGTGGATAATCCCCTCGTGTCTGCCGTGCGCAATCACCATCGTCACGCCGGAGGTAGTGGCAATCTGTGCCGCCTGCAGCTTGGTCACCATCCCGCCCGTGCCCACGCGCGTGCTGCTTCCGCGCGCCATACGCCAGATGTTTTCGTCCAGCCGATGCACCTCGCGCACCAGTCGGGTGTAGCGACCGTCTGCGTCGGGCTCGTAAAGCCCTTCCACGTCCGAGAGCAGGATGAGCAGGTCGGCGTCCAGCAACGAAGCGACCATCGCCGCCAGCGTGTCGTTATCGCCGAAGCGAATCTCGTCAACGGCGACAGTATCGTTTTCGTTAATGACTGGCACCACTCCCATTTTCAGCAGTTGCTGCAGGGTATTGCGGGCGTGCAGAAACCGCTGCCGTTCGCCGAAGTCCTCACGGGTGAGCAATACCTGTGCGACGGGCAGGTCGTACGCGGCAAAAGCCGCCAGATACGCCTGCATCAAGAGGGGCTGACCGATAGCCGCCATCGCCTGCTTGAGAGGCATGGTGGCACGTGTCTGGTAGGGGGTGGTCTGAGCGGCATAGTTTTCCCACTGGTCGATGCCTGCACGGATAGCGCCGGAACTCACCAGCACCACATCGGCGCCCGAACGATGTTCTGCTGCGCACTGCATGGCGAGCGAGGCGATGTATACACGGTCTAGCGCACCGGTTTCATCCGTCAGCGTACTTGTTCCAACCTTGATGACAATCCTTCGGTAAGCCATTACGAGGTTTCCCAGTGCTCCTCGTCGATGAAGTCGAACTCCTCGTCACCGATGCGCACGGTGTCGCCATGCTGGATGCCCGCCTCGCGCAAACGCTGCAGCACGCCGATGCGCTCCAGCTTGCGATGCAGGCGACGGACGGCTTCCTCGTTCTCTAAATCGGTCATTTTCACCATGCGCTCGATACCCTTGCCCTGAACCTCAAACTCGTGTTCGCCGGTCTGTTCCACGTGCCATGCCCGTTCATCCTGCCGCGGAGCACGAATCACTACCATGTCCTCCACCGGCGTTGCCGGCGGGGGGATGGAGTCCAGTAGTTCTGCCAGATGGTATACCAGCGATTGGACGCCTTCTCCTGTCGCGGCAGAGATGACGTGCACCGGATAACCCTTCTCGCGCAGGGCGTCTCGCACGCGGTCCCTGAGTTCAGGGGGAGCGACGTCCGCCTTATTCAGCGCAACCACCATCGGTCGGCGCAACAGGTCGGGGTCGTACAATTCCAGTTCGCGCTGGATGACCTCAAAATCCTGCAGGGGGTCGCGCCCCGTCATGCCGGAGATGTCCAGCAGGTGCACCAGCACACGGCATCTTTCCACATGGCGGAGGAACTGGTGTCCCAATCCTTCGCCCGCGTGTGCGCCCTCAATCAGCCCCGGCAAATCCGCCACCACGAAGCTGCGTCCCGGCTCCACGAAGACGACGCCCAGATTGGGTACCAGCGTGGTGAACGGATAGTCCGCAATCTTGGGTCTGGCGGCAGAGATGCGGGAGATGAGGGTAGACTTGCCCACGTTGGGGTATCCGACCAGACCCACATCCGCCAGCAGTTTCAGCTCCAGCCGGAGTCTGCGCCGCTCGCCCGGTTCGCCCTTCTCGGCAAAGCGGGGGGTCTGCTGTGACGGGTTGGCGAAGTAGGCGTTTCCGTGCCCACCGCGACCCCCCCGCGCCACCACCACGCGCTGCCCCGGCTGTACCAGGTCTGCTAACCACTCGCCGGTCTCCTCATCATACACCACGGTTCCGACCGGCACACGCAGCTCGCAGTGTTGCCCGTGTTTGCCGTGCCGCAGGTTACTTCCGCCGTTGCCTCCTCGCTCCGCACGATAGTGACGCTGGAAATGGTAGTCCAGCAAGGTGGTTAAGCGCTCGTCCGCCACGAGCACCACATCGCCCCCGCGTCCACCATCCCCGCCAGAGGGACCGCCGCGCGGCACGTACTTTTCCCGCCGGAAGGCAACGCAGCCGTTCCCGCCGTCTCCAGCCTGAACCTGGATGGTGACTTCGTCGACGAACATCATCTACCTCGAATGCACGAAAAGGCTCGCGCACTGGCGAGCCTTTTCATTTCCTCACCACCCTGCCGATTTATGCAGTCACCGCTTCGGCAACGGGCACCACGCTCACGCGCCGGTTCTTCTTGTCGTGGCTTTCGTATTTCACCACGCCGTCTACCAGCGCGAAAAGGGTGTAATCGCCGCCCATGCCCACGTTCTTGCCGGGCTTGAATTTGGTGCCTCGCTGGCGGATGATGATGCTTCCCGCCTTCACGAACTCGCCAGCGTATTCCTTCACGCCGAGGCGCTTGGACTTGCTATCTCGCCCGTTGCGGGAGCTGCCGACACCTTTCTTGTGTGCCAATTGACCTCACCTCACTCTACGCTTCGATGCTCTGTACGCGAAGAACGGTCTGCCACTGCCGATGTCCGTAGTGACGCCGCTCGTTCTTCTTGGGTTTATACGTGAACCCGATAATCTTCTTACCCTTGACGTGGCGCACCACTTCTGCTACCACTTTCGCATTCGGTACGGTGGGTGTGCCAATGCGCAGACCGTTATCGTCCTGTACCATCAGCACCTCGGTCAACTCGACGGTCTGCCCTTCCTCCACCGGCAGTTTTTCCACACGCAATATGGTATTCGGTTCTACCTTATACTGTTTTCCACCTGTCCTGACTACAGCGACCATTGCCAGCCCACTCCCTGTGGATTTGCCTTCAAACTCCTGTAGGATTTTACCGAACAAACCTTCCTTTGTCAAGGGTACCTGAGGGTGTTCGGAAATAGGGAGTGCAGCGGGTCTACTCCGAAGCCCTTATCCTCACCATCGCCCTGTTGCGCACCACCCGACGCCTCTCGTATCGCCAACTACTCTTTTGCGTCGCCCCCGAAGTGCTGTCCCGCTTTCACGACCCCGACTACGGCGACTACTTCGAGACGCTGGACGAGTCCTGCCAGCCCACACACACCTACGAGGGCAGCGCATGGAAAGCGGCGTACCACCTCACGCAGGCGTGGTGGCATGTTGCTAGAAACCTGTATGACACGGACATGACATGCGTGTTGTAAAGCGGGGTGCCCCTGCGCCCTCCACGAGGTCACCGGCATCTTTACTTGGGGTGCTTGCGCCACATGTCGGTGTGTATGTCTATAACAAACACTTTGCCGTCCGAAGTAGAAAAGCGTTTGACGGCGTCGCTCAAGAACAGGTTACCGCCGGGTCCGGACGAACACACATTGCTTGGTGGGGTCGTAGCGGATGTTTGCACCCAGCACCTGCCGCACTACCTCTATCGGCACATACAGGCGACCCCGTATCAGCCGGGGCGCCCTCGATGCCTGCATCTGTCTGCCTGCGATGCTATAACGGCTTTGCCCCGCCTGCAAACGAACCTCTCCCCGTCTGGTGACCACGATGCACGCACCGTTCTTGTACCAGCGCAATCCACCACGCTCTCCACCAGCCATCAGGTAGCCCACCCAAAAGTAAGCATCTCCGCCGATGTCTATAGCCGGACGGTTCAGATGCACCAGCCGCCCGTCCCAATCTACCTTCACGGGTCGCTCTCGCGGAGCAGCCGTATTGCGGATGGGCTTGCCCTTCTGCCGGGCAGAACCTTGCAGTATGTCCCACCCGAGCAGGGTGCCCGTAAACGCATCTACTGCACAACCGTACCCCAGCCAGACGTGTCCAGGGCGGTCGCCGTATACCGTCAATCGATACACCAGCGTCTGCCAACCAAAGGGATCTGGGTACATGACGAATAGCCTATCCACGACGCCTGCTTCGGCGTTCACCAAACCCAGCTGTTGTGCCGCCGCCGCAAAGGCTTGCTCGGGGGTCAGGACAGGTATCGTGCTGACTAACAGCGGGTAGTAGACGCAGTTTGCTCCTGTCACCCGTCCGTAGACCCTGTCTACATCCACGCGGCACCAGCTGGGACCATACACGCCGTTCGGCAGCCGCTGCCAGAAGTAGACGGTGTGTTCGGCAGGAATGCGCCCTATCCCTGCGCCCGAACGTACCTCTATGTGGTTGAGCAGCTCGGGCAGCGGATAATGGGTCTGCATGTAGGAACGGGCGATGGGTATCGCCTCCTGCTCGCTCAACGTTGCCCGCCGCCGCAACATCTCCTCACTAAACGGCTCATCGTAGAATGACTCGTCCAACCACCAGTACCATCTCCAGCTCCAGTGGTTGATATTGAAGGCGCAAATAAAGAACTCCCAGTTGTTACAGCGCAAACGGTGGAGCGCTTCCACGCCCAGCCGTAGCGAAGGCGGTGCGATGTATTGAACCTCCACTGGCGCGGCTTCATCCCCGACGATTTCTCGCACTTTTTGGATTGCCTGCTCGCGGGTGACGTACTGCCAGACATATTGCGCGGATGCCGTCGGCGCCCAACCAAGCCACGCCACAAACGTAGCGACGAACACAAAGCGTTTCATGGTTTACCTCCTTCTGTTTGCGTCAGGGTAAGAGCCTCAGAGTCGGGTCTCCCTGGAACTCGACGTCGAATTGCCCACGGGCCCATATTAGCCCACCGTAGGCAGTTTCTGCCCAATTTCTGGTTGCTTCACGAGCGGTCATGTACGCTTCATGTATCGTGTGATTCTTAAGCAATTCCATAAAGCCGGGTGACTTCGGCTCATTAGTGCGTTCCCAACCGTCCAGAAATACACACACTGCATTCGAGTGCACGGCGAGATAGCCGATGGTAATCACCACTTTCGCCCCTTTCCATAGAAACCAGTCGCTCAGTCCGCCTGCCTGCACTCCCGTATCCAGCTCGCACCCCACCAGCAGGACGAGGTGCAGGTTGGTCAGCGTATAACCACGGCCCCCGATGCTCTCCAGGATGAGACAATCCTGCCATCCACGAAGCCCGGAAATCGCATACCAGTCCGCGTAGCAGGTGACGAGCCACTTCTGGCTGTGTTGGGATGCCTGGTCTGGCGGTTTGTTCTCGCCCCTCAATAGTAGCAACTTTCCTGCAAACTGTGCTCCACTGTGCCCCGAGAACAGGACAGCCTTGAGCGGCTTTGAACCGGTTGCAGGGTCGATATACTCCAGCGCACGGCGCATTTGTCCAATATCAGGGTTACCATACCACCAAGCAAACCCCTTTAGCCGTTTGAAACCCATCTTCTTGCATCCTTCCCAGAAATATCCTGCTTGTGACTGACCGACATCGGAATTGACAAAGGCGATAATGGCAGAATACGCTTTCTGAGCATTTTCTGGTTTCGCCTTACGTCGGCGATGGGCTTTGTCGATGTCATGATGGTTGTCTGTCGCCATAAGCAGGAACACATAGCGTCCGGACTCTTCGGGCGAAGGCATCGTGAACTCCAGACAATGCTGCCCTGGTGTGAGTTGGTTACTGCTCAGGGAGTGACTGTGAACAATGTTCAGCTCCGGGTCAAAAACCACCAGGTGTGCTTCTGAAGCGGGGCGGTTCTCCGAGGAGGTTAGCGAATAGTGTAAGCGGTAGGTGGCTTGCTCTCCATTATCCTGCACAAGTTCCAGCAATCCTGTGGTCAGTTGCAGAAAATCCGACCGGTTGCTATCCCTGTCTGGCAGGGTAGGCACACGCGCCTCTGCCGAAAGCCGATACAGGTATATCCCGCGCGGAGCCGTGCTCCCGTCCG